>Ga0209381_1000162_pt1:7500-194380 | contig 194380 bp, 155 predicted proteins | sample DewCreD2012metaG_FD_184111 | JGI IMG/M metagenome (GOLD analysis project Ga0209381, IMG submission 184111) | Hot spring sediment bacterial and archeal communities from British Columbia, Canada, to study Microbial Dark Matter (Phase II) - Dewar... ... | reverse complement strand
GTGAGCCAGCCTGCAGGTTGTGCAGTTGCGAAGGGTGTCGTGGATAGGCGCAACTCCCTCCGGCCGCTCCTGCGCCTGCCGGCAGCAGGGTGGCCACTCGCCGCGCGCCAGGGCCTGGCGCACGGGCGCGAAGTCCTCGCCGATGCCGCTTTCCGCCACCGTTTGCGCCCCGCCGTCCGCGCTCCGCAGGGCCACCCACGCATTGCGGTAGCCGCGCGTGGAAGTGAGGATATCGCACGCGCGCCGCAGCAGAGCGTCGCGGTCCTGCTCTTGGGTGATGAGTTGGTTGACATCGCGGATGGCGCGCAGCACCCGGTTCAGATGCTCCATACGCGCTTCGGCCCGCTTGCGCCCGGTGATGTCCCTGACGATATGGACGGCACCGGCAAACTGGTTAGCCGCGTCCAGAATGGGGTCCACCGTGACTTCAAACCAACCTGTGCCAGTTTGAAGTTCCATGCTTTCTCGCCCCAGGCTGTTTCTCGCAGGCATGATAGGACATTCAGGTATCGGCTGTGAGGTGCCGTGTACGATCTCCCAGCAGTGTTTACCGACCAACTCGTTGCACGGGCGTTGGAAGAACCCCTCCGCGGTCTTGTTGGAACGTAGAACCCGCTGGTCCTGGTCCAGAATCCAGATCGCGTCATTTGAGGCGTCAAAGGTGGTTTGCCAATCGCGCGCCACCCTGGCCAACTCTTCCTCCACCCGCCTACGCTCGGTAATGTCAACGTCCATGCAGACAAAAGTGGTTCGGCCTTGATCCATGGGAATGCCGAACGTGGTGGAAAGGACCCAGCCGGGGGTGCCATCCCGCCGATGAAATCTCACTTCGTAGGGTCCGAACGGTTTGCCTGTTTCTCTGATACCGCCAAGGACACGGAGGAACTCCGCTGCCTCTTCTGGTGTGAGGATGAGCGCGTCGAGGGTTTTCCCCACCGCCTCGTCTGCTTTCCAACCGTGTAGAATCTCGGAAGCTTTGTTCCAGTATTGAACTTGGCCGGCCTCGTTATACCACTGGATGGCGACGTTGGGAGTGTTTTCTACGGTCGCCAAGAGCCTTGCTTCACTTTGGTGCAGCGCCTCCTCTGCCCGCTTGCGCTCGGTTAGTTCGTTTTTGACTTGCTCAAAAAGACGGGCATTCTCCAGCGCTACGGCAATCTGGCTGGCAAGCGTCTCTAAGAATTCGGCCTGAATTAGAAAGTCTCGTTCTTCATAGGAGGAAAGCCCCACGATGCCTATGACTTCCGTGCCGGACAGTAACGGCAGGGCCGCGAAGGAACGAAACCCAGCCTTCTTGCACTCCTCCCACGTACACCGGGAGTCCGCGAAGATATCCCGTGAGTACATCGGCTTGCGCTCCCGAGCTGCCAGCCCGCAAAGGCACTCGCCAACACGGTGTTCGGGGATCTCCTCCAGCCACTTTCCAGGTTGGGTTGCCTCAACACCTTTTAAGATCAGTTTCTCGCCATCGCGCAGAAAAAGAAATGCCAAATCCGGATGCACGGCGTTCATTATGCCCTTCAGAGCCGCATCTGAAACCTGTTCAAAGACCAGTGTAGCGCTGACTTGCCGTCCCAAAGCATTGAGTGCAGCAAGTTCATTGGCGCGGCGCCGTGTTTCTTCCTCTGACTTCTTGCGCTCGCTGATGTCATCCATCACGGCCAATACGTTCACACCGGTTTCGCCACCGGGCACGATTCGGGTCGAGATGAGAAGCTTCCGCTTCTGGCCGTCCTTCCGGGTGATCTCCCACTCCTCCTGGTTGAGGTTGTCACCCTGGCGCATTCGGTCCATACGCTCTTTGGCGCGGGCTTGAACTTCGGGATCCGGATAGACAGTCTGGTACCACCCGCTAGTGTTGATTTCTTCCATGGTGTAGCCGGTGATTTCAGTCATCCGATCGTTCCACACCGTAAACCGAACATACGGAAACTCCGGCACGTCATGGCAGGCGCAGATCCCTTCCGTGGCACTGGCGATAATGGACTGGTAAAGCTCGCTGTACCGCTGATGCTGTGCCTGGGACTGGTTGGCTTTGGTGATGTTTCGCTGAACTTTTCGTGCCCTCGGAGGCCTCGGTGACTTTCGTTTGATTTTCTTATCACCTTTCATCTGCCACCTTCCTTTTAGGGCTTTGTTGCTAAGGTTCAGTGTTTTCCTTTTCAAGAGCTCGGCATGGACACGGGGAGCCCCGTAGGTCCCACGGGGACGCCCGTGGATGGCCCCAATCCTTGCCCTCAATACCTCATCCTCCTTCACCCTCGCCGATGCCCCTCAGCCCCGCCACGCATAGCAGCCGCTGGTGGAGACACCCAAGACACGGCACATCCTGGCTACCCGGTATACGCCCTGATTCGTTCTCAAGAACTGGAGGATCTCTTCAAGTCGGCTTCCCGAGCAAACCAGGCCGTTGCTTTTGCCAGGGTCTCCCCCTCTTCACGCAAACGACTGTTCTCCCGACTTAGCTTGGCAAGCTCCTCCTGCTCGACCGTGGTCAGACCATCCTGGCGACGTCCTTCATCCCGGTCTGCCTGCTTCACCCACTTGCGGATGCACTGGGCAGAGGGCTCAAACTCCCGTGCCCGCTTCTCAGGGCTGCTCCCAGCTCGGACCAGCTCGATCATCTGACGCCTAACCTCCGGTGCTGCGGTCGTCTTGTTCTAGGCATCCTGAATACCCTCTTCACAAGCTCTGATGTAACCACGAAACCGGGTCCACTCCACAGACAACCGTCCTGATCCCCATTGCTCAAACACGCGCTTTACGCCCCTCGTACAGTCCGAACTTGCTGGGTGTAGTAATTGGAAAGGCCGCATAACAACCAAAGCCACCTGCTGCATGGGCCGGTGAGACGTGCAACCCTGAATGAACGTTATGCCGCAGCCGCCAGGTGCAACTTGTGGCTCGGCGGCCCTCCCAACAACCAAGCTGCCGCCTTAGTCGGCCCCCACGTGCTCCAGCTTGCCGGTTTTGAGCTGGAGTTTCACTTCGTCGCTCTTACCACATGTTACGTAAAGCTTACCCTCTTGCAATCGCAGATGGCGTATCACCGGCTTACCTTGGGTCGGTTTAATTCTTGCTTCGGCCAAGACATCCACGCTCCACGCGACCGATCCGTCCTTGTCGATGGCGACCAGGACTCGCCCATTGCTCTCAACGTAGAAGGCCAGCTCTGTGCTGGGATCCTTGAGAGAGATGATGGCCTTTGGGTAGGCCGCCAGCGAGGCGTGGGTGACAATGGCTTTGTTCGCAACGTCTCTGTCCTGCGCGGAAGATGCAGCGCCAAGATAGAGGTAGAAGGCCATTGCAATTATTGGCACACCGCGATGGACTGAAATCGGCGTCATGGTATGACTCCTTGAGTGTGATCTCTGGTGATGCATTCTCCAAACGAGAATCGCCTGGCCTCAGATTGGAAGCGCCACACCGTGACACCGACTCGACCGTCTGACGCTCAAGCTCACCAGAGGGGGTGTAGCTAAGCGGAATCCCCGTCCAGTGCTACGCCTGGTTGAACATCAGATTTCGCCCATTTTCTGTTGCTCAACAGCCCTAAGGCGGCCAACCCCTGCAGAAGCCATATCACATCCCACCTGTCGCACCACCACACCCAAGCCACTGCCAGAAAAAACAGGCCATAGGGCAGGAGCATCAGCTTCCAGTACGGCGTCGCCGGATGTCGCCAGGGCGCAAAGTACCACACGGCGCCAGCAGCCACCACAGACAACGCCACTCCCACCACACCCGCTCCCACGCGGTGCCTTGCGAGGAACAGGAGGGACAGGATGACCACCCAAATGAAGCTCCCGGTCCATCCGGCAACCCATAGCAGCTTCTGTCCTCTTCTCCCCATTTGCATGAGCGCCCCCGCCGTCGCGCGCCGTCTCGCGTAACCGAGACCTGGCAATTCCGCAAAGCCTTCAATATCCCCCTTCCAAACGAACCAAAAAATCCATCCACGCGATGCCCGGACAACCGTCAGCGCTGGGTTGCAGTGCGAACCGCTCTATGCTCAACGATCCCCGGCCAAAGCGCTCGACTTCTTCCAGCTCTCTAGCCTCCACGCTGCGGGTTGCATCCGGTCCGGCAATGCTTCTCCCCACCTCTGGAGAAAAGATAAACTCTCTAAGTTCCCCCGGAGCATTCCCTCCACGGATTTCACGCTCCTGGCACTGGGAAGGACCCTCCAACAGATGCCAACCTTCCATCTCCCTCGGGTTGGGGAGGAAGTGAAAGGGCGGGGTCAACCGCGCCAGATCTTCATCTCGCCCATCTTCTTCGATGACGATCCACCATCCCTTCTCCCAGGGCTCGAGGAGGAATGCGAACCGTCCGCCAAACGGGCGCCGGAACCGTTCACCCTGCTTCACACTCCCTTGGAAGGTCACCTGGAAACGAGGGTAGAGAACCCTTCGCTTCACTTCGTTAAACGGCACTTTCTTCACTTCGGATTGCGTGCCATCGATGCTGCCGACCACTTCCCCTCCCTCCACGCGCAGCCAATACTCCCCGCAGTTGGAGAGGGCCCAACCGCCGCCAGGCTTGGAACCAGGCCCATTGAGCGCCAGTATCCATTCACTGCCAGGCGGGAAAACTTCGAGGGCGGGGCGGCACTGCGCCCCATCGCCCATCTGGACCACCAGTCCCGAATCGAGGAGTCCCCCCCTCCACGTTTCCAGAACGAGCACATCCATGCTCGGCGATGGTCCGGGGTGATGGCGAACGACCCTGCCGTGGACGACCAACGGAGCTTCCTTTGCCATCACCAGAAAAGGGCCGCTCCATGCGCAAGAGCATGCCCCTGCCGCACAGGGATACCCTAGACCGGTCCACGCTACAAGTACCCAGAGCGCGAGTCTCCTCATCTCACGGCCTCCCCTGACCTTCCAGATAGACGAACGGCCGGGCTTCCAGATCTTCGGCGATACAAAGAATCAGAGAGTTGGTGGAGAACCTGGCCTGGCCTAGAGCCTCCCGGTACCGCCTGGCCAGGACAGGCCATAGGTCGTCTTGGTGGTGAGCCAGGGCGGCCTCGTATCCGGCTCGGAGCCGATGCGCTTGGAAAAGGTAAAGGAATGGGCCGACGGGTGTCCCGGGGCGCTCGTTCATCCAACCATCCGCAAAGTTGGCCTCCTTCAAGGGAGCTTCGTTCATACCTTCCCCCCTCGCTGGTGAGGGGCACCGCACTGGCGAAGGCTTCCGCCTCAGCTCGCACACCCTGGCCCAGGACGGCAACCATCTGCAGGTTCAGATTGAGCCTTCTGACACGCACCGCCTCCCCGGGGTTCAGATCCGGGGAGTAGGGGGGGAAGATGAAAGAGGCAAAGCTTCCCCTTGGTAGACTCCACGTAGTCCCTGACCACCTTGGCCTTGTGAATGGAATGCCCGTCCAGAATCAGGAACACGGGCCTTCTCTGGTTGTGAATGAGCCTTCTTAGAAACTCCACAAACTTCCCCGCGCTCATCCTCCCGGGGGTGGTCATGAAGTGTAACTGCCCCTTGGAGCTTATGGCAGAGACCAAATTCAACCTGAAGCGAGCCCCAGTGCTTTCAACAACAGGGGTCTTCCCCCTGGGAGCCCAGGTGTTGCCACTTTGGTAATCAGAGCGAACCCCAGCCTCGTCCCCAAAGTAAATCGTGGCCCTTTTCTGCCTGGCCAAAGCACGAATCCTGGGATACTCCTCCCTGAGCCACCTCCCCACCCTCTCAGGATCCCTCTCCATAGCCGTGCTGAGAGGTCTCTGCCCTGTAAAACCCATCCCCTTCAACAATCTGCCCACCTGGGACTCGCTAAGGCTAACCCCGAATCGCTCCAACATCAGCTGCCTTACCATCCCACGGGTCCAAAGAGCAAAGCGAAACCTGAGCTGAAGAGGGTTCTTGCCCGTCACGATGTCATAGAGTTTTTTCATCTGAGCATCGCTGAGCTTGCGCTTCCTGCCGGGTATCCCCTTAAATCTAAGAGCCTCCTCCCCGCCTTCCCTGTACCTTGCCAGCCACTCGTAGATTCTCTGCCTGCTGAACCCCAGAGCCTTTACCACCACCTCCGGGCTCTCCCCTGCCAAGACCCTCCTGACCGCACGGATCCGGATGGCCTCCCTGGTCTTGTGATCCAGCTTCCTGCCGTCCATCGAGCTCATATCAATGTGATACCATATGTCCTGTAGATAATTCGAGTCGTAAAAAACCACAACCCCCAGAATTCGGGTTTCCGAAAAGCGCCTGTGTTCATGACCTGTCATTGAGCCCACAGTAATCCCCTCTCAGGGGAAAGGATCCTTGGTAATGAGATACGGATATTAACCCTTACTATACCCCCGTTTGGAGCGGTTTCCAGGAAGGCGCCCAATGGTCCGGGCCTCGGGGAGGCGCCTTGTCCCAAGGGGATTCCAAGGATAAACTACTCAACAAGCGAAAGGATCCTGGCTTCGTGTTTCCTAAGGTAACGATCGCTGCGGGAACCTTGCTTCCCCTTTTTATCTGGGCTATCACCAATTGCTCTGTAAAGGACACCGTGAAAGGAGGGGGGAGTATTCCTGCCCATCACACCGCGAGTGGGTTTCGAAATCCCCACCAGCAGTCCCAAAGGAGTTTTCTGCAATTTCTTCAATGGCAGTTCGGCCTGGGCCCCGCAGACGCCCCGGTCATCCCGGCGGAGGAGATCCCGCCTTACAGCCCCGAAGTGGTGCAGCCCAACCTCAACCACGTCAACCATCCCGATCCCAGAGAGATTCAAGTCACCTGGGTGGGGCACTCCACCTTTCTGATCCAGGTCGGCGGCATGAACATACTGACGGACCCGATCTTTAGCGACCGCGCCTCTCCGGTATCGTTCGCCGGTCCGCGGCGGCTTTCCCCTCCGGGATTGTCCATGGAAGATCTGCCTACCGTCCACGCGGTCGTCCTGAGCCATGACCACTACGATCACTTGGACGGACCGACCATCGAGCGGCTGGGGCCCTCCGTCCGGTACTTCGCACCCTTGGGCGTCGGGCGATGGTTGGCCCAGCGCAACATTCGCGACTTCGTGGAACTGGACTGGTGGGAGAGCACCCCCCTGGGGTCCATGCGGATCCACGCGGTCCCTGCCCAGCACTTCTCTGGGCGGACGCCGTTCCGCCGAAGCGAGACCCTCTGGATGGGATGGGTCCTGGAGACGCCTGCCGGCAACGTGTTCTTCGCCGGGGACACTGGCTACGCGCCCTTCTTCCGGGAGATCGGGGATCGCTTCGCGCCCATCCGTCTGTCCCTGATCCCCATCGGTGCGTACCGTCCCAGGTGGTTCATGGGGCCCATGCACGTGGACCCACCGGAGGCGGTGCGGATCCACATGGACCTGGGTTCGGAAAAATCCATCGCCATGCACTGGGGGACCTTCCGACTGGCCGACGAGCCGATGGGGGAGCCGCCTGTGTATCTTCGCAAGGCGATGCAGGAGGCAGGCCTGGAACCGGACCACTTCGTGCTCATGCGCATCGGAGAGACGCTCCGGGTGGTGCCTAGATAGAAAGGCGACCAGGGGACACACACCGAAACTGCTTCTACCCAATTTCGGTCATACCACTTTTGGGTAAATTTACCCAATTCTGGTCATACCTGTTTTGGGTAAGCCGAAGACCCCCACACCAGTTCTTGAAGGCCCCTCTACAGACCTCAGCCCCCCCAGACTTCCTCCGTGGCCGCCTGCCCACAGACAAGGTTTGTTTTCTAGCGCCGTCTCCTCGCCCTCCGAAGCATGTCTGCGGCAATCGCTTGGACCGACCGGTCAGGAACAGTCCCTCCGTGTGCTTGTCTGCAAAGCTTTTGCTCATGTGCGCCAGGTGACCCTTGGGGGCCTTCTCTCGGGCAGCCGATAATAGCGGAACTTGGGGTAACCCAGCATCATGGGGTAGTGGTTTGTGTGTCCCTCTGGGAGGCCTACCGCCCCCTTGAGCGGTTCCCAGAACATGAGGGCCCTTTGCAGCAGCCCTGCCCAGCAGGTGCCGAGCCCCATGGTCGGGGCGGCCAGCTCAAGGTAGGAAAGGGCCAGGGTCAAATCCACCATGCCATTGGGGTTTTCCTTGGGACAGGAGGCAACCAAGAGGGCCGGGGCGTCTCTTAGCACCGTGTCCTTGCCGGCATCCCAACCAGCAACTATGAGGGGCATGTAAGCCGGCACCCCGGGCTTGGGTCCCCCTTCCACGAGCTTCCGGATCCATTCCACGGCTGTGGCCGAAAGTTCTCTCAGCTTCTCTTTCCCAGTAAACACGGTCCACTGAACCGTCTGAGAGTTGCCGCCAGTGGGAGCATAGCGGGCGATCTCCAATAGGCGCTCTATCTTTTCCCTTTCTACGGCTTGCTCTTTGAAGACCCTGACAGAGCGCCTGGAGCGCAGGAACTGAACGGCCCTTTCCAGATCCAGGGCCAGCTCCTTCCTTATGGGAGGACACTCCTCCAGAGGGACCAGCTTGTGGCTCATGGCCCCGTGGGGGCACACGGCCACACAGTGGCCGCACACAAGACACACTTTCTCTCCCCCGGGGACCATTTCAGGGTAACTTTCCTCCCCTTGTCCCATCCTGATTATCCCCATGGGACACTCGGCCAAACATATCTTGTCCTGCTTGCACTTGCTGACATCCACCTCAATCATTTGTGGGACCCCTTTCTTCCATTTGTCGGTATTTGCCGGGTTCCCGCAGGACCCCCACTCCTCACTCTTCACTATTCACTCTTAATTCTTCATTCTTCACTTTTCGCTCTTCACTCCCACTCCTCCCCGCGTCCCCGCGTCCCCGTGTCCCCGCGTCCCCGTGTCCCCGTGTCTCCGCGTCTCCGTGTCTCCGCGTCCTTCCTTCTCTCCCCGCCTCATCCCCTTCGGCTTCCTCTCCTCAAAGAGCTGGTGCCTTCCTCATCCAGCCAGAGGGTGGTTGGATCTATTACAACACCATAGTCCCTGCTGGCCCCTTCCAGGGTAACGTATCCCATCTGGACGTCCTTGAGCACTGCCTCCGGGTCCCTCTCCAGAGGGTCTCCAAACCCACCACCCCCTGCGCTGTGGAACTCTATGATATCCCCAGGGTTGCAGCGGGTAAGACCACTTGGGTCCCCCGGCTTTCCGTTGATGAGAAAGCGGGCGCGGGAACCCGCTCCACCTCCGAAGAGCCCCTCCGGGGGATAGCGGAAGCGCCCTGCCTGAACCGCTATGCTCACCGGGCCGTCCGGCCCATCCTCCCCCTCGGGCACCCTCACCACGAAGCGCCTGCCCAGCCCGCCGCGGGTTCTACCTGGCCCCCCAGAGTCGGGGAGCAGTTCCCTCGCCTCCACAAGCAGGGGGGTGTCGCTCTCGAAGATCTCCACAGGGGTATTGGCCCCATTGGCTGGGAATATGGCGCAGTGGTGCCCGTCCCGAAAGCGGCTTGCCCCCATGCCTCCCCCCCTGATTATCATGGTCAGCCAGGAAGTTCCATTGCGCCGTTTCCCGTGAAAGATGTTGGTCTGGGCAGGGGTGCCCCCGCTTCCTGCCAGAATCCTGTCCGGGATGGCCTGGGCCAGGGCCCTGTAGACCATCTCTGTCATGAAATGGCCCACCTGCATCCTGGCAGCCACTGCAGCAGGGAAGCGGCAGTTTACCACCGAGCCCTCAGGAGCCGTCATTGCCACGGGCCTTATGGCCCCCTCGTTGATGGGGATATCAGGGTCGGATGCGCTCTTTATGGCCATAAACACGTACGCGTAGGTGAAGTTGTAGACAACATTGCCTCCCCAGTCCACCTGGGGGGAGGTGCCGCTAAAGTCCACCAGGACCTGGCTTCCTTCCACCTTGACCGTGAGCTTGATCTTTATGTCCGGACGGTTTCCAGCCCCTTCTATGACCCCCTCGTGGGGATAGATCCCGTCTGGCACCCTGGAAATGGCTTCCCTCATGGACCCCTCGGTTCTCTGGATGATTTCCTCTGCCAGCTCATCCAGGGTGTCAAGTCCCTCCTGCTCCATCATCTCCAGGATCTTCTGGCCGCAGACGTGGTTGGCGGCCACCTGGGAACGTATGTCGCCTGTAACCTCATCAGGGGTCCTCACGTTCCAGCGGATCAGGTCCATGACAGAGCTATTAAGCCTGCCTTGATCATAGAGTTTGACCAGGGGTATGAAGAGCCCTTCCTCGTAAACCTGGTGGTTGTCAGAGGAGATGCGGCCTCCTATGTCCGAGTGGTGGAAAACGCAGGCTGTGAAGGCCACAAGCCTTGCGCCCCTGAAAATGGGACTCAACACGCAGATGTCGTTTAAGTGCCCGGCCAGAAGCCAGGGATCATTGACTATGAACACATCCCCCTGGGCCAGCTCTTTGGGGTCCAGCGACTGCACAATCTTTTTGACTCCCAGTGCCATGGCCCCTGCCTGCCCAGGGGTGCACAAGGTGCCCTGGGCCAACTCCCGGCCACGGCTGTCGGTGAACATGCAGGTGTAATCGTGGGCGTCCCGAAGAAGGCTTGAGAAGGCTGTCCGGGCCACCGAGGCGTCGGCCTCGTCCACTATGGATATGAGCCTGCGCCAAAGAATCTCGAGATGAATGGGATCAAAGCTCTTTGCCATGGGTGCCCTCTCTCCCCAGAAGTTCCATCCAGACAAAACCGTGCTCGTCCACCCTGGCCCTGGCGTCCTCCCCCATGACTATGGTGGACTCCTTCTCCTCGATAATGGCCGGACCCTGCAGCAGGGCCCCTGCCGGAAGCTTGTAGCGGTTGTAAACCTTAAAGGGGATGAACTCCCTGCGGATCATGGAGAAGGCTGGTCGCTCACCCTTGAGGGCCTCTTGGACCCCTTCGCTTCTCGCAGCCAGAGGGGGGATCCTGAAGGGCCTGTCAGGCAGTCTGGCCCGCACCTTGAAGGTCACAAACTCCACAGGCGTCTCTGGATATGTGCGGCCGTAGAGAACCCTGTAGGTCCGGTCGAAAAGCTCTCGAATCTCCTGCTTGGCGAATCTGTCAAAGGGCCTCCGCTCCACGGTGAGATGCGTCTCCGAGCCCTGGCCCACAAACCTCATGTCTATGGAGCGCTCAAAGCTTATTCCCTCTGTGCCCCTTTGAGCCCCTATGGCCGAGGCAGCCTCCCCTTCCAGTTCCGCAAAAAGGCACTCAATGCTTTGGAAATCAGCTTCCTCGAGCCTAACCTTGTGGCTCCTGGCCACATCAAAGGCTATGGGGGCTGTAAAAAAGCCCAGCGCAGAGCCCACCCCCGGCATCAGGGGAATCAGGACCCTGGGGGCTCCTATTTTGCGGGCCAGCCCGTACGCATGCACAGGCCCGGCCCCCCCGAAGGCCACCATGGTAACCAGCCTGGGGTTCCCTCCCTTTTCGGCTATATGGGTCTTGGCAGCAGCCCCCATAATCTCGTTTATGAGATCATGGATTCCGTATGCCGCCTGAGTCAGGGAGACCCCCAGAGGTCCGGCCACTTTCCCCAAGATGGCCTCTTGAGCTCCTTTGAGGTCCAGGGGCATGGTGCCTCCCAGGAAGTAATCGGGGTTGAGATATCCTAAAACCAGGTCAGCGTCAGTCACCGTTGGCTCCTGTCCCCCTCGGCCATAGCAGACAGGACCGGGGTCCGCCCCGGCGCTCTCTGGCCCCACTTGAAGGGTCTCCATGCGGCTTATCCTGGCGATGCTGCCCCCTCCTGCCCCTATCTCCATTAGATCCACCACCGGCACCTGGATGGGCAGGCCGCTTCCTTTCTTGAAGCGCTGCACGCGGCCCACCTCGAAGGTGGAAACCAGGCCTGCCTCACCCTTCTGGATGAGACAGCTCTTGGCCGTGGTCCCGCCCATGTCAAAGCAAAAGAGGTTCTCGATCCCGAACATCTTTCCATAGAACTGGGAGGCGATCACCGCAGCCGTGGGCCCTGACTCTATGATCCTGACAGGGAACTCCCTAGCCACCTGGGCCGAGGTTATCCCGCCACTGGAGAGCATTATGTAAAGCCTTCCAGGGATGCCCAGACCCCTTAGCCTTTCTTCCAAACGCCCCAGGTACCGGCCTGTGATGGGCTTCACGTAAGCGTTGGTGACCGTGGTGCTGGTGCGCTCATACTCCCTTATCTGAGGGAGCACCTCGCAGGATATGGAGAGGGAGAGATCCGGCCGCAGATCCTTCACCACCTCCTGGATCTGCCTTTCGTGAACCGGATTCTCGAAGGAGTTTATGAGGCACACCGCCAAGGACTCTATGCCCATGTCGGAGAGGGCTCTCAGGACCCGGCGCACCTCCTCTGGATTGAGGGATTTGAGGATCCGGCCCGAGCTGGTTATGCGCTCCTCCACCTCCATCCTGAGGGGCCTGGGCACCAGGGGAGCCGGGTACTCGGCAAAGATGTCGTAGGCGTCGTAGCGCACCTCCCGACCCAGCTCCAGCACGTCCCTGAAGCCCTTGGTGGTTATGAGGCCGGTCTTGGCGCCTTTTCTCTCCAGGATGGCGTTTATCACCAAGGTTGTGCCGTGCACCACCTCCTGAAGGCTCCCCAGGTACCCGGGCGCGGACTCCATGAGCGCCCTTATACCTGTTTCCATGGCCTCGGAGGGATCCTGGGGAGTTGTCAAACACTTGTGGATGTAGAGTTTGCCGCTTGCATCGTCCACGAGGACGAAATCCGTAAAGGTCCCGCCGATGTCGCATCCCAATCTGTAGGATGCATCATTCAAGGTCCACCTCCCTGCCTGGGCCTTTTGTAAGCCTGAGCCTGCCCTTGGGGGAGCCAAAGCCATGGTCTCTTTTAGCCCCCCGGCCCGGGCTTCAAACCGGCCCTGTTTCCTCTTGCTTCTTGACCTTCCTGTTTAGGCTTGCCTATATTAGCAAAACATTGTATACAGAGCCAACCCGTAAACAGTTGTGAGACAAACTGGCCTAATAAGTCGGGCAGGGGGAGGGTCCGGGCCATGGCCCAGAGTTTCATGCCTGCATTGCGAAGCCAGGAGGAACTCAGAGAGCACCAGCTCAAGGGCCTCCAATGGACGGTGGCCCATGCTTACAATGGGTCTTCTTTCTACAGGGAAAGGCTGGACAGGGCAGGGGTAAGACCCCAGGAGATCCAGAGCCTGGAAGATATCCGAAGGTTGCCTTTCACCACTGCCAACGACCTGAGGGAGGGATATCCCTTCCCTCTGCTCTCTGTGCCCCTCTCAGAGGTGGTTCGCATCCACGCCTCCTCAGGCACCACTGGGAAGCGAAAGATCCTGGCTTACACCAGCAAAGACCTGGAGGACTGGATCCACTTTTTTGCACGCTGTTACGAAATGGCCGGCTTGAGCCGAGATGACAGGGTTCAGATAGCAGTGGGCTACGGGATCTGGACCGCCGGGGTGGGGTTCCAGTTGGGATGCGAGCGGTTCGGGGCCATGGCCATTCCAGTGGGGCCAGGCAACATAGAGATGCAGTGCGAGCTCCTGGTTGACCTGCAATCAACTGTCATGTGCTGCACCGCCTCCATGGCCCTTCTCATGGCAGAGGAGATCCAGCGCCGGGGCCTCAGGGACAGGATAGCGCTTCGAAAGTTGATTTACGGCTCCGAGAGAAGCAGTGAGGCAATGAGGAGGCGTATTGCCGAGCTCATGGGCCTGGAGGAGATGTTCGATATCCCCGGGATGACCGAGCTGTACGGCCCTGGAACCGGTCTGGAGTGCCGGCATCATCAGGGGATCCACTACTGGGCTGATTATTACATCCTGGAGATCCTGGACCCAATTACACTGGAGCCGGTCCCAGAAGGGGAGATAGGGGAAATGGTGGTAACCACTCTGTGCAAAGAGGCAGCCCCCCTGATGCGCTATCGCACCCGGGACCTCACCAGGGCCATCCCGGGCAACTGCGGGTGCGGCTCCATCTTGCCCAGGCACGACAGGATCTTGGGTCGCTCCGATGACATGATCATCTTCAGGGCTGTTAACATCTATCCGGGTCAGATCGACCAGGTGCTCTCAGAGATCCCGGGAATCGGAAGCGAGTACCAGGTGATCCTGGACAGGAGGGATGACGGGAGGGACTATATGACCATCCGGGTGGAGAGGGCTCCTGAGCTTGGGGAATCCCAGGTCCGGGAGATTCAGAACCGTATAGAGGCGGAGATAAGGAACAGGCTGCTTGTGAGCGCGCAGGTGGAGGTGGTGGATTACGGCTCCTTGCCAAGATCAGAGCGCAAGTCCAAGCGAATTTTCGACAACCGTCCTGTCTGAGGCTGGATCCGGGCGGGGGGCACGAGGTGCAGGGTGGTGAGGGGGCCCATTGGGGGGCCGAAAACCGTTACCAAGAAAAGGAGGAAGAGCCATGACAGCAAAGGCGAGAAACATGGTCCTGGCACTGGTGGTGGCAGGGGTCGCTCTTTGCGGCCCGGCCCTGGCAGCCGAGCCCATCAAGATCGGAGCCTTTTTCGCCCTCTCGGGCCCAGCTGCCTTCATCGGGACCCCCACGAAGCTTGTGGCAGAGATGGTCACGGAGAAGATTAACAAGGAGGGCGGGATAAACGGCAGGCCCATCCAGCTGGTCATAGGGGACACGGAATCTGATCCCACCAAGGCGGTGATGGTCTTCAAGAAGTTCGTGAACGTGGACAAGGTGGACGCAGTCATAGGCCCCACCCGCACAGACACCGGAATGGCCGTCAAGAAACTGGCCCATGAGTCCCAGATGCCAACAGTCATGACCGTGGGGGGGGACCCGGTGATCATGGGAGGTGAGAAGCTGGGCCCCTTTGACTGGGTCTTCAAGACACCCCAGAGGAGCTCCGTGGCCGTGCAGAAGGTGTATCAGTTCCTGAAAAAGAGAAACGTGAAGAAGATCGCTCTTATCACCTCCTCGGACGGCTTCGGGAAAGACGGGAAGGGGTGGCTGGTGAAGTTCGCCCCAGAATACGGCCTTGAGATAGTGGCGGATGAGGGCTTCGAGCCCTCTGATACGGATATGACCCCTCAGCTTACCAAGATTAAGGCCAGCCCAGCCGAGTACATAGTGTGCTGGACCATAGGCCCTGCAGGCTCCATAGTGGCCAAGAACGTGAAACAGCTGGGCATAGACAAGCCGCTTTTCCAGTGCCACGGCCTGCCGGACCCCAAATATGTTGAGCTGGCAGGAGCAGCGGCCGAGGGTAACCTCATGCCTTCCACCAAGCTCATGGCAGCTGACCAGCTGCCCGATGCGGACCCCCAGAAGAAGGTCATCCTGGAGTTCATCCGCCTTTACAACGAGGTCTACAAGTTCGACAAGCAATTCCCAATAAATACTCACTCGGGCTACGCTTGGGACGCCATGTACCTGATAGCCAATGCCATGAAAAAGGTGGGCACGGACAAGGCCAAGGTGAGAGAGGCCATAGAGAATACCAAGGGCTACGTGGGGATCAGCGGGGTCTTTAACCTCACCCCAGAGGACCACAACGGCCTCGGGGTGGACTCCATGATCATAGTGAAGGTTGAAGGCGGGAAGTGGAAGCTGGTGGAGTGATCCCAGGGGAGACGCTCCAAGGGCTGAACAGAAAAACAACTGAAGAGGTGCAAATGAGGAAATTCTCCTATCTGACGCCCAGGAGCCTGGATGAGGCCATATCCCTCATGGAATCCTACGGGGAGAGGGCCAGGTACGTGGCAGGCGGAACCGACGTAATGGTCAAGCTCAAGGAGGGAAAGCTGCGGCCCGACTACCTCGTCTCTTTGAGACGCCTCCCCAACTTGGACCGTATCATGTGGGAGCAAGGGCCTTCCGGAGAACTTCGTATAGGGGCCCTTGCCACCCACCGCGCGCTGGAGAGCTCGGCCACAATAAGGTGGCATTACCCAATAGTGCACGACGCGGTTTCCAATATAGGCTCGGTCCAGATAAGAAACGTGGCCACCATAGGGGGGAATCTGGTAAACGCCGTTCCTTCGGCCGACGGTGCCATCCCCTTGGTTACCCTGGATGCCAAGGTGAGGCTTCAGGGGCCCAAGGGTGCCAGGGAGATGGATCTGCTTCACTTCTTTCTGGGGCCGGGCCAGACAGTCCTGGAAGGGGGTGAGGTGCTAACACAGATCCTGGTGCCTCCTCTTCTCCCCAGGACCGGGAGCGCTTACGTAAAATTCGGCCGCAGGGAGGCTATGGAGTTACCGCTTTTGGGTGTTGGGGTGCTCCTTAGCCTGGATGAGGAGATGAAGCGCTGTGTAAAAGCCCGCATAGGCCTGGGGGTTGCTGCCCCCACCCCCATACGGGCCTTTAATGCCGAGCGCTTCTTGGAGGGCAGGGAGCCCACTGAGGCGGTTCTGCGGGAGGCAGGGCAAATAGCCGCCGAGGAATCCAGGGTCAGAGACAGCGTAAGGGGGGCTGCCTGGTATAGAAGGGAAATGGTGAAGGTGCTGGTTTGCCGAATGGGCCTGAGATGTTTGGAGCGGGCCCGTTCCCCCCATTGAAGGCAGGTTCCGGCGGGTTTGTGACAGGGAGGCGGGATGGCGCGAAGGATATCTTTTCTTCTAAACGGGGAAGTGCAGGAGTTGGAGATAGAGGATCACTGGACACTGCTCTATCTCCTGAGGGAGGAGCTGGGGCTCACAGGCACCAAGGAAGGATGCGGCAGCGGGGAGTGTGGAGCCTGTACTGTGCTGGTGGACAACAAGGCGGTCAACTCCTGCCTGTATCTGGCGGCTGAAGCCGATGGCAAGGAAGTGCTCACCATAGAGGGATTGGCCTCCCCCGATGGAACCCTTCATCCCTTGCAGAGGGCCTTCGTGGAAAATGGGGCTATCCAGTGCGGCTTTTGCACCCCAGGGATGATATTGTCCGCCAAAGCTCTGCTGGATGAAAACCCAAGCCCCACCGAGGAGGAGATCCGTCACGCCCTGGCCGGGAACCTGTGCCGCTGCACCGGGTATCTGCAGATCTTCAGGGCGGTGAAGGCCGCCAGCGGGCAATTTGAGAAAAGATCGGCGGAGGTTATCTCCAGAAGCGCGGAGTGACAGGAATGAAAGAATTCACAGCTGTAGGAAAGCCTATCCCCAAACTGGATGCAGTGGACAAGGCCACCGGGAGGGCCATGTACATACAGGACCTGAAAGTGCCGGGTATGCTTTATGGGAAGATCCTCTACAGCAAGTACCCCCACGCCAGGATAGTCCACATGGATACCTCCAAAGCCAAGAAACTTCCGGGAGTGAGGGTGGTGCTGACAGGGGATGACATCCCTCCTTTAAAGTTCGGCTTTTACAAAGACAATACCCCGCTTAAGCGGGGGAAGGTGCGCTCTTACAGGGACGAGGTGGCCGCCGTGGCCGCCGTGGATCCTGATGTGGCGCAAGAGGCTCTGGAGCTCATAGAGGTGCACTACGAACCTCTTCCGGCGGTCTTTGATCCGGAAGAGGCCCTGGGGGAAGGGGCCCCTTTGGTGCATGAAGAGCACCGCAGCAACCTGCTGAAGCTGCCTTGGAAGATGCACCTTGGGGACGTGGAGGAGGCCAGAAAACAGGCCCGATACACGGTGGAAGACCGCTTCAGGGTCACCTGGGTGACCCACTGCTGCATGGCCCCCAGCGGCTGCATCGCCATGTTCGACTCCTCCATGAACCTGACCATGTACAGCAACACCCAGATCCCCTCCTTGGCCCAGAAGGACTACCTGGAGGCCCTGGAGGGTATGGGCCTCAAGGGCAGAAGGGTAAGGGTGATCAAGGCCTGTATAGGGGGCGCCTTTGGAAGCAAGCTGGACACTTACGCATACGAGTACATAGCCATCCTATTGGCCCAGGCAACTCGAAAGCCTGTTTGCATCCTTTTCGATCGCAAGGAGGAATTCGTGGCCACCTCGGGCCGCCAGCCAGCCCTCATAAAAATAGCCCAAGGCTGCGACGGGGAGGGAAGGCTTCTTTTCAGAGATGTTTCCATGATCCTGGACAACGGCGCTTACACCTCCTGGGGAGCCACCACCCCCTCGGTAATGATGATGCCCATCTCCTCCCTTTACCGGGTGCCCAACGTGAGATACGAGGCCCGCTGCGTTTACACCAACAACACCTACTCCCAAGCCATGAGGGGCTACGGGAACCCCCAGGCCACCTTTGCCATAGAGAGCTCCATGGACAGGCTGGCAGAGGAGGCGGGCATAGACAGGGTGGATTTCAGGCTCAGGAACGCCAACGAGCCAGGGGATGTGACCCCCCAGGAGTTCAAGATCACAACTTGCGGGCTTAAAGACTGTATAGAGGAGGTCCGCAAAAGGCTTGGTTGGGGTGAGCCCAAGCAAAAGGACGAGGGGATAGGCATGGCCTGCCTGATCCACGTGGGTGGTGGGGCCCGGGTGTACAAGTCTGATGGCTGCGGGACCATCATAAAGCTGGACGATTATGGGAAGGTGGATGTCTTCACCGGGGCCACGGACATGGGCCAAGGGGCCGACACGGTAATAGCCCAGGTGGTGGCCGAAGAGCTGGGGGTGGAGGTTGAGGATGTGCGGGTCATGCACACGGACACCGATGTGTGCCCCTGGGATGTGGGGGCCCATGCCAGCCGTACCACTTTTGTGGCCTGCAATTCGGCCTTGGGAGCTGCCCGCAACATAAAGGAGCGCATCCTGGAGATAGCTTCCCGCCAGATGGGGGAGCTGCCGGAGAATTTGGACATAAGAAACAGGGAGGTATTCTCTACCCGGGAGCCGGAAAAGAGGCTGGAGCTGGGAAAACTTCTTCGCAAGGCTCACTTCAGTCCCTCGGGTCAGATGCTCATGGCAGAGTACTTCTATGATCCGGCCAACGAGAACCTGGACAAGACCTTCAGAGGGAATCTTTCCATGACCTACACCTTCGGGGCCCACGGGGTGCGGGTGAAAGTGGACAGGGAGACGGGAAAGGTCAAGGTGCTAAAGTATGTGGCGGCCCACGATGTGGGCAAGGCCATCAACCCCATGCTCCTGGAAGGGCAGGTTTACGGTGGGGCGCTCATGGGCATAGGGTATGCCTTGACAGAGCAGCTCCTGCTGGACAAAGGGCAGGTAATGAACCCCAACTTCAGGGATTACAAGATCCTGACGGCCAAGGATGCAGTGGACGTAGAGACCTGCATAGTGGAGACCCTGGACAAGGACGGCCCCTTCGGTGCCAAGGGAATAGGGGAGCCGGGCTGCGTGCCCACAGCCCCTGCCATAGCCAATGCCATTTACGATGCAGTTGGAGTGCGCATGAGGGAGCTGCCCATGACCCCTGAGCGGGTCCTGGCCGCCATTCTGGAGCAAGAAAAAGGGGGTTGATCCCCCCGCATGGCCTCGGGGTTTTTCAATCCTGCCCAGGTCTTCTCTCTATCCAGGGCCTGGCTCGTTCCAGCTGGGCTGCCAGGCGAAAGAGAGTGGCCTCGTCACCGAAGGGGGCCACGAAGTGAACACCTATGGGGAGCCCCTCTTGGCTCCAATGAAGTGGCACTGACATGGCCGGCTGCCCGGTCATGTTGCAGATGGGTGTGAAGGGCACGAAGTGGGCGGCCCTTCTCAGCCCTTGAAGCGGATCCTGGGGGGTTGGCTCAAAGCTGCCCAGGGGCGGGGGGGGCTCGGCCAGGGTGGGGGTGAGCCACAGGTCGAACTCTTGAAAGAAGCGAGCCACTTTCCTGGAGAGTTGCTGAAGAGTGGTCACAGCCAGCAGATAGTTGGCTGCGCTTTGGGTGCGGCCTATCTCGTAAAGCGCCCAAGTGGTGGGCTCCACGTGCTGGGCAGAGAGCCGGATCCCAGTGATCCTGGAGATCCCCTCCAGGGTTGAGGCGCAGCCTGAGGACCAGACAACCATAAAGGCCCCATTCATAAGTTCGTGCTCTATCTGAGGTGAAGCCTCCTCCACTCGATGGCCCAAGTCTTCACAAAGGGCTGCCGCTTCCTCCACCGCCTTGACGCAGTCGGGATGCACTGGGAAGCCTCCAGGGGCCGCTTTTGCAAAAGCTATGCGTAGCACTCCCGGAGACTTTCCCACCTCTTCCAGGAAAGGCCCTTTTGGGGGCGGGGCCCAGTAAGGATCTCCGGTGTCAGGGCCGCAGGTGGCATCCAGTAGGGCCGCGCTGTCCCTAACCGATATGGTGAGGGCGTGCTCTGCCACCAGTCCGCTCATCAAGTCCCCGAAGGTGGGTCCAAGGGGATTCCTGGCTCGGGTGGGCTTGAGGCCAAAGAGCCCGCAGCAGGAGGCAGGGATCCTGATGGATCCTCCCCCGTCATTTCCATGGGCCATGGGGACCATGCGGCTTGCCACGGCCGCTGCCGAGCCACCGCTGGAGCCCCCTGTGGTGCGATCGAGAGCCCATGGGTTCCTGCAAGGGCCAAAGAGCCTGGGCTCTGTGGTGGGCAGTATCCCGAACTCCGGGGTGTTGGTCTTGCCCAGGATGACAAGGCCCGCCCTCTTCAAGCGCCTCACAAGCTCGCTGTCTTCCCCGGGCACAAACCCCTTCATGAGATTTGAGCCCATGGAGAGAGGAGCCCCGGCCAAGGAGGCCAGGAGGTCCTTGAGAAGGAAGGGCACACCAGTGAAGGGCCCTTTTGGAAGCTCTCCTTTAGCTTTCTCACGCGCCTGTTGGAAAAGAGTCGTGACCACCGCGTTGAGCCTGGGGTTCAACCTCTCTATTCGTTCTATGGCCGCATCCACCAGCTCCAAGGCTGTGAGCTCCCCTTTTTTGACCAGCTGGGCCTGGGAGGTGGCATCCAGTTTGGCTGTCTCATCGACTATTGCCATGGCAGACCCTCACCGAGCGTTTCTGGGCCGGACATTACCCGGGGCCCAAGTCTTCTCAATGTTCACCCAGCTCCTGCCTTTTTAGCAAGAGTTCCTGGACCCTTTTCAAATCCTCCGGGGTGTCCACGTCCATGAGCACCTCCGGGTCTGGCACTTGCACTTCCAGCACCTCTTCTGGGTGGGCCTCCAGGATTCCTCGCCCCCCCACATCCCCCTTTAGGGCCATTAGCTCCTCATAAAAGCGCCTCCCAAAGATGACCGGCTGCCCCCTCACACCCCTTCCAAAAGGCACGCAGATCTCTTGGGTGGATGACCAGAAGGCCTTCAACAGTAGCTCGATTGTCGCAGCATCCAGAAGAGGCTGATCCCCTAGAACCAGCATGCAGGAAGGGAAATCATTCTTGATCTCCCTGATCCCCGCCCGTATGGAGCTGGCCATCCCCTCTGTGTGGTGCTCGTTGAAGATTAGCTTCAACCTGGGCCCTTGGGGTAATAACCCCAGGGCGCCTCTGACCTCCATGGCATTTGGGCCCAGGACCAGCACGATATGTGCCAAGGGGGAAGCCATGGCTGCCCCCAGCACCCTAAGCAGCATGGGTGTCCCACCCACCTGCAGGAGCTGTTTGGGTTGGCCCATGCGGCTTGAGGTTCCCGCCCCAAGCATGATCCCTGCTGTCGGCCCCCTGCCCAATGACCCCCCCCTGGACTCTCGCAGCCTTCCCCCAAGTCTCTCAAAACCTATAACCTCTTGCGGCTCTCACGTCAAACAAACTCTTGGTTGGTCACGGGGGTGATGGCATTTCTCCTGGCTTCAAGTCTTGGGCGCTTGATTCTCCAAAGGATTTGCCTCCCAGGGGACAGGCGGCATCCAGGCAAGCCGATCCGAGAAACGGGATCAGCTTGTGATCGCTTGTTGCGCCAGGAGAAGCCAGGCTCAAGGGGAAAGGAGGAAGCCAGATGGCTTCCTGAAACTTGAAGTTGATACCCAGTGGGTGAGAGCCCCACACGGCCAAAGCTCAGCCAGCAGGCCGCTAAGCGAGTCTTACCCAAAACAGGTATGACCAGAATTGGGTAAATTTACCCAAAAGTGGTATGACCGAAATTGGGTAAAACTACACAGAGAAGTTGCCGCTAGAGCGGTTTGGTTCAAAACATCCCTGTAGCTGGCCCGGCTGGCGCGCCGAAATGCAGGCATTTCTTACCTGCCAAGATGTGTGATAATGAACAAAGGGATGCCTGAGCCGCCGGGCCGCTGAGCTCAAGGCTGTTCGGCGGCCCCACAGATGCTTTTCACCGTGGTTTTCTGCCTTCCCACGCATTTGTCCATCAATGCTGATACATGGTATACTCATTGTAGAGACTACAGATGGAGGACGCAATGAAGACGCGAGTTCAGCGATGGGGAAACAGCTTGGCCGTGCGCATCCCAAAGGCCTTTGCGGAGGAGGTTGGCTTGGGAGAGGACACCCCGGTCGAGCTCCACCTGCATGAGGGGAAGCTCGTCTTGGAGCCGGTGGGTCCTCCTGCGCCTACACTAGAGGAGCTCTTGCGAGGGGTCCGGAAGAGCAACCTTCACCGCGAGGTCGATACTGGACCGGCCCGTGGGGATGAGGTCTGGTAGCCCATGGCCAAGGTGCCGGATAGAGGGGATGCGGTTTGGATCTGGATGACACCGCAAGCGGGGCGTGAGCAGGCCGGACGTCGTCCGGCCGTGGTCTTGTCGCCAGCTCGCTACAATGGGAAGGTTGGCCTGGCGGTGTTATGCCCGATCACGAGCCAAGTGAAAGGATACCCGTTTGAGGTGCCAATTCCGGAAGGCCTGCCCGTTGAAGGCGTCATCCTCGCCGATCAGGTGAAGAGCTTGGACTGGAAGGCTCGGCAGGCGGAGCTGATCTGTAGGCTTCCTGGGGAGACAGTCCAGGAGGCCTTGCTGAAGCTCAATACGCTCCTTTCCCCATAGAGGGGGGACAGCGGCCCGCCGAACGAACGAGACTTCGCAGCGGACCTGGAGGGTCTGGCTCCAACTCGGGGTTGGACTGAACCGCTGGTGCCGGGTGCCTTGGAATTGGTTTTAGGCTGTGGTGTCAGGTGGTGGGAGGGATCAGGGATCAGTTGGCGCTGGAGTGGGCCTTGGGAGAGGCACGGTGTGTGTGGGGAGGCTGCCATGGAGGAAGTTTGGGGGTGTTGAGGGCCATGGGGGGGCTTCCAGGTGTGGTGCGGACAGTCTTGGGCTTACCAAAACAGGTATGACCAGAATTGGGTAAATTTCCCCAAAGCGGTATGACCGAAATTGGGTAAAATTACCCAAAAAAGGTATGATCGGAGATAGTCGGTTTGGAGCCTCGCGGCACGCAAGGCAGCGCAACTCGGGCACAGGGTGAAAGTGAGGCGGGAATCTCCGGGGGGTGGTGTCTGCCTTGCTTTTCGCCAATGCCTTCCCAAACCGCAACAGCGCAAATGGCTCTTAATGATCCGGCCTAGGCAAAACAAGTCTCCAAAGATTAGAATGTGAGGGGACGTGGGTAATTAGCTAGTCAAAAGAGGTGCACAAAAAACGGCATCGGATGGCCTAAGTTTTACGGGGAGGGGAAGGAAATGGGGCAAGGTCCCGACATCCTGGTAATAGGTGGTTCTGCTGCCGGACCCAGTGCTGCAAGTCGTGCCCGGAGGCTAGACCCCAAGGCCAGGATCACCGTCTACGAGAAGGGCGATTTCGTATCGTACGGTGCTTGAGAGATCCCCTATTACATCGGTGATGTAATAAGGAATCACACGGAGCTCATAGCGCGAACACCTGAAGTTTTCCTGCGCGATCACGCCATCCAGGTGAGGTTGCAGCATGAAGCCCTGGAGATCGACCCAAGACGCGGGAGGGTGAGGGTCCTGGACCGTGGGAACGGGCAAGAGCAGGAAGTTCCCTTCGACCGTCTAATCCTGGCCATTGGCTCCCGTTCCAGGAGACTGGGCATACCGGGGGAGGATGCACGGAATGTCTTCACCCTGAAGGATCTGGGAGACGGGATCCGGATCAAGAAGTTCCTGGAGGATCGCAGGCCTCGCAGGGCCGTGATCATCGGCGCAGGATACATCTCTTTGGAGGTGGCCGAGGCCCTCCGCCGAAGATCTGTGGGTACAACCATCCTTTATCGAGGTGAAGTCCCGTACAGTGGCCTCGAACCCGAGGTGGGACGCCTCATAGTGAAGGCCCTGGAGGAAAATGGGGTGAGGTACGTGCCGAAGGTGATGCCCCAGGCCATCGAGGCAGAAGGGGGGGTGGCCCGTTGTGTGGTGACCGATGGGGGCGCGTTCGAGGCCGATGTCTTTTTCCTTGGCACCGGGGTCCAGCCCAACGTGGAGCTGGCCCGGCAGGCTGGCATCGAGATCGGGGAGACAGGTGGCATCGCAGTGGACCAGGGCATGCGAACAAGTTACCCAACCATCTTCGCTGCAGGTGACTGTTGTGAGAAATACCACAGGGTCATAGGGCGACCCGTGCTTGCGCCCCTGGGGGACGTGGCCAACAAGGAGGGGCGAGTGGCAGGTGAGAACTCAGTGGGGGGTGATGCGAGATTCAACGGCATAGTGGGCGCTTCCTGCGTCAAGGTCTTCGACCTGGAGATCGGCGTGGCTGGGGTGAGCGAAGCAGTGGCGCAAAGACTGGGTTTCAGGACTATCTCCCAAGTGGTGGAGACCACCTCCCGGGTGGGTATTTACCCAGGGGCCAAACCCTCCTTGTTGAAACTGGTGGCCGACGCATCCACGGGAAGGCTTCTGGGGGGAAGCCTGGTAGGCACGGACGGCGAGGCCCGCAAGGTCAACGCCCTGGCCGTAGCCCTTTACAACAGGATGTGCCTTGAGGAGGTGGCCCAACTGGACCTAGCCTATGCCCCTCCCTTCAGCAGCGTCCTGGACCCCCTGCTCGTGGCAGCCACCCTTTTGCAGAGGAGGGTCGAGAGGCCGTGAAAAATAGCCTGTCTCTTTCAGGAGGAAGTTCTAGGAGAGGAGATGACCCGGGGGAACGGACGAAGAAAAAATAGGCTGCGGCAGGCCCACAGGGGCAGTGGTTGGCGAGCCCGCAAAAGGCCAAGAGGGTCCCTTAGAGAAAAGGGAGGAGGCAGCGATGATGACAGCCAAGATAGGCAGCAAGGCCCCGGATTTTGAGGCGCCAGCCTACCCAAAACGGGTATGACCGGAAATGGGTAACAGCTTTTCCGGGTGGGCCTCCAGAATTCCTCACCCTCCCACATCTTCCTTGAGGGCCAGTAGTTCCTCACAAAAGCGGCTTCCGAAGAGAACCGGCTGCCCCGTGTCCTAAAGGGGAAGGCGGAATGCCCGGAACAGCCATCTGCCGGTTAATGCACAAGGAGAGCCGTGGGTTTCCCACCTAAAGCCTGCACCCCGAAAAAGTTGTCTCACGTCTCCGAAGCGGAACATGCCAGGGCTTCCACCCGCAATCCCCCTTTCAGGCAAGGCCCGCCGCGCAAAGGGCAGAATCCCGGCGGCCGGCGGATTTGGCCCGCATTATTGCCCAAATATCCAAGAGGCCCCTGACCATGGGGCTGTCATGGCGGGCTTCATAGCGTACCTCAAGCTGAAGCAGGCTTTGGGTGATGCCCAGCAAGCCGAGACGGCGGCCCGCGGCTCGCGTCTTTTCATCCAAAACTACTTGAAGGACCTGGCCCAGGCTCTGGCCGGGGATCTAGAGGCCTCTGGGGTGGCCTACCTTGTGGCAGCCGCAGATGCTTTGCTGCAAAGAGCGGCCCCAGCACAGCCAAAGCAGCAAATCAGCCAAACCGCTCTGAGGGAAAGAGGGTGAGCCTTTTTCAAATTCTGCCGCCAGAGAATACCATTGCATAGTGGATGACTATGGTTATACTAGTGGTGCAGGGAGGAGGAGCCATGCAGGTGGACCCGGCTTTTCGAGAAGAAGTACAGCGTCGAAGCGGTCGGCGTTTCGATGCATGTTTTCAATGTCTGACCTGTGCCGGGGGCTGCCCTGTGGTGGAAGACATGGACTATCATCCCACCCAGGTGGTGCGCCTTGTGGAGTTCGGGCAGAAGGAGAAGGTGCTTAAGAGCCGCGCCATTTGGATGTGCGTGGGCTGCCATGCCTGCGTGTCCCAGTGTCCCAACAAGGTGCACATCCCGGCCCTCATGGACACTCTTAGGGAAATGGCCTTGGAGAACGGGGTGGAGCCCCCCGAGGGCCGTATCGCAGGTTTTCACAAAATGTTCTTGGAAGAGGTAAGGAAAAGAGGTAGAGTCTATGAGCTGGGTCTTGGGGTGAAATACAAGCTCAGAAGCGGGACGGTTTTTCAAGATTTCATGGCCGGCATTAGGCTCATTTGGAAGGGCCGATTCAAGCTCCTGCCTGAAAAGGTGAAGGGAATTTCAGAGCTTAGAGAGCTGATGGGGGGAGGAAATGGTAAAGGGTAACGGAGCCATAAGGTACTATCCTGGTTGTTCCTTGGAATCCAGCGCCAGGGAGATGGGGGAGTCCTTCATGGAGGTGGCCCGGATGCTGGGGCTCGAAATGCTCCCCTTGGAGGACTGGAGCTGCTGCGGCTCAACCCCCGCCCATTCCACTCATCCCCGCTGGGCGCTTCTTCTTGCAGCCAGGAATCTCCTGCTTGCAGAGGAGCAGGGGGCCGAGGAGCTCATGGTCATGTGCCCCAGCTGCTATGTGCGGCTCAGACAGGCCGAGCGGGAGATCCTGGAACACCAGGACAAGGCCAGGGAGGTGGAGCAAGCCCTTGGCCGGCCTTATCAGGGGAAGGTGAGGCTCCGTTTTTTTCTGGAGGTGCTGGACAAGATAGGCCTTGAGGGGCTTAGGGGTTTGGTGAAGAAGCCCCTTCATGGACTGAAGGCAGCCCTTTACTATGGTTGCCTGCTCAGCCGCCCCGAGTGGATCACCGGTTTCGATGTTGCCCCTTATGAAAGGTTCCTGGAAGACCTGGTGCGCACACTGGGGGCAGAAGTGGTGCCGTGGCCTTACGCCAAGCAGTGCTGCGGGGCCAGCCTGGCCGTGACAAAGCCCGAGACCTCTGACAGGCTTGTGGACCGTATCCGGGACTATGCCACAAGGGCAAAGGCCAATTGTCTGGTGGTCTTTTGCTCCCTGTGCCAGATGAACCTGGAGATGAGGGGGAAGGACTCGCCGGCCCTTCCGGTGCTTTACATCACGGAGCTCCTGGCCCTGGCCGCAGGTTCAGCAAAGGCAGAGCAGTGGCTCGGAAAGCACCTGGTAGACCCCAGGCCCCTGCTCAAGAGCCTGGAGGCTCAAAAAGGGGCTTGAACTTCAGCACAGCGGGGCTTAAAATCCCGCCCCATGCGGCGCTCTCAATGTGAGATCAAAGACCCCCGGGAGATTCTGAGTATCCTGGAGAAAGCCAGGATAGGCCGTCTGGCCACCTTGGACCAGGAAGGCTATCCTTACATCACGCCCGTGAACTTCGTGTTTCACAAGGGCAGCGTTTACTTTCACTCGGCCCCTGAGGGCGAGAAGCTGAGGAACATGGAGAGGGATCCCAGGGTCTGTTTCCAGGTGGACGAGCCCTTGGCTTACCTGGAGGTGGCCTTCAACCCCGAGAAAAGCCCCTGTAGGACCCACCAGCTTTACCGATCTGTGCTGATCCGGGGGAGGGCCAGGGTTGTGCCGGACGGGCAGCTCAAGACAGAGGTGCTAAATGCGCTTGTGGCCAAGCATGAAGGGAACAAAGATTTCCAGCCGGTGACTCAGGAGCTTGCCCCTTACAGGGCCTGCAAGGTTGTAGAGATAAAGCCTGAGAGGATGACCGGCAAGGCCGATCTCTTGCAGGGAAAGGCTCAAGATCTCAAAAAAGAGGTGGCTTTGCACCTCTTGCAAAGAGGCTTGCCCGGGGACCTGGAGGCAGTCAGGGCCATGGGCTTTGATCCAGGCGGCCCGGGGAGTCCCAGCTGATCACTGCTTTTGATCAGAGGCAAGGGTTTCCCTGATAAATTTCTTTAGGTTCCCCTCCATAAGAGCAGTGCAAAGCTCTCTGGCAAGGGGGGTGTCCCCCTCGGAGCCGAGGCTTTCCAGCCAGCGGGCCTCCAGCTCTTTGAGTGAAGCCTTAAACCAGGTCTGAGAGATCCTCTCCAGATCCATCCGGCCCTTCTTTTGGGTCCACTTGAGGATCCTAACTATTTGTTCCAGGCCGTACTGTCTGATCAGGTAGGCCAAGAAAGAACCGCTTTGGTTGTAGGCTATAAGGTTTGTTTCCCAAGAACTCCCCCGCCATTCCAGCCGCTCCAATTCTCCCATGGGCACCAACAGGCCCGAGCAGCTCAAGGCGGCCATCCATTCCTCTGTGGAAAGCCCGTATGTGGGATGGGTCCTGAGGGTTCCTAGTTTCTGTTCCATGGCTGTTGCCAACCCTTCTCGAAGCACCGGGTGAGGCGAGTCAACAAAGATGTGGGTTGTCTCATGCACCAAAGGCGCTTCTATGCCTTTTATGGGCAAGGCAAAGAAGAGGTCCACTGCCTTGTTTCCATGTGGGATCGTGGTGCTTATCCCCTCGCCCGGCTTTAGGTAAACTCTTATGGGGGCTGAAAGAGCCAGACCCAGTGCGGAGACCAGATCTCGGCATCTCTGCTCAGCCCATGAGGCAAACTCTTCCACCTGGGCCCTGTGGAACTCTGTAGGCTCGAAGAGGAAGCTGTAGCAATCCCCTTTTATTTCTTCAGCTCTTGCCAGCCCTGGTGTGAGGAGGACAAACAAGATAAGACAGGCAAGGACACCCTTTCGGTTCACTTGGTTGCCCCTCCTTCTTTGTTGTCCTTAGGGCCTGGAGGGATTCCTTCCTGTTCGTGAAAATAGCGCCAAACCCTCAGGACTCCTCCCTCAATACGCTCCTTGTGATAGGGCCCTTTTCGGGAGAAGAGCTTGATCATAGGCATGTTGTCCTGAAAAAGGTAGCCTGAAACGCCCTTAAAGTTCATTCTTTCGGCGTAATCCTCCAGGCGGTTCTGAAGCAATGCGCCCAGCCCCCGGCCTTGGTACAAATCGTGGATGGTGTAAGCCACCTCCACCATATCCGGCTGTTCCTTTTCCTGGGCGTACCTTGCAACGCCCACTATCTTCTCCAGGCCTATTTCCCCCACGGTGGCCACAAAGGCCATGCGGGACTTGTAATCCAGGTTCACAAGGGTCTGGGCCGTGGCGTGAGGCATGGCCCTCACAGCCCTGAAATAGCGCCTGTAAATGGTATCGTCCGAGTGGGAGTAAAAGAAATCCTGGAGCAAGGGCTCGTCCGTGGGCTTGATGGGCCTTATGGTCACCACAGTGCCGTCTTTGAGCACTTCCCTGGTCTCCTCCTCGGGGTAGTCGAAGGTCTCAGTCTCCACAAGGATCTGGTCCTGGTAAACATAGGACCTGCGCTTGGCTTCTTCCAGGAGTTCCTTTCTGAACTTGGGGTGGGCTATGTTTATGAGGGCCATTGCCCTTTCCCTTATGGATTTGCCGTGCAGGTATGCGATGCCGTATTCAGTCACCACGTACTTCACATCCCCTCTGGTGGCCACCACACCGGCCCCCTCCTGCAGGTAAGGCACGATGCGGGAGCAGGATTCATTCTCATTGGTTGAGGCCATTGCCACTATGGACCTGCCTCCTTGGGACATGGCGGCTCCTCGAATAAAATCCAAGCGGCCGCCTATGCCGCTGTAAAAATGGAAACCCCTTGACTCGGAGCAGACCTGACCGCTTAGGTCCACTTCCTGGGCGCTTACTATGGAAACCATGCGCTCGTTTTGTGCTATCACAAGGGGGCTGTAAACCCGCTCAGCAGGCAAAAAAAGGAAAAGAGGGTTTTCATGCACATAATCGTATATTCGTCTGGTTCCTACACAGAAGCTGCAAACTATTTTCCCTTGGTGCAAGGTTTTCCTTTCCCCGGTTATGCACCCCGACTGGACCAGCTCCACGAATTCGTCTGAGACCACCTCGGTGTGTACTCCCAAATCCTTCCTGCCTTTGAGAAAAGACAGCACGCCATGGGGAATGTGTCCTATGCCCAAGTGGATGGTGTCCCCGTCATGCACAAGGCGAGCCACGTTTCGGGCCACCTGCTCCTCCACCGGGCTTAATTGCGGATATCGAAACTCGATAAGAGGATTGTCCTGCTCCACCAGATAGTGGATCTTGGATATATGCACAAAGGTGTCACCCATGGTCCTGGGCATAGCCCTGTTGACTTGAGCTATGACCACCCGGGCTGACTCCACGGCCGCCTTCACGATGTCCACCGAGACCCCTAGGCTCACAAAACCATGTGCGTCAGGCGGGGAAACCTGTATGAGGGCCACATCAATGGAAACGATCCCTTTTCGGAAGAGCCCCGGGATCTCGGAAATGAACACAGGGGTGTAATCGGCCCTGCCCTGGTTGATGGCGTCCCTGGTAGCCAGGCCCACAAAAAAGGCGTTGTGCCTGAACCGGGTGTCAAACCTCTGATCTGTGTAAGGAGCATCCCCCAGAGTGATGAAGTGTAGGAGCTGGACATCGTGGAGCTGGTCCGCCATGTCCAAGAGGCCCTGAACCAAAAACTTGGGCTCCGCGCAGGCAGTGGCCAGAAAAACCTTTGAGCCGCGCCTGACCGCCTGAAGCGCCCTTTCCAAAGACACACTCCTTTGTCGATAGATCGTAGGCCAGGAAGCTGGCATGTTTTGAGACCCCTTTTCTCAAGTCCCGGAGGGCATCTGCCGACAGATTCTAAGACGAGGGAGTCCGGGACGGGTTTTTCAAAGCATCATAGAGGAAGGAGGAGCTTCCCTCAAGACAGTGACTGGGGAGCTTTACAAACAGGCTCCCAAGAGGTTAATATCCTGGGCAAAGCTCAAGCGGGAGGTCCAGGTGGCATATCCGACCCTGCTTGTGGAATCAGGGCTGTTTCAGGGATCCCGGTATCTCATTTATGCTCCCTTTCGCATCGGCAGACACCCAGACAATGACCTTCAACTCACAGACCAAAACATCTCCCGCTTCCACGCCATAATCGAACCCAAGCAGGAAGGCTTCCTACTGAGGGATTTGGGAAGCCGAAACGGCACATTTGTAAACGGCCACAGGGTGGAGGAAGCCTGGCTTCAGACAGGAGACCAGATCCGGGTCGGAAAAATAAGGATGCGCCTTACCGAGGAAGCCTCTTCCAGGGAGCTGCAGGGTCGCCCCAGGAGCACCATGCTCTTGAGAGGGGAGACCTCGGGCAAGGTCAAGGCTCGAACCATGGCGGGCATGCCGGCCCCATGGGAGACCCAGCTCAAGGACCCGGCAATAGCCGCACAGCTCTCCAGGCTTCAAGCTCTTTACCAGGCCAACATAATGCTCAGCCACGAGAAAGACCTGGACGGGGTTTTCCAAAGGCTCCTGGAACAACTTCTGCAGGTCCTGGATGCGGACAGGGCCGTAGTGCTGATGATGGATCCTTACACAAGGGAGCTCCAGGTGAGGTTCTCCCTGACCCGGCCGGAGCTGGTGGAAATGGGAGACATGCTTGTAAGCCAATCCATAATCAAGCAGGTCTTGGAGGAAGGGACCGGTCTTCTCATAGAGGACACCCAGAGCCGGGAGCCTTATAGCTCAGCGGTTGTATCCGAGCCTGAAAGCATAAAGTCAGCTCTTTGCGTGCCGCTTTTGGACAGAGGCCAGACCATAGGGGTTCTTTACGCGGATGTGCTAAAGAGAAAGCGTTCCTTTTCGCAGGATGATCTTCAGCTTCTGACTGCCATAGCCGCCCCCACCACCGTACAGATAAAGAACATCCAGTTCATGATAGAGATCCAACAGGCCTACTTGGACACTCTGTCGGTTTTGGCCAACGCCATTGAGGCCAGAGATCATTACACGGTGGGGCACACCTGGAGGGTCACCCGGATGGCCTTGGCAATGGCGGATCATATGGGTTGCACCCCGGAGAAGCGCAAGTACACCGAGATGGGAGGCATCTTGCATGATGTGGGCAAGATAGCGGTTGAGGACGCCATCCTGCGCAAGACAGGCCCTTTGACCCCGGAAGAGTATCAGAAGATGCAACTGCATCCTGAGCATGGAGCCAGGATGCTGAAGGATGTGGAATTCCTCAAACCGGTTGTGCCTTACGTGCTTTTCCATCAGGAGAGATGGGACGGGAAGGGATATCCCTTCGGACTTGCCAAAGACGAGGTGCCCTGGGAGGGGAGGCTCTTGGCCGTGTGCGACGCCTTTGACGCCATGACCAGCCACAGACCATACAGGAAGAGCATGGGGCCCAAGGAGGCGGTCAACGAGTTGAGACGCTACAGGGCAAAGCAGTTCGATCCCCAAATGGTGGATATTTTCCTGGAGGTGTGGGCAAAAGGGGAGGTGGCCAGGATCCTGCAAGACTATGCCAAAAGCGAAAGATCAGTGCCTTGTCCGTTTTGCAGCACCCACATCCCCCTCGGGGAAGATCCCAAAGTGGGCACCTTCCTGGAGTGCCCTGTTTGCACAAGGACGGCTGTTGTGCTGAGGAGTACCCATGGTTGGAAGGCTGACCTGGCCTGAATCCGTAATTTAGGATCCTCATTGAGGAGGGGCAGGGAGCTTGGGGGGGAAGGAGAAAGGATGGAAGTTCGTTTTTGGGGCACAAGGGGCTCTATAGCGGCTCCGGGCCCAAACACAGTCAGATACGGGGGGAACACCACCTGTTTGGAAGTGCTCCTGGAGGGCGGCCAAAGGGTGATTCTGGATGCAGGATCCGGGATAAGGCCTCTGGGTCTTGTGCTCTCTCGAAGCAGGAAACCTGTGGAGTGCTACCTTCTCATAACTCACATTCACTGGGATCACATCATGGGTTTTCCTTTCTTCGCTCCGGTTTATGAAGAGGGTTCCCGCATAAAGATAGACGGGTGCAAGAGGGCAATGGAAGGGCTTCGCATGACCCTGAACAAGGGCATGGTGGATGGGGTTTTCCCGGTGGAGTTCGACTCCCTAAGCCAGCGCATAGAGCCTCTTTCACACCTTTGCCAAGGCCCTCTCAGAATCGGGTCCGCTGTGGTGGAGGGGATTGAGCTTAGACACCCTCAGGGTGGAATGGGATTTAGGATCCGGGAGGGGGACAGTAGCCTTGTCTTTCTTACGGACAACGAGCTTAGCCCCCATCCTGTAAATGGGCGTTCCCATGCCGACTATGTCAGCTTTTGCAGGGGGGCCGATCTTCTGATCCATGATGCCCAGTACCTGCCCAGTGAGATGGGGGCCAGAAGGGGTTGGGGCCATTCGGACTGTGTCTCGGCCGTGAACCTTGCCCTTGAGGCCGGTGTGGGGAGATTACTGCTTACTCACCACGACCCGGATCGTACAGACCAAGAGGTGGATGACCTGGTCGAGACGGCCAAGGCCCATGCTCAAGAAAAAGGATCCGGGCTAGAGATGGATGGGGCCAGGGAAGGCCAGGTCTTTAGAATCTGAAAATCAGGCAAGAGAGAGCAGGAGCTCCTTCAACTCCTGATAATCAGCCGAAAGATTTATTTCCTGGGAAGGCTTTTGCTCCAAGCCCGCCAGGCAGGCGGGGGGCTCCACCCTGATACCCAGCTCCTTGAGAACCTCCGGGAACTTGGCAGGGTGAGCGGTCTCGGTGGCCAAAGCCAAAGAGTTCTTTTCCTTTTCCCAGAGATATCTTTTGAGTGCGGCCCAGGCCACTGCCCCGTGGGGTTCCAGGACAACCCCGTGGGCCTCATAAGCCTCTTTTATGGTGAGCTTGGTGAGGTGGTCTGAGATGGAGATGGCTGCGGCATCCCTTCGGAGAGCTTTCATATCAGGCATTTGATGAATGTTCCCCTCCCTGTCCACCCGACCACCGTAAAGATCGAATATCCTTCTCATGTTGCTGGGATTGCCTACGTTCATGGCATTGGATAAACAGGCCTTGGAGGGTCTTACGGGCCTGTAAAGCCCGGTTTCCAGAAAGGCCGGAAACTCATCGTTCTCGTTGGTGGCCACCAGGATCTTCTCCACCGGCTTGCCCATGCGCATGGCCAGGAAGTCTGCGGTAACATTGCCGAAATTACCTGAGGCAACCGAATCGATTGTCCGATCCTGGGGGTCTTCTGCCACACAAAGATAGCCGTACACATGATAGCCCACTTGAGGCAAGAGCCTTCCCCAGTTTATGGAGTTAGCCGAGGTGAGCTTAAGGCAGGAGAGATCCGGGTCTTCGAAAGCCTTCATGGCCATGACCTGGAGCTGGTCGAACTTGGCTTCAGCCGCCACGGCCACCACGTTTCCCCCAAGGGTGTTCATCTGTTTGGCCTGCCTTAGACTTACCTCCTTCTTGGGATAAAGCACCACCACCCTCAAGCCTTCCAGGCCGTGGAAGGCATTGGCTATGGCGCTTCCAGTGTCGCCTGAGGTGGCCACAAGTATGATCCTGCGCTCCTGCCTTTGAACTCCTAGGTAATGCATTGCTCTGGCCAAGAACCTTGCCGCGAAATCCTTGAAAGAAGCCGTGGGCCCGCAGTCCAGCCTAAGCAGGTAACGCCGGTCCACCACCTTCTCCACAGGTACCGGAAAATCATAGGCCTCCCGGGTAATTCTCCACAAAGTCTCTTCCGGGATGTCGGCCTGGAGGAACCTCCTCAGAACCTCGAAAGCCACCTCGCTGTAAGCCTTTCCCCTAAGTGCCCATAATTCTTTGCGGCTCAGCCTGGGGATTCTCTCGGGCATGTAGAGCCCCCCGTCAGGGGGCTGGCCTTGAAAAAGAGCTTCCCTGAAGCTCACCAGGGGAGCTTTGCCTGCTGTGCTGTAATAACGGATCTGGTCCATGAAAGCCTCCTCAGAGACTCTTTTTAGCACAGAAGGGCTTGGTAGCTCAACCTGCCTGGGGCTGCGCCCTGCAACTAAGCCAGGCCGGTCCTTTGGGATGAGAGCAAAAGGCGTGGCTTTGAACCCAGCCCTCATTAACCGCTGTGTTGATAATGCGGCCTGTCTTAATGAGATGCTTGGACAAACCGGTCAACACTCAAAAACACCCTGATTTTCCGTTTTACCTTTACTCCTGGTTTGAGTCTGAACATGCCAAAAGCCTAAGCGGGGGTTTGGGGGCCTGAGCCCCCGAAGTCACAGGCTTTGGAAAATAATCCGGGCCAGGTTCTGATTTACCGATGGGGCCAAATGAGGTTTCCCTCAGCCTTGGACAACATGGGGCGGCCTTGCGCAACCAGCAATTAGGTGGCCAAATATGGACATCCTTGTACAGGGAGGTGGGGATATGGGGGAAGTCTTGCTCACAGTGGGAATAGTGATAGGAGTGTCTTTTTTCTGCTCCCTGTGTGAGGCGGTTCTTTACTCGGTTCCCTACTCCTATGTGGAGCTCCTGGCTGCCAAAGGGGGAGCCTCGGGTAGATTGCTCAGAAGGATGAGGGAGAACATCTCCAGGCCCATCTCGGCCATTTTAACCTTGAACACGGTGGCCAATACTTTCGGGGCGGCTGTGGCAGGAGCGGCTGCTGTGTCGGCTTTGGGAAGGGAATCCCTGGAGGTTTTTTCGGCCGGCCTTACACTGGGAGTCTTAGTGCTCTCAGAAATATTTCCAAAAACCATCGGTGTGCGATACTGCAAAGGGCTTTCCCACTTAGTGGCCCTCCCCATGTACCTCCTTCAGTGGGCTCTGCTGCCCGTGACATGGAGCACCTCTGTTTTGACCCGCTGGCTTGGAAGCACTGAGCCTTCCCACGGTGTCACGGCCGAGGAGCTCCAGGTGATGGCCAGGCTGGGCCGCAAGACAGGGGCCTTAAGAGGGATGGAGGAGGCCGTGATAAGAAACATCTTGAGCCTCAGGAAGGTGACCGCCAGGCAGATAATGACCCCTAGAACAGTGGTTTTCGCCCTTTCCAAAGATCTGAGTCTAAAAGAGGCAAAACAGGCATCCCCTCTTTGGCCTTGGCCCCACAGCAGGGTGCCTGTGCATGAGGGAGACCTGGATCGCATAGTGGGGCTTGTCCACAGGAGGGATGTGTTGGCTGCACTTGCCGAAGACAGGGAAGAAGCGCTACTTTCTGATTTCTTAAGGCCGGTCCATATGGTGCCTGATATGGCAAGTGCAGACCTGCTGCTCCAGCAGTTCATAGAGCGCAGGGAACACCTTTTCGTAGTGGTGGACGAGTTCGGGGGAGTGACGGGTGTGGTCACATTGGAAGATGTGTTCGAGACCATTTTGGGCCAGGAGATTGTGGACGAGTCGGACCTCTCTGTGGACCTTCAGAAAGAGGCCAGGCAGCGCGGTAAAAAAGTTCTAGGGACTCCACGAAGTTGATGATGGTGCTGCCCGTGCCGATGTGTTTGGGGTTTGGAGAGTGGAGCAAAGGAGGAATCCTAGGTTCATGAAGGTGCTGATACTGGTCAATCCGCAGGCTGGAAACAGAAAAGGAGCCGAGTGGCTTACTGCATTGAAGGATCTGGCTGGCCGCCTGGGGCCCGGGGAGCAATGGCGGGTGGAGCCCACCTCAAAAGAAGGCCTTCCAGAGCAGATTAGCCAGATGGCCCCTGGCATGGACAGCCTCATCATAGTGGGGGGAGATGGAACGGTCAGCCAAGTTCTGCAAGCCGCCTGGGCCCAGGGGCTTTCCATGCCAGTGGGGATAGTTCCCCTGGGCACCGGAAACGACATGGCCAGAAGCCTTGGGCTTTACAAAGGGAGATCCTGGCACCCCGAAGAGATCCTGGAGTATGCTCGAACGAGCAAAACCAAGCTTGTTGACCTGTGGGGTCTCCAAGGGAAAGTGTGTTTCAGCAACTACGCCAGCATAGGGCTTGATGCAGCGGTAGTGAGGAGGTTCTGCCGGCTTCGCCAATGGATGGAGGAAAGGCCGGTGCTGGGGAGAAGGGGTTTCTATTTCTCACTCTACATAGTTGTTTGGATCAGCCGGGTGGGGCAGCGGGTGCCTGGGGGAACGGTTTTGGCCTGGGAAGATGAGAGAGGGGTTAAACATGAGAAGTGCGTGGGAGGGGCCAGGGTCTTGGCCCTTACAAATTCGCCCTATTATGCCGCAGGCGCCCTCATGGAGCCTGTGGCCCAGCTGGATGACGGGCTTTTGGAGGTAACCCTTTTTAGACACATGCGTCATTACGCCGAGCTCATGGCCACAAGAGCCAGGCCTTTGGCCCGTATGGGCTTGCAGGAGCGCTGGTGGAGGGTGAAAGCCAGGAGGGTGGAGATCCTTCTACCAAAGGAAGCGCCTGTTCAGGCCGACGGCGAGGATTTGAGCCATAAACTTGGCACAGAAAGAAAACTGGAGGTACAAAGAAAGGCACAAGTCAGGGTCTTGCTCCGCTGAAGTAACTCTCCTACGGCTTAGGCCTTCCTGGGATCCCCAGGCAGAGATCAGCTCAAAGCCTTCCGTTATGGGCTTGAATATCAAAGATCAGACACTTGACCCGGATCAGTCTCCAAGGCCCGTAACTTCGGGGCTAGGCCCCCAAGCCCCCGGTACACTTCAACATATTCCGACTCAAAAGAGGACCAAGTCTGAAACCGAAGATCATGGCGCTTTTGAGTATAGACCGGTTTGTCCAAATATGTCAGTGGCATAGCCCGCATTATCCACTCATCGTGAATAATGCGGGCTAACATCACGGACTTGCCTGGGGCGACCGGGCTTTCGCGGCCGCCCTTAATCGTTGCCCTGCCGCTAGGCGCCGTGGTAGCATAAGGCATCTGGAGCTGTGGCTCTGTTGGCATCCTGCAGACGGGTCGTCCAACGGCAGGACTTGGGACTTTGGATCCCACTATCCAGGTTCGAATCCTGGCCCGTCTGCCAATTCTTCTTAGCAACCCAATTTTAGGGCCGGTTTTATTATTACTGAAGCTGGGTGTAGCGGGCTCAGGAAGGCTGGGCCGATTTTGAGACAACCGGCATGCCCTGTAGCACCCACTCCATAGGCACCAGAACCCTCAGGGGCTCTTCCAAACCGTATGCCTTTGCCACAGCGCTGAGGCGTTCCAGAATCGGCTGGGTGACCTGGCGGCCCTTGGCCAAAAGAAGGGTGCCTTCTTTGCTCCTTACGTCCTCCCCTATGATCATCCCTGGCATGATGTCCGCCACGCCCAGGGCCTTGACCACATAGCGGGTAGCGGCATTCAAAACAGCATCCAGAGCTGTAAGCACAGTTGGGTCATACCAGCCGCTGCGGCTCCTTAGGGTCTCCAAGGCCTCTTCCCTTGATTGACCCCTTTGGGTCAGGAAGTCGAAATCCAACAGAACCTTCAGGATCCTGGCCTCCACGGGGATATCTTCCCCGATGAGGGGACCCTCTGGGAAACCCGAGCCGTCGAAGCGCTTCTCTTGAAGGCTTATGATCTCAGCTATCTCACCCAGCCTGGGGATGTGTCCGATCAGATTGGAGGCCACAAAGGGGTGGCGCTCGAAGAGGCGTTGTTCCTCGGGGGTGAGTTCAAGCTCAACTTTGAGCTTTCCCAAGAGTTCCTCCGGGAGGGTGACCCACCCGATCTGGGAGAGCAGGGCCGCAGTTTCCATTTTCCATATTTGATCCAGATCCATGGCCCGGGCCACCAAGACGGCCAATCGGGCCACCCTGCTGGAACGCTCGAAGGCCTCCGGCTGGAGCAAGGAGAGCAGCTCCGTGAGCACCCTGATGCTACCTTTGAGGGTCTGCTCCAAAAGCTCCCTCTCGGCGCGCACCAATCTGTATTGCTTAAGACCTGCCCCGAGGGCTCTCTCCAGGGCCTCAGCCGGGCAAGGTTTAGTGAGAAAGCGAAAGACATTCCCCTCATTTACAGCCTCAATGGCCGTGTCCACATCCGCATACCCCGTTAGCATTATGCGCACTGTGTCCGGGGCCAGCTCCCTTATCTTCTTGAGCAACTCGGTGCCGTTCATCTCAGGCATTCGAAGGTCGGAGACCACCACCCCATAAGGCCCTTTGGACTGCACGGCTTCCAGGGCCTGAAGAGGATGGGAGAAGGTTTCTATGCTGAATCGGCCTTTAAGCCTTCTTTCCATGGCCGCCAGCACGTTGGGCTCGTCATCTACCAGCAGAATTCGTTCTTCAAACATGCGCCTTCTCCCTTATTTCACAGCAGAATCCTTCCCATTCCGGGAGCCGTTCAAGTCTGCCCAGTGCCATGAGGTAATCTTGGTCCATGCAGGCTTTCCAGTCCTCCGGAAAGGCTTCTTCTGGGTCTTGGAGTAGAGTCTCGGCCACGTGCACGGCCGCCGCGGGAAATCCTCCTGGATGTGGCGGGCTCTTGGAAGGGCAGTGATGGAAAGCAGTGGCCTCCACTATGTCTTGGGGCAGGCCCCAGATCCCCAAAAGGTAAGCCCCCACCTCCGCATGGGAGGCTCCCAATTCGGAGAGCTCTGCTTGCCAAATCATCTCCCTGTCTTCCCTGGCCTTGTTCAGCAGGAGGCCGTAGCGCTCCGGTAGGGAGGTGGCCAACAAGAGGCGCCCTGTGTCGTGCAAAAGGCCCGAGGTGAAGGCAGCCTCGGAAACCGGCGGGTCTTGGGTTTCCCTCCAGGCTATGCGCTTTGCCGCCCTGGCCACCTGGAAACTGTGCTCCCAGAGCCGCTCTGCGCAGAAGTTCTCCAGAGGGGCTGGTTGTAATTCCTCAAAGAGGTGAAGGGAGAGCACCAGCGCCTTGATGGTTTCTATCCCCAGGTACTTCACAGCCTCCACGGGGTGGCGAACTTCCCTGAAAAGCCCGAAAAATGCCGAGTTTACAATCGGCCAGGATCTGCCTGTACAGAGAAGGAAGGCTTGGAAGACTTCCCAGACCCGCCACCAGGGCTTTGACCCTGGGAGTTGAGAAAAGCTCCTGGAGGCTAAGAGCCCTTTCCACATAGACTTTTCAAGAACAGGCAGGATCTCCCCCCAAGCATCCCTGAGGAAACGGGTGTTGTCACCTATGTACTGAATGGGGGTGTTTATCTCATGGGCTATGCCGGCTGCCAACTGCCCGATGGATTCCAGTTTTTGGGCCTGCAGGAGCTGTCTTTCCAGGATCCTTCTCTCAGTGATGTCGGCCCCCAAGATCAAGACCCCCTCCAGAGTCATTCCAGGCCGACCCACCGGGCTGATGTTCAATCCCAGAAAACCCTCTTTTTCGTCCGGACGAAAAAATACAATTTCCTCCAAATGGCAGGCTTCTCCGGACTCCAAACAGCGAGCAACTCCTTCCTCCACGGACTTGATATCCCATTGTACCCTTAGGTCTTTTAGCCTGGCGCCCAGGGCATCCTCCCTTGCCACTCCCAGAGTCCAGGCTGCTGCCTTGTTCCACTCGGTCACCACTCCTTGACTGGACACCCCTATGAGGATGGAGGATATGGCCGAGAGAAGGAGTTCCTTTTCGTCGTGAGCCTTTCTGAGCTCATCCTCCATGGCCTTGCGCTCTGTGATGTCCTGGACCGTGCAGCGGATGGCCCTGATCCTTCCCTGGTCGTCCAAGATGAGCTTGTCCTGGATCAGCCCCACAAGGGTTGAGCCGTCTTTTCGCCTGTAATATCTCTCAAAAGCTTCTGCCGGAGGCAAGGCCCCGGCCAATTTGGCCAAGACCTGGCTTCTTCCTGGTTCTGGCTCTGTGAAGAATTCCCAAACATATCGTCCTAGGATCTCCTCTCGTGTGTATCCCAGCATTTCCTGCTGAGTCTGGTTCACGTTGAATATGCGGCCATAGCGATCATACTCGAAGTAACCCACAGGGGCTTGCTCGAAAAGTTCTTGAAGGCGCTCTTGGCTTTCTCTGAGGGCTTGCTCCATGAGCTTTCTTTGGGTGACATCCTGGATAATGCCCTCAAAACAGATTATGCGGCCCTGCTTATCTCGTACGGCCGTGGTGTGCTCCTCAACCCAAATGCTCTTCCCGTCTCTTCTTCTGAGTTCCTTTTGGAATCCCCTTACCAGGCCCTCCTTTTGGATCGCCTTTTTCCATCTCAAGCGCGCTGTTGGATCCTGGTAAAGAAGGGCCGCGTTGGCCCGCAGGAGTTCATCCCTGCTTGGGAACCCCAGCATCTGTACAAGGGCCTTGTTGGCATCCAGGATTTGTCCCTCAGGTGTTGTGCGGAAAAGCCCCAGGGGGATGCGGTCGAACAGGTTGCGGTAGCTCTCCTGAGCTCTCTTTAGGGCTTCCCGGGTCTTACGAAGCTTGCTTATGGTTGAGCGCAAGCTGGCGGTTCGCTCCTCCACCGCTTGCTCAAGGAGCTCCCTGTGGCTCCTGTTTTCCTCTTCCAGTTGCTTTCGTTTCACCGCCCCTGCCACGTTTATCAAGATGGCCTCAGGGCTAAAAGGCTTGGGCACATAACCTTGAACCCCTATCTCCAGTGCGCTTTCTGCAAGTTTGGGATCCGACACCACCGAGACGATGACCACAGCGCTTTGAGGGCAAGTCTCAATGATCCAGCGGGCCAGCTCCATGCCCGACTCACCGGGCATGGTAAGATCGCAAAGCACCACGTCAAAGGATTGCTCGGCCATGATTTGCCTGGCCTGGGATCCATCTGAAGCCAACTCCACCAGATACCCTTCAGGCTTCAAAATGCGGGCCAGCAGTAACCGCACAGGCTCCTCGTCGTCCACCACTAGCACCCGGCAGGCTTTTGGAGAGGAAGATGAAACAATGCCATGCCCTAGGCCTTCTCTGAGGCTCTGCTTCCTGGCCGGAGTTGTTCTGAGAATTCCCTTTTTTTCTGCCAAGGCCTCCATCTACACCCTCCAAAGGCGCCTTAGGCAAAGACCCGAGCCGCAAAAGCATTCAGTGAGCTCAGGCCTTGGGCACTGAAGCCCTGCTTGGGCTCAAATCCCCCTAGACTCTTATCGGAAACAAGAAAGCTTGGCTTTAATCCCTAAAATCCCTCAAGAGACCAAATACCCCACCCAAACAAAATCCCCTGTCCGACCCATTGCGGGCGGGGGTGAACCCCGCCCCGACGAAATCCGAACAGACCGAACAGACGGAATAGACCAAATAGACCAAATAGACCAAATAGACTGAACAGACCGAATAGACTGAATGGACCGGCTAGGGTTCATCCCCGCCCATTGGGTTTTTTGGTTTGGCCCGTTTTACGGGCGGATGTGAAATCCGCCCCTACGACCCCAAACCTTTAACCCATTGGAATAACAACGGTTGGTGTAGGGGCGAGGTTTACCCCCGCCCATTGGGTTTTTTGGTTTGGTCCGTTTTACGGGCGGGGGTGAACCCCGCCCCGACGAAATCCGAACAGACCGAACAGACGGGATAGACCGAATAGACGAAATAGACCAGATAGACCAGCTACACCATGGAATTGTGATATAATGGAATTGTGATATAATGGGTCCCAATTTCCCCCCCCCCCGGGCTTTTCCACGCTCTTTTGGGCCCGGCACTTCATCCCTCGGGAGGACAAAGATGGACCACAGCGGACCTGGAGAGCCAAGCAAGCAGCCGCAGGCCGAATCCCTCCCCAAGGTACCTACCCACATAAAGGGTCTGGACGAGATCCTAAACGGGGGGCTTCCCCAGGGGCGAACCACCCTGATTTCGGGGGAGCCCGGAAGCGGAAAGACCGTGCTCGGGCTCGAGATCCTGTACAGGGCGGCCACGGACGGAGAGCCAGGGATCCTACTCAGCTTCGAGGAGTCCCCCCAGTCGCTTCGCCAAAACGCGGCCACCCTGGGCTTTGACCTGCCCGCTCTGGAGTCGGCCGGGAAACTCCTACTGCTGGAGGGTAGAGGAAACCACCGGACCAGGGTGGAGGGGGAATTCGGCCTGGAGCCCCTGATGGCAATCATCTCGGGCAAGGCCAAGGAGATGGGGGCCAAGAGGGTGATGCTGGATGCCCTGGATGTGCTCTTGGCCCTTTTGGAGGAACCCTATAGGGTAAGGGCGGAACTCCTTTTCCTGGCTGACTGGCTGGCCGGCTCGGGTCTTACTTCTCTTATGACCTTGAAGCCAAGAGAAGTGGGGCCGGGAAGGGCTTTCAGAGACTTTTTCTATTCCATGAGCGACTGTGTCTTGGCCTTGGACGCAAGGGTTCTAAACCAGGTGACCACCAGAAGACTAAGGGTGGTCAAGTACCGGGGCTCTGACTTCGGGAGAAACGAGTACCCCTTTACCATAACCACCTCAGGCATAAGGACCATCCCCATCACCTCCTTCCAGCTCCTTCACAAACCTTTTGCTGAAAAGCTTCCTTCGGGGGTGGACAGGCTGGACGGGCTCCTGGGAGGGGGGGTTTTCAGAGGATCCTGCGTTCTTCTGGCCGGAGAGCCCGGAACCGGAAAGACCCTCCTGGCATCCAGCTTCGTGCAGGAGGCCTGCAAGAGGGGGGAGCGGGTGCTCTATGTCAGCTTCGAGGAGTCCGAGGAAGCCCTGGTGAGCAACGTCTCCAGCGCCGGGATAGACCTCTTCTCCCACAGGCAGAGAGGGCTCCTCAGGTTTCTCACTCCCATGCCCGAGAGCCGTGGGGCCGAGGAGCACTTGATGGAGGTGGTGGAACTGGTGGAGGCCTTCGGGCCGGAGCATGTTGTGGTGGATGCCATATCAGCATGCAGGCGTATGGGAGGGGAGCAAGCGGCCTTTGATTTCCTCATGCGTCTCTTGAATTTTCTCAAGGAAAAGGGGATCACGGTCATCCTGGTCAACCAGACCTCGGGCACCAGGGCGCATCTGGAGATCTCAGGCAACGGTATCTCCTCCATGATAGACACGGTGGTCTTCTTCTCTTACGTGCATGGAGACGGAGAGACCAACAGGGTCATCCAGGTGCTGAAGAGCCGGGGATCTGCCCACTCCAACCAGGTGAGAGAGTGCGTGATAACGGACAAGGGTATAAAGGTGATGGACGCGTACAGCGGCCCCGGGGGCGTCCTGACCGGGACGGCCCGCAGGATCCAGGAGGCAAGGGACGCCCAGGAGGTCCGCCGTGTGGAGGCCGAGATCCAGCTAAGGGAGATGGAGCTGGCAAGACTTGAGGCTGTTTTGGGAGCCCAGCAGGCCAGGCTGAAAGCCCGGATCGAGCACGCGCACTGGGAGTTGGCCCGCCTAAAGGCGGAAAAGGAGAGAGCTCTTGCGGAAAGGGCCGAGAGGTTGAGCCTAAGAGAAGAGGGTGTCCGATCCGGGGTGGAAGAGATGCCCGGGGATTAAGGGGAGTCAGAAAATGGAAGGTCATGCCAATGGAAAAGAAGGGCACCTCCTGAGGATGAGGCTTTTCGTGGCGGGCAACCAGCCCAACTCCCGCTTGGCAAGGGAAACCTTGGAGAGAATCTGGCAAGAGCACCTCCGTGACCGCTGCGTCCTGGAGGTGGTGGACGTGCTTGAAGATTTCAGGCCCGCACTGGAAGAAAAAGTGTTTGTGGCCCCCACCTTGGTGATCTACGAGGCCTCTTCCCAAATCCGACTGGTGGGTTCCCTGTCCGAACCTTCCAGGCTCCTCAATCTGTTGGGGATCCAAGGGGAGGCGAAAAGAGCATGAGGGAGACAGGGCCTACTTACCAGGAACTTGAAGCCCGCCTGGCTCAGATGGAGGAGAACCTGGAGGCCATCCGCCGGGGGGAGGTGGACCTGCTCTTGGGCGAGAAGTGCCCCTTTGTGGTTCGGGCCCTGGAGGCACAAAAAGCCCTGGAGGAGAGCGAAGAGCGCTTCCGCTCCATCTGCCAGGTCGTGACAGACTATATCTATTCCTTCAGGGTGCAGGAGGATGGTTCCCTCAGGGGGGAGTGGGTCTCGGAGTCCTTTGTGAGGACCTTCGGGTTCACCAAAGAGGAGATTGATGAGAGGGGCGGCTGGCAGAGCATGGTCCACCCTGAGGACCTCCCTGCCATGCTGGAACACGCAAGGAAGGTGGTCTCCGGCCACGTGGATATAATAGAGACCAGGTTTTTGACCCGCTCCGGGGAGATCCGCTGGATAAGGGACCACGCCATCCCGGTCTGGGACAAAGGGCGCACCAGGGTGGTCAGGATTTACGGGGCCGCTAAGGACATAACGGATGAGAAGAAGGCCTTGGAGGCAGTGGATAGGTCCAGGAGGGATCTGGAAGTCGTGTTCGAGACCATAGAGGCCCTCATCGTGATGGCGGACCCTCAAGGCAGGATCCTGCATTTCAACAGGGCCTGTGAGGCGCTTACTGGCTACAAGAGGGAGGAGCTGCTTGGGAAACCCTTGCTGGAAAACTTAGTGCCCGGGCCGTGGCGCCCGGTTGTGCAGGCCCGCTTCCAGGATCCCACGGATCCATCCCTGAGGGAACCTCACCTGAACCCATGGCTCACCAGGTCCGGGGAGGAACGCATCATCGAGTGGAGATGCTCCCCCGTCCCTGCCCCTGAGGGGGAGGGCTTCCTGATCCTGGGAACCGGTATGGATGTGACCGAGAGGCTCAAGCTGGAGCAGGAGCTGAGAGACACATCCACGCTTCTCTCCCACGTGCTTTCAACAAGCCCCATTGTCACCTACATCCTGACTCCTGAGGGAGAAAGCTCCCGCACCTCCTGGCTCAGTGAGAACATCCAGGAGATCACGGGCTACAGCGTCCAAGAGGCCATGGAGCCTGGCTGGTGGGAAGCTCACCTGCACCCCGAGGACAAAGACCAGGCTCTGGGGCTAGCCAGGGCCATGTGGTCCAAGGGCAGGCGAACCCTCACCAATAGGTATCGTTTCAGGCGCAAGGATGGTGAGTATATGTGGGTGAGGGACGATGTCCGGGTCCTCAGGGACGAGAAGGGTGAGCCCGTGGAGGCAGTTGGGGCCTGGACTGACGTGACCGATTACAGGAAGGCCCAGGAGGAGAGGCAGAGGCTGGAAGCCCAGTTTTACCAGGCCCAGAAGATGGAGGCCGTGGGGAGGCTTGCAGGGGGGGTGGCCCACGATTTCAACAACATGCTCACTGTGATAAGCGGTTATGCAGAGCTGGCCCTCCAGAGATTGAAGCCGGCAGACCCCCTTTACAATGACATCCGCGAGATACTAAATGCGGCCGTGAAATCCAGTGAGCTCACAAGGCAGTTGCTAGCCTTTTCCAGGAAGCAGATCATAGCTCCCAGGCCCCTGGACCTCAACGAGCACCTCTTGGGGATGGAAAAGATGCTCCGGCGCATTGTGGGGGAGGACATAGTCTTCAAGATGGCCTTTCAGGAGGGTGTCTGGCCGGTCTTAATGGATCCGGCGCAATTGGACCAGGTGGTGGCCAACCTGGTGGTCAACTCCAGGGACGCCATGCCCTCGGGGGGCAGTCTACTTTTGGAAACTCAGAATGTGGTCTTGGATGAGCAGTATTGCCGAACTCATCCAGGCTCCTCCCAGGGAGAGCACGTGCTTCTGGCCGTTACGGACACAGGCTGCGGTATGGATCGGGAGACCCTGGAGAGGGCCTTTGAGCCCTTCTTCACCACCAAGGGGGAGGGCAAGGGCACAGGCCTGGGGCTGTCCACCGTGTACGGCATCATGAAGCAGAACAGAGGTTTCATCCAGCTTTACAGCGAGCCAGGCCATGGCACTACCGTAAAGCTATACCTGCCCTTGTACAGCGGCCAAGAGCAGGTGGGTGCCAGGTAAAAAGTTTCCATGGAGGAGCCCCGTGGGAGCGAGACGGTGCTTCTGGTGGAGGACGAGGAGAGCTTGAGGAAGCTTGCCAGGGCCATGCTCCAGCAACTGGGCTACAGGGTCTTGGAGGCCTCAGGCCCGGGGGAGGCCCTGGCCCTGTGCGAGAAGTACGAGGGGGAGATCCACCTTCTTTTCACAGATGTGGTCATGCCTCTCATGAACGGCAATGATCTCTCCCAGCGGATCAGGGCCGTGAGGCCGTCTGTGCGGGCGCTTTTCATGTCAGGTTACACCTCCAACGCCATCTCCCACCACGGAGTCCTGGAGCCCGGTGTGGCCTTTATCCAGAAGCCCTTCAACCGCCAGGAGTTGGCCAGGAAGGTGAGGGAGGTGTTGGACAAGGTATCGTAGGGGCGCATTTTATATGCGCCCGTAAAACGGGGCAAACCCGAAAAAACCCAACGGGCGGGGGTAAACCCCGCCCCTACATTGCCAAAATGAATTTAATGGGTTAGGTTTTGGGTGTCGTAGGGGCGCATTTTATATGCGCCCGTAAAACGGGGCAAACCAAAAAAACCCAACGGGCGGGGGTAAACGCCGCCCCTACATTGCCAAAATGAATTTGATGGGTTAGGTTTTGGGTGTCGTAGGGGCGCATTTTACATGCGCCCGTAAGACGGGCAAACCCGAAAAAACCCAACGGGCGGGGGTAAACCCCGCCCCTGCATTGCCAAAATGAATTTGATGGGTTAGGTTTTGGGTGTCGTAGGGGCGCATTTTATATGCGCCCGTAAAACGGGGCAAACCCAAAGAACCGCGGGCGGGGATAAACCCCTCCCCTACGCCAACATTAATCATTTCAATGAAACCTGATAGGTTGCAATGTTTGTTCAGCGAAAGAACTGGATTATGTAGTTTGTAGCCAAAAAGGTGATAAGCAGCCCCAGGATGAGCTTTATTGCGCTTTGAGGCACGAACTTCTGCAGGCGCGCCCCGCAGTACATTCCCGCAAATCCCCCTGCCCCGAAAAGAAACCCAAGGGCCCAGTCAGGGGATGTGGACAGGCCTGATGCGGTTGGTATCAGGCTGTAGAAGACCACCCCTGCTATGGATGTGAGGAATGTGCCCATTAGGGCGGCCCCCGCAACCGTATAAACCGGTAGCTGAAATACGGCCACGCAGAAGGGGGCTATGATGGCTCCACCGCCTATTCCATAGGTTCCTCCCACCACTCCCACCAGGAAGGACAAAAGAAACATGCCGGGTGTGCTGAAGGAGAACCTCTGGCCCCAAAACTCGTACACCACCTTCTTGAGAGACCAATGCAGGGTCTTGACCACAGCCTCAGGGGGCAGCCCAGCAGAGAGCCTGGCCGCATGTGCCTCCCTAAGCCTCCGGGCATGCTCCTGGAACTTCTCCTCCAGGAGCTTCATCTCCTTCTTGCCCCTCTTGGACCTGGGGGTCATCTCGTATAGGAGCCTCCCCCCTATGTACAGGAGCACGCAGCCTACGAAAAGCTTGAAGGTTTTTGGGTCCGGAAGATAAAGCACCCGCAGGTAGTATCCTATGAAGACCCCAGGGGGGGTGCCCAGGATAACCACCCAAGTGAGGGGCCAGGCCATTCGTCCTTCCCGCACATATCTGTACACGCCGCTTGGGATGGCTACTATGTTGTAAACAAAGTTGGTGGCGCTCACCGAAGGTGTGGTGAAGTGAAGTACGCTCACCTGGAATGGGAGAAGCAGGAAAGCTCCGGACACCCCTCCCATGGATGTCAAGGTGGAGACCAAAAAGGCCACCAAAGGAGGAAAGAAGATCCATGTGGTGACCCCTGAGACCGGAAAAGTTACCTGCAGGAATTCCATGATGCCCCCCTTTCCGCTTCAGCTTCCGAACCCCTTGAGCCTGTTCCAACCGCTGTGAAGGGCCTGTCTCCAAGCCAGTGCCCTGGATTATATCACACCCCCAAAGAAAAAGGCACTTTTATGCCGCCATAAACATGGGGACACGTGTCTTTGCTTTCTCATTCCAGGAGTCTTCCCTAAACTGGCAAGCCGGCCTGGAAAATGATAACCTATAAGCGGATTCTTGGTTGGAGCCTCCAGAGAGGAGAGCTGTTTTGCTCGAAGTAAACCACATCAGCATTCCATCTTTTCCATGGGGCAGAAGGCCTTTGGGAAAGGGGGCAGTGCTTCCCAGGGCCTGTGCTCTGCAGGAGTGGGTATATCTTTCCTCTGAGCCGGATGTGTACACTCTGGAAGATTTCTGGGAAGAAGCCCTGATACTCAGAAGGCGCCTGGAGGAACTTGCGCAACCTTGGGAGGAATAGAAGAGGGGGCTTCTCTCGCCACAGGAAAAGCTCCGGCCGCAAGCACAAAACAACAACCGGGGCCGCCGGGGTAAAACGAGCTCCCAAAGCCTTCCTTCCCAGCCGTGCTCTTGAGGGCTTCTTGAAACAAATAGGAGTGCCCGAAAGCGCTCCTTTCAAACCGGATCCTTTCCAGATTTCCGCCTTAAACCTGGTGGCTTCCTCGGATGTTTTGGTCTGTGCTCCTACAGGAGCAGGAAAGACTTGGATAGCAGCCCAGGCCATGGCCCAGAGGCTGGCCTCTGGGGGCAGAAGTTGGTACGCTTCCCCCCTAAAGGCTCTTTCCAATGCCAAGTACGAAGAGTTCAGCCAAAGCTTCGGGGGCTCCCAGGTCGGCATCTTAACGGGTGATCGGAAGGAAAACCCCCAGGCCCCCATCATTGTGGGCACCACAGAGATCCTTAGAAACCAGCTTTATGACGCCATGGAAAAAGGCTTGGATTTGGGCGTGGACCTGGTGGTGTTGGATGAGGCCCACTATTTGAGTGACCCGGAGAGAGGTGTGGTCTGGGAGGAAGTGCTCATTTACCTGCCCGTGAGGGTGAGGCTTCTGCTGCTTTCCGCCACCGTGGGGAATCCTCAAGAGATCTGTTCCTGGCTGGAAACTATCAGGGGGCAGGGTTGCGCCCTGGTTAGAGCCCAGGGCAGGCCTGTACCTTTGTACCCGCTTTTCTTGGATCCAGAGTGTCGTCTGGGACTTCTATTGGGCAAGAGAGGGCTTGGGCCGGAGGCCGCGAAGTACCTGCAGGAGGGGCTTGCCAGGGCTGGGAGAGGCAAAAGGCCTCCGGGCTTTGAGGAGGTTCTTGAGGGTCTGAGAGGCCTTGACATGCTTCCTGCCATTTTTTTTCTGAAAAGCAGGGCCGACTGCGACAGGGCCGTGCAATCCTTCAGCGCCCCTGCCCGGCCTCAGCATGAGCAGGAGCATGTGTGGGAGGCTGTGGAGCCCCTGCTTCGGGAATTTCCGATCTTGAGGAGCCACAAGCAGTTCGGGCCGATTTTGCGCCACAGGGTGGCTTCCCACCATGCAGGGCATCTGCCTCAGTGGAAGCTGGTGGTGGAACGGCTCATGAACTCGGGATATCTGGAGGCCATATTTTCCACCTCCACGGTGGCTGCAGGAGTGGATTTCCCAGCCCGCACAGTGGTGATTCCCCAAAGCGACAGATTCAACGGCCGTGAGTTTGTGCCCCTTACAGCCACAGAGCTTCAGCAGATGACCGGCAGAGCAGGCCGGAGGGGCAAGGACAGGGTGGGTTTCGCCCTGTTTCTGCCGGGCCGCCACCAGGACCTGCAGAAGGTGACAGAACTCTTGCGAAGCCCTCCGGATCCTCTGAGAAGTCAGATACAGATAAACTTTTCCATGGTGCTAAACCTTCTCATGTCCCATGGGCCCGGGGAAATAAGAGGGGTCTTGGAACGCTCCCTGGCCAGAGTTCAGGGAGAAGCTTTTTGGAAGGCCAGAGAGGAAGAGCAGCCTAAGGCCCCCGGGAGATGGAGGATCAAGAGACCTCCCTGGGAACATTCAAGCCCTCTTTTGAAGGAGCGGCTTAGCAGGGGAAGGATCTTCCTGCACAGAAACGGGTCCTTTTTTGTGGCGCTGCGCTTGGCAGAAAGAAGGGGCAAGCCCATTTGCATGGCCCACAGGGTTGGACGAAAGCCCAAGATCCGCAAGGGGTCACTGGTGCTTCGGGGTGTGCATTTAGAGGAAATAAAGACCCTGCTCCCTCATAGATTGGATCTTCCTCCAGAGGAGGATCTGGAAACACTCAGGCTAAAACTGGAAGCACTGGATTCAGAAAGTATGGGGAGGGAGGCAACCCCTTACATCAGGGGAAAACGGGCGGGAAGCAACTTAGAAGAAATCCAGGATTCAACTGTATCGGGTTGGCTTTGGAGAAGTTTTTTGGAACATCTGGCCTTTCTCAAGGAGACGGGCTTCGTGGATGAGCGGGATCGGCTCACAGCAGAGGGCCGCTGGGCCTCCAGACTCAGGTTGGACCATCCCGTACTTGTGGCCGAGGCCATAAGAAAAGGAGTCTTCGAGGGCCGGCCGGCCCCGGTTTTGGCAGGCCTCATGGCCACATTCGTGTTGGACAGGGACCGGGAGGTTTTCCTCAGAGGGCAGGAACTTAAGGAAATGGCCGAGGCTTTCGAGGAGCTAATCTGGGCCATCTACGACATGGGCAAGCTCCTCACAGAAGAGGGATTCAGAACTCCGGTGCTTCAGTTCTGGCCGGCTGCTGCAGCTTATCTTTGGGCCAAAGGGCTAAGCTGGAAGGAGCTTACAACTTCGGTGAGCCTGGACGAGGGAGACCTGGTCTCCCTCATCCTAAGAACAGCGGACCACCTAAGGCAGCTTTGCGACTTGGAAGAAACTCACCCCTCCCTGGCCCAGGCGGCCAAGCTGGCTTTGAGGCGCATCCAAAGGGAGCCTGCAGTGTACGCTTGAGGCACCAATGGAAGCAATGGGGATTTCCCAACCAGGATTATTCTCCAAAGCCTGTTACTTTGAGGGCTACACCCCCAAACCCCCGGTACACTTCGAGATGTTCCGAGTTAAAGCACGACCAAAGCTGAAACCCAAAGGCAGGGTGCTTTTGAGTATAGACTGGTTTGTCCAAACATATCATAAAGATAGCCCACATTATCCACTGATCGTGAATAATGCGGGTTAAGACAGCCCGCGTTATCCCTTTCTCATGAACGATGCAGGCCTGCCGCGCAAATGGGCCCGGCTTAAAGAAGGAGGACGGGCTTTGGGCCCGTCCCCATTTCAGCTCAGACGAGAGGATAGATGAGAAACCCTATGGAGGTGATGATGAAGTAAACAAAGAACACCATGAGCAGCCAGCCCATGATTTCCCTGAACTCCAGTTTGGCCACAGCCAGCATGGCTATGGCCCAGAAGGGCTGGATCATGTCGGTCATCATGTCTCCCCAGGCATAGGTCACCACTGTCTTGGGGATGCTCACCCCCAGCTCCTTGGCTGCGGGGATCAGATAAGGGGCGGTTATGGCCCACTCGGAGCCTCCGGAGGGGACAAGGTAGTTGAGAAGCCCGGCGTACCAGTAGGTGAAAAGCAGGTAAGTTCCCGGGGTGGAAATAGCCACAAAGGCCTTGGTAAAGACCGTGGCCAGGGCAGTGAACTTGAAAAGCCCGAAGATCCCGGCATAAAAGGGGAACTGTATGACTATTCCCCAGACCGCTTTCCCGGCATCCTCTGTGGCCTTGAGAAAGCTCCAGGGCCTCCAGTGAAACAAGATCCCCAGCATGAGAAAGAAAAGGTTTATGTTGTCCAGGTTTATGGACTGGGCCACCCCCTTTTGGAGGACCTCCCAAAGGAGCCACAAGAGCCCCCCTATGGCCACGATCAGGTTGAAGCCGGGCCACCAATTCATCCACTGGGAAGGGCTGATTTTCCCTGTGGGCCTCTCTGGAGGCTCGTAAAGCTTCAGTTTCTCCATTAGCTCGGGCTGGACCTTGTAAGTTCTTTCCGGCTTGGGGTGCATGAGCCCCATCAGGACCGTTATGAGCACCAGCACTATGAGGGTCATGATCAGGTTGTACCCCGTGAATATGGTTTCGGTGGTGGAGATGGTGCTCTCCAGGAGCTTGGACTGGATCAGAAAGTTGTTTGGGGTGTTCACAAGGAGAGTGGCGGAGCCTGAAAGCCCTGAGTGCCAAGTGCAGCCCAACCCTAGATATGCGGCCGCCACCAGGAGCCTGTAGTCGCTTTTGGGGTTACGCCTCACAAGGAAAAGGGCGAACATGGCGCTTGAGATGAGGCTCAAGCCCCAGTTGATCCAGGCCGTGATCATGGAAAAGAGGCTCATGGCCACTATGGCCTGCCAGGGTTTCTCCGGATTGGTGAGCCCTGAAAGGCCGTCTAGGAGACGCCTCACAGGGGGCGAGCAGGCCAGGATGTAACCGGTCATCATGATGAGACACATCTGCATGGCAAAGGAAAGTAGTGCCCAGAAGCCCTTGCCCCAGGCCACCACCGCACCTTTGGGTGTTGTGTCTCCCCATATGAGGGCCATGATGAAGGTCACTATGCTGAGGATCCAGACTATTACCAAGGCATCGGGGATCCATTTTTCCGACCAGCGGGTAAGGGCATCACCCCACTCTTTAAGAAAATCCAAGGTGGAACGCTCGGACCTCTCAGTCATCTTCCCCCCTCCTTTCATGATGATCCACCAGGACGGTTGAGCAGACTCAAGGATAAGGCCCTACCTTTTCCCATCACCTCCTTTATAGAGTCTTCAAGCCCGATTTGCCGGGGAGTTGAACCTGAACAAGAGTTGGGGAACTCAGCTTATCATCGCTCGATTTGGGAAAAACCAGAGGGAACCCCGCGCAGACTGCTTATCATGTCCTAATTGCCTGGTCAAGGCCTTGTCCTGTGTTGCTGGGGGAGATTTGCCATGCCCATTTTAAGCCTGCCTTTGGTTCTGGGGGGCCAGTGGGAATAAACCCCTTGCGCCAAGATCCTGCAGGGGCGGCTTCTCTGGAGGGAGTTGAGGGGCCGTGCTAAGATATAGAGGCTCAAAGCGATTGGTTTTTTCGAGGACTTAATGGGACAAAAGCTTTTTTCCTGGCTCTGTCCGAATCTCCTGCCGGGCAGGGGAGGCAGGTTTGAGAACCTGGAAGGTCTTGGACATTCCTTTCATGGATTATGATGAGGCCCGGGCGCTTCAGCTGGCTCTGGTGGAGGCCAAAAGGAGAGATGCGGGCTTCCCTGAGGTGGTGATGCTCCTGGAGCACCCGCCTGTGCTCACGGTGGGCCGAAGGGGGGACCTCTCGGGGCTGAGGGTGCCCAGTGATTTCCTCAAGAGCAAGGCAGTGGGGCTTCGTGTGGTGGAAAGGGGGGGGCTCATCACCTACCACGGCCCCGGGCAACTGGTTTGCTATCCTGTGGTTCAGCTTCGGGTCAATGGCTGGAAGGTAGTGGATTTTGTCTCAGCTCTTGAAGAGGTGATGATCAGGACAGCCCTGTGCTTTGGCATCCAGGCCCACAGGAGTCCCCTGAACAGGGGAGCCTGGGCGGGCAGCAAGAAACTGGGTAGCTTGGGCATAGCCGTGAGGGGAGGTGTGTGCTTCCATGGCCTTGCTCTCAACGTGAACACGGATCTTGAACCCTTCTCCTGGATTGATCCATGCGGGCTTGCTGGCATAGGTGTCACTAGCCTGGCCGAGCTCCTGGGGGCCGGGTTGGACATGGCCAGGGTGAGATGGGCCATGAGGGGCGTTATAGAGGAAGTCTTCAGGGTGGCCCTGAGGGAAGTGCATCTGAGCCAGATTCATTCCCTCCTGGCCTCAGCACAGGATGGGGGAGCGGCTGCCAGGGGAGACATCGGATGAGAGAGGATCGAATCCCCAAACCGCCCTGGCTCAAGAGAAGGCTTGGCTCAGGGGCCGCCTTCCAGAAGGTGCGAAGCCTGATCCAGGAGGGCCGACTCCATACCGTGTGCCAGGAGGCCCTTTGCCCCAACCAGGGGGAGTGCTTCTCCAGGGGAACCGCCACTTTTCTGATCTTGGGGGATCTTTGCACGCGCAGTTGCAGGTTCTGCGCTGTCAGCCATGGTGCCCCGCAGGCCCCTGATCCTGAGGAACCCAAGCGGGTGGCCCAGGCCGTGAAGGCCATGGGTATCAAATATGTGGTCCTGACTTCGGTGAGCAGGGATGATCTGGAGGATGGAGGGGCCGCTCAGTTTGCCGAAACCATCCGGGAGATCCGCTCTCGAGTTCCCGAGGCCATGGTGGAGGTCTTGGTGCCCGACTTCGGGGGCTCTGAAGAATCCCTCAGAAAGGTCCTGCAAGCAGCCCCGCAGGTGCTCAACCACAACTTGGAGACGGTGCCCAGGCTTTATCCCAAGGTGAGACCCAAGGCGAAATACGAGAGATCCTTGGAACTGCTGAAGAGGGCCCGGCTCCTTTCCCCTCAGATCCCAACCAAGAGCGGACTAATGCTGGGCTTGGGGGAAGAGCCAGGGGAGGTGGAGCAGGTTCTGGGGGATCTCTTGGGGATCGGTTGCAGGATGCTCACTTTGGGGCAATATCTGAGGCCCTCCAGGGAGCATTTGCCAGTAGAGCGTTATGTGCCGCCTGAGGAATTCGATGCATGGAGGGATAAAGCCCTCCAGATGGGGTTTTCCCAGGTGGCCAGCGGCCCGTTCGTAAGAAGCTCATACAATGCCGGGGAGATGTACAGAGAATCGGAAAACAGGGGGTGATGGATGGGCGGGAACCTGATCTTGCAGCGAACGGCTAAATCGGAATGGGAAGAAGCTGTGGTGATGGTCAAAGGGGAGGGGGTTTGGCTTTGGGACAGGCAGGGCCGCAAGTACCTGGACCTGACGGCAGGCAACACAAGGCCCGTGCATGTGGGATACGGAAGGGAAGAAATAGCCAAGGCAGTGCACGAGCAGATCTTGAAACTGCCCTACATCACCCCCATGCAGTACGCCAACGAGCCGGCTTTGGAACTGGCCAGAAAATTAGCCGGGCTTGCCCCGGGCGATCTGAAATGGTTCACCTTTGTAAGCGGCGGATCAGAGGCTGTGGAGACAGCCTTCAAGCTGGCCCGCCATTCCCAGCTATTCAGGGGGGAGAAGAGGCGCCACAAGATTATATCCAGAAGGGGGGCTTACCACGGTGTGACAGGAGGAGCCTTGAGAGCCTTGGGAACAGTTTTGCCCATGCGCCAGATCATGGAGCCTCTGGGGCCGGGGGTGGTCTTTGCAGAGTCCCCTTACTGCTACCGCTGCCCCATTCATCTGAGGTACCCCTCGTGCGATCTGGCCTGCGCCAGGGATATAGAGAAGCTTGTGCTTTTTGAGGACCCGGAGCAGGTCTCGGCCTTTATCGGAGAGCCGGTTCAACAGGGCTTCGGAGCATGCGCGCCACCCAGCGGGTACTGGCCCATTGTAAGGGCAATCTGCGACAAGTACGGGATCCTTCTCATTGACGACGAGGTGATATGCGGTTTTGGTAGAACAGGACGCTGGTTCGGTATCCAACACTTCCAAATTCAACCTGACCTCATGACCATGGCCAAGGGAATCTCAAGCGGCTATGTGCCCCTTGGGGCCGTGGGGTGCACCGAGCATGTGATGGAGCCGATCCAGGTTTTGAACCATCTCCACACTTACGGAAACCATCCTGTGGCCTGCGCCGCAGCTCTCAAGAACCTGGAGATAATGGAAAGGGAGCAACTTGTGGATAAGGCCGCTCAGACAGGGGCATATTTCCTGGATAGGCTAAAGGAGCTGGAAGATCATGCTTTGGTGGGAGAGGCTAGGGGCATCGGGCTTTGGCTGGCCTTGGACCTGACTGCGGACAAAAGAACCAGGGAACCCCTCCCCTTGGAACGTTTGGGCCGCTTGGTTTCCAAGGGCAGAGAGCAGGGCCTGATAATCAGGTCCATGGGGCACGCCTTGGAGTTTGCCCCTGCCTTGAGCATAACCAAGGAGGAGATAGATCAAGGGGTGGGAATCCTAAAAAAGCTCTTGGATGATGAGGTTTGAGGCCGCAGGCCCAAGTGTTCTTTGCCTGAACTTTGAACTCTCCTAGGAGCTTAAGCAGGCAACACCAACAGCGGGACTGGGCGGGAGGCTGGAGCATTTGAGTGGAAAGGGCTTGGATGTGCTCATAGTGGGAGGAGGAGTCATAGGCTCCAGCATAGCTTACCACCTCCTCAAAGACGGGCTGGACGGCACAGTGGGCATCTTGGAGCGGGATCCCACTTATGAGTTCGCCACAACACCCAGAAGCGCCGGGGGGGTCCGCCAGCAGTTCAGCGCTGAGATCAATATCCGCATAGCACTTTTCAGCCTGGAGAGGTTCGAGCAGTTCGACCAGGAGATGGAGGTGGACGGGGAACCGGCGCATGCTGAGTTCCGCCAGAGAGGTTATCTTTTCCTGGCCGATGAGCGCAATTGGGAGGCCCTCAGGCGTCAACACAAAATTCAGAGGGCCCTGGGGGCTTGTGTGGAGCTCCTGGAACCCTCTGAGGTCTTGGAGATCGTGCCGGATTTGAAGCCTGAGGGGCTCCTGGGGGCCTCCTGGGGGCCCAAAGCCGGTTACACGGACCCATACGGGGTGCTGCAGGGTTATCTCCGCAAGGCCAGATCCCTGGGAGCCCGTTTTATCCAGGCTGAGGCGATGGAGTTGCTCCGCAGGGGGAGTCGCATTGTGGGGGTAAAGAGCAAAGAAGGCCAAGTTCTGGAGGCGGGCTGTGTGGTTTTGGCTGCCGGGGCCTGGAGCGGAGATTTGGCCGCCACAGCAGGGCTTGAGATCCCAGTTGAGCCCCACCCGAGAATGGCCTATTGCTTCGATCCTGCCCGGAAGTTTGATTACGATCTCCCCCTGGTTATAGACCCGGAGGATCTGTACTTCCGTCACGAGACTGGAAAACAGATTCTTACAGGCAAATCCAGGCAGGAGAGGCCGGGTTACAGGTTTGAATGGGATAGGGACTTCTTCATGACAGAAATCTGGCCGGCTCTTTACCGGTGGGTGCCGGCTTTCGAATGCCTCAAGCTCCTGAGGGGATGGGCCGGCCTGTATGAAATGTGCACCTGGGACCGAAACGGGCTTCTGGGCAAATATCCGGGTCTAGAGGGTTTTTTCCTGGCAACCGGCTTCAGCGGGCACGGCCTGCAGCAGGCCCCTGCAGTGGGACAAGGCCTCTCGGAACTGATCCGCACAGGCGGATACCAGAGCCTTGACCTAAGCCCTCTGAATGTAAGTAGGATCTTTACCGGTGAGAGGATACTGGAAGAAGGGGTGGTCTAGCCCGCATTATTCACGATCAGTGGGTAATGCGAGCTAATTTGCAATATTTGGACAAACCCGTTCATACTCAAAAGCAGCCTCCTTTCGGTTTCAGGTTTGCTCGTGCTTTGAGCCAGGATATGTCGAAGTGTCCCGGGGGCTTGGGGATTTAGCCCTCAAAGTCACAGGCTTTGGAGAATAATCCGGGCTAGCCGGGCAAGGGGCGTTCTTCCAAGACCTCCACCCGGTAGAGAGAATTGCGGGTCTGGAACTCTCCGTCTCCCACCCTTATAACCATGGCGGATCGGAAAACTCCCCCCTCATCCTTGAACACCATGTAGTTGGCTCCAACCTTGGGCCTGGCTTCTTCCCACCCTACGAAGCTGGAGTGAACGTCCAAGGCAGCATGCCTTCTGCCGCTCATCTTGGTGATACGCACCCGGCGCAGAGTCTTGCTTTCCCCTGTAAGCCCCTGGATATCCGCTGCCAAGGCCTCCAAAGCAGAACAAAGGGATTCGGCCAGAACTCTGTCCTCCTCCCTGCGTCCCAGGCTGGAACGCATCCCCACGAGATCCGCATAGTATTCCCCGAAATCCACCTTTTCGCCCTTGAACATCCGGTCCAGTAACTTCAGGATTTCCACTGTATGCCTCAAAGCCATGTCAGATCTTCTCCTGATCTGGCTGCGGCGATCCTGTTGAGCCATGTGGAACCTCCCAAGGCGGCATGCAAGGACCGAAGGCCCTTCTCTGGTAGCATTTCCGTATATCCGTGTCAAGCTGTAACCCATATCCCACTTTTCCCCACCTCTTCCCCCTGCCTTATCCCCTTTCTTGGGATGAAACAAAAAAAAGAAGTAACTTGGTTTATGCCCCTCATTTTTTTCTTGACAAGGGAAACTGCCCTCCTTATAGTGGCGCAGAGTGGAATAAAGTGGGTAAAAGTGGTAAGAAATCCCAAGGAGCCCCAATGTTTCGCGGCCGCTACACTCATACCATTGATGCCAAAGGCAGAGTGAGCATCCCCTCCAGATTCCGGGAGGTTATCGGCGGCCGTGCTGACCAGGCCTTTATGATCACCAATGACCTGGACCCTTGTCTGGTGGCCTATCCAATGCAGGAGTGGATGGACATGGAAAGACGCCTCCAGACTCTTCCCAGCTTTGTGCCTGAGACTGTTCAGTTTCGAAGATTTTTCATCTCCGGGGCTCAGGAGTGCCCTGTGGACCGTCAGGGCAGGATCCTGATCCCTGCGAATCTACGCGAATATGCTCAGCTGGGTCGGGAGGCCCTTTTCGTGGGGCTCCTGGAGAAGTTCGAGATTTGGTCTCCGCAGCTTTGGAAACCCAAACCGGAGAACGTTGAGCGCATGCGCGTGGTGCTTTCCCAATATCTGCCATGAGGGGAATGCTCCAAAGTCCTCAGGCTTGTCCTGAAAAGCCCAGGAGAAATCGCCTCCTGGCCAGACAGGTCATAACTCTGGGGCTTTGCGGATCGGGTTTTCTCATGGCTTCTCCGTTGGGCCTGGCCCCAAGACGCAGATGTGGGAGCTCCCGCAAAGCCCTTGGGCCAAAGAGCCTGGGAGGTTCCCCCTCTTCTTCGGGAGGTAAACCGGTTCAGGCCCACATCCCGGTGATGGCAGAGCAGGTGATAAGGGCTCTAAATGCTGGGCCCGAGGGTGGGGTCTTCCTGGACGGGACGGTGGGCTCTGGGGGGCATGCGAGGCTGATTTTGGAGCACAGCTCTCCCGAGGGGAGACTCATCGGCATCGACAGAGATCCGGATGCCCTGGATCGTGCAAGAAAGAACCTCTCCTGTTTCGGGGACAGGGTGGTTCTCAGAAGGGGCAATTACGCGGATCTGGGGCGTATCTTGGGTGAGGTGGGTTTTTTCTGGGTGAAAGGGGTTCTATTGGACCTGGGCGCCTCCTATGAGCAGCTCACATCCGCCCCAAGAGGCTTTTCGCTCAAAGGTTGCGGTCCCCTGGACATGCGGTTTGACCCCGAAAGTCCTCTCACAGCGCACCAGATAGTTAATTTCTGGTCTGAGGTTGAACTGAGGGATTTGTTCAGAAGCAAGGGGGAGGAGCCCTATGCAGGTAGGATAGCCCGAGCCATTGTGAGGGCTAGGCCCATCCAGACAACACAGCAACTTGCTGAACTGGTGGTCAGGACAGTGCCTGCCCGCAGGACCAGGATTCATCCGGCAACCAGAGTGTTTCAGGCTCTCAGGATGGAGGTGAACCAGGAGCTTTCCAACATCCGCCGCGGGGTGGAGGCTGCCGCTCAGTGCCTGGAGCCGGGCGGGAGACTTTGTGTGATCACTTACCACTCTTTGGAGGACAGGCTGGTAAAGTCTCTGATGCGGGAAAAAGCGGCCTCCAAGGAGTGCTTTGGCCTTCCTGCCCGAAAACCCATACTACCCTCTCCAGAGGAGGTGGCGCAAAACCCCAGAGCCAGAAGCGCAAAGCTGAGGGTCCTGGAAAGGCTCATGCAACCTGAATCAAAAAGCCAGCCCCCATGATTTGGTAAAAGGGGGGGGCAATGCGGGGCCGGGCTGGCTACAAGGTGCGAGAAAATGAGCCATACTCAAAAACACCCAGATTCCAAGGCTCCCCAAAAGCTTCAAGGGAACTGCCTGAAAGTCTACCCGGGCAAGGCCTTGGCTCTTGGCCGCCCTGATGAGCGCTCTGGGAAATTGATCCGGGCCAGGTGGATGATGCAGGTTAAGAAAAGAATGTTCTGGCAGGAACAGAGCATGCCGCAAAGAACCTGGATCCCTTTTCTCGGCTCAAGTTCACCTGGGGGGATTGGTTCTTGGAGAAATTCCCAGGGATGGCTGTGGCGGCTCCCTATTCCTTCCAGCTCTTGGGACGGTTTGGGACCGGAGAGTTGACATGGAAGCCTTGGTTCTTGTCCCAGCAAAACAGGACAAAGCAATTCCAAGGGAAATCCCGGGCCTTTTCCCATTACGCTTGAACCTGGCCCATGTCTTGATCCTGCTTCCAACCTTTGTTGCAGGCTGTTTGCTCCTTGTGTGGTCCAAGGCCTCAGTGTTGCAAGAGCGATATCTTCTGGAAGAAGCCCAGAGAGAGCAGGCCAGGATACAGATGGAACACAGGACGCTCAGGCTCACCTGGGCCACCTTTACCTCCCCCAAGGCATTGGAGGAGGCGGCTCGCAAGAGGTTTCACCTTCACCATCCCAAACCCAGAGAGGTGGTTCGGCTGCCATGAGGAAGAAGCCCCAGGCAAGGCAGCGAGACTGGATGCGCATACGCTTCCTTGTGCTTTTGGCATGCACAGCCCTGGGATTGGCCGGGGTGGTTTTTCAATCCTACAGGATACAGATTCGTCACGGGGAAAGGCTGCGCCAGGAGGTCCAAAGGATCTACCAGCGGGAGATAACCGTTTTGCCCGCCCGCGGGAGCATTTATGATCGCAATGGGGAGGACCTGGCCATAAGCATTCCTGTTGACTCCATCTATGCCAGACCGGGCCGCATGGAAGATCCAATAGGCACTGCCAAGAAGCTGGCACCTATCCTTGAGCTGGACAGCGACACCATCCTGAAGAAGCTTCGCCAGGACAGCCCCTTTGTTTGGTTGAAGCGGCAGGTGGTGCCCACCGTCAGCGCCAGGGTGAGGGCCTTGGGACTTCCCGGCGTTGGAATAGTGCAGGAAACAAGGCGTTTTTACCCCAATTTGGAACTAGGGGCCCACCTTCTGGGATTTGTGGGTGTGGACGGGCAGGGTCTGGACGGTATCGAGTATCAGTATGATCGGTTGCTCAGGGGGGAGACCAACAGGCTGGTGGTGGACCAGGATGCTCTGGGCAGACCCCTGGCCTCTGCAGAGGGTCTCATAGTGGCCCGCAAAGACGGGCACAATCTGGTTCTGACCATTCACAAGGAGATTCAACACTCCGCCGAGCAAAGACTCCAGGAAGGAGTTGAAGCAGCCAAGGCCAGGGGCGGTTTCGCAGTGGTCATGGATCCCAGGACAGGAGAGATCTTGGCCATGGCCAATGTGCCCCGTTTCAACCCCAACATGTATCATCAGTACCCCAAAGAGGTTCTGCGAAACCGCTGTGCAGCCGACGCCTATGAGCCGGGCTCTGTTTTTAAGCCCATATTGGTGGCCGCGGCCTTGGAGGAGAAGCTCTGGAAGCCCGCCGATGTGCTTTATTGTGAAAACGGGGCCTACAGACTCCATGACAAGGTTATTCACGATGTGCATCATTACGGTACATTGAGCCTGGCTGGGGTTATCCAAAAATCCAGTAATATCGGGGCTGCAAAGATTGGTCTATCCCTCGGGGCCGAACGGCTCTATCCTTATATTCGGAATTTCGGCTTCGGGCGGCCAAGCGGAGTGGATATCCCGGGAGAGGCCTCGGGCCTGTTGAGACCCCCCAAGTGGGCTCCCATAGAGCTGGCTAACATCTCTTTCGGCCAGGGGGTTGCGGTCACGCCCCTACAGCTGACAAACGCCTTTTGCGCTTTGGCCAATGGCGGGCGCCTCATGCGTCCGTTTGTGGTGAGGGAGATCCTGGACGCCCAGGGCAACACCGTGGAGCGACGCGCCCCCCAGGAGTTGGGCTCCGTGGTGTCACCCGAGACGGTCCGCCAGATCACCGAAATGCTCATTGCAGTGGTCTCCCCGGAGGGCACGGGTGGGCAGGCGGCCGTGGATGGCTTTCAGGTGGCCGGCAAGACCGGCACCGCACAGAAGCCGGATCCGCGTCACGGGGGTTACCTCAAGGGTAAGTATCTGGCCTCTTTTGTGGGCTTTGTTCCGGCCAAAGAGCCTCGATTATGTGTGCTGGTGGCCCTGGACGAGCCCCAAGGGAGCATCTACGGAGGCCAGGTTGCGGCGCCCGTGTTCAGGGAGATCGTCCGGGACGCTTTGGGCATCCTGGGGATCTACCCAGAAGAGCAGTTCCTGGCCCGTGAAAAGGGCCGGATGACTCGGGTAGGGTCCTCCTCGACCCTTCAGTGACTATGACAATTTAGAAAAGACCCGACTCTGGCTTTCCCAAAAGCATGGGCAGCGCCCTCATGGGGAAAGCCTCACAGGGCCGGGTCGCCCAAGCAACAGGAGATTGGCGTGAAGCTTAGTGAGCTGATCTCGCCGGAGCATATCCTTGATGTGAGAGGAGACCTGGATGTGGAAGTCAAGGGAATGGCTTCCCATTCGGGCAAGGTCACACCAGGGGATCTTTTTGTGGCTGTACCCGGTACGGCCCTGGACGGACACTTTTTTCTCCAAGAAGCGGCCGCTCGCGGCGCGGCGGCCGCGGTGGTTGAAAAACTCCAAGACTCGGTGGCCGGGAAGCTGACACAGGTAAGAGTCTTGGATGCCAGAAAGGCAATGGCTTTTCTGGCGGCACGTTTTTACGGGGAGCCGGCCAAGGATCTAAGGCTCATAGGGATTACGGGCACCAACGGCAAGACCACCACCGCCCATATCCTGGAATCCATACTTGAGGCCGCAGGCCACAGGGTGGGTGTTCTGGGCACTATCTCCTACAGGTGGGCAAAACAGCTCCTGCCTGCTCCCAACACCACCCCGGATTCCCTTGAGCTACAGAAGCTCTTGGCCCTGATGAAGGAACAAGGGGTTTCCCATGTGGTGATGGAGGTCACAAGCCACGCCCTGCAACAGAAAAGGGTCTTGGGTTGCAGCTTCCAGGTGGGGGTTTTCACGAATCTAACCAGGGACCACCTTGACTACCACGGAAGCATGGAGGCCTATCTTGAGGCCAAGTCCCTCCTTTTCAAGGAGCATCTCAAGAACAGGGCGGAGGGAGGATGGGCTCTGTTGAACCTGCATGATCCAGCCTCCCGGATCATTTCCCAGGGGTGCGGCGCGAAGATTGCCTGGTACGGAATAGGAGACTGCGGGGATTTCAAGGCCGTGGAGTGGGAGGGTGACCGGGATGGGAGCCGGATTCTGCTTTCCTTCCCAGGGGGAGAGCTCTCTTTGGAGAGTCCGTTGATAGGGGAGCCCAATGTGCTCAATGCGGTGGCTGCCTGTGGATGCGCATGGGCCCTGGGGGTGGAGCCTGAGAAATGGCGGGAAGGGCTTGGAAGGCTGAGCCCTGTGCCGGGCAGAATGGAGAGGGTAGAGGTGCCGGGAATGAATTCGGAAATAACGGTCCTTGTGGACTACGCCCACACCCCCGACGCCCTGGAAAGGGCCCTGAGCACAGCCAGAAAATTGGCCAAAGGGAGGCTCATAGTGGTCTTTGGTTGCGGGGGAGACAGGGACCGCGGGAAGCGTCCCATGATGGCACAGGCTGCGGCACTTAAATCCGATCTAGCGGTTGTCACAAGCGACAACCCCAGAAGTGAGGAGCCCATGGCCATCATTGAAGAGATCCTGGAGGGATTCCGAGGCACAAATCTGCAAAGACTGAGTCCGGAAGAGCCCACCTGTGCCCCCGCGTACACGGTCTTGGAGGACAGGGCCGAAGCAATCAGATGGGCCGTGAGGCGTGCCTCCCATGGGGATGTGGTGCTAATAGCCGGCAAAGGCCATGAGAATTACCAGATCCTGAGGGGAAGAACCATCCCATTTGAGGACAGGGAGGTTGCCAGAGAGGCTTTACTGGAGAGATGCCAATGAGCCTTGTCCGGCAAGAATTCCTGAGCTTAAGGGAGATTCTGGATGCCACCGGAGGTGCCCTGCTGGCCGGAGATCCGCAAGTGAGGCCCCTTGGCATTTCAACCGACACCAGAACCCTTATCCCGGGCCAGATGTTTGTGGCGCTTCGGGGAGAGCGGTTCGATGGACATGATTTTGCGGCCTCAGCCCTGGCCAAAGGAGCATGCGGTGTCCTTATGGAAAGGGGACGGGGAAGCAGTCTTCCTCATTACCCTGGAGCCGCCTTGGTGGAGGTTCAGGACACCTTGTTCGCCTTGGGGGAGATAGCCGGGAAGTGGAGGCGGCTCCACAACGCGACTTTTGTGGGGATAACGGGGAGCAACGGAAAGACAACCACCAAGGAGATGCTGGCCTCAATATTGGAGCGCAGCCGAAGTGTGCTCAAGAACAAAGGGAATCTGAATAACCGCATAGGCTTGCCCTTAACCCTACTGGAATTGAGGCACCATCACAAAGCCGTGGTGCTGGAGATGGGTATGAGCGAGCCGGGGGAAATAGCGAGACTTTGCCGCATAGCTCTCCCTCAGGTGGGCCTCATAACCCAGGTGGCCAGAGCTCATCTTGAAGGCTTGGGCTCCATAGAGGGTGTGGCAAGGGAAAAAGGGGAGTTGTTCCATGCCTTGGGAGCCCACGGCACGGCTTTGGTGAACCTGGATGATCCATGGGTGGTGCGCTTGGCCAGCAGGTGTGAAGCGCACAAGGTGAGCTTCGGCTTTAGCCAAGGGGCAATGGCAAGGGCGGCTGAGGTGGAGCCCTTTAGGGATAAGGGCGCCAGATTCCGCCTGGAGCTGGCAGGAGATTCAGTCTGGGTGTGTCTAAAGGCCCATGGAATCCCTATGGTAAGGGGAGCCTTGGCTGCCGCGGCTGCTGCCTGGGTCCTGGGAGCCACCCTAAGCGATATCAAGGAAGCCTTGGAGGATTTCCGTGCCTTTGGAGGCAGGCTCCATGTAATAAGCCTGCCTCAGGGGAAAGTTCTCATAGACGACACTTACAATGCCAACCCGGTATCCATGAGCGCGGCTTTGGAGCTTCTTTGTCGGGGAGGCAGCGGTAGAAGCGTTGCGGTGTTGGGGGAGATGAGGGAGCTTGGGGCCTCCACAGCCTCGGCCCACCGAGAGCTTGGAGAGACCGCCGCCCGCTTGGGTGTGAAGCTCCTTGTGCCTGTGGGAAAGTGGGCTTCCTGGGTGGCCGAAGGGGCTCTTGAGGCTGCGGAAAACGGCGAGATAGAGGTTCGAAAAGCCTCCAACTGTGAGGAAGCAATAGAGATTCTTCGAAGTCTCATTAGTCCAGGGGACAGGATCCTGGTCAAAGGATCCAGGGCTGCAGCCATGGAGACCGTTGTGGAGGCCCTGAAAAGCTTTCCAGCAGAGGCTGATTGAGCAATGCTTTACCACCTTTTCTACCCCCTCGTTGAATACAGCACATTTTTCAATGTGTTCAGATACATCACCTTCAGGACCATCTACGCCGTGGTGACTGCGCTTTTGATCTGCTGGCTTGTGGGGCCCTGGGCTATCCGGCAGCTTCGCAAGTTCTCCATTGGGCAGTCCATTCGTCCTGACGGACCGGCCACCCACCTTAGCAAGGAGGGGACCCCCACCATGGGGGGTCTTCTGATTCTCCTGGCGGCCCTGGTGGCCACCCTGCTCTGGGCTGATCTCACAAATGTTTACGTTTGGCTGGTTCTTTGGACTACCCTGGGCTTCGGGGCAGTGGGTTTTCTGGATGACCTAAGGGTGGTTAAACGAAGGAGCCACAAGGGTCTTAGCGGAAAGCTAAGGCTGCTTTTGGAATTCATCATTGCGGGCATCACAGCCTTGGTCTTGGCACACCACCCTGCTTTCTCCACCACTTTGAGTGTGCCTTTTTTCAAAGAGATCCAGCCCGACCTGGGGCCTCTTTACATACCATTCACCCTGTTCGTCATAGTGGGGGCCGCCAATGCCGTAAACCTGACCGACGGATTGGACGGGCTTGCCATAGGCCCTGTGACCATAGCAGCAGGCACCTATCTGCTCTTTTCTTACCTGAGCGGGAACATCAAGACAGCCCAGTACCTCCAGATACCTTATGTGGCGGGTGTTGGGGAACTCTCTGTTTTGTGCGGGGCCATGGTGGGGGCCGGGATGGGTTTTCTTTGGTTCAATGCCTACCCGGCAGAGGTGTTCATGGGGGATGTGGGTTCCCTCTCCCTGGGGGCTGCTTTGGGGGCCGTGGCTGTGGTGACCAAGCATGAGATTCTGCTGGCCATTGTGGGTGGGATATTCGTGGTGGAGGCCCTCTCGGTGATCCTTCAGGTCTCCTCTTTTAAGTTGAGAAGAAAGCGCATATTTCGTATGGCCCCTATCCATCACCACTTCGAGATGAAGGGTTGGGCTGAACCCAAGATCATAGTCAGATTCTGGATTCTTTCCATTTTCCTGGGGTTGCTGGCAATAAGCACCCTGAAGTTGAGGTGAGTGCACACCATGGCTGTTCAAAGGGCGGCCCAGGCGGGCAAATGAGACCTTGGGAATTGAAAGGCATGAAGGTCCTGGTTGTGGGTGCTGCCCGCACCGGAAGGGCTGCGGCTCGGTTCCTCTGCAGCCGGGGAGCAAAGGTGAGGCTGGTGGACAGAGGCGAGGAAAGCCGTTTCCCTGGGTTGCGGGAGGAGCTGGAACCCTTGGGGGTGAGCCTGGAGTTCGGCCCCCACAGGGAGGAGCCCTTTTCCTGGGCCCAGGGCATAGTGGTTAGCCCTGGTGTGCCCCCGGACATGGAGCTTCTCCGGGAGGCGGCTGAGAGGGGATGCCCAGTGGTGGCGGAATTGGAGCTGGCTTCCTGGTACCTTAAGGCGCCCATGGTGGCTGTAACAGGGACCAACGGAAAGACCACCACCACCACCTTGGTGGGCAGTATCCTTCAAGCATGGGGGAAAAGGGTTTTTGTGGGGGGCAACATAGGCAACCCACTGGTTCAGGTCTTGGACTTTGGGTTTGAACCTGAGGTGGCTGTGGTGGAGGTGAGCAGTTTTCAACTGGAAGGCACATACCTGTTCAGGCCCAAGGTAGCCTCAATCCTCAACCTCACCGAAGATCACCTGGACCGCCACCCCACCATGGCTGATTATCGCAAGGCCAAGTCCAGAATATTCGCCAGGCAGGGCTCAGGGGACATTGCGGTGGTGAACTTGGACGATCCGGAGGCCATGGCAACACTTCCTGCGCAGCCGCCCATGGAAGTGTGGGGATTCAGCCTGGATGAGAACAAAGGGCAGGCAAGGCTAAGGGGTGACTCCATAGAGCTTACTCTGGGAGGCACAAGGCAGATGGTTCCCCTCCAGAATAGCTGTCTGGGCGGAGCCCACGGGGCCCAAAACAGTATGGCGGCTGCTCTTTGTGGTTTGGCCATGGGTGCTCCCCTGTGGGCTGTTTCCAAGACCCTGGGGGAGTTCAAGGGGTTGGAACACCGCATGGAGAAGGTGGATGTGCTGGAAGGCATAAGCTTTGTGAACGATTCCAAGGCTACCAACGTGGGGGCAGCAATACCGGGGATTTTGGCTCCAGAGGGCATGGTGGTTTGGATAGGAGGTGGGAAATACAAGGGGATTGATTTCAAACCCTTGGGAGAGCCTCTGCGTAGAAAGGCCCGGGCAGCGGTACTGCTGGGAGAGGCTGCCCAAAAGATCAGAGAATGCTTGCCCCCAAGTCTTCCCGTCTATCTGGTCAAGCACATGGAAGAGGCCGTTTCGCTTGCTTTTTCCGTGGCAAAGCCTGGGGATACGGTGTTGCTGTCTCCTGCCTGCTCCAGCTTTGACCAGTACCGGGACTATGAAGAAAGAGGGCGCCACTTCAAGGAAGTGGTTCGCCGCTTGAGGGAGCAAATCAACCCGAGTTAAGAGGTGAAAGTGGAGAGGCTTCGCAGATACGACTATACGATCCTGGTGGCTGCTTTGGCCCTGGTGTGTATAGGAATAGTCATGAGCTACAGCGCCAGTTGCGTGCTGGCCCAGGAGAAATTCGGGGATCCCTTCCACTTCATAAAGCGGCAAAGCCTTTTTGCTTTGCTGGGTTTTCTTTTTATGTTGGCGGCCATGAATTTGCCTTACGAGAGATATAGGCATCTGGTGTATCCTGCTCTGGTCCTGAGCCTCGGGGCCTTGGTGGCTGTGCTTATCCCTTCCCTAGCTCATCAGACCGCCAAAGTGAACAGGTGGATCTCCCTGGGGTGGTTCAGTTTTCAGCCCTCTGAAGCCGCAAAATTAGCCCTGGTGCTTTATCTGGCTTATTCCCTGGCCAAGAAGAAGGAGAGGGGCACCATCAAGAGCTTCTGGGTAGGCTTTCTGCCCCATGTGGCAGTGGCCCTTCTCATGATGGGGTTGTTGCTTAAAGAGCCTGATCTGGGGGCGGCCCTTGTGGTGGGGGCCACTTGTTTTTTGATGATGTTTTTGGCCGGGGTCAGGCTGGTATACATGCTCTTGGCCTTGGTCCCAGGGGCCTTGCTGCTTCTGAGCAGGCTGCAGGGCTATCAGCTGGAGCGCATAGAGACTTTTCTCAGGTATTTCCTTGCCCCCTGGGAGGCCACCCTCAAGGAGGCCTACCACCTCAAACAGTCTTGTTATGCCCTTGCCAACGGGGGATTCCTGGGAATGGGTCTGGGCATGGGAAGACAGAAACTGTTTTTCCTTCCAGAGCCTCATACGGATTTCATCATCGCAGTGATAGGGGAGGAATGGGGGTTACTGGGTATTTCGGTGGTGTGCCTTCTTTTCCTGGTGCTCATAGTGGGGGGAGCCAAGATAGCCTTATCAATCCGGGATTCTTTCGGATCACTTTTGGCCATGGGGATTGTCATACTCATAGGCCTTCAGGCCGTGAGCAACATGGCCATGGCCATGGGGCTGCTTCCCACCAAGGGCATGGTGCTGCCTTTCGTGAGTTACGGAGGCTCCTCTTTGGTGGTGAACCTTACTGCTGTCGGAGTTCTCATACAGCTTTCCACCCGGGCCCAGAGGGAGGGGGAAGCCCAGTGAGGTGGCTCATTGCTGCAGGTGGAACAGGGGGGCATGTGTTTCCGGCCTTGAGCCTGGCCCAGGCTGTGCAGGACTCGGATCCCCAGGCCAAGGTCCTGTTCGTAGGGACCCACCGGGGGCTGGAGTCCAGGGTGGTTCCAGCCCAAGGCTTTGATCTGAAGAGGATCCCTGCCAGAGGACTTGTGGGCCTGAACTGGAAGGCCAGGCTTCAAACCCTGCTGGGACTTCCCTGGGTCTTGACACGCTGTGTGGGGATACTGGCCGGGTTTCGCCCTCAGCTTGTGGTGGGAATGGGAGGATACGTGGCAGGACCCGTGGTGCTCCTGGCTTTCTTGATGGGGATTCCCACTGCAGTGGCGGAGCAAAACGCTGTTGCAGGCAGGACCAACCGCATTTTGGGCAGAATTGTGCGGAGGGTTTTCCTGGCTTTCCAGGAGACAGAGGCCCAGTTCCCCCCGAACAAAGTGCGAGTGACCGGCAATCCGGTGAGGAAACAGCTTGTGGAGGCTGCCAAAGAATGCCCTCCCCTAAAGTGGGGGGCCTCAGGGAAAGAGGAGTTCCGTTTATTGATTTTCGGGGGCAGCCAGGGAGCCAGGGGGATCAATCTGGCCGTGAAAGAGGCTATTCCTCTTCTGGCACGGCTTCCGTTCCCCCTGGTGGTGTTTCATCAAGCAGGGCAGGCCCAGGTCCAAGAGCTTGGCCGTGCGTATGAGGAATCTGGGATTCCTCATGAGGTGGTTGAGTTCATAGAGCATATGGAGTTTGCATATAGTCGTGCGCACCTTGTAATCTGTAGAGCCGGGGCGAGCAGCCTGGCGGAGCTAGCCCTATTTGGAAGGCCCTCCATCCTGGTGCCTTTCCCCTACGCCGCAGACGAGCACCAAAAGAGAAACGCCCTGCTTTTCCAAGAGGCAGGGGCATCGGTCATGTTGGAGCAAGGTGAGCTCTCGGGGGCTTCCCTGGCGGCCCTGGTTGAAAGGCTGGCCACAGAGCCGCACAGGTTGGAGCAAATGGGACGGGCCGCCAGGTCTTTGGCCAGGCCCCGAGCTGCTCAGGCCATGGTGGAGGAGTGCATGGCCCTGGTCGGGGAAAAAAGGTGAGCATGGTGAAGCGTTACAGACGCATCCATTTTGTGGGTATAGGCGGCATTGGAATGAGCGGCATAGCGGAGCTGCTCTTGAATTTGGGCTACGGGGTTAGCGGTTCTGACTTGGCCGACTCAGAGACCACCCGGAGGTTGGCTCAGCTGGGTGCCAGGGTTCACAGGGGCCACTCGGCCCAAAACATTGGGGATGCCGACGTGGTGGTCTACTCCTCGGCTGTTCGGCCCGACAACCCGGAGCTCCTGGGGGCCAGAGAAAGGGGTATTCCGGTGATTCGGAGGGCCGAGATGTTGGCTGAGCTGATGCGGCTCAAGTATGGAATCGCGGTGGCCGGAGCACACGGAAAGACCACTACCACCTCCATGATAGCCACTGTATTGGCCCATGCTGGGTTGGACCCCACGGCAGTGGTGGGAGGAAAGCTCCAGGGTTTGGGAGGAGGAGCCAAGTTGGGCCAGGGGGAGTACTTGGTGGCCGAAGCCGATGAGAGCGATGGTTCCTTCCTTCGCCTTTCGCCCACTGTGGCTGTAGTGACAAACATAGATAAGGAACACCTGGATCATTACAGAGATCTGGCCCATATCCAGGAGACTTTCTTGGAATTCATCAACAGGATCCCTTTTTACGGTGTGGCGGTGCTCTGTCTGGACGATCCACATATCCCTGCTCTTTTGCCCAGGATAGAGAAAAGGGTGCTTACCTATGGGCTGAACCCTCAGGCGGATATACAGGCCAGCGACATAAGATTTGGCGGCACCAGCTGCGTTTTCTGCTTGTCCCTCCACAGAAGCAGACTAGGGGATGTTTTCCTTCCACTTCCAGGGCTGCACAACGTGCTAAACGCATTGGCCGCAGCAGGTGTGGGCCTTGAGCTTGAAGTGCCTTTTCCCAAGATCCAGGAGGCCCTCAAGGGCTTTGCAGGAGTTCAAAGGCGCTTCCAGGTAAAGGCCACCATAGACGACATAACAGTGGTGGACGACTACGCTCACCACCCCTCTGAGATCCGTGCCACCTTGAAAGCCGCCAAATCCAGTTGGGGGAAAAGGCTCCTGGTGATCTTCCAACCTCACAGGTACAGCCGCACCCAGCACCTGTACGAGGATTTTCTCACCGCTTTTCACGAGGCGGACACTCTTTTTGTGATGGATATTTATGGAGCCGGGGAGGATCCCATCCCGGAGGTGAGCGGCCAGGCTCTGTGCAAGTCCATTCGGCAGGCGGGTCACAGGGATGTGCACTACGTGGGCAGAAGGGGAGATTTGGTGCAAGAGGTGATGAAGAGGCTTGTCGCCGGGGACGTGGTTTTGACCCTTGGGGCCGGAGATGTTTGGAAGGTGGGCGAGGAGTTGATAGAGAGGCTGGAGCAGGGGGATTGGCCAACGGAGGCCAAAGCTTGAGTTGCCAGGCGGCTGGCTCATGCAGCAAGAAGTCACTTTTTCCCCTCGGGGAGTTGGAGGAGCTGTTCCCGGGCAAGGTGAAGTTCCAGGCCGACATGAGACAGTTCACCACCTTGAAGGTGGGGGGGCCTTCAGATGCTCTTGTGGAGCCTTCAAGCCCCGCAGAGGTGGACAAGCTTATGGCTTGGTGCAAGAAAAACGAGGTGCCGTGGTTGGTGGTGGGCAGGGGCAGCAATTTGGTGGTGAGGGACGGTGGGATAAGGGGGGTTGTGATGAGGGTGGGCAGGGCCATGGCCGGCTTGCAGGCTCAGGAGTCCAAAGAGCTGGTTCGCCTGCGGGTTCAGGCTGGGTGTCCTGTGAGCAGACTTTTACGGGAAGCAGTGCGAAGGGGTTGGGACGGACTTGGGTTCATGACCGGGATACCAGGCTACCTGGGCGGGGCTGTGGCCATGAACGCCGGCAGCTCTGAAACAGGAATGGACAGTGTGGTGGAGGAGTTGGAGTGGTTTGATCCAGAAGCTGGAGTGGTGAGGCTCTCCAGGCAAGAGCTGAACTTCAATTATCGCAGCCTCAGCCTGCCCAAGGGGGGAGTGATCCTGGAGGTCACTTTGGCCCTGCGCCCAGGGGAGACCCAACGAGTGCGTGAGGCCGTGAGAATGCAGATGAGAAAGCGCAAAGCCGCCCAGCCCCTGGGTAAACCAAGTGCAGGATCAGTTTTCAAGAACCCTCCTGGAGATTTTGCAGGCAGGCTCATCGAAAAGGCGGGACTCAAGGGACTTAGCCGAGGCGGGGCGGTGGTCTCTGAGCGACACGCCAACTTTATTCTGAACATGGGAGGGGCAAGGGCCTCGGACGTCTTGGGTCTTATGGAGGAAATCCAAAAAAGGGTTCTGGAGCAAAGCGGCGTGCCTCTGGAACCAGAGGTGAGGATCGTGGGGGAGGATGGGTGAAGGAGCAAAACCAGCTCCCGAGCCTGGGCATGCGCTGGGAAGCCCGTCTGCGGCGCTGGAGCGTTCGGCTGGCTGTTACAGCGGGTTTTTTGGTGCTCCTGGCAGGTGGATGCCAGCTGCTGGCCTGGAGTCCCATGCTCTCTTTGAAAAGGGTGGAGGTAGCCACAGACGGGCGTCTGGAAAGGCGGGAGATTCTCCAACTGGGAGGGGTCAGGCCGGGCGAGTCCTTGCTGCACACAAGCCCTGCGGAGATTCGCCAGAGGTTGGAGGCTCACCCATGGGTGGAGAGAGCCTGGGTGGAGCGCAGCTTTCCCAACACTTTGCGCATCCGGGTGCAGGAGCGCAAGCCGGTGGCAAGAGTGGTGGTAGAAGGGAAGCTGTTCTTGGTGGATGCTTCGGGCAGCATATTCCCCGCCTACGACCGGCCTCCTCCAGGGGAGTGGATCACTTTGGTGGGATTAAAGCTAGAGGATTTGGATACCAGGCCCGAGGCCTGCAGGAGGGTGGTTTTGGAGGGAATGGCTTTGGCTGGTTTGTTGGCACAGCAGGCGCGGTGGAGTGCAGATGAGATTGGGGTGGATCCGGATAGGGGTATTCGCTTGGCGCTTCAGGGGGGGCCCTCAGAGGTTTTGTTCGGATTCGGGGAACTTGCCCAAAGGGTAAGGAGGCTGGAGAAGATATTGGAGCATCTCTCCAAAGAAGGGCGTTTACAGGACGTGGTCAGAATCGATTTAAGGCACCCCGGCAGGGCCACGGTCAAGTTCAGGGGGTAGTGCGGCTTTAAAAGCTGTGGAAGTGGGGGTCGGGCAACGGCTTTGCCTGAGGGAAGGGGTAGGAGACCATGGCCAAACAGAGCAACCTGGTAGTGGGCTTGGACATCGGTACCACCAAGATCTGTGTCATAGTTGGAGAAGTCACCGAGGGGGGAATAGACATCGTTGGGATAGGATCTCATCCTTCCAAGGGGCTTCGCAAAGGCGTGGTGGTCAATATCGACAGCACCGTGAACTCTATCCAAAAGGCCTTGGAAGAGGCGGAGCTAATGGCCGGATGCCAAATAAGCAGGGTGTTTGCCGGCATAGCCGGAGGCCACATAAAAGGCTTCAACAGTCACGGCGTGATAGCCATAAAGGATGGAGAGGTCACGGAGCAGGACGTGCGCCGGGTAACAGATGCTGCAAAGGCCGTCTCCATACCCATGGATCGGGAAGTGATTCACGTCATCCCCCAGGAGTTCATAGTGGATGACCAAGACGGCATAATGGACCCCCTCGGCATGTCCGGAGTGAGGTTGGAAGCCAAAGTTCACATAGTTACCGGAGCGGTTACATCGGCCCAGAACATAATTCGCAGCGCCCACAGGGCCGGGCTGGACGTGGTGGACATCGCTTTGCAGCAGCTAGCCTCCAGCGAGGCCACCTTGGCTCCGGACGAAAAGGAACTAGGAGTGGCCTTGGTGGATATCGGAGGCGGCACCACCGACATAGCCGTGTTCCACAGTGGGAGTTTGAAACACACGGCTGTTTTGGCAGTGGGAGGGAATCACATCACCAGTGACATTGCAGTGGGTTTGAGAACCCCAATGGTGGAGGCCGAGAGAATCAAGAGACGTTACGGATGCGCCCTGACCAGCCGCATACAGAAGGACGAGACCATAGAGGTGCCCAGCGTAGGGGGCAGAAAGCCCAGGGTGCTGTCCAGACAGATCTTGGGGGAAATCATAGAGCCCAGGGTGCAAGAGATTTTCGAGTTGGTCCACGGTGAATTAATGGAGGAGGGCTATGACAGCTTGATAACCTCTGGTGTGGTCCTCACAGGCGGGGCCGTAATAATGGACGGCATGACGGAGCTGGCGGAACAGGTCTTTGATGTGCCTGTGCGAAGGGGCATCCCTCGGGGCATAGGAGGGCTGGTGGATGTGGTGAGCAGCCCCATGTACGCCACCGGGGTGGGGCTGGTAATTTACGGGAGCCGACATCCGGCCACTGAAGGACGTTTCAAGGTGGGGGACCGCAACATATTCGCCAAGGTGGTTAAAGCCTTTAAGAAATGGGTTGAGGAGTTGTTCTGATTAAAAAGGGGGTTGAGGCAGGCTGAAAAGCCAAAGAGAGCAAAGGGGAGGCAAAGGGACCATGAAAGAGGGAGGTGACGCCATGCTGGAGTTCGAGGAAACCAGGGTGCAGCCGGCCCGCATCAAGGTGTTGGGCATCGGCGGGGGAGGGTGTAATGCGGTGGACAACATGATCCGCTCCGAACTGCGGGGGGTGGAGTTCATCGCAGCCAACACGGACGTGCAGGCTCTTAAGGCCAGCTTGTCCCCCATAAAGATACAGTTGGGGGCAAGGCTGACCAAGGGACTGGGAGCCGGAGCCAACCCGGAGGTGGGCAAGAGCGCGGCCCTGGAGGACATCCAGCGCATCAAGGAAGGCCTTCTGGATACTGACATGCTTTTTATAGCAGCAGGCATGGGAGGGGGGACCGGCACCGGAGGTGCCCCGGTGGTGGCCAAGCTGGCAAGGGAGTTGGGAATACTCACGGTGGCGGTGGTGACAAGGCCCTTTTTCTTCGAGGGAAGAAAGCGAAGCAGCCAGGCCGAGCACGGCATCCAGGAACTGGAAGAGGTGGTGGATACCCTCATCACCATCCCCAACGACAGACTGCTGAGCGTCTCTGGGAAGGACACCAGGCTTCAAGAGGCCTTCAGGGTGGCCGACGACGTGCTGCTGCAGGCGGTCAAGGGCATAACGGACATAATCACCGTGCACGGGATAATCAATGTGGACTTTGCCGACGTGATGACCGTCATGTCCTGTATGGGCAAGGCCCTCATGGGTACCGGCTCAGCCACCGGGGAGAACCGTGGGACCCAGGCTGCTCAGGCAGCCGTGTGCAGCCCTCTCTTGGAGGACGTTTCCATAGAGGGTGCCACGGGCATACTCATCAATGTGACGGGCTCATCCAAGAGCCTCACCCTGGACCAGGTGAAGGACGCTGTGGCCTTGGTGCAAAAAGAGGCCCACGACGAGGCCAACATAATCTTCGGGGCGGTCATAGATGATGATCTGGGAGAGGAGCTGAGGGCCACGGTCATAGCCACTGGGTTCAGAAAGGCCGCCCAAAGGGAAGAGGCCAGGCCTCTGAAGGCTGTAGTGGGCGGCTCCAGGGATCCAAGAAGAGATCTGGATGTGCCCACCTTCAGGAGGGCCCAGTTGCAAAACGTGGCTCCTCCCAAGCGCAGGGAAAAGGTGGATGTTGAGGATCTTGATATCCCCACCTTCCTGCGAAAGCAGGCAGACTGAAATTACAGGATCTGAAACCACTATGCCAGGATCCTGTAATTTCGGATTTAAGGATTTGAGGCCAGAGAGGGAGCTGCCTTCAGTCAAGGGGTCTCCTTTGATGGCGCCAGAGGTTGCTTGGATCCCAGAGTCTGGATAGAGAAGCAGCGCCGCCTCCTGGCGTGTGAGGAAAACCCGGTGGTAAAGCCGTGGGGAGGCAAGATACCCATGGGCCTGGTTTTTCCCAACACCTACTCCGTGGGCATGGCCAACCTGGGCTTCCAGCTGGTTTACTCCATGCTTAACCGGGAGCAGGACGTGGTTTGCGAGAGGATCTTCTGGGATCCCTCCGAAGGGTTCCAACCCTTCTCCCTGGAGACCCAGCAGCCCCTGGGACACTTCGAGATCCTTGCCTTTTCCATTCCTTTTGAAAACGACTATCCCCGTGTGCCCCAGATGCTGGGGATGGCGGGCATACCCTTGGACTCCCAAAAACGTCTCCCACCTCACCCCATGGTGTGGGTCGGGGGAGTAACGGCTTCCTTGAACCCCGAGCCCATAGCCCCCTTTGTGGATCTCTTTGCCATAGGGGAAGCCGAAGCTCTTCTGCCCGAGCTCTTGCAGAAATACCGCTTTTGCAAACAACAGAGAGCAAGCAAAAAGCAATGTCTGGAAGAGATGAGCAGCATCCCAGGGGTCTATGTTCCATCACTCTACCGGGTCACCTACGACAAGAGGGGCCTCATAAAATCCTTCCGGCCTGTGGGAGCCGCACCTGAGAAGGTGAAAAGACGGGTTGCCTCGAACCTGGAACTTGAGGTGCCCAGAAGCTTCGTGCTTGGGCCTTCCAGCGAGTTCGAATCAATGGTGCTGGTGGAGATAGGCAGGGGATGCCCCAGGAGGTGTTTTTTTTGTGCAGCAGGACATCTGTTTCATCCTGTAAGGCACAGATCCTTGGACAGTCTTAGGCGTACCATAAAGGAAGCCCTTAAGCTGAGGGAGAAGATCGGGCTTGTGAGCTCCTCGGTTTGCGATCATCCGGAACTGGAAGGGATCTGCAAGGAGGTGTTCTCCCAAGGAGGTAAAATCTCGGTCTCATCCCTTCGGTTGGACCGGCTGGAGGACCAGCTCTTGGAGAGCCTGGTCCAAAGCGGTCACAAGACCCTTTCCCTGGCTCCTGAGGCAGGCTCCCAGAGGCTTAGGGATGTGATCGGGAAGGGGATTCGAGAAGATCAGATCCTAGAGGCAGTAAACAAAATTCTCTCAGCAGGAATAGCGCGCCTTAGGCTTTATTTCATGGTTGGGCTGCCTACAGAAACCCGCCAGGATGTGGAGCAGACAGTGGAACTGGTAAAGAAATTGCTTCACCTAGGCAGAAAGCTCACCCGAGGCAAAGGGCTGGAGAGAATTACCCTGAGTGTAAATCCCTTTGTGCCCAAACCATGGACTCCGTTTCAGTGGCATGCCTTTGAGGATACCTCGGAGCTGAAATCCCGGATTCAGCTCATCCAAAGGCGATTAAGGCCCGAAAGGCGGGTACAAGTTCTCCATGAACCCCCCAAGTGGGCCCGCATACAGTCTTTGCTGGCCCGCGGGGACAGAAGGATCGCCATGGTTTTGAGCTTGGTGGCTGGGGGGGAAACTTGGGAAAAAGCCCTCAAGGAGGTGAATCTTAACCCGGATTTCTATCTGCACCGACCTAGGGGGCCTGAGGAGCTGTTCCCCTGGGATTTCATAGACCAAGGCTACTCCAAGGAGCTTTTGTGGGGCATTTATCAAAAAGCCCTTGCAAGGGGGAGCCAGAATTGAGGAGTACTGCCAGCTCAAGGGGAATTGGTAAGGGTCTTGGATTCCCTTTTTTCAGGGGCTCAATGCAGAGGCTCCTAACCGGACCCATTGATTTGCTCTACAGCTCTTTTGGCAGTTCCTCTTACCAGAGGGCTAGGATCAGATCCGGCGGCCTCTTCCAAGCTCTTAAGCGCCCGGGCAGAGCCAGTTCTGCGGTGAATTCCGGCCAGAGCCAAGACGGCCTCTTTTCTTACCTCCTCGCTTTCGACTCTAAGGAAGAACCTTTTGCGGGAGATCAGTTCCTGTATGAGCCCCACGTCCTCCTCTTGGCCCAGTTCAGCCATGGCCCTCAAGGCCTTAAGACGAACTTGGGTGTCAGCGCCGCCCCTGCCGGCCCCTTTGGAGAGCACCGAGCGAATCCTTTCCAGAGCCTCCCGGCTCCCCAGGTTTCTGAGGACCTCCACGGCTTTCAACCTCACCCCCTCGTCATCGTCCTCCATGGCCTGCACGGCGGCTTCGGCTGCCTTGGGGTATCCTATGCTGCCCAGGGCCCATATTGCTTCTCTTCGAACCCTGGGGTCTGGGTGGCCCATGAGACCCATAAGGGGTGCTCCGGCCCTGGTATCCTTGAGTTCGCCCAGAACCATGGCCAGATTGCGCACCAAGTACCAGCGAGAATCCAAAAGCCCTTTTCTTGCGGGCTCCAAGGCCTCCTCCCCGAATTCCTTCAAAGCCCTCATGAGGCGGAACCTCTTGCCCAGCTGTTTCTCCTCCCCAAGAAGCTCTATGATCCTGCGGGCTCCTTCCTCCCCCATAAGACGCATAGCCGTAAGACCTTCCTGGAAATCCTTTTCCAAATCGCTTCGGATCTTTGCGGCAGCCTCTTCCAAGAAAGGGCTGGAGAGGAGTCTTCGACTAAGGTACTCTTTTCTGGCCCCGCGATAAGCCGGCTCCAGAGCTTCCATGGAGGCTGCGGAATGGACTTTCTGGAGAAGGCTCACGGCTTTAGCCGACTCTCCTTGGGAGATGAGCCCCAGGGCTTGCTCCTCCAAGACCTCCAGCAGGGACTTGAAGACCTCCTTGTCAGGCTCATCAAGGGCCTTCTTGAGCAGGAACCGCCCCACCTGCTCCTTTACGCGGCCCGATCCTGGCAGCTCCTCCAGGAGGGCCAGGACCTCTCCCACTCCTTGGGCCACGGCTTTCCGAACCTCCCACTCGGGGTGATTGAGCCCATTGAGGAACCTGTTTACAACCTTGAGAACATCCTCCTTGTGTCCCTCCTCCATCAGCTCCCGGAGCAAGGCCGGCACCTCCATGGCCAGCTGCGAGGTCATGGGGGAACCCTGTATAAAAAGCATGGCCCTCTCCTTGGGAGAGAGGGGTTCCTGTTCCAGGATTTTGAGGAATTCCTCTTTGGACAATCCGTAGTCAGCCAGTTTGCGTTCCAGCTCCGGAAGCAGCTTGGTGCGGGAGGCTTGATCTGGAAGCAGGTATCTGGCAAGCTTTTGCTTCTTGGGAAGCTCCTTGTTTTGAGTCAAGTCCTTGGCCAGAATCTCAGCAACCGCCTGGGGGGGCATTGCCTGAGCCATCTCCTTGATCCAGGCGGAAATGGCTCCTCCTTGTTCAAGAGCCAGGTGGAAGAAATCCACCTGCGCCCCAAGCTCTACCCCCAATACCACCTGGGCCAGTTTGTCCCTAAAACCTTCCCATTGCTCGGGGTGGCCCTCCAAGAGATCCTCCAGGAGCACAAGCAATCTCTCCGCTGCCCAACGGGCGCGTTCAGCCGGGTCCCCCTCGGCCCCGGAAAAACCCTCGGAGAGGGCTCTTCCCACCCCTTTGGGATCCCTCAGCAGATACTCTGCCAAGGCGTCTCTATCCCCCTTGGACGCCCTCTCACCGGAGAGAACCTTCCCCAAAAGAGCCTCTCCGAGGGGAACCCCTTCAAAAGAACTGGGTCTCACGGTTTGGATTCTGACATGGGTCACGGCCTGGGAGCGCAGCTCCTGGTCGTACGAAGGCAGTTCAGCCCCTTCTTGGAGACGCCTCCCAAGGATTTCCACGAGACAAGCCAGCTCCTTGCTGCTTGCCCCCCGAGAGAGGGTGATTCCTTGAATGCCTCTTTTGAGAAGGTCCGAGGCAAAAGACCTAAGCAAAGGTGTTGGGGGGAGCAGTCGCCCGTCCACCATGAGGTGTTCCTTGGCCGTCTGTATGCGTATCCGCTCCCTGGACTCCAAAATCTTCCCCAGGACCTCTTCCACCCTCTCCAGGGATTTTTGAAAGGCCGGATGTTCCTGGGAGTACATGCTCAGATTCCTGGTGGCCACATTAAGAGTGCGCACCAACTCTTCAGGGGAGCTAGGGGAAGTGCTTGCGGGACTGGTCATTTAATTCCCCTGGGCCTAAGCCCCATGCTGGGGGCTGCGGGATTACCCGGAAACCGGAGAGAGAAGTATAAATCTGAAGCCCTGGGAAATCAATTCAAACCACTGGAAACTTTTGACGAAATACAAAAGCAAACCGGGCTGCGGGGATCAGTGCGTTCTGCAGGGCATTGTGTAATCCAGAGGCAGCCGCGGGCCGTCATAAATAAAGCTTTGGGGAGATGTAAACCAGCTAGGGCCGAAGCTCTCCAAGGGGCAAATTATAGGGGCTGGCAACTCTCATGAAGTACTTGAGATTAGAGCCCGAAATTTGACAAAATTTTAGATTTCCGGTATGGTAAAACTTCACAAACAGGGGGTTCTCAAGAGAGCCTCTACAAGTTTCTCCCAGGTGAGAATCATGAATTTGCGTGAGTGGTTTCCTTCCTGGGTTCTCTTGGTGCCGGTCTTGGGGGTCTTCTCCTGTTCCCTGGACAAGCCCATCCAGAGCCCCAAGGGTAAGAACGCGGACGAGCTTTACAAACAGGGCACTTCCCAATTGGAGCAGAAGAACTATCGTCAGGCCATAGAGACGTTTTACAAGCTCAAGTACGACTTTCCCTCGGAAGCCGCGGCGGTCATGGCTGACCTTAAAATAGCGGACGCCCACTACTCCAACAAGGAATATGCTGAGGCTGCCCAAGGCTATGAGGAAGTGCGCAAGATGCACCCGGCCAGTCCCTACATCCCTTATGTGGTATACATGCTGGGGATGTGCCATTACCACCGAAGCCTCTCTGTGGACCGTGATCAAAGCGAGACCGAGAAGGCTCTGGCCGAGTTCCAGTATCTGCTCACCCATTTCCCGGAGACCCCTTATGCGTACGACTCCTATCAGAAGGCCCAGGAGTGTATAAAGAAACTCTCGGATCACGAGGTCTATGTAGGGAATTTCTACTTCCGTATGAACAAGTACCAGGCGGCCATACAAAGGTACGAGGCGGCTTTGGCCAAGTACCCCAACGTGCCTTTGGAGGAGGAGGTGCTGTTTCAACTGGCCGAGGCTTATCAGGCCACCAAACAGCCGGAAAAAGCAGCTCGCACTCTTCAAGTGCTTTCCCAGCAGTATCCAAAGGGCAAGTATGCCTCGAAGGCCCAAAAACTGCTGCAAGGGGAGCTGGCCCATGCTGCCTCCTCAGCACAGCAGGATTCCAGGCCTGTGCAGGAGCCAAAGCCCCAAGGCTCTGCAGAGGTCTCGGGTCCCCCCAAAGGAGCTGTCTTGGCTGCCGCCTCGGCTTCATCCGCCCCGCCGAGGGATCCTGGAAGCTCCAAGGGCAAGCCTGACTCATCAGAAGAAAAACCCCTTGTGGATTCGGGGGGAAAATCCTTGGAGGAGACGGCAAGGCCTGAGGATCCAAGTCTAAGGCTTTCGAGCGAGGCGCAAAGGCCCAAAGAAGGGATGCCCCTGTCAAGCCCCGAGCAGGTCCAGAAAGCGGTCCCTTCAGAACCTGTTGTGGAGCAGGATTCAAAAGAAATAGGCCAGGCCCAGAGACCTAAACAAACACAAGTTGAGCCACCAGAGAAAACTCAGGCCATGATTGCTGCTGGTTCTGAGGCCTCAGACAGGCAACTGGAATCAAAGCCTCAGTCTCAAGGGATTTCCCCACAGGTGGAAATAGCAAGGGATTCCAAGCCCCTTGCCGGGGAGGTTCCCAGCGTGTCTTTAGAAACAGAAGGCTTGGTTTCAAGGCCACAAGCCCTCAATGTTCAAACCATTTCCAGCTCTTCCGGGGAGACAAAACCCAAAGCCAAGGGGGAGGAGAAAGCTTTAGCCGAAGTCTCCGATAGCGGGAATTCAAAATCCAACCTACGCGGCAAAGCCTCCCAGGGCAAGGAAGAGGCCTTGGGCTTCGGTGAGCTCAGAAGCGACAAACCCATAAACATCACCGCTGACAGGATGGATGCCTTCCAAAAAGAGAACAGGGTCATCTTTGAGGGGAATGTGGTGGCGCAGCAGGAGGAGACATATCTCTACGCCCGCCGAATAGTGGCCGATATGGCCCCTCAAGAGCAGGGAGGCGGTATTCGAAAGGTGGTGGCCCAAGACAATGTGAAGATCACCCAGAACGATAGGGTGGCCACGTGTGACAGGGCGGAGTTCGACCACCTGAGACGAACCATAGAGCTGCACGGGAATCCCAAGATATGGCAAGGGAAAGACTGGATAGACGGGGAGAAGGTCCTGGTTCAGCTGGACCAGGAGAAGATGACGGTGGTGGGAAGCGAAGATAAGCGGGTGTCTGCAGTGCTTCACCCCAAGTCGCAAAAAGCTGAGCAGGAGGAACCCCGGGGGGCCAAAGAACCCAAGTCAAGGCCAGGCCTGTCTGCTCCCTTTGCCCAGGTGGCCTCACAAGAGCCCAAGGTTCCCAAGGAGTCTGCCGGGAAACCGGGCACAGCCCCTTCCTCTGCCTCCGCAAACCAGCCTACTGAATCGGCTGCCAGGGAAGAGCCCGTAAAGAGTTCTGCAAAAAAGGAGACCCTGCAGTCCAAGGAAGCTGCCCCGCCTCAGGCAGTCGCCTTGTCTACACCCTCTCTTCGGGCAGAGGAAGAGGCTGCCAGGCTTGCTGCAAGCAGCCAAGCCCTTTCGCAGACGCCCAAGAAGGATCCATCCAGTTCCAAGTCTTCATCCTTGGAGGCTAGGGAGGCAGGCATCCCGAAGGAGTCTGCAGCATCTTTTGTGGGGAGGTGGTCCAAGGCGTGGCAGTCTAAGGACATAGACGCATATATGGCCTTTTACTCAAAAAAATTTAGGTCCGGAGCCATGGACTGGAATGGGTGGCGGGCGTATAAGGCGGCCACCTTCAAGAAGGCCCGTTCCATCGAAGTGAGCACCGAGGCTTTGGAATCCAAGAAACTGGGCTCAAAACTAAGAGTCTCTTTTCTGCAGCACTACCGGGCGGATCATCATCAGGACAAGGGGGTAAAAGAGCTGGAGTTGGTAAGCGAGGATGGGCAGTGGAAGATAATCGCCGAGACTTGGAAGCCACTGAAAAGCGGAGGTTCCTAGGCGTGTCTTGAACCAAGGGCAGGTTTGAGGCCGCAGGTTCCCCCGGGCCTGACCAGCTTAAGTGAAATAAAGTTTGTGCAGGGGGAAAGAGGGGACTTAAAGCTGGATTGCGGGCAAACCCAGTCATTAGCAGCAAGAGAAGGGGGGTAAGAGATGGGCGGTTTTTGGCCCTGGTGGAGTTTGGGGATCGTGGGTTCGCCGGGCCCCGAGTCCCGCTGGAGTCTTCTGGAACTTATCCGGAGCTCTGGGACAGAGGTCTGGATGGTCTTGATCATCCTTTTGGGCTTCTCAGTGGTCTCTTGGGCAATTATAGCGGCCAAGGTGATGTTGCTTCGACGCACCAAGAAAGAGACAGACCTTTTTTTCCGCTCTTACGAACAGCAACCCACCTTCTCGGCCATCTACAAAGACATAGAGGCCCAAGCGCTGCATAACAACCCCTTTGCAGCCATTTTCCTTAAGGGCTACAGGGAGCTTCTCAGGATTTCCGCGGCCCCGCCGGGTGCTAAACCCCAGGAGGGGGGAGCAGTAAGGGAGCCGGCCCGTCTCACGGTGGAGTGGACGGGCCTGGAGAGTGTGGAAAGGGCAGTCAGACAGGAGGGGGCCTTCCAGGTGCACAGATACGAGAAGGCCTTAGGGTTTTTGGCCACCACAGGGAGCACGGCTCCCTTTGTGGGGCTCTTCGGCACGGTGTTGGGCATAATCCGCTCTTTCCATGAGATTGGCATGAGGGGCTCGGCCTCTTTGGCCACTGTGGCTCCTGGAATCTCGGAAGCCCTTGTGGCCACAGCAGCCGGACTTGCCGCGGCCATCCCGGCCGTGGTGGCATACAACTATTTTGTCCAGCGCATAAGGGGTGTGGCTTCGGAAATGGATCAGTTCACGACCGAATTTTTGAACCTGGTGCAAAGGCAGCTGCGTCCCAGGAGGGTGAGGGCCGAAGGGAGTCCCGTAAGCGAAGGGCCTCGCCGTCAGTCATTGCAGGTCTGAGGCAACAGGTTTGGGAGGATTCATATGCCGGCCCCGCAACAACGTTTTGGTACCATGATGTCAGAGATAAATGTTGTGCCGCTGGTGGATGTGGTCTTGGTCTTGCTTATTATATTCATGATCACAGCTCCAATGCTTCAGATGGGGGTGGACGTGGATCTGCCCAGGATCACCACCAAACCCATGCCTTCGGAAGAGGAAAGGGTGGTGGTCACCCTCACCAAAGAAAGGAAGTTCTTTATTGACAAGTACGAGGTGCCACAGGAGCAGCTGCGGGAGAGGCTCAAGTCTATCTTGGACAGGAGGGTGAACCGGGAGGTGTTTCTGAGGGCGGATCAGTCGCTTCCCTATGGGGAGGTAATGGCCCTCATGGGGATGTTGAGGGAGTCGGGGGTGGAAAAGCTGGGGATGGTGACCGAGCCTTTGGAGGGGAAGCGACCGTGATTCGGGCAGGAGATTGGGGGGCCCCAGAGGGGCATCCGGCCTGGCACTGGATGGTGCTGCTTTCCATATTGCTTCACGCAGCTGGGGCAGTTGCCTTGGTGGCAGTAGAAAAACATATTCCCCGAAGGAGCATAGACCCTTCGGTCATTTCCGTGAGGCTTGTGGGTGCTGTGCCTGGTCCGGCCATGGTTCAGAGCGCTGCTTCCAGCGGACAAACCGCCCCGGCCCAAAGCAAACCGGCCCAACAGGAAAAGCCTGCCCCCAACAAGCTGCCCATCCCGGTGCCACAGGCGGAAAGAAAGGCTGTAAGCATTCAGCCCACGGAGGTAAAAGTCCCTGAGCGCACGCAAGCAGCCCAAAAGCTGGAGCTTCCAAAGGAAACCGAGCCCAAGACATCACAAGGGGGGAAGGGGAATGCCAAAAGCGGCTCTGATATTGGCCCGAAGGTGGCTGCCGCTCAACCCGGGGGAGGCGGGGGCGGGAAGCTCACTGCAGAGGAAGCAAGGTACCTTCAAATGCTGCAGGATCGGATAGAAGAGAGCTGGAGGGCCTATGTGCCGGCTGAAGAAGGAGGGGTGTTGGGAGAGGTCAGAATCCAAATTTCAGGGGACGGCAAGATAAGGGAGTTTGCCTTTGTAAAGGGCTCTGGCAAGTCCCATGTGGATTCCTCCATTGTGAGCGCCCTGAGCAAGGTAGCGCTTCCCCCTCCGCCCGCCTCCCTTGCGGACAAGCCTTTGGTGCTGCGTTTCTGGCCCTCCGGGCCAAAAGCTCCTTGAGGGCCGGGAGTTTAGAGATGGTTTCCCAAAAAAGGGTTTCCAAAAGGGGAGGGAAAGTGAGACGCGCCTTGCTGGCAGTCCTCTTGGGAGGGCTTATGGAGCTTGCATGTTCAGCTCAGGCCGAGGCTCAAGTGGTAATAGACATATTTGGGCCCGCCATTCCCAGATTTCCCATTTGTGTTTTTCCTTTCAAGACCGAAGGCCCGGATGTCTCTGGCGCCTCCCAGGAAGCCCAACGCATCCTGAATCAGGATCTGCGCATCTCAGGCTTTTTCGAGCTCTTGGATCCTTCCAAGGCCCTTGCCGACCCCTTCCGACAGGGCCTGGAGCCGAGGGAGGTTGATTTCGAGGTCTTGAAGCTATTGGGAGCTGATATTGTTGTGGGTGGCCGCATGGCTATGGAGGGGGGAAATCTGAGATGGGAGGCCCGGCTGTATGACCAACCGCAAAGAAGGATGCTTTTCGGGAAGGTGTACAAGGGAGGTTCACAGGATGTAAGGATAATGGTCCACAGGTTTGTGGACGAGATCGTGAAGTACTATACAGGAGCTCCGGGTATTTTTCAGACCCAGATATCTTTCATCTCCAACCGATCCGGGGCCAAAGAACTGATGCTTATGGACGCTGACGGGGAAAACCTCCGACAGCTGACCCAAGACAAGAACCTGGTGCTTTCCCCCAGGTGGTCTCCAGACGGTCGCGAGGTGACGTTCATCTCTTACACAGGTGCCAATGCGCATCTTTTCGCCTTGCAACTGGATGTTTTGAAACGGAGGGTCCTCTCTGCAAGGGAGAACATGAACGGTCCGGCAGCCTGGTCGCCCGATGGGAGCAGGATAGCTACCACCTTGAGCATTCACGGAAACCCTGAGTTGTACCTCTTGGACCGCTCAGGCAACATCCTGCAGAGGCTGACCCAGCACCCCGGGATAGACGTCTCACCCAGCTGGTCCCCGGACGGTCGTTCCCTGGCCTTTGTTTCTGACAGGGCGGGGGGGCCCCAGATCTTTGTCATGGATGTGGCCTCGGGCCAGGCCAGGAGGCTGACTTTCGAGGGGAAATACAACTCTGAGCCGGCCTGGTCCCCCAGGGGAGACAGGATAGCTTTCTCCTCGGTGGTAAACGGGGCTTACAGGATCTGTACTATACGGCCTGACGGGAGGGATCTGGTGCAGTTAAGTAACGGGGCGGGCAGCGACAACTCACCTACCTGGTCTCCAGACGGCCGTTACATTGCTTTCAGCTCCACCAGGGCAGGGGGATCTCAGATCTACATAATGCTTTTCAACGGCCAGAACCCCGTGCAGATAACCCGCATTGCAGGGGAACAGAGCCTTCCGGCCTGGTCTCCCTGGCTTCAGGAGCATTGAGAAGGGGTATTGGGCAGGGGCGGGGCTGGGGGAAGCTTGACACCCGGTGGGGCTGGTTTGAAAATGTTAAGAATTTCCTGTTGGGATGGAATGAAAGGAGGTTGGTAATGCGCAGGATTACACTCTGGTTTCTGGCTGCCTTGATGCTTGCGGCGGTTCCATGGCTGACAACGTCGTGTGCCAAGAAGGCTGTTCAAGGGGAAGAGGGGGTTGTGGGGCCCTCAGAGACCAGGCCCGGGGAAAGGCCTGGAGCTGGTATGATCGGTGGGAGGCCAACAGAAGAGACCCTGTCTGCTGAAGAAAGGCGAAGGAGAGAAGCCGAGGCTGCTTTCACCAACGAGGATATCTACTTTGAATTCGACAAGTACGACTTGGATGCGCGTGCCAGGGAGATTTTGGCCAACAAGGCCTATTTTCTAAAACAGTTTCCCAATGTGAAGATCCTCATAGAAGGGCATTGCGACGAGAGGGGCACGGCCGAGTACAACCTTGCTTTGGGAGAGCGCAGGGCCAACTCCGCCAAGCAATATTTAGTGCAGCTTGGGATTTCCGAGAGCAGGATCTCCACAGTGTCCTACGGCAAGGAGAGACCCCTGGATCCGGGTCATAACGAAGCAGCCTGGGCCAAGAACCGAAGGGCTCATTTTGTGATAGTGTCCAGGTAATGCCTGCGGTTGCTTGATTGGCTTTCGGCCTGCAAAGGCTCCCGAGGAGGTGTGCTGAGCCATGAGGACTTGGTCTAAAGCCGGATTTCTCGGAGTTCTGCTTATCTTAGGGGTGGCGGGCTGTGCCACCGAGGGGGATTTCCGCTCCTTTCAGGTGGAGGTGCGACGGGAGCTGGCCCAGCAAGACCAGCAGATGAGGGAGCTGAGGCGCAGGTTTGAAGAGCTTCAGGCGGAACGCTCGCGCGCAAGCAAACAACTGGCTGATCAGATGGCCGAGATGGGAGCTTTGCAAAGGGAAGTGGCTTCTTTGCGCGGGCAGGTGGAAAGCATCTCCCAGCGGGGAGGCGGCGGGGATGAGTTCAGGAGGAGTCAGGCTCAAATCAGGCAGGAATTAGATGCATTGAGAAGGGCCGTAGAACAGTTGGGAGGGAGCCTCCCTGGTACTGCTCCGGGGGTAGGTGTCATGGCTCCCCCCGCTCAGCCAACCTCTCCCCAAGCACCTGTGGAGAAGGTGGAGGATCTTTACAAGAACGCCATGGTGCGATTTGAGGAGGGGGACAACGCCAAGGCCCGAGAGGGATTCCAGGCAGTGGTCTCGCGTTTTCCTGACTCCAATCTGGCGGACAACGCCCAGTTTTGGATTGGGGAGTGTTATTTCCGGGAAGGGAACTTCAAACAGGCCATTCTGGAATATGAAAAAGTCATTTCCCAATATCCCAAATCGGCCAAGGTGCCTGCAGCTCTCTTCAAACAAGGCATGGCCTTTGAGAAACTGGGTGATTTGGAAAGCGCAAGATACCTTTACACAAAAGTGAACAAGGACTACCCAGAAAGCGATCAGGCCCGACTGGCAGAGGTTCGGTTGCGCAATATCCCCTGAGCCGGGCCACCCAGTCCAGCGGCAGATCACCCTTTGGAACGCACGAAGATGTTCCGGGCCAGATCCGCGTCCATGGCTATGGTGCTCTCCCCCACCTGGATCACGAAGGTGGGGTGGCGCTGCCTAAGCCGGATGGATGTGCCCGGGATAACCCCCAGGGAGCTTAGCTGATGAAGGCGGGATCTGAACCTGGGGGTTATGAAGGTTATGGTGCCTTGCTGGCCCAGGTGCAGGTCAGCCAAGGGTCGGACAAGGGGGGTTACCTCTTTGGCGAATTTCCGGCAACAGGGGCCCGGGGGAATGGGCTTCCCGTGGGGACAAGTTTGGGGATGGCCTAAGAAGGTACAGATGCTCTCTGTGGCATCCGGGCTCAGAATGTGCTCGAAGCGGCAGGCATCCTCCTCCACCTGATCTGCTCCCATGTCCAGCACGTCATGCAGCAGACGCTCTGCCAACCTGTGGCGGCGAACAATCTGAGCAGCCCTCAGCTCTCCCTCGGGCTCGAACTGGAAACGTTCCCCCTCCACTTTGACCCATCGGTTTTCCATTAGGGACAAAAGCAGGTGGGAGGCCTCGGTTTCCCCCACAGCCTCCTTTATGTTGGCCAATTCCTGGCGTCCCTCCTCCCTCAAAGACCAAAGCGTCTCAAGATACTCCTCCAGCCTCTGCTCATCCTCCATGGAACGGCCTTGGGAGGAGCCGTGTCCTCTTCTATGTCGGTGTCTCATGTGCTTTCCTCCTTCTCAGAAACCTGCGGATCCAATCCAGGATAGCCGAGCTTTCCACAAAGCCGTATCCGCAGTGCGGACAACATATCAACCTTCGGCACCGGCTTGCGCCTAGGGGACAACCCGAGCAGGACTTGCCCGACTCCCTGCCAAAGCGATGCCCGCAAAGAGGGCACTGAATCTGCTCATTTGCCTTATCTAAGGAGTCCATCCGGTCCACCTAAGCGTGTGGTTGAGCAATCCACCCACTCCGAAGGCCACAGGAAAGATCACCAGCATTATGGCCGCGGCCGTGCGCCAACCCCTTTCCTTGAAAATCATCATTAGGTTGGCCACACAGGGCACAAAAAGCGTTATGGTCACAAGACTTACCAATACCTGAGTGGGATCCAACTCCCCCTGCCTGGACAGGGCGTAAAGGCCTGCTGCTCCGTAATCCCTTCTCAAGAAACCTATGAGAAAAGCCTCTGTGGTGCGCTCCGGAAGCCCCAACCAAGAATGAACCAGGGGTTGAGCCGCTCTTTGGAGGGCTTCCAGGAGTGCGGCTCGATCCAGCACAAAAAGGATGAGTGTGGCCAAGATGAAAAGGGGCACGGCTTCCTTCAGGTACCATTCAATTCTGGCAAGGGTTTTCACAAGAACATTTCTCAACTGGGGGATCCTCATGGGAGGAATCTCCAGCACAAAAGCACCCTCTTCCCCGGGAAGCACCTTGGCTGCCAGAAACCCTACCGCCAACATGGTGCTGATGACCACTCCCACCCAGACCATCACTGCTGTGCCGGAAAGCCCTCCCAACATCCCCAGGATCACCCCCAGTTGGGCTGAGCAGGGCACCCCCAGGGCCAATAGCAAGGTCACAAGAATGCGTTCTCTCTTGGTGTCCAGGATCCTGGCTGTAAGAGTTGCCATTGTGTCGCAGCCAAGCCCCAACAACATGGGCAGCACCGCCTTTCCGCTTAGCCCCACCAACTTGAAGGCTCTGTTTACCAGCACAGCCAAACGCGGCATGTAGCCTGAGTCCTCAAGGATCCCAAAGGCAAAGAAGAAGGTCCCCACAATCGGGAGCACTATGGCCAGGGCGTAGGTCAAAGCCATGCTCACAAGCCCGTATTGGCCCACCAAAAGATCTCCTAGGATGGGCAGGGGTATATATTGGGCGGCCTGTTTTGCCCAGGGCACCAGAAGTTCTCCGAAAAACTCCTCCTCTATCAAATCCACCAAAACACCTGCCCCCAGCTTCCCCACCAGCAAGTAGATGATGAAGAGCACGGCGACAAGGATTGGGAAACCCCACACGGGATGCATGGAGAGATCCCCCAGATACTGGAGCCTTCCTTGACCCTTTCGGGCCTCTTGACGCATCACCTGCTCAACGATCTGGTCGGCCTTCAGGAGTCTGTGTTTGTTGATCACGTAAGCCAGGGGTTCTGGGTACATGGCCTGAAGCGCTCTGCAGATCTCGGCGATGCGGGCCACATGCTTTTCTGTGACTCGGGCGTTCAGCCAAGGGGAGAGGGTTTCATCCCCGCAAAGAAGCATGAGGGCAAGAGATCTTCGAGTGATAGGGGCCTCTGGCAAAAGAGGCTCCAAGGCTGCCACTGCCTGCTCTATCTCCTGGGGAAAAGTTGTGGTGCATGAGCCTGCCTTGAGCTTTTCCAAACACTGGATCACCCGGTCTATGCCCTTTCTCCTGGTGGCTATAGTGGTGACCACCGGGATCCCCAGAATTTCTGAAAGAAGCTTTACATCTATCTGAATCCCCAAATCCCTGGCCTCGTCCTCCATGTTTAGAACAAGGGCCTGATCCAACCCCATTTCCGCCAGCTCAAGGGTAATAAGCAGGGCCCGGCGAAGGTTCTTGGAATCCGCCACTTGGATCACTTTGTGGCCCCCTTCCTCCATTAGCAGGTCTCTGGTGACCCTTTCGTCCTCTGAGTGGGGCAGCAGGTTGTTCACTCCCGGGGTGTCTATCACCTGGAAGCGTTTGCCCAGAAGCCTGGCATTGCCTCGGCTGACCTCTACCGTGGTGCCCGGGTAATTGGAAACTGTCACATACCTGCCTGTAAGGGAGGAGAAAAGAACGCTTTTCCCCACATTGGGATTCCCCACAAGAAGAATTTTCTCCATGGGAGCCTGCTCACTTGGCACTGCATCATCTCTGTGGTGCAAGAAAAGCCCTCCTGAACAAAGACTTACTCCGCGCTGCTTGCAGACTTGCAAGAGGCCCGCCAGGCCTCCAGCAAGTGGGGATTCTCTCTGAGGTAACCCAACAAAGCCTCCAAGGCCTCAAGGGACTCGGAGCTTATGGAGTGCTCAATCCTGCAGGCCTCCTGGCGGGCCTTATTTTTGGGGATCCCCAAAACCTCAGAGAAAAAAGCCACCAACACCTCCTCACGCCGAATCACCTGTTTGGCCATGCGACGCCCGAGAGGAGTAAGGCGGATAGGACCATAGCGTTCAAAAGTCACAAGCCCGAGTCTACCCAGCTTGGGTATGGCAGTGGAAATACTGGCGTTGGTCAGACCCAAAGAGTCGGCAAGTTCTTTGACCCTGACCACCCCTTTTTCCTTTTCCAGCCTAAGAAGGGCCTCCAGGTAATCTTCCATGCTGGAAGTAAGAGTAGGAGACCTCATGGATAGTTTAACCCCACAAAGAAAGTTTACTATGACAAACTTTAGAGCAGCCATTCCGCCCTGTCAACCCATACCTTATGAGCCGACAGGTTCATCCAGGCGCTCTGGGAGCCTGCGCCCCATTTGCAAGTTTAGCCCGGATTATTCTCCAAAGCCCGCAACTTTGGGGGCTCAAGCCCCCAAGCCCCAGGTGCACTTCGACATATTCCGACTCAAAGCAGGATCAAATGTGGAGACCAAAATCAGGGTGCTTTTGAGCATAGACGGGTTTGTCCAAATATGTCATCAAGATAACCCGCATTATCCACTGATTGTGAATAATGCGGGTTAAGAGAGAGGTTCCACCTTTATCTCTTTTGGTATTTCCAGCCTAAACCGTTCCTCCGGGATCACCAGGTTGGGATCCAGCTCTTTGAGCCTGAGCTCCAGACGGCTTGCCTTGGCAGGCAGCTCTGCCCTTATTTCCGTGGGGAGTCTAACATCCTTCACCTTGCGGAATCCCGACCAGGAGATGTTGGCAAGCACCTGCCCCGAAGAAGACAAGATGACCATACCTAGGGGGTCTGTGTGAGTGGGGTCCACTCTGAGCTGTTCATGGATGCCCGAGTCCTGGCATTCAAGCTCCAGGATCCAAACCCCTGCCTCTGCTTTGGCTTGGGCCGAGGCAGGTGAACAAAGAGGGGGCCTCCCGCAAAGCACGCCCAAGACCTGGTCCACTTTCATGGGTAAAGCGAACAGCCGCTCCATTATTTTTTCAGAAGCAGCCCCTCTGAGGGCCCTACCTTCCCCGGGCACGAAAACTTCGGCCACTCCTCTGTTTATTGAGAGGCTCAACAGAGAAGGGCCCATGGGAGAGAGGGCTTCCAGTCTAAGGCTCCCGGGCCTACTCAAAACCAGAGCTTGGTCCACCGACTGTTTTTCTCCCTGGCGGGTCCACTTAAGGCTGCCCACAGCCTGCAAGGTGCTTATCCTGGAGTCCTCGGCCTGAAGTCTTTGGAGGAGTTCCTCTGCAGAGGGGGTCACGGAGGGACGAAGCAGGGCTTTGGGAGCGCATCCCAGGAGAGCCAGGACCAAGGCAGCCCCCCAAAACCACCTTAAACCGCTCTTGAGAATGCACCTGCCTGCCGCGCTCATTTTTCCCCCTCTAAGAGCTTTCTCAATTTTTCCTTGAGCAGCTCTTTTTGCGCCTCTGTGCGTTCTTCGGAATCCAGCTCCAAAGACTTCTTGTAAAGTTCGATGGTCCTCTCACGATCCCCTCTTTGAAGCAAAGCATCACCCAAGTGCTCCAAAATGATGGGGTCAGCCGGCACCAACTCCACTGCTCGCTCCAATTCCTGGATGGCTTGCTCCAGTCTGCCTTGCTGGAAGAAGACCCATCCAAGGCTGTCTATGATGTAACCGTCATTGGGCCTTTTCTGAAGGGCCCTTCTTATGTATTGCTCGGCTTCCTCCAGTCGGATCCGCTGCACTGCCAGGGTGTAACCAAGGTAATTAAGGGCGTCGGCGTTTTCAGGCTCCAGTCTGATCACTTCTTCCATTTGCCGGATGGTGGAGGCAGTGTCACCCGCCTTGTCGTAGGCCACTCCCAAAGCGAAGTGAAGCTTGGCATTATCAGGGTCCTGCTCCAGAGCATTTTGCAGCAGCTCTATCGCCTCTTTAAACTGTTTGGATTTTGTGTAAAGCCGAGCCAGGTACCTTACCAGGAGCTCTTCTGCAGGGAGGGCTTCGCGGGCTTTTTGCACGGCACTGATGGCCCCTTCCAGATCACCCTTTTTCTCCAAAATCCCGGCCAAGTGTACCACGGCTTCTGGGTAGAGATCCGAGGTCTGAGCTATACGTTGAAACTCCTCCATTGCCCTTGCGGTCTCACCGGCCTCTTCCAGGGCTATACCCAGGTAAAAACGGTTCTGATCAACCTTCATACCCTGGTTCAGGTTGGCCTGGAACTCTTCTATGGCCTCCTTGTAACGCTTGAGCTCCAGGTACAGCAGACCCACCTTGAGGCGGATCTCGCTGTTTGCCGGATGCAACTGCTTGAGCTTCTCAAAAAAAACCGAGGCCTCCTGGAACCGGTCTTGCATTATGAGAAGCTGGCCCAACCGGGCCATGGCCCTCTGGTTACCCGGCTCCACCTCCAGCAGCTCTTTGTAAACCCCGGAGGCCTCCTCCCAACGTTTGGCCCCTTCGTAAAGGGCAGCCAACTCTAAGTAGGCCGTGGTAAATGAGGGATTTATGGCCAAGGCCTTCCTGAACCAAAGGGCCGCACCCTCCAGATCCTTCATCTCCTCCCTGAGCTTTGCCAAGTAATAAGGCCCCAATGGGTCCTTGGGCCTGGCTGCAGCCGTTTTCTCCAGGATCTCCACGGCTTCATTGTATTGCGATCTTCCCCTAAGAAGGTTCACCAGCCTAAGAGCTGCTTCCAGATTCCCAGAGTCGCTTTGCAGAACCCGGCGATAGTTCTCCATGGCCTCATCTGTCAAGCCCTTGCTGAGCTGGAGCTCAGAGAGAAGCATCCAACCCTGCACATTTCCCGGAGCCAAAGCTACTGCCTTTTGGGCCTCATCTAGAGCTTCTTCCAGCGAGCCGTTCTGGGCAAGCTGCTGTGCCAGAAGCAACCTGAGGTACGCCGAGTCTGGATCCGCCTCTACCGCTTTTCTCATTTCTCCCAGGGCCTCCCCTCTCTTGCCCTCCTTGGACATGAGAAAGCTCAGGAGCATGTGGTAAGCAGCCTTTGAGTTCTGCTGCAGCTCGGGATCCAGAAGTTGTGCGCGGGCCGGCTCTCCACTTTGGAAAGAAGGAGTGCAGCCGCTCAACAGGAGCACGACCCCTAAAACCATCGGGATTCGTCTAAGCCTTGAAGTCATACCCTCTCCATGTTTGCCTGTGTACAAGGGAAGAGCTGCTTCCAGGTTGAGCAGGTCCGGGCTGAGCGCTGCAGCAAGTCCTCAAGCAGGCTGGTTACTTGTTGCATTGAGAAGACCACAGACATGCCCCGGAAGGGTCTTTTCTCCGTCCCTAGGCTTGGGATGGCACCACCTAACTTGAGGAATATAGCACAGGGCGTCGGTGCGAACAACGCGCCTTGACGCCCCGGCCTTTTAAGGAAAGGGCTTTTGGAAGGTTCAACTTTTTCGGGAGGTCTTGGTCATGAAAGGGGTTATGAGCTGCTCCACACTCCCCTTCTTGCAGGATGGACAGGTAACCTTCTTGTGATCCTTCTCCGAAATGGACATGGTCACCGTAAACTCTTTTTTACACTTCTTGCAGCGGTATTCGTAAACAGGCATATTCGGCTCCTCCCGTCCTCAAGAATCCGGCCCTCCCGGGGGTGTTGCACAAAAATTTTCTAAGTCTCCTTCCCGGGTCTGTCAAGGTGTCCTTATCCTTTTTGGGGCTCTGAATCCTGATAGGGTCTAACCCGGATTATTCTCCAAACTCCGTGAGTTTGGGGTTACGCCCCCAAACCCTGGTACGCTTTGTCATACTTGGAGTCAAACCAGGACCCAACTAATAAAAAGTCAGGGTGTTTTTTGAGCGCAGGCCCGTTTACTCTGAAATGTCATGCAGATAGCCTGCATTCTCCATTTGCGCTGAAAAACATTGGTTAATGGAGTTCCCGCCTGAAAAGCTCCAGTGCCTGGGGGATCATTCTGCGAAGAAAGGCTTCCCGTTCCAGAAGTGGTAGAGCTTCCAACCTGTGATAATAGGGATGATCCTGTCTGAGCCTGAGGGGTCCTGTGAGCTCTTTTAACTCACGGGGCTCCCTGGAGAGAATCTCCACCAGCGGTATTTGCCTTGCAGCCTGGGGTTCGATCCAGTCGAGACGAGTCATGCACTCGAAGCGAACCAGGTCCAGTGCACACAGGGAAACCTCCAGCATCCTCATGCGCATACGAGGTGCAAGGAGTGTCACAGGCTTTTTCCCCCCGAAAACTATTAAGGATACAAGTTCCTCCAAGAGGCTTGTACCCCTTGGATCCGACTCGGCTAAAGCCAAAAGGAGTTTGTCCGGAAGCCCTTCCAGCGCCACATTGGGTGGGACCCGGTAACCCACTCCCAAAGCCCACTGGGCCAGGAGCCGACCCTTTTTGGCCTCAAGGGTTCTCTCTTGGAAACGGATGATTTCAGCCACCTGATTGCCCCTTATCCCTTTTGTTCCACTTTGGCCACCAAGTCGGCCTCCAAAGCCGCACCCATGGGAAGCCCGGAGACCTGCACAGTGGTGCGGGCAGGGGGGTTGGCCCCGAAAAACCGTTCATATACCCGATTCACTGTGGAAAAATCATTTAGATCCTTCAGGTAAAGATTCACCTTGAGCACCTGCTCCGGTGAAGACCCGGCCGCCTCCAATATTGCCAAAAGAGACCTGAAAACCCGCTCCGCCTGTGCTTCGACCCCGCCTTGTACCAGTCTGCCCGTGGAGGGATCTATGCCGATCTGGCCAGAGGTGAACAAAAAGCCTCCTGCCGAAATGCCCTGCTGGTAAGGCCCTATGGGGGCCGGTGCCTTGGAACTGGAAATGATCTGTCTGCTCATCCGGGAAACCTCCCTTCCTGGAATGGGACTATTTTACCACAGCTTTCCCCTCCATATTGCAGGGGACAGGCTGTTGTCACCTTATTGTTGCATTTTGGATACCTTGGTGTCACCAAAGTGGTGTAAGATCATAATGGCTAAAGTTGGATCGTTCTGGGGCGCGATGGGATTCAGGATGTGTAGCACCTTTGAGCCCGCATTATTATCCAAGAGCCTGTGACTTGGGGGGCTCAAGCCCCCAAGGTCCCGAGACGCTTTGGCCTGATCCGACTCAAAGCAGGGCCAGATCGGAAACCGGAAATCAGAGTGTTTTTGATAATGGATCGGGTCCTCCTAACATACCACAAGAATAACCCGCATCGTCCGCTAACCGTGAACAATGCGGGTTAGGTGCCACGGAGCTTTTTGGGGGTCAGGGGTTTTTCTGTTCGCGGTTCGTGGTGAGATCCGCCCGAGGCCGGGCGGCCCATACCCAAAGACTTTTCTTGGGTTGCGGGCGAGGCCTATGTTAGGTTCAGGACGGAGGGTTTTAGGTGAAACAGCAAACCGTGTTGGTTGTGGAGGATGAGGAGGATATTCTGGAGCTTGTGGCCTACAACCTGGAGCAGGCAGGCCTGCGCACAGTGAAAGCCCGTGACGGGGAGGAGGCAATGGCTGTCGTGTTTAAAGAGAGGCCGGATCTGGTGGTCTTGGACATAATGCTTCCCAAAATGGACGGCAAAGAGGTCTGCCGCCGCATAAGGCAAAATGAGCAAACCAGAGACCTCCCTGTGATAATGCTTACGGCTTTGGCCGAGGAGGTGGATAGGATTGTGGGTTTTGAGCTGGGGGCCGACGATTACCTGCCCAAGCCCTTCAGCCCCAAGGAGCTTGTGCTTCGAGTCAGAGCGGTGCTCCGAAGAAGGGAACAGGGTGTGGAAGCCAGGGAGCCCCTACGCTTCCCGGGCCTGCTCATTGATCCTGAGGCTTTCAGGGTGGAGGTGGAAGGCAAAGAGGTTTCTCTTACAGCCACGGAGTTCAAGCTTCTGCACCACCTGGCCTCCAATGCCGGGAAAATACAAAGCAGAGAGGTGCTTCTGGACCGTGTGTGGGGTTATGCTTATGAAGGCTATGCTAGAACCGTAGACACCCATGTAAGAAGGCTAAGACAGAAGCTTGGGCCTGCCAGGCAGCACATAGAGACCTTGCGGGGAGTCGGGTACAGATTTCGGGGTTAGTGACCGGGCATGCTGAGCAAAATAGGGGGCTGGGTGCTCAAAAGATTTTCTCTTAGAACCAGGGTTTTCTTGGTTGGCAGCTTGTTGGTGGTTTTTTTTGCGGCCTGGGGTTTTCACTGGCTGGCCCAAATCCGGGAGGATATGGTGAGCCATGCATCCAAGTACCTGGCCAGGCAGCAGCCCCTCATCAAGGAGCTTTTAGAGGCCAGAAAAGCTCAATGGGACTCTCCAAAATCCATGGATCCCCTGGCGGACTGGTTGGGATCCGGCTTGCAGCTGAGATTGACCCTCATTCTCCCGGACGGAAGGGTTGTGGGAGACTCCCAAGTGGAACTGGGACAGGTGGATCTGCTGGACAACCATGGAGATCGAGCTGAGGTGAGGGATGCGTTGCGTTTTGGGTCGGGAAGTTCGGTAAGGTACAGCAAGACCTTGGGAGTGGATCTTCTCTATGTTGCAGCTTTGGTCGGATCTCCGGAAAACCCCGGGATGGTGGTAAGGCTGGCCGTGCCTTTGGAGGAGGAAACCGCTGCGGCTCGAGAGGGCTACAAAAGGATTTTGGCAGGCTTAATCTTGGGCTTGGTGCTAAGCGGGGCGGCCGCCCACCTGGTGGCGCGCGTGACCGGGAAGGAGCTGGGGGATCTTGCCAGAAAAGCGAGGCAAATGGCTCAAGAAGGAACACAAGAGGGGGAGTTTCCTGTGGAGCTCTGTGAGGTGGGCAATGTTGACCGAGCCATCACGTCCTTGGGATATCACATGGAATCAAAGATCCGCGAGTTGCAGGATGCTCGAGACAGCATGGAGACTCTCATTGAGGGCATGGTGGAAGGAGTTCTCCTTACAGATAAAGAGGGCAGGATTCTTCTTGTGAATAAGGCTTTGAAGAAACTGATGGAACCGCGCGTGGATCCCATGGGAAGAACAGCAGCAGAGGCTTTTAGGCAGGCTGACTTACAGGAAGCCTTGGAAAAATGCATTTCCCAGGCAGAGATAATTTCCCTGGAAATAAGAACATCAGGTGCGTCTGCCAAAGCCCTGGAGGTGCATGTGGCCCCTGTGGGAGGCACTGGGGCTGTGGCGGTTTTCCACGATGTCACGGAACGCAAACGCATGGAGGAGATGCGACGGGACTTGGTGGCCAGCGTTTCCCACGAGCTTCGAACTCCGGTTGCAGCTGTCAGGGCCTCGGTGGAGACCCTGCTGGAAGGAGCCCTTGAAGAGCCTGCCCAGGCCAGGCGTTTCTTTGAGATCATTCATCGCCACGTGCTTCGGCTTCAGAAGATCCTGGAGGATCTCCTGGATCTCTCCAGACTGGAGTCCGGGGCGTTGGGGCCCAGGAGAGAGCCTGTGAGGCTTGGAGACATAGCTGAGGCTGCCTTGGGGGCCGTGGCAGAGCTGGCTCAGGCCAAAGGGCTGGAACTGAGCAAAGAGTTGCCACAGGGGCAAGTCATGGTGAAAGGGGATCCCCGCCAGCTGGAACAGGCCTTGGTGAACCTCTTGGAGAACGCCGTGAATTACACGGAGCCAGGCGGGCGTGTCAGTCTCAGGGTAAGCCTGGAGGGAGCAGAAGCCCACATTGCAGTCCAGGATACGGGGGTGGGGATTCCTTCTGAGCATCTTCCACGCATCTTCGAGAGGTTTTACCGTGTGGACAAGAACCGATCCAGGGCCATGGGGGGAACAGGGCTGGGACTCTCCATTGTGAAACATGTGGTCCAAAGCCACTCAGGAAGGGTGGATGTAGAAAGCAGCCCCGGGAAGGGAAGTATTTTTAGAATAATCCTTCCGGCTCTTGGCCCCTCAGGGGTCGGCCAACCCTCAAGCACAGGTTGATCCCTAGAGGCCTTTTGATGCGGGTTCAGCTTCCCGGCCGCCCCAGCGGGAAAGAAGAGTGCTTCTCGCGGTAACCTGCCTCCATCTTGATGAGAGTCTCCCCAAACTCATCTGTGTGCTTTCTCATGGCCCTAGCAGCTTCTTGTGGATTGCCTGCCAGGACCGCTTCAACTATGGGGCGGTGAAGTCCTGCTGGATGGATGAACATGGGATCCGGCTGCACTGCTTCAATGACCTTCATGGTAAGTTCCATGGCCGATCTCACCAGGGCCTCGAAAAACCGGTTTCCGCACATCTCTGCCAGCAGCAGGTGCACCTTGGTCTTGCGAGCAAAATCCTCCGGGAAGGAAACAGCTGGGAGTTCCTCTGCCTCAAGGGCTTCTTTGAGGTGTCTGGAATAATCCGCATTGATCCGTTGTGCAGCAAGCCTGGCAACCTCGGGTTCCACCAAACGTCTTACCTCATACATCTCAGGAATGGAGATCTTGCCGGCCAGGAAAAGATCCAGAAAAGCCCGAGCCAACCTTTCAAAGGTTAGATCTGTTACAAAAGCTCCACCGGCAGCTCCCTGACGGGTCAGGATAAAGCCCAAGTTCTCCAAAGCTCTAAGGGCCTCCCGAATCACAACCCTGCTGACCTTGAACTGGTCTGCCAGATCCCTCTCGGAAGGGAGCCTGTCTCCTGGCTTGAAAAGACCCAAGAGAATGGACTCCTTGAGCTGCTGGGCTATTTCCTCTGAGATCCGGCCTTGCCTGACAGGCTTGAATCTGACCATCTGGGTGCCCTCGACCCGACAGTAGGTTTCCCTGCAAGAATCCAATGGATTATAGCAGGCTTTTTTTTTCTTGACAGGTGGAGATTGGACTAATATTATACCAATCCATGCTTCAGCCACCCCAAGACAGCACCTAGTCCTATGAGAAGGGCAAACCGGATCTCTTGCAAGCACCGGGGGGTCACCTTCAACCAAACTCTTTTCAAGGGCGGTTGGGTCCCGGACAAGGGAGGAAAGACAGTGAAACGTGGGAAGGGAAACTCAGGTCCTTTAAGAGAGCAACAGTAGGGTTCTGAGGCTAGGGAACATTTCCCAGAATTCACCGAGATCCTCGCAGGTGAGGCAAATGAACCTGGCAAAGAATTTGGAGATCTCCAGCGCGTTTTTCCCTGAGCGGCCAGCTTTGCGTCAAGAGGGTTCGGAACTAACCTATTCACAGTTCAATGAAAAAGCCAATCGGGTGGCCACAGGACTCCTGAGCATAGGCTTGAGGCCAGGGGAGTATGTGGCTCTGTACGCTCCCAACTCCATAGACTGGGTGGTTTTCTACTATGGGGTGCTCAAGGCAGGATGCGTGGCGGTAACCCTCTCCCATCTGCTCACCCAGGAGGAGCTTGCCCGATTGTTGGAACATTCCAGACCCAGAGCTATTTTCACCGAAGCCTCCAAACTGGGAGTTTTGCAGAGACTCAAGGATCCAGAAGGCTTAAGAAAGGTGATTTGCCCTGATGGGGATGTGGATCTCCAAAAACTCATGGACAAGGGCAGCGCATCCTTCGAGGCTCTTGACAGAGACCGGCAAGACACGGCCGCCATTCTCTACACCGGGGGTACCACAGGAGTCCCCAAGGGCGTTATGCTTAGCCACGAAAGCATAGATTTCTCAAGCCACAGCATAGCCCGCTTCGAACGCTCCACAGAGAAGGACTGCGCCTTGTGCTTCATGCCTTTCAATCACGTCTTCGGGCAAATCCACATTATGAACGCCACCGTGGCCAGTGCAGGCTGCCTGGAAATACTTCAGGGCTTTGATATGGACCGGATATTGGAGGCTACCCAGGGAGGCCGAGTGACAAAGTTCTATGCCGTGCCCACGGTTTATGTGCGCATGCTTGGATTGGATGATTTGGAGCGGAAATTGGGGAAGCTGCGCTACTGTTTTTCTGCTGCAGCCAGCATGGCCATGGAGACAGTGATGAGATGGAAGGAGCGCACAAAGATAACCATCGCCGAGTCATACGGGATGACCGAGGCCATGCCCGTGACTTACAACCATTACTATAGGCACGTCGTAGGATCTGTAGGGCAGACGGTGCAGGCCGTGGAGGTTCAAATCCGAGATGAGGAGGGCAATCCCCTGGAGAGAGGCAAGACCGGGGAGATCTGCATTCGGGGCCCTGTAGTAATGAAAGGTTATCTGAAAAATGAAGAGGGCACGCGCCTTGCGTTTCACAAGGACGGATGGCTCCGCTCGGGGGATGTAGGCCGCTTCGACGAGAACAACTACTTGTGTGTAGTTGACCGGATCAAGGATTTGATAATCACCGGAGGCGAGAATGTTTACCCCCGGGAGGTGGAGGAGCTTATATACACATTACCAGAGGTGGAATCCTGCGCTGTGGTGGGCCTTCCGGATAAGGAATGGGGGGAGCGTGTCACAGCCTTCATAGTTCCAAGGCCGGGCAGCAGAATCCTGCCTGATCAGATAAAGAGCTTCCTCAAGTCCCGTCTGTCTCCTTTTAAAGTGCCCAAGGAATATTTCCTGGTGGAAGATCTACCCAAGAGCCCGGCAGGCAAAATCCTCAAGAGAGAGCTAAGGAGGCAGTTTCAAGGGGGATTCCCCGCCAAGACTTTTGCCTTCGGATCTGAGCGAAGTTAATGGCAGGAGGCAACAGAGGCATTCCGTGCGGCAAAGGCCGCCAAAGAAAGGAGGAACCAAAATGAAGGCTCGCAAACTGATATGCTCTCTCCCGGTTCTCGCAGCTACCTTCTTCATCTTCACCTCAGCTTTGGCGCAGGAGAAAGTTTTAAAACTCAAATACTCCAATTTTTTCCCGCCGGTGCATCCCATAAGCAAGCTTTCCGAGGAATGGTGCAAGGCCATAGAGAAGGCCACAGAGGGAAGAGTCACCTTTTCCTATTTCCCGGGCAGCACACTCACACCCCCCATGCAAACCTATGACAGCGTGGTAAAAGGCATCGTGGATGTGGGACAAAGCCTTCTGGCCTACGCACCTGGTCGGCTGCCTCTAAGCGGCGTGCTGACCTTGCCGTTGGGATACAAGAGCGGATCTCAAGCCACAAGGCTAAGCCAGGCTTACTACAAACAGTTCAAGCCCAAGGAATTTGACGATGTGCAGGTCATGTACCTTCATGGCCACGGCCCGGGCTTTTTCCATACCAAGAAGGTCATCTCCTCTGTTGAGGAAATAAAGGGACTCAGAATCAAAGCCAATGCGGAAAACGCCGACATAGTCTCGGCTTTCGGAGGGGCGCCGGTGACACTGCCCATAACAGAGACTTACGACGCTCTCCAAAAAGGGCTTCTTGACGGGATTCTGCTCCCGTTTGAGGCCCTCAAGGGTTGGAAGTTCGCCGAGGTGGTGAAGTGCAGCGTTGAGAATTACGGGGTCTCCTATACAAGTCCCATCTACGTGATCATGAACAAGGAGAAGTGGAACAGCATATCTGAAGCCGATAGGAAGGCCATAGAAAAGATAAACGAGCAGTGGAACGAGAAGCAGGCTCAGCTATGGGACCAGCTTGACAAAGAAGCCAAGGAATTCGCTATCCAGAAAGGGGTAAAGGTGGTTGAGGCCTCCAAGGAAGAACAAGAGAAGACCGCGCAAAAGATGAAGCCTGTGCTAGAGAAATGGGTCGAAAGCATAAGCGCCAAGGGTCTTCCTGCAAAAGAAGCCTTGGATTTCTGCCAGGATTATTTAAGGAAGAATCCATGAGAAAGACAAGCTCAGTGTAGGGAAGTCGGGCGGCCAACACACCTTGTGCAGGCCGCCTTGAGACCCCCTTTTGGCCGCGCAGCATGCGCCAAGACCGAGGACGTAGCGGGCTCAGGCCTCCAGACCCCATTGGAATTTGTGGTCTTTAGATCCAGAGCCCAGGACGGGATAGGCACGGAAAACCAGGGGTCTTTTTGGATAGCCTGCATTATCCACTGATAGTGAGTAATGCGGGCTAGGAGAGCCCGTTGAAGCGTTTTGCAGCGCTAATACAAAGACTGGATCTTTCCTTGCATGTGATTGCAGGGCTGGGTCTGGCCTTTATGATACTTCTGACCCTCACAGATGTGCTCATGAGAAGCTTGGGAAAACCCATAGTGGGCTCCATGGAGCTGGTTTGTTTTTCAGGGGCCATAGTGGTGGGCTTTGCCATTCCTTACTCCTCCTTGGCTCAGGTGCATATATTCGTGGATTTCCTTGTTAAGAGGCTTCCCCCAAGCTGGAGCCTTTCTCTCAAGGCTTTGACCACTTCCATAGGCTCCTTGCTTTTTCTGCTCATCGGATACCATTTCATCCTTTACGGTCTGGACCTGATAAGAACAGGAGAGGTGAGTGCCGGGCTTAAGATCCCTTACTATCCCATAACCTTTGGGCTGGCTTTGAGTTGCCTGCTGGAGTCGGTAACTCTGTTGTGTCAGCTTATAAAGCTGCTCGGGAGAGGGAGGTATGACTGAGACCTCAGCCGGAATAGCAGGACTCTTGGCTTTGATGGTCCTTTTTCTGTCCGGGATAGAGCTTGCCTTGGCAATGGCTCTTATCGGCTTTGCGGGATTCGCCTACCTGGTGAACTTCCATGCAGCCGCAAATCTGTTGGTGAAGGACTTCTTCGACACTTTCACCACATATGGTTTCACGGTCATCCCTTTGTTTGTGCTCATGGGGCAGGTGGCATCCAACTCCAACATAGCCAAGCGGCTGTACATGGCCTCCCACAAGTTCGTGGGTCAGATCCCCGGCGGGCTGGCCATGACCACGGTGGTGGGCGCCACCCTTTTCAAGGCCATGTGCGGCTCCACTTTGGCCACCGCCGCCACCTTCGCCGGGGTGGCCATCCCGGAGATGGATCGTTACGGATACGACAAGCGGCTTTCCACAGGGGTGGTGGCCTCTGTGGGGACCCTGGGCATGCTGATCCCGCCTAGCCTGGTGCTCATCATTTACGGGATCGTGGTGGAGCAGTCCATAGGGCGGCTCTTCCTCGCCGGAATAGTCCCGGGTCTTCTCATATCCTTCTTCTTCATTCTCATCATATACGCGTGGGCAAGACTTACACCTAACCTGGCCCCGCGAGGGGAGAAGGCCTCCTGGCCGGAACGACTGAGAGCCATGCCGGAATTTTTCTGGGTGGGAGCCATTTTCTTTATGGTTATCGGAGGAATGATGCAAGGAATTTTCAGCCCCACAGAGGCCGGGACTATAGGTACTGTGGGAGTGCTAGCCCTGGCTGCTGCAAGGAGGGAGCTCGGCTTCAGGAAACTGGTCAAGTCCTTCGATGAGTCTCTGAGGACCGCCTGTATGGTGTTGCTTCTGATTTTCGGCTCCAATGTGTTGGGGCACTTCCTGGCCATCACTGAGATCCCATTTATTGCAGCCGACTGGATAACGGCCCTCCCCCTTCATCGCTCCTTGATCATGGTGCTCATTATTCTCGTTTACCTTGTGGGTGGATCATTCATAGATGACTTGGCTTTCATGATCCTTGCCACTCCCATCTTCTACCCTGCTGTTCCGAAGTTGGGCTACGATCCCATCTGGTTCGGAATCATGATAGGTATCACCATCATGATAGGGGTCATCATCCCGCCTGTGGCCATCTGTGTCTTTGTGGTGAAACACATAACAGGGGTGCCTTTCCATGTGATCTACCGGGGGGTTCTCCCTTTCCTGATTGGACTAGTGGCTTGCGCGGCTCTTCTGTTCCTCTTCCCGGGTATAACCCTTTTTCTACCCAACTTTTTCATGGGCAGTTAAGACCTGGAAGGGATGAGACCGGGGCATATGAGGGCTGTGTCCCTTTGGAAGCCCCCAAGCGGGGAAAATGGAGGCTTACGGCATCCCCCAAAGCCCAGGGGCCGGACAAAAGTGGAGATGCAAGTGAGCTGTGTTAGGAGGTTTGGATGAAAGATGTAAGGAAGGTAAGAACGGTTTGTAGAAGCTGCCACGGGGGATGCGGTGTGATCGCCCACGTGCGGGGCAGTAAGGTCTTGAAGATAGAGGGTGATCCTGACTCACCTATCAGCCGTGGAACATTGTGTAGCAAGGGCCTGGCCATAACCCAGTTGGCTTATCACCCGGATCGGATTCTTCACCCCATGAAGAAGACGACTTCGGGTTGGAAGCGCATCACCTGGGATGAAGCTTTGGAGACCATTGCCTCTGAGTTCAAGAAGGTCATAAAGGAATACGGTCCTCAATCCCTTTTCATAGGTCAGGGAACAGGAAGGGACTATGAGAGCCACTTCTCCAGGTTCGGCAATATGCTGGGAACACCCAACGTGCTGACAGCCGGCCACATGTGCTACCTCTCTCGCATAGGCGCCTCACTGATCACCTGTGGGCGATTCCCCATCTGTGATTACGCCGGGGGCCCCAAGTGCATAGTGCTTTGGGGGGTGAATCCCCTTTGGACCAACCCGGATGAGTACAAAGGGGTTGACTTCTGGCAGGCCTACCAGAGGGGGGCAAGGCTCATAGTGATCGATCCCAGGAAGAACTTCTACACTGAGAAGGCGGACCTTTGGCTTCAGGTAAGGCCTGGAACCGATGCGGCCTTGGCCCTGGGCTTCTTGAATGTAATAGTGGAGGAAGACCTTTACGACAAGGAGTTTGTAGCCAATTACATTCACGGCTGGGAAGCCTTTGTGGAAAGGGTGAGGCAATACCCGCCCGAGCTGGTGGAAAAGATAACCTGGGTGGATTCGGATCTAATAAGGGAAGCAGCCAGGATGTACGCCCTGACCAGGCCTGCCGGTATCCACTGGGGGGTCCCCACAGAGCAGAACATCAATTGCACGGATTTCACGCGGGCAGCCATCGGCCTCATGGCCATAACAGGTAACATTGACGCGCCGGGAGGCAATGTTTTTAGGGTTCCTCCACCTGTGAGAACCGTCTCTGAGTTCTCAGCACACGAGGCCCTTACGGCCCAGCAAAGAAAAGCCAGACTGGGCGGGGAACAATACAGGTTGGCCGCCAGGATGACCATCATCACTCCAAAGGTGGCCTGGGATGCCATAATCCAGGGGAGCCCTTATCCCCTCAAGGCCGGCATCTTGGTGGGCACCAACCCGGTGGTGACAGGGGCCAATGCCAAAGGGATTTATGAGGCCTTTAAGAAGCTGGATTTCCTTGCGGTAGCTGATCTCTTTCTGACCCCTACCGCAGAGCTGGCCCAGATCTTTCTTCCGGCCGGCACATGGCTGGAGCAGAATCACGTCTCAGAGAACTGGAAATTCCACGGCTATGTGTTGGCCAGGCAGAAAGTGGTGGAGATAGGCGAGGCCTGGCAGGACCACAAGATCTTCCTGGAGCTGGGCAAGAGGATGGGGCAGAAATGGTGGGACACGGTGGAAGAAGCCCTGGATTACATCCTGGAGCCTACAGGCCTCACATGGGAGCAGTTCAAGGAAATAGGCTATCTCCAAGGGGAGATGTCCTATTACAAATATCGCAAATCAGGCTTTTCCACACCCACCCGCAAGTTGGAGATTTACTCCACCATATTGGAAGCCTGGGGCCGGGATCCCTTGCCAAAGTACACGGAAATCCCCGAAAGCCCAGTATCAAGACCCGACCTGGCTGAAAAATACCCTTACATCCTCAACGCAGGCCTGAGAATCCCGGTGTTCTTCCACTCGGCTAACAGACAAATCCCCTGGCTCAGGCAGATCAGGCCTTACCCCATCGTGGAGCTTCACCCGGAGACCGCCAGGAAACATGGGATCCAGGAGATGGACTGGGTCTGGATCGAGTCGCCCAGGGGTCGAGTCAGGCAAAGGGCCAAGCTCAACGAGGGGATACATCCCTCAGTGGTGGTGGCAGAACATGGCTGGTGGTATCCGGAAATCAAGGAAGAAGACCACGGCTGGGAGATCTCCAACATTAACCTGCTGACTGACGACTCATACGAATCCTTGGACCCGGTGATGGGGGCCACGAACCTGCGGGTGTTGCTTTGCAACATCTCACGCTGTGAGGAGCAATGAGAGGCGATTCCATGAAGAAACTGTCCCTTGCCATATTCCAGGAGGATTGTTGTGGCTGCCATGCCTGTGAGGTGGCCTGTAAGCAGGAACATCAGGTGGTCTCAGGCGGCGGGTTTGTGAGAGTCTTGGAGAAAAGCCCGCGGTTTGTGCCTGTTTACTGTCATCACTGTGCCAAAGCCCCCTGTGTAGAGGCATGCCCGGTGAAAGCCCTTTACAGGGATGAACAGGGGTTAGTGCTTGTGGAGGAGAAAGAATGCATTGGCTGCAGGGAGTGCGTGGGTGCCTGTCCATTTGGAGCCATGGGATTTTCGGAGGAAAAGGAAGTGGCGGCCAAGTGCGATCTTTGCAGGGATAGGCTTCAGGAGGGCAAGGCCCCGGCTTGCGCGTTGGTTTGCCCTACAGGATGCATTCTTTGGGGAGACTCCACAGCAGAGCTATTGAAAGCAAAAAAATCAACTGCCATGAATCTTTAGCTGAGACTTCCGCTTTTTTTCCATGCAATCCGCCATGGGGCTCTGGGGAACTGTGAGTGCTTCTTTTTCTTGAGGTAAAATCCCTTCTGTGTTCCCCAGGGCCCCAGGTAAGCCGGCAGTTCTGGAATCCGGCTCTGGTCTTTTCATCCCCGGGAGGGTCATGTTAGTGTTCGGCACATTGAGGGGCTTGGATTTTTTCGTCTGACCGGCCAGCAAGCACTGGAGAAGGGGGGAGGCCATGAAAGGCCCGGTTATGGGATGGCTGCTTACCTGGAGCCTCCTGCTGGGAGGTATCGCCCAGGCGGCACAAGAGGCGCGCATCTTGGGTTTCACCCCCCAGGGGGAAGTAAAGGGGGTCCGCCAGGTGAGGGCCAGCTTCTCAGAGGCCATGGTGCCCTTGGGGGATCCCAGAGGTGTGATGGAGCCATTTGAAGTGGATTGCCCTGAGAGGGGAACGGCCCGGTGGGCGGACTCCAAGAACTGGATCTACGACTTTGAGAAAGACCTCCCGGCTGGGATCCGCTGCGAGTTTCGCCTCAAGCCTCAAACAAGGGCCCTCTCTGGAAAGGTTATAGCAGGACAGCGTTCCTTTTCCTTTTCCACGGGTGGCCCGGCCGTGGTGGGATCTGTGCCTTACCAGGGGAGCAGGGACATAGATGAGGAGCAGGTCTTTATCCTGAGCCTGGATGCAGAGCCCGCTCCTGATTCTGTCTTGGAACATGTCTTTTTTGCCATCCAAGGCATCCAGGACAGGGTCGGGGTCCGCATCGTGACCGGCAATGAGAGGGAGGAAATCCTGAAGGCCTGGTACAGGGGGGGCGAGAGGCCGCTTCGCCCGCAAATCCTTATCCAGTGCCGCCAGCGCTTTCCTGCAGGCTCCGAGGTGAGGCTCATCTGGGGGAAAGGGGTGAGGGCCTCAACCGGGGTCTCCAGGGCCCAGGATCAGGTGATCCCCTTCAAGGTGAGGCCCAGGTTCACAGCTAGCTTTCACTGCGAGAGGGAGAATCCCAGGGCGGGGTGCCTGCCCATGCTCCCCATGCGGGTGAAGTTTTCGGCCAGAGTGCCCCAATCTGAGGCAGAGAAGGTCCTTCTAAGGGGCGCCCAGGGTGAGGTTCGGAGGCCTCAGATCTCTGAGACGGAGGATGTCTGGGCCGTGGAGTTCCCAGGCCCCTTTCCTGAAGAGGCCCAATACCAGCTGGAGGTCCCATCAGGACTAAAGGACGACGCAGGAAGGCCCTTGTCCAATGCGGATCGCTTTCCTTTGAGCGTGCGGACGGACAGGTATCCCCCCTTGGCCAAGTTCCCTGCACGCTTCGGGATCGTGGAGCTCATGGGGGACCGAATGTTGCCCGTAACCCTTAGGAACTTGGAGCCTGAGCTCAAGGCAAGAGCCATTCACATGGGAGAATCCCAGGGAATTATGGGGAAGCTACAGGCCAAGATCCTCAATTTGGGCCCCAGTAATGCCGAGGATCTGCAATCAGCACTGAGAAGAGTTGCCGCCGCATCCAGGGAGAGCTCCATGTTCTCGGCCCAGGAAAAGCTCACCGAGTTCAAGCTCCCCAAGCCCAATGGGGCTAAGGCCTTCGAGGTTGTGGGCATTCCCCTCAAGGCTCCGGGGCTGCACCTCATCGAGCTGGAGAGTCATATCCTGGGAAGCTCTCTCCTGGATCCCCCAGGGCCTATGTTCGTGCCTGCAGCGGCCCTGCTCACCAACCTCTCGGTGCATTTCAAATGGGGAAGGGAGACCTCCTTGGTTTGGGTGACCAGCCTGGACAAAGCTAAGCCGGTGAAGGGAGCGGAAGTCACGGTGCGGGATTGCCGGGAGAGACTCCTTTGGAGTGGAAAGAGCGACGCACAGGGGATTGCCAGGATAGACGCCCCACTGCCCTCGCCGCAGGAGCTTCCCCGTTGCCCCGTAGATGCTGATCGCTTGGACGCCCCCCAGATGGGGGCCCTTAGGTGGCTCGGGGGAGGCCTCTTTGTTGTGGCCAGGACCTCCTCGGACATGGCCTTCGTGCACTCCAGCTGGGACCAGGGGATCGAGCCTTGGCGTTTCCAGCTTCCCACAGACCTGGATGGAGGCCCCCTCATCGGCCACACGATCCTGGACCGAGCCCTCCTTAGGGCCGGTGAGACCGTGCACATGAAACACATCCTTCGCCAGCATACCATAGGGGGATTCCGGCTGGTGCCCGAGGAGAAGCGGCCGCAGCTTGTCTCCATCCAGCACTTGGGGAGCGGGCAGATCTACGAGTTCCCCCTTGCCTGGGATCCCAAGGGAGTGGCCGAGACCACTTGGAGCATCCCCAGGGAAGCCAAGCTGGGAAGCTACCGGGTGGTGCTCAGGCGGGAGCAGGATCCGGCTGGGAAGAAGGGGCCCTCTGCGGCCCAGGAGTCAGGGGAAGGGGACGAGCTCTACGAGCCCGAGGATGCCGATGCATGGACCACAGCGCAGTTCAGGGTGGAGGAGTTCCGGGTGCCCCTGATGAAGGCGGTGATCCAGCCCTCCTCGGAGCCGCTGGTAAAGGCCAGGGAGGCGACCCTGGACTTGAGCGTGCAGTATCTGGCCGGAGGGGGCGCGGGGGGCCTTCCAGTAAAGCTACGCAGGGAGGTGAGATACAGGTCGCTTACTCCTCCCGAGGGGTTCGAGGGGTTTGAGTTCTCCAACGGCCCGGTTCGGGAAGGGATCTCGAGAAGGGGAGAGGAGCTGGAACAGGATGGGCTCTTGGGGGAGCTTCCGGAGTCCTTGAGGGAAACGCTTGGGGCCACCCGGGCCAAATTGGCCCCAATGGATCTGGTCTTGGACAAGGCAGGTTCGGCCAGGGTAAGTTTCAAGGATTTGCCTCAAGTTTCGGTCCCCATGGAGATGCTGGCCGAACTTGAGTACCAGGACCCTAACGGCGAGGTTCAGACAGCCTCCAGCCGTGTGGGGCTTTGGCCTTCCAGGCTTCTCATAGGCCTTAAGCCCAGCTCATGGGCCGTGGTGGATCAAGACCAGGATCTGCAGGTGGGGGTTGTGGATCTGTCTGGAAAGCCTGTGGCTGGGGCGCCCGTGAATGTGGAGCTCTTCCACAGGAAGACCATAAGCCACAGGAAGCGTATAGTGGGAGGCTTTTACGCTTACGAGCACGCCTGGGAGACCAAGCGTCTGGGGGGCATCTGCCAGGGCAAGACAGACCAGCAGGGCAGGTTCTTGTGCCAGGTGCGCCCCCAGGTCTCAGGGGAGCTTATCCTCCAGGCCCGGACCGAGGACCAGGATGGAAACCCCAGCATGGCCAATAGGGCCGTATGGGTCTCTAAGCACCGAAGGTGGTGGTTCGATGCCCCAGATCATGACCGGATAGACCTTATCCCAGAAAAGAGCCGCTACGAGCCTGGGGAGACAGCCACTTTTCAGGTCCGAATGGGCTTCAAGGAGGCCACGGCCCTGGTCACAGTTGAGCGGGAAGGGGTGATGGAGGCCTGGGTCGAGCCCTTGTCAGGGGAGCGGCCCATTGTACAGATACCTGTGAAGAGTTCCTATGCCCCCAACGTGTTCGTGTCGGCCCTGGTGGTAAGGGGGCGGGTGGGGGATGTGGCCCCCACGGCCTTGGTGGATCTTGGAAAGCCAGCCTTCAGGTTGGGGATTTCAGAGATCAGGGTGGGCTGGGGCGCCCATGAGCTTAAGGTGAGCGTCTCAACGGACAAGAAGGTCTATCAGGTCAGAGAGAAGGCCCTTGTGAAGATCAAAGTCCAGAGCCAGGATCTAAAGCCTCCACCCCCAGGCAGCGAGGTGGCTGTGGCGGCAGTGGACGAGGGGCTCCTGGAGCTGATGCCCAACAAGAGCTGGGAGATCCTTCCTGCCATGATGAGGAGGAGGGCGTACGAGGTTAGCTCGGCCACGGCCCAGATGCAGGTGGTGGGAAAGCGCCACTACGGGCTCAAGGCCCTCCCTCCCGGGGGAGGAGGTGGGAAGCAGCCCACCAGGGAGCTATTTGACACACTGCTCCTGTGGAGGGCTCGTGTGCCCCTGGACCAAGAAGGCGAGGCCTCCTTGGAACTCCCCCTCAATGACTCCATCACCAGCTTTCGCATAGTGGCCGTGGCCACAGGCGGCGAGGGCCTCTTCGGGACCGGATCAGCCTCCATCCAATCCACTCAAGACCTGATGATCCTCTCAGGGCTTCCTCCCCTGGTTCGGGAGGGGGACCGGTTCAGGGCCGGATTCACCTTAAGGAACACCACCCAGCTGCCTTTGACTGTGGAGGCAAGCGCCGCGGCCAAAGGCCTCCAGGAGACATTGGAGCCGATAGTTGTCTCCTTGAGTGGCGGTGAGGCCAGGGAGGTGGGCTGGGAGGTTACTGCCCCTGCCGGGCGGGAATCCCTCTCCTGGGAGGTGGAGCTGAAGGCCAAGGGGGCAAAAGACGGGGACCGCATCAAGCTCACCCAGAAGGTGGCCCCCGTGATCCCAGTGCGGACACTCCAGGCCACCATGGCCCAACTGGAGGGAGCCTTCAACTTCCCAGTTGAGCCTCCCCCTGAGGCTCTGCTGGGCCTAGGAGGGCTCCAGATAAGGCTCAGCCCCAGGATCGGAGAAGGGCTAAGCGGGGTCGTGCATTACATGAGGTCTTACCCTTACGGCTGCATGGAGCAGAAGATCTCCATGGCCGTGGCCCTGCGGGATGAGGCCTTGTGGAAGAGGTGGATGGCCCAGCTGGCCTCCCACTTGGACTCAGACGGGCTTGTGAAGTACTTCTCCAGCATGAACCTGGGCTGCCCGGTGCTCACCTCGTATATCCTGGCCATAGCCCATGAGGCTGGCTGGGAGATCCCCCCGGAGGCCAAGGAGAAGATGGCAAGCGGGCTCATAAAGTTCGTGGAAGGAAGTATCTTGCGGTATGGCCCGCTGCCAACAGCAGATCTCTCCATCAGAAAACTCTCAGCCTTGGAGGCCCTCTCGCGGGTGGGCAAGGCCCAGCCTAAGCACCTGGGCTCCATCCCCATAGAGCCCAATCTCTGGCCGACTTCAGCTCTGATCGACTGGCTGAACCTGCTTCGCCGTGTGCCCGGCATCCCGGAGCAAGAGAAAAGACTGCAAGAGGCCGGGCAGATCCTGAGATCGCGCCTAAATTTTCAGGGAACTGCCATGAGCTTTTCCACAGAAGAGATGGATCGTCTCTGGTGGCTCATGGTCTCCACTCATGTAAATGCAGTGCGCACCATACTGGCGGTGCTGCCCATGGCCGAATGGAAAGAGGAAATACCCAGGCTGGTCCGAGGGGCCTTGGGGCTCCAAAGAAAGGGGCGGTGGGACCTAACAGTGGCCAATGCCTGGGGGGTGCTGGCCATGGAGAAGTTCTCCAAGGCCTTCGAGGCTCTCCCGGTCACAGGCAAAACCAGCCTCAACATGGAGGCCCAAACCAGCTTTCTGGACTGGGGCGGTTCACCAGGAGGAGGGGCCTTGTTCTTCCCCTGGCCCCAAGCCGTAGGACCCATGCGCGCAATCCATGAGGGAACAGGCAGACCCTGGGTCACGGTACAGGGCCTGGCGGCCATCCCCCTTAAGAGCCCCTTGAGCAGCGGCTACAAGATCCGAAAGCATGTCTCAGCCCTTGAGAAAAAACGTGCTGATGGCTGGAGCAGGGGGGATCTGCTTCGGGTAAGGCTGGAGATGGAGGCCCAGGCTGACCAGACCTGGGTGGTTGTGAGCGACCCTATCCCGGCTGGGGCCACAATCCTGGGAGGGGGATTGGGCAGGGACTCTGGGATCCTCACGGCCGGGGAGAGGAGCAAGGGATGGGCCCGGCTGGTTTTCCAGGAGCGCTCTTTCGAGGCCCTAAAGGCTTACTATGAGTTCGTGCCCAAGGGGGAATGGATCCTGGAGTATACGCTCCGTTTGAACCAGGAAGGGAGGTTCCATGTGCCTCCCACCAGGGTGGAGGCCTTGTATTCCCCTGAGATGTTCGGGGAGATCCCCAACGAGCCCTTGGAGGTGGGGCAGTGAGAAGGCCTTGGCCAGCTTTGCTCCTTTGCAATGGGAAAAGACTCCTTTTGGGCCTCTTGTTTTGGCTTGGGCTTGTGGGGTCGAGTCTTGCTGTTCCCTCCTTTGAGGAGGTAAAGACGTCCTGGCTTGGGTCGGATTCCTTGCTCCTGGACAGGCACGGGGAGGTGATCCATGAGCTCAGGGTGGACAAAGAGATCCGCAGGCTGGAGTGGGTAACCCTCAGGCAGGTCTCCCCGGCCTTGATAGAGGCCTTGATAGCAGCAGAGGACAAAAGGTTCCACCATCACCCGGGGGTGGACTGGAGATCCTTGGCAGGGGCCCTTCTTAGGGGACTCACATCCGAGGGCTTAAGGGGTGCCAGCACCTTAACCATGCAGCTGGCGGCCCTTCTGGACAGTGGAGTTCAGGCCAAGGCGGGGCGCAAGTCCTTACCGCAGAAAATCCAGCAGATCCTGGCCGCTCTGGCCTTGGAGAGACACTGGTCCAAGGAGGAGGTCCTGGAGGCCTATCTGAACCTGGTGAGCTTCAGGGGTGAGCTTCAGGGGATCCAAGCAGCCTCCAGGGGGCTTTTCGGCAAGGATCCTCATGGTCTGGGTCAGGCTGAATCTCTGATCCTGGTCTCATTACTGCGGGCCCCCAACGCCCCGTTTGAGGCGGTCAAGAGGCGGGCCTTGCTGAACAGCAACTCCCTGGGCTGGGCGCAGGTGGAAAAGGAGCTGGATGAGAAGCTAAGACAATTGTTTCTAGGGGGCTATATCCTTGAGCCTCGTGCGGCTGTTGCGCCCCATGTGGCAAGGCTGCTTTTCAAGGGGCAGCCAAAAGGATCCAGTGTGGCAAGCAGCCTGGATGCATCCATCCAGCGCTTTGTCATGGAACGGCTTGAACATCACCTGGAGCTCCTCAGGCCCCAGAACATGAACCAGGGGGCTGCCTTGGTGGTGGAGAACCAAAGCGGGGAGGTGCTGGCTTACGTGAGCCTCGGCGCGGCAGCCTCAGAAAGAACCCACGTGGATGGGGTTCGGGCCAAGAGGCAGGTTGGCTCTGCCCTGAAACCTTTTCTTTACGCGCATGCCCTGGAGGAGCGCATCCTAACCCCGGCCTCGCTTTTGGAGGACTCCCCGGTGGACATCCCTGTCCCTACCGGGATTTACTCTCCCAGGAACTACGACAACTTGTACAGGGGCCCTGTCTCTGTGCGCACGGCCCTGGCTTCCTCCATGAATGTTCCGGCTGTAAGGGCACTGGGGCTGGTGGGGGAGGAGGCTTTTCTAAGCAGGCTAAGGGGGCTGGGCTTCAGCAACATCAAGGAGTCGGGGGATTTCTTCGGCCCCTCCTTGGCCTTGGGGAGCCTGGATGTGAGCCTTTGGGAGCTTGTAAACGGTTATCGCACCCTGGCCAATGGGGGGATGCATGGGGAGCTCAGCCTGACCCCTGTGAGGGCACACTCCCCCCCTTCAAGAAGCGTTTTTTCCGAGGAGGCGGCATTCCTGGTTTCAGACATCCTTTCCGACCGTGAGGCCAGAAGCACCACTTTCGGCCTGGAAAACCCGCTCTCAACTCGTTTCTGGGCTGCGGTCAAGACAGGAACCAGCAAGGACATGCGCGACAACTGGTGCGTGGGCTACACCACCCGCTTCACCGTGGGGGTCTGGGTGGGAAACTTCTCGGGTGAGCCCATGTGGAATGTGAGCGGAGTCTCGGGGGCCGCCCCTGTTTGGGCGGAGATCATGAGTTTCCTGCACCGAGACCAGATCTCCGATGCCCCAAGCCCCCCTGCCGGGTTGGTAAAGAGGCGGATCGCTTTTCCCAAGGGCCTGGAACCCCCCAGACAGGAGTGGTTCCTCGAAGGGAGCGAGCCCCACAATGGCACACTCTCCATGAGTCCCGGGCTTTGCCGTATCACCTATCCGCCTTCAGGAGCGATCATGGCGGTGGATCCCGACATCCCCCCGGAGCAGCAAGAGATGATCTTTCTCTCAGAGGGGTTCCAGGAGGGAATGAACTGGAGGCTAAACGGGGAGCTCCTGCCCGGCACCGGGAGGAGTGTGCGCTGGGGCTTGAAAGAAGGCAGGCACACACTTTCCCTTCTGGACAAAGACGGAAAGACCCTGGACCAGGTCTCCTTCCTGGTGAGGGGGCCCACCACCTGGGAGGAACTGCGTCCCAATCAATAGGAGATCCAACAATTCTCGGCACCTCCCTGAATTTTTGACCAAAGCCCGCCTGCTCGGCTGCCGCCTTCCAGGATACAAGTCGAGCCGGCCTGCATTACTCAGAAGCAGTGGATCATACGGGCTATTTTAGTGATATGTTTGGACAAACCAGTCCATACTCAAAGACCCCCGCCTTTAGGTTTCAGATTTGGTCCTGCTTTGAGTCTGAATATCTCGAAGTGTACCTGGGGCTTGGGGGTGTAGCCCCCAAGTCACGGGCTTTGGAGAATGATCTGGGGTGGAGAGATGCTGGAGAGGCGTTGGGAGGATTTTCCTGAGCTTTTTCTGGAAAAGCACGGGTGAGCCATGCCGAAGACTCATTGGAGGTGGGGTGCCATTCAATAGTCATTTGGCTGTCACATGATTGTAACAAAAGAGCCCTAGACTAAAGACAGTGAGCTGCATAGCTCAACTTCAAAAAAGGGATTCTAAGATCTGAGGAGGTGGCAACATGAGGAAGGTTTTGGCGGTATTGGCGGCTGGAGCTTTACTTAGCCTTCCGGCCAAGGGGATGACAGTGGATCTGGACCCCAAGCTCCATGATTACAAGCCGGCCCAGGGAGTTTCAGGCACCATCAAGTCCATAGGCTCTGACACCCTCAATAACCTCATGACCCTCTGGGCTGAGGGTTTCAGGTCCTTCTATCCCGGGGTGAAGATCGAGATAGAGGGGAAGGGTTCTTCCACGGCTCCTCCTGCCCTTGTAGCCGGAACGGCCCACTTTGGCCCCATGTCCAGGGAGATGAAGGCCAAGGAGATAGAGGAGTTTGAGAAGAAATACGGGTACAAACCGGCAAGGGTGCGAGTGGCGGTGGATGCCCTGGCTGTGTTCGTGCACAAGGACAATCCCATCAAGTGCCTGAGCCTTCAGCAGGTGGACGCCGTTTTTTCCAAGACCAGGAAAAGCGGGGCTCCCAAGGACATAGCCACATGGGGTGACTTGGGGCTCAAGGATGAGTGGGCCACCAAGCCCATATCCCTGTTTGGACGTAATTCCGCCTCCGGTACCTATGGGTATTTCAAGGAAGTGGCGCTTTTCGGTGGGGATTACAAGGACACGGTAAAAGAACAGCCCGGCTCCTCGGCAGTGGTGCAAGGGGTGGCTTCAGATCGTTTTGCCATAGGTTATTCGGGCATTGGATACAAGACAGCAGATGTAAAAGCCGTGGCCATATCAACCAAAGAGGGGGCTCAGTGTTTTGAGGCCGAGGCTGAAACCGCCTATGCAGGGGATTACCCCCTGGCCCGCTTCCTGTACATATACTTGAATCATGATCCCAAAGGGAAGCTGGATCCTTTGCGCGCGGAGTTCCTCAAATACGTTCTCTCCAAGGCTGGACAACAAGTTGTCATAAAAGACGGTTTTTATCCAGTGTCCTATGCACTGGCCAGTGAGGATTTGAAAGCCTTGGGCATGACCCCGTAAGGCGGCCGAGCCGACTGATTAGAAAAAGCTGGGAAGTCCCAGCCGCATCCTATCTCTGCTGGCCCGCATTATTCGCCAATCGTGGATAATGCGGGCTATTTTTAGGATGCCATGGGGTAAAATGGTGCATGGGTGGAAAAGTCATGATTCTCTATTGAGTCTGAGCAGTGTTTGAAACTTCACAAGGCAAAGTGTATAAGGGGATGAGGCCTAGGCCCACAAAAGAAGCGGTCTTGGCCGTTTCTACGGCCTGGAGTATTTGGAAAGCTCAAGGATTTTGTCTTTAGTGTGAGCCCTATGAGTGAATCGCCTAAAGAATCCCCCTCCTCAAGAGTTCACCCAAAGGGGCTGTCTTCGGATGGGCCTGTCAAGATACGAAGGGCCAAGCGATCTGTATTGATTGCGGACTTTGTGGCCGACCGGGTGATCACACTGGGGGGGATCGCTGTTCTTTTGGCTGTGCTGGGAATCCTGGTCTTCCTGGTGGCAGAGGTGATTCCACTTTTCCAGGGGGCCAGGATTACAAACTCGCAAGAAACCACTTTGAAGGGGTTTTCACAGACCCCCGCACTTATGGCAATAGACGAGCAGGCTGCCTTAGCCTTTGGAATAACCTCCCAAGGAAGCCTTTTCGCGTTTCATACCTCAAGCGGGAGTCTTCTGAACACCCCACCCTGGGACTTTGGGGGCCTAAAGCCTACGGCTTGGGCTTTTTCCCAGGACAAGGAAACCCTGGCCCTTGGGTTTGAGGACGGAACGGTTCGTACAGGTACCTTGAAGGTGATCTCAGAGCAAAAAAGGGCCCAGGAGATTCCCTTAAATCTCAGATCCCTTTCAGACCAGGATAGCACGGACAACACGGCCATATACAGGTTTTCCCCTTCGGGCGAGGTAAGGGTCTTGAAACTGGAGGCATCCCTTAAGGAGCCCAAAAGGGTCTCTGAGAATGGAAAGGCCATCCTGGGGCTGGACTACCGGTTGGGGGGGACTGAGGAGAGACCCACCCGCTCCCTTGTGGCCTTGGACGAGCAGATGCAGATCTGGCTGGAGAGGGTGGAGTCAAAGAAGAATCTTCTAACCGGAACACTAAGGGAATCGGTGCAAACCAGGAGCATAAGGGTTCCTGCAACCAAAAACGAGGGTTTTCATTTGCTCTTGGGAGGCCATGGAAACATGGTTTACCTCATAAGCAGAGAAGGCGAGCTTTTCAGGTTTGATGCCTCCCGACCCGAGGGCCAGGAGCTTGTGGAAAGGGCTCTTTTGAGCCCTCAGGGTGTGCGCATAACTGCCGCGGCTTTTCTGCCCGGAGAAAGGTCTTTGGTCTTGGGCGGCTCAGACGGTTCTGTGGGGATATGGTTTCTTGTTGAGAAGCCGCACAGCAACACACAGGACGGCAGGGCAGTGGTTCTTGCAAGGAAACTTAGCCCCCAAGGGGGGGCCATCCTGGGCATTGAGCCCGGCATTAGAGGCAAAACCTTTGTGACTTGGGACTCAAAAGGGGAACTCAGGGTAAGGCACGCCACAAGCATGAAGAATCTGGCCGCTGTTTCTTGGAGAGGTGATCCGGCACTTAAGGCGGCTTTGTCCCCCAGGATGGATGCATTGGTGGCTCTGGGACCTGCCGGAGAGGCCGGCTTTTGGAGTCTTTTCGGCCCCCATCCAGAGACCTCATTTGCCACTCTTTTTGGGAAGATGTGGTACGAAGGGAGGAGTGAGCCAGAGTTTGTTTGGCAATCCACTGGAGGTACAGAGGATTTCGAACCCAAGCTTTCCCTGGTGCCTTTGATCTTCGGGACGCTCAAAGGAACCTTTTACGCACTTCTGTTTGCAGTTCCTTTGGCACTCTTGGGGGCCATTTACACCTCTGAGTTCTTGTCGCCGGGGGTTCGTGCCAGGGTCAAGCCGGTCATGGAACTGATGGCCTCTTTGCCCTCGGTGATCCTGGGGTTTGTGGCGGCCCTGGTGCTGGCTCCGGTAGTGGAGTCCTGGATTTCCTCGGTGCTGCTGACCTTCTTGGTGGTTCCACTGGGGCTTCTCGGCTGTGGATATCTTTTCCAAGTGCTTCCGGAGGAGGTAACAAGAAGAATTGGGGGATTCGGGAAGCTGTTATTGATTGCATTGGTGGTGGGGCTTTGGATTTGGGTTTCTTTCCAGATGGCCTCTATTGTGGAAAGGCTTTTCTTCTCAGGGGATTTGAAGGCTTGGCTTAGAGGAGGGCCTGGTGGAGTTCTGCCTCCCCTTTCCTTGGCGCTGCTCCCCGTGGGAGTCACACTCTGCGCTTTTACTGTTGGAAGATATCTTTGGCCCAGGAGCAGGGGAGGGCTGGGGGAGGCCGGCAGGGCCTTAGCGGTCTTACTGCTTGGGTGGATCCTGAGCTCTCTGGGTGCCTGGATTTTGGATTGGGGGGGGCTGGATCCCAGGCAAGGGCTTGTGGGCACCTATATGCAGCGAAACACCCTTGTGGTGGCCTTTGCCATGGGTTTTGCAGTGATTCCAATTATTTATACACTGGCTGAGGAGGCCCTAAGCGGCATCCCCGACCATCTCAGGGCCGCAAGCTTGAGTTGCGGGGCCACCCCATGGCAAACAGCCCTGTGGGTGGTTCTCCCCACTGCAGCCAGCGGGGTGTTCTCGGCTATCATGATCGGCATGGGCAGGGCTGTGGGGGAGACCATGATAGTGGTAATGGCAACAGGGAACACCCCCATCATTGATATCAATATCTTCAACGGCTTCAGGGCGCTTTCGGCCAATATAGCGGTGGAGTTGCCTGAGGCGGTCAAGGGGGGGACCTTGTACAGGGTGCTTTTTTTGACAGCCTTGGTTTTGTTCTCCATGACCTTTCTCATCAATACTCTGGCTGAGTTGGTAAGACAGCGCTTTCGAAAAAGGGCTGCCCAGCTCTAAGCCTGCTTGCATGGGAACAACGCAATCATGAACCAGGAAAACTCCAAAGCACCAAGGACTAACCGCAAAAGGAAAGAGGGCGTGGATCTGGGGGCAAGGGGAGAGCCCTTTCAGTGGTGCCTGGGCGGTGCTTTGGCCATAGGGTTGGCCATGATTGCCGGATTCCTTGTGCTCATTTTTTGGAACGGATTAGGGGCCCTGTACCCTAAAGCCATCCAACTGGTGGCCTTGAGGGATGGAACCCTTTTGGCCGGGGAGATTTTCAGAAGGGAGAGCTTCAGACCTGAGCCTCATCAAATGGCTGAAATGGATGAGGCGGTCCGGGAAGCTATAGTGAGGCAAGGCGGTGTGGCGGAAAGGATCCTGTTGCGCACGGGGAACTTTGATATTTACAACGAGGATTTCCGATGGGTGCTTCAGGCTCAGGTTAGCCAGCAGACAACGCCAAAAGAGCTTTGGTTCATCGAGCGCACCGAGTGGGGACCCTTCATAGGAGTAATCAAGAGCTTGAGGCTGGATGCCAGGCAGTATAAGGCCGAGGAGCTCACAGAGGCTCTCATAGAGGCTGCCCACAAGGAGGCCGAGCAAAGAAGGAAAAGGATAAGACAGCTGGAGCGTGGGGAAATCTCCAGGATAAATAACAGCATGGAGGCAGAGCGGCTGGCCTTGCGGAAGGCTGCACTAAGACACGGGGAGAAGGCAGAGGAGTACCTGCGGGCCAAGAGACGCTATGACTGGGCCATGGAAAGGCTCCAGGCCCAATACAATGAGCTAAGTCTAGAGATCCAGAAGCTCAGGGAGGAGGACGGAAAGTCCCAGTTGGTCTTGTCCACGGCGGACGGGCAGGAGAAGACCTTGCGTCTCTCGGAGATCGTCAGGATGTTCAGGCCCAATGCAATGGGTGTTACAGCCCGCCTGAGTGTTTATTTCTCCAGGTGGTGGGAGCTGCTCACCAGTGAACCAAGGGAGGCCAACACCGAAGGAGGGGTCATGCCTGCCATCTTCGGAACCTTCGTGATGACGGTCATCATGTCACTGGCTGTGGCGCCTTTGGGAGTTGTGGCTGCTCTTTTTCTTAGGGAGTACGCCAGGCAGGGAGCGCTTGTGTCGGCCGTAAGAGTAGGCGTCAACAATTTGGCCGGAGTCCCATCCATAGTCTACGGGGTTTTCGGCTTGGGCTTTTTTGCGTACCTGCTCGGAGGGCATATAGACACCTTGTTCTTTCCAGAAAGACTTCCCAGCCCCACTTTTGGAACAGGCGGACTTCTTTGGTCTTCTCTGACCCTGGCCCTACTTACCTTGCCTGTGGTCATAGTGGCGACTGAGGAGGCGGTTGCGGCGGTGCCTGGCTCCATGAGGGAAGGCTCCCTGGCCTGCGGGGCTTCCAGGTGGCAGACCATCAGATACATAGTGCTTCCCAGGGCAATGCCGGGCATTCTCACAGGGCTTATCCTGGCCATGGCCAGGGGCGCTGGGGAAGTGGCGCCTTTGATGCTGGTGGGAGTGGTGAAAATGGCCCCTGAGCTTCCCATAGACAGTATTTTCCCTTACGTGCACCTGGAGAGAAGTTTCATGCATCTGGCCTTCCATATATATGATCTTGGATTCCAGTCGCGAAACTCGGAGGCTGCAAAGCCCATGGTCTTTGTCAGCACCTTGCTTCTGGTGGGCTTGGTGGCCCTCATGAACCTGGGGGCTGTCTCTTTGCGTTCCCGCCTGAGGCGAAAATTTATGGAGGCCCAGTTTTAAGAGGGGGAAAAGGGGCGAATGCAAGGCCTGGCTTGGGAGAAAGAGGATACTGTTTACCACTTGAAATCAGGGGAGGCCGGATCCATTATCCGGATTCAGGACTTCTCCCTTTGGTACGGGACGGCTCAGGCCCTTTTCCATGTGAACATGGATGTGGAAAGGGGACTTGTAACGGCTCTTATAGGTCCTTCAGGATGCGGGAAATCCACCCTTCTTCGCTGTCTTAATCGCATGAACGACCTCATAGCCGGGGTGCGCACCTCTGGGGAGATTTTCTTGGACGGGCAAGAGATTTATGGACCCAAGGTGGATGTGATCGGCCTCAGGAAGCGCATGGGCATGGTCTTCCAGAAGCCCAATCCATTTCCCATGTCCATAGCCGAAAATGTTCTTTATCCGTTGAAAGTTGACGGAGTTCGTGATAAGGCTTTTCTTGAAGAGACCCTGGAGCGTTCACTTAGGGCTGCGGCCCTTTGGGAGGAAGTCAAAGATCGCTTAAAAGAGAATGCCTTGGGATTATCCGGGGGGCAGCAGCAAAGGCTTTGCATTGCAAGGGCCGTGGCCGCGGACCCCGAGGTGCTCCTCATGGATGAACCTTGCTCGGCCCTGGATCCTGTGGCCACAGGCAAGATCGAGGAGCTCATTGACGGGCTAAGAGGCAGATACACCATAATCATTGTGACCCACAACATGCAGCAGGCAGCCCGAGTGAGCGATAATACCGCCTTCATGTACCTCGGGAGGCTGATCGAGTACGGTGAGACAGCACGAATCTTCACCAACCCAAAGGTGCAACAGACCATGGACTACGTCACCGGGCGTTTTGGCTGATACTCGAGGGGAAAGGAGACCGCCTTGGGATATGCCACCTTTCACAGGCAGCTTGAGACAGTAAAGGAGGACCTTTTGAAGATGGCCTCTATGGTGGAAAAGGCCATTTCGGAGGCCACCGAGGCCCTTGTGCGAAGGGACCTCAGCTTGGCCAGGGCTGTTATCCAGAGGGACCGGAGGGTCAATGCCCTGGAAAACCAGATAGAGTCTAACTGCGTAAGGCTCCTGGCCACCCAGCAACCGGTGGCGGTGGATCTTCGCTTCATCACATCGGCCATGAAAATCAACACCTTTCTGGAGCGCATGGGGGACCAGGCAGTGAACGTGGCCGAGCGAGCCTTGGAACTCTCGGAGATGGAGTCCTTCGAGGTGCCTTCCACCTTGCAGCAAATGGCGGTTATAGCCCAGGAAATGACCCGACAGTGTTTGGACTCTTTTGTTCGCAAAGACGTCTCCCTTGCTTATCAGGTCTGCGCCAGGGACGACGAGCTGGACAATTTGAACCGCTATCTTTTGGAGGAGATGATCCAGTGGATGATGAGGGAGCACAGGCTGGTCCTGCGTGGTGTTGAGCTAATCATAGCAGGACGCCATCTGGAACGAATCGGGGATGAGGCCACCAATATCGCAGAGGAGGTAGTTTTTCTAGTAGAGGGCATGGTGATAAGGCATGCGGGTATAGGCAAACAGCCTTTAGAGGAAAATGAGATTTTGCCTCCTGATCAAACAAAAATGTAGCCATCTTCCAATGAATCATACAAATATGTAGCCTTCCAAAACTGGGCGTAGGACAAGCTTTTTGGGGGCTTGCCCATAACTATTTGATCTTTTTTAAGATTGTCTTTCTGTCTTTGAAAAGCCTTCTTGGCACCATTCTTTCTAATGGGTATTCGAGGATGAGGGGGAAACGTGCGCCGGATCCTGGAGAAAGCCAAATACTCTCTTTCCCTAATCAGGGAAAAAGGTGAGCCCTGGGGAGATCCCGAGCCGCTTCTAGGGGAACACACCAGGCTTGTGGACGGGGTCCTGGAGGAACTGTTTCAGGAGCTTTCAAGGGGATCTGGGTTTGAAGACATGGCCCTTGTGGCGGTAGGGGGGTATGGGAGAGGGGAGCTTACCCCATGGAGCGATGTGGATCTAATGTTTCTTTGCAAGCAGACTTCCTCTCAAGAGACTTTGGAGGTCATCTACCGCATGCTCCATGCGCTTTGGGACCTACATCTGGAGGTTGGCCACAGTGTGCGCACTGTCCAGGATTGCATAGAGGTGGCCTTAAGGGACATCCCTACCTGGACAGCCCTTTTGGATGGACGTTTCCTGGCAGGGAACCGGGAAATTTTTGGGGAGTTCCATCGCACTTTGAGCAGCGAATTGATGCTCGCACAAAAGGAAGCGTTTCTGAAGGGTCTTGTGGGCTCCATCAGGGAGCGGCATAGAACTTACTCCCGTGCTCCTTTTCTCTTGGAACCCCATATCAAGAACGGCCCTGGCGGGCTTCGGGATTACCAGGCGGCCATGTGGTTGGCGCGTACGGTGTTCCCTGTAAAGGATTTAAAGGACATGGTGCTCCACGCCCTCTTGAGCCAGGACGAGATTCGGGAACTAAACCAGGCCCGCAAGTTTTTGTGGCAGGTGCGTTTGGAGATGCACAGAATCACAGGCAGGAAGGAAGACCAGCTCACCTTCAATTTGCAGGAGCTCCTGGGAAAGGATTTCCCGGGCCGGGCTCAGGAATCCGTGCCCGCCGAGAGTTTCATGAAAGAGTATTACCGCCACGCCACCCGTGTGCGCTACTTTGTGGAGGAATGTATCCAGAAGGTCACGGACCCATCCCTTGGGGCAGGCCCAGAAGGCCCAAGCTATGCTCCTGAAACACTTGGTCCTGGCTTCCAGGTGATAAGGGGTCGGCTCACCTTGGTGGACGAGGGGACCTTTTCCCAGGATCCGGCCCGGATCATGGAGGCCATTGCGTACTCCCATGAGCATGGAATACAACTGGATCTGTTCACAAGAGACGAAATCAAGGCCTCCCTCCACATGGTGGATGCAGGGTTTAGACGCTCCAGGCGGATCAGGGACGCCTTTCTCTCCATGCTGGAGACAAGCGACTGCGGTTACGCCGCACTGGAGCTGATGCACAGGCTTGGGCTCCTGCAGGCTTACATACCTGAATTCGGGAAAATCTGCTTCCAGGTCCAGCACGATGCCTATCACGCATACACGGTGGATTTGCACTCTCTTGAGACGGTAAGAGAGTTGGCCCTTATTCGCAAGAGCAGGGGGAGAGGGGCTTCGGAGCCTCTGAGCAGCCAAGTGGCCGCGGAAGTGGACTCTTGGGGGGGCCTGGCATTGGCCGCACTTCTCCACGACATTGGCAAGGGTAACGGCACAGGACACGCCCTCAGAGGGGCCAACCTGGTAGAGGGGATACTCGAGAGATGGTGGATCCCCCAATCCGAAGCCGAAAGAACCGTGTTCCTGGTGCGAGAGCATATAACCCTAATGGACACGGCTTTAGGGCGCGATCTCACCGAGGAGAAGGTGGTGGTGGATCTGTGCCGCACCGTGGGTTCTCTGGCCAGGCTGAACGATCTTTACCTGCTGACCCTAGCGGATCTGAGGGCCACCGGGCCTGATCTTCTAACAGACTGGAAAGACCAGCTCCTCAAGGAGCTTTATCTCAAGGCAAGGAGGATCCTGGAGACAGGAGACTTGGTCTCCCCAGAGTCCACCTTGCGGGTAAGGGAGGCCAGGGAGAAGCTGAGAGGTTTCCTGGTCAGCAGGGTTCCCCCAAGCGACACGGAAAAATGGCTGGAGGTGCTTCCTGCCAGGTACCTCCTCACCACAGAGGAAGAGCTTTTGGCGGATCAGATCCTCTTAGCCCTGGAGTTAATGGAGAAAGGCCTTAAGGTAAGAATCGCCCACAGAGTTGTGCCCGAGTATCAGGAGATAATTGTCTGCACAAGGGACGCCCCGAGGCTTTTCAGCCGAATATGCGGGGTAATGGTGGCCCATGGTCTAAACATACTAGGGGCCCGAATCCACACCTGGGCCAACTCCATAGCCATGGACACATTCCGGGTCGAACCCCTTGGCGCTGGTCCCAAGGAAGTTGTTGATCCGCTAAAGATAAAAGAGATGGAGCAGGACCTGGAGGCTGTGCTGGATGGTAGTCTGGCCCTGGGGGAGCTTTTGGCCAGGAGGGGAAAACCTCCGGCAGGACCCGCCGAGAGGTACCCGGCGGTCAGGCCCAGGGTCCGAATAGACAACAGCTCCTCTGATTTCTATACAGTGGTGGAGGTGCGAGCTGCAGACCGCTTTGGTTTGCTTTTTCTTATAACCAGCACCCTGGCCGAGATGGAATTGGGGGTGCATGTGGCAATCATAGACACCCGAAAAGGACAGGTCGTGGATGTCTTCTACGTGCAGGATGCCAGCGGGCAGAAGGTTTGGGAAAAGGCTCGGCTGGCTCAGGTGGAAAGGAGCCTGTACCAGGCCATGGAGAGAATGGAGGTTTCGGGTCTGGATTCGGTTATCTGAAGGGGAAGTCTTCCTCACGCTAGTCCTTTTGCCTTGAGGGCAAAGCAGTCGGGGGGCCCACCGGATGGCGGCCCTGAAAGGGCAAGAGGCAGCAAGAGGGGCTTCTGGAGCAAAGCAAACAAGGAGGAGAAGAAATGCTGAAGGGATCTCTAGTGCCCTTGGTCGGGATAGGTCTGGCCTGGGGGATGTGGATGGAGCCTGCCTCTGTTTGGGCCGCCGAGGCTTCCAAGCTGGACTCCGGGGACACAGCATGGCTGCTTGTCTCCACTGCTTTGGTCATGTTGATGACACCCGGTTTGGCCCTTTTCTATGGTGGCATGGCCAGGAAGAAAAACGTACTTAATACCATCATGCTTTCCTTTGTGTGCCTTTGCTTGGTAAGCGTTCAGTGGGTTCTTTGGGGATACAGCCTAAGCTTCGGCCCAGATCTGGGTGGCATCATAGGGGGCCTCGACTTCTTGGGCCTTCGGGGCGTTGGGTTTGAACCTCTAGAAGGACAGAGTATCCCACATCAGCTTTTCATGATGTTCCAAGGCATGTTTGCTGTGATAACCCCTGCGCTCATAACCGGGGCCTTGGTGGAGAGAATGAAGTTTTCCTCTTTTGTAGTGTTTCTCATGAGCTGGTGCACGCTGGTGTACGCACCTCTGGCCCACTGGGTATGGGGTAAGGGCTGGCTGGCAGGCTTGGGTGCCTTGGATTTCGCAGGCGGCACAGTTGTGCACATAAGTTCAGGAGTCTCGGCCTTGGCGGCTTGTCTTCTCTTGGGGCGCAGAAAAGGGGTTGGCAGCGAGCCCATGCACCCCAACAACCTACCCATGACCGTAACCGGGGCTGCACTGCTTTGGTTCGGCTGGTTCGGCTTCAATGCGGGAAGCGCCCTGACAGCAGGGGCTGTTGCAGCCAACGCCTTGGTAGTGACCCACACAGCCTCGGCCATGGCGGCCTGTGCCTGGATGGGTGTGGAGTGGCTGCACAGAGGTAAGCCCACGGCCCTGGGTACTGTCACCGGTGCAGTGGCCGGACTTGTTGGAATCACGCCTGCAGCCGGATACGTAGGGGTTGGAGGGGCTCTGGCCATAGGACTCGGGGCCGGGATCTTCTGCTACCTGGCAGTGGTCAGACTAAAGCCTGCCTTGGGCTACGACGATTCCCTGGATGTTTTCGGAGTGCACGGGGTGGGCGGCACATGGGGAGCCCTGGCCACGGGGATTTTTGCCACCTCCGGCATTCCGGGTAGTTCGGATGGACTCTTGGCCGGGAATTTGAACCAATTCCTGGTCCAGGTTCTGGCCACAGCAGTTACTTGGCTTATGAGCTTCGGTTTCACCTTGGGCATCCTCTTGGCTGTCAAAGGGATCATGGGGCTTAGAGTGGCAGAGGAGGAAGAGATGCTGGGTCTGGATCTCTCCATTCACGGTGAAAGAGGTTACGGTCTTGAGTTGGCCGAAGGCGGGCTTTCCAAATCTGCCGGTTTGGGAACTCATACATTGGCTGCAACAGTAAGCAGGCCGGTTTCAGGTCCTTTGGGAACGTAGAGAGGATAGGGGGGAGGAACATGAAGAAGATAGAGGCCATTATCAAGCCCTTCAAGCTGGAGGAGGTTAAGGAGGCTTTGACCGGGGTGGGAATCAAAGGCATTACAGTGACCGAGGTGAAGGGCTTCGGCAGGCAGAAGGGACACACCGAGATCTATCGAGGGGCTGAGTACGTGGTGGACTTCTTGCCAAAGGTCAAAATAGAGGTGGTGGTGGAGACTGAACTAGTCCCCAAGGTGGTGGAGGCCATCATGGATGTGGCCAGGACGGGCAAGATAGGCGATGGAAAGATCTTTGTACTCCCGGTGGAGGAGGTGATCCGGATCCGAACCGGGGAAAGGGGGGTAAACGCCCTTTGAAGGAGCTAGCCCTCATTATTCACAAAACTAAGGATAATTGGGGCTGTCTTGGGGATTTGTGTTGGGAGAAACAGATCCATGCTCAAAGACACCTTGATTTTTGGTTTCAGACTTGGCCCTGGTTTGGGTGGAAGTGTGCCAAAGCTTAGCTTGGGTTCGGGGCGCGGCCTCCAAAGCCACAGGCCTTGGAGCCTGACCCGGGCCAGCCCCGGTGGTTCAACCCAGTTTCCTGGTCTGTGGAGCTGAGGGCTAAATGAGGATCACATGTTTCTTGTCTCAAAAAAATCACGGAAAGGATTGGCCAACATACCAATTAAGGAGGAGAGGGGATGACGCCAAAGGAAGTTCTAAAGTTTGCGCAGGAGAAGGGGGCCCAGATGGTGGACCTCAAGTTCATGGATTTCCCAGGACTTTGGCAGCACTTCAGCGTGCCCACGCACGAGCTGGAGGAAGCCAGCTTCGAGGAGGGCTTCGGGTTCGATGCCTCCAGCATCCGAGGATGGCAACCCATCCATGCCAGTGACATGCTGGTGATACCTGACCCAGCAACCGCTGTGATGGACCCCTTCGCCCAGGTCCCAACTCTGAGCCTCATCTGTAACATAGTGGATCCCATAACCAAGGAGAGGTACAGCAGGGATCCCAGAAACATAGCTCAGAAGGCCGAGACCTATCTTCGCTACAGCGGGCTGGGGGAAGTGGCCTACTTCGGCCCTGAGGCGGAGTTCTTCGTGTTCGACGATATACGTTTCGACCAGAACGCCCACAGCGGTTACTATTTCCTGGACTCAGAGGAAGGCATCTGGAACTCAGGCAGGGAGGAGTGTCCAAACCTGGGCTACAGGCCCAGGCACAAAGAGGGCTACTTCCCAGTGCCCCCCACCGATACGCTCCAGGATCTGCGCACCGAGGTGGTTCTGGAAATGGAAAAAATGGGCATAGTTGTGGAATGCCAGCACCATGAAGTGGCCACCGCAGGGCAGGGAGAGATAGACATGAGATTCGCCTCCCTGGTCAAAGCAGCCGACCAGCTCATGTGGTTTAAGTACATCCTCAAGAACGTGGCCAGGAGATACGGTAAGACAGTCACTTTCATGCCCAAACCTCTTTTCGGGGACAACGGCTCAGGCATGCACACCCACATAAGCATTTGGAAAGGCGGGCAAAACACCTTTGCAGGGGATCGCTACGCTGGTTTGAGCGAAACCGCTCTTTACGCCATTGGAGGGATACTCAAGCACTGTGCAGCGCTTTGCGCCATATGCAATCCCACCACCAACTCTTACAAGAGGCTGGTGCCCGGCTATGAGGCGCCGGTGAACCTGGCTTATTCCAGCCGCAACCGCTCGGCCGCGGTCAGGATACCCATGTACTCCCCCTCCCCCAAGTCCAAGAGGGTGGAATTTCGAACCCCTGATCCCTCCTGCAACGGCTACCTGGCCTTCTCTGCCATGCTCATGGCCGTGCTGGACGGCATAGAGAACCGCATTGATCCTGGGGAGCCCCTGGACAAGGATATCTACGGCCTCAGCCCAGAGGAGCTGGCTCACGTACCCTCTGCCCCCGGCTCTTTGGAAGAGGCCCTCAATGCCTTGGAGAGGGATCACGACTTCCTCCTCAAAGGAGATGTCTTTACACCCGATGCCATTGAGATGTGGCTTAGTTATAAGAGGAAAAACGAGGTGGATCCGGTGCGTATGAGGCCGCATCCCTACGAGTTCTTCCTCTATTTCGACATATGATCCAGGAGGCTAGGGGCGCCCCGGGGTGCAACCGGGGCCGCCCCGCTTTGGCCCGCATTCTCCGCTGATTAGGTGAATAATAAGGGCCGAGAAGCAAACATAGGTCGGGGCTCATCCGGTTATGGCCTTTCTTGCCACACCGACCACCCAATAGGCATCTTCCTTGGCCCTCTGCGAGTCGGAAGAATCGTATTGCTCTGTGGGAAGAAAATCTATGTCCCCATAAAAAGAAAGCTCCCTTTCTTTGCGAAGCCATTTGGATACCTGGGCGCAGCGATCAAGGGAAGTCCTGACCTGCTCAGGGAAGCGCTCCCTGTGCTCTAGGAGGAACCCACCCACATCGTGGAAATGAGGAGGTTCCACACCGATAGAGCGCAGCATGCCCTTAAGAGCCAACTCCACTATCTCCTGCGCCTCCCGGACCACATCCGAAAAGGCCTCCTTGTCATGGAGCATATCCAGGATCTCCAAGCGATCCGCGGCCTTCTTGAGATATGCCTGTGCCAAGGAGGAATTGGTCAAATCTCAAAGACCTCCCCCGGTCTGAAATCAGGCTTCAGGTCCCAGTACCAGGCGTCTCCCTTCCAGATCCTGCGGGAGCCCAATTCAAGAAGCCTCAGGCGCAGTCTCTCCAGCACCTTCTCAAAGAACCTCTCCTGATCAAAAAGGATCCGGGCGTCCTCCACCATGTCCAAAAAAAGAGGACTCCCCTTTAGAGTCTCTTCAGGGCTCTTAAATATGATCGAGACCTCCCCCGAGCGGCCCAGGGCTCTCATGAGCCCTTCCAACTCCTCTTCCATGGCCTCGAACTCTTTTACTCTTTTCATCCTTCCTGCCGGGAGATCTTTGGCCACTAATAGTAGATCCAGATCCGAACAAGGCCCGTCCGTGCCCCTTGCCACCGACCCAAAGACAACTAAGCTTACAAGACGCTTTCCATAAAGCCTTTGGGCCATACCAAGCAGGGGACCCTTTATTTTTTCAAGGGTCCCGGTCTGCCCTGCTGGCTTTGTCCCCTTGTCCATGACTCCCTCACCAAGCTGGAAGTGTACCACTACCTCATCCGGGGCTCAACAAGAATCTCGGAAAAACATTGCTAACCCCTGTTTTTTCCCAAGGCCTCTGACTTCGGGGGCTTGGCCCCAACCCCGGGTATTTCTTGGCATATACCGAGCCAAACCATGTCCTAATTTCCAACAGAAAATAAGAGGTTCTTTAGCACAGACCTGCTTCTCATAGCATATCATCAAGACAGCCCCCAATATCCACTCATCCCCAAAAATGAGTGCTCAGCCCGGCTCTGTTGCCCCTTCACCCGGTGGCGGTTAGAATGCGGCCATGGAAAGCATAGTTGCGAGAAACTCCTGGAAAAGGATTGCCTCCAGATCTCCGGATCCCCTCAGGGCTGTTTCCTGGATCCAGCGCCTCTGGGATGTGCTTGAGCCGGCACAAAGGGAGATGCTCTCGGAGGCGGCCTTGGCGGATGTTCTTTGGTTCGCCGGGGCCTCTCCAGGGCTTCTCCCCTTTCTTCTCAAGCACCCTGAAGAGACTCTCCTGGAACTCTTCGTAGGTGATGGTCTTCACCGGGAAAAAACCATGGAGCCTGAAAGTGAGTTAGTAAGGGTTTTCCTGGATACATGCACAAGTTGCTCTGACCTGGGGGACTTGAGCAAGCAAATAGCACGCTTCAAGAACACACAGCTGGTTCGCCTTTACGGCCAGGAGGTCCTGGGGCTTCGGCCTTGCAGGGAAACATGGAGGGAGTGGTCCCAGGCTGCTTGCTGGTGCATTCAGGGGGCTTTGGAGGGGGTCCGAGCCCTGCTGGGGGATGAATGCATTGGAATAAGCATGGTGGTTTTGGGAATGGGCAAGCTTGGGGGGGAGGAGCTCAACTTCTCCTCAGACCTGGATCTTGTTTTCCTTTATGAAAGAGAGCCACACATCTCATATGAGGCCGCCAAAACCAGTGCAGACAAATGGGCCAGGGGTTTGACCAAGGTCCTTGAGGAACTCACTGAAGAGGGCCCTTCCTTTAGGGTGGATCTGGGGCTTCGCCCAGGAGGAAAAGACGGGGCCCTGGCCATCACCGCCGAGGGAGCCGAGTCCTATTACCACAGCCTGGGATCATCCTGGGAGAGATGGGCCCTGATGAAGGCTCGTCCTGTGGCCGGACGGCTTGCCCTGGGGGAGGAGTTTCTGAGAGCCATTGAGCCTTTTGTGTACAAAGGCTCTTTGGACTATACAAGCCTGGAAGACATAAGGCAGATGAAAGTCCGTATACAGAGGGAGGCCAAGTGGAGAAGCCAGGAGACTGTTGATGTGAAGATGGGCCAGGGAGGTATCCGCGAGCTGGAGTTCCTGGTCCAGACTCTTCAGATCATCCACGGTGGGAAGAGGCCTGAGCTCCGGGTCAGAGACACCCTGGGGGGCCTTGAGGCCCTTGTGAAAGGCGGGATCCTGAGCCAGGAAGAAGGGGTTTCGCTCGGTGAGGCATACAAATACCTGAGGCAACTGGAGCACAGGGTTCAGATGGTGCAACTCAGACAGACCCACAGCCTGCCCTCCAATGAGATGGAGCTCAGGAGACTGGCCTTCCTTATGGGCTATGGGGACGGAAAAGGAGTGGCCGGTTTGCTGGATGATCTCCGAGAGCATCAGCTTCGAGTAAGAAAAGCCTTCCAGGCTCTCCTGGCCGAGCCCTCCCTGGAGGGGGGAGTGGACCCAAGAGTGGAGGAGATCCTGGGAGGGCTGGAACATGAGCAGATCTTGGAGTCCATCCGAAAAGCCGGATTCAAGGAACCCAGAGCCGTTCAAGCATCTCTCGCAAGAATTGTGAGCCCCCGTTTTCCAGCAGCCCGCTCTGCCAGGGCCAGGCAGACCCTCCACAGGCTTTTCCCCAGAATGCTTTCCATGGTCCTCCATGCCCCTTTGCCGGATCAAACCCTTTTCAGGCTGGAGCGTTTCTTGGAGGCCATGGGGGCCAGGGCTGGTTACTACTCCCTCTTGGAGGAGCGCCCCAAGACCATGGAGCGCCTCATGGAAGTGCTGGCTCACAGCGCCCTTCTCTCCCGTTGGTTGAGCGAGCACGTGGACTCTTTGGACGCCTTGGTCTCAGGACACTATGATGAGCCCCGGCGCAGTTTGGCGGAGCTCAGGGAGGAGGCAGAGCGGCTCTTGGGGGGTGTCCAGGACCCGGAGGAGCGGCTGGGAAGGTTGCGTCTGTTCAGAGCCCAGGAATACTTGAGGATAGGCGCAGGGGACATCTGGGGGATTCTGAGTCCGTGGGAGGTGGGGGAGGAGCTCACCAGAGTGGCTTCAGTTTATTTGGAGTTCACCCTTCTGGAGGTCTTAAGGGTCTCTGGGGGCGGGGGAGGGGTTTTGCTGCCGCCTATGTGTGTCATGGCTCTGGGCAGCCTGGGAGGGGAAGAACTCACCTACAGGTCAGACCTGGATCTAATGTTCCTTTACAATGAGAGAACCTCTTGGCGTCCGCCGGACAAGAGCGGGCCTGGGGAGTTCTTGAGCAGGATAGCTCAGCGTCTCATATCTTGGATGAGCATGCCCATGAAGGAGGGGCCGGGCTGGGAGGTGGACCCCAGGCTCCGTCCCTCGGGAACCCGTGGCCCACTGATAGTCTCCCTGGAGGCTTTCAGGGCTTACCATGAAAAGATGGCCAGGAGCTGGGAAAGACAGATGCTTTTGCGGGCACGCCCATGCGGCGGGGATCCTGAAACAGGCCAGAGGGTAATGGGGATGATAGACGCTGTGTTGCTGGAAAACCCTCCCCCGAATCCCAGGTCCCTGCACGAGATGCGCATGAGAATGGAGCGGGAGCGCATAGCTTCTTTAGGGGGAAAAGGAATCCATCTCAAGCTGGGAGCAGGAGGTATGGCGGACATAGAGTTCCTCGTTCAATACCACCAGTGGCGAACATGGTCCCAGACTCCGCTAATCAGAACTCCCAACACCATAAAGGCACTTGATCGGCTCACGGAGATGGGGGTCTTGGGCATGGAAGAGGCTGCAATTCTCAAGGGTGCCCACGCCTTTTTGAAAGGTCTGGAAAACAGGTTGGGTCTTGTGTTGGACCGCAAGGCCGCGGATCATGCCATTTCAACTCAGGAACTCAATGCACTGGGCTCTTTGGAGGATGTGGACTGGCTGCCTCCCAACAAGGAGGAAGAGGATTTGGCCTGCCTGCTTAGCCGGAGCATGGAGGAGGTGAGGCGGATCTATCTGAGACACTTGGCCGGAGGGACCCAATGATGGAAAGAAAAGACCCCGGAGGGTCTCTCCGGGGTCATCTGGAATCGGCCCGGCCGATTTGAGCCGGGCAGTCAATGTCTTGCATTGAGGCTCCTGCCCAGTTTCCTGGCCAGGAAATTGGGCAAGGAGAAACAACTGCGGTGGATTTCCGGGTTGTAATAGCGGCACTGCTTGGCTATTTCCTCAGCGCTTTTCATATCCACAGGGGCCTGCTCCAGCTTCCTTTCTGCGCAAAGGGCAAAGGTCCAAAGCCCCCCCGGGTAGGTCGGAATGCTGGCCACATAAGGCAACACCTGGCTCCACACTTTGTTGAGATTCGAAAACATGGCCTTCTGCTCGTTTTCATGAACCCATGCTGAAAGCGCCTGGGCCGCGAACAGACCTTTTTCATCCTTTAGGGCCTTCTTGCAGTCCTGGAAGAAATCGTTCCCGTAGAGCACTTCCCCTGCACCCATGGGCTCGGTGGAGTCCACCAGAATCACATCGTAAAGCCCCCGGCCCCTGCGCACAAACTCAGCCCCGTCCTGGAAATGCAGATGAGCTCTGGGATCCTCAAATGCACATGCTATGCCAGGCAGATGCTCCCTGGAGACCTCCACCACCTTTGGATCTATCTCCACCATGTCCACCTTTTCAACATTTTCATGGCGCAAAACTTCTCTGAGGAGCCCCCCGTCGCCCCCCCCGACAATTAACACCCGTCTGGGCTCCCCGTGCATGGTAAGGGGCACATGGGCCAGCATCTCATGATACACGAACTCATCACGCTCGGTGGTCATCACAAGCCCATCCAGGAAGAGCATCCTGCCGTAAACAGGGTTTTCCATCACCAGGATCTCCTGAAATGGACTCCTGGTGCGAACCAGTTCCCTCTCCACAGCGTACTGGTATCCCAGAAGGGGCCTGTTGGGCTCTTGTCTCTCCCCGTAGTACTCGGTGAACCAACTGGTGGGCCCTTTGGCTCGGCCGTGGCTGGGCACTGCCCACTCCCTGCCCGCCAGTTCACTGCCTCTGGCATGCCTGCTTTTTACAACTTTTTGGGGAGCAAGCGAGTCCTCAAAATGAGCTATGGCAGCGTCTATGTCTATGCGGCTGCCACAGGTAAAATAGTCCATAGCAATGTAGCCGAATTCCGGCCAGGAATGTAAAGACAGATGACTTTCGGCTATGATAATGATGCCGCTGACGCCCTGGGGCTCGAACTGCTTGAAGTGGTCCCCCATGATGGTCGCCCCCGACCGTCTCACGCCCTCCAGGGACATCTGGCGGAGGAACTCCAGATCGTTGAGACGATCGGGATCGCAGCCATAGAGATCGAGCAGAATGTGGGTTCCCAATCCGGTCATCTCCCTGCCCCCCCCACGGCTATGTTTTCTTGGATCCGCCCTTGGCGATCACGCCCCTTCCCGGACCCGCCCGGCTCACCTCGTGCGGGAACCGCCTTGGTGAAGACTTTTTATAGTATTTCATTTTTTCCCGGCTCGTCAAGATCCAGGTCCAGGAAAAAGTAGACCTTCGTTTTTCTCCGATCCTGCCTTACACTGGAGCTTGAGGCCTTTGCGCTAGTTTCCCAAGAACCGCCGAAATCAGTCATTTTCCTGCCTCAGGGTTGACTTGGTGAGCCCCAAAGTGGAACATAATGGCGTTTCTTGGTTGAATTCTGCTGGGCAGGAGGCAACTTTTGATACCTAGGTACACTCGTGCGGAAATGGGCCGAATATGGGATCCGGAGACCCGCCTCAAGACATGGCTGGACATAGAGATAGCGGTTTGTGAAGCCTGGGCCCAATTGGGAGTCATACCCATGGAGGCCCTGGAGCAGATCCGCCGCAAGGCCTCCTTCTCTGTGGAGCGGGTGGAAGAGATAGAAAAAATCACCAAACACGACGTCATAGCTTTTGTGACCTGCGTGGCAGAATCCATAGGCCCGGAAGGGAGATACCTTCACCTGGGGGTCACCTCTTCGGACATCCTTGACACCTCCATGGCCATCTCCCTGAGGGATGCGGCAGATCTCATAATCCAAGGAATGGGCGAACTGCTTCAAGTAATAAGAAAAATGGCTCTGGAGCACAGGCACACCATCATGGTGGGGCGTACCCACGGGGTTCATGCCGAGCCTATCACCTTCGGCCTTAAGCTGCTCATCTGGTACGAGGAGACAAAAAGGAACTTAGATAGACTTCAAAGAGCCAGGGAAAACATACGCTATGGAAAGATCTCCGGAGCTGTGGGCACCTATGCCCATGTGGATCCCAGGGTGGAGGAATATGTCTGCCGGAAGCTGGGCTTGATTCCCGCTCCAGTATCCAACCAGATCATCCAGAGGGACCGCTATGCAGAGTATTTCACCACGTTGGCTGTGGTGGCCTCCAGCTTGGAGAAATTTGCCTTGGAGATCAGACATCTGCAGCGCACCGAGGTGCAGGAGGCAGAGGAGGGTTTTGCTTCAGGCCAGAAGGGCTCTTCGGCCATGCCCCACAAAAGGAATCCCATAACAGCAGAGAACCTCTGCGGTCTGGCCAGGCTGGTAAGGGCCAATGCCCAGGCTGCATTGGAGAATGTGGCCCTCTGGCATGAAAGGGACATAAGCCACTCCTCTGTGGAAAGGGTGATCGGGCCCGACAGCACAATTCTGTTGGACACCATGGTTCATCGAATGACCCGCATGCTGGAAGGCCTGAGGGTGAACCCGCAAAGGATGAGGGAGAACTTGGATCGGACCAAGGGACTGGTCTACTCCGAGGGGGTGCTCCTGATGCTTGTGAGCAAGGGTTTGAGCCGTGAGAAAGCCTACGAGCTGGTGCAAAGAAACGCCATGAAAGTCTGGAATCAGGGGCTGGGGTTCCTGGAGGCACTGGAGGCGGATGGGGAAGTAATGGCTCATGCCCGAAAAGAGGAGCTTCAGGCCTGTTTCGACCTGGGGAAAACTCTCCAACATGTGGACAGGATCTTTGAGAGGGTCTTGGGGCTTGAAGCCTCATAGGCTTGGCCCTGTGCGGGACAAATCCTCCGGGTTGAAATTCAGCCGGCCCCAAAAGAGGGAGTCAAATTGAAGGTTAAATCAGGGGGCTTCCGAGAGGAATGCGGCATCGTGGGGATCTGGGGCCACCCAGAGGCCGCCAACTTGGCTTATCTGGCATTGTATGCCTTGCAGCACAGGGGACAGGAGAGCGCCGGGGTGGTCTCAAGCGACGGCTCCAGCCTTTGGGTTCACAAGGGAATGGGGCTTGTCTCTGACGTTTTCGACAAGGGAGTCCTGGCAAGGCTTAAAGGTTCTGGGGCCATAGGGCATGTGCGCTACTCCACGGCCGGGGCAAGCCATATCAGAAACGCCCAGCCCTTTGTGGTGGGGCACCGGGGGGGAGGGCTTGCCATTGCCCACAATGGAAATCTTGTGAATGCTCACCTCTTGCGCGGGGAACTGGAGCTGAGGGGCTCTTTGTTCCAGTCCACCATGGATACAGAGGTTATCGTGCACCTGATGGCGGCCTCTTCAAGGCCCAGCCTGAGGGAAAGGCTCCTGGAGGCCCTATCTCAGGTGAGGGGCTCTTACAGCCTGGTGCTTCTCACCGAACAAAGCCTTTTGGCTGCCCGAGATCCCCACGGATTCAGACCCTTGGTCTTGGGAAGCAAGCAGGAGGCCGTGGTGATCGCCTCCGAGACTTGCGCCTTGGATCTCATCGAGGCCAAGCTGGTGAGGGAGGTGGAGCCAGGGGAGATCCTGGAGGTGGACTCAAGGGGGCTGAGAGGACACAAAGCCTTCAGGGCAGACAGACACCAGTGCGTCTTTGAACTCATCTACTTTGCCAGGCCTGACAGCCAAGTCTTCTCCAGGAATGTTTATCAGGTGAGAAAGGCCATGGGCAGGGTTTTGGCCAGGGAGCATCCGGTGGAGGCGGATATGGTGGTGCCCATACCGGACTCTGGAGTCCCTGCAGCCATAGGTTATTCCCAGGAATCCGGGATTCCTTTTGAGCTGGGGCTGGTGAGAAATCACTACGTGGGACGCACCTTCATAGAGCCAAGAGAGCAGATAAGGCATTTTGGGGTGAAGGTGAAACTCAACCCGGTGAGGGGATTCATGCAGGGGAAAAGGGTTGTGCTGGTGGATGACTCCATAGTGAGGGGCACCACCAGCAGAAAGCTGGTGAACCTGGTGAGGCAGGCAGGGGCCACCCAGGTGCATGTCAGGATCAGCTCTCCCCCTACCATAGGCTCCTGCCATTACGGAATAGACACCCCCACAAGGGAAGAGTTGATAGCAGCCTTGAGACCCCTGGAAGAGGTGCGTGAGTTCATAGGAGCCGATTCCTTGGGATACTTGAGCCTGGAGGGTATTGCAAAGGCCGTGGAAGCAAGGCCCGGGGAGTTCTGTATGGCCTGTTTCACGGACGACTACCCGGTGGATGTGCCGCAGGAAAAGCCGGTACATCAGCTCTCCCTTTTCCAGGAGATGTGAAAGGGGGGGACTAACCCGCATTATTCACGGTCAGTGGATAATGCGGGCTATCTTAATGAGATGATTGGATAAACTGGAGCATACTCAAAAGCACCTTGCTTATGGGTTTCAGATTTGGTTCTGCTTTGAGTCGGAATATCTCGAAGTGTATCGGGGGGTTGGGGGCGTAGCCCCCAAAGTTACGGGCTTTGGAGAATACTCCGGGCTAAGTATGGCCGGGGTCTGGAAGAGGGTTGTTTAGAACCGGTTTGATAAAGCCAGTAAGAGGGAGCCAAGGGGAAGCACATGCTAAAGGACGAGCATTGGGAGAGGCTGAGGCGGCTTATCCTGGAGAAGTCTTATGAGAGGCGAAGGGTGGTGCTTACCTCTGGTAGAGAGAGCGACTTCTACGTGGACGGGAAGCAGACAAGCCTTCACCCCGAAGGTATCTATCTAATAGGCAAGCTTTTCTTCCGTCAACTTACCTCCGGGGGACCGCGGGTGGAGGCAGTGGGGGGAATGACCCTGGGTGCTGATCCTTTGGTAAGTGCCGTGGCCCTGGTGAGCCATCTCGAGGGAGCCCCCCTTTCAGCATTCATAATCCGCAAGGAGCCCAAGGGGCATGGCACGGGCCAATGGATAGAGGGCAAGAAAAACCTGACTCCAAGGGCTCCGGTAGCCATACTCGAAGATGTGGTCACAACCGGGGGTACCACCTTGAAGGCAGTTGAGAGGGCCGAGCAGGAAGGTCTGAAGGTGGTTAGGGTTCTGGCTCTGGTGGACCGGCAGGAGGGAGGGGCGGAGGCCATCTCCAGGGCCGGTTTCAGCCTGGAGGCTCTTTTTGTAAAGTCCGATCTGGAATCAAAGGCATGAGAGGCAAGAGAATCCTTATCTGGATTTTTGCGCACCTCTTGGGATTTCTGGCCCTACCATGGGGCATAGGCTGGGGATGGGCCGGGGGCCGCAAGCATGAGATTCACCTGGCCGGCACCCCTTACGAGCTTCACGTGTACAGGCTAGAGGGCAGGGAAGCCAAGTCCCCTACCATGTTGATCATAGGAGGCATCCAGGGAGACGAGCCAGGGGGCTTTTTGGCTGCAGACAGATACGTGGACCTTACCTTGCGCCGCGGGAGCCTGCTTTTGGTGCCAAGGGCCAATTTCTACTCCATCATCAAGAACCAGAGGGGTCCTGAGGGGGACATGAACCGCAGGTTTCGAGACGGTGCGGTACGCTCCTCCATGGACAAGGTGGTGGAAATACTAAAAGGGCTCATGGCCGAGGCGGACATTTTTTTAAACCTTCATGACGGATCAGGATTTTACTACCCAAGATGGGAAAGCCCTCAAAGAAACCCCATGCGCTTCGGCCAATCCATCATAGCCGACGCCGCGCTGTACAAACATCCGGCCGGGGATCGGGTCTTGGAATTGGAGGCCATGGCCCAAAGGGTTATTAAAAAAGTCAACAGCCAGATCCATGAAGAAAGGCATCATTTCCATTTCAACAACCATCGAACCTTGGAAAAGGACACCCCTCACAAAGAGCAAAGAGCCTCGGCCACTTTCTATGCCCTGACCCAGCACGGGATCCCGGCCTTTGGTGTGGAGACCTCCAAAGACATATCAGACCCCCGCATCAGAGTGCAGTATCAGACCATGGTGATAAACGCTTTTTTGGAAGAGATGGGCATTGCTGCAGACCAGCCTCCCATGGCCCTGGATCCCCCTCAGCTGCAATACGTTCTAATTTCCGTCAACGGGGGAATACCTCTGGCCGTGCCGGACAAAGAGACCGTGGCAGTGGCCCCTGGAGAGTTGGTGGAGGTGGTGGGGGTTGTGGCCAATTACCAAAGGGGCATCACAGCGGATCTGGAAGGCTTAGGCACAGAGAACGATCTTCATAAGCCCTTGAGGGTGCGAAAAGACACCAGGATCCTGGTCCGAAAGGAAAGCCAGGTCTTCGGCCAGGTCCAGATCCGGGTGGCCGATCAGCCCAAATCAGTAAGGTCTTTGCAGACACAGGAAGCCCCCAGGGTTGAGTATTTTCTGCTGGATGTAAACGGCGAAAAGAGGCTTGTGGAGAACCATGGGAGACTCAAGGTGGTTATGGGGGATATTGTGCGGGTGGTGGATGTGCTCACCCAGGGGATTCCATCGGATGTGTTGCAGGTGAATTTCATAGGTTTTGTGCATGAGGGAAGTGGGGAGAACAAGGGGGAGGATCGAGGGATTCCCATCAGGACCGCAAAAGACCTCATCCCCCGATATGCTCTAGACAAAGACGGGAGAACTTACAGGGTAGCGGCTTTTGATGGACAGCAACTCCTGGGGGAAATGGCGCTGGAGCTGGAGCCCCCGAGGTTGTCTTATCTGGTGGTGGGAAACGGGGATAGCACCCCTGCAGCCTACGGTGAAGGAACGCGTATGCTGGTTCGACCCTCGGAAGAGCTAAGAATTCTGGATGTGCGCACCAACGTGCAGGACAACCTGGGGGTGACCCTTGAGCTGAAAGGCCCTGTGGGATCCCTGGAACAGGGTTCCCAGGATTGGCTGCTCAGGGTGGGGCAAGGCCCGGAAGCCAGCGGTGAGCTACTGGTGATTAGGGACGGATTGCCCATGGGCCGCATCCTCATCCAAAGGTTATAGCCACCCGGATTCGTTTCTGAACGGCGGAGAACCAGCTGGAACAGGACCCAAGCTCTGATTTGGATCAGTCCCGGGGGAGGTAGGGTTTCGCTAGCCCCTTGGGGGCCGGTCGAGACGATGCTTCAGGGGAAAAGATGCTCGTTTTGGGTATTGAGACTTCCTGTGATGAGACCTCCTGTGCCCTGTTGTGGGGGGATCGGGAGGTGCTTTCCAACGTGGTTTCCTCACAGGTGGAGGTGCACCGTCCCTTCGGAGGGGTTGTGCCTGAGATCGCCTCCCGTAAGCATATGGAGTGGGTCCTGCCTGTAATAAAGGAGGCCTTGGAAAAGGCAAACCGCGGCATTGATGAGGTGGAGGCAATAGCCGTCACTCAAGGGCCAGGACTTGTAGGATCCCTCTTGATAGGTCTGGGAGTGGCCAAGGCCCTGGCCTATGCCAGGGGACTTCCCCTGGTGGGGGTGCACCACCTGGCAGGCCACATTGCTGCGGCTTATCTGGAAGATCCTGAGCTTAGGCCTCCTTTTGTGGCCTTGGTAGTCTCTGGGGGGCATACGGCCCTTTATCATGTGACAGGGGAAGAAAGCTTTGCTCTTTTGGGACAAACAAGGGACGATGCAGCAGGGGAGGCTTTTGACAAGGTGGCCAAGCTCTTGGGGCTAGGCTACCCCGGCGGACCTGTCATAGACCGGGTGGCCGTGGAGGGGGACCCCAAGGCCATGCGTTTCCCCAGGGGCATGAGCAAGGGCCAGGGGCTGGATTTCAGCTTTTCAGGTCTTAAAACATCGGTTTCGACTTACCTCAGGGAATCCGCGTTTCTGCCCTTAAGCGAGGGGGGTGTGGCGGATTTGGCGGCCAGTTTCCAGGAGGCGGTGGTGGAGGTTTTGGTGGGAAAAACTCTCAGGGCCGCAACGAAGTGTAAGGTGGGCAAGGTGGTTGTGGTGGGCGGGGTTGCTTGTAACAGAAGGCTGAGGGAGCATTTGTCGGCCAGGGCAAAAGAGGAGGGGCTGGAGGTTTTGTTCCCCAGGCCCTCACTTTGCACGGACAATGCCGCCATGGTGGCCAGGGCGGCTTTGGGGCCGCTTAGGCGGGGGGAGGGGATGCTGGATCTCTCCATGAATGCCCGCTCCCGATGGCCTTTGGGAGTGAAGGGGAATTGACACCCGTTAGGTATGTGGGGCTGGCTAAAAAAAGGTTTGGACAACATTTCCTGCGTGCAGGGGAGGTGCTCCAACGAATAGCGGATGCGGCGGAAATCTGTGAAAAGGACTCTGTCTTGGAGATAGGAGCCGGCCTGGGGGATTTGACCCTTTGTCTGGCCGGGAGGGCCAAGGAGGTAATTGCTCTGGAGCTGGACAGAAGGCTCCTTGAGATTTTGGAGCAAAGGCTCAGGGCTGCCTCCAACATCAGGATTATGCATGAAGACGCCCTTCGCTTTCCCTTGCCCGAAGGCCTCAGGAAAATGGGCAGGCCCCGCAAGGTAGTGGCAAATCTTCCCTACAATGTAGGCACCAGGATTCTGATGAGATTGGCAGCCTACCCGTCTGAGATTGATCTTATGGCGCTCATGTTCCAAAAAGAGGTGGCCGAGAGGATCACAGCCCGGGTGGGCGGCAAGGCTTACGGGAGCTTGAGTGTGCTTTTGGCCCTCCACTGGGATTCCTGCATGGTCTTCAAGGTGCCTTCAGGGGCCTTTCGGCCTTCCCCCAAGGTGGAATCTGCCCTCGTAGTACTAACACCTCTGGAGAGAGCCAGGGCGGATGTGGGGGATCCCGGGATCTTCCAAACTCTGGTTAGGGCCGCCTTTTCTCAAAGAAGAAAGACTTTGCTAAATGCTCTTCAGGGCTGGCTGGGCGGGGAGAAAAATAGGGTAGCCCGGTTGCTTCACTGGGCAGATATCCAGCCAGGCAGAAGGGCCGAGACCCTCAGTCTGGAGGAGTTTGCACGTCTGGGCCGGGCAGCTTCAACCCTTTGGCAAAAAGGTTTTGAAATAGGTCTGGATGAAGCCCCCCACGCCCAGGATCAGAATACCTAACACGAATTATTCCCCAAAGCCGGCTACTTTGGGGGCTACGCCCCCAAGCCCCCGGTACACTTCCACATATTCCGACCCAAAGCAAAACAAATCTGAAACGGAAAACCATGGTGCTTTTGAGTAGGGACCAGTTTGTTCAAACCCCTTCTGAAGCCTCATCCCTCGTCGCCCAGTCCTTCCTCCTGGGGCCCTGGGCCCACTTCCAGCTTTGTTTCGGTCAAGAGGTGTTTGGGCAGAAAGGCCATGCCTGCTATGAGGGTCGGCACCACCGCGCTTGCTATCACAGCTGCCACCAGAAAGGAATACTGCTCCTTGCTTATGATATTGTTGGAAAATCCGTAAAGGGCCGAGATGGTGCCGAAAGTCAAGCCTGTGGACATCATGAGAGTGTAATACCACCTTTCATTTCTTTCCTCCCGGAAGGTTGCGATGACCGGGTACAGGCCGAATATCTTGGAAAGCACTTTTGCAGCCAAAAGAGCCGCGAAAACAACGGGAGCAGAAACCAGGGCAGGCAAAGACACAAGCATCCCAGCCCGCAGGAAATAGAAAGGGGTCAGAAAACCCACGGTCAAGGTGCGCAAGCGTCTGACCCAGTGGGAGTCCCTGGCTGTGCTTCCAGCCAGCAACATTCCCGCTATGTATGCGGGCAGCACAGCCTCGCTTCCAGACCAAAGCGCCAACCCCCCCAAGCTGAAAAGCACCAGCATCACCCATTTGGTTCTTATGGCTGCTGTTCTGTAGGCATAAAGCTGGGTGATTTTGTTTGTCAGAAAGGGAAGGGCCCCCAGTACGAGCAGGCTCACCAATATGAAAACCACGCTCTTGTAGGTGAAGGGGGCAAAAAGAAGCCCCAGGGCTATAACAGTGCCCAGGTCGTTTACAAAACAGGCCCCCAGGATGCCTTTCCCGAACTCGGTTTTGTTGAACCCGGTCTCCAGCATTACCGCGTACACAACAGCCATGGAGGTGGTGGAAAGAGCGATTCCGCAAAGCCAGCTGGCTCTAGGCTCCCAACCCAACAAGTAGTAGGCCGCTGCGGTGCAGCCCAAGAAAGGGGCCAAGAATCCCACCAGACCCACCACACTCACTTCTTTCCACTTAGCCCGAATGGATTCAGGTTCCAACTCGGCCCCGGCCAGGAAGGTAAGAAAAATGGCGCCCGAAGAGGCCAGGAAACGAAGCCACTCCTGATTGAGCCCCAATGCCTCGGTCTTTCCCATGTAAGCTGCCACGGCGCCGGCGGCCATGCCCACGCATATCTCCATGAGGGCTATGGAGACTCTGAGGTGATATGCTATCACCGCAGAGAGAACCGCCAGCGAAAACCAGATGGAAGCAACCACGTAAATAGTCTCCAAGAACTCCTCCCGCGGGCCTGTATTTCTCAAAACCAAGTGCTCCCAAACAAAAAACCCGCCTTTGAGCGGGCTGTGGAACTCATGTAACTCCCACCGCCCAAAAATGCCTAAGCGGTAGGAGTCATCAGTCCTATTGGGACACTTGTGAGGGGGACTCCATCCCCTTTTTGAGCTCTAAGTTTACCCGCGTGGCTGCTCAGATGTCAAGCTTTTCTGCGCCCGCGAGAACATGGCCTCTTGTCCACTGATTGGAGACTGGGTAGCCCCAAACGGGGAAGGAACGTTTGTTTGATTGTGGTTCGGTGTGTTGCAGGGTATTCTGAAGTTGCCCCATAGGATCAACTGGCTGGGAATAGTCCAGGCCAGGGGTTGCCTTTTACGAGCCTTGGGCATCCGGGCCAGGCTTTGGAGTGGGCTCAACAGTTCATCAAGAGGAGACAATTATGAAAGAGAAAAAAGATTTGACCGCACCTTGCGGACTGGATTGCTTCAACTGCGAACTTTACGAGAAGAATCTGACAGACAAGCTTTCTGAATTGATCCATACCAAACTGGGAGTGCCCAAAGAGGAAATTCCTTGCAAGGGATGTCGCCAGCAAGACGGGAAGCATTACCACCTCCCTCCAGAGGGATGTGCAACCCTGGATTGCGTCAAAGCCAAAGGTGTGGGGTTTTGCTGCGACTGTGGTGAGTTCCCTTGTGCCCTTCTTGCCCCAGTGGCCGACAGGGCCGCTCAGTACCCTCACAACATGAAGCTTTACAACCTGTGCCGCATCAAGAAAATAGGGCTTGAGAACTGGATACTCCAAGAAGCCGGAGAAATAAGAAAAAAATACTTCACAGGCAAGTTTGTTGTCGGGAAAGGTCAGGCGGACTGAGAGCCAATTGGGACCAATGTACCCAGCTCCCCTTTTCAAACAAGGAACGTGACTGGTCACGGGGGTGAGGGCATTTCTCTTGGCTTTAAGTCTTTGGCGCTTGATTTCCCAAAGGATTTGGCCTTCGGGGGACTTCTCTGTGTGAGACGCCCAGGCAGGTGCTTGCTCCCTTTCTCGCCCGGACTATTTTCCGAAGCCTTTGGCTTTGGGGGCTCAAGCCCCCAACCCCCCGGTACGCTTCGAGATATTCCGACTCAAAGCAGAACCAAATCTGGAACCGATAAGCAGGGTGCTTTTGAGTATGGACCGATTTGCTCAAAGATATCAATAAGATAGCCTGCGTTATCCTCTGATCCCTAATAATGCGTGCTAAGTCGCCCCCAGCTTCGCCTCGGCCGAGAGGGCCCCAGGTCCAAGTCCTGGAGAAACAAAAGCGGTCCCGCCCTGCCTGCGCCGAGCGGGGCGCCTGCCTGTGCGTTGGAGGCAGACAGGCGGCAGGAAGGCAAGCCGCTGCCAGAAAGGCCATCACCCTCTGATCGCTTACGAGATCGGCGATTATTTCGAGGACCGTCAGATCAAAGTCGAGGTTCGTGTGACAGACGTCCAGCAGTTCGAGAAGTTCCTTGAGCAAGAGCTCAGGGAGGATCTCGTGGCCATTTGGGCCGGGAAACGTTCATTGATCGACCGTCTGTTCCCAAGGGAGTGGGTTGGAAGATTTGCAAGCAAATGGACACGATCCTCCCTAGTGATGCGCTAGCCCGGGTCGTTGACCTGGCAGTGGCTGATCCAGGCCAAATGCCACCATTCACACCTTTATGATGGAGGGATGAGGATGAGGATCCTGGTAGCGGTGGACAGGGATGAGGAATCGCAGATGGGTTTGCGTTACACGTGTCACCTGCTCGAACATTTCGAAGCCCACGTGGATGCGCTTTACGTGAAACCCGATGTTGCACAGGCCGGGACGGAGGGTGCGTATGCCCCGTTTACCACGCCTCAAGACTTCCACGCGGCCATGGAGGCCGAGGCCCAGAGGGCCCTGGAGGCGGTCATCGAAACTTGCGAGGTTTGCCTGGGAGCCAAGATCCCCTGCGAACCAAAGGTGGCTGTGGGGGACCCGGCCGAGGAGATCCTGCGGGTGGCAGACGAGGGGAATTACGACATGATCGTGCTCGGTTCCCACGGTCGTTCCTCTCTCAGAGGCCTTCTGCTGGGAGCGGTGCATGCCAAGATCCTACACCACGCTCGCCGGCCAGTGCTTATCCTGAGGAACTTCAGGCCAGTGAGGAAAATCCTCGTGGCCTACCGGGGTTCAGAATGCGATCAGGGCGCCTTGTGATTCGTGGGTCGTCTTTTCCAAAAGAAGAAGCCGGAAATCAGCATCGTGCACGTTCAGGAGACAAAGCTCGCCGAGTCTGACAAATACGCCAAGCAATGTGTCGAAGATGCAGAGAAGACCATTAGAGGGTTTGGCTTCTCGCCCGTCCTGGTGACGGCCCAGGGGGATTTCGTGGACGAGCTCCTCAAGGCCGTCACCGTGAAACGCTTCGACTTGATCGTTTTGGGCGCCCACTGGCAAAAGAGGTCCAAGTATCTGGCCATGATCAGCGACGAGGCCCTGGATCTGGTTCGCCTGACCAACCGTCCAGTCCTGGTATTTCGGGAACCCCTGGATGAACCCGCATTCTCACCCAAGGAGCAAAGCATCCAAAAGGGGTGATCAGCGGCCGGGAAAGGACAGGACCATGGCCAGCCAGGAGGTATGGGTTAGGAGGTCTTGCCCTGCCCAGGAGAGATCCACGCCAACTCCACCTACCCCCCCAAAACCAAGAAAGCGAACATTTCACATGCTACAACAGATCCGGGCTTTAGGGTTGACAATTGCCCATGGGCTGATCTAAGAAGAGCGCATCACTTGGAGGGCCGAAAGAGATGCTATGCCTTCCTATTGGGCACGCACCAAAGTGTGCGCAATGGGCGGAGCCTACCCGAGATCGGGACAACGAGATGCCAGGGCCGCCCGCGATTCCCGGGTTCCCACATGCTTGTGCATCAGATGCAGCCAAGAAGATAGGCATCCCATCGTCAGACCTCTGTGCGCTTCGACTCGATTTTCCGGAGCGCCTCGTCAACGCTCGATGTCGGAAGGAGGTGCTGCAGTCAAGGTGGACAGGGTTGAGGGCCCGGGGTTTTGGGGCATCGCTTAGTTAGCATCCTTCGATATGGACCCGTGCCCATCTGGGAAACGCGACAGATATGATCCGTGGGGCGACGAAGCCTCGGGTGAACTATACAGGATGCCAGAAGTCAGAAAGCGTCGTAGAGGCGGGGTTCATCCCCGCCCGAGATCGAATCTGGGGGCAGGCGCAAAGCTCCTATTTCCAACATCCACGCCACCTCATGCGCAACCGCTTCTGTCGTCAGGTATGGTTAGCAGAGGAGGAAGGGAGCAGCGGATGTCGCCCTCTTACGGTGTTGAGGCGTAGGGATGAGCATTGCAGAGCGCTGGCGGGGATTTCGTGACCTTCCTCAAGACATCAAGCAAGGGCTTATTCCCTTTTTTCAGGCACGCGGGGGTGCTGCTCGCTTACCTTTTCGGTTCGCTTGGCCGTGGAGAAGAAGGTCATGACATAGAGCTAGCCATTCTAGTCCGGGATACGTTATGGGCCTCTCGTTTGCCTTACAGGGGAACACGTGGAAGTGCTTGGGGAGGATCCTCGCAGGCTCACGGGCAAAATGGGGAAAGTAAGAGCTGATGAAGTGGATGACCTGACTAAGGCTTTGCTGGAAGAAAGCGGAAACCAGGCGAATCCGGCTACACGAGCCTTGGATTCCTCGGTCTTGGAGAGGGCTATGGTTTAGGGTGCCCCGCTTGGGGCCGGGGCCTGCCGAGGCCGAGAAGCAGTGGAGAAAGGCGGAGGATTATCTTGCCTGGTGTGGCGGTCCTCGACGGTCGGGGCGAAAAAATCCTCTCGCCCCCCGGAAAACTCTCCAGTTTGTCCGTTTATGACAATTTGGGGTGGTAGAATGGGGGCAAATCAGAGGGGAGGTCTTGGGCCGAGTGCCTCGATCCCCACTAGGAGCATATTGGATCTTGAGGGGTCTCAGGTCCGAGTGGGAAGGGCAATTGGGTCGAGTTCACAAGGCCCCGGGGAGACACTGCTAGAAAGTAAGGGCCTTGATTTCTTGCTTTGAGGCATGAGGGGTGATCCGGAAGATGGCCCTGTCCTTCATGGTCACCAATCAGCTTCCAGACACTGATAGTCAAGTCCCTGAAGGGATGTTGGAGTTGTCTCAAAGCGCTTTGGGGCGGGAGGCGGTTCCGTTTGGCCACCAGGTAACGACAGGGCCTCTTCGCGGTAGATGGTTTGAGCGATCCAATGGTTGGGAATGAGGGAGGCATGCCACATGAAGATCAAGATAAAAACATTGGCCCCGCTGTGGACCGGCGGCGTGGACCAGACCTGCGACCGCCTGCACGAGACGGGGCTGATCGGCAGCCTGCGCTGGTGGTATGAGGCCCTGGTGCGCGGGCTGGGCGGGCACGCGTGTGATCCGACGGAGCATAGTTGCACCTTTGACGAAGAAAAGTATCGCAAGTCAAAGGCCAGTGATGAGCGTCAAAGGTTGCAGGGTGCAGGGGTATGTGATGCTTGTCAATTGTTTGGCTGCACCGGCTGGGCGCGCAAGTTCCGACTAAAGGTTTCCGATGAAAAGAAACTGCTTGACGGACAAAATTTTCTCATTCCCAGCGGAAGAGTCCATCAATCCAAGAAAGGATCGCGGGCTGGCGGCTGGTTTGTGTTCAGTGAAAGTCGGATTGGCGAAATAGATTTTGAACTCATCCCGTTGCGCGATGTTGACCTCGCGCCTATTCAAACCATCTTGGCGCTGATCAGCCACCATGCGAGTCTGGGGCCAAAAGGCTCAAATGGTTATGGAATCATCCAGGCTCAGGGTATTCAACCGGCACTCACCTGGTTGGATGCTTTCCCCGCCTCTTCACCACCACGTGATCGGTCGTTGCCTGACTTTCGTGACTTCTTCTTTGCCAGGTTTCAGTTTGAGGAACCGACGGGCAGCGGGAATTGGTGGCAGGATATTCACGGTATCCGGCAGGCCGCAAGCGGGAAACTTGATGATGGCTCATTCCCGCCACCTCTGCGAAAGAGTGAAAATGAACTTCAGCAAATGATTCGTCATGGCATTCTTCCTATTGCACCAGCTATTCGGAACTGGTTGCGTTATCAGTGGGTACGTGGCCTTAATCCCAGGGAGGCAAATTTTGTTTTTGGTGAAGCCCAAGCAGTATGTCCGAAGTGCTACTCTCCCGGTTTTAAACCTGACAAGCAAAAGCAAAACTTCAACTGGTGTCCAAGTTGTAAACAGAGTTTCAAAACAGGAGATGAGATTCCCACAACTGCGTCAAAGATCTATGTGTCTTACGCCTACCGCGTTGACAGCAGGTGGGAATTCCGCATCTGGGGCTGGTTGCCCTGCGCGGGAGCAGTCAAGAATCGGGATCAATTTCTCCGGACGTTGAAAGATCAACTTGTCGGCAATGCGCTCTGGCAATATGTGTTTGGAAACACCAAGATCAAGCCCGAACTGACAGAGTGGCACGCCCTGCCCTGCAATCAAACCGACGGCCGTGCTTATTTGCAGAAATTGTTAGGAGGTGCTGCATGAGTTATGACCTGTACGTAGAACTTGGGGGCAACAGCCAGAAGGACGTTGACGCGCTTGTCAATGGCAATTATCGCGGCATAGTGATTCCAAGCATCTTTGATCGCATCCGCCTGTTGGCCGGCGTTGCGGCGCAGAACGAGAGCTCAAAAGACTACACTGTCAGTGGTGACCGCAAGCGGGGGGGCGGTTATAAAAGTCTGGTTCACGCTGCCCAACCTGGAAACACCCCCTATGCCCAAAAACTCATTCGACCCGCGCTTGGTCAGTTACAGAGTTTGCACCTGATATCCACTGCGCCAGATTTACAAGCCCTCCTTCCCGGCTCCTGGTTCCTGCAGTTTGAATTCACCCTCGCCAAGCCGTGGATGAGCAAGGACGACGACCCCTTCTACGTTGCCGAGAGCGTCAACCCGGTGCGCATGGACAAGGTCTTCAAGGTCCCGATGATGGCGGCGGCGAGTTGGAAGGGCCTGTTGCGCTGGACCGTTATGCACACCCGCCTGGCGTTGCAAAAGAACCAACTTACTGCTGACCAGTTTGCCCAGGAACGCCTTGTCCAAACCCTGCTCTTTGGCGATGAAAAGGGCGAAGAATCAGGGCAGACGAAAGATTTTGCCGCATACCTGGACAAGTTGGGTGGGAAAGAGGCACGGAAACTCTACGTGCAAAAGGTACGCGAACGTTTTCATCTGGACGAGAAAGCAGAGATGCCCCACCACAGCGGACGACTGATGTTTTACCCGACATTCTTTAACCTGATTGACGTGGAGGTCATCAACCCGCACTCACGCAAGACCAAAGCCGGCACGCACCCGATTTATTTGGAATGCGTCCCCGCCGGCTCCCAAGGCACTTTCACCCTTCTCTACATCCCGTTTGACCTCATCGGGCAGGATGAAGGCGCAGTCCGGTCCCAGGCGGTGGAGGACCTGAAGATTGTCGCCGAAGGACTGCGGGCGATGTTCCTCACCTACGGCTTTTCCGCCAAGCGCACCAGCGGGTATGGGGTGGCGAAAGATGAAGTTTCTGGTTTGCTCAAAACCAAAACAGGGGAGAGAACATTAACCACCTTGAGCGGACTGCTGCAGGAGGCGAAAAGTGTCCCCTTTTAGAGAGACTATCCTGATGACCCTTTCCCCCGTCATTGAATCCTTGCGCACCGGGTTGGGAGAGAACCTTCTGGCCCTGATCCTTTTCGGTTCCCGCGCCCGCGGTGAAGCCCGTCCGGATAGCGATTGGGACTTGCTGGTCATCGCCGAAAACCTTCCTGATTCGCCCTGGCATCGCCAAAAACAGATTCTAGCCCTGCTCCCCCAGACCTGGCGGCATCAAGTCAATATCCTGGCATATACCTCCTCAGAATGGTTTGCTCGGGTCACATCGCTGGCACTGGACATCGCTTTGGATGGCATTGTGCTCTATGACAATACCCACGCCTTGTTGCCTGCTCGTCTGTCCGCTTTGCGCAAACAGTTATCCGATTTGGGGTTAGAACGTCAGGCCATTGATGAAAACCAATGGGTCTGGCTCTGGCGGGATAAGCCACGACGCCATTGGAAATTGGAGTGGACGACATGAAAGAAAACGTTACTTTTCGCCTTGAACTGGCACGCGGCTTTTTGCACGAGGCCCAACAAGACCTGACCTTGGGCCGGTGGCGCGCCGCAGTGTCCCACGCCCAATTATCGGTCGAGAACGCCTTGAAGGCCGTGATTGGACTTTTCCTACCCGTTCCAAAAACACACGACCCGGCGCGCATGTTTCTGGAACTCATTGCCCGCGAACAGATTCCCCCTCGCTGGCAGAAGGATGTGCAACAGTTAGCCGAAATGGGGCAGCCTCTGGGTCCACAGCTCCAGGTGCAGACGGATTATGGGGACGAATTTGCCGGTCGTTTACCGTGGGTGTTGTTTGGCGAAGAGGAAGCCAGAGAGGCCTTGACGACAGCAGAGAAGATCCTTGTTCGGGTCGAAGAAATCGTTCAGGAGGTGACCCGTGACGATTGATCTGGAAGTATTGGCCAAGCACCGCCACGCCCTGCTACTGGCGGAGGTGGCGGCGTGGCTGCATGACATGGGAAAGTGCGCCGACGAGCACATTATCAACCAGTCATCTGATAAGCCTCAAGGTTATTCGTACTCATACAAAACGGCACAATCTCATCGTTTCCCGGCATGTCTGCCAGATGTTTGTTTGAGCAACGAAACGATTTCGGTAAAAGACCTGATAGAACAGGGGATGCCGAGAGTTATTAGCGATGCATCCAAACCGTGGCTTTTACGAGTGTTGGGACGCTGCCATTCAGCCGCTCATGTGGAAAAAGAACTCTCCGATAGAGAGACTTCTACAAAGCAACCCCAAAACAATACCCGTTTAAGCACCGCCTTTGGCCTTGAAGGCAATCCCGTAACAGGTCTAACGAACAGCCTCTCTAGCTTACCGTTTAATTCGATGCAGAGCAGGGCAACGTTTGTCCCGCAGGCGGAAAGGGCATTTGACGCCGCGCTCGGAGATACGCGCCGCCCGATCAACGAGGTCACGTTAGCAGACTGGTCAGGCGCAGTGGCGTCCTTGTACAAATCGGCCTTAGCAGGCGCGCTGCTGGGTGTCAAGCCGACCAACCCCGACGACCTTCACTGGCGCCTCCTGCGCGTCAACTTTGACGTGCTCGGCCTCTACGCCAAAGCCGTCAAAATCGGCGATTTGCTCGGCTATCAACGCGTCGTGGACGAAGCCTGTGAAGCAGTCAGGAAACTCATCGAAGAGGAATATCCCCTAGGTAACGAAATCTACCGCGATAGCACCGGCATCTACTTCACCTTCCCCGACTTGGATTTGCCTGCCGACCTGGCGCAGGAAATCCGCCGCCGTGTGGAAGGGGTGGAAATGGAACTCGCCCCGCGCATCGCCGTGACGGTAGGCGATGGCAACACCGCCGCCGAACAGCTCAAGGGCATTCTGGCTGAGGCTCGCCGCGAGGCCCTGCAAGATCTGGCTCAGCCCTTCGAGAGCCAAAACCTCAGCGCCTGCTGGCAGCAGGAGTGGACGACCATGGGTGCAGGCAAATGGGAAGTCTGCCCGGTCTGCCGCCTCCGCCCGATGCGGGATGGCAAAGAGGCATGCGAGACTTGCCTGAAACGGCGTGTTTCTCGCATCGCAACCTGGGAGAGCGATCCTGCACAAACCATCTGGATAGATGAAATCGCCGACCAGAACGGCCGCGTGGCACTCATCGTCGGCAAATTCGGGCTGGACAGCTGGCTCTCCGGCGACCTGGTGCAGACGATGTTGGTCAGGGCCGTGGAGAACGCGCCTGGGCAGTGCACCGCCAAGAACCCCTCCCCCGCCCGCCTGCGCCGCGTCTGGGAGACCTGCCAACGCTTCTGGACGGAAACGGTGGAGCAGGAAATTCTGGCCAGGCACGACTATGGCCAGGGCGATGCCTTACGCTTTGTCCGCCGGCTGATCATCCCAGACCAGAAGACCGGCTGGAGGGAAAATGTCCCCTACGACGGCACGGTGGTCGGCAAGGCCATCAGCCTGCTCTGGCGCAAAGAGGCCCAACATTTTGTCACCATCAGCAACCTGAAACTGAGTGTTGAGATCAAACCGGGCCAGGCCATTCGCCTTGACGATCCGAACAATCCACGGCACCAGTTTACTATTACCGTTCAGGGGACAATGCCGGCGCCGGGTGCAATGGGCACCTACGCGCCCTATCTCCTGCTTTTGGCCTCCCCCGACCAATTCCTGGCCCTCGTCCCTGCCGCCGACGCGCTGGAGATCGCGGAAAAGATTCGCGCTGCCTACGCCGAGCAGCTCGGAAAAGTGCAAAACCGCCTGCCGCTCTTCCTGGGGCTGGTCTTCTTCCAACGCAAGACGCCGTTGCTGGCGGTAATGGATACCGCGCAGCGGATGCTGGCCGGCGAATTTGCGAATGGCGAATGGCGGATAACGAATGCGCCGCAAAATGATGGGAAAATGGTTACCTTGAGTTTGGAGCAAGCGGGCCAACGCATCACCCTCCAGGTTCCGCTTGTGATGGGGGATGGCAACACCGAAGATGTCTGGTATCCCTACTTCGAGTTGGTCGGGCAGCCGGCGGCGCATCATACCCATCGCTTCGAACGCGACGGCGTATGGTGGGTTCGCGTCAAGACGCTGCAGGCGGGTGAGACGGTGCGCGTCACTCCCTCGCGCTTCGCCTATCTCTTCCTGGAAAGCACCGCCCAGCGCTTCCGCTTTGACCCGCAGAAAGACGTAATGCTGCTGGATGACCTGCCGCGCTTGATGGAGATGTGGAAGGCCATCTGCAAATCACCCGAGATGAGCCATACTAAACTGCAGGCCATCCACGCTCTGTTTGAAAGTAAACTCCGGGAGTGGAAGCTGGGTGAACCCACCAGCGAGCACCCTATCACTGATGAAACCTTCCGCCACCTTGTGGAGACCACACTGAGGCGGGATAAGGTCCAGGGTGTCTCGGTGGAAGATGTGTTGAATGGCCGTTTCCGCCGCTGCCTAGACCTGTATCTGCACATTTTGAAGCGTCGCGTCAACGATGAAAAGAAACAGGAGGAACAGTATGAACAACAAACCATATGAATCACTGCGTTACTTCGCCCTCGCCCTTGACCCGATCCACGTGGGCACAGGCGGCTACCGCCTGGGACGTGTAGACATGACTATTGTGCGAGAGCCCGGGACGAATCTCCCTAAAATCCCCGGCACGAGTGTTAGCGGAGCGGCTCGCACCTATGCCGCCATGCAGGAAGACGGCAAATTTCCCCAGTGCGCCGGACAGGGCGGCCACTGTGGCCAGCCGGATTGCCCCATCTGTGTCACCTTTGGCTTTGCTGGGGCTTCGAGCGGGAGTTTCCAGGGTCTGGCGCAGTTTTTTGATGCGCACCTGCTCTTCTTCCCAGTCCACTCCCTGGCCGGGCCGGTGTGGATCACCTGTCCGGAGGTGCTCAACGACTTGGGCGTGACTGCAACTGGACCGACCGATAATCAAGTGCACGTTGCGAGCGGTGTGCAGCAGATCGGGAAACTCAATCTGGGTTGGTTGATGCTAGATGTAGCGGGCAACAATTTTGCACCACAACTCGCCCATGTGCCTCAGGAGATCCTTAGTCACTCTGCGCTTGTCTCGGATAAGATGTTCGGCCACATCGTTAACGACAACCTCGAAGTGCGCACCTCGGTGAGCATTGACCCGCAGACCGGCGCTGCGGCCGACAAAGCGCTCTTCACTTACGAGGCGCTGCCCCGCGCCAGTGTGCTCTCTTTTGAAGTGGTGATCAGTGACCCGAAGTTTTATCGGATTAACGGGCAGCAACCGCTCAACAACGGTGGCAAGCAAAAGGTGATCGATACCATACGGCAAGGTCTGTCCCTCTTCGAGTCTCTCGGCGTGGGCGGCATGAACACCCGCGGCATGGGACGGCTGAAGGTGTTGAATCTCGAGGCGGGAGGTGCGCCATGAGCAGCCAGAACCTGGATCAGCTCTGCGCCAAACATGGCTGGCAAATTGCCGAGCAAGTCCACGAAGCGATCCGCAAGAATGCCGAAAACCACATCACAAAATCCCTCGGTGTGCTCCAGGAGGATGGCGTCTATGCCTTCTTCCTGTATCAGGCCTCGCGGGGGCAGAGCGAAAAGCCAGGCGCCGAAAAGTTGCGCGATCAAGCCAGAGAACTGTTGAAAGAGGCCGGGATCAAGGGCTTTCAAAACGCTGCCAATCCTATGGCAGCCGTGCGCGACCACCTGGCCGGCGACCTGGATCAACTCCTGCTCGCCAAGCGGTTGCTGGAGCAGGCCCTCATCTACGCCCGCTATCATGCCAAGGCGCTGGGATAGGAGGCGACTATGGCCTGGACGATGTACACGGCGATCTACGAACTTCGCAGCCCGCTGCATATCGGCTCTCACAGGATGGGCAAAGTGCAGCGCACCCGCTACTACATCCCGGCGCGCAATCTGTGGGGCGCGGTGACCGAGGCGCTTACCCGACGCGGCTTTTCCACAGCGGACGCTCCCCAGGGCGACTATCGGAAGATCGGCGCATGGGTCAAGGCCCATTGTGCCTTCGGCTACTGGTTCATTCAGGAGAATGGCCAGTTGCTTTACCCTCACTACGACGGAGGGAAACTGAAGTACGGCTACCTGACCGCGACTGAGTTCGAGCGCCGCTATTTGGATGCTCACGTGACCACAGCCCTCGACCCGTCCACCACTTCCGCCGAGGATGGCAGCCTGCACGAGGTGGAATTCATTGCCCCTTATCATCCTGTCAAACCGAGCAAAACTGAGAAGGTTACACTAACAAGAATCGGCGGCTGGGTTTTCCTGGATGAAACTGCCCTGCCTTTGCTGGGCGAAGAATCGAAATGGCGCGCCTGGCTGAAGGCCTTGCAGATAGGTGGCGAGCGGCGCTATGGCTTTGGGATGCTTCGCCTGGTCGAAATGAAGTTGGTGAACGATTCGCAAACAGATCGAACCAGCACGCGTCCGCGCCAATCCATCCCGAAAGGCACTCCATTGCTCGCACACACTGTGATTGCGTCCTCCATCCGTGTGCGCGGGCAAGTTGAGCCCCTGGTTGGGCGGATGACATCCCAAAGTCATGCCTTTGGTTTCGAGCTGACCGCCGGAATTGTTTGCTGGACTCCTGGATCGGTGCCGATGGATGACGTACAGGTTCAGTTTGAACCCGAAGGCCATTGGCACGTTGTTTGATGGCTGAGATAAGGAGGCTTCCTATGGCTGATTTCGCTTCCGTGACCCAGGCCGCCGATGATGTCCTAGACTACTGGGAGACGGCTGATACGATGGAAGGCCTGATCGTGCCGACCAAGCCAATTCAGGCTGCCGGGTGGCGGAGGAGCACAGGCAGAAAAGCTAACAGAGCGAGACCCTGCCCGATGGCCGGGTGCGGGTGACGTTGCACCTGGGCATCACGCGCGGAATGCTAGAGCCGGCGTGGTTGCGGGAAAGGGTGGGGGAGGAGCATCGAAGGGCGGCGGGGGTCAGCGAATCGGCGAGTCAATGAAGGTGGGGAGATGGGAGAGTTCGACCTTGAGGAGCGATTGCAAAGGGCAGAGGGGAGGGTGAAAGAGTATCTGGCCCGGTATGGTTGTGACCTTCCCTCAACCCGGATCGTCCGCGATCCCGAACTCGATGAGGAGACACTGGCGACTCATCGCTACCCGGGCACGGTGGTGGTGCGAGAGACCTCAGTGCCCGAGTCGGTCATCGCCCATGAGCTGGTGCACATCGCCCAGGGAACGTTGGAGCAGTTCCTGGGCTTCCGCTTGCTCTACACCCTTCTGGCCGAGGGGTTGGCCGATTGGGTGGCGAAGCAGCTCTACCCGGAGCATGAGGTGAAATATCAGATTGGCTGCCGGCTGATAGAAGTGCTGGTAGCGGCCGATGAAAGCTCCATGGGTGACCTGTTGCGGCTGAACGAGCTATCGCTGGTGCCAGATGATGTGGAGTCTATCCTGGAAACCCCTCACCTGGGGGCCTACTCCCGTGACCTGCTGAGCCCGATGGCCGGGCGCATCCAAGACAGCATTCGCGCGGCCATCGAAGCCGGCATCACCGACCCCACCTTCGTGACCCTGGGTGAGGAGGTCCGGGCCTGGAAGTTCCTGCTGGATGAGCGGTTTGAGGGGGTGAGGGAGGAGGTGGATAGGGTAATGGGGGGGTGGTTTGGAAACGTATCGTGAATCCCACGACAGAGAGGGGGTCAACATGCTCAAGTATACAGGCAACTTTGACCCCCATACTCGTTCTTTGCGCCGTGAACAAATTCATTATCTCTGAAGTAAAGCGGAATTGTGATCCTGAGAGATGGTTAGCCGATGAACGAACTCTTTGCTACTATTTTTAACGTGCATGGCCCCTATGGGCGCTTTCAAACAAAACCCGCAGAACACCTTTTGGCCGGGCGAAACGTGATTCTGCAGGCCCCAACCGGGTCTGGCAAGACCAAAGCAGCCCTGTTTCCTTATCTTCTGGGCCGGCGGCAAGGCTTCGATTTTCCTAAGAAGATGCTTTACTGCGTGCCCATGCGGGTGCTAGCCCGAAGCTTCTGGGACGACCTGACAAAGGATCACGCTGAGTTGGATGCTCGCCTGCAAACCGGAGAACAGCAGGATGACCGACGACTGGAAGGTGAGATCATCTTTGCCACGATTGACCAGGTTCTCTCCAGTTTCCTGAACATCCCTTACTCCTTGAGCCTGCGCCAGGGCAACCTGAATGCAGGGGCAGTGGTTTCGTCTTATCTGGTATTTGACGAGTTCCATTTGCTTGATCCAGACTCAACCCTGCCCACCGCCTTAGAGATGATGCGCACACTAAAGGGGATCACGCCTTTTGTCCTGATGACGGCCACCTTTTCCAGGGAGATGCTCGGCCGGCTGGCCTCTTTGCTGGAGGCCGAAGTAGTCACCGTCAGCGATGATGACCTTCAAAGAATCCCCACACAAAGGGATAAGAAGCGCTGGTTTCACCGTATAGATGCACCACTTACAGCCGAGGCCGTGTTACAGCATCATCGGACGCGCTCTATTGCTATCTGTAACACTGTGGAAAGAGCGCAGGAACTATACGAGGCCCTCCGCGCCAATGCTGACTCAGCTGTCCAAATCATCCTGCTTCATTCACGTTTCCTCAGAGGACATCGGCGGAAAAAGGAGGACGAGGTTCGCCGTCTCTTTGGCAAGGAGGGGGATAAGGTTGGTAGTGTTATCCTGGTGGCCACGCAAGTGATTGAAGTGGGGTTGGACATCACCTGTGATGTCATGCACACCGAAGTGGCTCCTGCCAGCGCCATTCTGCAACGGGCTGGCCGCTGTGCCCGATTTGAAAGTGAAAAAGGCGATGTCTACGTTTATCAGGTTCCTATGAACCGAAAGGGCGAGCCAAATTATGCCCCTTATCTTGGCGAGCAAGCAACTATATCGAAGAAGACGTGGGAATCTTTGCCATCGTTTGAGGGGGAAAATATGGATTTCCTGGCCGAGCAGTGCCTGGTGAACCTGGTCCATGCCGAGGCCGATGGCCGGATGCTGGATAGCCTGGAACAGGCCCGCTATGCTCATCACCAGGAGATGAATAGGGCTATTGGGCAACAGGAGATGGGACTGGCTCGAAAACTGATCCGTAACGATGATTCGGTGACCCTACTGGGACATGCTGACCCCACGGCGATCGAGTCCCCCTACGACCTGGAGGGTTTCTCGCTATTCTTCGGCACATTGCACGGACAGTTCGAAGAGTGGCAAAAAGCGGGGTTGCCCAACGAAGAAGTCCCATGGCTGCTCAAGTATCCCAGGGAGAAAGAGAATGGGGAAGGCGAGGATCGCCCGACTCGCTATGAATGGGTCCCAGTTAGGGACCATCAGGAGCTGAAGCGCTCTGCCATTCACGTGGTAAATCCTCTGCTGGTGAAGTATGACTGCCACATAGGTTTCCGCTTTGCTCCCGGCGGGAGCTTCCAGTCCCCATTCCAGAGAGATCAGACAACGGAGGTGGGTAGGGGGCAGCGCGGATACAGCCGGGAAACCTACCAGGAGCACATCCAGAAGATGTTAGAGATCTATCGGGACAGGCTGTCACAGGGGATGCGCTACGCAGCCTCCCGACTGGAGAAGAAGATGGGTCTGACAACAGGGGCGTTGGAGCGGGCGGTTCGTTTGGCCATCGCTTTACACGACGTGGGCAAAATGGATCGGCACTGGCAAGGTTGGGCTCACGAGTGGCAGAAGCGGATCGGCATCCCGGTAGCAGAGGGCTACATGCTGGCCCATACCGATTACAAGCCTGACGACCCTCGCCATCAGGCTGTCGAGGGCGAAATGCCGGGTTCCCGTCCACCCCATGCCGCTGAGAGCGCCGTTGCTGTATACAAAATGCTGCACCAACTCCTTGGAGCACCAGGGCCAGACGAAGCCCGCTTCAAGCTGATGAAGGCGATCTTCAGCGCTATCGCCCGGCACCACTCACCAACGGCTAGCACCTACAAAAGCTTTCACCTACACCAAGCTGCCGGGGAAACTCTGGCCCAGGTTCTGGCGAGTATTGATCCAGGTGGACAGGTCTACAAGGCCCTGGTGACGAACAAGCATCCCCAGCCTATCACCGGCCTCCTGGTACAGCCCGATGCCAGAGATGAGCTTCTGGCCTACTTTCTCATCGTGCGGGCTCTCAGGCTGGCAGACCAGGGGGCGCTGGCTGTCAACGAATAGGGCTGTCAACGAATGGGAAACGAATAGCAGCATGGAGGGAGACGATGTATCAAAAGCTTTACTATGTGGACAAGCGTACGGGCACTTTTGCCGATGTCTTTGTGGCCTATGGACTGGCGACGCTCCTGGATAGCTTGTTGGCTATTTTCGTAGAGGGTGACCGCTGGGTGCGTATCCGGGATATGGGGCCTTATTACACCGTTGAGCTTAGCCACCCATTGCAAGAAGAATGGGTGAACAAGGCGCCTTTCCAGATGCTAGCTTACTATATCCAGACCGCTCGGACTGATCCAGGAGCCTTGGCGAACCTGCCTGCTTCCATGATTGTAGACTATCAACAAGAGTGGGATAAGTTCCGACAATACCGAGATATCCCCCAGGAGAAGCGGAGCAAGATGCCTGAGGAACAGATCGCCCGGATCAAACCACATCCCCAGTTCTCCATCTTCGCCTGGGTTGGAGAACGGCGGATGCAGGCTCTCGGCTCGTACAATAACCTGATCCTGCGCTGGCAAGAACTGGCACCCTACTTTGCCGAGAACCTGCGTCACATCCTGATGCTCTGCGCCACGCCGGAGGGGGATGTGGAAGCTGTGGAAACAGCCTGGCGCAAACGAATGAAGGAACTTGGGGCAGATAACAAGAGTGAAGCCACCCTGCTCCAGCTTTTCAACCCAAGCCAGGGCAAAGGTTTGAATGAGCCTAAGGCTAGCCGCCTGGAGATGGGCAACATTAAATCCTTTTGGCTGTTGGAGTATTTGAAGGCGGTGGGGATGTACCATTGCGCCGTGCCTCGCCGAGTGCAAGGCACCGATGACCGCAAGACCTATGCCCTGGCGCCAGTGAACATGCGCTTGGGGGCCAACGACGCTGTTCTGGCTGCCTTCCAGGAAGCCCTTTGGAACGATACAGCAGTGAAGATGGACATCCTGGCTGCTCTCCGCTACACCCGGTGCTTCCTGGATTGGTGCGAGGAAGCGCGGGGTCAGGACCTTATGGCCGAACTGTTGGGGCAGGGGCCAGAGAACTTCGTGGCAGGGATGTATGTGGCCTATTACAAGAGCCTGGGCCAGGCCTCGGCGGTGATGAATCTGTCTTTCATTGAACTGCCCCGCTGGATGCGGGTGGAAACGCCAGACGATGTAACCCTTTACAAGGAGGTGGTCGAGGAGCACGAGAACATCATTCGGAACATCGAGGAAGAGAAAGGAGGATACGAACTGCTGGCTTACTATCGGGATTTTCTCTCAGGCGGGAAGTGGGAGGCGTTCTTCGACTTTACCGCGGCCTACGGCCCATTCCTGATGCGGGAGCTAGCTCAGCAGCCCCGTCGGGTGAGGCCATTCACCACGAAGAATCTGGAGGTGTTAATCATGAAAAGCAACGAGCCACTTATGCCGATTCTGGGGTCCCCAGGCTTCCGCAACATCGCCGAAGCCATCCGCCGCAGCACGATTGTCCCTCAGTACCGCGGGCGGGGCGAGAGCGAGTATGAGATCCGTTATGGGTTGGGACAGGAACTCAAGCGGAAGGCGCTATACAGTGATGAGTTCATCGCTGCTATAAGTGAGTTCATGCAGAGCTACAATGCCGAGAACGCCCGGGTCTACGAGAAGACAGGAAAGCAATATCGCAAGAATATCCTGACCACTGATATCGAGGACATTGTGCGCCTGGTGGACAGGTATGGAGCCACCACCGTCGGTAATCTGTTGATCGCCTTTGGCTATGCCAGAGAAACAAAAGACGAGGAGGAACAACAATGAGCCAGAAACAAGCCGTTTTCTCCCTTTCCATCTGCGGGCGGGCCATCCTGGACGTGCACTCCCTGAACAATGAGGGAGGCGAGGGAAACCAGATCGCCACCCGCATGGTAAACGTGGTCTATCGTGACCGGGCCAGTGGTGAGTACAAACTGGCCACAGTCAATGCTGTCTCCGGCGACATGTTAAAACACATACAAGCCGAGCACTTGTACCTGCTGGCCAAGGGCAAGCTTCCACTTTGCGCCGGCTGCGAGAAGTTCAGTGCCAGCCGCATCTTGGACGACGCCGACTTCATGGGCAAGCTGCCGGTTCAGGACGAAGCCGTTATTGACGCACTTCTGAAACACTGCGCACTGGACGATTTGGAGGGCAACCTGATCGCCAAAGGGGCCCGTTCAGTGCCTCGCAAGTCGGTGGCCGAATTTGGCTGGGTAGTTGGCGTGCCGGACTACACCACAACCGAGAGCTACTTCCATGTGCGTTATGCGGCGGAACGAGGTGAGAGACCCGAAGAAGCCCAGCAGCAGGCCATCTTCCATCGACCGGCCAGCTCCGGTGTCTACGCCATCGTCGCGAACTTCGAGATGGCCCGCATCGGCTTCAACGATATCAGTCAACAATACGCCATAGCCGATGACGAGCGAGAGAAGCGCTACCTGGCCTTTATGGAGAGCATCCTTTACAGCTTTGTCGAGCCCAACGGGGCCATGCGGGGCACCCAAAACCCACACATCGTGGACTTTCAAGGCGTGGTGACGGTCACCAATCAAGTAATGCCTGCCCCAGCCTTAAGCCCCTTGGACGAGAACTATCGCCAGGAAGTGGAGAGGGTAGCCGGAGCCCTGAACGGCCTCAAGCCGGCAGCTGTGACCGTCCATCGTTTCGATTCCATGGGCCAGTTCGCCGAGGTGATGAAAGAGATCACTGAGACCACACGGCCATACAAATTGCCTGGTAGGAAGTGTCAGTAATGTGGCTCATCGCCGAATACCGGCCGGTCACTCTCTTCTCCTTCAAGTCAGGGATGGCCACCTCTTCTGGGGCGAAAACGCTTTTTCTGCCCACGCCGTTCGCCATTCGTACCGCGCTCCTCGACGTGGCCATCCGCAGCAACGGACTAGCGGTAGGCCCGGTGACCTTCGCCTGGATCAAGGAACTCTCCATCGCCGTCCGCCCGCCTGAGCGGGTGGTGGTCACCAACCTCTTCGCAAAAATCCTTAAGCCCACGCGCAAGAAAGAGGCCGCAGGGGCGATGGATCGCACCCTCGCTTTCCGGGAGTATGCTTGTCTTGAAGGAACGGTAGAGCTGGCTTTTCAGGTGATGGAAGAACGGGTCAAGGAATTACAATCCCTGCTGGCTCAAGTGAATTACTTCGGCAAGCGAGGGTGCTTTTTCCAGTTGCTGAGGCCGCCAGAAATAACGGAAGCGGTACCGAAGGGCTTTGTTCCAATGGACGGAGTAAACGTTCATGGTACCCAGGTCAGCGGTCAGTGCCCAAGAACTTTTGTGGCCGGGCTCATCCAGATGATGGACGATTGGGGGGAGAGTCTGACCTTCGCCAAGGCCAACATCCACACAGACGAGAAAATTGTCCTGGGGAAAGACCGGGTACGCAAGAGCATCGTGTTGCCCTATCGCTTGGTGCGCTCTAGTAAGGGCTTCAGCTATTACGAGCGGATATAAGGCAGCGCCTTGCCGGCGGAGAACCGGATTGCCGAGTTGATGCCTCCATGCACTCATCCGCTCCGCCGTTACGAACTGCTGTTCGAAGCATATAATCAGGTGGCAAAGGCTTTATCAGGTCTTCGTGAGCCATCCTATCTATTTTTGTGCAGGTGTGAAGCAGCTAATCACTTGAACGCTCGCCGCCTCTACTTCGCTGCCGAGGCGCAGGAAGTGATCGAATCTAACAAACACCAATATTCGGCCCTCGGCGGATATTTTACCATGAGGTATCTCATTCTCCGTGGGCAACCACGAAACGAGGAGAACTACCACCGATTCGGCACCGAGGGCGAGACTCTACATGTGCCCGAATGGTATTTGAGAAGATGTCGTCTCTTGGAGTAAGAGGGGTGTTCGCCCATCTGCGGTCTCCTTTTTGCTGGGTTTGGCGCTTTCGTGATCGTGAAACTGTCTCCGACCAAAGCAAAAAGGGATTTTGTGGCATCATACAGGGCAGACAGGTGCAGCCATGGAGTCTTTCGACCTCGGGCAATACGCAACAGACTTGGAGAACTACTTTGCGTCTCTGGAGGGGGTCGTGCTGGCCTACCTGTTTGTCTCCCACGCCCGCGGACGGGTCTGGGCGCAAAGCGACGTGGATGTGGCCGTGCTGCTGGAGGGCCGCCCCGATGATGACCGCTGCTTCGACATGCGGCTGGAGGTCATCGGCGGGCTGATGGGAATTCTGCACACCGACGACGTGGATGTGCTGATCCTCAACCAGGCCCCGCCCACGCTTCGCTACTCCGTGCTGCAAGACGGCATCCTTCTTTTTTGCCGCGACCGTCAGGCGATGATCGAGTGTCCCTTGAGTGGTGATGCTTTCCGACCGGAGGCCCTTTCCGAGGCTGAAGAAGAGGATCGGCCAGATGCTTGGCCGTTTGGCCTATGAAGACAACGTTCAGGGACAGTCCATCGACCAGGAGGAGTGGGAATGAAGAGAAAGTTCGAGAGGGTATACCAGTTCGTGGTAAGGCTCGAGGGGATCGAGCCGCCTATCTGGAGGCGGATTCAGGTCCCTGAGACCTATGACTTCTGGGAACTGCACGTGGCCATACAGGACGCCATGGGCTGGGCGGATTACCACCTGCACGAGTTCTTGATTCGGAATCCCGTTACTGGGAAGCAAGAGGAGATCGGCATACCGGACGAAGATGGGGAGATGGAGATCATTCCAGGCTGGCGGCGAAAGATCGCCTCTTATTTCTCTGAAGCCAACAGCCTTGCCAGGTACGTGTATGACTTTGGGGACGACTGGGTTCACACATTGGAACTGGAGAGAATACTCCCAAGAGATAAACACGTTGTTTACCCGGTCTGCGTGGCGGGTGAGCGCTCGTGCCCGCCTGAGGACTGCGGAGGAGTTGGGGGTTACAAGGACTTCTTGGAGATCATCATGGACTCCTCCCATGAGCAGTACGAGGAGATGAACGTATGGGCCGGCGGGGATTTTGACCCCGAGCGGTTTGACCCCAGCCGGGTCGTTTTCGATGACCCGCAAAAGAGATGGAAGATCGCCTTTGAGGAGGCATGAGCTTGGGGCCATGAGCACTTCGGGATTCCACTTGACCTGTTTCCGTTTCACCCTCGCCCCCAGAGAAGAGATCCGTCTGCCAAGGATGAACAAGGGCATCACCCTGCGCGGGGCATTCGGGAGCTCCTTCCGCTCCCTAGTCTGCGTTCACGGGATGGCCTCTTGCGATGAATGCCAGATGCATCCCACCTGCCCCTACGGGTTCATTTTCTCCCCTCGAGTCCCGGAAGGAGCGGAGCGCCTGCGCCTCAACCGCGACATCCCCAGGCCCTTCGTGATCAAACCTCCTTTGGAGGAAAGGCAGGTCTTTGAGCCGGGGGATCACCTCTGCTTCGATCTTGTGATCGTGGGCAAGGCAGTCCAGTTCTTTCCCTATTTCTTGGTGAGCTTCAGGAACTTGGGTGAACGTGGGATAGGGGTGGGCCGCGGCAGGTTCGACATCTCGAAGGTGGAGGCCCTGGACGCGAATGGGGATCTGGAGGCGGTCATGGCGAAGGGCGACCCGATGGTGAGGGTCCCAGAAAAGACTATTGGCCTGGCTGACGCCCCACCCCCTCCGACAGAACGGGTCCGGGTGGATTTCTTGACCCCGATCCTCCTAAAGAAGGAGGATCAGTGGGCCCGCCCCTCGTTCGGTGTGCTCATGAGGAGGCTCAGGGACCGAATCCAGGCCCTCTCTTATTTCTACTGCGGAGAGGCTCTGGCCATGGACTTTCGGTCCTTCGGGGAAAGGGCGGACAAAGTGAGAACTCCGTACGAGGACTTGCACTGGATAGAGGAAAACAGGTATTCAAAACACCGGGACCTGAAGCACACCCTGAAAGGGTGGGTCGGAACCGTCACCTACGAGGGGGACATGGAGGATTTCTGGCCCTTTCTATGGATGGGCCAGTATGTGCATGTGGGCAAGGCCGCCGTGTTCGGACAAGGATGGTACCGGGTGGTACCGGAGGGCGAGTAGGTGCAGCCGGTGTGGCCTTCGATGGTGAAGGCCGCTGACGGCGGGGAGGGGGAGTGACTGCCATGAAGGAGACGAAAGACTCTACGGCGAAAGTGGTGCCCATGACGGCGGGTCAGGGTGAACGCTGGCCTCTTAGAGGTCCCGCACAGCTGAACCTTTTTACAAAGGAACCCACGCCGATACCACTCCTAATGGACAGGGAAGTTGAGGATGAGCTCAGGATCAGCGATGAAGTGGCCCTGGCTCGCACAGGGGATGCCTCCCAGTTGGTGCTTTCGGGATTCGGGCTTTTCGTGAGCAAGAAGGCTGAGCGCCTCCTTGTCCGGAAAGGAAAGGATCTGCTATACGAATTTCCTTTTTACCGCCTGAGCGAGGTGACGCTGGCCTCACGAGGGATAACCATATCCTCGGATCTGATCATGGAGCTTTGCGAGAGAGGTATTCAGATCAACTTCTTGCATGGATCGGGCAGGCCCTATGCCAAAATCACGGCTCCCACCCTCTCGGCCACGATCCAGGCCAGGAGGGAACAATTCAGGGCCCTGGAAGACCAAAGGGGGATCGAGTTCTCCAAGGCAGTAATTGGAGGCAAGCTCAACAACCAAAGGAACCTGCTTCTCTACTTTGCCAAGTACATGAAACAAAGTGCCCCTGACCGATACGACTCGGTGACCAAGGTTGCAGCCACGTTGAAGACCCTCCGCCAGGAGATCCTCAAAGTGAAGGGCGAGGAGATCAACCAGGTGAGAAACGCCCTTATGGGCATCGAGGGTACGGCAAGCCGCCTTTACTGGGAAGGGGTCCAACAGATAATCGCGGAGAGGGCGTCCTTCATGGGCAGGGTCAGGCGTGGTGCCACAGACGAAGTGAACTCGATGCTCAACTATGGATACGGGATCCTTTACTCTCAGGTTTGGGGTGCGGTGGTGGCAGCCGGCCTGGAGCCCTTTGCCGGGTTCTTGCACGTAGATCGCCCCGGCAAGCCCTCCCTGGTATTGGATCTGGTAGAGGAGTTCCGCCAGCCGATTGTGGACAGGACCGTCATTGCCCATGTAAACCGGGGGGAGTCTATTCGGATGGAAGGTGGGCTCCTCAGCCCTGACACTAGAAAGGCCCTGAGCGAGAAGATTTTGGAAAGACTGGAATCCAGGGAGCGTTACCAGGCTAAGAGCTACCAGCTCAGATCCATCATACAGATCCAGGCACGTAATTTCGCGGCGTTCCTGAGAGGTGAAAAAACTTATCGACCCTTCTCGTTTAAATGGTGAACTGATGGGGAAGATTGTCAAGAAACAGGAACTGGTAAAGACCGGGATCGATGCCCTGGATCTGGTGGGTAGGGTTGGGGAGGTTTTGACCTACGTATTTTACGACATTGAGAAGGACAAGATCAGAAACCGGGTCGGCTCCATTTGCAAGGACTATGGCCTGGAACGGATCCAGTTCAGTGGTTTCATAGGCTACCTTTCCCGGAACCGGCGAGAGGAGCTGGCTACCAAGCTGCGTGATACCCTTGCTACCACCACCGGGAAGGTCCTCATCCAGCCCGTATGCGAGAGGGACTTCCGGGAATATCGCGAGTTCATAAATGTGGAGGAGGGGGAGGGTGAGGATGGCACAGGGGTTTGACGGGCCGTTCTCTGGTCTGGGCGGGGAGGAGCTGGAACTGAGGGTAAATGACCTCAAGCAGTATGCTTATTGCCAAAGAATAGTCTACTACCAGTATGTGCTCCCTGTGGAGAAAAAGGCCACCTACAAGATGGAAAGGGGAAAAGTCGCCCAGGAGGAGATTCAGAGGCTTGAGAGCCGGCGCAAGCTCAAACGATACGGCCTGGAGGCTGGATCCAGAAAGTTCGACATTTGGATCCGCTCAAAGAGACTAGGGTTGTCTGGGAAACTGGATATGCTTATAGAGACAGATTCAGAGTGCTTCCCAGTTGATTTCAAGTGGACAAAGGGAGGCGTCCAACGAAATCACTTGTTCCAACTTGGGGGTTACTCCCTCCTCGTGGAAGAGCGGTTTGGGAAACCGGTTCGGACCGGGTTCGTATACCTCCTAATCCAGGAAGATGCTGTTCACTATCCCATGAACGCGGAATTGAAAGAGGCATGCAGGGTTGCTTTAAGGGATATTCGCTCTATGATTCGAGAGGAGCGATTTCCCGATCCGCCAAGGGAGAGGGCCAAATGTGTGGAATGCGAGTACCAGAACTTTTGCAGGGATGTTTGGTGAGTTCGACCGGATCACTACAAGCTGCGGATGATCCGGGATATCCAGGACGCCAAAAGTAGGGGTGATGTTTATCCCGCCCGGGATCAAATCCGCGTCCAGTCGCAAAGCTCCGATGTCGAACATCCGGGCCGTATCATGCGTAACCGCTTCTGTCTTCACGGATGGGTTGGTTAGATGGTCTGAGAGATGACATGATTGCCAATCGAACTACATCCTCATGCACAGGGCGAACGGCAAGCCCCTGGTGGCATATCTCGACGTTTCCCAAGGGGTTGGGGGCCGGGCTCCACTGCCAGCGGCCTCATGATAGATCGTGGTTAGAGCAGGTGGTTGACATGAGCATTTGTCGGGGGGTAGAAAAAGAACCTAGAAAGTTTCGCAAAAGGGAGGGGGTGGGGAGACCAAACGGCGGGTTGCGAAAAGTTCGGCCCATCCACCCCCCTATGGGCCCAGCTTTCAAGCGGCACCAACTAGCTGTTTCAGCAGTTGTCCCGATGAGGAGGGAACTGAAAAGTAAGGCTTGTTCTCCATCTTGAACTCGACTTGCGTGTTTCAGCAGTTGTCCCGATGAGGAGGGAACTGAAAACCTGGAGGCGCTGTCGCGCCACATCGCGCGCCGTGAGTTTCAGCAGTTGTCCCGATGAGGAGGGAACTGAAAAAGTAGGACTGGGCGCCGTCCAGGCCTAGCAGGTTCCAGTTTCAGCAGTTGTCCCGATGAGGAGGGAACTGAAAATCAAGAACAAAATAGTGCAGGCGATCCAGGCTCCGCAAGTTTCAGCAGTTGTCCCGATGAGGAGGGAACTGAAAATCTATTCCCAGGATTGGAACGTGGGGGTCAACAAGGCGTTTCAGCAGTTGTCCCGATGAGGAGGGAACTGAAAACCCGTAGTTCTAAAGGCATCCTAGGAAATACCCCCCGTTTCAGCAGTTGTCCCGATGAGGAGGGAACTGAAAAGGGTAGGAGCATACCTCCAAAAGCCATTGCCCTCGTGTTTCAGCAGTTGTCCCGATGAGGAGGGAACTGAAAAGTAGGACTGGGAACCATCGAGGGCCAGGAGATCCCAAGTTTCAGCAGTTGTCCCGATGAGGAGGGAACTGAAAAAGTAGAAGGTATACTAGGCCTCTGACCACTGTACACGTTTCAGCAGTTGTCCCGATGAGGAGGGAACTGAAAATGAGTTCCAAGACTGGGTGTGGAATCCCCAGAAAAGGAGTTTCAGCAGTTGTCCCGATGAGGAGGGAACTGAAAATGCTCCAGGAGTCGGCGAGCCTCTTCGCGGTGACTGAGTTTCAGCAGTTGTCCCGATGAGGAGGGAACTGAAAATTCTGAACTTCCAGGTGGAGACGCTTAACTCCTGCGGTTTCAGCAGTTGTCCCGATGAGGAGGGAACTGAAAAAGATCTTCATCAAGGAGGACTGAGATATGGCTTACGTTTCAGCAGTTGTCCCGATGAGGAGGGAACTGAAAACTTGCCAGTTAGACTTGGCTACCACGTAGTACTCCGGTTTCAGCAGTTGTCCCGATGAGGAGGGAACTGAAAAGGGGATGACAGGGGAGCAGGTAGACGAAGTCTTCAAGAGTTTCAGCAGTTGTCCCGATGAGGAGGGAACTGAAAAAGGCCTTGTCCAGGCAGCTGGACGAGTGATATGTCGGGTTTCAGCAGTTGTCCCGATGAGGAGGGAACTGAAAAAGCAAGGCGTATAGTAGTCCCTTGACCACTGTACAGTTTCAGCAGTTGTCCCGATGAGGAGGGAACTGAAAAGTTTATAGAAACTGCCGAGAAAACCTACGGCTTCAGGTTTCAGCAGTTGTCCCGATGAGGAGGGAACTGAAAAGGTCCCGTCCAGGCCCAGGAGATCCCAGGCCCAGGTTTCAGCAGTTGTCCCGATGAGGAGGGAACTGAAAATTGGTGCTGTAATGACTTTTAGGTCTAGGCAGGTATACGTTTCAGCAGTTGTCCCGATGAGGAGGGAACTGAAAACGTAGCCCAGGCGCCAACGGCCCCTACCCGGACGAAGTTTCAGCAGTTGTCCCGATGAGGAGGGAACTGAAAATTGATGCTGTAGGTGCGATGGAAATCAGGCTCAAGTTTCAGCAGTTGTCCCGATGAGGAGGGAACTGAAAAAGGCCCGAAGGCTTGAAATTTCCGAAAGGCCTCAACCAAGTTTCAGCAGTTGTCCCGATGAGGAGGGAACTGAAAAGGATTTCTCGGCGACGGTGAGCAGCTTCCAGACCATGTTTCAGCAGTTGTCCCGATGAGGAGGGAACTGAAAAGCTATAGTAAGCCTAGGCGTACGCAGACGGGGTCGAGTTTCAGCAGTTGTCCCGATGAGGAGGGAACTGAAAAGTTGGCTGCGGTTTTGTCCTTGAGGCGATACTGCTGGTTTCAGCAGTTGTCCCGATGAGGAGGGAACTGAAAAACTACCCATGCTCAATGATATCGCACACTTACAACAGTTTCAGCAGTTGTCCCGATGAGGAGGGAACTGAAAAATGGAGACGATGGTGTCTCCGAGCGTCATATTAGTGGTTTCAGCAGTTGTCCCGATGAGGAGGGAACTGAAAATAACTCACCAGCGAGGCTACGCGGATACCCCCGACGGTTTCAGCAGTTGTCCCGATGAGGAGGGAACTGAAAATCATCCAGTAGTGATTCTTGAGGCAGCGCCTAAGGGGTTTCAGCAGTTGTCCCGATGAGGAGGGAACTGAAAATCATGATTGCGTTTTGGAATCGCGTGTTACCCAAAAGTTTCAGCAGTTGTCCCGATGAGGAGGGAACTGAAAAAGTAGAGCGTATACTATTCCTTTGACCACTGTACACCGTTTCAGCAGTTGTCCCGATGAGGAGGGAACTGAAAAACTGGGACGAGGAAACCCAAGGCCGATGCCTACCCCGTTTCAGCAGTTGTCCCGATGAGGAGGGAACTGAAAATTCAGACTGGCCGCCCATTCACCGATGGCGATAAAGTTTCAGCAGTTGTCCCGATGAGGAGGGAACTGAAAACCCGTATCCCAGCGTAGATCGTTTCTCATGGTTTGGGTTTCAGCAGTTGTCCCGATGAGGAGGGAACTGAAAGCTTACCGATGAGGTCATTGCCGATAGTGCCATCAACCGTTTCAGCAGTTGTCCCGATGAGGAGGGAACTGAAAGATCTCCTGGCGCTCCCTGTCCCCCTGGGGCACCACGGTTTCAGCAGTTGTCCCGATGAGGAGGGAACTGAAAGTTCGGGCGGGAATCCCATGAGCCAACGGGAAAATGGTTTCAGCAGTTGTCCCGATGAGGAGGGAACTGAAAGTTGCCGCCCGGGAGATACCTTCTAAGTATTGCTTCAGTTTCAGCAGTTGTCCCGATGAGGAGGGAACTGAAAGTATCTTCTCTAAAAGAAGCCATAGTCTGTCCTGGAGTTTCAGCAGTTGTCCCGATGAGGAGGGAACTGAAAGTTGCCGATGCCGTGGCCGCTGCGCACAGCTACACGGAGTTTCAGCAGTTGTCCCGATGAGGAGGGAACTGAAAGCCTCGAGCAGTCAGCCGGTCAATCGCGTCACACACTGTTTCAGCAGTTGTCCCGATGAGGAGGGAACTGAAAGAGTCGGTCGCCATGCAGTCGGCCAGGTGGGGGGCAAGTTTCAGCAGTTGTCCCGATGAGGAGGGAACTGAAAGCTATGAGGCTCACCTGGAGGCGCACTTGAGGCGCCGTTTCAGCAGTTGTCCCGATGAGGAGGGAACTGAAAGTGTTGTCTGGACAACGAGTCCATACCAGGTCCCCCGAGTTTCAGCAGTTGTCCCGATGAGGAGGGAACTGAAAGGTTCACTGCCATATCCGACAACATTATCTACTGTTGTTTCAGCAGTTGTCCCGATGAGGAGGGAACTGAAAGTATTTGGACGACGCTTACCACGTGCACAGCCCTGAGGTTTCAGCAGTTGTCCCGATGAGGAGGGAACTGAAAGTCAGGGCCCAAAAAAGGAAAGGAGGAGTCATGGTACAGTTTCAGCAGTTGTCCCGATGAGGAGGGAACTGAAAGAGACAGGAATCGGAACTCCCTGCAAAAACCCTTCCCGTTTCAGCAGTTGTCCCGATGAGGAGGGAACTGAAAGAGACAGGAATCGGAACTCCCTGCAAAAACCCTTCCCGTTTCAGCAGTTGTCCCGATGAGGAGGGAACTGAAAGGAGGAAGAATTCGAACCCGAGACAGCACAGGAAACTGTTTCAGCAGTTGTCCCGATGAGGAGGGAACTGAAAGTTAGATGTTGCCCCCCACGCTGGACAAACAGGACCGCGTTTCAGCAGTTGTCCCGATGAGGAGGGAACTGAAAGTAACTACTTCTTCTGGATGGAACTCCTGGAGAACTGGTTTCAGCAGTTGTCCCGATGAGGAGGGAACTGAAAGACCATGGCCGTGCCAAAGCTTGCGCCCCCTTTCAACGTTTCAGCAGTTGTCCCGATGAGGAGGGAACTGAAAGCTCACTTATGGAAGCCATGGCTCCTTGAACTTCTTCGTTTCAGCAGTTGTCCCGATGAGGAGGGAACTGAAAGAGTCCCGGGAGTCAGTTGTGGCACCATAGCCTCAAAAAGTTTCAGCAGTTGTCCCGATGAGGAGGGAACTGAAAGTTGAAGAAATACGGGTTGGTAACAAGCTCCTGGCCGTGTTTCAGCAGTTGTCCCGATGAGGAGGGAACTGAAAGTGGCCAGGGCGTTGCGCGCATGTGCAACGTCATGGAGTTTCAGCAGTTGTCCCGATGAGGAGGGAACTGAAAGGTGGCCATGCCTAGCTCCATTAGGGTGGCCAGTGACACGAGTGGACACCCCACGAAGAAACATCTCGGAGACTACCTCCCCGATCAGCTCATCCTGCCTGCGAAAACGCCTAAGCACCGTACTGTAGCTCGTCCCGCAGATCCTACCCCTCGGAACGCGCACATCGCTTATGACATCAAAGCGCGTCCCAACCTGCCTGGATTGACACCCATTTCGAAGGTCTCGACGCTTGGAGCCCCTCTCTTAACACCCAGCTCCAATGAACCTCAAAAACTCTTTCTCCACATACAACTGTAACAGTTCCCTTACAAGCGCCATCAGCCCCGTCTCCACTCGAGCCAACAACTCCCCCAGGCTCCCCAAACCCTCTCCCGCCGCCTCCAAACAAACCCCTTGATCCACTCCTGGCTTTTTTGCTACTTTCTCTATCGGACTTCTCCTTTCTGGTCCAGGGTGTCTTGGAACCCGTAGTGGTTTGTTTTGCTCCTCCGGACGGTCAATCCCCTTCGCTCCTCAGCTCAAAACAATTTACGCGACCTTTGGAGTAATACTTAAGAAAGCTAATTGGAATACGACCAACACAGATACCCACTGAGAAATGGAAGAATCCGTGTTAAGATTCGTTGAAGAGTAGATTTGGTAGGAAAGGAGGCAATCAATGAAACTTACAGCGATTATTGAACGTGAAGGTGATGGGTACGTGTCTTTATGCCCGGAGTTAGATATCGCGAGCCAAGGGGGTAGTATTGAAGAAACTCGAGACAATCTTCGAGAAGCATTGGAACTCTTCTTTGAAGCGGCTTCACCCGAAGAGGCTAAGCAACGTCTTCACGGCGAGATTTTCGTAACCCAAGTCGAGGTGTCACTTGGGTAGGCTGCGAAACTTTTCTGGTTAAGAGGTGTGTTCCATTCTTTCGGGGCACGGCTTCATTGAGGTACTTAGACGAGGTAGCCATATCGTAATGCAAAAGAAGCTTTCCGGGGGCACATTAACTGTTCCTTTTCCAAACCATGACCAAATCAGAATCGGAACGCTTCAATCCATCATCCTCCAGTCTGGCGTGCCTCGTGGTGAATTCGAATCATGAGTTCATGATCTCTAACCCGGATTATTCTCCAAAGCCCGTAACTTTGGGGGCTCAAGCCCTCAATCCCCCGGTACGCTTCGAGATATTCCGACTCAAAGCAGAACCAAATCTGGAACCGATAAGCAGGGTGCTTTTGAGTATGGACCGGTTTGTCCAAAGATGTCACTAAGATAGCCTACGTTATCCCCTGATCCTTAATAATGCGTGCTAAGTCGCCCCCAGCTTCGCCTCGGCCGAGAGGGCCCCATATCCAAGTCCTAAAGAATCAAAGTGGTTCCGCCCTGCCTGCTCCGAGCGGGGCGCCTGCCTGTGAGTTGCAGGCAGACAGGCGGCAGGAAGGCAAGCCGCTGCCAGAAAGGCCATCACCCTCTGATCGCTTAAAAATCTACATTATCAAACACAAGGGTAGGGTAACGGGGAAAGAGGTGAAGAGCGAAAAAACAGCTTCTCAAGAAAGACTATAGATAAAAACCCCGATTTTGAGTACGTCATAGAAAAAAGTTTTGTTGGTCATATTTTAACTTGACAGCTGAGGCTATTTTTTCTATAAGGGCCTCAGGAATTCTCAAGTCACCTGTATAGATGCTCTGCCCCTCACGAAGACGGAGATTACTGATCCGGATCGTGGGCGGCTCAGAACATCCGCTTTGGGGGATTGACCCTTGGAGAAAGAACTCTGCCTCCATGTGCAAGGTCTCAGCCTCAGCTTTGGCGGCGTAAGCGCCCTGCAGAGCATTGATCTGGAAGTGAGAGAGGGCGAGCTTGTTGCCCTTATCGGCCCCAACGGGGCTGGCAAGACCTGTCTTCTCAACTGTATAAATGGTTTTTACAAACCTGACTCCGGCCGGATTCTGTACAAGGGAAGGGATATAACCTCGCTTCCTCTTCACAAAAGGGCCCACCTGGGGATGGGGAGAGTGTTCCAGGGAATCCAGCTTTACAGGGGGCTTTCCACCCTGGACAACCTCATGGCCGGAAGGCAGAAATTTTTCAAATACAACGTTCTTTCGGCTCTTTGGTTCATGGGCAGGGCCAAGAGGGAGGAGATTCAACAAAGAAGGGTGGTGGAGAAGATCATAGACTTCCTGGAGATAGAGCATGTAAGGAAGAAGATGGTGGGGGAGCTCCCCTATGGTTTAAGAAAAAGAATTGATCTGGGCAGGGCTTTGGCCATGGAGCCGGAGCTGCTCTTGTTGGATGAGCCCATGGCCGGAATGAACCTGGAGGAGAAGGAGGACATGGCAAGGTTCATTCTGGATGTGCACGAGGAAAGAGGCATATCCATGATCCTGGTGGAGCATGACATGGGGGTTGTAATGGATATAGCCCAGCGCGTTGTGGTCTTGGACTTTGGCCGAAAAATAGCCGACGGGACTCCCCAAGAGGTAAGCAGGGACCCTGAGGTGATAGCAGCTTATCTGGGTCAAAAAGGGACGCAGGGCTGATGGGTGAGAAGGGGAAGGAGGCCTTGACTGCTCAGGAGCTGGACACGCTGCCCAAGCTGCTTTGGGCCAACTACAGGGAGAACCCCTTTCTTGTGGCCATGCGAAAAAAAGACCTCGGGATATGGAATCCCCTCACATGGGAGGATTGCTACAACTCTGTTAAGAACTTCGCCTTGGGCCTTCATTTGCTGGGTTTCGGCCCGGGTGAGCGCTTAAGCATTGTGGGAGACAACGACCCCCAGTGGTACTTTGCAGAGCTGGCAGCACAGGCCCTGGGTGGGGCGGCCGTGGGGTTGTACATAGATGTGATCCCTTCTGAGGTCCAATACATAGTGGATCATTCTGACAGCACCTTTGCTGTGGCCAAAGATCAGGAACAGTGTGACAAGCTTTTGGAGGTCCTCGAGAAATTACCCAAGCTCAAGAAGATCATTTACTGGGACCCCAAGGGGATGAGGTCCTACGGGAGCATCCCTCAGATCATCTCCTTCGAGGAAGTGGTGGACCTTGGCAGCAGACATGAAAGGGAGCATCCGGGCCTGTTCGAGAAGATGCTCGCCGTTGGGAAGGGAAGGGACACAGCCGTGCTTTGCTACACCTCAGGCACAACCGGACTTCCTAAGGGAGCCTTGATAAGCCACGACTTCCTCATAAAAGGGGCCAGGAAATTCGCACTGGTAAAACCCTGGCAACCCACAGACGAGTATCTCTCTTTTGTCCCCCTTGCCTGGATAGCGGAGCAGCTTTTCATGGTGGGATGGCTGCTTTGGAAGACAAAAGTGAATTATCCGGAATCCACTGAGACCATCCAGGAAAACATCCGGGAGATAGGCCCTCATTTCCTTCTTCTGGGGCCCAGGCAGTGGCAGGGTCTGGTCTCCATGGTACAGATGAAAATGAACGATGCAGGGCTTTTGAGGAGATGGGTTTACAAAGTCAGCATGGGAATCGGTTACAGGGTTTCACATTATAGGTTTGAAAAGAGGCAGACGCCTCCTGTTTTCTGGAGGCTGCTCCACAAGTTGGCCGATCACTCCTGCCTGCTTCATATCCGGGATCAGTTGGGGCTGAGAAGAGCTCGCACAGGCCTTACAGGTGGCTCCTCCTTGGGTCCGGATGTTTTCAGGTGGTTTCAGGCCATAGGGGTCAACATAGGGGAGGCTTATGGCCTTACGGAAGTAAACCCTGTGGCCATGCATCGGGAGTGGGCCAAGGCCGGAACAGTAGGGCCCCCGGTGCCCGGGGTGGAGGTGAAGATCTCGGAAGAAGGCGAGGTCTGGATAAGAAGCGACGTGATTTTCGACGGCTACCACAAGCAGCCCGAAGAGACAGCCCAAATCGTTCAAGACGGTTGGGTCAAGACCGGAGATGCCGGGTTGTTTGACGAGAACGGCCACCTCATAATCCTGGACCGCATGAAGGACATGCTCACCTTGAGGGGCGGGGAAAAATACTCTCCTACCTATATTGAAAACCGCCTCAAATTCAGCCCCTACGTTAAAGACGCCATGGTGGTGGGGGGGGAGAAGCGGGATTTCCTCTTCGCCATAATCAACATGGATTTCGACAACGTGGGGCGCTGGGCCGAGAAAAAAGGGATCTCCTACACCACCTTTGTGGATCTCTCCCAGAAAAAGGAAGTCTACGAGCTCATCCAGAAGGACGTGGAGCGGGTGAACAAAGACCTGCCCCTCAAGGCGAGGGTAAAGAAGTTTTCTTTGCTGCACAAGGAATTCGACCCCGACGAGGGCGAGCTGACCAAAACCAGGAAACTCAGAAGAGCCTTCCTGGAGAACAGATACAAGGCAATGATTCAGGCCGCTTATGCAGGAGAGGAAAAGGTTGTGACAGAGGCGGAGGTGAAGTACAGAGACGGCAGAACAGCCGCGGTCAGCACCGAAATCAGGATTTGGGGAGCCCAGTGATGGATCTTTTCCTGCAACTGGTTGTCAGCGGAGTCATGACAGGCGCGGTTTACGCTCTTATGTCATTGGGCATAGTGATCATTTACAAGGCTTCCAGCGTTTTTAACTTTTCCCACGGAAGCATAGTGGCTTTCACCTCTTACCTTGTCTGGTCCCTTTTGGTGCAACTCCAATTCTCCCCCATGCTGGTGCTTGGCCTCTCACTGGGAGTCATTTTTGTCATGGCCTTTTGTATCCAACGCTTCATACTGCAGCCCCTCACAGGACAACCCATACTGGCTGCAATAGTGGCCACCCTGGCATTGGCAGAAGTAATAAACGGCCTCATAACCCTTATCTGGCCAGGGCCTGCAAGGGTGTACCCCAAAGTGATCCCCTCGGGCGTTGTTCAGATGGGCACGGTGGTTTTCACCTGGGAGGCAAGCCTCAACTTTGCCATATGCGCAGTGGCCTTTGCCGGGTTCATGTTTTTCTTCCAGAAGACCAAGATCGGGCTTACCATGCGCGGTACCGCAGAGGACCACCAGCTGGCCAGAAGCGAGGGGGTGCCCGTAAAGAGGATCTTTGTTTTGGCCTGGTTCATAGCCATCCTGATGGCTGCCATAGGCGGGGTGCTCATGGCCAAGATGCACGGGGTCAATCAGGAGCCCCTCATAGCCTTGGGCATGAAATCCCTCTCAGTGGTGATCTTGGGAGGAATGGAATCCATCCTGGGGGCGGTCATAGGAGGGCTGGCCATAGGGGTGTTGGAAGCCCTAGGGGCCGGATACTTGGATCCACTTGTGGGAGGCGGCATAGAGGAGGTGTTTCCCTTTGTGATCCTTCTTCTGACCCTCCTGGTGAAGCCCCATGGTCTTTTCGGCTATGAGAGGATAGAAAGGGTGTAACCGGATGCTGAAGAAGCCTTGCGGAACCTTTGACCAGACATACGCTCAGGATATGGCCCCTGTTCGCACCTTGTACAGAAAGATCCTTTTGGTTTGCCTTTTCCTTTGCATTTTCATCCTGGTTCCCTTTCTTGCTAACAACTATTTTTTGAGCGTAATGAACATAATCGGCATCACAGTGATAGCCATGATGGGCCTGAACATCCTGACCGGCTATTGCGGTCTCATAAGCGTGGGACATGCCGCCTTTATAGCCGTGGGGGCTTATGCCAGCGCGGCTCTTTCCAACCACCTGGGCTTCCCCTTTTGGGCCACACTTCCGGGAGCACTTCTGGCCACAGCAATCTTGGGGCTCATCGTGGGGCTTCCGTCCCTTCGCATAAAAGGTTTTTACGTGGCTGTCTCCACCCTGGCTGCTCACTACATAGTGATATGGCTCTTGCTGCACGGAGGCGAGGTTACCAAAGGTGTTTGGGGGCTTCCTTGCGAAAGCCCGGTGATCCTGGGCTATCGCCTGAACACCGAAAGAAGCATGTACTTCCTCATCATGGCAATTGCGGCACTTAGCACAATACTGGCCTTCAACCTGGTGCGAAGCAGGTTCGGAAGGGCCCTGGTGGCCGTGAGAGACAATGACATAGCCGCAGAGTTCATGGGCTTGGATGTCTTCAGGGTTAAACTCTTGGCCTTCATCATCAGCTCCATGTACGCGGGGATTGCGGGATGGCTCCAAGCCCACTATTTGGGGATGATCACCATAGAGCAGTTCCCCCTGATGGATTCCATCTGGTACTTGGGGATGCTCATAGTGGGGGGAATGGGGAGCATAACTGGGGCCATATTCGGGGCCTTCGCCTTCAGGCTGCTGGCCCAGGCTGTCATCTCCCTTTCTCCCATTGTGGGCCAGCTTGTACCGGCCCTTTCCGGCTCTAGTGTGGCGGGGATAACCCAGGTGTTGTTCGGTTTGGTGATCCTGTTTTTCCTGGTAGTGGAGCCAAGGGGGCTTAACCATCGCTGGCAGGTGATGCTGGCCTCCTTTAGGCTTTGGCCTTTTCCATACTGAGGAGAGAAAAAAAGAACAAAGGAGGACGGGAAATGGCAAGCACGGGCAGCAAGAAACATCTTTGGGTTGCAGTGGTGATGTGGCTTTCCTTTTGCCTTCTGGCCACGGCTGCACAGGCCCAGTCAAAGCCAGTCATAGCAATAGGCCATCTTCCGCATTTCACCGGGGCCTATGCTGCCACCCAGGCCGCCTTCGCCCCTGCCCAGGAAGATGCCATAGAATGGGCCAACAGGACCAACTATGTGCCTGGAGCGGAGCTGAAGCTGGTTTGGGCCGACGGAGGCACCGATACGGCCAAGTCTTTGGCTGCTTTCAAGAAGATGATCTCTGAATCCCCTAAGCCGGTCGTGATAATAGGAGAATCAACGGCCACAGGCACTGCCCTGGTCAAGATGCACGCCCAAGAGAAGGTCCCGGATGTTGAGGGCGGTATGAGCCTGGCCATGATTCAGCCCCCTTCCTGGACCTTCTGCCAACCCCCTCCATATCAGAGCCAGTTCGGGGCGTGGGTGGACTACTTCCTAAAGCATGTCTGGAAAAAGAGCGAGCCCCCCAAGTTCGCATGGCTCACCTGGGACAACCCCTTCGGCAAGGCCCCCATGACCCCTGAGGCAGAAGCATATCTCAAGTCCAAAGGGATCAAGGTTGTGGCCACGGAATTCATCCCGGCGGTGCCTTCGGACACAACGGCCCACATCCTGAGGCTCAAGGCTTCGGGCGCTGATTTCACCTACGGCGGGATGTACCCCTCGGCCTTGGCCGTGGTCCTAAAAGACATGGATAAGCTGGGTATGACGGGGAAGATCACCATAGGGATGAGCTATGCCTGCAACCTAGGGGAGCTGACCAAGTATGTGGGCCCGCTTGCCAACGGGGTACACATAACGGGGATAAACACCCTGGTGGAGGAATGGGACAAGAAGTGCCCCATGGTGTCCCAGATGTACAAGGAGAAAAAGAGGGACGTGGATCAGTGGGGGTACGGCAACTGCTGGTCCAAGTTCGCCATTGCAATTGAGGCAGTCAAGATGGCCGCCCAGAAAGTGGGAGCCTCCAAGGTGGACGGGCAGGCCGTCTATGACGCGCTTGTGGCCATGAGGAACTTTGACGCCTGGGGCACAAGCCCCCCCATCTCATTTTCCGAGACCCGCCGAGTGGGAATGGACTCCGTGGAGATCCAGACAGTTGAGAACCAGAAGGTGATCTCCAAGGGGTTCTTCCCGGTGCCTGATCTGCTTCCGGGAGGCAAGGACGTTCCCAAGTGATGCTTGCCCTGAAAAACATAGAGGTCTTGTATAACAAGGTCATCCTGGTCTTAAGAGGGGTCTCCCTGGAGGTGGCCGAGGGTGCCATTGTGGCCCTCTTGGGGGCCAACGGGGCGGGCAAAAGCACCACCTTGAAGGCCGTCTCAGGTCTTTTGGGGGAGGAGCTGGGGGAGATCACCAGAGGGGCCATTTTCTTCAGGGGTGAGAGGATAGACGGGAAGCCCCCAGAAGAGATAGCCGGGCTTGGGATAAGGCAGGTCATAGAGGGGAGGCGCCTTTATTCACACCTGAGCACCCAGGAGAACCTGCTCATGGGGGCCTTTTTGAACCGGAGCCGAATGGATACAAGGAAAAGGCTGGAGGAAATCTATGCCTACTTCCCCAGGCTCAAGGCCCTAAGCAGTAAGGTGAGCGGCTATCTCTCTGGAGGGGAACAACAGATGCTGGTCATAGGGAGAAGCCTCATGGCCTGCCCCAGGCTTCTCATGTTGGATGAGCCATCCTTGGGCCTGGCCCCTTTGATAGTGGAGGAAATTTTCAGGATAATAAGGGAAATCAATACCGCAGAAGGGATCGGGGTGCTCCTCGTGGAGCAGAACGCCAGGGCGGCACTGGAGTTGGCGCAGTATGCCTTTGTGATGGAAGGAGGCAGGGTGGTTTTGGACGGGCCTGCGGAGAAGGTGAAACAGAATGAGGATGTGAGGGAGTTCTACTTGGGGCTGACCGGTGTGGGGGAAAAGAAGAGCTACAGGGAGGTGAAGCACTACAAGAGAAGAAAGAGGTGGCTTGGGTGAGGAGCTGTTGAAGGGCTTCCAAGGTGGGGGGGGACCTCGAGCTGTGGAGATGAGGGACGAAATCCAGAAATTGAACAGAAAGAGGCAGGAGGCCTTTCAGATGGGCGGGCCTGAGAAGGTTTCGCGCCAGCATGCTCAAGGAAAGCTCACGGCCCGGGAACGCATAGCCCTCCTCATGGATCCTGGCACTTTCCAGGAATACGGTCTTCTTGCCACCCACCAAAGCCACAGGCCCCAGATGCAAGGCAGAAAAACCCCGGCCGACGGGGTAATAACAGGCTTCGGCCGCATAGATGGCAGAGCCGCCGGAGTGGTTGCCGAGGACTTTACCGTACTTGGCGGCTCTGAGGGCATGACCCACTTCCTCAAGAAGGTCAGAATGGTGGAGCTGGCCACCCAGGAGAGAGTTCCGCTGGTGTGGCTTCTGGACGGATCCGGAGCCAGGGCCGAGGAGTTCATAGGGGAGGGGCTTCCGGCAGTATTCCATCATCTGAAAGTGGCCAAGATGTCCGGAATCGCGCCCCAGGTGGGGGTGGTAATGGGGCCTTGTGCCGGGGACTCGGCTCTGGTGGGAAGCCTCCTGGAGTTCATAATAATGGTGGAAGGTACAGGAATGATGGCCGCAGGGGGCCCACCTGTGGTCCTTACAGCCACAGGGGAGGTGGTCGACAAGGAGGGGCTGGGAGGTGTGGGGGTGCACTGTGTCGTGTCCGGGGTTGCGGACAACCCAGCCCGAAACGAGACAGAGGCCATAGAGTTGGTGAAAAGATATCTTTCCTACCTGCCCTCCAACGCCTGGGAGTATCCGCCATCCACGCCTCCTCAGGACGACCCTGAAAGGATGGACCAGGAACTACTGGAGGTGCTCCCTTCCAACCCCAGGCGACCCTATGACATGAAGAGGATCATCCGGAGCCTTGTGGACAGGGAGAGCTTCTTTGAGATCAAGCCTCTTTTTGCCCCCATGATGATTACCGGCTTTGCCAGATTGAACGGCCACCCCGTGGGCATAGTGGCCAACCAGCCCATGGTGTACGCGGGGGCCATAACAGCCAAGGCAGCCCAGAAAGAGAGGCATTTCATAGACCTTTGTACAGCTTATCACCTGCCATTGGTCTTCCTGGTGGATGTGCCAGGGGTCATGACAGGCCCCCAGTCAGAGAGGGAGGGGGCTCTTAGATACGGGCTGGCCGTAGCCTATTCCCTGGCCTGGGCCGAGGTGCCCAAGATCACAGTTGTGGTGCGCAAGGCCTTCGGCTTCGGGGGTTGCGCCATGTGCGGTTACGGGGCCAAGCAGACCCTCACTTTGGCCTGGCCCACGGCGGACTTTGGTTCCATGCCCGCAGACGGGGGGGTGCTTGCGGCCCACGCAGGGGAGCTTTCAGACTCTTCGGACCGGGAAGCCAAGAGAAGAAAGCTGGAGGAGGCCTATAAGGAGTATTGCGGGGCGTACCCGGCCGCAGGGATATTCAATGTGGACGATGTGATAGATCCCAGGGAGACAAGGCCAAGGGTCATAAGGGCCTTGGAGCTTGCCCTCTCCCGCCGCTCAGCCCCCCCTACGCCGGTCATGAGGCACGGGGTCATGCCTTGATATCGGGAGCTCACTTCATATTCTTTCAGCCTTGATTTTTCTTGCGCCCCTTGGTTCAGGGCCGGGAACGGATGGCAAAAATCAAATTCCTTACTCCTGCATGTCTTGGGAAAAGGCCTTTACTGGTTCTTGAGGAACTCTTCCGGTGTGGGAACCTTATCAGGCTCGTTGCAGGGGTCTTGAAGGTCAAGAGAGGCAAAGAGATAGCAACACCCAAATGTCCCCCCAAGGCTGCCATCCCAAAAAGAGGAGGGGCTGACAGTTTTTATCAGCCCCTCCTTTTTTTGCCTTTGGTTCTCTCGGGCCGGAATTGTCATTTGTCAAACATTTTTTGGATATCCGAGGGCTTGCTTGTGGTTTGCAGGGCCAGCATCAAGAGTATTCTGGCCTTCTGGGAGGGCAGATTATCGGCAAAAACAGCTCCTGCCTCGGCAAGTGTTTTCCCCCCTCCTTCGAATCCGTAAATCGGGAGCACCCTTCCATTGGGGACACGGGTGGAGATGACAACAGGTACCCCCTTACCTATGACCTCCTTGATGGCCTGATACATGGGCACATTGACATTCCCCCATCCCAAGGCCTGGATCACTATACCCTTGGCACCTTTTTCCACTGCTGTCCTGAGCAGCTCGCCGTCAGCCCCGGCGTACATAGGGATGATGTCCACCTTTGGAAGCTTCTCCGAAACCAGGGGCACGTGCTGCCTTCTGGTTGGGGCACGGTAGAAAATCACCCGGTCGTTGTCGGCGTTCCCAAGAAACCCGAAATCCCCCGACTTGAATGTCTCAACGTCGGATGTGTGGGTCTTGGTTACCTCCCTGGCGGCATTTATCTGATTGTTAAGGGCTATCATCGCCCCCTTGCCCTTTGCCTCGGGGCTAACGCAGATCCGAGCGGCATTGAGCAAATTGCGAGGCCCGTCAAAATCCCTCTCCGAGGCGTTGCGCTGGGCCCCGATTAGCACAATGGGCTTATCGCTGTCCACTGTGAGATCTAGGAAATAAGCGGTTTCTTCCAGGGTGTCGGTTCCGTGGCTTACTATTACGCCTGCCACCTCGGCTCTGGCCAGTGCCTCTTTTGCGGCCTTGAGGACTTGGACCCACTTGTCTGGATCCATGTAGTCAGAGGGGATGTTAAACAAATTCTGAACCTCCATCTTTGCAATCTTGCCGATCTCCGGGACTGTGGCCAGCAGGTCTTCCCCTGTGATGGCAGGTACCGGGGCTTGCTTCACTGGGTCAATCTTCATGGCAATGGTGCCGCCTGTGGAAATAAGCTTGACCACAGGAAGGTCAGCTTTTACCGAAACAGGGATGGCTATCAATGCAAAGGCCAAGATAATGCATGCTGTCCTAGCGTGCCTCATGGCTGCACCTCCTTTTGGTTTGTCTGGGAGATCCCTTGTGATGGGAAAGCCAACCCTTGCCCCCAAGGGTAGCAAACTTGCACACTCAAGAGATGGACTGCTCGGATCAATTTGATTCCCTGGAATTTGAACCCAAGTCTAGATGGTGATGGGAGGATTGTCAACGCAAATTTGCTTTTGCAGCCAATGCAGGTCCAGGTAAGCCCATCTGATCCCCGTTCTTATGGTAAATCTTTGGCCCTGAGGGCCCTGTGGAGAACTATGGGCAGTTCGCCTACTAATACGTACCGGCCTCGCCACTGGTGCATTCCCGGGATCCTTTAAATACTACCCAAAAACGGTATGACCAAAAATGGGTAAATTTACCCAAAAGTGGTATGACCTAAATTGGGTAGCATCTGCGCGAGGGGGTGGAAGAGTGCCTGACCCTGCTAGCCAACGGCTTTTTGGGTCATCCGGGCAGCCATGCCCTGCGGGAATGGGCGGAAAAGGAAGGCGCCTTGCCGCTTTACCGCCAACTGTTGCGTCTGGTCTACCGCTTCCTTTTCCTTTTGGTGGCCGAAGAGCGCGGACTGATGGGGGAGAATCGGTCCTACCTGGAGTACTACGGCATCAGCCGTCTGCGCCGTCTGCAAGCCGCCTGCGACCAGTGGGCTGCCGCCTTCTTCCAACCCCTGTCCTCCCTCCCCATTCAGGTGGAACGTATCCCGCCGCGCCCTGCTCCGCGCCGAACTGGACGCTTACTTTGCTCGCCTGTACGGGCTGAACCTCAAGCAACTGCGCTACATCCTCGATCCCACCGACCTGACCGAACGCGAACTGGCCGACATCCTCGACCCCTGGGAAGAAGTGGACGACCCGCTCGACCCGCAAGGCTACGAGGAACGCTGCCGCCAGCACCTTCCCCGCCAAAACCTTCCGCGTGCTGAAGGAGAAGGAACTCCGTCCATTCGGCGAATACCGCACCCGGCGGCTGGTGTTGGCGGCGTGGGAGGGTATGGCTTGACAACCTCGGCCACGCGAGCGATAATGTGTGCAAAATCTAAAGCATTTTTGTAGTTTTTACGTACATGAAATCATCGCCTGATCCGCAAGAGCTCTATCGCATCGCCGAGAGCCAGGCCGGCTATTTCACGGCCCGCCAGGCGCACGCGGCGGGCTTTTCCTTTGCTTTGCTGAACTATCACCTGAAGCAGGGCCGCTTTCTGCGCGTGCGCCGCGGCGTCTATCGTCTGGCGCAGTTCCCCGAAATGCCGCACGCCGACCTGTTCGTCGCCTGGCTCGCTGCCGGAGAAAAAGCCGTCCTCTCCCACGAGAGCGCCCTGGCCCTCTACGGCCTGACCGACCTGCTGCCCGCCGAGATCCACCTCACCGTGCCGCGCACCGCCTCGCGGCGCTTGCCGGGCATCCGCTTTCACACGGCTCGCCTGCATGCGGAGGAAATCACCCGGCGGCAGGGGCTGCCGGTGACGACCCCCGCGCGCACGATCGTGGACCTGATCCGCTCCGGTATGGCGGAAGAATGGGTCAGGCAGGCCATTCATCAAGCCCTGGCGCGTGGCATGCTCAACGAGACCATGCTGCGGGAAGAAGCCGCTCGACGCGGTGGGTATGTTGCGCAGATGATCCTCTCCCCTCTGGAGAAATTCCATGCGCTATGAGAGCAGTGCCGCCTTTCGCCGCGCGCTGGAAGACCGCCTTCGTCAACAAGCCCTGACTTCGGGGACGCCGTTGGCGCGTTTGCGCAAGATGGTGGCCTTCGAGCGTTTCCTGGCGCGGCTGGTCACGGCGCAGCCGGACGCCTGGGTGCTCAAAGGCGGACTGGCGCTGCAACTTCGCCTGGGAGAACGCGCCCGCACCACCCAGGATATTGACTTGCTCCTGCGCGAGGCCCTGCCGCTTGCAGCGATTCACAACGCTCTAGTTGCTGCCGCCTTGCTGGACATAGGCGATTGGTTCCTCTTCGAGGTTGCCCGCCCGGCCACGCCTGCTGATTTGCGTTTTCCCGTGCAAAGCCTGCTGGACGGACGCCTGTTCGAGTCCTTTCACGTGGATGTCGGGGTCGGCGACCCGTTGAGTGAATCACCCGTCATGCTGGCCGCGCCGCCCCT
>Ga0209381_1000162_pt1:0-5000 | contig 194380 bp, 155 predicted proteins | sample DewCreD2012metaG_FD_184111 | JGI IMG/M metagenome (GOLD analysis project Ga0209381, IMG submission 184111) | Hot spring sediment bacterial and archeal communities from British Columbia, Canada, to study Microbial Dark Matter (Phase II) - Dewar... ... | reverse complement strand
GCTCTATCGCCATCAGGAAGAGGCCATAAGGAAAGCCCTCTCCGGGGAAAGCTTCGTGGTGACAAGCGGCACAGGCTCCGGCAAGAGCCTCTGTTACTTCCTGCCCATGGTGGACCATCTCATCCGCCACCCCGATACCGGCGGTCTGGTAGGGGCACTGGTGATCTATCCCATGAACGCCTTGGTCAACTCGCAGGACCAGGCCCTGGAGACCCTCAAGGCCCAATACGAACGCCGAACGGGCAGGGAGTTCCCGGTCACCTTTGCCAAATACACGGGTGAGACCCGCGATGAGATTCGCAAGCTGATGCGCCGGCAACCGCCCAAGATCCTCCTGACCAACTATGTGATGGCGTAGCTGCTTCTGGTTCGTCCAGAGGACAGAAGATTCCTGGAGCGGATGGCGATTACCGAACAGCGGGTGGATAGGGATGGTCTTCCACCGTCCACTCGCGGCTTGCGGTTTCTCGTCTTCGACGAGTTGCACACCTACCGCGGCCGGCAAGGGGCGGATGTGGCCATGCTGGTGAGGCGTCTCAAGGAGCGCTGCGCAGGGCCGGGCCTGATCCATGTGGGGACCAGCGCCACCATGGTCGCACATCGTGAGGCCACGTCCGAAGAGCGGCGGCAAGCCGTGGCCGAATTCGCCTCTCGCTTTTTCGGCCATGCCTTTGGGCCAGAAAAGGTCATCGAGGAGACCTGGAACCATTCACCGTGGGGGGGCCGCCGGGGGCGGGGGAACTGAAAAAGGCAATGGCCGATGGCCAGTGGCGCATGGCCCGAGGGCTCGAAGAACTCAGGCGGGATCCGCTTGTGCGCTGGGTGGAGTACGAGTTGGGGATAGAAAGGCTCGAGGAAGGCCGTTTGCGGCGTCGGGTGCCCTGCTACCTTACAGAGGCAGCAGGTCGTCTGGTGGCGGCCACAGGTTTCTCGCGCGAGATCTGCGAAGGGGTTCTCCGAGAGGCATTCTCTCGCGCTGGGGAGCTTGTGCGCGAAGACGGGGTCCGAATTCTTTCCTTCAAGCTCCACCAGTTCATCAGCCAGGGGCGCGCCCTCTATGCCACGCTGGAGCCGGCGGAGAAACGTCGGTTTTCCATGGAGGGCCAGCTCCAGGCCGAGGACGGGCGGCTCTTTGTCCCCATCAAGTTCTGTCGCCAGTGCGGTCAGGAGTACTATCACGTCTTGCGCAGGGAAGACCGTTTCCTTCCCCATCCGATGGGCGTGGCGAGCGATGACGAAGATGGGGTGCCGGGATACCTGATGCTCGCGCCCGCCGGCAATGACTGGAACGAGGACCTCCTCCCAGAAGACTGGCGACAGGTCAACGGCAAGCTGAAAGCGAATTGGCGGGATCGCGTTCCCCGCCCCGTGTGGGTTGCACCGGATGGAAGCGTATCCACTCAGCCCCGCGGCGGATTCTAGAAGATGTGGTGGCAAGAAAAGGGCTTCTTTTTGTGCCTGAGCTGCGGCGAGTTCTACACTGCTCGGGAGCGGGAATTCACCAAGCTTGCAACTCTTTCCAGCGAGGCCCGCTCGAGCGCCACCACGGTCATCGCCTCGGCGCTCTTGCGCCACGCGAGCAGGACCCGGGCGGCGCAAGACAAGTTGCTCACTTTCACGGACAATCGGCAGGATGCCTCGCTTCAGGCAGGCCATTTCAACGACTTCGTCCACGTGGGTTTGCTGCGGGCTGCGCTCTATGCGGCCCTGCAAAAGAAGCCTCAACTTCGTTTCGATGAGGTGGCCGATGCGGTGGTGGCGGCCTCGGGCCTCACGCTTCGGGACATCGCCCGCAATCCGGAACTGGACCCTGGTTCCGCAGCGGCAAGAGACGTTTGGAAGGTCTTCACCGAGCTCACGGAGTATAGGCTTTACGAGGACCTGCGCCGGGGTTGGCGCGTGATCCAACCCAACCTCGAACACGTGGGACTTCTTCGAGTTGCCTACAGGGGGCTGGAAGACCTCTGTCGGGATCAGGGCAAATGGCAGGCGATCCCATGGATGGCTGGATCAACTCCTGAAAAGCGGGAAACCGTGATCCGAGCCGTGCTGGGTCAACTCCGTCGAAAGCTGGCGATTGATGCTAAGGTGCTGCGTGAGACCGCTCAGCAACAGATGAGGCGCCAGGCAGAGCAGCATCTAAACGAATTCTGGGGCTTGGACCCTGACGTGGAGCAACTGCGCCAGGCCCAGCGATTCGTTCGCCTGGGCAAATCAGCCCGGCAAGTGGAAGGGTTCAGCCTGGGGGCGCGGAGCACCATAGGGCGGTTTTTGCGTTCGCGGCTTGGCGTGGATGAGAAGGCCTACCCCAGGTTCGTGGATGATTTTCTCGACCTTCTGGTGGCCGATGGGTTCCTGGTCCGTTTGGACCCTGTTGAGGATCACCAGTTCTACCAGCTGGATGCAGGGTGTCTTGTTTGGTGCCTCGGAGACGGAACTCCCCCTCCGCCGGACCCCATTTACACGCGCCGCGCAGCAGGTGCGGGATACACGCCTGCCCCGCGTCACGTGCACGCCTTTTTCCAGCGGTTCTATCGAGAAGGGCCCGGAAGCCTTGCAGGTCTGGAAGCCCGTGAACACACAGCCCAGGTGGTGAAGCCTGGGGAGCGGGAGGCCCGGGAGCGTCGGTTCCGATGGACAAATCAGGACCGCACAAAGGAGGCTGAGCTGGGGCGGCGCCTGCCCTATCTCGTCTGCTCACCCACCATGGAGCTGGGCGTGGACATCGCCGACCTGGAGCTGGTCCACTTGCGCAACGTCCCGCCTACGCCTGCCAATTACGCCCAGCGCAGCGGAAGGGCCGGCAGGCAGGGGTAGCCCGGGCTTGTTGTGACTTACTGCGGTGCTCTCAACAGCCATGACCAGTACTTTTTCCAGCGCCGTACCGAGATGGTGGCCGGAAGTGTGCGGGCGCCGAGGCTGGAGATGGCCAACGAGGCGCTCTTGCGCGCCCACATCCACGCCATGTGGCTGGCAGAAGTGCGCCTGCCTCTGGGTCAGTCCATGGAGCAGGTCATCGACACCGAGGACCACGCCCTGCCGTTGCGCCAAAATGCAGCCGCCCAGATCCGCCTGAGCGAGCCGGCCCGCCAAGGCCTGCTCCAACGGATCAGAAGGGCCCTGACCGCGGACCAGGCCGATCTTCGTGCCGCCCCCTGGTTCAATGAGGCCTGGCTGGAGCGCTTGATCGCTGAGGCGCCAGAGAGCTCCGACCGCGCCTTCGATCGCTGGCGCGAGCTTTACAGCGCCGCCAACCGTCAACTCCTGGAGGCGCAAAGCGCGCTTCTGCGGGCCCGCAGGGCAGAGGAGCAGCAAGAGGCAAACCGTCGACAGCAGGAGGCGTTGCGTCAGCGCAATTTGCTGCTTCAGATCGAGACCCAGCGCGAGGAAAGCGATTTTTATCCTTACAGGTACCTGGCCAGCGAGGGATTCCTGCCGGGTTACAACTTTCCGACACTGCCTGTACGCGCTTGGGTTCCCCGTGGGGAAGGGGAGTTCATCTCGAGGCCACGGTTTCTGGCGATTCGCGAATTCGCCCCTGGCAACATCATCTACCACGAGGGCGCCAAGTGGGAGTCCGTGGCCTTTCAGGCTCCGCCAGGGGGGCTAGAGGAGCGAAAGAGTCAGAGGCGCTTGTGTTATCTCTGCGGTGCCTTTTGCCAACCCGATCTCGACCTATGCCCCGTGTGCGACAGTCGTTTCGACGGCGAGAACAGCTTTGTGACCACACTTCTGGACATGCCGAACGTGCGGACCCGCCGCCGGGAGCGGATCACCTCGGATGAAGAAGAGCGGCGCCGCCGCGGCTATGAGCTTGCCGTCTTCTATCAGTTCGCTCCCACAAGCGACGGTGCGCGACCTTGGGAGGCGGACGTGGCGGCCAAAGGCTCTGTGCTGCTTCGTCTGGTGTATGGGCCTGCAGCCACCCTGTTGCGAATCAATCACGGCTGGAGAGGCACTCAGCGGAAGGGATTCCTGGTGGACTTCGAAAGCGGGGAGCTCGTCACTTCAGGAGAACCGGTCAACCGCGGGCCGAGGCAGCCGCGCCAGGTGGAGAATCTCCGTCTGGGGATTCAGACCGTGCAAAACATCATGCTGGTCCGGCTCCTCCAGCCGGCTCTCCAGCTGGATGGCGGACTGGAAGCCTCCCTCCAATATGCCCTCCAACGCGGTTTGGAGCAGGCCTTCCAACTCGAGGAGACAGAAATCGCAGCCGAACGCATCGGGCGCGGTGAGCACAGGGCCATTCTTTTTTACGAGGCGAGCGAAGGAGGCAGCGGGGTCCTTCGCCGTCTTGTGGAAGAGGCCGATGCCATCAACATGGTTGCCCAGGAGGCCTTGGCGCGGTGCCACTTCGACCTCAGTGGGGGCGATCTCAAATCTGATTGTACAGCGGCCTGCTATGAATGCCTCTTGAGCTTCAACAACCAGCATGAGGCATTGTTGCTCGACAGGCGGCGGATCAGACAATTCCTGCTGGATTTGGCCTCTAGTAGGACCCTTCGGCGTTTTGAAGGGCGCTCATGGGAGGAGCACCTGGCGTGGCTTCGATCGCTTACCGACTCGCGCTCGGAACTGGAGCGGCGCTTCCTGGACACCTTGGCTGAGGGCCTCTATCGCTTGCCCGAAGATGCTCAGAGGCCCATCGCCGAGCCGAGCTGCATCCCGGATTTCTTTTACGGGCCAAACGTGTGCGTATTCTGCGATGGATCGGTGCACGACGAGCCGGGGCAACGAGCAAAAGACGATTTCGTCCGCAAGGAGCTGGTTAGGCGGGGCTACCGGGTAGTTGTGATCCGGTACGACAGAGATATCAGCGAGCAAATCTCCCGGCACCCCGATGTGTTTGGCTTACAGCATTAGCCCGCATTATCCCAGATTTCGCTTTTTCATTTGATAGAGGGAGAAATCGTCGGGAGTTTATCGTGTAACTTATCGAAAGAGAAACCTCCTTGGTGTATGTTGGCTTTGCAAAGAGCTCAAAACAAACACCAAAGGAG
>Ga0209381_1000160_pt1 | contig 195531 bp, 162 predicted proteins | sample DewCreD2012metaG_FD_184111 | JGI IMG/M metagenome (GOLD analysis project Ga0209381, IMG submission 184111) | Hot spring sediment bacterial and archeal communities from British Columbia, Canada, to study Microbial Dark Matter (Phase II) - Dewar... ... | reverse complement strand
GCAGCTTCTGGCCAATCTGCTGGACACGCCGATGAGCCGCCTCGACGACTGGCTGCCGGATCAGTGGAAGAAGAGATCGTCGCCGCCCGCCCCCGCCGACTCCTCACCGCAGCACCCCCAGCAACCTGCGCGCTGACACGCGATCACGCCCGCGAACGCCGCCCCGCTCCCCCGGCCACCATCAGAGTCGGTGCGGTTCGTGCAGCGGACACGGGGAATCACCCAACGGGCGAGTGTGAAAGGTGGGTATTTCCCCCTCGGTGGGGCGCGGATTGACAGGTGGCAGCCCGACGCGCCGTCGCACAGGCTACGCGGGCAGGGGCGGCGCATGAGGCCCATCACGGCCGGCCCGGGCGCTCACCCGCGGGCGGGAGCGCCGCTTCGTTGACACTTGCACCGGTGGGCGGCATGATCGAACCGGATCGGGCGCGTGCAGGCTGTGCGTGGCTGGCGCCTGCGGAGGAATTCGGCGGTGCAGTCCGGAATGGTGTGGAAATGGATGCAGTTCCCATGTACATGCCTGTTGCCGCTCCTGCTGGTGGCGTGCCAGCGGCCGGCGCCGCCCAACCCGGAGCAGCCGACGGCCGACGACATGGCGCGGCTGTACGGTCCGGCGAAGATCGAGGTGCTGCCCTTCACGTCGTTTCGGAGTTTCGACGACGACGCGATCCCGGACGGGATCGAAGTGACGCTTCGTCCGCTGGACGAACTCGGCGACCCGGTGAAGGTCTTCGGGACATTCATCTTCGAGCTGTACCCGTACCAGGCGGCGTCCGGAAATCGCGCCGGCCCGCGGTTGGAGTGCTGGACGCAGGTCGTCGCCGACGCGGCGGCGCAACGGCAGTTCTGGGATCGGGTGACGTCAACTTACGTGTTTCAGCTCGTCTGGGAGGGTGGGGAATTTCCTGCGGTCGGCCGCAAGTATCGGCTGGAGGTCACGTACCAGGGGCCCGGCGGCAAGCGTCTGTTCGGGACACACGACTTCGAGTTCACGCTCAGTCGCGGGCGGCTTCGCGAGGATCTGCGGCGAGAGCCGGGCGGCGAACTCGGAGCGCGCGAACGCTGATCCAATCGCGTCGGCTCTCGCCGCGCCTGCCTTGCCGATGGCGCAGGGCGTCATTATGATCCCGTCCGGACGTTGATCGCAGCACCAGTCTTCGAAAGGACTTGCGCCCGTGTCTGACCACTTTGCAGATCGCCTGCTGAAGGCGATCGCCGACAAGAAGACCCCGGCGGTGATCGCCATCGATCCGGTCTATGCCCGTCTGCCGGCCGAGATTTCCGATCATCGCGAACTGAACGATGAGACCGATGCCGAAGCAGCTCTGGACGCGGTGCTCGAGTTCTGCCGGAACGTGATTCACGTGGTGGCGCCGCTGGTGCCGGCCGTGAAGTTCAATTCGGCGTTCTTTGAGCGTTATTACTCGGAGGGCATCGAGGGCTACTTCGAACTGGTACAGGAGGCGGTCGAGCGGGACCTGGTGGTCATTGGCGACGTCAAGCGCGGCGATGTCGGGCACTCCAGCGAGGCCTACGCCGCGGCGCACCTGGTCGATTCAGAATTCTCGAATCTGCCGGATTTGCTCGCGCCGGATGCCATCACCGTCAATGGCTACTTCGGGACTGACGGCGTCCGGCCGTTCATCCAGGCAGCGTCGCAGCACGCCAAGGGCGTGTTCGTGCTGGTGCGCACGTCGAACGAAAGCGCGGCGGAATTTCAGGATCTTGTGACGGCCGACGGCCGAAAGGTGCACGAGGTGATGGCCGGGCTGGTCGCCGGCTGGGCAGGTGAGCCGGGACTCGTTGGCTCGCGCGGGTACTCGTCGGTCGGGGCGGTGGTGTCGGCGCGCGACGCGGACACGGCGCGGCGGCTGCGCGAGCTGATGCCGCAGTCGATCCTGCTGGTTCCGGGCTACGGCGCTCAGGGGATGTCAGCCGAGCAGTGCGCGGCGTTCTTCAAGTCGGACGGGTCGGGCGCGATCGTGGCGGCCGGACGCAGCGTGATTTACGCCTACGAGGAGCCGCGGTATCTCGAGTTGTACGCGTCGGAGTGGAAGAAGTGCGTGGAGCAGGCCTGCCGGGATTTCGTGGCCGATCTGGCAGGCGTGGTGAAGATCGGTTGATGGCCGCGGGAGATCAGACCCGATGTCCGGGCAGGTAACGCAGGGCCGCATGTTGATCGCGTCAATCATGATGGTTGTAACGCTGGGAGCGGTGGCGGTATGGGCCGCGGAGGCGCCCCCCGGCGGGTCGGCGCCCGCGGCGGCAGCGACGCAGCCGACGTCGCGACCGGATGCGCGACACCCTCGAGTCGCGCTTGAAACGACGCTCGGGACGATCGTGCTCGAGCTCGATCGCGAGAAGGCTCCCGTGACGGTCGAGAACTTCCTGCGGTACGTCGAGGACCGGCACTACGACGACACCATTTTCCACCGGGTGATCGATGGATTCATGATCCAGGGCGGCGGGATGACCGCCGGCATGAAGGAAAAGCCGACCAAGGCGTCGATCAAGAACGAGTGGAACAACGGCCTGAAGAACAAGCGCGGCACGATCGCGATGGCCCGCACGCAAGCGCCGGACTCTGCCACGGCGCAGTTCTTCATCAACACGGTCGACAACGATCGGCTGAGCATGCCGATTTCCGGCAACGCCGGCTACGCGGTTTTCGGTAAGGTCGTCGAAGGCATGGACGTGGTCGACAAGATCGCGAAGGTCGAGGTGCGCATCGCGGCCGACGCGGACCACGTTCCGAAGGAGCCGGTGCTCATCAAGCGCGCGAAGCGCCTGTAGGCCGGATGGCGCGCGGCCGCGCTCGTCCGCGCGTTCGGCTGTTCCCCGGAGCGAGCGGGTGGGCGTCTACGAGTTGACGGTGGAGAGCGTCTTTGCCGCGGCGCACCAGCTCCGCATGTACGACGGTCGGCTCGAGCCGCTGCACGGGCACAACTGGCGGGTTGAGGCCTTCTACGAAAGCGCGGAGCTCGACGGCATTGGGGTGGCGGCGGATTTCGCCCTGCTTCAATCCCACGTGGGGCGGGCCGTGGCGCAACTGCACGATCGCTTTCTTAATGAACTCCCGATGTTCGTGGAATGCAATCCATCGGCCGAGCACGTGGCCCGCTGGCTCCACGGCGAGTTGTCCCGCGCCGCCCCGCCCGGCGTGCGCGTGCGTCGGGTGCGGGTCTGGGAATCGCCCGGCTGCGCAGCGGCTTACGCTGACTGATCGGCTTCACCCTCGAGCTTCGGCTTGACGATAAATCCAGTGCAAACTAAGATTTATCGGTCATACGGGGACCTCGGGAACGGGCATGAACAAACACTGTCAGCGTTGCAAGAAGGCCGCGGCGACGGTGCACCTCACGGACGTGACCAAGCAAGGCAACCGGGAGCGTCACCTGTGCGACCGCTGCGCACAGGAGGAGGGGTACGTCGTCAAGGCCCCACATGTCGCTCTTCAGGAGTTGCTGACCGGGTTCGTGATGTCGCAGCCGGCGGTCCAGGAACTGTCGCAGCTCACGTGCCCGCATTGCCATTTGACGTTCGCTGAGTTTCGGAACGGGGGCCTGCTGGGTTGCCCGAAGGACTACGAGGTGTTCGAGCAGGCGCTGACGCCGCTGTTGCAGCGCGCGCACGACGGCCAGACGCGGCACGCGGGTAAGGCGCCGCGCCGCCTGGGGACGCCGCGATCGTTCCAGGCGGACCTGGCTCGGCTTCGCAAGAGCCTGCAGCAGGCCGTGGACCGGGAGGACTACGAGACCGCGGCGCGGCTTCGCGACCAGATCGACGCGATCGAGCAGAAATGAATATCGACGAACTGGTACGTCAACCCGGCGAGTGGCTGCGATCGGCCGGCCCGATGAGCGACGTCGTCATCAGCACGCGCATCCGGCTGGCGCGGAATCTGTCGGGCTATCCCTTCCTGACGCGTGCGTCGCCGGACGCGCGCGAGGAACTGTCCGAGCTGCTGCGTCGCGGCATCCAGGCGGCCGTGCGGGAGCAGAACTGGAGCTACTTCGATATCACGCGTTCGGCCGACCTCGATCGCCAGGTGCTGGTGGAGCGGCACCTGATCAGCCGGCAGCACGCCGAGGGCGAGGGCAGCCGCGGGGTGGCGGTATCGCCGAGCGAAACGGTGGCGCTGATGGTCAACGAGGAGGACCATTTGCGCATGCAGTCGATTCGCAGCGGGCTCCAGCTCGACGACGTGTGGAACGAGATATCGGCCATCGACGACCTGCTCGAGGAGCGGTTCGAGTTCGCCTATCACCCCCGGTACGGGTACCTGACGGCCTGCCCGACCAATGTCGGCACGGGGATGCGTCTCTCGGTGATGCTGCACCTGCCGGGGTTGAAGCTCACCAACGAGATTGAGAAGGTGCTTCGGGCGGCGCGCGACCTGCATCTGGCGGTGCGCGGGCTATTCGGCGAGGGCACCGATCCGGCCGGCGACTTCTTCCAGATCAGCAACCAGATCACGCTGGGCCGCAGCGAGCTGGACATCATTGAGGAGTTCCGGACGCAGATCATCCCGCGCGTGCTGGAGTTCGAAGGCGAGGCCCGCCGGGCGCTGTTGCGGGAACGAGCGGTGGCGCTGGAGGACAAGATCTGGCGTTCGTTCGGGGCGCTCCAGAACGCGCGTTCGATCAGCAGTGAGGAGACGCTGTCTCACCTTTCTCATCTGCGAATGGGCATCCACCTCGGGCGGTTCAGGGAGCTCGACCTGAACCTCCTGAACGAGTTGTTCCTGCTGACACAGCCGGCGCATCTTCAGAAACTTTCCGGAGGGAAGCTGGCCGGCGAGGATCGTGGCGTGCAGCGGGCCGAGTTCATCCGCCAGCGTCTGAACCAGAACTGAATGAGCGACGGCCGACGCGGCCGGGCTTGCCAGCGAACTCGGTTGACCTGAGAATCTGACCCATGGAGCTCGGTGTCACCGGTGCGTTCGGCTTTCCGGATTTCCCGCAACCCCACGTTCTGAGCCTTTATGCCTCGGTGGGCTGCACGACGGTTCAGGTCTACCGCAACCGCGAGACGCGGCTGGCCGCCGACGACATCGGCGCGATGGTGCGCGAGACGGGCATGCGGATCAACTCAATCCACGGGCACTTCGGCGACGACCTCGATCCGTCCAGCGAGGACGACGCGGTACGGCGGCGGAGCGTTGATATTTATCGCGCGGAGGCGGAATACTGCGCGCGGCTGGGCGGCGAGATGGTCGTGGTCCATCCGTGCCCGAGTCAGGTGACCGTCACTTCCCTCGAGCGCAAGTACGATCAGCTGCGGCGCTCGCTCGATGATCTGGCGCTGGAGGGCGAGCGCTCGGGCATTCGATTCGCCTTTGAGAACATGCCGCCGTACCATCCGCTCGGGCACGACACGCCGCGGCTGGTGCGCGAGGTGGCGTCGGTCGGCAGCCCGCACATCGTTTTCCTGCTCGACTTCGGACACGCACATATGACGGGCCACATCGGCGACGCGATCCGCGCGGCCGGCCGACACCTGGCGTACACGCACGTCCACGACAACGACGGCAAGAATGACTCACACCGACTGCCGTGGCGAGGCACGCTGCCGTGGGACGAGTGCGGCATGGCGCTGCGCGAGATCGGGTATCGGGGTGATCTGCTGCTCGAGGTCTTCGAGTCGCCGGCGGACCTGCCGGGGCTGCTGTCGTCGGAGTGGGCCGAGCGGATGCGAGGCCTGCTCAATCATTCGGCCCGGTAGCGCTGGAGCGCCGGGCGCAACGCGGACCGTCAGGCGCTCCATGCAGCGTCGATGACCGCGCGCGGTATGCCGATGTCGACCACGTGAACGACCCCCACGTATGCGCGAGCCGACGGTGCGTCGAAGCCCTGCTTGGGCGCGACGAAGGTGACGGTATGCGACGCGCGGACGGTGGGCGAACCCGGACGGCCGCTGTCGCAGTCAAGGCCGGACGGCAGATCGACGGCGACCACCAGGCGGCATCCGGCCGAATTGATGGCATGGATGATCTCGTCGGCGGGTGGGCGCGGATCGCCGGTCGCGCCGGTGCCGAGCAGGGCATCGACGATGGCCGCTGCGGTCGGAAGCAGCGTCAGCGCATGGGCGCGTTTGTGCGGGTCATCGAGCAACCGGATCGGGATTCCCATGCGGTCGGCGACTTGAGCGTGGATCGCGGCGTCGCCGGCGAGCCGGGCGGGCGGGACGAGCGCGGCGCACTCGACCGGCAGGCCGGCGTTTGAGAGATGGCGCGCGATGACGAAGCCGTCACCGCCGTTATTGCCCGCGCCGCAGCAGACGACGACCGGCGCGGTTCCGTCGTCGGGCAGCAGGGAAAGAATGAACTCGGCTGCGCCGCGCCCCGCGTTTTCCATCAGGACGACGCCGGGCAGGCCGTATTGCTCCATCGCGATGCGGTCGACGGCTCGCACCTGCCGGCGCGAGAGCGGTCGCAGTCGGGTCGGGTGACGCACGTTAAATTGTACGAACGCGCGGGCGCGCATACAATCGCGGCGTGTTGGTTCTTCTCGCCAATGACGATGGAATTCTTGCGCCGGGACTGGCGGCGATGTATCGCGCCCTTCGGCGCCTGGGCGACGTGCAGGTGGTCGCGCCGGCCTCGGGACAGTCGGCGGCGGCCCATTCCATCACGATCAGCCTGCCGTTGATCTGCGAGCGCGTACATGTCGGGGGCGAGTTCCACGGCTACGCGGTCGAGGGCTCTCCCGCTGATTGCGTGAAGCTTGCAATTCGCAAGCTGCTGCCGCGCCGGCCGGACCTGGTGGTGTCGGGCATTAATAACGGCGAAAACGTTGGGATGCACACCCTCTACTCGGGTACGGTCGCGGCGGCCGCCGAGGGGGCGCTGCTGGGATGTCCGGCGGTGGCGGTATCGCTGGAGCGCAGCCCGGAGATGAATTTCGACCGAGCGGCGGCGCTGGCGATGGGCGTGATCGGCCGGCTGCTGGAGCTGGGAGTCGAGCCGGGCCAGCTCTTCAATGTGAACGTGCCCGCCCTTCGCCCGGGCTGGCCGCTGGGCGTGCGGGTGGCGCGGCAGGGACTGGTGCCATTCGATGACCGATTCGTGCATCGCACGGACCCGAGCGGACGCGACTATTTCTGGCTGGAGGGCGAGTTCAGCGACGTCGGCGCGCCGGGTACCGACCTGCGGGCGCAGCGCGACGGATACATCAGCGTGGTACCGCTCGAGTTCGACCTGACCGACGAGGCGCGCCTGCGGCGCATGCAGGATTGGACGTGGCCGGCGCTGGATGGGGTCGGCTGACGCGATGAATCTCACGCCGCGACAGATCGTCTCTGAGCTCGACAAGTACATCGTCGGGCAGCAGCAGGCCAAGCGGGCGGTCGCGGTGGCGATTCGCAATCGCTGGCGCCGCATGCAACTGCCCGAGGCGCTGGCGAGCGAGGTCGGACCGAAGAACATTCTGATGATCGGGCCGACCGGGGTGGGCAAGACCGAGATCGCCCGCCGACTGGCGCGGCTGGTGAACGCGCCGTTTCTCAAGATCGAGGCGACGAAGTTCACGGAGGTGGGCTACCACGGTCGCGACGTGGACACCATCGTGCGGGACCTGCTCGAGCTGGCGATTGCGATGGTGCGGAGCGAGCAGACCGAGGTGGTTCGTCAGCGGGCTGAGGAGCTGACCGAAGAACGGCTGCTGGACGCTCTGCTGCCGGACGGGGTCGATGCAGGCGGCGGAGAGGAAGCCCAGGCTCGACGGCAGCGGACGCGCGAGAAGCTGCGAGCACAGCTTCGGGAAGGCGTGCTGGACGACCGTGACATCGAGCTGCGGGTCGAGCAGAAGATGCCGCCGATGGGCATGTTCGCCACGACGGTGGGCATGGATCCGCTCGATCCGGACATTCAGAACTTCATCGAGCGGTTGATGCCGTCGCAGCAGAAGGAGCGGCGCGTCAGCGTGCGCGAGGCTCGCGGTATCCTGTTTCAGCAGGAGTGCGAGCGGCTGATCGACCGCGAGAAGATGGTTCAGATGGCCATCACGCGGACGGAGAACAGCGGCATCGTCTTTCTCGACGAGGTCGACAAGCTGGCGGGTCCACCCTCGGCGCACGGTCCCGATGTCAGCCGACAGGGCGTCCAGCGCGATCTGTTGCCGATCATCGAGGGTTCGACCGTCAGCACGCGGCACGGCCCGGTGCGCACGCACCATATTCTCTTCATCGCGGCCGGCGCGTTTCACGGATCGAAGCCGTCGGATTTGATGCCGGAGCTTCAAGGCCGGCTGCCGATTCGCGTGGAGCTCGGCGATCTGACGCGGGACGACTTTGTGCGCATCCTGACCGAGCCGCAGAGCGCGCTGCTCAAGCAGCACCAGGCCATGTTGGCGACCGAGGGCGTGACGGTCGAATTCTCGCGCGGAGCGATCGAAGCCATGGCCGATCTGGCGTTCACCGTGAACCGGTCGACTCAGAACATCGGCGCGCGGCGGCTTTATACCATCACCGAGAAGGTGCTGGAAGACCTGAGCTTCGACGCTGCCGAGCAGGCCGGCCGGCAGGTGACGATCGATGAGACCTACGTGCGGCAGCGGTTGGCCGATCTCGTGAAGGACGAAGACCTCAGCCGATTCATACTGTAGTCGGACCCGGAGATGAACATGATTCGCTTTCTGTTGTGGCGCCGCGCGGTCAGGCCGGCGGCATGCGCGGTGCTGGCCGCCGTCGGATGTGCGGCCGTCGCGGGCTGCAATATTCAGCCCATCACGCAGACGCTCCAGATCCTGCTACGACCGCCGCAGGTGATCGCATCCGCCGGGGCGAACCAGGTCACCGCCGTCAACGAGGAAGTGATCCTCAACGGGTCCTCGAGCGGCGTCCTGATGGGCGATAACCAGACGTTTCTCCGTCCCGGGCAGGTCGACCTCACGTTTGAGTGGGAGGTGATCCAGGCCATCGACCGCGCCACGGGGCAGCCGATCGAGCCGCTTCCGGCGCACACGCTGAGCAATCCGAACGCGACCCAGGCCAGGTTTCAATCGGGCATACCGGCCGATTGGAATATCCGCCTGACGTGTCGGCTCGGCACGCTGGCGGGCGCCGGCATCACGGGCGTGCGCGTGCTGACACCGTGACAGTCTGGATTCCCTTCGGTCGTTGTTGAGCTGTGGCCGCCGCCCGCGAGCCACCGACCGGCGCAACGGAGGTTGTGCCCGGCCACGCGGGCGCCACACGCTCGATCTCAGCCATCGTCTGCCTGCTGCTGACGCTTGGAACGCTGCTCGCAGCGCGGCCGCCAGAGGGCGCGATCCCCGGGAGCCGGCCGCCACCGTGGCCCATCGCCTGGTCCAGCCTGGCTGTTCCGGTCTCACTTCAGCCTGCCATCGAAATTAGGCGTGCCGCCTTCTTCGCCATCATCGGAGCGGCGCTGCTGTCAGCCGCGCTGCGGCGAGAAGCGACCGGGGGTCGCCTGGCAGATTTGGTGCATGGCCTGTTCGCGTCGGTGCTGCTTATCGCCCTCATCTCCGCGAGCTGGAACCACTCGTGGGGTATATCGTCGGGCTGGCTGCTCCAGTTGGCAGCCGGGTGGGCCTGGTGCGCGTGGTGCGCCTCACGGTTGAACGCGGTTGCGGCCAACCGCATCGGCACCGGCGTCGGGCTGCTGTTGATCGTCGCGAGTGCACTAACACTCGGTCACAGGTGGCGGCTGCGCCTGGTTCAGGTGGAGTGGCCGATCGGATCAGTGACGACGTGCGGGTTCGTGGCCGCCGTCGGGGCGGCGTTCCTGCTGCCGTTGGCCCTGACCGACATCGCCGGGGTGGTGCGCAAGACGGTCTCGCTGCGAACGACCGCGGTGCTTCGCGTCGGCGGGCTGGCAGCGGCCATTGCGTTGCTGGTCATCGCCGGGCGCCAGGGGGCCGTGCTTGCCTTCTGCGCGGCGGCCGCGCTCGCGCTTGCGATGAAAACATCCGCTTCACCAGTGATGTGGCGACGATTCACCGGCTGGCTGGTCGTGCTGATCTTCCTTGTTGGCGCGACGGCCTGGATCGCACTGCTCGCCCGGCCGGGCGCATCCATGCGGCGAGGCTCGATCCTGACGCGATTCTCGCTGTACCGCGAGACGTTCGCGGCTGTCGCTGAGCGCCCGCTGCTCGGCTTCGGTCCGGATACCTACGCGCAGGTGATGGCGACTCGGCTCGCGCCGCGCCGGGCGGAGTCGCCGGCCACCTTCCACGCCGACCTTGCCCGTGCAGCTCATCACGAGTGGCTTCAGGCGCTGATGGAGTTGGGCGTGGTCGGGGGCGCGGCGTACGCGCTCGTACCGATCGTGCTCCTGGCGCGGGCATGGCGCGCGTTCGGCGGGTCCGACGACCAGCGACCGCGCGTGGCGGCAGCTTTCTCGGCGGTCGTGGCAGTTGTGGTGGCGGAGGCGAGCAGCACTTCGACGCGAGAACCGACGGGTGCGGTCTGGTACTGGGGTATGTTGGGCCTGCTGGCGGCCGTCGCACCGGCGAAAACACGTGGAACCAATCAACCAGCGGCTCGGTGGACGGCGGTCCAGGGAACCGTCGGCGTCATCGGCCTGATGGTCGCTGGGTGGGATGTGTACACCAGTCGTTCCCACGCGATCGGACTTCGGCTGCTGGCGTCATCGCCGGCCGAGGCCCGCGGGTACCTGGCAGCGGCTCGTCATCGCTTCGATGCTATGGAGTGGCTGCTCGTGCGCCGCGACCTTGCCGCTGCATGTCAGGAGCAGTGGCAGCGTGAGCCGCTGCCGGCCGTCGCTGATCGGGCGGTGTCCGCCTGGCGCGACGTGTGGCGTCTGGCCCCGGGACTCCCTGACGCCGGTCCGGCTCTCGCGCGATGCCTGGAGGCAGCCGGTGACGCGGCCGGAGCAATGCAGATCGCCCGGGAAACGGTGGAGCGGATCGACCCCTATGACCCATTCTGCAATCTGTTGCTCGGTCGGTCGGCCGCTCAACTGTCGGAACGTGCCGAGCACGCGTGCCGGGCAGTACGCAACGGGCGGCTGGATGGCGACGTCGGCGCCTATCTTGGGGCAATTCGCGGAGAGCTGGACGGATCGGCCGAATGGCGAGATCGCGTTCGTGCCGCAAGACAGGATGTGGCAACCGAGCCTGAGCAGTGGCGGGACCCGTTGGCGCCCGAGGTGATCCGGGTCGAAGCCTGGCGGCTCGAAGCGGGCGGCGCCCTGCGCGAGGCGCGCGACATGGCGGCCGCGGCGACGTATCCGACGTCGGCGCTTCACGGCGGTCCTCGTGGTCGCGGGGTGATGGCGGAAGTCGACGCATGGACCACCTGGGCGCGGCTGCTTTATGCGGTCGACCCGCGCGACTATCGCCGGGCACTGGAAGCGATTCAAATCGCTGAAGAGCGGGCCGTACTGACGATTCCGAACCTGCGGCGGCGCGTGCTCGCGGCAGGCGACGAAGTGATTGGCGATGAAGTCGATCCGCTGGAGTTTCCGGAGCAACTTGAGTCGATGTGGGCCACGTCAGCGACGCTGCACCTGGCGGCGGGCCGGATGCGACATCTGCCGCGACGGATCATGGCGGCGCTGCCGGCGGAGCAGCGCACACCGCAGGACGTCGAACTGGCCATCGGCGAACTGGCATGGCGGCTACACAACGACTTCGCGGCGCTGCCCGCTTCCGAGCGTCCGGCCAACTACGGAACCTATCTCGATCTTGTGAGTCGCCATGCTCCGGAACGACTCGGCTCGCAGCGCCCGGCCGAACCGTGACGCGGCGGTGGATCGCGACTCGGCGGTCGGATAAACTGGGTAGTCGGGGCGGTACGTTCGCCACAGCGGCGGAACGGAGTCATGCGCGACCCGCGGCTTGCGAGACTGGCGGACCTGCTCGTCGGGTACTCGGTGCGGGTTCGGCCGGACGACCTGGTGCTGATTCGCGGATCGACGGTTACGACGCCGCTGGTGGTCGAGGTCTGCCGGGCTGTGCTGGAGGCAGGCGGACATCCGCACGTTCGGCAGTTTCCGGAAGAGCTCGAGGAACTGAAGCTGAAGCTCGGGAGCCAGGCGCAGCTTGAGTTCGTCGACCCGCTGCTGATGACTGAAATCGAGCGCGTGGACGCGCTGCTCAGCTTCTGGGGGGGCGACAACACGCGTCATCTGTCGAACGTCGACCCGGCGCGGCAGGCGCGGCTGGGACGAGCGCGCGGGCCGATCATGGCGACGATTCTCAAGCGCGGCGGCCTGCCGGAGGGATCCAAGCGTCACTTGCGCTGGGTCGGCGCGCAGTACCCGAATCACGCTGCGGCCCAGGATGCCGAGATGTCGCTGGCGGAGTTCGAGGACTTCCTGTTTCGCGCCTGCCTGTTGCACAAGCCCTCGCCCGCGAGCGCCTGGCGGCGGGCGTCGGTCGCTCAGCAGCGTCTGGCGGATTATCTGGAGAAGGGCCGCGACATCCGGTTCGTGCACCCGGACGGGACCGACGTTCGCTTCGGCATCCGGGGCCGGCGCTGGATCAACTGCGACGGGCGACACAACATGCCAGACGGCGAAGTCTTCACCGCGCCGATCGAGGACGCGGCCGACGGCACGGTGCAGTTTCGCCTTCCGGCCGTACACGGCGGGCGCGAGGTGCACGACGTGCGGCTGGTGTTTCAAGCCGGCCGGGTGATTGACTGTTCGGCTTCGAAGGGTGAGGACTATCTGATCGAGATGCTGGGGCACGACGGCGGGGCGCGGGTGCCCGGAGAGCTGGCGATCGGCACGAACTACCAGGTGCGGCGGCACATCCGCAACACGCTGTTTGACGAGAAGATCGGCGGCACGTTTCACCTGGCGCTGGGCGCGGCCTACCCCGAGAGCGGCGGCAGCAACCGCAGCGCGCTGCACTGGGACATGGTCTGTGACCTGCGCCGCGGCGGGCGGATTGAAGTGGACGGCAAGATCATCAGCCGCAATGGACGGTTTACCCGGGCCGCCTGGCCGCAGCCGTAGTATCCGGGGTCCGGTGGAGAGTCGTCATGACATACCTCGCAGCGCTGGCATTGCTGATCGTGCCGGTTGATACGGCGTCGAACGGCGACGACGGGACGCCGCCGCCGGCCGAGCGCGTGACCTTTACGACTTCGGACGGTGTAGAGATCGTGGCGGATTACTACAAGCCGAAGGGCCAGAAGCGGCAACCGTGCGTGATCTGCGTGCACATGTATCGGTCGGAGCGGACAAGCTGGCAGCCCCTGGCGCCGCTGCTGGTCGAGCGCGGCTTCGCGGTTCTGGCGTACGACATTCGCGGGGCGGGCGAGAGCATCCTGCCGCGCGAGAAGGCGTTGAGCCGGTTGTACGGCGACCGCGACAGCGAGCTGTTCGCGACGGCGTGGCGCGACGCGGAGGCTGCCGCAAGATGGCTCGCCGAGCGCGACGAATGCGACGCGACGCGAGTCGTCATGATCGGTGCCAGCGTGGGGTGCAGCATCTCGCTCGACTATGCCGTGCGCAACAGGGACGTGCGCGGTGTGGCGTGCCTGTCGCCGGGCGTGGACTACATGGGCATTGAATCGTTGGCGCACATTCGGAAGTTGAAGGGGCGACCGGTCCTGCTGATCTGTCCGGAGGGCGAGCAGTCGGTGGCGAAGCGCCTGGCGAAAGCGGGCGGTGAGTCGGTGAAGGTCGAAGTGCGTCCCGGAGGAGAGGAACAGCACGGGACGCGGATGTTCGACGCCGACTACGGTCGCGCCGTGATGGCCAGGCTGGTTGAATTCGCCGTGGAGCACACGCGGACCCCGAAGGGCGAATCAAAGAAGTGAGCGGCATGCTGCGGCTCGGGTCGATTCAGATCGATGCGCCTTTCGTGCAGGCCGCTCTGTCGGGCTACAGCGACGGACCGATGCGGCGGCTGTCGCGGCTGTACGGATGCCGGTACGCCGTGAACGAGGTGGTGCTCGACCGGCTGGTGCTGCTCGGCGGGAAGGCCATGCGGCGATCGCTGGCGTTGGCGCCCGACGACCATCCGGTCGGGGGTCAACTGATGGGCAGCGAGCCGGAGCAGTTCGGGATGGCAGCGGCGGCGCTGGTGGAGGCCGGCTATGACGTGGTTGACATCAACTTCGGCTGCCCGGTCAAGAAGGTCCTGGGGCGTTGTCGGGGCGGCTATCTGCTGTCCGTGCCGGCGACGGCGATCGACATCCTTCGACGGGTGCGCGACGGCGTCGGCGGGCGCGTGCCAGTGACGCTCAAAATGCGCCGCGGTCTGGATGACTCGGCGGAGAGCGAGCGGAACTTCTTTCGAATCCTTGATGCGGCATTCGAGTTGGGCCTGGCGGCCGTCACGGTGCATGGTCGGACTGTCCGCCAGCGTTACGTGGGGCCGAGCAACTGGGCGTTCCTCGCGAGCGTGAAGCGACATGCCGGCGATCGGGTCATTCTCGGCAGCGGAGACGCCTTTACGGCCGAGGACTGCGTGCGAATGCTGCGCGAGACCGGTGTGGATGGCGTGTCGGTGGCGCGGGGCGCGATCGGCAATCCGTTCATTTTCGAGGAGGCGGCCGCGCTCTGGCGCGGTGACAGGCTGCCGCCGCCACCGTCCATCGCACGGCAGCGCGAGGCGCTGTTGACGCACTTCCAGATGATGCTGTCGTCGTATGGTCCGAAAAACGCTCCGCTCCTGTTCCGCAAGTTCGGCGTGCGTTACAGCGAGTTGCATCCGTGCCCGGCCGACGTCAAGGCGGCCTTCTTGCGGGTACGCACCGAGGCCGAGTGGTGGGAGGTGGTAGAGTGCTGGTACGACCCGAGCCGTGCGTGGCCGGCCGTGGTCCGCCGAAGTCGGCCGGAGACGCTGGTGGCGGCGGGCGCGGCGTGGGACTGCGCGCCGGGTTGATGGTCGCAGCCGGTGGATCTGCTTCGTTCCGTCCTGTTTGAAAGCCGCGCGCAACTGACGGCATTCTCGCTGGTGCTGATGGGCGCGGCGTATGCGGCGTGGTTGCGAATGTCGCCACCCGGACGATCGCGCGTTCTGGTCGGCGCCGCCGGCTTGATCGTGGCGTTGTTCTTGATTCAGAGCGCGGTCATGACAGATCGCGAACGCGTCCGCCGCGCGCTGGACGGATTCGTCTCGGCCATCGAGAAGCGCGACGAGCGCGCAGTGGCCGAGGCGATTGACGCCGCATTCGATAGTGACGGGCTCGATCAGGCCGGGATGGTCGGCTACGTGTCGGACGCGGCGCGCAAGCTGGAAGTACGGGACTCGCGATTGGGGAGCGTGTCGATTCAGGTCGATGGCGACCTGGCACGCGTGAGGCTCTCGGCCACCGCCACCATCCGGTTGGACGGGACCCCGTTCCGCGCCTCGGGCCGATGGGAACTCGATTGGGCGCGCCGCAACGACCGCTGGAAATTGGTGACAGCGCGGCCGATCGAGATCACTGGCCAGCCCGTGTCCGGATTGCGCTCAATCCGGCGATGGTGAAGGCGGACCTTGAATCCCCCACCAGAGGCCGCACGGCCTGAAGAAAGAAGAGGAGCCCGCCGGGCGGGACCTCTAGCGAAAACCAGGTGCGATGGATAATCCGCGGCCGGTCAGCGTCGGCGGCGCATCGCCAAGAGCCCCAGGAGTGTGAGCGTGACAGTCGCCGGCTCTGGCACGAATGCGGCGGCCGAGAAGATTCCGTTCGTACCCGTGAACGGACTTGCCAGCGTCGGCTCGTAAGCGTTCGTGACGAGGTTGAAGACATAGATGCCCTGCGCCGGAACGTCATTCACCATAAAGGCGCGGCCATTTCCGACCGCCAATCCATCGATATCCGTTTCGGTGCCGGGATAGGGCGTTACCAGGGACGGTGTTGGCGCGGCAATGTTGGCGAACTTGTAGAGGCCCCGTCCGGACAGGCCCGTGCCGTCGTTCAGCACGTAATAGGCGTTGGTCACGGGGTCGAAATCGAAGCCGCCGAAATCGGTGCCGGTCGGCGTGGCCGCCACCAGAAAGCCGAGCGCGGTGCCGGGATCAATCTCATAGAACCCCGGCGCCGTGACGCTCCGATAGCCGTAGAGCTTGTTGGTGAACGGGTTGTAGGCCATGCCGGTGACGTTGAAGGTCCCGCCGGTTGTCAGCGTCAAGGTTCCGATCAGGGAGTGCGTCAGCGTTCCGCTTGGCGTGTATGTGGCCTTGAAGAGGCTGCCGCCGTTGTTCCAATACAACGTGCTGCTGTTGCGATCGTAGGCCATTCCCCAAGCTGCACCCTGCGGGCTCCCGCTGACGAGCGACCGGGGCGGATTGGGCAGGGCGTTGGTGACGTCCAGTTCCCAGATGGTCGGAGCGGGGGTCGTCTGATCGTTGGCAACGATGAGCTGCCCAGACGCGGTTGAAAGGCAGAGCGACGCTGCGATTGCGGTAACCATCAGGCGGAACACGTTTTTTCCCTCCAAAACGTCTTGTTTATAATGGTACCGGATACGAATGGGCTTCGTCAAGGCCACGATCCCCAAGCCCTCGAAGGCGTCGAATGAGCATCGCGGATGGGATGTAACTATCGGTTATCTTTGTGGTTAAGTTTTCGTCCAGTGCGCAGCGGCCGCGATCCGCTCTGAGGGAACCGAACCACCGGGTGCGACCGGTGGAGCGCGGAGGGCGATCGGGAAGCTCGAACGACACGCAAGCCGGGAACCGAATGCTCTCACGATCACTCGCGGAGAGAGCCGCGCGGCTGGAGTGCGGTCGCGCGATGCTTTTCATCGCCGCTGCGCTGCTGGGATCGGTCGCTCCTGGCGGCGCTCGGGCCTGCGCCGAAGTCACCGGCTACGAGCGGCTGTCGGACTGGATCGGCTGGGCGAGGCTCGACACCAGCGTCCGCGCCGGTCTGGCTTCCAGCTATGATCGCAGCGGCGGGAATGCGGATTATTGCTGGTATGAATGGCCGCCCGGGTTGCAGTACGGGCCCGGCATCTGCACGGTTCGGACGCTGACCGGTCCGGGTGTGATCCACCGCTTCTGGATGCCGCACTTTACCGCGAACCACCACTTCGTTGTCAGGATGTATTTCGACGGTGAGGTGACGCCGCGGATCGACACGACCAGCAGTGCATTGTTGGGCGGAACGTTCGGCTACTTCAGGGCGCCCTTTGTCGATACGTTCGCGGGCGGGCAGTACAGCATGGAGCCGATCCCGTTCGCACAGTCGGTCCGGATCGAAACCGACAACCAGGTTCTGCCGGACCAGACGCTGGTGCGGCATTATTACCAATACGGCTTCTCGACCTACCCCGCGGGGACTCCGATCAGCACCTATAGTGGCGGCTTGTCTCCCACGGCGCAAAGCAAGCGCGCCGCCGCGGCGGCCATCCTGAACGCGGCTGGGCAGCACCCGGACGCGGGCGTCGGCACGAACGTCGTGACCGGGCCCCAGTCCATTGCCGCAGGCCAGTCGCTGGTGTTGGCGGACCTCGCCGGCCCGGGCGTCGTTCGTCGGGTGTGTACGTCGATGCCGGCGGCAACGGACGACGACCTCACGGCGCTGCGTCTGATCATTCAGTACGACGGGACCGACGTGGCCGTTGACGTGGCAGTGGGAGAATTCTTTGGCGCTGGTCGAGGACGGGCGGTCTATCGCGGTCTGCCCATCGGCACCGCTGGTCCGGACGGATACTACAGCTATTGGCCGATGCCGTTTCGGCGTTCGATCCGCATCGAGTTACGCAACGGCGGCGATTCGGATGTGCCGATCGCCGCAGCGCGGGTCGAGTGGCAGCCGATCCCTTGGAGTCACGACCTCTGCCTCTTGCGCGCCGAGGCGCGGATGACCGTCCGTGGCACCGGCGACGAATTTCACACGCTGCTGACCGCGTCCGGGCGCGGACATTATGTCGGAAACCTGCTTTACATCGAGCAGGACTCGGGCGGGCTGACCATGCTCGAAGGCGATGACCTCGTGCTCGTCGACGGGGAACTGCTCAGCGGCACCGGCGCCGAGGACGCCTACAACGGCGGCTATTTCTACAACTGGACGAAGATTCAGTACGACGAGCCGGAAGGCCCGTCGCCGCGATCGGCCACGCGACCCCTGTGCGGCGCGCTCTTCGTGCATCGCGACGGCGCGTTTGGTCACGGGCGTGCCGACCAGTACCGCTGGTACATCGCCGATCGCATCGGCTTCTCGTCCGACATCGACGTGAAGATCGAGTGCTCGTACGGGCAGTACGGCTCGATTTGGCGCTCGGTGGCGTTCTGGTATCAGCAGCCACCCATTGCGGCGGACGTGAATGACGACGGGGTCGTCGACGCGCTCGACGGGAGTCTGTTCCTGGAGGCCATCCTGGGGATGTCGGTTGATCCCGCCGCCGTGAAACGGTGCGATATGAATGGAGACGGCCGCGCAGACGGCGAGGACATCGCCCTGTTCGTCGCATCCGCGATCCCGTAAGAGCGCTCTGCTCGCAGCGGGCGCAACGCGAATTCGTGGTCAGGCGCCCAGTTCGCCGGGGTCCTTGGCGAATTGTCGAGCCGTCGCAAGATCGATCCGACCCTGCTGCACGAGGTCGCGCAGGCAGGCGTCGAGCGAGATCATGCCGTCCTTCCGTCCCGATTGGATGGCCGAATCCAGACTTTCAATCTTGCCGGTTCGAATGGCGGAGCGTACGGCGAAATTGGCGACCAGCACCTCGATCGCCAGCACGCGGCGGCCGCCCCGTTGCGGCGGCGGCAACAGGTGCTGCGTGACGACCAGGCGCAGCGAGAGTGAGAGCTGCGTGCGGACGTCGTCGTGCACGTCGCTCGGGAAGAGATCGACCAGTCGGGTGATCGCCCCCTTGGCGTCGGCCGTGTGCATGGTCGCCAGGATGAGGTGGCCGGTCTCGGCGGCGGACAGCGCGAGCTGCGCGGTCTGACGATCGCGGATTTCTCCGACGAGGATGACGTCCGGGTCCTGGCGGAGCCCGGAGCGCAGCCCGTCGTAGAAACTTTCGACGTCGGGGCCGACCTCGCGCTGGGTCACGAGGCTGTTGGTCATCTGCGGGAAGACATACTCGATGGGCTCCTCGATGGTGATGATGCGGTTGCCGCCGGCGGCGTTAATGCGCTGGATGATGGCGGCCAACGTGGTGGTCTTGCCCGCGCCGGTGATGCCGGTGAAGAGCACAAGGCCGCTGTGAAGCCGCTCGATCCGCGCGGCGAGCTCTTCGGGGAACCCGAGTTCCGCAACGGTCGGAATGGTCGACGCGATCAGCCGCAGGCAGGCGCCCGGCTGACCGCGGGCGGCGAACACGTTGACGCGGAGGCGCGTTGGTCGACCGTCCTGTGTGAACTCGGCGGCGAAATCGAGATTATCGGCATTGCTGAGCCGCGCCGCGACGGCCGGCGGCGCGATGGCGGCAAGCATGGACACGATCTCGCCCGCGGTGAGCGGTGTGTCCCCGGCCGGGCGGAGCTCCCCGTGCACGCGAAGCATGGGCGGTGCGCCGGGCACGAGGTGCAGGTCGGAGGCTTCGGCCTCGGTCATCCGTCCGAGCAGAGCGAGCATGTCGTGATGCGGCATCCGGCAAGACTCCTGGTCCGGACTGATACGGCGGGAGCAGGCCGGCGGTTGCAGGCGATTGACGCGCGTGGCGCGGCCGGCGACGTCAGCGCGGCTGGCTTGCGGCGGCCTCGATGCGCTCCAGGTCCGCCAGATGCCGGCGCTCGTCATCCAGAATGCGGCCGATGAGGGCGGAGGCGTCGCGATCGGCGGCGAGCCGCGGCGTCGCAGATTCGAGCGCCGCGATGATGCGGCGCTTGTCGGTCAAGAGCAGCGGCATCAGGTAATGCACGTCGAGGTAGTGCACGGCTGCGGCGTCAGTGGCGGCGCTGATGGGCGGCAGGCCGCCGCTGCGCGCCACGATGGCCTCGGCGAGCTGGCGTTGATGTCGCATCTCGTCCGCGACCATTCGTCGAATGTTGTCCTTCTCCTTCACGCCGAGCCAGGAGACGAACGGCTGGCTGGCGGCGATATGCAAGACGACGCTGCGACACTCGGCCTGGTAGCATTCAGCCAGGGCGGCGGCGACGGATGGGTCAGACATCAGGCGATCTCCACGATTCGCGCGCGGCGTCGGCCTAATGGCTGTCGGCGACGTGCGTGGCGTCGGCGCGATCCGCGTGCCTTGACGGCGGCGCGAGGCTCGACCTCGCCGTCAGGGGGTACAGGTTGCGGGCGAACTGGTCGGCGCGGGTCTTGAGCAGCCCGGCCAGGGGCAGCCCGGTCAGCAGGAGCACGACGGCGGAGGCCAGCACCAGGGACCGCCCGAAAGCGGGCACGGCGATCACCGGCTGGCCGTCGTCGTCGAAGTACATGGCGTAGAGGATGCGGGCGTAGTAGTAGAGGCTGATGAGCGAATTCACCGCGGCGATGATGACCAGCCAGACGAGGTCGGACCGGAAGAGGGCGAGCAAGAGGTAGAACTTGGCGATGAAGCCGCCGAAGGGCGGCAGGCCGATGAGGCTGAAGAGACATGCGGCCATCGCCAGGGCGACCAGTGGCGCGCGCCGTCCGAGTCCGCGGAAGGCATCAAGCGTGGTCTGGCCGGTGGCCCAGAAGACCAGGGCGGTGCAGCCGAACGCGCCGAGGTTCATGAAGAGATAGACGATGACGTAGGCGGCGAGCGCGCTGAAGGCCGGATGCGTCGAGTCGCCGCCGGGCGACGGCTGCCACAGAATGGCGGCGGCCATGAGCATGTATCCGGCGTGGGCGATCGACGAGTAGGCCAGCAGGCGCTTGACGTTGGTCTGCGGGAAGGCGGCCAGGTTGCCATAGGTGCAGGTGACGGCGGCGAACAGGCCGACGGCGGTCGACATCGGGAGCAGGACGCTGGTGTCTTCCAGCGGGCTGACCAGCGCGGTGACGACGCGGAGCACGAGCCCGAGTCCCGCGGCCTTGCTGGCGACCGACAGCCAGGTGGTGACCTCGATCGAGGCGCCCTCGAAGACGTCCGGACACCAGAAGTGGAAGGGCACGGCGGACACCTTGAAGCCGATGCCCGCCAGCAGTCCGAAGAATCCGATTGTCATCAGGAGGTTGGTGCCGGTGGTGTGGCCCGCGCCGATCGCCTTGCCGGAGATCATCTGCCCGATGGCGACGAGGTCGAGCGTGCCGTAGTAGCCGTACAGCAGCGAGACGCCGTAGGCCATGATGGCGCTGGTGACCGCCCCGAACAGCACGTACTTGATTGAGGCCTCAGCGCCGATGCGGTTTCGCTTCTGGAAGCCGACGATGGCATATGACGGCAGCGACGCCATCTCAATGGCGAGAATGATCATCAGCAGGTTCGTCGTGCAGACCATCAGCGACATGCCGAACGCACTGCCGACCAGCAGGGTGAAGAACTCCGGCGCGTCATGCGTGTGCGAGGCGATCTCTCTGCCGCTGCTGGTCGCACCAATCATCCAGAGCCCGACGACGCTGGCCAGGAACAGGCAGATCAGAAGAATGAACAGGATGGAAAAGTTGTCCATGACCAGCATGGGCGCGCCGCCGAGCGGCGCGAATCCGGCAAACGCGCCGGCGGCCGTGCGACCGGCCAGCGCGAAGCATACGAACGCCGTCACAGTCGCGCCCAGCATGGTGATGATGGCCGAGACGGCTGGATTGCGACCGACCACCAGCGCCGCCACGAGGATGGCGACGATGGTTCCGGCAAGGGTCCAGAGCGGCCCGACGGCCGTCAGCTCTCCGAGCGACGGCATCCAGAACGCAGACTCGGCTAGCAGGAGCGAAGGCACGCGTCAGCTCACCTGGCTGCTGAACAGTCGGACGATGTGCTCCAGCGTCCCGTTCATGAGGTTGAAGGTGTACCGGGGCAGGACGCCCATGAAGATGGCCAGCGCGCCCATGATCGAGAGCACGAACACCTCACGGGCGCCGGCATCCGGGAAGTTGGCGTACTCGGCCTTCTCTCGGCCGAGGTAGACGCGCTGAATCAGCCACAGGATGTAGCCGGCCGTTAGGACGACGCCGAAGGCGGCCACAATGGCGACCGGCTTGGCCCACGGGAACGGCGCGGCGAACGTGCCCAGCAGCACCCAAATCTCGCCGATGAATCCGCACAGGCCCGGCAGGCCGAGCGAAGCGAAAAACCCGAGCGTGGCCAGCGAGCCGTAGACGGGCATCGAGAGCCACATCCCGCCGAAGCGGTTGATGTCGCGGTGGTGGGCACGATCGTAGACCACACCAACCAGGAAGAAGCACATGGGGCTGGAGATGCCGTGGGCCAGCATCTGGAACATGGCGCCCTGAACGCCGGTCTCGGTCAGGATTGCAAGACCGAGGATGACGTAGCCCATGTGTGAGATCGAACTGTAGGCGACCAGGCGCTTGAAGTCGCTCTGGGCCATGGCGCACAGCGCGCCGTAGATGATGTTGACCAGCCCCAGCAGCGCCAGCACGTAGGCGGCTGAATGAGCGGCGGCCGGGAAGATCGGGTAGCAGATGCGCAACATGCCGTACCCGCCGAGCTTGAGCAGGATGCCGGCCAGGATCATCGAGATCGGCGTGGGCGCTTCGACGTGGGCGTCAGGCAACCATGTGTGGAACGGGAAGAGCGGCACCTTGACGGCGAAGCCAATGAAGAGCATGACGAACATCGCCAGCCCGAAGTTGAACTTGAGGAAGGTGGTGTCCGGATTGTTGAAGATCTCCCGCACCTGCGGGTTCGTGGCGTATTCGAGCAGGTTGAACGTGTGCACACCCACATCAGCGGCCTTGTAGTACATGGCCAGCAGGGCGATCAGAATCAGGACCGAGCCGAGGAAGGTGTAGATGAAAAACTTGATGGCGGCGTATTCCTTGCGCGGGCCGCCCCAGACGCCGATGAGGAAGTACATCGGCAGCAGCATCACTTCCCAGAAGATGTAGAAAAGGAAGAAATCGAGGGCCACGAACGTGCCCAGCACGCCTGTTTCGAGCAGCAGGAACAGCGCGAAGTAGCCTTTGATGCCCTTGTTGATGTTCCAGTGCTCGAAGTTCCAGCTTGCCAGTGCCGCGAGGAACGTGATGAGCGTGGTGAGGATGACCATCGGGAAGCTGAGGCCGTCGACGCCGACGGCATAGCGGATGACGAACTGCCCGACCGAGATCCAGTCGGCGGTGTAGGCGAAGTGCATCGACTCCGGCGTGCCGTAGCTGGAGCCGAACTTCTGGCTCAGAAAGGGTGGGAAGAGGAACAGCGACAGCAACAGCACCAGGCCGGACGTCGCCACGCCGATCGTCTTGACGGCCTTGGCGCTGGGGGCGACGAGGCACAGCACCATGCCGATCAGCGGCAGGAAGACGATCCAATTCAGCAGGTTGGACTGTTCTACCACGGCTAACACCCATTCACGGCGGCCGACTCGCGGCCGCGCGTCATGACCTCAATCTCATGGGGACGGAAACCTGCGCCTTTGCAGGCCCACCGAGGCTCTCGAGCCACTGCGTCCACTGCGCCGAGAAAGCGACTGACAGAAGGATCAGCGCGGCGGCGCCGGCCAGCGTCAGGATGTACATTCGAAGTCGGCCGGACTGCGGCCGACGAGCAGTATCACCCATGACCTGCACGGTCCGGGCGATCCCATTGGCGACCGCATCGACGAAGCCGATGTCGCCCGTGCGCACCGGCATGTCGAGCTGCCGGCCGGTGAAGGTGGCGAAGACGCGCGTCAGGGCGGCCGTCAGGTTGACGAGACCGTCGATGAATAGCCGATCGAAGAAGCCACCGATGCGGGCGATCAGGATGGTCCCTCCGACCAGCAGCGTGTCGTAGGCGTCGTCGATGTAGAGCCGGTTGAACAACGCGGTGTGAGCGGCGCGCAGCACCCGGCTCGACTTGAGGATCGAGTGGGCGAGTCCGAGTCCGTTGCGGTAGATGGCCCAGGCCAGGCCCATGCCGACCACGAAGGCGAAACCGACGATCAACCCGAGGCGGGTATGGGCGTCATGCAGCGCTTCACCGTTGATGGCCGGCGCGAGCGTGGTGACCTTGGACCCGATGACCTCGGCGTGACCGCCGGAGTAGGCCGCGTCGAACACCAGATTTCGCAGGGAGATCCACGGAATCGAGGCGCACAGCACCGAGCCGGCCGCGAGCACGACCAGCGGCACCCACATGATCGGCGACTCGTGCGCGTGGTCGTGGATGTGCTGGTCACGCGGCTTGCCGCCGAACGTCAGCAGCCAGCAGCGCATCATGTAGAACGGGGTGACGTAGGCGATGATGATCGGCACCCAGAACATCCACTTCGGCAGCTTCGGGACGCGCGGGAACATGGCCGCCAGCGACCCGTGCCCGGGATGATCGTGGCCGGCGGCGGCCGACATCCTGGGGACATTGGTGTCGTGGCCATGCTCCGGAGGAGCGGCGTGGGCAGCCGAGCGATCGAGCGCGGCGTGGCTCTCGTCGTGGTGCAGCGGCGCGTCCCACAGGTACGTGCGGTGATAGGCGACGACGAGAATCTCATCCTTGCTGTAGTAGCCGCCCAGCCCGATGCCGGCCCATGGAATGCCGGCGCCGGCGATGCACAGGACGGCCAGGAAGAAGGTCCAGCAGGTCTTGGGCATGCGGCTGCGGAGCCCGCCCATGCGGGTCATGTCCTGCTCATGGTGGCAGCCGGCGATGACCTGCCCTGAGCCAAGGAAGAGGAGCGCCTTGAAGAAGGCGTGGGTCAGCAGGTGGAACAGCGCGCCGACCCAGGCGCCGACGCCCATGCCGAAGATCATGTAGCCCAGTTGCGAGAGTGTGGAGTAGGCCAGGACTTTCTTGATGTCGGTCTGCACGATGGCGATCAGGGCGGTCATGGCGAGCGTGATGCAGCCGATGGTGGCGATGACGATCTGGGCCTGCGGCGTCAGCAGCGGAAAGACGCGGGCGACGAGATAGACGCCGGCTGCGACCATCGTCGCGGCGTGGATCAGGGCGCTGACGGGCGTGGGTCCTTCCATGGCGTCCGGGAGCCAGACGTGCAGCGGGAACTGGGCCGACTTGCCGACCGCGCCGCAGAACAGACCGATGCCCATCCAGGTGGCCAGGTTGAGGCCCCAGAGTGACTGCGTGAACAGCGCTGCGGATGGATCGGCCGCCAGCTCGCGGAACTTCGCGGCCGCACCGGCCAGTGACACATCACCGAGGAAGAACACGACCATCGCCAGGCCGATGATGAAGCCGAAATCGCCGACCCGGTTGGTGACGAAGGCCTTGATGGCGGCGTTGGAGGCGGACTTCTTCTCGAACCAGAAACCGATGAGGAAGTAGGAGCAGAGCCCGACCAGCTCCCAGAAGATGAACAGGAACAGCAGTGAATTGCTGACAACCAGTCCGAGCATCGAGAAGCAGAAGAGCGACAGGTAGGTAAAGAACCGAGCGTAGCGCGGGTCTTCGCGCATGTAGCCGATCGAGAATACATGGATCCACGTCGAGACGAACGTGACCATGAAGAACATGACCACGGTCAACGAATCCATCTGAACGCCGGCGCGAAGGACGAGCGAGCCGAGCGTGGCCCAGTGGTACGAGTTCTCGGCGGCGATTTGGGCGGCGTAGCGCACGCGTTCGGCGGCGTCCATGCCGACCCACCTCAGCAGCACGCCGATGCTGATGACGCAGCTCAGCGCGATGGCGGCGGTGGCGATGTAGCCGGCGCGCGGATTGCCGCCGGCCGGGCGGCGCTCCTTGGGGGGGAAGTGCGAATGGTGTCCGGCGTCGTGGCCACTATCGGCGTGGTGTCCGTGGGTGTCGTGACCATGATCGTCGTGTCCGTGGTCATCATGGCCGTGCCCGGCCGGCGCGTGCCCGGGCATGCGCGCTCCGAACAGGCTCAGGAAGACGAAGCTGACGAGCGGGACGAGGACGCCGACGGCCAGCCAGAGATCAAGCGTCATGAGCCACCGTTGTCTGCCGCATGAGAGGCCGCGAGGTTCGCACGTCGGGTTCCTAGCCTTGCAAGGCGTCGCCGCGGTCGACGTCGATGGTCGACAGGCTGTTGTAGAAGTTCATGAAGATGGCGATGGCGATGGCCGCCTCGGCCGCTGCCAGCAGAATGATGAAGACGGCCACGATCTGCCCATCCATCGCGCCAGTGCGATATCGGCTGAAGGCGACGAGATTGATGTTGGCCGCGTTCAGCACGAGCTCGGCGCCGATCAGGATGCCGATGGCGTTGCGCTTCAACGTCATCGTCAGGATGCCGAGGCAGAATACCGCGGCGGCCAGCAGGAGATAGTGGGTCAGGCTGATGTGCAGCATGCTGCTCATGTCCCGTTGTCCCTTGGCTGGAGAGCGGCCAGCATCACTTCTCCGTTCGCGCCAGATAAGCGGCGCCGATCATCACGACCAGCAGCAGCACCGAGGCGATTTCAAACGGCACCAGATACTCCTGCAGCAGGAGCGAGCCGGCCTGACGCACGGTGAACGGCTCGGCGATCGGCCGGGCGCCGGCCGACCAGTCGACACCGATCAGCACTTTGGCCAGCGCGGCAAACAGCACCAGCGCGACCGCACCCGCGGCGACGGCCTCGCTGCGCTTCGGCGCGAAGCGCACCCACGGCGACTTGCTGGTGAGCATGACGCCGAACACGATCAGGATCAGCGTGCCGCCGGCGTAAACGATGAGCTGGATGGCGGCCAGGAGATTCGCCATCAGGAGAAAGTAAAGTCCGGCAGCGCCGCCCAGGGTGCCCAGCAGGAACAGGGCGCTGCGGACGATGTTGCCGGACAGCACGATGGCCAGCGCCGAGCCGACGGTCAGTGCTCCAAACAGATAGAACATCAGCGGTTCGAGCAGGTCTTGAATCGTCATGGGCCTTCCGTCTGCGTCGATGGGCTCCCGCTTATGCGCCCGGCAGGTGCTCGATCGCGAGCGACCCCACCAGTCGGCGGCGATGGATGTAACCGTACGCGATGAACCCTGCGATGACCGCGACCGCCGCCAGCCCGATCAGCACCAGCCCGCCGCGAACGATGTTTGAGAACGTCTGGAACGCGGGGTACTCCGGCCGGTCGAACAGCAGCCAAAACGTGTTGCCGAGCAGCACCAGCATGGTGAGGGGCAGCAGCACCTGGATGCAGGCGTAGAGCACCTGGTCGATGCGGATGCGCGGCAGTGTCCAGCGAATCCAGATCTGCAAATAGAGCAGCAGGCCGGCCTTGAGGATGAACAGGATCGGCCCATCGAAGAACAGGCCGCGAATCACCACGGCCGGCAGGCTGTCGCCGGTCGGCGCCCATGACATTGGCAGCGGCCCGTGCCACGCGCCGAGGAAGAGGATGGCCGCCAGGCCCGCGACCGCGAACATGGCGGCGTATTCGGCGAAGAAGAACAGCGACCAGCGGAAGCCGCTGTACTCGGTGTGGAAGCCGGCGACCAGCTCGGACTCAGACTCGGGCAGGTCGAACGGCGCCCGCTTGCATGACGCCAGGGAGGCGACATAGTACGACACGAAGGCGACGAAGCAGAACGGGTTGGCCCACGCCAGCCAGGTGCTGAAGCCGCCGGATTGCAGCGCGGCGATGTCGGTCAACTTCAGGCTGCCGGCCATCATGACTGGCACAAGGAGTGCCATGCCCATCGGGATTTCGTAGGAGACCATCTGGCAGGCCTCGCGCATGGCTCCGTAGACGCTCCACTTGTTGTTGCTGGCCCAGCCGGCGACGATGACGCCGAGCACCTCGATGCCCAGCATGGCGAGGATGAACAGCAGGGCAACGTCGAGGTCTCGGAAGACGTACGAGGCGGCAAACGGCAGACCGATGAAGGCACACACCGCCGGCACGAATGCGAGATAAGGCGCCAGCCGAAACAGGGCCGCGTCGCCCTCCGGCGGGATGAAGTCCTCCTTGCAGATCAGCTTGAGTCCGTCGGCGAATGACTGGGCCCAGCCGTGCCAGCCGCCGACGCGCATCGGTCCGAGCCGCGACTGAATGCGGCCGGCCACCTTTCGCTCCCACCAGATGGCGTAGACCGGCACGATGCTGATGAAGCCGATGATGCCGCCCATGGCGATCAAGTCGCGCACCAGCGAGAACTGGAGCGGCCAGATGGCGTAGGCAAGCGGGCGCAGGCTGCCGGTGAAGCGGGTGGAGAGTTCGGCGACCGTGAGCGCGCCGCCCAGCACGCTGACAGCCGGCGTATTGATCGTCGGGTCAAGTACGAGCCGATCGACGAAGCGGAACACCAGGGCATGGACCCACGTGATGAGAATGACGCCGATGATGCCGCCGATGAACAGCGACAGCGGCACCCATTTCAACGAAAAGAAGCGAACCACCTGGTGAAAGAAGAGCACCACCGTGCCGGCGGTCAGCAACGCCAGCCCGCCGAGAACCGGCCCGATGACGAGCAGCAGGTAGCCGATGACCAACGGTTCGATGGGGGTCAGCCTGAGCAGGCCGCCGACCACGGCGCCCACACCGACCTGCGCCAAGCCGAGAGCGGTCAGGACGGGGTTCTCGCGAAGCAGACCGAGCGGCGTTAAGCCGAGTCCGCCGAGGATCGGCAGAATCGCGGCGAATACCAGCACCACCGTCTCGGCACTGCCGGACAGATTGCTGAACACTCCGTGAAAGGCGGCCCCGACCAGCGGCAGAACGGCCCCGACACCCAGCAGGAAGCGGACGGCGCGCCGGCGCAGTTCGAGCCGCTGCTCAGGGAGGGTCGCCGCCCAAGGTAAGGTTGCCTGCGTCACCGCTCTGCCTCTCCAGCCGCGCCCGGCGGCGAGCTACGTGAAAAGTTTCACGAATATAGCAAGTCCAAGCGCGATTGGAAGGGGGGTTGGGTGGGGTCGAAACGCACCGCGATGCGTCCCTCGCGGCGGTGGGCCTGTGCCGAGACAGAGGTGCAGACATCCGCCAAGACCGGGTCGAGTTGCGGTGGATTCGGCGCGGTCGAACGGGCCGTACGGCTCGTCCATTCCGCGTCTCCGCGATAGCCCGACCGCAGGACCCGCATGGCGAATACGGCATTCCAGCCGGCGTATGACGGGGCGTGCTCCGCCGTGCCGTGCACAGGCTGTTATTGATCAGCGATCGACTTCGCCCATCACCACGTCGATGCTGCCGACGATGGCGGGCACGTCGGCCAGCAGGCAGTCGCGGATAATGGCGTTGCAGATCGACAGGTTGCAGAAACTCGGTCCGCGTGCCTTGACGCGATAGGGGATGGCCGAGCCGTCGCCCTGCACGAAGAAGCCGAGTTGCCCGCGTGGATTCTCGATCTCGTAGTAGATCTCGTCCTCCGGGAGCTTGACCGATTTGCCGGCCTTGTGCTTCACCTCGCCGGGCGTGCCGGCGAGCCTGTCGAGCGCCTGGCGCAGGATGCGGACCGACTGCTCCATCTCGCAGATACGAACGAAGTAGCGATCCCAGCAGTCTCCCGTCGTGCCCTTGAGGCCGCAGCCGACCGGAATGTCGAACTCGTAATCGTCGTATCCGCAGTCCGGGTGCACCTTGCGCAGATCCCACTTCACGCCGCTGCCGCGCAGCGACGGACCCGAGAGGCCCCAATTGATGGCCAGTTCGGCCGGGATCACCCCGACGTTGGCGGTGCGCTTGACGAAGATGTGGTTGAAGCTGAGCAGGTTGTTGTACTCGGCGATCTTCGGCTCGAAGTAGTCGAGGAACTCGCGGCAGACGTCGATGAAGCGATCGGGCACGTCGTCGGTGACGCCGCCGATGGTGATGTAGCTGTAGGTCAGCCGCGCGCCGCAGGCCGCCTCGAACATGTCGAGGATCATCTCGCGCTCGCGGAAGGCGTAGAGAAACGGCGTGAACGCGCCCATGTCGAGGCCGTAGGCCCCCATCGACACGAGGTGCGAGGCGATGCGGTTCAGCTCGGCGAAGATCACGCGGATGATCTTGGCGCGCGGGGGGACCTCGAGGCCGCACAGGGCCTCGATCGCCAGCGCGTATGCCAGGTTGTTGTTCATCCCGGCCAGATAGTCCATCCGGTCGGTGTAGGGGATGTACTGGTAGGGCGCGAGATTCTCGCCGATCTTCTCGGCGCAGCGGTGCAGGTAGCCGATGTGCGGCACGGCTTCCAGCACCATCTCGCCGTCGGTTCGCAGCACGATCCGCAGCACGCCGTGGGTCGACGGATGTTGCGGACCCATGTTGACGAGCATCTCCTCGGTGCGAACATCGCCCAACTCGGTCTTGTCGATCTGGGCGTTGAGGTCTGGACCGGATTCCAAGAGGGTGTCGGCCATGATCGAGTCGGCTCCGTGGGGGATCAGTGCATGGGCCGGGTCTGGCCCATTTCGGTCACGGCCGGGATGCCGTGGTACTCGAGCGGGAACTCGTAGTCCTTACGCAGCGGGTGGCCGGGCCAGTCGTCGGGGCAGAGGATGCGACGGGGATGACGGCCGTCGTGGTCGTCGACTGAGTCCGGGTGATTCTCGAAGTTGATGCCGACCAGGTCGTAAGCCTCGCGCTCATGCCACTCGGCCGCGCCCCACAGATCGGCGACGCTCGGCAGGCGCGGATCGTCGCGTGGGACGCGCACCTTCACGCAGAATTCGTGCCGGGCCGACCAGAGTCCGTTCGGGCTCTCGGGCGGCTGGGTCGAATGCAGGTCGTAGACCGCGGCGAGCTGCTTGTCCTCGATGTAATCCACGCCGCTGAGACAGCGCAGCCAGTCAAAGCGCAGTCGCGGATCATTTCGCAGGAACTCGGCCACCCGTCGCCACGCGTCGGGCCGGACCTCGACCTGAGGGTGGGCCCCGGACAGGCGCGTCGCGGTGATCGCGTCCCCGAATTGCTCCTTCAGCAGTGCGGCGATGGCTTCGGCGGTCATGCGTGTCTCCGGGTGAGGCGTCGCTCGTCAGGCGCCGGCCAGCGCGGTCTCCTTCACCTCGCGCCAGCGGTCGCGGGCGATGGACTGGTGGCGAATCTTGTCCTGAAGGCGCATGAGGCCCTCGAGCAGGGCTTCCGGACGCGGCGGACAGCCCGGCACGTACACATCAACCGGCACGACCAGATCGACGCCCTTGACGACGTGGTAGCCATGCTTGAAGTACGGTCCGCCGCCGATTGTGCACGCGCCCATCGCGATGACGTACTTCGGTTCGGCCATCTGGTGATACAGCCGGCGGACGCGGCTGGCCATCTTGTAGGTTACGGTGCCGGCTACGATCATCAGGTCGGACTGCCGCGGGGTGGCGCGAAACGCGCCGGCGCCGAATCGGTCGATGTCAAACCGGCTGGCGCCGACCGCCATCATCTCGATCGCGCAGCAGGCCAGCCCGAACGTCATCGGCCAGACAGCGTTTGAGCGGCCCCAGTTGATCGCCCAGTCGAGCGACGTGACGATCAGCCCTTCCTCGAAACGATTCTCGATCCAGCTCATCGGTTCGCTCCCGGATCGCGGCGTCGCCGCAGGATGGTCAGGTCCACGTCCTTGCCGCGGCCGACAGTCGACTCGGCGCCGTTGCGGCTGCCGGCCGGCTGGTGCTGCTCGTCGAGCGCACCCACTCGAGGTAGCCGAAACGCCACAGGTAAAGGAAGCCGACGACGATCACCCCGAAGAAGAAGAGCATGTCCCACAGCGCCGCGACTCCGGCCGAGCGATACACCACCGCCCACGGGTAGAACAGGGCGATCTCGATGTCGAAGATGATGAAGACCAACGCGACGACGTAGAACCGCAGATCGAACTGCACCCAGCTTGAGCCGACGGCCGGCTCGCCGCACTCGTACGGTGCGTCCTTCTCCGGGTGGGGCAGGGTCCGGCGGACCAGCCGGCCGATGGTCAGCGGGGCAAGCACCATGCTCACGCCGGCGACGGTAAACAGCGCCAGTCCGAGCACGAGGTTGGCATTGTCATTCATGGTCATTGACCTCTCGTCCGACGGCGTGCGCCCACGACGTCAGTGGGCGGCTGCCTTCTCCGGTGCGGCGGGCTTTCTTGCCTCGGACTTCTCCAACGCTCGCAGCATGGCGTCGCGCGCCGGGGCGGCCCGTTCCTGCCAGCGCGTTCGTCGCTCTCGGGCCCACTCGGGCAGCTCGTCCTTCTGCATCCAGAGCGGCTCGGGCGTCTGTTTGCCTTCCTTGGCGAGCTCGGTGAACTCGACCACCATCTCCTTCCGGCTGTACGCGGAAAGATCGTGATTGTCGCCCATGTGGATGCAGTCGGTGGGGCAGGGTTCGGTGCACAACGCACAGAACATGCACTTGCTGTAGTCGATCGCGTAGCGAGTCAGTGCGCCGCCGACCGCCTCTCCGGTGGCCTTGTCGATCTTCCGAGCGCCGCTCTTCTCGATGTAGATGCAGTCGACCGGGCAGGCCTTCGCGCATTGGTCGCAGGCAATGCACTTCTCCGCCTCGAACCAATGGAACCCGCGATAACGCGGTTGCAACACCGGTGCCATGTCGGGGTACTGCACCGTGATGGTCTTGGCAAAGCAGTACTTGAGCGTAATGCTCATTCCGATGCCGATGGTCTTGATCGTGTCCCAGATGTCGGCGAAATAGCGTCCCATCGTGCCCGTCCTGCCGGTGACCGCCTGCCGTCGTCGCGTCCCGTCCGTCAATCAGCACTATATTAGTGCGGTTTGCGTCGGCCGGCAACGCCTGAGGTGATAACGCAGCCGTTAGGCTGCGTCAAAGCGTGTCACCGGCGTGACTTCGCGCCCGTGAACGCCTAGGCGAGCGCCGTGCGGGCTCGGGCGAAGATCGCGGGGTAGTCGATGGCGTCGCCGCAGGCCGCCTTGGCGCGATGCAGTTCCTCGGCGGACAGGTCGATCAGCTCGGGTCGGAGCGAGCGGTAGCCGTCGCGGGCCCAGTCTCGGCGACCGTAGAGGTCGTGGTACATCACGAAGCGGGCGACATCGTGCAGTGCAGAGGGGCGACCGACCGCCTCGGCGCATCCGCCGCCACACTCGCACAGCCGGTGCGGACCCTCGGCGTAGAGACGCATCAGCAGGTCGTGGTCGGCGCGGGCCAGCGGCTTGACGTCGCGGGCGGCGGCGGTGTTCTGGTCGATCTGCTTGAGGTTCTCCATGTGCGAGGTCATGCCGGCGAGGCGATCGTCGGAGAGCACGGCCTTGACGACGGCCTGCTGCACGGTCCAGTCGCCCTGCTTGTGCTTCTTCCATCGTTCCTCAAAGGCCTTGGCGCTGCTCTGGGTCTTCATCGCGATGAGGCCGATGCCGGCCTTCGCGCAGGCGTCCAGCGCGCGATTCATCTTGTCGTCCTTGGCCGTGCGCGGGTCGTACTTGACCATGATGGCGTCGACGAAGCCGGCCTCGGCGGCGTTCATCAGCGCCTGCGCACGGGCATCGGCGTGGATGGAGAAGCCGACCAGCTTGACCTTCCCGGTTTGCTTCAGCTTCTCGGCGGTCTGCTTGTATTCGTCGCTCTTGACCCAGTCGACCGACTCGGCCGGGTATTCGTCGTCGCACAGCGCGTGCATGAAGAGCAGGTCGATGTAGTCGGTCTTCAGGGCCTCGAGCCGCTCGTCGAGCAGGTCGAGCATCTGCGCCGGCCCCTTGTGCGGATGGCACTTGGTGACCAGGAAGATCTCCTTGCGCTTGCCGGTTTTCTCGAACCAGCGGGCGATGGTCTTTTCGCTTTGGCCGCGGCCGTAGCAGTCGGCGGTGTCGAAGTAGCGCACGCCGCGGCTGTAGGCGTAGTCGAGCAGCCGCGCAGTCAGCTTCACCGCGCAGCCCTGGTTGAGAATGGAGACGGGGATACCGCTGCGGCCGAGCTTTCGCGTCGGGAGCGGCGGCTCGGCGGCCTTCTGGTCGTTTGGCGCATCGTCGCCCTCGTCGGCGCGGACGAGGGAGGCGGCGGACAGACTGCCGACGGCGGCCAGGCTTCCGTGCAGAAACTCACGACGCGATGTGTCAGATTCAAACGGCATGGTCCCTGTTGCCTCCAGGTCTGGACGAATCATCAGGTGCGCTCGAGTCGCGCCCGCAGGCGCAAGCCGGGATTCTACCCGAATCGCGCTGCGCGGTTCCAGCGCGGATGCGGCCGCAGAATGGAATCACGCGTGCCCCGATCGGCTCAGGAACGAGCGCAGATCGACCGGTGGTCTCGTGCGATTGCGTGAAGAGCCGCCCCGGTTGGGCGAACACCCGCAGGCGCCGCCCTTCGAGCCGGCTGCGCTGCAGCAGTCGGAGGGGCTGACTCCGCCGGGATCTCCGGATGCAATCAGGCCGGTCAGGCTGACGAGGGCATCTCGACGCGATCCGCCGGCGTCGGCGGTCCTGATCAGGCTGAGTCCTCGATTGCGATCGCGGCTCGGCTCGCCGGCCGAGCGGCTCTCGCCCTCGGCCGTGACATAGACCGCGCGGCGATCGCCCACCACCGGGCATTCGTGTTCGCAGATGCCGCAGCCGATGCAGTAGTCGGTATCGATCTTTGGGACTTTCCACTCATACTTGACGACCGCGATCTCGCCCGGCTGGGGAACCTCGGTGAACGCGCCGGAGATCTCGATCGTGTCAGCGTCGTTGCGGCGAATTTCATGGCTCTCGCGGATGCCGCTGCGATGGATGATCTCGATGTTGTAGGTGGTCGTTCCGTCGCCTCGGAACTGGTTCGGGCGGAAAATCGAAGGCTCGGATTCGAACTCACCCGGCCGCGGCATTCCCCCGACGGTCACGGTGTTCGACGTGGCCGATCGGACGACCTTCTTGCCATCGCGCTCCACGAACTCCATCCGCTCCGAGTAGATGGCTTTCGGAGAGGTGGGGCAGACTTCCTCGCAGACGACGCAGGGCTTCTTCATGCTCCATGGCAGGCAGCGACCCAGGTCGTAGTGGGCGGTGCCGAGGACGACCGGCCCGACGGCGGCGTAATCGCCCAGACCGAGCTTCCGCTCGACGCCGATGCGCTGAATCGCGCCGGTGGGGCAGACCTCTCCGCAGGCCGTGCAATGCAGTTGGCAGTATCCCATGCGGAAGTTCATGACCGGGGTCCAGAGCGACTCGATGTTCTGCAGGTCGAAGTGGTACGGCTGAAGCACGTTGGTCGGGCAGACGCGAATGCACTGGTCGCACTTGATGCAGCGCTCCAGAAACTCGAACTCCTCGCACGAGCCCGGCGGGCGGATCATGTTCGTGGCGGAGAAATCTCGGGTGGTCTTCCCGGCCGCGCGGGCGAACGGATAGAACAGGAAGCCGGCGACGGCCGCCAGCACGCCGTTTCTCAATCGCAGGTCTGGCGCCGCCACCTCGTGCTTGCGCGGGGGAACAAACGCGAATGAGATCGCGTCGTGAGGGCAGTCCTCGATGCAGTTGAAGCAGACGAAGCACTCGCTCTTGCGAAGCTGCGTGTGCGGATCGCTGGCGCCTTCGCAGGACTGAAGACAGAGATCGCAGTCGGTGCACTTGTTCGGGTCGCGCTCGATTCGCCAGAGCGCGAATCGCGACAGCATGCCGAGCAGGGCACCGAGCGGACAGATCACGCGGCAGAAAAACCGCGGAATCCACAGGTTGGCGGCCAGCAGCGCCAGCAGCATGAAGCCGATCAGCCATGCGCCGATGTGCTGCTTCTGATCGCCGACGCCGGCGACGACGCCTGGTACGCCCTCCTGCACCACCGTTGGCATGTTCAACGCGGGCAGCACGGCGGCCGTGAAGCTGCGATGCAGCAGGCAGATCGGATCGAGGAGTCCGATCTGTAGCGTGCCGTTCCAGTCGCCTTTCGTGAGACTCTGCGTCCCGACGGCCGTCGCGGCGACAAAGAGTAATCCGGTCCCGAGCAGGAGCGTCCGGGTGGTCTGCCGGTTCCGACTGCTCAGCACGACGATCAGGGCGATCAGGCCGCAGGCCGCGCCCGCGACCGTTGCGGCCACGAGCATCGCCAGGCTCGCCTGCCCAAGCAGCGAGACGAGCATGGCGATCAGCACCATGTATTTGAACGCGTAAATGCCGCGATAGCGGTTGGACTCGATCCGTTCCTTGGCAGCACGGGAGTTGAACACCCAGCCGATGAACTGGTGCAGGATGCCGTACGGGCAGATCCAGTTGCAGAAGATGCGCCCAAGCAGGAGCGTCGGAACGAGAACGACGAGCCCCCAGGCGAGGCCCTTATAGACGGTCCCTGTGGCGATGGCGGTGGCGATGCCAACCAGCGGGTCGATTTCGAGGAATTTGCTGACCCAGGTCTGGCCGTGGTGCTCGTCGACGACGCGGAACGTTGTCGCCAGGCAGAACGTCAGGAAAAGCCCGAAGATCGCGATCTGAACGATGATCCGAACGGTCGTGATTCGCATCTCTGCGGCCTCGGACTTGGGTTACGCGATCGCCTCTTCGCGGATGAGGCCCTGGCGTTTGTATGCCTGCCAGTCACGGCTGCCGAACCGCCTTCCGTCGCTGACCGCCTGCGCGGCCGCGCCGGGGCGGCGACCAGCCTCGATGCGCTCGCTGATCTTTTTCTCCGCGAGGTCGAGGTATCGCAGGTTGGCGGGGTCGCGGCCCAGCAGATGCTGGAGACACCACGCGTCGGACGCGATCGGGTCGACGCTGGCTACGATACACGGCCGCCCGGACACGCCACCGATGGCGACGTCCTCCAGCTTGCCGCCGGTCGGGCCGTTCTTCATCAGCACGCGCGTGCCGTCGATCAGAACCAGGGTCGGGCTCATCATCATGCCGAGATCACTCACGATATCGTGAATGGCCTGGTGGAACTGGTTGCGCCGCCCGCACAGCAGCCCGTACCAGTTCTTGGTCGCCATGCTGGCGAAGCAGAGGTTGTGGTCCTTGATCGGCGGAAGGCCGATCACCTTGTCGGCCAGCTTGAGCGGCTTGTAGAAGACTTCCCATGTGCCGAGCGCCTCGTGGTTGCGCGGGTCGGGCTCGCGGTCGCGGATGGCCACGGGCGCGAAGCTGGTGTTGGCGGGCATCATCACTTCCGCGCCCGTTCGCTCGGCGGCCTCACGGATCTTGCTCTTGGCGAAACACGGCTCAGCTTTTTCGATCGGGTTGTCGGCGACCAGCACCTTTCGGGCTCCGGCCGCGAAGCAGAGCCGGACGACCTCGGCCAGGACGACGGGGTTGGTCGTGGCCCCCATGCGCGGGCCGCGATCAAAGGCGACATTCGGCTTGATGAGCACCACGTCGCCCCGCTTGATGAATCGCTCCATGCCGCCCATGGGCCCGAGCGCGGCGATCAGCATCTTCTCGATCACATCGCGCGAGACGTCGTCGCCCTCGGCGGCGCCATGCGCGACGCTGATGCGTGGTTCCGAAGCTCCCCAGCCCTCGTAGAGCGGCGCGAAGTAGTTCCGAATCGTCGCCGCGCCGTAGCTGGCCAGTCCCGCGTCTCCGCGCGGGTCGTACAGTCGTCGCGTAGCCCAGACCGAGCCGCCGACAGCCGCAAGCGTGCCGCCGACGCGCAGCAACATCTCGCGGCGGCTGACGACCGCGCCTGATTCCGGATGCTGCGGGGGATGCGCGCTCATGGGCCGACTCCGGGTTCATCCACGCCGACCGGCGCCTGGCGGCGCGCGGTATTCAATCGTTCAGCGCGTCGAACAGCGCGCTGACGCGCGAGCGAGCCGCATCGAGGTCGCTGGCAGCCGTGGCGCCTCCGACGAACCGGCCCTTGAGGAACACGATATCATATTCGCCCCCGAAGTCGGCGACGAATCGGGGGGACTCGTCGGTCGCCGATTCGATCACCTTCCCCTGCCGGGGCACGTAGCGGGCGTACTGCTCAAAAACGGACTTCGCCGCGCTCGCATCCGCGGCGCGGTGCGCGAACAGGGTCCAACGGGCGTCGCCCTTTTCGTAGTCCGCCGAGAACACGTCGCTCAGAAACTCGAGGTTGAACGCGTTCTTCGGCGTGTAGCCGAACGACCCGGCGACCTGGTCTTCCTTCGGAAAGACCGCTTCCGCCCAGTTGCCGCCGCCCTCATCGGCGATCGATGCGGCGATCGTCTGTGCGAGTGCATCGAGCTGCGCGACCGTAACGATCGCGTCCTCAGCCGGCAAGAGCTGGACGTAGGCCTTTCCCTTGATGAAGAACAGGCCCGACGCGGTGCGGTAGCCCTCCTTGCCGATGTTCGCCGGTTCCGGCTGGCCGGTTCGTTCGAGCTGGTAGATGCCAAACGCCTTGAGCGGATCGGCCATCGTGTAGATGTAGCAGTCAACCGCCGCTGCCGCCGAAGCCGCCAGCCGGTAAGTCCCGAAGACCAGTTTCTCAAAGTCGAACTGGAGGTACTGCTCTGCCCGCCCGTTGATCTTCTCCCAGAGGTTGCCCGGGTTGTACGTGCTCACGCTTTGAGCGCTGGTCCACTCACCCCCGGTCGGAGTCGGAAGGAGATTCTCGACCCGGGCAACGCCGGTCGATCCGGCGATCCGCGACGCAGCCTGAGCGGCCGACACGTCCTCCACGTCGTACGCGATCTGCCGGTCGGCGACTTCGCGCGCCAGCAGGCGCGGCGTCAGCGCCGCGTCGCCGGGCAGATTGACGGCCGTGACTTGGGTAAAGTATCGCCCGGACATGAAGCCGATCGGGCCGGCGTCGCTCCGCCAGCCTCGCAGTCCAACGGGTTCACCGAATGCGTCGCGCGGGCGGGTGGCCTCGAACACGGATCGGGCGGCATCCGGTCCACCCATGTCGAAGATGCGCACGGTCAGTTGCTGGCGCGGATCGGCGCGATTCTGGTAGCGGCCCTGATACAGCCGGCGAAGGCCCGCTCGGACGAACTGCTCGGCCTCGCCCGGAAGCTCGCGCTCGACGTTCTCGGGCGCTAGCGCCTCGACCGGCTCCACCCGCACCCAGCCGGGCGCGGGGCTGGGCGGCAGCAGGCTGCGGGCGTGCTTGATTTCGGGCGGAACCGCGGCCGGCTGACGGGAGAGGTCGACCGCGAAGAACGGCTGTCGCGGTTGCCGCATGTGGCGGACGAACGCCACGACGATGCCGGCGACAATCACCAGACAGATGACGCCGATGACACGCTCCCGCGCAGGCGGAGCGCCTCGCATGTATCGGCGGCCGAGCAGCGTGGGCATGGCGGTCTCGCTAGGCGGCCGCCTCGGCGGCCTGGGGTGTCTTGTCGAGGATGTCGGCCAGCACCGAGTCGGGCTCGAGCCCCTCGGCCTGAGCCTCGAAGTTCAGCAGGATGCGGTGTCGCAGAGCCGGCAGGAACACCGCCCGCACATCATCGAAGCTGACATTGAAGCGCCCATCCAGCAGCGCGCGCACCTTGGAGGCCAGCGTGATGGCCTGCGCCCCGCGCGGCGAGCTGCCCCAGCGGACGTAGCGGTTGGTCTGTTCGGTCGCGAACGCGCCTTGCGGGTGGGTCGCGAGCGTCAGGCGGATGGCGTAGTCCTGCACATGGGGCGCAACCACGACCCGTTGGACGAGCTGCTGTCCGCCGATGATCTCGTCGGCCGTCATGGCAGGCTTCACGTCGGGCTTGTGGCCGGTTGTCGTGCGATCGAGGATGGTCTTGAGCTCGCGCCGGTCGGAATACTGCACCACCAGCTTGAAGAAGAAGCGGTCGAGTTGGGCTTCCGGCAGCGGATAGGTGCCCTCCTGCTCGATCGGGTTCTGCGTTGCCATGACGAAGAAGGGCTCCTCGAGTTTGTACCGCTTTCCGGCGATCGTGATGGTGTGCTCCTGCATGGCCTCCAGCAGCGCCGACTGTGTTTTGGGCGTGGCGCGGTTGATCTCGTCGGCCAGCACGATCTGGGCGAAGAGCGGACCGGGTTGGAACTCGAACTGCCGCCGACCGCTGGCCGGGTCCTCGACGATGATGTTGGTTCCGAGGATGTCGGCCGGCATCAGGTCGGGCGTGAACTGGATGCGCGAGAACTTCAGGGTGAGTGCACGCGCGAGGGTCCGCACGAGGTAGGTCTTTCCGAGACCGGGCACGCCCTCGAGCAGGGCGTGCCCTCCGGTGAAGAGGCAGGTGAGCACGCCATCGACGATCTGATCGTGCCCGACGATCGCCTTGCCGATCTCCGCCTTCACGGCGGCGAACTTGCGGCGGAACTCCTCGGTGGCCTTCTGGATGGCGGGGTCGATGGCTGCCATGTGGCCCTTTCGCTTCGGGTCATCAATCGGACCTGATCTCAGTATTCCCGGTTTTTGACGCGCGTCAAACGACCGGGTGCGATATCACCTGGTCTCATCACCGCCGGTTCGGCGTTTCTTTGATTTCAGCAGACGGGATGTGGTGGACTCGTCCGCCCCGGTCTTGCCAGGCGTGTCCGGTGGCTTGTCGCTGGTCTCGTTCGCGCCGCCCAGCGCCTGCGTCAGGTCACCACTGGGCCGGGTCGCATCCCCCGGAGCCTCGAATTTGCGGCCCGCCTCGGCATACACGCCCGCAGCGGGGGGGGCCTGCCCAGACGCAGTCTTCTCGGTCTTTACCTTCTCGCGCACGCTCTTCAGGTCGGTGAGCACCGCCTCGGCTCGGCGGCCGGCCCCCACGCGCCCGGCCACGTCGGCAATGTACCCGCGGATCCGCGCCAGCCCTTTTCGGGGGTCCAGCGCCACACGACGCACCGCGACGTCGATCAGGAAGAGGAAGACCGCCCACTTCAAAAGGGCGGACCAGATCGGCTGCCGAGAAAACGTACGCGGCAGGTTCTTGGCGAACAGGTCGGTCTGTTCGGGCGGCACGTCCAGCCAGCGCCCGTTTCCGACCTCTGCGATCTTTCGGAGCAGCGACTCGTTGGTCGCCAGATCCCTGAACTCCGGGGAGTATGCCTGGCTGACGCCGGTGCGGATCAGCACCGGCCTGGCATCCTCGCCTTCACCGGCGCTGGCCTGAATGTTAACCAGGAAATTGCCGGTGGCCGGCATGGTGAAGCTGCCCTCATAGCGTCCGGGGCCGGTCTGTTCGAGCAGCAGCGGCGATCCCTCGCCCGACGGGGCCACGACGATGCCCTGCATCCGCAGGAAGTTGAGGTAGTCGGCCTCCTTGTTCAGCGCTTCGACGACGACGCGAGCGCGGGTTCCATCCACGAACGTGCTCACCTCGAAGTCCTTGGCGCTGCCCTGCGCCATGCACCATCGCAGCGACTGCGCCCAGAACTTCGAAAAGCTCGGCCACTGAACCCATTCGCGCGCCCAGTGATTCCACCATCCACTCGTGAATGCGATGGTGCGGCCCAGTCCACACTGCCAGTTGGCCAGGAGCGGATCTCCCTTGTCGGTCACGAGCGGCAACTCGATGGCACCGGTCGAGCGCGGCGTCGTCACGACGTATCCCGCCAGCGGCGGGAAGCCCGAGCGGATGCCGGCCAGGAGCTCGGACAGGCGGTACTTGACCTGCGGCGTGAATTCCTCCTCGCGCAGCAGCGGCCGGCGGACGACCTTGGCCTCCTTGATGAAGATCTGCGGCAGGCGCTTCTCGTCGCCCGGTTGGCTGAGGTTGTAGTAGTTGCCGCCGGTCTGCTCGGCGATGTTCTTCATCGTGCCGATTTCCATGCCGCCGTGGGGGAAGACGCTGACCGTCGAGACCGTGATGCGATTGGAGACCAGCTGCTTGACCAGCCCGGCCGAAGGCGGCGACGGGTCGCCGTCGGAGATGATGATCATATGCCGCTGGGCGGCATCGCGCCGGCTGATGAGCCCCTTGAAGGCCAGGTCCATCAGGTCGTCGAAGCTCGGCGCGTCGCCGTGGTTCATGCGGCGAATCTGGGCGGCGATGGTGTTCTTGTCGTCGCACAGTCGCATGGGAATGGCCCACGACGGGCCCAGACCCAGAAACGCGACGATGCCGAAATAGTCCAGGCTCGACAGGGTCTTCATCGCCGCCACGGCGGTTTCGACGCCCCACAGGTTGCCCTGCGGCATTTCGCACGCGTGCATCACGATGGCCAGCGCGCCGCGCGGGATCTGCCGCACCGCGTCCACGTCGAACCGTACCGGCATGATCGATTCGACGATCGACGACTGCCACCCGCCGGCGCCGAAGCCCTCCGGTCCGCCGAGCATGACCAGTCCGCCTCCCAGGTCGCTGACATAGGTGGCCAGCGCGCGGTGCTGGGCGTCGTTGAGCTGATCCGCGGGGATATTCGAGATGATGACCGCGGCGTATTGCTGGAGAGAGACCGCATCAATGTCCGCCTCGGCGATGGTCCGCACGTCGGTACGGATCTGCTCGCGCTCCAGTGCGGCGGCGAGCGGCTCGTCCACCGCCGGGTCGGCGGTCAGCAACAACACCGTGGCCGGTCCCTCCACCTGGGTGAAGGCGGTGGCGACGTTGTTGGCAGCGACCTGATCGTCGGTCGCGTTCTCCGGCTCGAAGCGAGCTTCGAAGCGGTGAGCTCCGGAGTGCGTCAGCGGGATGCGCAACGTGAACGAGTTCAGCCCGGGTTGCAGGACGACGCGCTGTCCGCCCGTCTGGGACTGCGGATCAAGCGGCAGCAGTTGCCCGTCATGGAACAGCCGGATGCGCCCCGGGACCGGCCGATCACTGCGGGATCGCAGCGTCAGGCGCAGGCTGGCGATTTCCTGCTCGCGGGCGTAGGCGGGCGCCGTCAGCCGTTCGAACAGCACTTCGTTTCCGTACTCGTAGCGAATGGGCGCGACGTCGACGGAGACGTTGGCGGCCGCTGCGACCTTGACCTCGCTGAGCACATCGCCGACGTTCTGATTGCCGTCGGAGATGAGGACGATGCGCTTGGCCGTGTCCTGCGGAAAACACGCCAGCGCCAGGCGAATCGCGGCCGCGATGTTGGTGCGATCGGGCGCGTTGGAGGGCGAGATGAGGCGAGCATCCGGGTACAGGCCGCCGTCGGGGCCGGGTTTGGTCGGGAGCTGCTCGATGTAGCTCTCGCCGTCAAACGTGATCGCGCCGACCCGGTCGTTCGCCGGTGCGTTCCGCGTCGCGATTCGGGCAAACTGCCGCGCGGCTTCCTGCTCCGCGGGGCGGACGCTGCGGGACTGGTCGAGCAGCAGGATGACCGCCAGGTCTCGGTTGATGCGAACGCGGTGGAGCCCGGCCAGCGCCAATACGAGCAGGACGATCACCGCCGCGCGGGCCGCCAGCGCCGTCCAGCGCCGCGCCGGTGACAGTCCCGCCAACGAGCGACGGGAGAGCCACCAAAGGAGCACCGGCAGCAGCGTCAACCAGAGCGCCGCCGGTTGGTCAAACCGTTCGGTGAGGGAGATCGCCAGCAAGATGCCGTTCCCCGGTGGGCCGCGAACGCCGCTTCACAGTGCGGTTGCAGCCGCAATGCGCATCAGGACCCGCGAGAAGTCTAGCGGGAGAGACAGTCCGTCCGCGAGTCGTGGGCGGCGGCGCGGGGTGCTGGCTCACCAGGCGAGCACCTGAACGCGATTGTTCCACGAATCCAGCACGTACAGCAGTCCGCCGCGGCCGATCGCCGCTTTCCAGGGTTGTTGAATTTCCCCGCGGCGCCGCCCGGGAACGCCCCAGGCCCGCACGAAGCGACCCTCGGCGTCGAACTCGCTTACGCGGTTGTTTCCGAACTCGGTCACGAGCACGTGGCCGGTCGCGGGCACGAGCTCGAGATCGTACGGGTAGCTGAGTTCGCCCTGGCCCGCGCCGGCGCGCCCGAACGTTGCCAGCAGCCGGCCGTCGGTCGAGAATCGGCACACGCGATGGTTGCAGCCGTCGGCCACCCAGAGGAACCCGCGCGGATCCCACTTGACCTGAGTCGGTCGCAGCAGCGACGCCTCGCCGCTGTTCCGGTCGCCGAAGCTCGAAATAAACACTCGATCAGCCGAAAAGCGGCTGATGCGGTCGTTGCCGCCGTACTCGGCGACGTAGATGTTGCCGGCCGCGTCCCACCCCACGCCGGTGGGAAAGATGAACTCGCCCGGGCCCTCGCCCCGCGATCCGAACCGAAACTGTTCGCGGCCGTCCGCGTCATAGCAGATGACGCGCGCGTAGTGCGTGTCGGCCACCCAGAGGCGCCCATTCGCATCGCACGCCATGCCGGTGGGCTTGCCGAATTCCCATGCAGGCATTCGCCAGACGTGCTCGAACCGGCCATCCGGGTCGAATCGCTGAATGCGGGCGGTCTTGTCGCAGACGAACACCTTGCCGTCGACGGGCGAGATCGCCAACGCGCGCGGGTATGAAAACTGACCGTTCCCCAGCCCCGGCTCTCCGAACAGGTTCACGACGCGATCGGCGGCCGATTCGCCGCCCTCGTCGCAGCCGCCGCAGGCCAGCGTCACTGACACAATCGCCATCAGCACGCACGCTCGCGATGCGGGTCGCCCTGGGGCGCCGCGCGGTCTGCCGATCGGTCTCGAGACGTTTGCCACGACTCAACCCCGTCGATCGAGCGTCCGAACCGGCACACTCTCGCGGCGTATGCGGCCGGCCAACAACACGAGCGCAGCCGCGCCGGTCGCACCGACCATCGCAGGCAGCATCAGGATGAGGGTACTGACGATCACGTCGGCATTGCGGCCGTAGTGCATCTGGTTGTCCAGCGCGACCGCGATCGGTCCGCCATATCGGGCGGGCGTGAGAATCAGTGACGCCGGCACCTCCGAGAGGGCGAGACATCCGACCAGCAGCGCGGCGGCTGCTGAGACCGGCAGGACGTGCGGCCAGATCGCGCGGAGCATGGCCGGCGGAGTGGCTGCACCGTCGGCGCGGGCCTGTCGAACCAGATCGATCGGCACTCGGCTCGACAGCAGGACTGCCGCCGCAAGCGGTACGAGGATAAACCGCGCCAGTACGCCCAGGGTCCAGACCAGCGGCGTTTCGTCGTACAGCCGGCCGAGCAGGCCGGGCCGATTGCAGATGAAGACCAGCAACTCGGCCGTCAGTTCGGGCGGCAGCAACGCAGTGACCACCGCCAGCGCGAGCAGGCCGCGAACCAGAAGACGGTGGACGAGAGTTGAGCGATCCGCTCGGAACGTCGCGAACATGACGAGCGCGGTCGCGAGCATGGACAGCGACGCGACCGCGAGCGAGGCCTGCCATTCGTGTCGGTAGAGCGTCAAGGCTCGCTCGACGGCTGGTCCGATGGCGACCCGTGCCCGTGCCAGATCGAGGACGAAGATGGCTGGGGCCGCGGTTGCGATCAGTGCCGCCAACGCGAACACGAACAGGTGGCATAGCGCGGGGCGCGGCCGCTCCTGCCGGCCAAGATCGGCTGAGGCGTCGCTTTCGAAGGCGGCCCGCGCGCGCGTCAGCGACGGCCACGCGGCTGCGATCGCTGTCACAGCGGCAGCGATGACGGGCCATGACATCCAGAGAATGGCGCGAGAGCGGGAGCCGTACAACGCCGCGTCGAGGAGCTCCGGGCCGACCTCCGACGGCCAGGTTCGCGCCAGCACCAGCGGCGCGATGGTGGATTCGTTTAACGCGAGCACGAATACGAGCAGAGCCGCGCCCGCGATCGAGCTTGACATGGCGGGCAGTGTGGCCCGCAGCAGCGCGCGCCCCCGACTGGCGTCGAGCAACGCCAGCCGCTCGGCAGCCCGGCCGCCGTGCCGGTAGGCGGCGACGATCAGCAACGCCGGAATCGGCCAGAGCCACGCCGACATGGCGATGGCGGCCCGCACGCCCGCCGCTCCATCGGCGTTCAGACCGACGGCGTTCAGCACTCGTCCAGCGACATGTTGTGGCGATGAGAGAAGCATCCATGCATATCCGTACACGCACGGCGGCGCGAGCAGTGGCAGCAAGGTCAGCGAGAGAATCAACCACCGGGCCGCGGCTGAGCGAGCCTGGGCGAGCGTCAGGATGGCGGGAATCGCGACGATCGTCGCCAGCACGGCCGTGCCGGCCGCCACGGCGAACGTCCGCGCGAGGATGACGCGCTGCCGCGGGGTCGGAATCGGGACGATTCCACCCGGCAGGCCGTGGCGCTGCTCCCACGCCAGCGCCGCCACCGGCACGACCGTGGCGAGCACCGCGATCGCCCAGCCGAGGAATCGCACCGCTCTGGTCCAATGCATGCCTGCATTGTGCGACCATCAGCGGGCGAAGTCGAAGCGCCGACGCCCTCGCATGTTCGCGAGTCCGCGGTCATACTGCCCGGTTTCCTCGCGATCGTGGAGTGGTCATGCGATTTGTTCACCTACTGGCTGTCTCGGGAAGTCTGCTGTTGACCGGTTGCGGCACGGGAGCGCCGGCTGCCGGACCACTGCCGCCGGGTCGCACGATCTGGCGGGTGGATGCCGACGGTAATCGCGGCACCTTCGTTCTACAGGTGGACGATGGTGAGGTGACAGCGCTGCTGGTTTCCAGCGGGGCGGTCGAACTCGACCCGCCGGTGGCGTTTCAGGATGGACAGGGCAACGTGCTGGTCAATTTCGTCGTGACCGCCGACCCGCTCAACCGCGGCGTCGCCGAGCCAACGCGATTCCTGATCGGCGCGTTGCCCCAGGCCAATGGGACATTCCGGGGTACGTGGTCGATCGACGTGCTCAGCACGCTGGTTGAAGACTCGCGCGAGCCCTGCACGGTCCGGACCGTCCCGGCGTCGTGAGTCCGGGCGTGGCGCCGCTGAGCGAGCCGACGGGCAAGTCCCACTCCTTACGAGCCGAACCCGCCGCCGAACAGTCCGCCGGACTGGAACAGGAACTGGCTCGTGCCGTTCAGAATGCTGATGAACAACTGAAGGCCCGAACTGAATACAGTCGCCGACGCGTTGTTCGCGAATGACTGAAAGGTCCGGCTCGTGAACGTCGCGCAGCCCTGCGCCTGAAGCAGCGGCAGCGCGGCCGTGATGAGCATGACCCGTCGAGCGATCCGCAGGTGGCGCGGTGTCATCATGGTGCTCCGATGTCGCCGGTGGTCTCAGACGATGCCGGGGAAGAAGCCGGCGTTGCCGAACAACGCGCGAAGAATGTCGGACTGCGGGAACGTGCCCAGAAGGGTCCGGATGGCGGACTGAACGAATGTCTGGGCCAACGAATTGACGACGATGACCGACGTGCCGGCCGCGATGTTGATGGCCGTGCCCGCCGGATCGCAGCCGCCGATCCCCTGGAGAATCGGCAGGGCCGCAACCCCCACCGCCAATCGCCGCGCCCAACGATACGACTTCAGCATGGTCGTTTTCCTCCGCGAGGGTCACACGGGCCGCGCGCCCGAGCGAGGGGAGCGAGTTTACTGGCCGGCACATCGAGTCGCAAGCCCCGGCCCAGGCGCGCCCGCGCCCCGTAGAACGGCGCTATCGGCGATCGTCGTCGCCCCGGGGCGGAAACAGCTTCTCGAGCGCCTTTCGCATATTGCTGGCCTGCCGCGTCTCGATGCGCGGCTCTTGTAGCGTTCCGGTCACGTGCAGTTCGAACAAATCGCGCGACGCGCCCTCGACCAGTTCGGTCACGAGCGGGACCCGCAACCTCGTCGGACTTCCGGCGAGGAGTTGGAGGTCGAGCTCCTGGTTGTCGGTTCGCAGCGTGCCGCTGCCAACCAGGGCGATCGCCTTGCCCTGCAGGTCGATCTTGGTCAGGTACATCCGCCGACCTTGAATATGAAACTTGAGCCAGCCGTCGTGGAACATGTTCTCGTCCGGCGTGAGATTCAGCACTCGCAGAATGGTCAGGACCAGCGGCAGCTTCCAGACGTGGGCCTCGCGCACGAACACTTCGCCGCTGCCGCGGAACTGTTCCGGGCGTCCCGACTGCCCGCGGAAGGCAAACTTGCCGAACAGCAGCCCGCGGGCCGCATCCGCCTCGGCCGATCGCCAGCCCAGCGCTCGCAGGCACGGGCCGAGCTGGGCGTCGCGAACGTTGAACGTCATCTCGAAGCCGCCGCTCCCCGTGCCGAGGTCGATTCGGCATTCGCCGGCCGCGCGTCCGGCGAACAGTTCAGCGTCGCACTCCTTCAGGTGCAGTTGCTGCCCGTCCGCGGTCGCAATGGCCTTGAATCGCAGGTCGTGCAGCTCGAACGGGCCCAGATGAGCTTGCTGCAACTCCGCCTCCCCACTAAATCGTCCGCCGTCCGCACCGCCGATGGCGCCGCGTCCGCGGATCGTCCCGTTGAGCTTCGTCAGTTGAAGACCGAGCGCCATCGCCACGTCGTGCAGCGTCAGCGAACCCGTCCATGAGAAGGCTGCGGGCCGGTCCGCCGCGATGTCGAAGCTGAGATCGCTGAGTCGAAGGTCGAATCGGCCCTTCGGTGCCAGCGCTCGCCAGAATGTGCGCAGTTCGGCGGGGACGGCCGCCGCGAGGGACTCATCGAATCGCATGTCGTTCGCTTCGAACTGCAGTTTCCCGGCTGCCCCGTCGTCGGTCAGCTCAATTCGACCGCCGACATTGCGGATTTCTGCCTCACCGCACCGCCCCGCCACATCGTGCAGCTCGACGCGCCGTTCGGACACCTCCAGCGTCCCGCGCAGGTCGGACAATGGAAGCGGGAACACCTGTGGGCGCACGGCGGCGCCCCGCAGCAGAACGGCGGCGTCGTACTTGGTTTCGACCTGTCCGGACTTGCTTGTGCGTTCGATGCGTGAATCGAGGTCGATCATGCCGCTTGGGCCGAGGGCGTCCCAGGTAGTGCGCAGGGTCGGCGGCACGGCGGCCCGTGCGTCGGCGTCGAGTTCGAGGTCGCGGAGTCGCAGCGACAGCTCGGCGGCGTAGCCCTCCGGCATCTCCTCCACCTTGCCGTCGGCGAGGACCAGCGTTCGCTTGTGCCGGCCGGAGATCTCAATCAGCGTCAGTCGATCCGGCGTGATGTGGATTCGTCCGGTGATGTCGCTGATGGCGTAGGGCAGTTCCCGGTATCGCATGCCGGCGCCGCTCAGCCGTGTTTCGATGTCGTAGTGGAGGGCAGGATCGGTCGGCGAGGTGAAGACTCTGCCAAGCAGATCCACGTATCCGGTCGGCTCGAGCTGCTCGAAGGCGACGCGCGCGTCCACCGGCAGCGCCGCCAGCAGTTGGGAATCGAGCCGCAGTCGCCGGGCCTCGAGTCGCAGTTCGAGGTGTCCCGGCGAGGATGACGTCTCAGGGTCAAGGTAATAGCCGTCGGCGCGAACGGTGGCCGGCTCCGGTTCGCCGGCAGCGCCGGAAGCGACGCCCATGCCGACCAGGTCGTCGATCCGCAGTACACCCGGTCCGACTCGCAGGCGCGCGCGGAGCGAGCGCAGCGGATACGGAAACTCGTCAAAGCGCACGGCGGCATCCAGCAGTTCGATGTCGAGTCGAGTCGTACCGGGCCGGCTGCCGTTCGCCGGGTCACCATCCGGCCGCTCGGTGCGGACACGCACATTGGCAAACCCGCGGGCGTCGAAACGCTGCCAGAGTGTGCGATAAGACGGGCCAAGCACCCGGAACAGTGCCGCGTCGAGCGGGACGCCGCGTCCGGCGATTTCGAGATTGAAACCGGTCCAGGGGTGTGTGCTGTCGACTTCGCCGGCGATCTGAACAATCGACGAACCGTGTCGTCCCGTCAGCCCCTCAATGGTAACGGCACCGTTGGTCAGCCTGGTTCTGCCGACCACGTCTTCCAGCCGGTATGGAAAGGTCAGGTGCCGGGCGCTGACGCCGTGAGCATCGAGCACGCCGTCCACACGCGTTTCGCCGTCGGGCCCGGCCGGCCGGTGAATCCGCCCTTCGAAACTGAGCCGGCCGATGGGGTCCAGCAGGTGCAGGAATTCTCGCGTCACCAGCGGCGCATCCGCCGCGAGCATGCGTCGGCGGATTTCGCCCTCCGGCATCTTCAGACGTGAAACGCCAACGCGAAGGTCGAGTCCGACTTGGTCCAACGAATGGTCGATCTCGCTGATCACGCCTGCGACTCTGCATGGCGCGTCGTCCAGGGTGCCGTCGAAGCCGCGCAGTTCGAGGATTGACCCTTCGAGATTGAGCTGGCCCGACTTGAGCCTCATCCTGAAGATGGGCGGGTCATCAGTGGTTTCCCGCGGCGGGTCGGACCAGCGTCGTTCCACGTGTGACGACCCGAGCAGCGAGAGCGGCACGACCAGGTCCACGTCCTTGAACTCGAGCCTGACGGCCCGGTCCGCGCCCGCGTCGGCGGCGTACTGCAATCCGCGCGACTGCATCTCACCGCGCAGTTCGAGTTTGTCAAACAGCGTTCGCAGCGTCTCCGGCAGCAGCGCCCGGACAGCCGACAACGCCACCGCGGGGGTCTTGCTCAGGGAGCCCGCTCGCGCGTCGTACCGCATGCGGAATTTCTCGGCCCGCGGCCGGTAGCTGCGGATGTCGAGGAAGTACGCGTCGGCGGCGCTGAAGTCCGGCGTGGCGTCCACGTCCAGCTCGATCGGCGTCGGCTGGCGGAGCTTGCCGTTTTCCAGTGTCGCCAGGACCACTTTCGTGTTTCGCAGGCGCACGCGGGGCGGTTTCGGCGGACCGGTCAGCGTCCGGCGGCGCGCCGGCAGGGCCAGATCCTGCCAGTTGAATCGCCCGGTGGACGAGTCCTGGACGATCTGGAACGTCGGCCCGGTCGCGACGATCTCGCGCACGTCCAACTGCATCAGGAGCAGCCGCCAGGGATCATGAATGAGCCGAAGCGACTCGGCCGAGAAGAGCTCGTGCGCCGCTTCGGAATCAGCCGACCCCGAGACTCGCGCCGTCCTGGGCGTGGCGACGCGCACGCGCTCAAGCGTGATCCCGTCGAACAGGGAGAAACGCGCGCTCTCGACCGAAACGCGGCCGCCCGTCGCCGAACGCAGGAAAGCCTCGGCCCGACGCCGGATGCGCTGGTCCGACGTGCTCCAGTGAAAAGCGATGAACGCGGCTGTCAGCGTCGCCAGCAGCGTCCAGCCGATGCGCGCGCGTGTGGCTGAAACCGGTCGTCGAAGCAGCGTGCTGGAATGCAGACCCGGCAGTCGATAGCCCGACTGTCGATCGCGTCGCTGGGTCATGGGGAAGGCTCCGCCAACGCGGTGCGGGCGTCCGGCCGGCGCGGCAGCGCCGCGACCGCCGTTCCCGCCAGGACGAACAGCCCCGGCATGGCAGGGATGCGATAACGTACCGACCCGATGAAGATCGAGTGAACCAGGGTGAAGTAGACCGCTGGCGCGATGCACGCGAGCAGCAGCCGGGGACGATTCCGAAGGCGCCACAACCCGACGGCGGCGAGTACGTAGATCGGCGCGACCGTCGCCGCCGAGACGACCGAGAAGAACGAACCGCGATAGCCGGGCGCGCTGAGGGTCAGCGCCCACGTGCGACGCACCTTGGCCACCGCCAGCTCGATGGCGCGCTTGGGGTGCGAACGGACCCAATCCCACACGGCCTGCCGGCAGGCAAGATCGCGCTCGCGTTCGTCCGCGCCGGGAGCGAAGGTCGGCCAGACGACGCGCTCCATGCCGGTGCCGCCGTCGGCCCAGTCGCCAAAACTGTCGAGCAACGTCGCACCGACGCCGGTGCGAACCGGCACGAAGGCGCGCAGCAGGTGGTAGTTTCGAATGGTGCTGGGCAGCAGGGTGATGCTGTACGCCGCGAGGAACATCACGGCCAGCGCCGCGCGACGCGCCGCCGCCGCCGGCGGGATCGTGGCGTCGACGTCCTCCGCTTCGGCGAGCCTCGCGCGATCGCGGCCGAGCAGGATCGGCAGCAGGAACACTGGCAGGAGCAGTCCGCTGCTCCGCGTTAGTGTGGACGCCCCCAGCGCCACGCCGGCTGCAATCGCTGCGCCTGGCCCGCCGGTCCGTGCCGCCAGCAGCCACTCAATGGACCACAGCATCAGCGCGGTATAGACGACGTCAGTCAGAACCAGCCCGTGGAAGAACACGAAGATCGGATCGAGCGACATGAGCAGGCCCGCCACGAGCGCGGCGGGCGTTCCGGCTGCCCGGCGGGCCAGTCGCATGGCCGCGACGGTCGCGGTAGTCCCCGCCACCAGATTGACGAATCGACCCCACGTCATGATGCCGTTGAAAGACGAAATCCCCAGGAGCCGGCCGACGGCCAGCAGGGCAGGGTAGCCGGGGTCGCTGCTGCATCGCTCGTCGGCCGACTCCATCGGCCCGTTGCCGGCCGCGATGTTGTCGGCGACCCGGATGTAGCGACGCGTGTCCGGGTAGTCGAAGCGATCGGGGTCCAGCAGACCCCACACGAGCATGCCGGCACGGGCCGCAAGCGTCAGCGAGATACAGATAATCAAGGCCCGCGACCAGCGTAGCGAGCGCGGGAACGCCGGGCTGACGGGACTGGAATCGCTCAACGCCGATCGGCCCCCGCGGGTTGCCGGCGATCGGCGCCTGGGGGCCGATCGGCCGACGCCCGGCGAATGTGCAGCTCGCGCCGGACGCGCTGCACAACGAACCCGCCTGGAAGTTCGACCAAACGCCCCCCGCGGCCGGGGTCGCAGAGTTCACACGCGCGCCGCAGGCGTTCGAACGTCAACTCTCTTCGCGGCGCGCCAAGCCCGTCGAGGGCTTCGAGCAGCACGTATGCTCGCACGATGGGGAGCTCATGCGACAACGCAATTGCGTCAAGCACGGTGAAATCGTCCCCGCCGTCGCGCTGTGCACGTGCCTTGATCGGGATCGCGGCGCGGTGAAGGAAATGATCGCACTCCCCCGCGAGCCGGGCGAGCCGGCAGAGCGCGTCCACCACACGCGGATTGAGCGCGGTCGCGAGCATCGGCATCACGCGGTGTCGTACCCGGTTTCGAGTCAGCGAGAGGTCGCGATTGGTGACATCATCGCGAGCCACCAGACCGCGCGATGCGACGTACGCAGCCAGTTCCTCCCTTCGGAAAGCCAACATCGGGCGCACCAGCCGGACACGGCAACCTCGACCCAAGGGGCGCACGGCTTGCATCCCCGCCAGCCCGGCCAGGCCGCTGCCGCGGACAGCGTGGTGCAGGACCGTTTCAGCCTGGTCGTCGGCGTGGTGCGCCGTGACGACGATCGTGGCGCCGATCCGGTCGGCCACGCTGCGCAGGAAGCGGTATCGCGCCTGACGCGCGCGCTCCTCCCGGGCGGTTGCGCCGCCGCCTTGAAATTCCGGGTCCAGGCGCTCCACGCAGCATGGGAGACCGAGCGATTCCGCCGTGGTTCGCACGAACGCGGCATCGTCGCGCGACTCCTGGCCGCGCAGGTTGTGATCGAGATGCGCGACGTGCAGTCGCCAGCCGAGCCGGTCTCGCCGCACCGCGGCGGTCAACCCCGACAACAGTGCAAGCGAGTCCGTCCCGCCCGATACGGCCAGCACGATGGGTTCGTCGGGGCCGGGGTGCACCGCGTCGGTCAGCGCGGCGCAAAGTCGTCGCTCGAATACGATGGCGCGCATCTTCACGTCGGGTTCGTCGACGTGGAAGTGTAAGCCGCTCGTGTCGCTCCGTCCAAGGCTCCCTCCAGCTCTCGTCGCAGGACCTGCCGAAGCGGACGGCGAACTTCACCCGCACAGACCAGCATGCTCAGATGGCTGATGTCCAGTTCGTGCGCCTCGATGCCGGGCCGTGTCCGCCACCACGCCCGCAGCGGCGCGATTCGGACCATGGTGTCGTGCCGTCCGTTGAGCATCACGATCCGTCGCCCGTCCCGGCCGATGAGATCATCGAGGTCGATGGCGGTAGCCAGTTGCTCGATCGAGGTGCGTTCGCGAAAGGCCGGGTCGATCAGGCGCGTCAGTGACGACGCGAGGAACTGGCTCGACAGAAACGGCGTAGCGATCAGCGAGACGTTCGAGTCATATCGCGGCTCAAACAGCGTCTCGGTCATCGCGACCAGTCCGCCGAGGCTCGTACCGCAGAGGACGCGTCGGTCGTAGTCGTCGCGCCAGCGATCAGCGACGGCTTTCGCCACGATGACACCGCACAGCAACAGGCTCTCGAATCCGTCCAGCCGGGCGAGCCGCTCGATCAGATCGCGATGCCCCGGGGCGTGTCCCGGCGCGACCAGCAGCACCCGATCGGCGTCAAGTGGATCGGGGCCGCCCGCGATCAGGCGATCAAACGTCCGCGTCGGCGGGTGCTCGCCGAGTCCGTGGTGGTAGACCAGCAGGCGGCGCGACCGCGGATCCGCGCGCTCGCGAAAGCACTCCGTCTCGATGAGCGCGTGGTCCGTCTCAACTCGTACGTCGAAATACTCTCGCCGACCGCGGGTGTCGCGCGGCGTGAACTCGACCCGGGCGCCGCGCCAGCGCTCGATGATGCCGGGGAAGTCCCGCTTCGCAAGCTCGGCGGTGTCGCGAAGGTAGCGCGGCCGCATGGCCGAGATCAGCGTGATAACGGCGTGGTCGAGCAGCTTCGCCAGCGGGGCCCACATGTCGAGCCATGATAGGGCATCATGGCCGGCACGGCCGCGCGGCGGTTCAGGACGGCTCCGTCGGATTCGCGGCGACCGAGACGGTCAACGCCACCGCAGACTCGCCCCGCACACGCCGACGAAGCTGCCCGCAGGCCGCGTCGATATCGAGTCCGCGAGCCTTCCGCACGTGCGTGTTCACTCCCGCCTGTCGCAGAATCTGCTGGAACCGCAGGGTCGATTCGCTGGTCGGCCGGCCAAAGGGCAGCGGGCTGACGGGGTTGAAGCGGATGAGATTGACGTTGCATCGCAGGCGCTTGGCCAGGGCAGCGAGTTCGCGCGCGTGCTCCGCGCGGTCGTTCACACCCGCCAGGAGGATGTACTCCAAGGTGATCTCGCGTCCGGTCCGCTCGAAATAGTGCTGGCAGGCGCGGACAAGTTCGTCGAGTCCGATCTGCTCGGCCCAGGGGATGAGCTCACGCCGTAGGGCGTCATTGGGCGCGTGCACCGATAGAGCCAGATTGATCTGGAGGCCCTCGTCGGCCAGTCGGCGAATCTGCTTCGGCAGGCCGACCGTGCTGATCGTGATCTTGCGGGCGCCCACGTGCGGGCCCCAGTCGGCCTTGAGGGTTGCGATGGCGGCCAGCACGTTGGAGTAGTTCGCCAGCGGCTCGCCTGAGCCCATGAAGACGATGTTCGTCAGGGCGTGCGGAGATCGCACCCGGGATGCCGCGGCCGGGCGCGGTGCGTGAATTGATCGGGCCAACTGGTCTACCCGCAGAACCTGTTCGACGATCTGGCCGCGCGTCAGGTTGCGCTCAACGCCGTCCACCCCGCTCGCGCAGAATCGGCATCCGACCGGGCAGCCGACCTGCGAGCCGATGCAGGCCGTCATACGGTCGAAGCCGCCGCCGCGGCGCGGGCCGTCCGGAATCAGCACGCATTCGCTGGTGGCGGCGTCGGGCCACTCGAGCAGCAGCTTGACCGTGCCGTCGCGGGCGTCCATGCGGCGGACGACGCGCGACGTGAAGATCTCGAACTCGTTCGTCAGTCGCTCCCGCAAGGTCTTCGAGAGGTTGGTCATGGTCGCGAAATCGGTCATGTGCCGGTGATAGACCCACTCCAGCACCTGCGTGGCGCGAAACGCGGGTTCACCGCTTCGCACCATCCATTCGGACAGCGAATCGCGGGATTCGTCCAGCAGGTGTCGGCGGGGGGTATTCATCGGCGCATTGTAGCGGCCACGCGGTGCGGGGTGACCTGCCCGGCGTGCGGCGCATCAGTGCGGCAGGGTTGAGGCCGGGCGCGTGCTTACCCCGGTGCGCGCCGGCCGGATCAGTTCCGACTGCCTCGGATGCTCGCCCAGCCAGTCGATCATGCCCGAGTGGATGTCGTAGATCGCGCCCACCACTCGCAGTCGCCCGTCCGCCGCGCGAGCCCGCGCGGCGTCGCTGTGCTCGAACAGGTCTTCGATGCTGTGCCACACGTTCTGCCGCACGGCCGCCGCGATGAGTTCGTCGCCCGACAGCGTCGGTTGTGTTCGTCGGACATGGTCGACCGCGGGCTGGATGTGCGACACCAGCGCCGGCACACTGCCGAGTTCGCGCACGCCCTTCACAACGGCCGTCACGGCCCCGCAATCACGGTGTCCGAGGACAACGATCAGCGGGGTACCGAGATGTTCGATGGCGTACTCGATCGAGCCGGTCTCGTCGGTCGCGCACACGTTGCCTGCGACGCGGATGACGAACATGTCGCCCACACCGACGTCGAAGATGATCTCGACGGGCACCCGCGAATCGGCGCAGGCCACCACGATCGCCATCGGGTGCTGGCCGCGGATGAAGGTTTCGCGACGCCGGGCCGGGTCGGCGTGCGGATGTCGCGCCCGTCCGGCGACATATCGGCGATTGCCGTCGCGCAGTTCGGACATCGCCTGATCGCTTGTCGGCGCGCGATCGACGGGGCGATCACCCGCCACCGCGATGCAGACGAGGGTCAGCCCGCCGATCGCGGTCGCCGCGATGGGCAGCGATCTACTCATGGCTGCATGACGGCGCCGGCGAACGCCTGAATGTCCCCGCCGTTCACCAGTGTGTTGGCATCCATGTCGCCGTTCGCGATCGTGCAGCCAGGGTAGGCCGCGGCGTACCCGGCCGGATCGCACAGCGCCAGCACGAACGGCGGCAGGTCGTTGGCGTTCAGTTGTCCGTCGCAGTTCATGTCGCCCGGGCATGGAGCACCCACGATCTGGATGTTGCTCGTGCTGGCGTCGGCGCCGGTGTTGCCGTTTGCGTCGCGAACCACGACCCGCAGCCGGGCCTGGCGCGTGCAGCCGCCGGGCACCGTCCAGGCGAATGAGCCGCTGTCGGGAATGCCGGCCGCGACCACCGTCGGCCAGGTCGCGCCGCCGTCACGGGACAACAAAATGTCGGCCGTGGTCGTGCCGACGTCGTCATCCGAGATCCAGCGGATCGTCACGTTTGATCCGGTGCTCAGGAGTTCGCCGCCTCGCAGGTTGACGAGGTACGCAGTCGGGTTCGCGCCGCCCAGGTGTGACGGCACGTGCATCACGATGCAGTGCATCACGCCGGCCGAGGTCACGATGCCCTGGCAGTTCAACTGGACAATCGTCTTGCCCGGCAGGGCGGATTGCCACGCGGTCAGAGCCGTGGCGTTGTAAGGAGCAACCGTGCCGTTCGTATACGACGGAACGAGCACGAGGTCGTTGCACATGACGACATTGGTGTAGGTGTAGTGCGTCCCGCTGACCGACAGCGCCGGCACGCGCGTGACGGTGTAGCCCAGTCCGCTCATCCAGGCCGCGGTGTTGTCGCAGATCACGTCCTGGGTCGAGCCGGAGTTGAGCGGCCAGTCGCTGATGACGACCGCGTTGTCGCCGATCACCTGCATCCACATATCAATGTGCTGGGTGGCATCGACGCTCGTCGGAAACGGGTCGAGAATCGCCGTCTGAAGATTCTGATAACGATACCAGATGTCCACGATCTGCGGCTCCGTCAGGTCAGGGTTCTCGTTGGCGATCAGCCGCGTGGCGTAGCCGCGTCCCAGAGCGTCGAGGTGGAAGTTGCCGCCGCCGTGCACGAGCTGATTGAGGCCGTAGAGATTCTGAAATTCGTACAACGCGTGCTTCTTGTACCCGGCGAAGAAGGCCGGCACGGCGTTGTCGTTCGGACGCGTCGGCCGGTTGTACTTATGGTCGATGATGGCGCGGCACTGGCCTTCGTAGATGTACCGCGGACCGTAGTCGCGAATCCAGATCGAGTCCGTATAGCGCGTGATGAACTGGACGCGCGACATGTTCGCGCCCTGTCCGATCAGCGCCGACTGCGCCTGAGTCTGGGCGGTCGCGTCGCGCACCAGTACGTAGTAGGTCGCGTTGCCCGTGGTCGTGATATGCCCGCCCATCTGCGCCAGCAGCGTCCGCCACGCGCTCGGCCAGCTCGTCGAGCTGCCCCACGAGACGAGGATCCCCTCCATCGGCTCATACTCGGCCACGCAGTGGATCGGTCCGGAGGGCGGCGGCGTAGCCGCGCGCGGCCTCGGCGGCTCCACCATCGTGGCCCGCAGGCGGCGCTCAGCCTCGGTTTCGAAGCGCGGCAGGCCCACGCCGTCCGGGACGACCAGTTGGCCGTCCACGACGCGGATGGCGTCGTCCGCCCGCGCTGGGGCGGCCACGCTCAGCGACAACAGTCCAATCGTCAGTACGCCGGCCCAGCAGACGGTCGATCGCACGGTTTCTCCTCGCGTTCACCCCTGCTGCCGATCATACGCGATTCCGCACGCCCGGCTCAATCACTTGAGTTCCCGGACCTGCGTACAGGGGTGACGCCACGCGGCCCTCCCGGGTCGGTCATCGGCCGATCAGGACGCCCGCCGCATCTCAATCGCGATGGTGCGGTCGCCTTCGCGACGCGGATGCGAGACCGTGCAGGTCAGCCGGTCCTCCTCGACCAGGCGGTAGTGAATGCGGGTGATGTCCGCGCCGTCGCCGGACTCCTGGAACACCGCCTCCCCCTGGCCGCGCGACACCAACGGGAGCCGCATCGCGTCGGCGTGCAACGACTTGAGTTCCGGCCCGAAGTGACGCAGCCACATGACGACCTCGCCGCCTTCGGTCTCCTCGAGCAGGATGCTCTCGAACGTCGGGTTGCCTGAGCCGGTTGTCAGGTGACACATGCCGAGCATCAGCCGCCCCTCCGCTGGCGACCAGGTCTCGCGACAGTGCGCGCCGCGTTGCGACTGCCATGCGCCGACAAGCCACGCCAAGTCCCCGAGTCCGGCCCGGACCTTTCGCGGTTGCTGCTTCGGCGGTTCGGCCGTCGCCCACAGCACGGACATGCCCATCGTCGCCGCGGCGATACCCGCGGCCTGCGCCAACCGTCCGATCGACATCGGGCAGCTCCCTCTCGAAACCGGAAAAGCGCTCGGGCGGCCCTCAAGCCGCCCGAGCATGGAACATCTGACAAACTGCGAGCTGGCGAATCAGGTCGTCAGCGTCTTCGCCCTGGCGAAGCGCGCCTCGACGTCCTTCCAGTTCACGATGTTCCAGAAGGCCGTCACGTATTCCGCCCGCCGATTCTGGTACTTCAGGTAGTACGCGTGCTCCCAGACATCCAGCAGCAGCAGCGGAACGCTGCCGAGGATGGTCAGGTTCTGCTGGTTCATCATCGTCTGCACGGTCAGGGCGCCCAGCGCCGGCTGCCAGGCCAGCACGCCCCAGCCGTTGCCTTCCACCGCCACCGCCGCTGCCTGGAAGTGCGCCTTGAACTTGGCGAAGTCGCCGAAGTCCTTGCGGATCTGCGCCGACAGGTCGCCGCCAGGCTCGCCGCCGCCGCCCTTTCCAGCCGGCGCGAGGTTGTTCCAGAAGATGGTGTGGTTCGAGTGCCCGCCGCCGTGGAAGGCGACCAGGCGCGAAAGCTGCTGTACGGCCGCGAAGTCGTTGGATTCGCGCGCCTTCGCCAGACCCTCCAACGCCTTGTTCAGCCCGTCGACGTAGGCCTTGTGATGCAGGTCGTGGTGGACCTGCATGGTCTTGGCGTCGATGTGCGGCTCGAGCGCCTCGTAGGGGTACGGAAGCGGGGGGAGTTCGTATGCCATGAGTTTCCTCCTGTTGCCGGGTATGGATGGTTGTTTCAGGTTGCGGGAAGTTATCCGTGCGGTCGGCGCGAATCAAGCCGGGCGGCGTTCCTGTCGGCTGCCGCGGCACGGCGATAGAATCCGCGCGACGCTGCTGCCTTCAGGAGACCATCCGTGCTGAGACCTGCGGTTCGACCGCTGTTGCTCGTCATCCGCGACGGTTGGGGCCACAACCCGGACCCGGGGTGGAACCACGCCAACGCCGTCCACCTCGCCCGCAAGCCGGTCGATGACCGGTTGATGGCCGAATACCCCAACGTCCTGATTCGGACCAGCGGCGAGGATGTCGGATTGCCCGATGGCGTGATGGGCAATTCCGAGGTCGGGCACCAGAACATCGGCGCGGGCCGCATCGTCGATCAGGAGATCATGCGCATCACCCGTCGCATTCGCGACGGGCACTTTTTCCAGAACGCCGCGCTGGCGGGCGCGATCAACCAGATCCAGCGCACCGGCGGCCGGCTGCACCTGATGGGCCTCTGTTCCGACGCCGGCGTGCACAGCACGCTCGATCACGCCTACGCCGTGGTCGAACTCGCGCGGCGGCGCGGCGTGCCCCGCGATCGCGTCTGCTTTCATGCTTTTACCGACGGCCGCGACACGCCGCCCCACTCCGGCATTGATTTCATCCGGCAGGTCGAGGCCCGCCTCCGCGAGATCGGCGTCGGTCGTGTCTGCTCGGTGGTCGGCCGCTATTATGCCATGGACCGTGACAACCGCTGGGACCGCGTGGAGAAGGCCTACCGCCTCCTGGCTCGCGGGGATGGCCACGTGGTCCGCTCGGCCGAAGAGGCGTTCCGCAGATACTACGAACACCCGACCGAGCCGTCGCGCGGCGGCGACGAGTTCATCGAACCCACGATCGTCAGCGAGAGCGGCCGCCCGGATGGCCTGGTCCAGGCCGGCGACGCCGTGGTGTTCTTCAACTTCCGGGGCGACCGCCCGCGCGAGCTGGTCAAGGCGTTCACCTTTGAACACTTCCCATTCGAGGCGAAGGACAAGGATGGCGCCATCCGGCTGATGGGATTCAATCGCGGTCAGCGCATTGCGGATCTCTACTTCTGCACGATGTGCGAGTACGAGAGCGGCCTGCCCGTGCACGTCGCGTTTCCCAAAGGCGACAAGATGCCGGCCATCCTCGGAGCGTATTGGAGCGCACTGGGACTGACCCAGTTTCGCTGCGCCGAGACCGAGAAGTACCCGCACGTCACGTTCTTTTTCAACGACTACCGCGAGGAGCCCTTCCCCGGCGAGGACCGCTGCATGGCGCCCTCGCCGCGCGATGTGACCACCTACGACCAGAAGCCCGAGATGGCCGCCTTCGCCGTCACCGATGTCATGCTCCAGCGCATCGCCGAAGGCCGGCACGACCTGTACGTGCTCAACTACGCGAACGGCGATATGGTCGGCCACACCGGCGTGCTGTCCGCCGCCGTCCGGGCGGTCGAGGCGGTCGACCAGTGCGTCGGCCGCGTCGTCTCCGCCGTGCTCGAGCGCGGCGGCGCCGCCGTCGTCACCGCCGATCACGGCAATTGCGAGCAGATGATTGATCCGGCCACCGGCGGTCCGCACACGGCCCACACCACCTTCGACGTGCCGTTGATCGTCGTCGATGATCGCTTCAAGGGTCGCGCGCTTCGCGCAGGCGGCCGGCTGGCCGACATCGCGCCAACGCTGCTGCGCATGGCCGAAATCGACCCGCCGCCCGAGATGACCGGCCGAGCGCTGCTGTAGGAGGCGTCAGCCGGCCTGTGCGGCGCGCGTCAGCCTCCGCGTGCGCGCCCGCAGGTTGTCCAGCACGTTCATGAAATTGATGTAGCTGTCGTACGGCGAGTCGTACGGATTGAAGTACTTGTGCACGTCCCCGTCGGCGAAGTATTTCGTGCACATGTAATAGAAGTGGTCGCTGCTCTGCAGCAGCCGCCAGTCGCGCAACAGGGTCGGGTCGCCCGTCGACTTCACGTCGGCTTCGAGCTGGTAGAGCTCGTGCAGCGCGTTCGACTGCATCGCGTTCCCGAGCCATGCCGACAGGTCGCGCTCCGTGTCGGCCCACGAAATCATGTTCGGCGCGTCGAACTCGTCCATTGCCGGATGCGCCTGGATGACTTCGGTCGGCGTCATGAAGTTGTTGGCCGGATCCTTCAGCACCGCCTCCGGCAACTGCCGCAGGAACTCAAAGATGCCCGTCTCGGCCCACTGGTGCTCGCCGAACGTCTCGTAGTCCATGAACAGATTGACGGTCGACGCGCTGCCGTTGAGTTGCGACACCCAGCCGGCAAACTTCTCCGCCGTCACCGGCCATTCCGGCCAGGCCCGGTTTGAGAAGCGAAATGCAATGTCATCCGACAGCCGGTAGTTCTTCAGCAGGATGGTGATGCGGTCCCCGCCCGGCGGGCGATAGGGGAACGCCGGCGAGCGCCAGCCGAGAATCGCGTCAGCGCCCTCGGCGCACACGCCGATGAAGCCCATCTCGGCCGCGGCGTGGGCAATGTCGTTGCTGTAGATCAGCTCGCTGTTGCGGAAGACGCGCGGCTCCTGCCCGAACAGCCGGCGGATCATGTCGCGATGCTGCTGCACCTGCGCTTGGAATTCGTCGCGCGAGTAGAGGAACGCAAGGCTGTGGTAATAGGTCTCGTTCAGGAACTCGACGCAGCCGGTCTCCGCCAGCCGCCGAAAGCTCTCGAGCACCTCGGGCTGGTACTCCTCGAACTGCTCGACCACGACTCCGGTCAGCGAGTACGCCACGCGGAATCGGCCGTGCGTCGCGCGGACCAGGTCGAGGATGGCCTCGTTGGCCGGCAGGTAGCACTTGGCCGCCACGCGCCGCAGGATTTCGCGATTGTTGTGCTCGTCGAAATAGGTCGGCTCGGTGTCGAACACACTGTAACGCCGCAGGCGATAGGGTTGATGAACCTGGAAGTACATGCACACCGTCGGCATAGCGGCGCGATTATACGGACGTCGTCGCCGCCTGTCGCGGAACGCAGCGCGGCGATTGTCGCGTGCCGCCGGCCGACCCGCGTCGTCGGCGCCAGCGCCCGCCCCGTATGATCTCCGCCGTGCTGCACATCGTCGCCGATGATGCCGTCGTGATGGCCCGCGAGGCCTTCGAACCGCTCGGACGGCTGACCATCCGGCCGTCCGGCGGCATTCGGCCGGCCGACCTCGCCGACGCCGACGCGCTCGTGGTGCGCTCGGGCACGCACGTCGACGCGGCGCTGCTCGAAGGCACGCCGGTGCGTTTCGTCGGCACCGCCACCAGCGGCACGGACCACATCGACCTCGATTGGCTCGAATCGCGCGGCATCACCTTTGCCGCCGCACCCGGCTGCAATGCCCAGGCTGTGGCTGAATACGTCCTCGCGGCGTTGCTGGTCGTGTCTAGGCGGCTGGCGCGGCCGCTGAAGGGCCCTGTGCTCGGGGTCGTTGGTTGCGGCCACGTCGGCGGCCGCGTGGCGCGAATCGGCCGGGCGCTCGGCCTGCAAGTGCTCGAGTGCGACCCGCCGCTCGCGGAAGCGACGGGCGACGCGCGCTTCATCACGCTTGACGAACTGCTGGCCCGCGCCGACGTCGTATCGCTCCATGTGCCGCTGACGAAGTCGGGCCCGTGGGCGACGGCGGGGCTGTTCGACGCCAAAACCATATCGCGCATCCGAAATGGCGCCGTCTTCCTCAACACCGCCCGCGGCGGAGTCACCGATGACGCGGCCCTCGCCGCCGCGCGTCGTGACGGCCGCTTCGCGGCGCTCGTGATCGACGTCTGGAGCGCCGAGCCGGAGGTCAACCCGGAACTTCTGGCGACGGCTGATCTGCTGACACCGCACATCGCCGGCTATTCCATCGAGGGTCGCATCGCCGGGACACGAATGATCGCCGAATCGCTGGCCGCGTGGATCGGCGAGCATCGCTGGAGAGTCCGACCGGATCTGCACGCGCCGCCGCTTCCGCCCGAGCTGCTCGCGACGGTTCAAGAGTCCGCCGCGGCCGGCGTAACCGCCTTGATGGCGACGGTCTATGACATCATGGCAGACGCCGAGAGATTTCGGCTCGCGGTCTCGGGGAGGGCGGCTGGCGATCGGTCCGGCAGCGGAATTTTCAGGAATTTTCGCCGGGAGTATCCGCATCGGCGGGAGCTTTCGTCTTTTGTACAGGCCGTGTCACCGGTTGCGGATGCAGCGGACTGGCTTTCGCGGTTCCTATCGGACGTCTCGGCTGGCCCGTGAATGAACGGGGCGCTAATGGCGACCGGCGACGACGGATTATTTGTAACCGACGACAAACAAAGTATTTACGATCAGTAATCGTCCGCCGTTGGGGCTTGAAATGCACCGCCGGATTCTGGTACGATCAGATTCCGTCGAGACAGGCGGCTTGATGAGGGGAACCCCTCGGAGAGCGGCTGCCGCGACGCTCGGAGCGGACCCGGTGGCGTCAGGACAATTCCTGTAGTTCCTGTTGACACGGGGTCTGCGGTTGTGGTAGCATCCGTTGTTGAGAGTGGAAACACTCTGCACGAGCCGGTGCTGCTGCAAGAGCTCATGTACGGCTCGTGAACTCGACGTTTCTGGCGCCGGTAACGCTGGAGACGCGGAGGGAATCGAGGACGTTCCTCGGTTCGTCAGGATTGGGCGATACCTGGGTCATCCGGTAGGACCGTACGGTCTCGCAGGTATTCAGGTTCGCTTCAGGTCGATTGCGATCTGAAGGCAGGGAGCGCAAGAAACATGTCGAGTCTCAAGCGAATGTTTATCGCGGCGGGCGTCGTCGGCTGTGCGGCCGGCTACACGTTCGCCCAGGCGGAGAGCGTGCTGTTCTTCACGGCACGCCAGTATCAGGTCGGCGCCAACGGCTTCCGGCCGATCGGCTTCGGCGGCACAGCGGCTCAGAATGCTGCATGCGTTCCGCCGCGCAATCCGATTCTGCCGGCCGCTCACAACGATCCCAATCAGTACGCCAACATCCCCTGCATTTACCTTGAGCCGCAGAGCTCGGTGGCTCTGCCGGCGCCGCTGTCCAACAGCAACGCGCCGCCGCTGAACCCGGCCAACAGTTGGAACCTCAACCTCTGGGTCAGCATGAGCGAGAAGTACGTCGGCCCGAACAGCGAAGAGGTGATGGGAAGCATCGGCTTCAACATCGTCTCGGCCTGTGAGAACACCGCGATTACCGGCCTGCCTCTGACCTCGGCGAACAATGGCTGCTTCCAGACCGCCAATCGCCGCGGCTACTTCAGCGCCACGCTGCTGCTCTTCACCACGCCGGCGGACACCAACGCGGCCGGCACGGCGGCCTGGGATGGCACCAACATCGTCAGCCCGCCGCTGACCGACGCCCGCATGGCGGCGGTTCAGGACAGCCTGGGTGACTTCGCCAACGGCCTGGTTCCGTCGGTCGCCAGCGCCGGCCTCGGCGGCAATGTCGGTCCGAGCTACCGCATCGCCCAGCTTCAGGTTGTCGGCCAAGGCCCGCCGGGCACCGCCAACCAGGGCTGCCGCGGTCTGCGGCCGACTCGTTACAATCTGAATCTTGTCAATGGCAACATCCTGACCACCCGGACCGTCAACCCCAGCTTCGGCGGGTCCTTGTCGGCCGAGTCGGTCGCCTACGGCTACCTTGGCGGCCTGCCGGAGCTGGCCACCGGTGGCGGCTGCGTGGCCGCTCCCTGCGGCAGCACGCTGAACGCGACGACCGCCACGGCCGATGCGTCGATTGAAATCCGCTGGAAGGGCGATTTCAACAACGACGGCGTCGTCAACGCTGCCGACAACGGTCCGTTTCTCGCCACGGTTGCCGGTTCGGCAGCGGCAAGTCCGCGCAACCGGTTTACGGGTGACTTCAACAATGATGGTGTCGTCAACGCGGCCGATCAGGGTGCGGGTTCCCCGACCTTTACGGGCTTCGCTGGCCGCGTTGCGAATCACGGCGCTGGCAGTCCCGTGCCGGCGTGCCCGGTGTGACGCGGGAGTATTGATCACGTTCACCCCCGGCCCCGCGTTGGGGCCGGGGGATCACATGCGAAACGTTCCTCGGTCGCCGGAAGCGCTTCCCGGCAACGGAGGGGAAGATCGTGAAACTGGTTTCAACGCATAGAAGGAGAGTGAATATGAAGCGAATCATGATGGCAGCGGGCGTCGTGGCGGCCTTGGCCGCAGCGGCGAGCGCGGCGCAGGTGAACTTGTTCTTCACCTCACCGGCCGCTCTGAATGCTGCGACCGATCCGGTTTCGGCGTTCAACAACAACGCCAACCCGGTCCTGCCGGCCGGCTTGGCGGTGCCTGTGGAGATGTGGATGGCTATCCCGCTCCAAGGCGGCTTGGGGATCACTGGTCTCCAGCTCGACTTGGTGGCCACACTCGGTTCGACGGGTTCTGGCACCGCGGCGAATGTGCCCGGTCGGTGGAGCAGCCTCTTGAGTGAGGCGTTGGCGGGTACGGTCTGGAACTCGCTCCTCTACCTTGCGAGCCCTCCCGTTGGCCCAGGCGGCACTCAGCCGGCTGGTGAGCTGCAGATCCCGGGTTTCCTGACCTACCTCGTGAACACCTTCACCGTTAACGGGGTTGCGGGCGACTCGATCTACCTTGAAGTCTCGGACTTCGGGGCGATCGGCGATACGAGCCCGGCGGGTGTAGCCCGGGCTGCGTTCGGCTTCAACGCCACCGGCTGGGACACTGATGCGTCGAACGCCAGTGGGCCGGTCGGCAACTCGGGCACGGCCGGCGGCTTCGATGCCGACGGGGCTGCTGATGGTCCTGTCCGCACTCGCGTCGCGGACCTCACCGTGATTCCGGAGCCGACCACGTTTGCCCTTCTGGGCCTCGCGGGTCTGCTCGCCCGCCGCCGCCGCTAATCGCGGTTGTGGCATCCTGAAGGTTTCCTGTGAGGCGGCTGGATCTGCAAAGGTCCAGTCGCCTCTCTTCTTTCCGTTGCCTGTTTCGGTCGTGTTGTCAAAGGGTTCCCAATGCAGCGCCTGCCGGATAATTCGTTTGGAGCGTGAGTGGCAGGCCGGCCAGGCATGCCGGTTGGTGACCAAGGCAGGAATGAAATTGCTGCGCGCTTCGCGTAGAATCGTCGCGAGCGCGCCGGAATAATATGATGCGGTGAGGTCGGCGTTCGGCGTCAATGTCGCGGGTCTGATTGCATTCTGAGGTGGCGGCATGAAACGGTTCCTCGCAACGTACTTCGTGGTCGCGGCGATTGTCGGTCCGGTTCGGAGCGAGGACTTTCAGGTTCCGGACGAATTGACGCCGGAGGCGGAAGAGTACGCTCGTTACTCCGCGTCACTGGAGGCGAAGGAATACCTTGGCATCCTCTGCGAGGCGTACGCTGTTCCGGAAACCTTAGTTGCCGAGCTTCGGGCGGAAGTCGAGCGGCGGATCGAGGCCGACCTGAAATTCCGCACCGAGTATCGACTGGCGGCGCTCCAAGTCGCGAAGAGCTACGAGTTGGAATGTAAGAAGCGGGGCCCGACTTGGACAGAACCCACCGAGGAGGAGCGCGCCCGCTTGGAAGCGCCCTTGCGCGAGGTCGAGGCGAAACTTCTGATCCGCTTCGATAGCCTTCAGCAGTTCGTGGAGTCAAAGCTGCCGCCGGACCAGGCCAAGCGTGGGCGAGAACGTATCGACCAGGCCCGCAAGGACTACTACGCGAAGCAGGCCGAAGCGGCGCGGGCTCGCGCGGCGGCCGAGGCGGAGTATGCCGTCACCATTCAACTCGACCAGCAACAGTTCAACCGGCAGGACGCGCCGGTGACCGATGACGGCAAGCCGATGCCGAAGCCGGAGTACGTGCCGCCGCCGCCGCCGGCCGCGCTGACGCCGCCACCGGTCGCGCCGCCACCGGCCCCACCACCGCCTCCGGCGCCCGCCAAGCCCGCGGCCCAGCATTCGTCCGCGCCACCTGCGCCCCCTCCGCCGCCGCTGCAGCCGGCCCCGCCGCTGGATGACTGGGACCGCGTGGTCGACACTGTGGCCGAGCGCTACAAGTTCGACTCGCAGCAGAAGCAGAAGGCCCAGCGCATCCTCAAGGACCTGCGAGAGCGCGCCCGGCAGTACCGCAAGAGTCACGCCGACGAGTATGAGCAGATCAAGCGTATGCCGGCCGGGCAGGAGCGTACGGCCGAGGAGCGACGGGTCAACGTGCCGCTCGATGAGCTGTTCGCGGAGCTGAAGGAGCGGCTCGAGAACCTGGCAACGGCCGAACAGCGCGAGGCGGCCAACACCCCGAAGAAGTGATCGGCGGACGGCGGCGCGCATCGCAGCGACCCGGCGGCATGGTTTTCCCTGTTCGGAGCGGGCGAAGTGGCCGAAAATCCTTCGGCCGCGATTGGATCCGCGCCGTATAATACATCAAGTGGTCTGAGTTCGCGCGCCGGGGCAGGCTGTTTGTTGGCAGACAGGAGCGCCCATGTCGCTTGAACGAACCTGGTTCGGCATTCTTTTCATCGGACTCGCGGCGGCCACACCGGCCGTCGCCCAGGTCGATAACCGCGTCCAGCCGGGGCAGCCCGTGCCCGGTCACGCCCGCGACGCCAATCCGCAGCTCGGATCGGGTGGTTTCAACAGCGGCGTGGTGACGGGCGCAAACTACATCAACAGCGCCAACGCCATCATGAGCGGTAACGTGTCGGGACTCGGCGGCTTCCACTACGCCGACCCGGTCGGGAGCGGGTTCTCGAGTCTCGGATTGCAGAATTCGTTCAACGTCACCGGGCTGGCGCCGTTCGGCACGGCCGCGCTGGCGGACCCGAACGTTTTCCGCGGATCGCTTCCGTCCGCGAACCTGTCGTACTTCGACCGCCGCGCCTTCAGCGTCGGCGACACGCGTATGCTTCCCCCCGGCCAGGTCGGCGGCTACACGCCTTACTATGCGCCGGCCAACACCGTGGTCAACATCGGCGGCTTGCAGCGCGGCCTTAACCAGCCTGGCACGTCGATGCTTGCATCGCCCTACACCCCGCTCTATCCCGGTTCGCCGATCTACACCAACGTGGGGCAGCCGCTGCCCAGCGGCGTGCCCAACCCGGTCGATCGGCGATCGTCCATCGCCAACCCGCTGAACCAGCCGGTGCCGTCCGGATCGCTCGGTTTCGGTGCCGTGGGGTCGACGCCGACGTGGCAGCAACCCTACGCCCCGGCGTTGGGTTCTCCGCTATTCGGTCCGAGCGGCGTCGACGCTCGTCCTTCGCCTTGGAACGCGGCTCAGGCATACGCAGCCCGCGCCGGCCAGGCGAATCTCGGCGATACGGAACGCGCCGCTGCCGAACGCCAGAAACTGGCCGACGCGATGGAGGCGGCCCGCCGCACGCCGGATAACGTGGGCACGGCGGCGGGACCCGGCGAGCCATCGGCCGTCAGCGCGGCCGGTGCGACCGCCGCTGGCGGATCGACCCTGCCGCTCGGCGCGGATCGATTCACCGACATGACGAACGCCATCCGGGAAGTCGCGGCCGCTGAGCCGGATTATGTCGCCGTGATGTTGCGCGCTCGCGCCGGCGGGCTGCCGGGCGAGCCTCCGGTCGCTCCCGGCCTGCCGGCTCCCGGGACGGAAGCGCCGACTGCCGAGACTCCGCGACCGGTCCCGGCAGACCTGTTGCCGGGGTCCGCTCTGCCAGATCCGGACTCGCGCCTGTCGCCGCGGATGCAGCGGGCTGCTCGCTGGGCTCGAGACGCGCTGCGGACGCCGATCCGAAGCTTCGCCGGGACCGGCAACGACCAGGTCAATCGCCACCTGCTGGCAGCCGAGGCGGCCATGCGGTCCGGAAACTTCTACACCGCGGCCGGGGAGTTCGGCCTGGCGTCGACATGGGCGCCAGATAACCCGCTGCCGCTTCTGGGGCGTGGGCACGCCCTGGCCGCTGCCGGTGAGTACGTCTCCGCGGCCCTGTTCCTGACCCGCGGCATTGGGCGGTTTCCGGACATCGTCGCGTTCGATCTGGACCTGCCGGCGCTGGTAGGCGGCCGCGACGTTTTTGATCGCCGGCGGGCCGACCTGGAGCAGCAGCTCGCCCGTCACGACACCTGCGAGATGCGATTCCTGCTCGGGTATCTCGAGTATTACTCCGGTTTGCGCGAAGTCGGGCTGAAGAACCTGCGTGCGGCCGCCGAGAAGGCCCCTCCGGGCTCTGTCATTGCCCGCTTCCCCGAGATGCTTTCGATCCGCCCCGCCGAGCCGGTGGGGAGCGATTGACAGGAGAGGATTGGGGAAACTTCCGCATCGTTTCGTACGAGCGGTGCGCAATATAAGTCCAGAAATGGAAAAAAGAAAGCACCAGGAGCCTCTCGGGCAGTCCTGGTGCTTTCCGGAGGGGAAAGAAGCCGGTTGGAATAGTCCCGCAGGCTTAAACGCCTGGGATGATCCTCCAATAATATTGCACGTTCGGGAGCGAGTGCTGTAGCCTTGGCTGCCGTCGAATGCTACGCATCGCGCTGCCGCGTGTCAAGAGAATATCGGCATCTCATTCAGCATTCTCGAATCCGCCGCCCCGTTATCACCACAACATGCTGCTGGAACGCAACTTATCACTCGGCGGCCGCAACGGCCCGAGCGGCTGGACGGCCGTCGTTCCATCTGTTCTTACGTCCGGCAGCCGCTGAAGTTCTCGCAATTTGCGTGCCGCTGCCGGGATTTTCGGCGTACTGCCGCATGAGAAGGGGCACCGACATCGCGGAAGCTGGCCCGCCCGGCCGCGGTTGACATCCCCGCGAATCGGTTTATCTTTGACGGCGGCTCGCGTATCGGTGGCCTGCAAATACGATCCCGTAGCTCAATTGGATAGAGCGTCGGCCTGCGGAGCCGGAGGTTGGTGGTTCGAGCCCACTCGGGATCGGTCTCTTCGTTTTTCGATTCTGAATGAAACTTCTGAAAGGATCGACGGCCGACGGCGGCGGGGCGTACACTGTCGGCATGGCGCCGCTTGAGCTTCAGGTGCATCCATCGCTGGCCGATGTGGCGGGCCGCGTCGTGGCGGGTGAGCGTCTGTCGCTCGATGACGGCCTGCGGCTCTTCCGGACGCCGCACATCCACGATCTTGGCCGCCTGGCGAACTACGCCCGCGAGCGCCGGCACGGCCGCTTGGCGTACTACAACGTTAACCGGCATATCAACTACACGAACTACTGCGTGTTGCGTTGCAAGTTCTGTTCGTTCTATCGGCCGTTCGAGCGCGAGCCCGCGGCGACCCCCGCGGTCGGCGAAACGGCCGGAGGCCGGGCGCTGCCGATGTACGCACCGGCCGGCGGCGACGCCTACGAGTTGACGGTCGAGCAGGTGGTCGGGCGGGCCCGCGAGGCCTGGTCGGCGGGCGCAACCGAGGTGCACATCGTTGGGGGGCTGCATCCGAGATTGCCGTTTTCATATTACGAAGCGATTTGCGCGGGCATTCGCGCTGCCTGTCCCGGCATGCACATCAAGGCCTTCACCGCGATCGAAATCATCCACTTTTCGCGGATCAGCCGGCCGCGCATGAGCATCGGCGAGGTGCTGGAGCGGCTGCGCGCGGCCGGCCTCGGCAGCCTGCCGGGCGGCGGGGCGGAGATCTTCGACCAGCGCGTTCACGACGAGGTCTATCAGACGAAGGTTGGCGAGCAGGGCTGGTTTGACGTGCATCGCGAGGCCCATGAGCGGGGCATCTTCAGCAACGCCACCATGCTCTACGGGCACGTCGAGGGACTGGAGGCGCGGCTGGTGCACCTGGTCAAGCTGCGCGAGCACCAGGACGAATCGTTGCGATCGCGCGCGGCTCATTTCAACTGCTGCATCCCGCTGTCGTTCATTCCCGCCGGCAGCGCGCTGTCGCATCTGCCGGGGCCGACCGGTCTGGACGATCTGCGGACGCTGGCCGTGACCCGCCTGATGCTCGACAACGTCCCGCACATCAAGGCCTTCTGGATCATGCAGTCAGCCAAGCTCGCGCAGGTAGCGCTCAACTGGGGCTGCGACGATCTGGATGGCACGGTGGTGTACTACGACATCACCAAGCGCGAGGGCGGCGCCGGCAGCACCCATCAGGAACTGACGGTCGACCAGCTCCGGCGATTGATTCGCGAGGCCGGCTGCATTCCGGTCGAGCGCGACACGCTGTATCGGCCGGTCATCCGCGAGGGCGGCGATGGGGCGGCAGACGCACGGCCCGAACTCGCGTCTGCGCAAGCGTAGGGCCTGGGATTGGCGGCGCGTCGCCTCGACCGGGGCCGCCTCCCGTTCGACAATATCGGGGTGCGACCCAACGCGCTCAGCCGTGCCGCCGCCTCGCCCATCGGGTCGATGCTGATTGCTCTGGCCACGCTGGCGGCGTACTCGAACAGTTTCCGGGGCGCGTTCGTCTTCGATGATCGCATCCAGTTCGAGGATTCGCCGAACATCCGCAGTCTGTCGCCGATTTGGCGGGCGGCGTGGGCCGATCCGAATACACCCGCCGGTGGACGCCCGCTGGTCTCACTGTCGCTCGCGGTGAACTACGCCGTCAGCGGCGATTCAACGTGGAGCTACCACGTCTTCAACGTGGTCGTCCACGTGTGCGCCGGCCTGACGCTGCTGGGCGTGCTGCGCCGGACCCTGGCGCGGCCGGCACTGGCAGGCGCGCTGGGCGATTCGGCAGACACGCTGGCGTGGGCGGCCGCGCTGATCTGGTCGGTCCATCCGCTTCAGACCGAGAGCGTGACCTATATCACCACCCGCACCGAGTCGATGGCGGGCCTGTTCTACCTGTTGACGGTGTACGCCTCCATCCGGTCGCTGGATTCGGCTCGCGGCGGTCGCTGGCAGGTCGTGGCGGTGGCGGCCTGTCTGCTGGGCGTCTTGAGCAAGGAGAATGCCGCGTCGGCTCCGCTGTTCGTCGCGCTCTATGACCGAGTCCTCGTTTTCCCGAACTGGCGGATGGCGTGGCGGGCGCGGTCGCGCCTCTACATCGGGCTGGCGATATGTTGGCTGGTGCTGGGGGCGTTGCTGGTGACGGGGTCATTTCTGCGGTTGGCTCGGGCTGGAACCAGCGAAGTGACGGCTGTCACCTACGCCCTGACACAACTCGGCGTCATCATGCATTACCTGCGGTTGTCGTTCTGGCCTGATCCACTGGTGGTGGACTACTTCGATTGGCCGATCGCCCGGTCGCTCGTGGCCGTCTGGCCGCAGGCGCTGGCGGTGGCGGTGCTGCTCGGCGCGACGCTGTGGGCGTTGCATCGGAAGCTGGCGGCCGGTCTGGCTGGCGCGTGGTTCTTCCTGATCCTGGCGCCGAGTTCGAGCATCGTGCCGCTCTCGACCGAGATCGTCGCCGAGCGGCGCATGTACCTGCCGCTGGCGGCGGTCGTCACGCTCGTGCTGGTCGGGGTGTTTCGCGTGTTGTCGCGTTACAGTCGGGCCTTCGCCGAGTGCGTTGTGGTGGGGGGCGCCGTGGCGGCGGCGGGCGTGCTGGGCGTTTGCACGCACCGGCAGAATCGCGTGTATGCGTCTGAGATCACCTTCTGGCAGGACCAGGTGGAGAAACGGCCGGGCAACGCGCGGGCACTCAGCGCTCTCGGCCGGTCGTACCAGGTCGCCGGACGCCCCGAGACGGCCGTCCGGCATTTCGACAAATGTCTCGAGATCAGACCAGATTACGGCCTGGCGTGGTACGGACGCGGGCTGGCACTGCGTGATTCGGGCGACGCTCGGGGCTCGCTCGAATCGCTGCGGCGCGCGGCGGCCCTGGAGCCGTCGCGGCCGCCGTTCCGATACGCGCTCGGCGTCGCGCTGCTGAAGGCGGCCGACACGGCGGGCGCGGAGCATGAGCTTCGCGAGGCGCTGCGCCTGCGGCCGACCATGCCCGGCGCGCACTTCCACCTTGGGCTGCTGGCCGCTCAGACCGGCCGGCTGGCGGATGCGGCCGCGCACTTTGACGCCGAACTTCGGGTGGCGCCGACCGACTCGAACGCGCTGGCCAATCTGTCGGCGGTGCTGGTGGCGCTGGGGCGGGCGGATGATGCCATCGCGCGGCTCGACGCGGCGCTTCGCCATCGGCCCGGCGATCCGGTGCTGATCGACGCGCGAGCCCGGGCCATCTCCGCCGGGCGATGAGCGATGGCGGCATCACGCGGGTCATCGCGGCCCGGCGGCGAGCGAACCACGGCGAGCCGGCCGTGTCGCACGGCGGGCGCGGGTACGGCGCGGGCCCGGGATCGGTGCGTTCAGCCCGGAGCGTGTCGTGGGGCTATCATTTCGGTCTATCTCGTGGAGGTCATCCTTGGGCCTGGCCTGTAACATCAATCGAAAGGGTCGCTGGCTTCGGGCTGCGAGCGGGACGCTGGCCATCGTGGTCGCCTGCGGCATCGTGCTCGCCGACTCGTCGTGGTCGCCGACCCTGCGCTGGGCGGCCGCAGCCGTCTTGGCATTGGTGGGGGCTTTCCAGATCTTCGAGGCAGCGGTGGGGTGGTGCGCCGTCCGAGCCATGGGGTATCGGACTCCGATTTGACGTCAGCCGAAGGGATGGCGACACTGGAGGCGGTCGATGTGCTCGCGCCAGTCAAGCGGCCCGCACGGGTGAAGTCCGCGGCGACCTTCGGGTCGGCATTATCGGCTCGCATCCTCGGCGTCGAGATCGGTCGGCCGCGCCACCCGCAGCCGCGTTTTGGACAAGAGCGAATGAAGATACCGATGCTGGTCATGCTGACGGCAACGTGCACGATCGCTTTGTCGGTCGCCGCGAACGCCGACACGGTCGAAGACGGCGAGGGTGTCTTCGCGCGCGTCACCATCCTCAAGCTCGACGATGACCAGCTTGTCTTCGTCTTTAACGACGGCCGGGCGCTGCAGCGAGCGGCCGACGGGTTGAAAGCCGTCGCCGTCTCCGATGGAAACGACCCGGCTGCGGACGAGTTGACGCGCGCCGAGCTCCTGCGACTTTCCGGGAAGCGGCGGGATGCCATCGGCCTCTACGGCCGCGCCGCTCAGGAGGGAGGGAAGCCGTGGGTGCGGTCGTACGCCACCATGCGGCTGGTGCGGCTCTACGAGGAGAGCGGGGACCTGTGGAGTTCGTACCTGCACTATGCGAGTCTGGCAGGTGGGCATCCGCGCCTGGCCGAACGCCTCCTGCCTCGCCGTGCGCCGCGAGCCGATTCGAAGATCTGCCGCCAGATCGTCTCTGACATCGACCAGCGACTTGCCAGCAGGCAGTCGGCTGAGTTGTCAGAGGCCTTGTTGCGCTATCGCGCAACCATCCTGCGGGAGCCGCTGCCCAAGGCCCGGCTGACGACCGATGAGCCCGCCGGACCGGCCTCCGATGCGCCGCGACCTTCAGATGCGTCGCCGGCCGCCAATGTCCGGCCGAGCGCCGAGGCGTCCGTGGCGGAATCCGTGAACCGGGCTCGCAAGGCGCTGGCCGAAGGAGACTTGGGCAGCGCGAGCAAGGTGTACGAAGCACTGAGCCAGCGCGTGGGTGAAGCACGCCCCCCCGAGCTGCTGTTGCTGGAGGCCGAGCTGGGGCTGGCTCGCAAGCAATATCGGCAGGCCGGCGTGGCGGCGCTGCGGCTGGCGGTCGACTATCCCCAGAGCGTCCTCGTGCCCGAGGCTCTCTTTCTCGCCGCCCGCTCGCAGGAGCAGCTTGATCGGCCCGGCAAGGCGGTCGATTTCTATCGCCGCTGCGCTCTGCACCCCCAGGTTTCGCCCGAACTCAAGCAGCAGGCGCTCGATCGAGTGCGCGAGCTGCAAGCCGGCAGCGAGGCGGCGCAGGCGCCGTCCTCCGGGGACGCTCGATGAGCCGGAGCGTCTATCTGGAGACGATGGGTTGCCAGATGAACGTGCTCGACAGCGAGCTCGTGCTGGGCGAACTCCTGTCGCGCGGCTTCCAGCCGACGGATGAGATGCTCCAGGCCGACGTGGTCGTGCTGAACACCTGCTCGGTCCGGCAGCACGCCGAAGACAAGGTCTACTCCCGCCTCGGTCAGCTCAAGTCTCGCCGGGCGGCGGCGCGCGAGCGCATCGTGGCCGTCATCGGCTGCATGGCGGAACGCGATGGTGAGCGGCTGATGGAGAAGATGCCGCAGGTCGACATCCTGTGCGGACCGGGCGAGCTGCACCGGCTGCCGGCACTGGTCGACGACGTGTGGGCCACGCGCCGGCGGGCCATCGCGCTGTCCGGTCGGCTGCGCGATTGGAACACGCCGGTCCGCTCGACCGCGGGCCATGAGGATCTCGAGTCGCTTGATTCCTCGCGGGCGTTCGACCCGAGGCTCGCCCCGGCGCGCTCGGCAGGCATCGGGCGGTTTCAGGCTTACGTCCGCATCACTCGCGGCTGCAATAAGTGGTGCAGCTTCTGCGTCGTCCCGATGACGCGCGGCCCCGAAGTGCACCGTCCGCCTGACCAGCTCGTGGCCGAGGTGCGGCGACTGGCGGCGGCCGGGGTGGTCGAGGTGACGCTGCTCGGGCAGACGGTGAACCACTATCAATACGTCGACGATCGTGGCCGTCGCACCAGTTTCGCGGAGCTGCTCCGACGCATTCACGACGAGGTCCCGGAACTGCCGCGGCTCCGGTTCGTCACGAGCTTTCCCCGTGATTTCGGTGACGACGCCCTGATCGTCATGGCCGAGTGCCCGCGCATCTGCCGCTACCTGCACATTCCGGCGCAGTCCGGCAGCGACCGCGTCCTGCGGCGGATGAACCGGGGTTACACGGTGGCCCAGTACCGCGAATTGCTCCAGCGCGCTCGGCGCATCATGCCCGACATCTCGCTCTCGGGCGACATGATCGTCGGCTTTCCCGGCGAGACCGAGGACGATTTTCTGGCCACGCTGGCGCTGCTGCGCGAGGCGCGTTACAAGAACTGCTTCGTATTCAAGTACTCGCCGCGGCCCGGCACCCACGCCGACGCCCGCCTGCCCGACGACGTGCCCGATGAAGTCAAGCGCCGGCGCAACAACGACCTGCTCGCCGCTCAGGCCGAGGTCAGCCTCGCCGCGCATCGCGAGATGCTCGACACCACGGTCGAGATTCTGGTAGAGGGTCTCAGCCGGGCGGGGTTGCGAGCCCGGGAGTCGGAGCAGGACCGCGGTGGAGATGTCGAGTCCGTGTCGGCGACCGGTCCGATGTGGACGCGAGCGCGAGGTCAGCTCGTCGGCCGGACGCGCGGCGACCAGATGGTCGTCTTCGACGGTCGGCTGGAGCTGACGGGGCGGCTGGTGACCGTTCGCGTGACGGCCGTGACGCCATACACCCTGTTCGGCCAGTTGGAGGCCGAAGCGAATCCGTCGATCCCCGCGCGAGCGGCGCGGATCGGGCATTCGTTGCCGGTCGTGGGCATCGGGTCGTTCTGAGGCCGAGCATGGCGGCGCAGGTCACGATCTTCGAGTTGTTGTCCAAGATGGGGCAGCTCAACGCCTCCGATCTGCACATCAAGTCGGGACTCTCTCCGTATTATCGAATCGCCGGCGAGCTGCGGCGCATCAACATTCCACCGCTATCGGCCGAGGATGTCGAGGCGCTGATGGCGCCGGTGATCCCCGCCGCGCGGCGCGGGCAGTATGATCAGACGGGCAGCCTCGACTTCTCGCTCCAGACGGCTGAAGCCGAACGGTATCGAATCAATCTCTTCCGTGCCGGCGCGGCGATGAACGCGGCCGTGCGGCGCGTGAAAAACGTCATTCCGACCTTTCAGGACCTGCATTTACCGCCGATCTACGGCGCGCTGATCGAGCGTACCCACGAGGGGCTCGTGCTCGTCTGCGGCGTGACCGGGTCGGGAAAGAGCACGACCCTTGCGGCCATGCTCGAGTGGATCAACGAGCATCGCCATGAGCACATCGTCACCATCGAAGACCCGGTCGAGTACGTCTTCAAGCCACGGGCCTCGATCATCTCGCAGCGCGAGATCGGCATCGACGTCCCTGATTTCGCCGAGGGCCTGAAGTACATGGTCCGCCAGGATCCGGATGTGGTGCTGGTCGGCGAAATGCGCGATCGTCCGACCATGAACGCCGCGCTGCAGGCCGCCGAGACGGGCCACCTCGTTTTCGGCACGCTTCATACGGCGGACGCCGCGTCGGCCCTCGGACGAATCCTGGAGTTCTTTCCACGTACCGACCACGGCTTCATCCGAACCGCGCTGGCGAACAGCCTGGTCGCGATCTGCGCCCAGCGGCTGCTGCCCGGGGCCGACCCGAAGAAAGCCCCGATGGTGCCGGCCACCGAGGTGTTGCTGAATACCCCGGCCACGCGCGAACTGATCCGTCGCGAGCAGGACGCCGAGCTCAACAACCTGATTGCCGCCAGCGAGAAGGACGGGATGCACAACTTCACGACCTCACTGGCCGAACTCGTGCGTTCGGAGATGGTGTTCTACGATACCGCCATCAAGTACGCGCCCAACGCCGAGGCCCTCGCCAGCCGCATCCGCGGCATCCGGACGAGCACGACCGGTGTGATCGGCCGATAGGCGCGGACGCCGGGCTGCTTTCCGCGCTATGATCGGTCCGTAACCGCCTGGCGGTGGGTTGCGTCCAACTGGGGCGGGCGGGTCGCGGAGTATGGTTGTGAGTCGTATCGCTCTGACGTTTTCGGTGCTGGTGGGTTCGGCGATGGTGTATGGCTGTGGTGAGCAGAGCGCGGCCGGCGCGGGCAAGGCGCCGACGACTCAACCGGTCAGGGAGAAAGCGATGAATTCGGCCAAGGCGACGTTCGCCGCGGGTTGCTTCTGGGGCGTGCAGCTCGAGTTTGACAAGACCGAGGGCGTGGTTTCCACCTCCGTCGGCTACATGGGCGGCAAGACCAGCAATCCCACGTACAAGCAGGTCTGCACCGACACAACAGGCCATGCCGAGGTCGTTCAGGTGGAGTACGACCCGCGGCGAGTCTCCTACGAAACGCTGGTTCGGACGTTCTTCGAACTGCATGACCCGACCCAGGTCAATCGGCAGGGCCCGGACGTCGGCTCGCAGTATCGCTCGGCCATCTTCTTCCACACGCCCGAGCAGGAAAAGGCGGCCCGAGCGTTCATCGAGCGGCTGACGAAGGCCGGCGAGTACGGCAAACCGATCGCCACCGAAGTCGCGCCGGCGGGGGAGTTCTGGCCGGCCGAGGATTATCACCAGAAATATTTCGAGCGTCGCGGCATGGAGAGCTGCCACATCCGCCGCAAGCTCAGGACGGTTCAATAGGGGCTGGCCGCGACATCGTGCGTGACGCGGGCTCGGCGCGCGCGTGCCGGGCGCGCGGTTGTTTTCTCCCAACCTGAGATTACCGCGGGAGAGCGGGTATGATCCGTCGCGGAAGGGGTTCCGCATGGCGAAAAAAGCCCGACGTGACGGCAAGGCGACGGCTCAGAAGATCGATCGACTGGCAGCCGAAGTGGTCGAGAGCGCGGCAAAGCGACGCGAGCCGGCCATCCCCATCCCGCTTCGCACACTCTCGAATGCCCGCTACGACCGTGGCAAGCGAATCATCGAGATGGGCTCGGCCCGGCAGAATCGCGAATTCTTCAAGCTCGGCATGGCCAAGAGCTTCATGCAGACGATCCTGATCGCCTCGGGGTGCAAACAGCTCATCGACGAGGGCAAGACGGTCAGCATCCGCGGGCTCTACTACCGGACAAAGCACACCATCGCCGGCACGAACGAGAAGACATTCGACGATCAGTCCGAGAGCGACCCGATCATCGAGGATCTCGAGGTCGCGTTGGGGGCACTGCGCGAGGAGCTGCACGTCTTCGCCAGCACGCGCGGCTCGATCGCCGGCAATCTCACGATTGTCAGCCGCGGCGACACGATTGATCTGCGGCGCATGGGAGCGGGCGGCTTCGCCATCCCGTCGATCGTCGAGCCGGGTGAGCTCGATTTCCGCAAGTGCGAGGCGAAGTTCGTCCTGCACGTCGAGAAAGACACGGTCTGGCAGCGATTCAACGAAGACAAGTTCTGGAAAAAGCACAACTGCATCATCACCCACGGCAACGGCCAGCCGCCCCGCGGCGTGCGCCGCCTGCTGCATCGCCTCCACAACGAGCTCAAGCTGCCGGTCTTCGTCCTGCTCGATAACGACCCCTGGGGATACTACATCTACAGCGTCATCAAGCAGGGATCGATCAATTTGGCATTCGAGAGCGCCCGCATGGCGGTGCCCGAAGCGAAGTTCATCGGCGTCCGCAGCGGGGACTTCGAGCAGTTCGATCTGAGTGATGACGTCAAGATCGCCATCGACGAAAAGGACGTGAAGCGCGCCCGGCAGATCCTCGACTACCCGTGGTTCGAAGGCAAGCGCGAGTGGAAGAAGGAGATTGACCTGATGCTGCGGCACGGCTTCAAGATGGAAGTCGAAAGCATGATGACGAAGAGCATCAGTTTCGTGACCGAGTCCTACGTGCCGCACAAGCTCAAGCACCCGGGAGAATGGCTCGATTGACCTTGCTGAAAGGGCTCGCGGCTGGGCGATGTCCTGCACCCTGCCGGGGCGACGTGGACACGCTGATCACACGATTCGACTGCCTCACTGGGGTTGGGCCAGGAGCGCGTACAGCAGCAGTCGGGCATCGACCCAGGTAATCACGCCGTCGCCGTTCATGTCGGCGTTGCCCAGTTGCCCGTTCGGGTGCTTGAGGAAGAAGCTGAGCGGGTCCACCAGGGCATCGATGAACGCCTGCAAGTCGAGCCCGTTCAGCACACCGTCGCCGTTGATGTCGCCCGGGCTCGGAACGGTGACCGTGGCCGCACCTACGGGAGTCTGCGACGTGCTGCCGGCCACCGAGCCTCCGGCCACTGCCGTGTAGGCGGGGTCGAAGTACACTTCGAGCCGATCGCCGGCGTAGTGGATTTGGGCGCCATACTGCGGTGCACGCGGCGCGAGCCGCTGGAACAGCGCCTGGCAGATGATCGGTCCGTCGGTCTGGAAGTTCAGCTCGGCCGCGGAAATGGTTGCCGTCAGCTCGCCCACGTCCGTAATGATCCCTGCAGTGAAAACGGCCGGCTGATGGTTGCGGTCGAAGGGAGAGAACACTCCCGGAAATCGAACGTCGGCATCGCGGCAGCCGGTCACCGTCACGCGATCGGTGGATGCGTTTCCGGCGGGTGACGCGGAGAGGCTCGTCCCCGGCGGCTTGTCGTCCATGACGATCGTGGCGAGCCCCGCCGGTTGAGTGGTCAGCGGCGGCGGCAGTGCGATGAACCAGTTCATGATCGCATCGCGCTTACCCTGACCGCTGAGTGCGCCCGGCAACATGATGTTGTAGATCTCCTGCTGTCCTGGCTGGCCGAGGCGCAGCTCTTCGGGCCCGGCCGCGCAGGGCGCAAAGCCAACCCGCAGCCGGCCCCGCGGGCTCTCCGCGAGGATCGGCAGCAACACGCCTGTCATCGCCCCGGGCGACTGGGAAGTCGTTCCGGTCGTGACGCCGCCGGGTGACAAGGTGTATGCCGGGTCGAAGTAAACTTCCAGGCGATCGCCGGCGTAGTTGATCTGCGCTCCGTACTGCGGCGCTCGTGGTGCGAGCCGCTGGAACAGCGCCTGACAGATGATCGGGCCGTCGGTCTGGAAGTTGAGCTCCGCCGCGGAGACCTGCGCGGTCAGCTCGCCGACGTCGGTGACGATGCCGGCCGTGAAGATGGCGGGTTGGCCGAACGAGTCGCTCGGAACGAAGTGTCCAGCGAAGCCGATTCCCCCGATGGAGGTCACCACGGTTCGGACACTCAGGGCCGTGGCCACGCCGATCGGACGCAGTCGGACGTGCGTTGCGGGTGGCAGATCGCGAAGCGAGATTCGATCCAGCTCGATCGGCGCCGCAAGCAGCGGGGAGTTCGCCAGCAACCAGGCTACGATCTGGTCGCGGGCCTCGGTGGCAGACATGGGGGCCGGAATCGGAACACCAAAGCTGTTCACGATGCCGTCTGATTCGACCTCGACGACGACCTGGCCGGGTCGGCAATCGCCGACCTTCAGTACGGCCGTCAGGGCGACGGCGTTCCCGTGCGTCAGGGCGAGCAGTAGGGCGGTCGACAATGTCATATTCCGAGCGGTCATGGGCAGCGTCCTCCAGGGTTCATGCCTCTGTGAGGGAAGACGTGCCCAGGGGTCGGAGAGGACAGCGTCGCCAGTCCGGCGGGGGCCTCGGCCCAGCGCCGTCTCGCGCCGGCCGGTGGATACGGTGCGCTGGACGCCCGGGGCGACGTGAGCGCGGTGCGGACCGAGGTCCAGGCGCGGCGAGTGTTGTGCGTCGGCGTTACCGCACGCCTACTCGACCGTCACGCTCTTGGCGAGGTTTCGCGGCTTGTCGACGTTGCAGCCGCGGAGCACGGCCGCGTGGTAGGCCAGCAGCTGGAGCGGGATGATCGACAGCAGCGGCTGGAGCGGCTCCGGCGTGTCGGGGACGTAGAACACGTGTTCGGAGTGCCGCCGGATTTCCTGGTCGCCCTCGGTCGCCACCGCGATGATCTTGCCGCCGCGTGCCCGCACTTCCTCAATGTTGGAGACCACCTTCTCGTACTGGCTGCTTCGGGTGGCGATGAACACGACCGGCATGCCCTCGTTGATCAGAGCGATCGGGCCGTGTTTCATCTCGGCGGCCGGCATGCCCTCGGCGTGAATGTACGAAATCTCCTTCAACTTGAGCGCACCCTCGAGCGCGGTGGGGTAGTTGTAGCCGCGGCCTAGGTAGAGCCAGTTTTCGCGATCGACGAAACGCTGCGCGACTTCGCGAATGGCCTCGCTCTGTTGAGTGATGCTGCGGATCTTCTCGGGCAGGCTGTTGAGGGCCTGCATGTACTCGACGCATTCGGATTGAGGAAGATGCCGGCGACGGCCGAAGAACAGCGCCATCATCGCCAGAACGGCCACCTGCCCAATGAACGCCTTCGTGCTGGCGACGCCGATTTCAGGGCCGACATGCAGATAGACGCCGGCATCGGTCTCGCGGGCGATGGTAGAACCGACCACATTGACGATTCCGAGAACCCGGCTGCCCTTCTCGCGCGCCTCCCGGGCTGCGGCCAGCGTGTCGGCCGTTTCGCCGGACTGGCTGATGACGATCGCGACGGTGCCCTCGTCAAGGATCGGATTGCGATAGCGGAACTCGCTGGCGTACTCGACCTCGGTCGGAATGCGCGCCAGGTCTTCAAAGAGATACTCACCGACCAGCCCGGCATGCCAGGCCGTTCCGCAGGCCGAGATCACGAACCGGCGAACATGCGCCAGTTCCCGCGCTACGGACGCCAACCCGCCTAACACCACGCGGCCCTCGTTCATGTCGAGTCGCCCGCGAAGGCAGTTCCTCAGCGCATCGGGCTGTTCGAAGATCTCCTTCTCCATGTAGTGCTTGTGGCCGCCAAGCTCGATCTCCTCCAGCGAGAACTCAACCTCGCTGACCTCCTTGGTGACCGGAACGTTGTCGAGGGTGGTGGTGCGAAAGCCGTCGCTCCAGATGGTGACCATTTCGCCGTCCGACAGATGGATGACCTGCGTCGTGTGCTGGATGATCGCGGCGGCGTCGGACGCGATGATATACTCGCCGTCGCCAATGCCCACGATCAGCGGGCTGCCCTTGCGCGCGGCGACGATCTTGTCGGGTTCGTCTCGGCAAATCACCGCGATGCCGTACGTGCCGCGGGTGTCGCTCAACGCCCGCCGAACGGCATCCTCCAGGTTGCCTTGGTAATAGTGCGCGACCAGTTGGGCCAGCACCTCGGTGTCGGTCTCGCTGCGAAATTCGATGCCCCGCTGCTGAAGGTAGGTCTTCAGCGCCTGGTAGTTTTCAACGATTCCGTTGTGCACCAGCGCAATGCGCCCGGACGTGTCGGTATGCGGGTGTGCGTTGATCTGTGTCGGAGCGCCGTGCGTCGCCCAGCGCGTGTGCGCCAGCCCGCAATGGCCGTTAGCGGTCTCGTCGTCCAACAGGGTCTCGAGGGCGCTGATTCGCCCTGGACTCTTACGGATGTTGAGGACGCCGTCCCGGAAAATAGCCACACCGGCCGAGTCGTAGCCGCGGTACTCCAGTCGCTTGAGCCCCTCGATCAGGATGGGCTGCGCATTCCGATAACCTACGTAGGCGACGATTCCGCACATGCAAACGACTCCTACCGGTCCGACGGACGCCGGACGTACCCGAGGACATCATATTATCGTCGCCCGTTCGATGAGGTGAAACTCCAAAATGCGACGACCGCCGGTTGACGCTTGCTGCAAAGTACGTTCGGGTCGCGGGCGAAGTTCTGCGGAGGTTGACGGCGGAACCGTGCGGCGTTATGTAACGCACTTGGAGCGGCCGCGGGAACGCGCCTGGAATCGCGGAAACACCGCCCCGAAAACGAGTTATCGGACACGACCGGTGCCGCGACCGCCGTTCCGCAAGGAGCGAAGATGATCGTCACAAGACTCAGTCCGGTGATCGCCGATCGGTGGTTGGCTTCCTCCGCCGGCGGCCGGCGGCTCGCGCGGGAGGCTGGGCTGGTGCTGGCCGGCTCGCTGCTGATTGCTGCGTGCGCCCAGGTTCGAATTCCGATGTGGCCCGTCCCCGCGACACTCCAGTCGCTGGCAGTGTTGCTGATTGGAGTGTTGTTCGGCGCTCGCCGCGGGGCGGCGACAGCGCTGGCCTATCTGGCGGAAGGCGCCGCCGGCCTGCCCGTGTTTGCAGGCTTCGGCAGTGGCGTCACAACGTTGGTCGGTCCCACGGGCGGCTACTTGGCTGCGTTTCCGGTTGCCGCCTGGGCGGTCGGTGCATTCGTTGAGCGCGGTTGGGATCGCCGCTGGTCGTCGGCCGTGGCGGCCCTCGTCGTGGGCGATGTGATCATTCTCTCCTTAGGCTTCGGCTGGCTTGCCGTCCTGGCGGGTCCGGCGGCTGCGTGGACGGGTGGTGTGGCCCCGTTCCTGTTGTTCAACGCCCTGAAGGTTGCTTTCGTGGCGTGCCTCATGCCCGTCGTGCGCCGTCGGCTGACCGCATCGTCGGCGTCGGTCGGCTGACCACAGGCCGTCATCCAACCGGCTTCGCTCTAGATCCCGAGCATGGACTGTCCATGCTCGTTTCGCTTCTTGAGCGAACTCGGGACGCCTGCGAACCACGCCTCGGTGAGTTTCCGGTCGGGCGCGTGCGCCGCCTTGCGGTATCGCTTGGGCTGAAACGGTCGATCGTTCTTGAATCTGGGTAGCAGGTTCCGCGCGTACAGGCGCTCCAACTCTGCGCGAATCTCGGCCGGCTCAATGGCTCGGCCCGTCCGCGCTTCCAAACAGGCGGCGATGCAGTTCATGGCCGCCTCGTTGACCGCGAGAGACTCCATTGGCGTCTCCGTCTCGCGGTAGAGATCCTTCAGACATTGCCGCTCGAAATCTGACCAGCCGGATTCGGTCGGGGCGCGCCACGTGCGTGCTCTTGCAACCGCGAGCTCCAGCCGGCGGCGGCCCGATTCAACGTACTCGGCGCTCTGCTCGATGCCAACACCAACGCGTCCCAGCAGCACCGCCGCTGATGCCGTCGTGCCGCTGCCGGAGAACGGATCCAGCACCGTGTCATCCGGCAGGCTGCTGGCCCGGATGATGCGCATGAGCAGTGCCTCGGGCATCTGGCAGCCGTGCCAGCCCTGGCGCTCCGCAAACGTCCCGCACACTCGCGGGAACTCGTTCCAGACATCGTCCGGCAGGCGCCCGGCTGGGTTGGCGCGGCGGTCGCCGTATTCGGTGTGTCGGAGGCTGGGAAAGCGAAGCTGGCTGTCGTTGAACACGTGCTGCTTCGGATCGCGCACGAAGTAGAGCACGTGTGCGTGGCTGCGAGCGAACTTCGTCTTTGTGTTCTGACCGAAGCCGTAGTGCCAGATGATCCAATTGCGAAGCGTCAGCCCCAGCTCGCGGCCGATGATCCGCAGCTCGGCGGCGTACTCATCGCCGATGGCGATGTAGAGCGATCCGTCGGGCGTCAGGGCGCGTACCGCGGCCTCGATCCAGCGCCGGCTCCAGGCCACGTACTCGCGATACTCGCGGGCGTCGTCATAGGAGTCGTACTTGTAGCCGATGTTGAACGGCGGGTCGGCGAACGCGAGGCGCGCCCAGCCGGGAGACGTTGCCTCCAGGAGCTCGACGCAGTCGCCGTGGTGGATGGCGCTCTTCTTCGGGTGGATCGCTCGCATCCCCGAATCATATCACGTTCGCTCGGAGACCAGCGCGGCGGCGCTGCGTGGGCCGTGTCGGGCGGCGGGCGTCGGGGGCGTAGCAGACGGCGCGAGACCGGGTCGAAACCCGAATTTCACAGACTGCTATCGACGCGCATCATCCTGAATGGATGCGAGGTAGCTGCGGATGTCCGGCTGTGAAGGGCGCAGGGCTAGTGATCGCTCCCAGGCCTCCCGAGCCATTTCCAGCCAGAGGCCGTTTCGTTCCTTCCGGTACATCTTCATGTAGCTGGTGCCCAGATTGGCGTAGGCATCGGCGTTCTGCGGTTGGAGCACCAGCACAGCCCGGTACTCGTTAATGGCGCGAAGCGGCTCGCCGATCGATTCCAGGCACGCGCCCAGTGCCAGTCGCGCTTCGGCGGCCTCCGGCTTCAGGCGGACGGCTTGCTCGAAGTATCCCAGTGCAACGCCGTAGTCGCCGCGCTCCGCCAGCGCCAGGCCGCGTTCGTACGATTGGATGTACTGCTTGTGCTGCTCCGGCGGCGTCAGTTTCGGCTTCGGCGGAGGCGGCTCGACTCGCTGCGGTGCCGACGGCCGCTCATCGGCCGTGTCCCGCCGCAGGCTCGCGAGCTGCGTGCACCCATGAGTCCCCAGCGAGCCGAGCAACATCACCACGGCGGCAAAGCCTGCGCGGATTCGTCGCCGTGGAATTCCGCTCCGAGGCCTCATGGCACGTTCTCCGGAACGAGAACCGCGGCGCCCGTCGGATCGCTCGACCCGACCGGTCGGGCGTGGTCCAGAGGGCGCGGGGCGTACGCGGCCGATGGCTGATCGCGCATCGCCGGCGGCGTGCTGCTCATGGGCGTGGCTGCATCCGCATCCGGCAGGTCGCCCGGCACCGGCTTCCGCTCGTGAAACTGCGTACCGGGAAATTCAAAGTGGAGCGGCACGTCGTCGATAGCGTCGGTGTGACGGAAGCGCGGTCGGTAGCGGTCGTTGTATTCCTTCTCATCCGCCGACATCTCGGTCGCGCGCTCGACGCTGACGGTCAGAAAGACCAGCAGGTCGACCCGCTCCTGTCGCGGGCGCTCCTGACGGGTGAAGATGTCAAGGATCGGGATGTCTCCCAGTCCGGGAACCTTGCGGACGTTGTTGGTCTTGCGGTCGCTGATGAGCCCGCCCAGCACAACCGTTTCGCCGTCGCGGATCACGACGCGGGTATCGATCTCGCGGGTCTGAATGCGGGCCACTCGGAGCCCGGTGGTGCCGACCACGTCATCGCCCAGGGCGCTGGCCGAAGGTCGGACCAGCAGGCTCACGCGACCGTCGGACATGATGGTGGGGGAGACCGACAGTTGCACGCCCACCGGGATGTATCCACTGAGCGATTCGGTCGTCGTGCCCTGGTCCGTGATCGTGCTGTTCAGGATCGGGTACTGTTCGCCGACCAGGATGTTGGCGCTGTGGTTGTTGTAGACCAGCAGCCGCGGGTTGGCGAGCAATCGCACGCTGTTGTCGTCCTGCGACGCCTGGAGCAGGGCCGTGAATCGGGAGAAGTCCACCACGCCCAGTGACAGTCCGGCGCCGTGGCCGTTGCGGATCGCCCGCGACGGGCCCGCCGCGAAGTCCGCGTTCCAGTAGAGCGGCACCTCGTGATTGAGAATCGGCCCGTTGGCGAACACTTCGATGTTCCAGTCGATGCCCAGGCGCTTCTGCAATTCCGTCGACATTTCGACCAGCCGGGCTTCGATCAGTACCTGCCGCGGCGGAATGTCGAGCTGTTCGATCAGCCTGCCGATCGCGTCGATGCGATCGGCCGCCTCGGACACCACCAGGATTTGCGAGTTCTCGGCGTTGGCGATCACGTTGCCGTTCCCGCCCGGGATCGGGTTGGCGCTCGGCGGATTGCCGCCGCCGATCACGGTCGTGTTCACCTGCGGCTGCGGCACGCCGGACGCCCGCGCCGGTCCACCCAGGCCGCCGACGCCAGCGCCCATGCCGGCACCGCCGCTGTTCAGGTTGGAAGTGCCGAGCCCGTAGGGCTGCTTGCTGTCCTCGCTCAGGACCGAGATCCGTCCCCACTTCGAGAGGGCCGGGATCAGCGCCTGCGCCATCATGGTGGCGTTCACGTTGCGCGGTCGAAAAACCCGCGTCTCGAGCGGCGGCGGGCGCTCCGCCCGATTGGCCGCATCTGGATCCGGAGCGGGTTTCGTGATCAGCACGAGGCTGGCCTGCTCGGTCCACTTGAAGCCGTTGGCCTCGACCAGCGAGCGCATCGCCTCGCGCACCGGCACGTCCTTCAGCGAGAGGGAGACCTCGGCCTTCACGTCCGGTCCGACGACCAGATTGATGTTGCCTTCGCGCGCCAGCAGCCGCAGAGCGTCGCCGATGTCCGATCGAACGAGATCGAGGCTGACCAGATGGTCGCCCGCGCTTGAGCGATTCATGCGCGTGTCGGCGCCCGGCGGCGCGCTGTCAACCGGCGGAGCGCCTCCCTGCCCGGCAGCGGAAATCGCCATCGCCATGGCCAACAAGCTCGTCATGGTTCAACTCCCCCGGCCGCCTCGCGCGGTTTCGCGGCGGCATCGGCCTCAGCGCGTTCCGTCTCGGCCGCGTCCGCGCCCAGCGTATATCGGAATTGCCACTTACCCTCCCGAATCGTGGCGCTGTTCTCGGTTACGTCCGTTACCAGATATCGTCCGGCTAACTTGTCGCCTTTGCCTACGACATGCCCGCCAAGAATGGCGTATCGCTTGTCTCCGGATCCGGTAATGCCGGTTAGCGCCAGGTGGGGCGCGGGCGGCGCCGGCTCGGGAGGGGGCGCGGCCTTCTGCTGAATCACCCTGCCCGCGAACGGGTCGCGGCCCCAGGCCAGCTTTCCCCGTTTGGCCTGCATCGCCAGCAGGGCCGGATCGATTCCAAGCCTGGCCGCCTCGGCGCGATCTTGGCCATCTGCGGCGATCAGCGATTCGACCGCCGCGCGAGCATCGCTGGTTGCCGGCGACTCGATCTCGGCGACCGCGACCGCGGCCTGGGCGGCCGCCGGCGTCTGAGTTCTCATCAGCGCTGAGCCTCGCCAGATCAGGACGCCCAGCGCCGGGATCAGTACGCACAGCGTTCGTGCGTCTCGTTTGCTCATGCCGTGGGCTCCTGCCGAATCGGACGTGACAACTGGCTTGCGGCCGAGCGGTCGTCCCGGCGGCGCAGGGTTGTCGGCGCGTTGGATGATGCCGGCGGCTGGTAGCTCTCGAGAACAATGACCGCCATCAGTCGGTTGGCATGATCCGGCTTCTCCGGTGGTGAGACGTTGAGTTCAACCACGCGCGCCGGCAGTCGCTCGCGGCTGAGTTGATCGAGCAGACTCGCGATGTTGCGGTACGGCGCCCGGATCACGAGCCGATACTGCTTCCCCGCGCCGCTTCCCGACTGCGGCAGTCGGCCCTGCGGGTCGCGCTTCGGCGGCACCGGGGCAATCTCCAGCACCACCGCGCCTTGGCCGCGGCATGCTTCGCTCAGGTAGGCCACCATTCGCGCTGGGTTGCTCAGGTCGCGCCCGCGGGCGTCAAGGTCTTCCGCGATCGACTCGATCTCGGACCGTAGTTCTGCGCTTGGAGTCTGGGTCTTGATCAGGTGAGCGATGGCGGATGCCTCGGTGCTCATCGTGCTCAGCGCGACCATGGTCGAGTCGATGCGCGCCCGGGTGGATGCCAGCGCATAGAACGCGCCGCCGACGAGCGCCAGCACGCCCACGAACGACACCAGCAGACGGCGATGACGGGGTGATTTCATCATGATGCGCCTCCAATCGGCTTGCGGGGCGCCGGTCCGGTCGGATAGGCGAGCTTGAGATCGGCCGCCAGTGTTCCCGTCTCCGGGTCGCCGGCCTGCTCCGGCGGGCTTGAGATCGCCGACAGCACATCGACTTCCAGGAAAAAGGGCGACGCGTTCAGCACGCCCAGTGTCTGCTCAACCAGCTCGTTGAAGGATGCCGCCCCGCCCTCCTCGGTCCGGATTTCGGCCGATAGTCGCAGCACAAGCCGGTTGTCGGCGATGCGTGTCGTCAGGCTCACCAGCCGGACCGGCCGCGGAAGAATGTTGGAGAGTTCTCGGAAAACACCCTCCCAGTCGGGCGTCCGCTCGGCGAACTCGTTGACATGAGTCAGCCGCTGGCGCACCTGCGTGGCGTGGAGCTGCCACTGCACGCACTCGGCCAGTTCAGTCTGCGAGCGCGTCAGCAGCGCCTGCTGCGCCGCCTGCGCCTCGTGCAGGCTACCGCTCATGGCCCGCAGCATGAAGGTCATGACCAGCATGACAGCCGCGAACATCGGGCCTACGACCACGCTGCTGCGACGAATGCGCTCAATCGTGTGGGCCCGCCGAATATCCGGCGGGAGAAGATCCGGCAGGACCGCGCCGTCGGGGCGCGTTCCCCGGCCGGCGGTGGCCAGTGCGGCCCCGGCCGCTGGCAGCAGCTTATCCGTCGGAACCTCTGACGCGGCCGGCTGAATCGTCCATTCGCCGGGCCACGAGCATGCCTGTGCCGGGATGCCCAGTCGCTTACCGATCGACTCGCTGAGACCTCTCAGACCCGCGCCGGCGCCAATGACGGCAAATGCGGCGACCGGCTGCCCACCGGCCGACGCTCGCGCGAACGAAATCCACTGCGTCAGTTGCCGGCAGAGCTGCTGCAGCACGGGCTCGAGCAGCGGCAGCACGCGGTCGGTGGTCACGCCAAGTGACGCAATTGTCTCGCCGGGCGGCGGCACACCGATCTCGTCGCGCAGGCGCCGGGCATCGGCCGTCTCGAGTTGGATGACGTCGTCGCCCTTGATGATCGGCCGCATGAGTGCCGCGGTCAGCTCGCCCAGGCAGAACGGAACATCGCTGATGGCCGTGACGCGACCGTCGTTGAAGATGAGCAGGAAGCTGTCGCGTTCCCCGACGTTCAAAATGGCCTCGAGACCCTGCCCGCGAACAGCGCCGCCGGCGCGACCCGCAACGGCCACCGCGGACGATGCCGGCGAGAGTCGCGCGGGTTGCAGGCCGATCCGCTCACAGACGTCGGCGAGCAGTCGGGCGTGGGTCTGGTGCATCGCAGCACAGGCAACGAGCAAACCGCCGCCATCGCCGGCGGGCGTAACAGTGGGGTCGATCCAGACCAGGGCTTCGTCCAGCTTGTAGTGCAACTGCTGCGAGAGCTTCAGGCGCGCGGCGCTGCGAAGCGACGCGCCCGTGAGTTGCGGCAGCTCGAGGAACTGGCACGAGACGGTCGCCCCCGAGACGAGGCAGGTGACGTCGCGGCCCTTCCAGCGCTTGAGCGTGACGGCGGTTGCCAGCTCGTTGACGACCGCGGCGTCGCCGACCGCCAGCGCGTTCGACGCCAGTTTGGTGGATGTGGTGAAGGCATCGGTGACCGACAGCGCGCCACCGTTCAGGCGCAGCTCCGCAAGGACGGCGTCCCGCTCGCTGACAATGAGCATCAACCTGTTTCGCGACGTCGGCATGGCAGTCCCTATTCGAGCGTTGTCTCCGTGATGCGGACGTGGTCGTGCCACACGCCGGTGGACGTGTACTTCTGCGCCGCGACCGCCGCCGCGAATGAGCCGTTCGGCAGGGCGGGCGCCAGCGAGATCGCTCCGACCGCGCCGTCTCCGTCCAGATCCGACCCCAGCTTCGCCTCCCGCAGCGCCAGCTCGGCACCGCTCTCGGCTGCGTAAAAGGCCCCGGTGCTGATGAAGTGGCCCTGGTACGCCATCGAACTCGACGCCGTGACCTCGCTCAGCCAGAAGATGCCCGCCGTCATCATCAGAGCCGCGGCGACGAACGCCAGCATGGCGACGCCGCGGCGGAGGTCACGATGCGATCGGAACGTGTTTGTCGGCATGGCTCTAGCTCGCCGCATCACTCATGAACGAACGCAGATACACGCCGCTGCGGATTCGGTGGCTCTCGCCCATGGCGCTGACGGCCAGCTCTACCGAGATTCTGCGAACGGCCGCGCGATCGCTCGCGGTCAGCGGAGAGGCGGTAAGCTCGCTGCCATCCGCGGCGTAATACCGGAACGTCAGCGAGGTGACGTTTCGGCAGTTCGTGTGCCAGCTCGCGCCGCCGTCGGTCGTCATCTCGATGTTTCCGCCATTCAGCCGGAAGCCGTACAGGCCGAACCGCACATGCGTGGTCGAGGCGGTCGATATCTGGGCCTGGCCGGTCAGGCCCTCGTCCTGCGCGACCTCGCGCAGATAGCGAAGCATCTGTTCCATCGCCCGCGCCGACGAATCCGCCAGCCGGCTGCGCCCGGTCGATGACGCCAGCGTCCGGCTGCCCTCCATCAGCAGCAGGCCGACGACCAGACTGATGACGGACGCCGCTGACATCGCGATGACCAGTTCGATCAGCGTGAATCCGTGCCGGGATGTCGCGGGTTGGACGCTCATGCTCAATAGTCCGTGAACAGCCTGACGAGTTGCATGCGCTTCGCGCCGCCGTTCCACGACACCGTGACGGTGACGCGCTTGATGCCGGAATCCGCCTCCGGCGTCGCGAGGTCGGCTCCGACTTCGGTAATTTCGACACTCCTGGCGAACGTGGAAAAGCCGCTCACGCTCGGCTCGTTCGTGTATGAACTCGCCGTCAGGTTGCCGTAGCCGCTGGAGTTTCGGTAGCGAGCGGCAATGATCTGCTCCATCCGCTCGGTGACGAGGAAGCCCGCGACGGACGACTGAGTCGTGTCGATCGTGCCGCGCGCGCCATCGGCGAACCCCTTCACCACCGGGACGAGGCAGAACCCCAGCACGACCACGCCGAGGGTGACTTCGATCAGTGTCAGGCTGCGGCGCATCATCCGGCCTGCTCCACCAGACCCGAGACGCGCGTGACGGTCACCGTCACGCCGTTCGTCAGTGTGATCTGCCCGTTGGCGGCCAGTTCGCTGCTGTCGCTGTTACGCGGCCGCCCGAGACTGTCGAATTCCAGTTCCGCTCCGCCATCGAACGAGACGCTCAGGAGCGAGACGCCGGCGTAGTCGCCCATGCCGAATGCGATTGGTGCGGTGGTGCCGGTCAGTGGGTGGCGAGCGGCGATCCGATTCGCCTTTCCGCGTTGGTACAGGTTCTCGATGAAGAGTGAGTAAGAATTGCCGGGAATGTCGAAGACCACCCACGTGCGCAGGCCGGTGTTGATGGCCCGCCGCTGCGCGTAGGTCAGATCGTTCGCGAGTCGGCTTGCGGCCAGGCGCGAGCGTTGAGTGCCCACGAATGAGAGGGTCGGACCGGCAACCGCGACGGCCATGACCGCGATGACGGTCATCACCGTCGCCAGCTCGATGAGCGTGAACCCGCGATGTGTCCTGCGGCCATCCATGGCGACTCACCTGCTGTCCCTTGGGCGGGCCCGGCGTGGCGATCGACACGCAGGCCTGAAGGCATTCCCTGACGCCGCATCGGGGCGACCATGATCGGCGGCCGCTGGCCGGCCGCCCGCGATCGGATGTCCGATCGCGGGCAGCCAGTGATGCGAACGGGTTCGGATACCGACCAGATCGGCTGGCCTTCGCTGGGCGGCAGGGCGGCCCGCTCCGGCTACCAGGCGTTCTCGCCGATACCGGACGTATTCGTATTCGCCCAGATCTGGCCACTGGCCGGGTTGTAGCACCAGCCGCCGGAGCCGCCGACCACGGTCCCCTTCGTCGACGACGTCTCGGTCACCGTGTTCTTGGTGGTGCCGGTGGTGAACGGGTTATCCGGAATCACGTCAGACATGACGGCCCCGATCGTGGTGAGTTGAGCGGTGGTTGGATAGGCGAGCGTGCCGCCGCCCGAGTCGGTGACGGAGCGGGCGTAGAAGTTCGCGATGCCAGCGCGGAGAGCACCCAATGCTCCCTTGCAGGCGGCCTTCTGGGCATCCGTCTTGTAGTCAAGGTATGCCGGCAGCGCGACTGCGGCCAGGATGCCGAGAATGACGATCACCGTCACCAGCTCGATCAGCGTAAAACCCTTGCGATTCATGATTCTCCCTCAGAGTTTTCAGACCCCCGACGCATGTCGGTATCCCCAGGTGTACCGACTTACTAAGTCGATGACACCATTCGCAACATCTTGAACATCGGTAGGAAGATGGCGAGCGCAAAGATTAAAACCACGACCGCCAGGCTCGCGATGAGCACCGGCTCGATCAGGGTCGATATGGTCTTGACGGATCGTTTGGTTACCGTGGCATAATATCGGGCCAGATACTCGAAGATCTGGTCGGTGCGGCCGGTCTGCTCGCCCACGGCGAGCATGCGCTTCACCAGCGGCGTCAGCCAGCGCGTCTCTCCGAACGCCTCGCCCAGTGTCTTGCCGCCCTCGACCGACCGCAGCATCTGCCGAACGTCGCCGCGGATGGCTTCGTTCTCCATGCTGTCGGCGGTGACGCGGAGAATGTGGGTGATGGGCAGCGATGAGCGCGTCAGCAGGTTCAGCAGCTCGACCATGCGATGCATGTACGCGCCGACCAGCAACTTCCCGAAAACCGGCAGCCGCAGGGTGCGCTCATCCAGCCACGTCGCGATCGCCGGCTGGCGGGCCGCGAGCCGGACCCCCCAGGCGCTCATCACCACGCCGGCGACGATCTCGATCCAGTGATCGCGCACCAGGGTGCTCATGCCCATCACGATCCTCGTCGGCAGCGGGAGTTCGGTGCCGAACTTCGTGAACATGTCCTGGAATCGCGGGACGACGAAGATGAGCATGACCACGACGGCGATGACGAGCGTGCCGATGACCAGCGCCGGGTACATCAGCGCCGACTTGACCTGGCCGCGTGTCTCTTCGGCATCCTCCATGTATCGCGCCAGCGCCTGAAACACATCCGGCAGCGTGCCGGCCGATTCGCCGGCCGCCACGGTCTTGACGTACACCGGCGCGAAATACTCCGGCTCGGCCAGCAGGGCGTCCGCGAGCGTCGAGCCGCCCTCAACGCGCCCGGCGACGCGTCGCAGGCAGGCCTTCAGGCCGAGGTGCTCGGTCTGGTCGGCGATGGTGCGCAGGCCCGAGATGACCGGCAGGCCGCTCTCCAGCACGGCCGTCATCTGGTGCGTGAAATCGAGCAGCGCTCGGCGAACGCTCTTGCCGCGCCGCGGGCGGGCCACTGTGGACGTGGCTCGCGATGATGGCGTGGCACCCGCGCCGGTCGGTGCGATGGCGATGGCCGTCAGGCCGCGGGTCTCAAGCAGCGAGAGGACACCGCGCTCGTTAGCGCCGTCGAACTCGCCCGTCTGGACCGCGCCGCCGGGCTCGACAAACTCGACCTTGAACCTGGGCATCTCGCTCCTCGACTATCCCATGCCAGCGACGCGGGCGACTTCCTCGAGCGTCGTCAATCCGGCGCGAACCTTGTCGAGACCGTCGTCGCGAAGCATCCGCATGCCAGCGGCCAGCGCGGTGTGCCGGAGCGCCTCGGTCGGTTCGCCGCGGACAATCATCTCGGCGTAGGTGTCGTTCATCTCGAACAGCTCATAGACGCCGACGCGACCCGCGTAACCCGTCCCGACGCACCGGCGGCAACCCCGCCCGCGCATCGGCGTACCGCCCAGCGCCGCGGGGTCCAGACCAAGGGCGCGGAACAGCCGTTCCGGCGGCTGGTCCGGCGTGCGGCACTCTCGACAGATGCGCCGACACAACCGCTGCGCCATGACGGCCAGCAGCGAGGAGGAGATCAGGTAGGCCGCGACGCCCATGTCGCGCAGCCGGACGACCGAACTGACGGAGTCGTTCGTGTGCACGGTGCTGAGCACGAGGTGTCCGGTCAGCGCCGCCTGCACGGCGATCTGTGCCGTCTCGCCGTCGCGGATCTCGCCGACCATGACGATGTCGGGGTCCTGGCGCAGGATGCTCCGCAAGCCGCTGGCGAAGGTCAGCTTGGCTTCGGGGTTCACCTGCACCTGCCGGACGCCGGGCGATCGATACTCGACCGGGTCCTCGATGGCGATCACGTTTTTCTGCGGCGTGGCGATCTCGCGCAGCGCGGCATAGAGGGTCGTGGACTTTCCGGAGCCCGTCGGTCCGGAGACAAGAATCATCCCGTGCGGCTTCTGCACCTGGGCCCGGAATCTCGCGAGCACGCCGTCGTCCATGCCGAGGTCGGTCATCGAACACGCCTCGGACTCGTTGCGAAGCAGTCGCAGAACCACCGCCTCGCCATAGATCGACGGCAGGATCGAGACGCGCAGCACGGTCTCGCGATCGCCCGCCCGATGCGAGAAGGCCCCGTCCTGGGGTCGGCGATTCTGCGAGATGTCGAGCCGCGCCAGTACCTTGATGCGCGACACGATCGCGCGGTGCATCACCAGCGGCGGGGCGGCAACCTCGCGCAGCACGCCATCGACCCGGATGCGCACCCGAAGCTGCTTGTCGAGCGGATCGATGTGGATGTCCGACGCGCCCTGGTGCGCCGCCTCGGTGATCAGGTTCTCAACCAGGCGAATGACCGGCTGCGATTCGTCGCTGACGTCAGTGTCCAGCAGCACCTCGGCCGCAGCCGCGGCCGACGCCGTCTGCTCCGATTTTTCGAGGTACTTGTGCGCGCCGTAGGCCCGCTCGATCAGAGCCAGAATATCAGACGCCGCGCCCAGGACCGGTTCGACCTCCAGACGCGAGCGCCGCCGGACCTGGTCGATTCCGTTGAGATCCGACGGATCGGCCATCACCAGCGTGACGATGCCGTCCAGCACGAACAGCGGATACATGGTGTGCCGGCGGGCCAGTTCCTCCGGCACCAGATTGGCATGGCCAAGGTTGGGAATGAAGTCCGAGAGGTTGCAGTAGGGCACGCCCAGCCGCATCGCTCGCAGGATGGCCACCTGCGAATCCAGCAGCAGGCGCATCTTGACCAGGGTTTCTTCGAGCGGCGCGTTCTCGTGCTTGGCGCGCGTGGTGGCGGCCTCAAGCTGCTCGGCCGAAACCAGGCCGCTCTGGAGGAGCTGCTCACGCAGGTCGTCCAGCACTTCAGCCGGCATGCGATTCTCCCGGCGCGCCGCTGGGGGACGTTCGCCTGGACCCCGTCTGACGATTGGGAGCGGTGCCCGGCTCACAGGGCGCGAGCTTCAGGAGCGCGTCGCGCTCCGATCCGGTAACGTCGAGAAACTGCAGGCCGATCAGGTAGCTAGGCCGGATGTCCAAGAGCAGGCAGCGGCGCACGATGGCCGTGACGACCGTATCCGTTCCCGGCTGGCCGGGGGAACTGACGCGGACGATCAGTCGCGCGTTGCGCGGGATGTAGACCTCGCTCCGCAGAGCCAGGCCGCCTTCGCTGATGTCGACCACCGTCATTCGGCAGGCGGTGTCCGAGTACGCGAAGCGGATCTGGTCGGCGTGCTCGGATGCCAGCTCGATCCTGGCCGGGATGCTGACCTCGCGCCGGACGAATTGCCGTGTCTGAAGATGTTTGCCTTCCCAGACCATCGTACGGATACTCGGATGGTCACAACGTCCGCTTGTGTTTCGAGTGTGCGAATACGGACCGACGGCCTCGCAACGCCGGCAACCGCCTCCGGAACGCCGCCTCGACAGGTGGCGAAGGCGCGACTAGCATGGTTCTCGCGGGTGCGAGACGGGTTCTCGGACCCTACTGGGGCTGTTGGATCGCAGGACGATGAAACGACGGGTCGTCATTACGGGACTGGGCGTCGTCACGCCGGTCGGGCTTGGCATCGAAGCGACTTTCGACGCCTTGATCGAGAAACGCTGCGGCATCCGCCGCATCCAGGCCTTTGACCCGACGCGGTTCAGCTCGCAGGTCGGCGGTGAGATCGGCGCCTTCAAGGTTCAGGACTACATCCCAAAGAGCTATGCGAAGACCAAGAAGGTCATGGCCCGCGACATCGAACTGGCGGTCGCGGCCGCCTACCTTGCTGTCCGCGACGCCGGCCTCAAGACCAGGTGCATCATCGAGCGGGGCGAGGCAGACGGGGCGACGACCCCCAACATCGACCCGACGCGCTTCGGTGCGAACATCGGCGCGGGCCTCATCTGCGCTGACCTCAACGAACTGGCTGGCGCCTTGACCACGGCGGTGGAAAACCCGACGGCCCCGCGTGATCGCGTCTTCAGTCTCAAGAAGTGGGGCCGCGAGGGCATGAGCAACCTGACGCCGCTCTGGCTTCTCAAGTTTCTGCCCAACATGCTCGCGTGCCACGTCACCATCGTTCATGACGCCCAGGCGCCGTCAAATACGCTCACCTGCGGCGAAGCCAGTTCACACTTGGCGGTGGGCGAGGCCTTCCGCACCATTCAGCGCGGTGCGGCTGATATCTGCATGTGCGGCGGCGCGGAAAGCAAGCTCAACCCGATGGGTCTGATCCGGCAGTCATTGCTCGGCCGGCTGGCGACCGATTCCAACGACTGTCCCGAATCGGCCTGCCGGCCTTTCGATCGCAACCGGCGGGGCACGGTGATTTCCGAAGGCGGCGGTCTGCTCATTCTCGAGGAATTGGAGCACGCCCGCGCCCGCGGAGCTCGGATCTACGCGGAAGTTGCCGGGTTCGGAGCCAGCCGGGGAACGTCGCCCGACGGCCGCGGGGTGCGCCTCGCCGTCCAGAAGGCGCTCGCGGATGCTGCGGCGGGCCCCGACAGCGTCGAATTGGCCAATCTCGGCGGCGTGGGAACCGTCGCGGACGACGCCGCCGAGGCGAGCGGTTTCAGGGCGGCCCTCGGCCCGGCCGGTGCCAGGGTTCCGGTGCTGGTCACCAAAGGCGCAATCGGAAACAACGGGGCGGGTTCCGGGGCGATTGATCTGGCCGTGCTGGCCCTGGCGATGCATCGCGGTGTCGTGCCGCCCTCGCTGAATACCGACGACGTCGATCCGGCCTGCGGCATCAGTGTCGTTCGCGGTGACCCGCGCGACCTGCGCGCAGGCGTCGCGGTCTCCGCCGCCGCGGCGCTGTCCGGCGGCCAGACGGCCGCCATCGTCATGCGCCGCTGGAACTAGACGCGAACAGCCGTGCCGCCCGCAGCCGCCGCGCGGCCGCGAGCATCAGATAGGCCATCGTCGCCAGGTTTCCCAGGCCGATCAGCAACGCCAGCCAGCCGAGCGCGACGAGCCGGTTGGGCTCTCGCACCCAGATCCACGCCCAGATGACGAAGATGCCGGCGTAGAGGTCGATCAGCGTCACCACACCCCACGGTTCCGCAACGATCCGCTCCAGGCCGGTCAGGAACGGACTGCGAAACGTCGCCTGAACGATCGCCGCGATGAGAATGCCGGCGCCGATCGCGCTCAACACGAGTTGCCGCTTTGCCGACATTTACTTCTCCTTCAGCTCCAACGCACCGTTCCAGTCATCCTCGGGCGGAAACAGCTTCTTCTCCTGACACGCGTCAACGTACGCACTGGCCCCCGCGTCATCCGGTCGACGCGACAGGATGCGCATGAACGCTACGATCGCCTCGTCCCAGCGGCGCTGCTTGTAGAGTTCGACCGCGCTCTCGAACCGCTTGCAGTAGTCGAGCTGGTCTTGGCTCGCCTCCCCCGCGCGGCTGACGATCTCGAAGACCGGAACGGTCTGTCGCTTCCCTTTCACCTGGAGTTCGGCAAGGTAGCGCCACTCGTAGAGATCCTTCACCAGTTCGCGCGTCGGGCCCGAAACGATCAGCCGCGTGCCGAACACCTTGTTGGCCGGCTCAAGCCGAGCGGCCAGGTTGGCGACGTCACCGATCACGGTGTAGTCGGCCTTGCGGTGCGAGCCGAAGCGGCCGACCCCGCCGACGCCGCTCGCGATCCCGATCCGCATCCTCAGCCTTCCGAACAGCTCATCGCTCGGCGTCAGGTCGGCCTGCAATTGCTCCAGCGCTTCGAACGACTCGATCGCCGCCGCGCACGCGCGCCGCGCATGATCCGGCTGCGGATTCACGTTCGGGTTGAAGAACGCCATGATGCCGTCGCCGAGAAACTTGTTCAGGAAAGCCTCGTGCCGGAACAGCACCTCCGACATGCGATCGAGGTAGGTGTTCAGGACATGCTGCACGCGGGCCGAGTCAGCCAGCTCAGCGATGCTGGTGAACCCGGCCAGATCGGAGAAGAAGCAGGTCACCTCGCGGTTCTCGACCCGTTGGAGGGCCGCGGCCGCAGCCGGATCCTCGGCGATCCGTCGCGCCAGCGCCGGACTGGTGAACTCCGCAAGCTGATTCTCGATCAGCCGCCGCTGCCGCTCCTCGGTCAATTGCCGGTAAGCCGTCACGGCCGCCCACGGGACGATCGCCGCCGTGACCGGCAGCAGCATCACGGCCCAGACACGAAAAACGCCGAACAGCACGAATGCGTTCAGCACCGCGTAAGCCGCCAGCAATAGCAGCACGCCCGCCAGCGTCAGGATCGGACCGCGCGTCGCCGTGAATGCAGTCACCACCAGCCCCACCAGTACGGCCAGGGTCGCCTGGAGCGCCATGGGTGGCCGGTACATGAAGACATCCTGAAGGAACGCATTCAGAACGTTGGCGTGAACGATGACGCCCGGCAGGGACGGATCGATCGGCGTGGAAACGAAATCGCCGTGCGCCGTTGCCGTGTAGCCGACGAACGCGACCTTACCCGAGACGATCGGCCGCAAGAGAGCAAGGTCCTCGCCGATGCGTCGCGCGAGATGCGCGTTCGCGGACCGCAGCGGAACGATCCGGCGATCGATCGTCTCGCCGGCCGTTCGATACGCGGCGAACTGCGCCTGCTCGGCGTCGGATTCGGGCGTCAGGTTGCTGATTTCGTCCAATGTCGCGGCGACCATCGATACGGCGGATTCGAGTTCTTGGTCGATCTCGCTCCGTAGCTGTGCGATCCGCGTGGCCCGTTCCCGGAACGCGGGGGCGCCGTCCCGCCCGGCAAGCCGGTCCCTGCGCTGCTCGTACGACAGCTCCAGCCATTCGGCGCACTTCTGCGCGTAGGACGCCGCGAGTTCGCCCTTCGTCGCCGTCACGATGTCGATGGATGCCAGGTCAATGCGACGCTGGTTTTCCTCTTCCAGTCGGCGGTTTCGCGCGATCGCCAGCACGGCGGAAGCCGCGATGTGACGGAAGTCCCGGCCGATCCGCCATTGTGTGCCGGTGGCGGTCCACGGAATGACAAACCGGTCACGGTTGTCGATTTGCAGATGGTAGCGACGTCCCCCGTCGCGGGCTGGAATCTCCAGCCAGCCAGCGGGAGTGAATCGAGCGGATCGCAGGTCGAGCCCCAGCTCCCGCGCCGCCACCGCCAGCCCGAGTTGCGGCACGACATGGCCGCGGTGGTCAGCCAACAGCGGGACCTCCCGCAACTTCCCGTCGGCGTCGAACGTGAATACCACGAACCCCATGCCAGCAGCGCCCCGGGCAAGCAGGTCACGCGGTGCGATGACCTCGTGCGCCGACGCGAGCGTCCGGCCCGCATCGGCCGGAAACGCTGGCAACTTCAAGTCGAGCACGCGGCGTGCGGCCTCGAGCGAATACGCCGTGCGAAGGTCGATCGTATCGGCTGTCATGGTCTCGCTGGTCGCGCCCGGCAGCACCGACGCGACGAATTCGTCCGCCGTGCCGTTCGGATGTGCGACAAGATAGGCGGCGGCCCGCTCAAGACCGACCCGTCGCTTCGCTCCGGCCAGCACCCGCCGCACGGCATCCGGCTGACGGCCGATGGCGCCGGCGATTGCGTTCTCATCAAGGTTGAATTGCTCGGTCAGCAGTCGCACCGTGTGGGCGAGGACCCAGAGTCGCTCGCCCTCCTCTCGCCCGGCGCCGACCTGCTTGGCGAGTTGATCGGCCGAGAGGTCGGGTGTCTCCCTCAGCAGGGCCAGTGCTCGCTCGAGAGGCGTTGGAGGGGCGTCCGGGCGACGCATGTCGAAGCTGACGCCCAGGACGACATTGCCCGATCGCCGAATGGCGTCCGCGAGCTCCAAGTCCGGCTGGATGACGTTCTCCCGGTTGACGCGCGCCAGCGCGTCGCCGGCCTCGCCGACCTCCAGCCCGACTTCCGGAAGCTTGAGCCGGATGCGTTCGGCGTCATCCAGGAGAAGATCAACGGCGATTGTGGTCGCGCCGAGTTCGTGAAGCGTCCGCAGCAGGTCGCCGAGGACGTCGCGCGGCCAGGGCCACCGCCCGATGCGCTCCAGCGAACCGTCGTCGATGTCAACGTGCAGGATCCGATCGGAAGCAGCGACGCGGTTCGACGCGCGAACGCGCAGATCGAACGCCTGCCTCTCGAGCGTGTCGCCCAGTCGCAGCGTCAGTCCCACGCTCATCAGCGTGAAACCAAGCCCGATCAGGAGCCCGTATTGGCGGTGCCGGCGCGTGGCCACGCGAGTGAATTAGACGCGGTTGGACCGCGCGTCAATTCGCCGCGCCGCGGACGGTACCAGATGTGATGTCGTCGGCCGTCGGGCTCGCGCCGGACGGCCACGTCCTTCCGCCGGCTTCCTCGACCGTCACGGGCCGAGGAGGATGTCCACAAAAGCTTGTATGTCGAGCCCGTTTCGCTGCCCGTCGCAGTTGATGTCCGCCACCGCGACACGCGCCGGCGTCGTATCAACGCCGGTCAGCACCGCCGCCAGGAGCGGGGCGTCAAGCGCGGTCACCAGGTCGTCACCGTCCAGATCTCCGATCGGTCGGGAAGTGACGGTAAACGCAAGCGCAGCCGGATAGCTGGCCGCCGCCGGATTGCCCTGACTCTGCGTGTGTCCGATCTTCAGGCCGCGCGGCGTGCTGGCCGCGAATTTCGCCATGTTGGCCGGTGCGATGGTCAGCGATGCAGAACCCGCCGCAACGGCTTTCAGCGTGACGCGATACAGGTCGGCCGCGCCACTCAATCCCTGCGTGAAACTCGTCGTGTGGCCGTTGATGCGTCGGATGCCGAGGTCTCCGGCCACGCCCTGCGGGCTTTCCAGCACGGCCCGCGTCTTGGCGAACGTGCCCAGCGGCTCGACCGTCACGACCCGCAGCACGCCGCCCGCGCTCAGCACCGCGTCATGCACGAACTGCATGATGCCGTTCTGCGCACCCGGCGTGCTGTTGGCGCCCGATGTCACCTGCCCGCGCACGGTCACGACGATGATGTCGCCGATGAACAGCGCGTTGGTCGGCCGCCCGCAGGGTGTCGAGGCCGACGTCGTGACGGTACACGCCGTGCCGGTCGCGGGGTTGAGGACCACCCCGGTCGTTGCCGGAGTCGTGCTGTCGTATCGCACGCCGACGATCTGCCCGGTCGTGTCTCCCTGGAAGTTCAGCACCCATTGCAGATCGCTGGCTTCGATGCCGTTGTCGCCGGTGCCGTCGACGTCCCACGGTCGCGTCTGTGTGGCCGGGTCGTTCGAATCGCCGTACGTCGAGGTCGAGAAGCTGTTGCTGAAGATCCAGTTGTCGTCGCCGAAGACCGCCGCCAGCTTGGCGATGTCATCGACGTCGCAGTCGCCGTCGCGATCCACGTCACCGGGAACATATGGTCGGGCGAGCGGGTTGATGCGCCCGGCGGCGACCGGGTGGAAGTTCGGAGTTGTGAAATTGAAGTCCGGCGGAATGCCGTCGTTCAGCCAGAGCGGCACATGCGTGCGATATGGCTGCACGGCGTTTGGGTCTGTGTTAACGCCGATGTCGAAATAGATCAGCGGCGAGCCGCCGGTTCCGACGCCGCCCACCACCGTATCACCGCGAATCCAGTTCTCCGTGGCGGTGTCCTGCCAGTTATTGCCGTTCGGTAATTGACCCGTACCGCTCGCCACCGGAGGCCAGCCGGGGCCGCTCGTGCGATAGTCGACTCGGGTCAGCACGTCCGGGTTGAAGCCTTGCGGGTCTCCCAGCGCGTGCACGCGTCGGTCGCGCAGCCCGCCGGTTGATGAACCGACGTCCACGCGCCGCCCGTCCACGTCGTATTCCCAGCCCTGCTCCTGTTCGAAGCTGACCTCGTCAACCACTTCCAGATCGTCGTATTCGTCTCCCGGCTGCGACGTGCTCTTGCCCTTCAGGTCCAGGGTGAAGCCGCCCACGTTGTCCGGTCCGCCGGTGTCGAGGTTGCCGTCGCCCAGCTGGTCCGAAGGAATCCCGGTCTGCGGATTAACCACCGGTCGGAAGACCTCGCCGTCCGGGAAGATATCCTTGCCCCAGCGCAGCCCAGCCGGGTTCAGCGGGTCGGCCTGCGTCTGGCCGGGCCGGTTTCGGATGAGCATGACGGTCGTGCTCCCGTCGTTGTTCAGTCGGCTGGGCGGATTTGTCGAGTTCACCCCGTTCCACAAACCGAACCAGTTCGTGAAGTTGGCGTCGGGCAACAGCGTGTCATAGTCAAAGCTGAAGCCGATGCCGATCACCAGCAGCCCGTTGGCCCCCAGCGTCAGACCGTCGAGGCTGAAGATCTCGTCGATCTCCTGCGCGACCGCCAGCGGGAAGGGGGGGATGCTGTTGAGCGGGTAGTACTTCGTGAGGACGCCGTTGACAACCGCGACGGCGTACCCGTCCAGCTTCATGCCCGGTGTGCCCATCAGCTCGATGAACTCCTGGGTGGTGTCGAGGCTGCCGGGAGGATTGATGAAGACTTCGTTGATGACGACGCCGCCGAGCCCAGCCGGCGCCGCGATGCCGATCAGAAGGACGGCCGTGATGGTGCGAATCCGTGCGTTCATGCTTTCCACCTCTCACCCTGTCTGGGCCTGGATAAATCAGGCCGGTGTCATTGTCTCTGCCGCACGGCTCGAACCGCTCCGGCAACCGTTGTCATTGAATGGAGAAGGCCCCGCGCGAACGTCGCCCGACGCTCAGCACGCCGTCGAACACGTCCGAGCCGAGGTCAAGCTGTTCTGCCGGTCGAATACGCGTGTTCAATCCGAATTCGCCGTCGCGGTCCCAGTCCGTCATCGCGGCCGCGTGACCGTCCGCAAACAGCAGGTTGCCGCGAGTTCGATCGCTGTTCTTGTCGCGGACCACCACCGCCCCGCGCCCGTGCGCAAGCCCGAAATCGGTGTAGTCCTGCGTTCCATACGGCCCGCCGAACGGCCCGTCCGTCATGGTCTTCACCCCGCGCTCGCCGAGCACGTAGTCCTGCGAGTCGGTGTAGTCCGAACGGCCGTCCCCCAGCAGCGGCACTCGCGACGTATCCGTGTTGATCCGGCCGCCATTGAGCGCACCGAAGGTGGCGGACACACGGCGGATGTTGAAGTCGCCGGACTGCGGGTTCCACTCGGTGCGGGCCATGTACCACGACTGCGTGTAATTCGTGTTGTAACCGTCCCGCACAAGCTCCTGCACGCGCTCCGGCGTGTAGGCGTCCGGCCCCGCGCTGGGTCCGAGCTTCTGGTTGTACTTCGCGAGGTTCGTGGGGCACAGCATACGCCCTGGAAACGCCGTATTCGTATTCACCAGGTCCGCCACCCAGCCGACCTGATCGACCGGTCCGTCGCGCCCGTTGGAAATCTCCGGGTCGAACGCTCCGCTGCAGAAGTAGTCGTCGTTCGCGACCGAGTACGACGCAAACCCCGAGCCGAACTCGCGCATATACGCGAGGCACTTCAACTCAAAGCCGCGATCACGAGCGGACGCCAGACTGGGTAGAATGATGCCGATCAGGATGGCGATGATCGCGATCACGACCAGGAGTTCGATCAGCGTGAACGCGCGCGGCCCCGCGGGGGCGCGCACTCGCCGCCCCGGCTCGCAATCGCGTCGCTGGTCGTTGCTCCGTATCAAGACCGAAAGATTCAAATGGCCGTCTGCGCAGGTGACGTTAAGCCAGTGTTAACAAAGCGCTAATACTCGGTCCGGTTGGCGTGAACGTGATGTTGTGGACTCAGCCGCCCCGGCCGTCCACGACGGGGCTCACCGGCCCTGTGAATATTACCGGGACCTCGCGATGATCCGACTCGTTCGAGCGCACGTCGAACCCTATCTCGCAGACGTCAGGAGCCTCTTTCTCGAATACGCCGCCGGGTTGCCGGTCGACCTGCACCTGCAAGGGTTCGGTGACGAACTGGCCGCTCTTCCCGGACTTTATGCACCGCCCGCTGGCGCGATTCTGCTGGCGCGGGATGGTAAGCTGCCGGTCGGCTGCGTGGCGCTCCGACCCCTGCAATCCGGAACGTGTGAAATGAAGCGGCTGTTCGTCATCCCGCAACGTCGTCGTTCGGGTGTCGGCCGACAGTTGGCGGAGGCGATCGTCGGGGAGGCTCGTGAGGTCGGCTACGACACGATGCTGCTCGATACGCTTGAGACCATGGGACCGGCCATCGCGCTCTACGCATCGCTGGGCTTCAGACGCTGCCCCGAATACGGCCATCACCCGTATCCCGGGACGATTGCGATGCGGCTCAACCTTAGGGAGGCGACATGTTCGTGACCATCCGTATTCTCACGCCGTGCTTCGTCATGGCGCAGCCCGGCGCCGGCCCCGTTCCGATGCCCTCGCCCGTTCAGCCGCGACGTCCGGTTGCCACCTATTCCATTGTCGCCCGCGACCCGGCCACGGGTGAACTCGGCGTAGCCGTGCAGTCGCATTGGTTTTCGGTGGGCGCCGTCGTCCCCTGGGGCGAGGCCGGCGTCGGCGTCGTCGCGACGCAGTCGCTGGTCGACCCCGCCTACGGGCCGCTCGGACTCGAGCTGATGCGACGCGGCCGCTCGGCGCCCGATGCCCTCAGGTCGCTGCTTGCCGGCGACGCCGGCAGCGCCGTCCGACAGGTCGCCATGATTGACGCCGCCGGCCGGGTGGCCGCTCACACCGGGGACCGCTGTATCTCTGACGCCGGCCATGAAGCCGACGTAGAGCACCAGTTCTCCGTGCAGGCCAACCTGATGTCGAGTGACGCCGTCTGGCCTGCAATGGCCGACGCATATCGCGGCGCGCGCGGTGATCTCGCGGATCGACTGCTGGCGGCTCTTGAGGCGGCCGAGAAGGCCGGCGGCGACATTCGCGGCCGGCAGTCCGCGGCGCTGCTGGTCGTCGCTGCCAACACGAGCGGTAAGCCCTGGGACGATCGCCTCTTTGATCTTCGAGTCGAGGACCACGAGCAGCCGATCGCCGAGCTGAAGCGCCTCGCGGGCCTGCGGCGGGCCTACCGTCACATGAACGCCGGCGACTCAGCCCTCGAGAAGGGGGACTTCGAAGCCGCCGGTCGCGAATACGCGGCGGCCGAGCGCTACGCGCCGCACATCGTCGAACTGCCCTTCTGGCGTGCCGTCAGTCTGGCGAACGCCGGCCAAGCCGATGCGGCGATGCCGATCTTCCGCCGCGTGTTCGAGCGTGAGCCTCAATGGGTTGAGATCGTCTCGCGCCTGCCCCGCAGCGGAATACTTCCAGCCGACGCCGCATTGATGGATCGAATCCGCGCCCAGGCCGTGCCCCGCACGAGCACCGCGCCGGCCGACCGGCCCGCCGCCGATCACCGTTGATCCGTCCCCGAGGCGTGCAGCCGGGCCGCCCGCGCGTACAATCGCCGCGCATGTCGGACCCCGGGCGTTTCGCGTCGGCCTTGCTTCGCTGGTATCGCCGCCACCGCCGCGACCTGCCGTGGCGCCGTACCCGCGACCCATATGCCATCCTCGTCGCGGAGACCATGCTTCAGCAGACCCAGGTCGCAACCGTCATTCCGTATTACCGCCGCTTCATCGAGCGGTTTCCCACCGTCCAGGCGCTCGCACGCGCGAAACTGGACGACGTCCTGCGTCTGTGGGCCGGCCTCGGCTATTACAGCCGCGCGCGGAACCTCCATGCCGCCGCCGCTGAAATCATCGCAAGCCACGGAGGGCAGGTACCCGCGTCGCCGGCCGAACTTCGTGAACTGCCCGGCGTCGGCCCGTACACCGCGGGGGCCATCGCCTCCATCGCCTTCGACCAGCGCGCTCCCGTTGTCGATGGCAACGTCGCGCGCGTCATGGCACGGCTGTTCGCCATCACGGGCGACATCAAGTCCGGTCGCGTGCGGACGCGCCTCTGGTCGCTGGCCGAATCCGTGCTTCCGCGCGCTCAGTGTGGCGAGTTCAATCAGGCCCTCATGGAACTCGGCTCCACCGTCTGCACACCTGTCGCGCCGGCGTGCCCTGTCTGCCCGGTTCGCCGCCATTGCCGCGCGCGGCAGCGCGGGTGGGTCGATCGAATCCCGCGCTCCGCGCGACGCGCGCGATCGGTCGTCGAGACGCATGTCGTCGCCGCCATTCGCGGGCCGGCCGGCTGGTTGTTCCGTCGCCGCCCGCAGCGCGGCTTGTGGGGCGGCCTTTGGGAATTGCCGAGCGTTGTGTCCGACGGCCGGCCGCCCGTGACCCAGTTGCAGGAGCTCGTCGCCGAGCAGGTGGGCGCGGCTGCCCGACTGACGCCGGAGCCTTTTCATTGCGGCCGTCATGTGTTGACGCATCGAACGATCCACTTCGTCTGTCACCTTGCGGTGGGCGTGCGCAGCCCGCGCCGACCAGGCACGATCTGGCGTGAACTCGACGACATCAACGGCCTCGGTCTCTCGCGCGCCATGCAGCGAATCGTGGACGCCTTGCGGAAACAGTCCGGCCGACGGCTCGGCGATCGGCAGGCGGCCTCCGCATGACGGTCGAACGCCGGCTGTTCGGCTCGGCCAGGCTCATCGCCGTCTGCACCCTGCTTTCGCGCATCACCGGCCTTGCGCGCGATATCGTCCTCAACACGCACTACGGCCTGAACTGGGTGCAGGACGCGTTCAATTACGGCTTTCTGATCCCCAATCTGTTCCGCCGGCTGTTTGGCGAAGGCGCGCTCGCCGCCGTGTTCGTGCCGGCCTTCACCGAGGTGCTCGATCGTGACGGCAAGCCCGCGGCCGGCCTGCTGCTGGGCCGTGTCTGCGGTTTGCTGGCGTTGGTCCTGAGCGTGCTGACCGTTCTGCTCGAAGCCGGGCTGCTCCTGGCCTGGCGGCTGGCGCCCGGTTCCGACATGCGTCAGCTCATGTACGGTCTGACTGCCGTCATGCTGCCGTTCATGATCGGCATCTGCCTGCTCGCATTGTTCTCCAGCATTCTCAACTGCCTCAACCACTTTACCGTGCCCGCGCTGGCCCCGATCGTGCTCAACGCATGCAACATCGCCGGCGTCCTGGTGGTCGGGCCGGCGCTCTCGGAACGCCTCGAGGTCCAGGTCTACGGCGTCGCCGTCACCGTGCTGCTCGCCGGCTTGCTCCAGATTGTGATCGTCCTGCCGGTGCTCTCCCGCAGCGGGATCCGGGTACGGCCCTTGCTGGCATGGCGCGATCCGACGCTGCAACGCATGCTCCGAGCCTTCCTGCCTGTGCTGATCGGCCAAGGCGTGCTCCTGCTCAACGTTTACTTCGATTCGCAAATCTGCGCGCTGCTGACGCGCGGTCCGGGTCAGCCCGAACACTTCCTGTTCAACGGGCGTCCCATCGCCTATCCGCTCCGCGAAGGGGCGCTTTCGGCCGTCAACAACGCCCAACGTCTCTACCAGTTCCCGCTCGGCGTGCTGGCCATCTCGCTTGCGACCGCCGCGTTTCCGCTCCTCTCGCGGCACGCCGCCCGCGGCGACCTGCCTCGCACTCGTGCCGCGACCGTCGCCTCCCTTCGGCTGGCCATCTTCGAAGGCATGCCCGCCGGCGCCATGATGATCGTGCTGGCCCAGCCCATTGTCGCGCTGCTGTTTCAGTATCATCGTTTCGGACCCGATGCCACGCAGCGCGCCGCCTGGGTGCTGGCGTGCTATGGCATCGGGATGTGGGCCTTCTGCGCCCAGCACATCGCCACCCGCGCCTTCTACGCCCTCAAGGACACGCTCACCCCCATGTGGATCGGCTGCGGCCTGGTCGCGCTGACCCAGACCCTGAATCTGGTACTTGTCTGGCAGCCGGCCATCCGCGAGGCAGCCTTCGGACTCAGCACGTCCCTCAGCGCGATTCTCCAACTCGGAATCAGCCTGTGGATACTCCGCCGCCGATTGGGCGGCCGAGCCGGTGGGCGCGAGCTGGCCGGCTCGCTGGCCCGCGCGCTGATCGCCGCGGCGCTAGCCGGGGCGGCCGCGTGGGTCGTGGGGGACTGGCTCGGCGCAAGATGGCCGACGGCGCCCCCGCGCTTCGCCGACCGCCTGCTGGCGGTCATGCTCCCCATGCTTGCCGGTGGCGCGGTGTACGCGGCCGCCGCCGCCGCCCTGCGGATGCGGGAACTGGCTTGGCTGTTCGGTCGCGCGCAGCCCGACGTATAATGCTCCCGTGATTCGCACGGACGAGATCGTGATCACGATAGATCCGGCATCGCGCGGCCAGGACCCGCGCGCGTGGTTCCCCGAACCTGGCGACACCGAGCTTGAGATCGGCTGCGGGAAGGGCGGTTTCCTTCTGCGGCAGGCGCGTGCCCACCCGCGGCGCAACTTTGTCGGCATCGAGTGGGCCAACAAGTATCTGAAATACGCCGCCGACCGCATGGGCCGCTGGGGCGTTGCCAACGTCCGCCTGGCGCGGGCCGACGCCCGGCACGTGGTCACGAACTGCCTCGCACCCGATTGCCTGTCGGCCCTGCATGTCTACCATCCGGACCCGTGGCCCAAGAAGCGCCATGCCAGGCGCCGATTGTTCACGCCCGAGTTCGTCGCCGCCGCCGTCACCGTCCTGCGACCCGGCGGGCGCTGGGCCATCCAGACCGACCACCGCGAGTACTTCGAGGTCATCCGCGAGTTGACGCTGGCCCGGCCGGAACTGGTCGCCGTTCCGTTCGACGACCCGGACTACGGCACGGTGGCCGAGCGCACCGAAACGAACTTCGAGACGAAATACATGCGCGAGGGTCGACCGATCTACCGCCTCGCCTTTCGCCGAAGGGACGTGACATGACCGTCGCAGGTCGAGCGGCGAGCGTTCTCTCGCGCGGGCTGGGGTGGGCGCTCATCGCGCTCGTAACCGCCTACCAGCTCGTGTTGCGTCCGCTGCTGATCGGCGCCTGCAAGTTTCATCCATCGTGCAGTGAGTACGCCGTCGAGGCCATCCGACGTCACGGGCCGTGGCGCGGCGGCCGCATGGCTGGTGCGAGGTTGTTGCGATGCCGGCCGGGCACGCTGGGCGGATTCGACCCGGTTCCCGGATGAGGAGGCGCGCGAGTGGAGTTCCCAATGAGGTCGGTTCCGGTCTGGCTGTTCATCGTGGCGGTGGTGTCGGCGTTGTGCGTTGGCGCCGATGGCGAGCCCAAAGGCAGGGACGCCGAGTCGGCGCCGACATCGCAGCCGACCACGCGGCCCGACCCGATCGAACTCCGAATCGGCGAAATCACCGAGGAACACAAGGGCAGGCTTGTCTCGGTTACGGCCGAGGTTGACCAGGTTCTGGAGAAGCCGAGTCGCACGCGCGAACGCATCCACATCGTCACGCTGGTCGACGGCGACGAAAAGATCGAATTGATCATCTGGGCCGACGTCGCCAAGACCATCCCGCCGAAGCGCTGGCCCAGGGAAGGCGACCGCATCCGCGTCGTTGGCAAGGTCACCGAGTTTCGAAAACGCCTTCAGATCACGCTTGAAGTGGGCGACGATTTGCGCAAGCTGAAGAAGAAGCCCGTGGCGGAATAATGGCCGGGCGCCGGCGACAGCCTGCGCCGCCCGCTTCAGGCCGTGCCCTGTCCGGACGCGGGGCTTACGCCGTAGCGCGTGCCTTCGCCCGTGATCCGTTGAGAAGCCGGCATGCCCACCTCTTCGGCGGCGGTCGGATGTCGCAGTTCCGGCAGCGACCGGTCCACCTGCGCCCTCAGAAAGTTCGCCGCGTCGTCCACGTCGTCGGTGACGTGGAACAGCGTCAGGTCCTCCGGCGAGATGGCCTGGTAGCGCTCGAGCATCATCTCCCGCATGAAGTCGATCAGCTTCGACCAGAAGGCGCGGCCCATGAGCACCACGGGATACGCGGCGATCTTCTGCGTCTGGATCAGCGTCATCGACTCGAAAAATTCATCCATCGTCCCAAACCCGCCCGGGAAGCACACCAGCCCGACCGAGTACTTCACGAACATCACCTTGCGCACAAAGAAATAGCGGAACTCCATGCGGTGCGTCTGGTACGGGTTGGCCATCTGCTCGAACGGCAGCGTGATGTTCAGGCCCACGCTCGTCCCGCCGGTCTCGATCGCACCGCGATTGGCCGCCTCCATGATTCCAGGTCCGCCGCCGGTGATGACGCTGAAGCCGCGCTCCACCAGCCGCCCGCCCAGGCGCCGAGCTGTCTCGTAATCCGGCGAATCGGATGTGCATCTCGCCGACCCGAATACGGATACCGCCTGTCCGATCTGGCTCAGCAATTCGAACCCCTCCACGAACTCCGCGACGATTCGAAAAATCCGCCACGTCTCGTCGGCCGGGTCGCGATAGAGTCGGTTCGAGTTACGCATAGCCGATCGCCTCCGAAACGCCGCATTGTACCGCCAAGGGGTCCCGTGCGGTCGCCCGCCGAATGGCCTATCCTTGACCGCATGCGAGAGTGGTCCGTTCAGCCGAACGACCGGGTGCCGTTCGACATCCGCTACCGGGATGACGACCTGATCGTGGTCGACAAGCCCTCCGGCGTCGTGAGCGAGCCCGGTAAGGGCCATGCCCGCGACAGCCTGCTCAATGGCCTGTTCTGCGAGTTCGCGCCGCTGCTCCAGAACATGGGCGAGGCCCGCGACTGGGGCCTGCTGCACCGCCTGGATCGCGATACCAGCGGACTGCTGATCGTCGCGCTCCGCCACCGCGCCTACGACGCGCTGCGTGCCGCCTTCGAGCACCGTCGGGTCAGGAAAATCTACTGGGCCATCGTCGCCGGCACCCCCAGGCCGCTCCAGGCCGTGATTCAGAAACCCATCGCCGAAGTGCTGGGGGTTCGCAAGCGCGCCGCCATTCGCCGCGACGGGTCGCCGGCCATCACCGCCTATCGCGTGCTTGCCTCGGTCGGTCAGGTCAGCCTCATCGAGGCCCGCCCGGCAACCGGCCGCTTGCACCAGATTCGCCTGCATATGGCCGACGCAGGCTGCCCCGTCCTCGGCGATGACACCTACGGCGGTTCAGCCCGCGGGCTGCGCGTGCCGCGGCTCTGCCTCCACGCTGCAAGATTGTCCTTCGTGCACCCGGCCGGGCAGAAACGTCTGAGTGTGTCCAGCCCGTGGCCGGCCGATCTGCGGTCCACGTTGTCACGCTTCAGGCTGCCCGACCCCGGCGCAGACGACGCCGATTGACCGGTCGCGCGTGCCGCGCCTTCGGTCCGGCGCTATGGCGTGGCGCTCTTGGCCCGCTTGGCGGCCTTCCGTCGCAACTCGGCGTCGATGAACGGCTGGATGTCCCCGTCCAGCACCCGTTGCGGATCGCCAACCTCGATGTTGTTGCGCAGGTCCTTTACCCGCGGATCATCAAGTACATAATTGCGAATCTGGTTGCCCCAGGCAATTTCGCCCTTCGCTCCGTAGATCTTGGCCAGCTCGGCGTCGCGCTTGGCCTGTTCCATCTGTTCGAGCTTGGATTGCAGGATCGACAGCGCCAGCTTCTTGTTCTGCTGCTGGCTGCGCTCGTTGACGCACTCCACGACCAGGCCGGTCGGAAGGTGTTTCGCCCGCACGGCTGTCGACAGCTTGTTGACGTTCTGGCCGCCCGCGCCGCTTGACCGCCGGAAGAAAACGATCTCAAGGTCGTCTTCATTCAGCTCGATCTTCTTGTCCTCGTACGCGGGCAGTGCGTCCACCGCCGCGAAGCTCGTCTGCCGCTTGCCCTGGGCGTTGAACGGACTGATCCGCACCAGCCGGTGCACGCCCATCTCGCACGACAGGTAGCCGTATGCATAGGGGCCGCTGACCTGGAGATTGATCGACTGGATGCCGGCCTCTTCGCCGTCCTTGCGGTCAATTTCCTCGACTTTCCAGCCCATCTTCTCAATGTACCGGAGGTACATGCGCAGCAACATCGACGCCCAGTCGCACGCCTCGGTGCCGCCCGCTCCAGCCTGGATTGAAAAGAAACAGTCGCGGCTGTCATCAGGCCCCGACAGCAGGGCCATCAGGCTGACCCGCTCTATCTCGCGCGCCAGCGCCACGTGCTCGGCTTCGGCCTCTGACCGCGTGGCCGCGTCGTTCTCCGAGGCCGCCAGTTCGTAGAGGATGCCAAGGTCTTCGGCCCGGCGCGTGACCGATTCCACCGGTTCGATTACCGACTTGAGCGTCTTCAGTTCGGCGACCACCGCCTGCGCCGACTCCTGGTTGTCCCAGAATCCCGGCTCGCCCATGCGGGCTTCCAGTTCCGCGCGGCGGGACTTCTTCGCGGGCAGGTCAAAGAGTGTCCCGGATCGTGTGGATCCGGGCCGTCAGCTCGTTCAGCGTGGGTAGTTCGGCGACGATTGACACAGGTGCAACTCCTTGCCGCGATGCTTATAGTTTACGCGTATGTCTGACGAGCCGCAAACGCCGCCCGCTGCCAATCGATCGGCCAAATCTGCCCCGCGCGGCCTGCTATTCCTCCTGCTGCTCACCGCGCTGCTGGCCGCTGCCTGGTTCCTGCTCGATCGCAGGCACCGACCGGCGCTGCTGGCCGGTCCGATGGTGCAGTTCTGTGACGACGGCCGTTCGTTCCGAATCGTTTGGCAGGCCCGCGAATGGGGCAGCCCGGCCGCGACGTGGCATGAGCAACCGCTTGCTGTGCCTGAGCCAGTCTTGACCGGCCCCGCCTCCTTGCCGCTGCCCGAGCGCCGCGGTCATTCGGTCGATTACGCGATTGCCAATCGCGGGTTCCTCGGCCGGCGCATCGAACTGGCCCGCGCTTCCGCCACCCGCAATGACGCGCCCGTGCTCCGCTTCCTGGCCTTCGGTGATTCCGGGAACGGCAGCAACACGCAGCGCGCCCTGGCGGAACTGATGATCGCGACCCGCCCCGATCTGGTGATCCATACCGGAGATGTGATCTATCCGGCCGGCGCAGCCGAGGACTACGAACGCAACTTCTTCGAGCCGTATCGCGAGTTGCTCGCCCGCGTTCCGTTCATGCCCTCGCTGGGCAACCACGATGTTGCCACCGCCCGGGGGCAGCCGTATCTCGACGTGTTCGCGCTGCCGCGCAACGGGCCGCCGGGCGTCGAGCCGGAACGCAACTACTCTTTTGATTACGGTCCTGCCCGTTTCGTCGCCCTCGACACCAACCGCGCGTCGGAACACGGCGCCATCTCCGAGGCTGACATGCGCGACAAGGTCGCCCCGTGGCTGCGCTCCGTGCTCAGCGCCGCGGGTAACCGCTGGAAGTTCGTCTTCTTCCACCATCCTCCATACACGGGCAGCACCCATCCCGCCGAGGCGCAGGCGTTCGTCAAGCGCGTGTTCGTGCCCGTCCTCGACGAGTGCGGCGTAAACATCGTGTTCTGCGGCCACAACCATCTCTATGAGCGCACCAGACCCCTGCGCGGCGACCAGATCGTTCCGTCCGGTCAGGGCACGGTGTACATCGTGACCGGCGCCGGCGGCGTCAGTCGCTACCCGGAAAAGCTGCCCCCGCCCGACTACATGGAGTATTTCAACGCCGACGTCTTCAGTTTCACCCAGGTCGACCTGTCGCCCGCAAAGCTCGAACTCACCCAGATTGATGAGCGGGGCAACGCCATTGATCGGCTGACACTCGAACGCGACACCGCCGTGGCCGCGTCGGCCGTCGGCGGTCACCCCGCGCGCTGACATTGTCGCACGCGGGCGCCGCCGCTTACGCCGATTCCCGCTTTGCAGGCGGCCGCACCGAGATTCGATAGCCGTCGCCCGCTGCGTCCACCTCGACCGTCTGGTGCTCGCGGATGTCGCCGGACAGCAGCCGTCTCGCCAGCGGATTCTCGACCTGTTGCTGGATCAGCCGCTTGAGGGGCCGCGCGCCGAACGCCGGGTCGTAGCCGTCCCGCGCCAGATGCTGCCGCGCGGCCGGCGTCACCTCCAATCGGATGCCGCGCGTCGCGAGCCGGTTCTGGAGTCCGCGCAACTGAATATCGACGATCTTCGACAGGTGCTCGCGCGACAGACGGTGGAACACGACCACCTCGTCCACCCGATTCAGGAACTCGGGCCGGAAGTGCCGCCGTAACTCGCCGCGAACCGCCGCCTCGATCTCCTCGTCCGCGCCGCCGCGCTCGCTCAGCCGCAGGATATGCTCGCTTCCGATGTTGCTGGTCATCACGATCAGCGTGTTGCGGAAATCCACGGTGCGACCGTGCCCGTCGGTCAGTCGGCCGTCGTCGAGAACTTGAAGCAGTGTATTGAATACGTCCCGGTGGGCCTTCTCGATCTCGTCGAACAGCACCACGCAGTACGGTCGGCGGTGCACCGCTTCGGTCAGCATCCCGCCCTCGTCATAGCCGACGTAGCCCGGCGGCGCGCCGATCAGCCGCGCCACGCTGTGCTGCTCCATGAACTCGCTCATGTCCAGCCGCACAAAAGCCGCCTCGTCGTCGAACAGAAACGCCGCCAGCGCCTTGCACAGCTCGGTCTTGCCCACCCCGGTCGGTCCCAGGAACAGAAATGAGCCGATCGGTCGCATCGGGTCGGCCAGCCCGGCCCGCGAGCGGCGCACCGCGTCCGACACGGCCCGAATGGCGTCATCCTGTCCGACGACGCGCTCGTGGAGCCGCTCCTCCATGTGGATCAGCTTCTCCTTTTCGCCCTCGAGCATCCGCGCTACCGGAATCCCGGTCCACTTCGAGAGCACCTCGGCGATTTCCTCCGCCGTCACCTCGTCGCGCACCAGCCCCTTGCCGTCGCGATGCATCTCGGCCAGCTTGGCCTCCAGTTCCGCCTGCCGCTTCTCCAGCTCGGCGATTTCGCCGTAGCGAATGCGGGCCGCCCGCTCCCAGTCTCCGCGGCGCTGCGCCTCCTCCAGCTCCGTCCGCTTGCGGTCGATCTGCTCCTTGCTGGCCTTGATCTCGCGCAGCGCGCCGACTTCGTTCTCCCACCTCGCCGTCAGGGCGCGGTTCTGCTCCTGAAGCTCGGCCAGCGTTCGCTCGCAGCGCTCGAGCTGCGCCTTGCTTGCGGCGTCCTTCTCCTTCTTGAGCGCTTCGCGCTCGATCTCGAGCTGCATGATGCGCCGCCGAATCTCGTCGAGCTCGCCCGGCAGTGAGTCGTTTTCGATCCGCAGCCGCGAGGCCGCCTCATCCACGAGGTCGATCGCCTTGTCGGGCAGGAAACGGTCCGCCACGTAACGATGCGAGAGTGTCGCCGCCGCCACCAGCGCGGCATCCTGAATGCGCACGCCGTGGTGCGCGTCATAGCGCGGCTTGAGCCCGCGCAGAATGGCCAGCGTGTCTTCGACCGTGGGCTCACCCACGTACACCGGCTGGAAGCGCCGCTCCAGCGCCGCGTCCTTCTCCACGTGCTTGCGGTACTCGTCCAGCGTCGTCGCACCGATGCAGCGCAGCTCCCCCCGCGCCAGCGCCGGCTTCAGCAGGTTGCCCGCGTCCACCGCGCCCTCGGCCCGGCCGGCGCCGACCACGGTGTGCAGTTCGTCGATGAACAGGATCACCTGTCCGTCCGACTCGACCACCTCGCGCACCACCGCCTTCAGACGTTCCTCGAACTCGCCGCGATACTTCGCCCCCGCGATCAACGCCCCCATGTCGAGCGCCACCACGCGCTTGTCCTTCAGCGCCTCCGGCACATCACCCGCCAGGATGCGCTGCGCCAGCCCCTCGACGATGGCCGTCTTGCCCACGCCCGGTTCGCCGATCAGCACGGGATTGTTCTTCGTGCGGCGCGCCAGCACCTGCATGACGCGCCGGATTTCCTCGTCGCGGCCGATGACCGGGTCCAGCTTGCCCTGCCGCGCCGCCTCAACCAGGTCGCGCCCGTATCGCTGGAGCGCCTGGTAGGTGCCCTCGGGATCCTGCGAGGTGACGCTCTGCCCGCCGCGGATGGCGCGCAGCGCCTCCTGCAGCGACTTGCGGTCGACACCGCACAGCGAAAGCACTTCGCGCGCCGCGCACTTCGTGTCGCACATCGCCAGCAGCAGGTGCTCGGTCGAGACGTACTGATCCTTGAGCCGGTCGGCTTCCTTCTGGGCCGCGTTGAACACGTCGTTCAGCTCGCGCGCCAGCGTTGTCTGCGTGCCCTGACCGCGCGGCAGGCGTCCCAGCTCCGAGGCCGTGATCGAGCGCACGCGTTCCACCGCCGCCCCGATCTTGTTCAGCAGCGGCACCACCACGCCGCCCTCGTCCTCGGCCAGCAGCGCCGCCAGAACGTGCAATGACGTCAACTCCGGATGGCCGGCCTGTTGCGCGGCCTCCTGCGCGTTGGCCAGAGCCTGGCTGGTCCGGACGGTCAGTCGATCGGGTCGAATCGCCATGCCTGCAAACTCCCTGTGCGGGGATCGGCCCCGCGAATGCGCCTGTAGCAACGAGCGTTCCAGTCGCAGTGCCGCAGTGCTTCAACGCTGCCGATCGCGGCGGATGCCGTTCGCTTCCCGCCGGCTGCCACTTTGACGCTGCCATCCCGGCACGCGCCGCGCCGACCGGTTCGCGCATGCGCCGGCAAGTCTCATCCGGGCTCGGCGCTCCCCCCGGTGCAGGGGCGCACGTATAATCCGCTGCTCCCAGCCGCGCGTGCGACCGGGGCAGCCGTCCAACGAGACTCGACGCCATGCAAGTTCGCTTCAAGTGTCCGGCCTGCCAGTCGAGCCACGTGCTCGACATGCCCGAGACCACCATCCACATGACCTGCTCGCGCACCGGCAAGCACCTGGTGCTGAAGCTGGGACTCGGCGGCGAGGTCAAAGCCCGCATCGTCACCGACGATACCAACGTCGATGCAGACGCCGGCGAGGACGCCGAGGAGTAACCGGCCGGCCGGGCGAGCATCTCAACGGGAACTCTCATGCCGGCTCGAATGGTGCCTTACCGATTGCCGCCTGTGGAGGCATCCGCCGCGGTCGCTGACGCCGGGGCCTTCGCCGACCGGCTGCGGCAGCGGCGTAGTTGCCGCCACTTCGATGACCGCCCCGTGCCGCAGGCGCTGATCGAGCAGCTCGTTCGCGCCGCGCATGCCGCTCCCAGCGGCGCCAATCGCCAGCCGTGGAGGTTCGTCTGCGTGTCGGACCCCGCCATCAAGCGCGAGATTCGCGTCGCCGCCGAGGCGGAAGAACGCGCGAGCTACGAGCATCGCATGCCGCCGGACTGGCTCGAAGCGCTGGAGCCGATCGGCACCGATTGGCACAAGCCGTTTCTCGAGATTGCTCCCTGGCTGGTGGTCCTGATGCGGGTGGACTTTGAACTCGCCGCCGACGGCCGGCGACTGAAGACGTACTATCCGGCCGAGTCCTGCGGCATCGCCGCCGGGCTCTTCCTGACAGCCGCGCACCTGGCCGGCTTGGCGACGCTCACGCACACGCCCAGCCCGATGAGGTTCCTGGCTGACATTCTGCGCCGCCCGGACACCGAGCGGCCGTTCCTGTTGATTCCGGTCGGGTATCCGGCCGTGGATGCAGTCGTGCCTGACCTGCCGCGCAAGCCGCTGTCGGACGTGATCGTCTGGGACCGCCCGGCCGGGTAGGGTCGACGACGCCTGCCGGTCATTTCTCCTCGGCGTGTTCCTTGCCGGCGTAGGTGCGTGTGCGCGTGTCGACCCGAATCAGGTCGCCTGTTTTGATGAACAGCGGCACGCGAATCTCGAGGCCGTTCTCGAGCGTGGCTTCCTTGGTGATGTTGGCCGCCGCCCCGACCGAGTGCCCGGGCGCAGCGGTCAGCGTCACCCGCAGCGGAATGATCTCCGGCATCTCCAGCATGACGACCTGCCCGTCCGCGAACATGACGCGATAGACCGCCCCCTCGGCCAGGAACGGCTCGCAGCCCTGCAGGTGCGCCGGGCCCAGTTCGTGCTCCTCGAACGTCACGCTGTCCATGAACACTCGCCGGTCATCACGCGCAAACAGGAACTGTAATTGACGATACTCATGCTCAACCGTCTCGATCGGCAGCAGGTCGTCGAGCGTGCGATCCACCGACCGCCCGTCGCGCAGATCACGAAGCTGGACGTGTACGGTCGGTTTCTGCTTGCCGGTGTGACGTTCGTTGAAGTCGGTGACGGTGAACAGGTGGTTCTGATGGCGGATCAATTGTCCGCGCTTGAGCGGGATGTTCGCCATGCGGCCTCCTCCCGTCGAACGCCTCCATCATACGAAAAACCGCGGATATGCCAAGAAATCCCTCTAAACCGGCGCCCGCAGTTGATGCGACGGTCCTCAATTGCTGAGCTCGTCAACGCCGGCCTGAGTCGTCGGTTGTGAAGAGCTCGCGGCGCCGGCCGGTCGACGTTCGGCCAGACGGCGATCGAGAAAGTCGTCGATGCGGCTGGCCTCGTACGCCGCGATCCAGATGCCGGCCAGGTTCGCACCGGCCTCGAGCAGACACTCCGAGATGAACGCCTTTCCGGCCGGTCCGCGGAGATCGCCGCTCTTCTCGAGCGCGTAGAGCGGCTCAACCTTCCGGAACGAGCGGTCCAGCATTTCGGCGATCTGGCTCCAGTCATCCTGCGGGTCAAAGCTCGCGGGCGGCAGCCGCCGGGCGCGGAGCGATTCGTAGGTCAGTTGATGGTGGGCAATGATCGTGCCGTCGATGTACTGATGGAACTTCCGGTCGGTCGTGTAGCCCCTGGGGTTCTCGCCCACCCAGCCGTGATGGTGGCGCGTCATGTGGAGCGGCTGGGCGGCGTCTCCGATGAAGTGGCTGAGCAGGCCCATGTGCTGGATGATGTTGTCGCGGGCGGCGTCGAGTTCGGCCGAAGTGGCCACATCGGCGTTCTTCTCCAGCGTTCGCAGCGTCGTCCAGCTCGATGCGATTTTCCAACGCAGCTCCTCGACCGCCCACGGCAACAGGCCCGGAACGCTGCGCGTGTAGTCACGGTCCTTCTCGGGCTGCGTGGCTGCAAATCGGTCCGGGTTGCGCACGCGCTGGGCTTCCAGGTGCTCGATGAACTGGTTTCGAAATCGCGGCAGATGGTGAAGCGAAAGGCCGAATTCGGCCAGGTCCTCCACGTCGAAGTAGTGGTCAGGCCCATTGATGTGGTTGAGCACGGGCGCATCCTGACCGCGCCATCGGTCCGGCTCGACCGAGAGATACCGCAGCCGCGCGCGACGCTCCTCGCGTTTCACCCATGCGGGAAAGTTGCCGGGCAGCGCGTCAATCGCAAGGTCGGTGACGATCATGTGGCCCGGGGCGTCCCATCCGAGGGCCGACTGCGTGATCCAGCAGCCCGCCAGCGCGACCAGCAGCATTCGGTGTCGATGGGTCATCGCGGTAGAGTCTAGCCGGACCGGCGCGGTTGCAGAAGCCGGAGCACGCGGGCTGGGAGTGGCTCGCGGCCGGCCGTAGGATGACGATGGTCGGTCGCGCCATTCGGTGCGTGTCCGCGAGGAGTCGAACGGAATGCGGAGAAGTTGTCTGCTGATCGGGTCGGTGGTCATGGCCGGGCTGTCGCCGGCAAGCCTGTCCGCGGGTGACGCGCTGTCCGTGGCTGTCGAGCGGTCGATGCGGCTGTACGGGCCGACCCTGCGAGCTGCTCGCATCGCCCTCGAGACCGAGGACGGCAAGCGGGCCGAGGTGGTCTTTCCCGGGCTGGTGGTGTCGCCGACGGGAATGGTGATGGTGGCCGTCTCCGACGAGCTGATGAGCTATCCGCGCGGATACTTTCGCACGTTCGAGCTCATTCGCCCCGGAGAGGACGGCCGCCCGGAACCGGCCCGCCTGATTGCCACGAACGATCTGTTCAACCTGTTGTTTGTCGAGCCGCAGCCGCCGGCAGCGTCGCAACCATTCGTCGCGTTCAACGATGCGGTCGAAGTACCTGACGCCGCTCAGCCGCTCATCTGCATCGGGTTGCTTGACCGGTCCCTTGGCTATCGGCCCACTTTCGAGATCGGCCGAGTCGGTGCGGCGATCGGCAGTGATGAGTTCACCATCAGCGGCCTGCCGACCGATGCCACCGGCACGCTATTGCTGTCGGCGGATGGACGGGTCGTCGGCGTGTCGCGACCGTCGACGCTCACGACGCCGGAGGATTTCCTCGCCGACATCGGCCCATCCGGCGGTGGCTTCATCGTGCAGCCTCGGGGCACACGCGCGTCGGCCGTCGCGCCGGCGGTGGAGTTCGCGGTCCGCGAGCGATGCGACCGGCCGGAGCCCTGGATCGGCGTGGCCGGCCTTCAGGTAGCGCCGGCCGAGGTGTGCGAGGCCTTCGGCCTGGAGCGGGACATCGTGGCGATCATCGTCGGGGCGACCGTTGACAACTACCCGGCGGCGAAGGCGGGCATCCGAGCGAAGGACTTCATCATCGGCTTCGACGGTTCGCCGCTGCGACGCGGCGCGACCGAAGATGAGACGCTCACCTTGTGGACCCGCAGCGTGCGGCAGAAGCGCGTCGGTGACGAAGCCGTCGTCGACATCTGGCGCGATCGCAAGCGGCAGGCGTTTACGCTGCAACTGACCGAGTCGCCCTTGTCCGACACCAAGGCGCCCCGGGCCTTCAACGCGGTTCTGGGACTGGCGGTACGCGATCTCGTGTTCCGCGACCGCTTCGAGCGACGGCTCGATCCTTCTGTCCGCGGCGTCGTGGTGGCGCACCTGGTGCAATCGGGCCCGGCCGAGACGGCAGAGCTCAGGGAGGGCGACGTCGTGCAGCGAATCGACGAACGCTCAATCACGGACGTAGGCTCGTTCCGCCGGATCGTCGAGGAGAAGCTCGCCGAAAAGCCGAGTGATCTCGTGTTCTCGGTCCTCCGAGGCCGCAGCCAGCAGGTTATCCTCCGCGTCGAGCTGCACGCCGGGCGCGGCGACGGGCCGTGAGACTCAGTGCGTTCGGGCGTCGTGACGGCATTCCAGTCGCGTCAGCGTCTGGTCGAGCTCGACCAGCGCAAGCTCCAGACACAGCCGCGACAGGCGCGAGTCGGACTGGGCGGTGTCACTGCCAACGGCAGCAATCAGTCGGACCATGTCGGCCGCACAGGCGCTCGGCAGGCGCGACGCGCGGTCGGACAATTCGGCTTTGGCCGTGAGAAGATCGAGAGGCGACATGGCTGACTCCTGTGGCGAAACGGCCGAGAGGGACGCACTCGCCGGAAAAACGTCGAATACGTTTCGCCTCTGGTCAACTCCGATCCGCCCCCGAGGCCGGGGGCTTTGTCCGAGAACGGCCAACGCGACTGGTGAGCCGGACCGTCGCCGCTACACTGCCCCGTGATGCCCCCGTACCTGCCGGTGGTCTGCCTTGCGTCGGCCTTTCTCGTATCCATTGTCGCGACCGCCGTGGTCCGGCGCTGGGCTCGGGCCCACGGATTCGTGGATCGGCCGGGCGGCCACAAGGCGCATGCCGGCGAGGTAGCGCTCGGCGGCGGCATTGCGATTGTCGCGGCGGTTGTGCTGCCGATGCTGGCGGTTCTGATCGCGGCCCGCCTGCTGATCCGCGTCGATGCCGAATGGTTGCCGGAGTTGGTGCGTTTGCACCTGCCGGGGCTGGTGTCCAAGTCTCGCGAGGGCACCGGCATCATCGCCGGGGCGATCGTGCTGCACATCCTCGGCCTCGTGGATGACGTGCGGCCGCTGCGGGCCGGCGCCAAGTTCGCCGTTCAGGCGATGGTGGCAGCGATGCTGGCGCTGGTGTTCGATCTGAGGGCCTTGTCGCACCTCGGCCTGGCGGCATCGACCCTGGTTACGGTGGTCTGGATCGTGGCCATCACGAATGCGTTCAATTTCCTCGACAACATGGACGGCCTGTCGGCCGGCGTGGCGGTCATCGCCGGCGCGATCTACTCGATCGCAGCCGTGCTGGCCGGACAGGTATTTGTGCCAGCGTGCCTATGGCTGCTGATCGGGGCGCTGCTCGGATTCATGCCGTACAACTTCCAGCCCGCGTCGATCTACCTGGGCGACGCCGGCAGCACGGTGGTCGGCTACCTGATCGCCGTCTTCACCATCCTGACCACGTTCTACGATCCGGCGGCCGGGCAGCAACCGGCGGGGGTCATTGCGCCGCTGGTGGTGCTGGCCGTCCCGCTGTACGACACGGCCGCGGTGGTGCTCATTCGCGCCCGCAGCGGCCGGCCGATCTGGATCGCGGACCGCCACCATTTCTCGCACCGGCTCATACGGGCCGGCATGTCGCCGCGCCGCGCGGTCGGCGTCATCTGGCTCGCGACACTGGCGACAGCGCTGCCGGCGCTGATGCTGCCGAGGGCGACTTGGCCGGTGGGATTGGGCGTGCTGGCGCAGACCCTCGTGGTCGTCGCACTGGTGGCGCTGATGGAATCGGCGGGTGCCCATGACCGCGCGAAGCCCTGACCGCGGCCGCCCGCGCGAGCCGCGCTCCGACGCCAGCCGTTGGCCGGACCGCCTCGAACGCTTCGCGCTTTACACCGTTCTGGCCGTGCTCGCGCTGCGGCCGTGTATTCAGGAGACCAGCAGCTTCGAGTCGCCGAGTTGGACGCGCTCGCTGGATGCGCCGGGCGGTCCGGGGCCCGCCACGACGATCGTGCTCAGCCTTGTCATCGTCGCGGCTGGAGCCTGTGCGCTGATGTCCAGGTGGTTGCGGGGGACGGGCGCGCGACCGGCCGTCGGCGTCTGGCCGGGCATGCTGCTGCTGTGTGCCGCCAGCGTGATCGCCACCGTCGCCGCCGGCCAGCGGCGGATTGCCCTGAACGGATCGCTCTCACTGCTCGGCGAGGTTGCCGTTTTTCCGATCATGGCTTCCTTACTGAAGTCGCAAGCGCGGCGTCGACTGGCCCTCTGTGTCGTGCTCGCGAGCGGCGCGGCCTTCGCGGCCAAGGTGATTTATCAGGTCCATGTCGAGCTGCCGCAGACGCGGGAGTATTTCGAGCAACATCGCGGCGAGTGGGCCGCGGCCGCCGGACCGGATGGGCAGGGTCGGCTCTACGACTTCGAGCAGCGGCTCCGATCGAACACCGGCACGGGCTACTTCGTGCACGCGAACGCGGCCGCGAGTTACCTGCTGCTGATCGTCAATCTCGCGCTGGCGGCCGCCATTGATCGCTGGCGCCGGCGGACATCCGCCGGCGTCGCCGGATGGGGGCCCCCGGCGCTGGTCTGCGCCCTGTCGCTCGCCGCGATTTACTACTGCGGCAGCAAGGGAGCGGCCGGCGCTCTGGTGCTGACCGCGCTCGTCTGGCTGCTCGCTGCGCGATTCGGGTTGGTTATCGAGCAGCGGCCGCGCTCGGTGCTCACGGGATTGTGGCTGGCGACCACCATCATGGCCGGCGGCGTCCTGTTGATCGGCGTCTTGCGGGGCGGGCTGCCGACCAGGTCGCTGCTTTATCGCTGGCAGTATTGGCGCGGGGCGGATCAGATGATCCGTGAGCACGGCTGGTGGGGCATCGGCCCGGAAAATTTCGGACGCCTGTTTACCCGCTACAAGCCGGTTGAATGTCCGGAGGAGGTGCAGGATCCGCACGGCTGGCCGGTGCGACTGGCGGTTGAGTGGGGTGCGCTCGGACTGGTCGCGATGTTGGCGGTGTTCGCCGTCGCCGCGCGGTGGATGGTGGCTCCGCGTGCCATGTTGCCGCCCGACGATTCGCCGCCGCGCGTGACTCGCTCCGTGCTCTCGCTGGCAGCGGCGATGTTCGCCGGCTGGTGGTGGATTCACGCCGATGCGCCGATCGACTACGTGTTGCTGACCCTGCTCATGCCGGCCGCCATCTGGCCGCTGACGGCGCTTGGCTGCGGCGTCGAGTTCGACGGCCGCGGGTACTTCGCCGATGAACCGATTCACTCGCTGCGGGTCGGAGCGGCCGCCGGCTCCATCGGCTTTGCCGTGCACACCGCCATCGACCTGGGCATGTTCGTGCCGGGCGCGGCCAGCACGTTCTTCGCCGTTCTGGCGCTGGGCACGTCCGACGCGGCCGCCCCCAGCGCCGTTCCCTCGCGGGCCCGCCCGCGCCTGGCGGCGGCCGCCGGCATCGGGAGTGCGGCGGCGCTGATCGCGGCGTTCGGACTGCTTGTCGCGCCGGCCGCGGAGTACGCCCGCCAACTGGCGACGGCTCGGATGAGCGCGCGGCCGGGCGACTGGGACACCTATGTTTCATCCGCGAGTTTCGCCGCGTACGCCCGCGCGGCGGAGATCGACCGGCTCGACAGTACGGCCGCGGCGGAGTTGATCGCCCAGCTCTTGCCGCGCGTCAGGCGGCTGGAGCATACCGAGGCCGTCCGACCGTGGATCGAACAGCTTGCCAAGCGGGATCGGTTCAACGCCACGGCCGAGCGCGCGTGGGCGTCGCTCTTCGCGCTGCGATTTTCGCTGACGAACGACGCGGCCGACATGAGCGAGGCCATCGCCCACATGCGTCGCGCCATCGAGGCCTATCCGACACTGCCCACGACGCGGATCATGCTGGCGCAGATGCTGGTTCGCCTCTATCGGGCAGCGCCCGACGCGGAGCTGCTGTCAGAGGCGGCCGCCGAAATCTCGGCCGCGCTCAAACTGGACGAGCAGCGCATCTACATCTCCAGGCCGCACCGGCTGTCGCCGGAGCGACGCGCCGAGCTGAGCAGCCAGGTAGACGCGCTGCGGTCGGGGAGCGTTCCACCGGGTTTCGCCGGTCCGGTTCAGACCGCGCCGGCATCGAGTTCCGCGGCCCAGAGGTCGTCATAACGCTCGCGGCGCCGGATGAGTCGTAGCTCGGCGCCGTCGACCAGCACCTCCGGGGGGCGCGGGCGCGAGTTGTACTGGCTGGCCATGCTCATGCCGTATGCCCCGGCCGTGAAGACGGCCAACAGATCGCCGCGCGCCAGCGGCGGCAGGCGCCGGCCGCGACCGAGGAAGTCGCCGGTCTCGCACACCGGGCCGACCACATCGTATTCGAGCAGATTGTCCAGCTCGTGCGCGGTCGCGCGATCGGTCGGCACGAAGCGCGGCTCCGGCTCGACCGGCCAGATGAAATGGTACGCGTCATACAGCGCCGGCCGCATCAGATCGTTCATACCGGCGTCGACGATGGCGAAGCGCTTCGCGCCCGATTGTTTGACGTAAAGCACGCGCGTCAGCAGGAGCCCGGCGTTGGCGGCGATCGAGCGGCCCGGCTCGACGACGATTGACAGGCCGCGTCCGACCAGTAGCGGAACGACGGCGGCGGCGTAGGTGGCGGCGTCGGGCGCCTCGCTGCCGCGATAGTGCGCCCCGAAACCGCCGCCGATGTCGAGTGTATCGATCACGTGCCCGTCGCGGTGCAGCTCCTCGATCAGGTCCACTGCCCGCCGGATGGCCGCGACGTACGGATCGACGACGTTGACCGGGGAGCCGATGTGCAGGTGCAGCCCGCACAGATGCAAGCCGGGCAGGCGACGCGCGCGGCTGAAGACCTCAGCCGTGCGATCGAAGTCGACGCCGAACTTGGTCTCCTTGCGGCCGGTGGTTGTGTACGCATGCGTGCGTGCGTCGACGTCCGGATTGATACGCAGCGCAGCGCGGGCCGTGCAGCCAGCGCTCGCGGCGATCGACGAGAGGTTCTCCAGTTCCGCCGGGGATTCAACGTTCAGCAGGCCGACTCCGACCCGCAATGCATCGGAAATCTCGTCGTCCGTCTTGCCGACGCCGGCGAAGACGATCCGCCGCGGGTCGGCGCCGGCCAGGACCGCGCGTTGGAGTTCGCCGCCCGATACGACGTCGAAGCCCGCGCCAGCGTTGCGCAATAGCCGCAGGATGTGCAGGTTGCCGCAGCTCTTGACCGAGAAGCAGATGAGCGGGTCGACCGCTGCAAACGCGGACCTGAGCCGGTCAAAATGGGATCGAAGGGTCGCGCTCGAGTAGATGTAGGCCGGCGTACCGAACCGCCGTGCCACCTGGCTCAGCGAGACCTGTTCGCAGCGCAGCCCGTCGGGTCCGAAACCAAAGTCGTCCATGTGTGTTCCCTTCGGCCGGGCATGTCTTATCGGCTGACCGGCGAATCGCAAGCCGCCGCTGGTCGATCGTTTCGGCAATCAAGTCGCAAGCCCCGCCGCTCGATAGAGGAGGGGGGAAGGGAAGCCCTGCCGATCGAACTTCTTTCCGGACGGCCGATTCAAGGACGACGCCGCCAGGCGAATGCCCAGGGGATCGTTTGTCTTTGCCGCGGAGAATCGTAGGCTCTCATCGTGGTGGTGATTGCCTCGGCAATCCCGGCGGCAATGACGTTCTATTCGGGGGAACAAGAGATGTCGCAGTTCGTGAACCGCATTCGACGCTTCCTTGCCAGCGAAGACGGCCCGACAGCCACTGAGTATGCCGTCATGCTGGCGCTGATCATCATCGTTGCCCTCGGCGCGATCACCGCGCTGGGCACGAAGGTCTCGACGACCTTCAGCAACGTGACGACGGCGCTGCCGACCGGCTAACGCCAACGGCGCAGCAAGCAACGGGGCCCGCGGCGCGGTCGCGCTCGCGGGCTCTTTCTCATTGGGGCGCGGGGCGTTCCGCGGGCAACGAGGTCGGTGCGTCCTCGCTGGCGGGCGGGGTGGCGTCGGCTTCAACGGACCGGGCCTGCCAGCGGGCGGCGACTTCGGGCTGATCCCTGGCGGTGTATAGCTCCGCAAGTCGGCGCGCCAGCCCGCGAATCAGCGCGGCCGACATGGGCGGGTCTGTGGAGGCGGCCTCGTGGCACTCGAGCAGCAATCGCTCGGCGGCATCGAGCGCGGCGGTTCGGGCATGGATGCTGACCATGCTGGAAGCGACGGTCTGCGAGTCGGGGTGCTTGAGGCCGTGGATGCGCCGGAACATGTCCAGCGACTCGGCGACGTACTCCTCGGCCCCGCCCCAGTCGCCCTTGGCGGCGCACAGGGTCCCGAGGTTGTGGAGCGTGGTGGCCAGCTCGGGGTGGCCGTTCGGAAACACCTTTCGGCGTATCGCGAGGGCCTCGCGGTAGGCCGCCTCCGCGGCGGCGTAGTCGCCCCGGGCGGCCACTACCACCGCGAAGTTGTCGAGATTGGTGGCGACATTCGGATGAGCATCTCCCAGTAGCGCTCGATTCATCGCGAGGGCCTCGCGGTAGAGCGGCTCGGCCTCCGCGTCCTTCGCCTGGAAGTGCTTGATGAGCGCCAGATTGTTCAGAGCCTCCGCCAACACGTTCTTGCCGCTGTTCGCGGGCAGTCGCGCGATCGCCAGCGCTTCGTTCAGCAGTGCCTCGGCCTCGTCGAGACGCCCGGCGCCGGCCACGGTGGTGCCCAGGTCGCAGAGGTTGGATGCCAGCATGGCGTCGTCCGCGGCGCGTCGGCGGCGGTTGATAGCCAGCGCTCGTCGAAATAGCGGCTCGGCGGCGGCGTAGTCGGACTTGTTGGTGTAAAGGGTCGCCACTGCCGTGAGCGCGTCGGCCACATCCGTGTGATCTGGTCCATGCAGTCTTTCCTGACCGTCGAGCGCGGCCTGAAGCTGGCGTTCGGCCGGCTCATACAGCGCCAGCTCTCGATAGGCGCGTCCGATCGTTGCGCGCAGCGACGATTCCACCTCCGGGCGGGCCCGCAACCCGCCCGAATCGAGCTTCTGAACGGCGTCATCCAGCAGAGTGCGGACCTTCAGGTCCGGATCGCCCTGAACCTTCGGGTCGGCGGCGCTGAGCATCTCGAGCAGAAAGTCGCGCATTGCCAGCGCTTCGGCCGCATTGGCTTCGGCCAACGCCCGGGCCCTGTTGGCCGCCATGAATCCCGAAATTGAGAAGGCCAGGCCGCCCACGACAGCAATCAGCAGTGACAGCGCCACCGCCAGCCCCGCGCGATGGCGACGAGCGAACTTTCGCACGCGATAAGCCGCCCCCGGCGGCCCGGCGGAGACCGGTTCCTGCCTGAGAAATCGTTCCAGGTCCTGGGCGAGGTCGCTGGCCGACGGATATCGCCGCGCGCGGTCCTTTTCGAGGCTGCGCATGATGATCCAGTCGAGATCGCCGCGCAACAGTCGCATCAGCCCGGCGGCGTCGGGCGCGCGCTCGCGCGCTGCGGCGCCTGACGTCGACACGGAGCGCGTTGTTCGCCGACCGACGCGCGTGCTGGGGCGCGGCGGATCAACCTCGCGAATCATGCGGCGGATCTCGTCGGGCGGAGCCGCCCGCAGCGTCTCGGCATCGAACGGCGTGCAGCCGGTCAGGAGCTCATAAAGCAGGACGCCCAGCGAGTACACATCGCTTCGCGTGTCGACGTCGAGGTCGGATCGCCCCGCCTGTTCGGGGCTCATGTAGGCGGGCGTGCCCACGAACTGGCGGAACTCGGTGAGCAGGGTGCCGTCAGTCAGCGGCTCGCCGAGGGCCTTGGCGACTCCAAAATCGATGATCTTGGGGGTGGGCCGGTCGTCATCAACGCTGATCAGAATGTTGCTGGGCTTCAGGTCGCGGTGGATGACGCCCTTCTGATGAGCGTGCTGAACCGCGTGACAGATCGGCACGCACAGCGCAATGCGCTCGTGCGGCGTCAGTCGGCGGCGCTCGCAGAAGGCGGTGATGTGCTTGCCGCGAACAAGTTCCATGACGAAGAAGGGCAGTCCGTCGGCCGTGTGCCCCGCATCCAGCACGCGGGCGATGTTCGGGTGGTCCATCATGGCCAGCGCCTGGCGTTCCGCCTCGAATCGGCGGACCACCTGGGCCGAGTCCATGCCCGGCTTGATGATCTTGAGCGCTACGCGGCGACGGACCGGCTGCTCCTGCTGCGCCATATAGACCACGCCGAAGCCGCCCTCGCCGAGCACTTCCATCAGCCGGTAGCGGTCGATCGAGTCGCCGGGTGTGTGGCGAATGGTCGGCCTTCCGGCGGGGGGGTGTGGCGGAACCGTCGGGTCCGCCAGGAAGTCGCCGGCCCGGGCGTGGGATTCGAGCAGGGACGAGACCAGCGTCCGCAGTTCATCATCGCCGCCGCAGGTCTGCCGCAGCCACTCGGCACGGTTGGCTGGCGGGATGTCGAGGCCGTCGGCGAAGATGGACTTGGCCTGCTCCCACAATCCGTCGCTCATGCGTGCATCCCGGCGATTCGAGCGCCGTCTCAATCGGCGGCAGCCTGCATCTCTCTGAAAAGCCACGCCCGAGCGGCGGCCCAGTCACGCTTCACGGTGCGCGGTGCGAGATCGAGTGCCTCGGCGGTCTCCTCGACGCTGAGCCCGGCGAAGAACCGAAGGCGAACGATCCGCGCGGCGCGCGGGTCGCGCTCTTCCAAGCGACAAATGGCCGCGTCGAGGGCCAGAATATCGTCCGGGTCGTGGTCGACGGCCAGATCGACGCGTTCGATCGGCCGGCGGGAGCGGTGGCCACCGCGTTTCAGACGGGCCCGGTTTCGGGCGTGTTCGATCAGAATGCGGCGCATGGCCTCTGCCGCCGCGTGGAAGAAATGGGCGCGGCTGGCCCACTCGACGCGGGTGTTACCCATCAGGCGCAGGTAGGCTTCGTGCACAAGCGCCGTGGCCTGGAGCGTGTGGTCGGCACGCTCAGTCGACATTCGCCGGTTCGCAATGGCGCGGAGCTGTTCGTAAATGAGCGGCAGCAATCGCTCGGCCGCGGCGCTCTCGCCGCCGGCGGCCTCCTGAAGCAGGCGGGTCAGATCGCCGGCGCCGGCCGGTTCATGACTGGACGCGTCATCCGGCATCCGATCAGTGTATCAGATTCGCCGCCGCCGCGGCGGCATCGCTTCACCGTCGGGCGTGGCACCCTACAATGCGGCCGACCTGTGACTGGCGTGGTCGTCCAGATCCGCAAAGACCATCGGCGGCGCCGGACTGGGTATCAGCCGCGACGCTCTCGGAGGGGCCAGCCCCATAGACCATCGCGCCTGCGGTGCGTGTGAACGAGCGGAGTCGTCATGCTTCAACACGTGTTGTTCTTCGTCGGTGGCCTTGTGCTTCTTCTGGTGGGGGGGCGCCTGCTCGTGTCGGCCTCGGTCGACACGGCGCGGCGGCTGAGCGTTTCACCACTGGTCGTCGGACTGACTCTGGTGGCGTGGGGCACGTCGGCGCCGGAGCTGGCCCTGAATCTCATTTCCGCGTTCAAGGGACGCGGTGACCTGGCGGTCGGCAACCTGATCGGGGCCAATATCTGCAACATCGCACTGGTGCTCGGCGCGTGTGCGGTGCTTACACCGCTGGTCGTGCAGGAGCGGCTGATCCGGGTCGAGATCTGGCTGAACGCGGTCGTCCTGTCCGCGCTGGCCGCTCTGGGGCTTCTCGGCGACCTGCAACGTTGGAATGCCGCCATGATGCTGTTGGTGTTTGTGGTATACAGCGCGCTCACAATCAGGGCCGCGCTGCGAGAGTCGTGGCAGTCCGCCGGGTCGGTCACAACCCACGCGCCCGACCCAGACGTCGCGCCGGAAGGACCACCGATGGGCTGGATCCTCATCGCCGTCTGCTTCGCGGGCGGGTTGGCGATGCTGTCGTTCGGCGGCTCGCTCGCCAGCGATGGGGCGTCGGGCATCGCGATCGCGCTGGGCGTTGCGCCGGGCGTGGTGGGTGTGACCGTCGTGGCCGTTGGCACGACGCTCCCGGAGCTGATCACCGGCGTGCTCGCCGTCCGCAAGGGTCAGACCGACCTGGCGATGGGCAACGTGCTCGGTTCCTGCCTGTTCAACGCCGGTGCGATCTACGGTCTGGCCGGATTGGTCGCTCCGCCGCAGTCGAGCGACGTTCTGAACCTGCCGCTGGCGTTCATGGCAGCGTTATCGCTGGTGCTGATTCCAATCAGCCGCACGCACGAACGGCGCGTCGCGCGCATCGAGGGCGTGGGATTGCTCGCCATCTACGCCGCGTTCATCGCCGTCTCGGCATGGCGAAACCTGCCGGCCTGAATCGCCGGGTCAGTTCGGACGGCGATGCCGCGGTCGCCGCGAACGGATTCGCCAGCGCATCGACGCCAGTCCGATCAGCACGGCGGGGATCATCCCGGCCGCGCCGAAACCGCACAGCGAGTTCCGCAGCAGCAGCGCAAGCAGGCTCGTCTGCGCATCGGGGTCAACCACGATGTCAAAAGGCGGTCGCGGCTGCGGCGCAGGCGGCGCCGAGGTAAGCACGTCGAATGGCGATGAGTCGGCCGTCACCAGCCCGGCTGCGCCGGCTCGCAGTGTGTAGCCCGTACCCGGCGCGTTGATCGACAGGCCGCTGAATGTTGCCAGGCCGCTGACAGCGCTCACCCCGCTGCCGCCGATGAGCGTCGCCGATGACGGGTTGTTCGCCAGGGTCATGTTGACCGCATTGGTCGCACTCGTGACGAGATTACCGTGCGCGTCGACGACGGCGACAACCACCGCCGGGCTGATGTTCAGTCCGGCGACCGTGACGCCGGGCTGAACGACAAACGTCAGCCCCGCCGCCGGGCCGGGCTGGAGCACGATCGTTGCCGTCTGGGTTACGCCGACGCCGTCCCCGAGGTTCACCGCCCGCAGGGTGACCGTCTGAGCCAGCGTGCCGCGGATCGAAAAGTCCGCCTGCCCCGATGCGTTGGTCGTGGCGGAAGCGGGCAAGATGGTCAGCCCGGTTGCGCCGCCGGAGGCGAGCACCAGTTGCACGGTCGCGCCGGCCATGAGATTGCCGAACGTGTCCCGCAGTGTGACCGTGACCGGTTCGGTGTCGACGTTGTTGGCCATGGCGATGCCATCGGCGGCCGCTACGGTCGAAAGCGACGCGCTGGTGAACAGCGGCGGGGGCGGCGGCGGTGGGGCCGGGGCCTCGAAGATGTTGAATGCCGCGGACGGAGCTGAGGTGATCACGCCGGACGCCGCTCGGAGCGTGTAGCCAAGACCGGGCCGATTGAGGCTGAGGGCCGGAAACGTTGCGATCCCGTTAACGGCCGCGATCGGGCCGCCGTTCGCCAGCATGGCGCCGCCCGGGTTGGTGTCGATCTGAAGCGTGACAGCGGCGTTGCTGGAGGATGCGCGATTGCCGAAGGCATCGCGCAGTTCCACCTGAACGGCCGGAAGGAGCGCGGTGTCGACCAGGTTGTTGGTGGGCTGCACCAGGAAGACCAGTTGCGACGGCGGGCCGTGCAGAAACGAGATGAGCGCCGTTCCAATCGTGGCGACGCCGTCGTCCTGATTCACGGCTCGCAGGCGGATCCAGCCCGCCCGGGTCGACCGCACGCTGAAGCGCGCAACGCCGGAGGAATTGGTCTGCGGCGCGATGTCCATGATCTGAACGCCGGTCGGGTCGCTCTCCACGATGCTCAGGCCGACGTTTCGACCCGCCAGCGGGTTGCCGAATCGATCTCGCAGGATGACCGTGATCGGCTCGTGATCCGACCCGTCGGCGATGGCGACGCCATCATCGGCCGAAATGAATGATTGCGAAGGACTGGTGTCGGTGTCGAGGAAGGTCAGTTGACCTGATCCCGTCGCGGTGCCGTCGCTGACGGTGATGGCGACGGGACCCTCCGCCAGCGTGTTGACCACGGTGAAGTCGGCCAGGCCGGCGGAGCTGAAAATCTGTCCGGGCACCGCGAGAATCGTGGCGGAACTCCCGCTGCCGTTCAGAACCACGCTGCCGACCGGTCCATCGGCGAACGTCAGGTTTCCGCTGCCGGCCGTGGCGACCTGGATCAGGATGTTCGTGGCCGGCTGGAAGTTCGGGATGGCGTTGCCCAGCGCGTCGCGCGCCGTCAGGACGACGCGAACCGGCTCACCGACGACGCCCGGATCGGGCGATGCGCTGACGCCGAACGATGCCAGCGCCCCGGGCAGAATGCGGAACGTGGAGCTGATTGCGCCTGCAATCGTCCCCGGAACCGCGGATGCGGCCAGCGTATAGCCGATTCCGGGGGCGGCGATGTTCATCGCGTCGCCGGCGGACCACGTCGCAACACCGGACGCGGTCGGGCGGTTGGTCGTGCCATTCAGCGGCGCGCCCGCCGGGTTGCTGTCGATCGCGAGCGTGATGGTGAACGAGGCGGTATCGACCACGTTGCCGAAGGCATCTTTCACGGCCACCGCGGGCAGCAGCGGCTGCCCGGCGACCGTGTCGACGGGCTGTACCAGAAAGGCCAGTTGGTGAGGCGCCGCCGACCGAATGGCGAACGGCTCGCTCTCGATGGTCAGGAGAAGCCGTCGAAACTGATCGAACGTGCTGGCCTGCAGCGTGTAGCCTGCCGCGGCCCTCGTGATGTTCAGATGGTCCAGACTCGACCAACTGGCCTCGCCGCCGGCGGTGAGGCGCGACAGGTTGCCGGTGAGCGTCGCCATGCCGGGGTTCTGACCGAGTTCGAGCGTGATGAGGCGCGGCTCGTCCGGGATGAGGTTGCCGAATTCGTCAAACGCGCCCACGGCGGGCATCAGGTCTTCGCCGGCGATCGTGTCGGCCGGCTGTCGAGTGAATTCGATGTAGTTGATGGGCCCGGGCACGATGGTGAACAGGTCGGACACGACCGTGTTGGATGAGGCGAGTAGCGGACCGCTGACCGTGGCGCGAAGCCGGTAGCCGGTGGCGGCTGTCGTGATCGAGAGCAGGTCGCCGTAGTCCCACTGGGCCCAGCCACCGACCAGCGGTCGGGAGGTGTTTCCAGACAACGGCCCGCCGCCGGGCGGAATCAATAGCTCCAGCGTCACCGTGCGCGCGGGGTCATCGACGACCGCCCCGCACTGATCGACGAGCACAACCGTCGGCATCAACACCTCTCCGGCCGTCGCGACGCCCGGAACGTTCCAGAGCAGAAGGCGGTCGGGCGCGCAGAATTCGTACGCGCCCATGTCGACGATCGGGGCGGTGCCGCAGGTGCCCGGGGCCTGGGCGCAGTCGGTGGTCGCCGGGTCGTTCAGGAATCGCGGATTTCCGATCAGGTCCACCGACAAGCCGGCCGCGCGGGCGTTCTGCCCCGCGTCAATGCACGGAGAGCCGACGCCGAGGCGAAAATCGCCGTACATCGGGTCTCGAAACAGGGGATCGGCGTCGATGTTTCCAGTGCCGGCGAAGCCGCCCTGCACGTCGGAATACGTGACCAGCACGGTGCCGCCGCTGGGAATCGCGAAGATCTCCGGGCCGCCGAGCAAACCGGCTGCGTTGTCCCACGAGATGGAGTTGGCGATCGTCAGGTTCTCACCTTCCGTGACGAAGGCGTACACGCCGCCGCCGTTGTAGCCGGCGTAGTTGGCGGTCAGCGTTGAATTCCTGACGACGGCGGTTGCCGCGAACGCATGCACGCCGCCGCCGTCGTTGTACGAGAAGTTCGACAGCAGCTCGCAATTGGTGAGGTAGACGCTCGAGTAGCGGGCTGCCACCGCGCCGCCGTTGGACGACGCGAAGTTGTAGGCCAGCCGGCAGCGGCGGAGCTCGACGTAGCTGTAATCCGCGTAGACAGCGCCGCCGGATTCTCCGGTGGCATTGTCGTAGAAGTCGCATTGCTCCAGTTCGGCGTAGCCGTAGTGGACGGCGACCGCACCGCCGTTACCTTTACCGGCCGTGCCCAGGTCGCCGTTGCGAGGAATGTCACCGTTATAAATGAACACGCAGTCGCGGATGGTCGCACCGGAGTCGTCGATCTGCACGGCGCCGCCGTCGTACCCGAGCCCGTCCGTGAGGGTGAAACCCTGCAGCGTGGCGCTGCTCGGTTCGCCGCTGGTGAAGTACACGAGCGTCCCGGACTTGCCGTCGCCGCTGATGAAGGTCACGTCGGCGCCGTTCGAGCTGCGCACCACGATGTTCTTGCCGAGGAAGTCGAGTTGCTCGTAGTAGATGCCCGGCGCCACCTCGATCTCATCCCCGTCGTACGCGTCGTCGATGGCGGACTGGATCGTCGGATAAGAATAGGGGTCGACCGGAAGCACATCGGCGTACGCGGCCGCCGCGGCCATCAGGACGGCGATCATCGTGAGACCCGATCGAGTCGCAACTCGCGGCTTCGAGGGCGCGGGCGAACCTTCTCCGAATGTCGAGCGCATGAAAGACAGCTCCTGCTAGAGATTCCGGACCGCGATCGCGGCCGGGTGCGAGCCCAAGGGACCCAGTTTATCCGTTTCCCGGGCGCCGGTCGAGCGGGCGCGCCATCCCGCCCGCCGTGTTCGGCGGTTCGGGAAGGGCATGCTGGCGGCTGCCTGCCGCGTCAGGGACCCAGCAGGGCGTTGACGAAGAGCTGCATGTCGTCGCCGTTGATCAGCGTGTCCATGTTCATGTCGGCGCGGGTGATGCTGCAGAACGGCTCGGCGGCGGCGTAGCCGTCCGGGTCGATCTGCGCCAGCACGAACAGCGGCTCGTCGACCAGGTCAACCACGCCGTCGCAGTTCATGTCGCCCTTCAGGATCGGGATCCAGACCGCGATGGAGCGAGGCGCGATGCCGCCCGTGCTGACGATGGGGCCGTTCTGGGTGAACGAGCCGTCGGCGTTGATCGTGAACGAGTAGATGCCCATCAGTCCGTCGGTCGCCGTGGAGTTGTCGGTGACGAACATCAGGCCCGGAGCGGTCGCCACGTCGCCCAGCGTGCCTTGGAGTCCGACGTCGAACATGAACCCGGTCGACAGGAGGGAGCCGTTGAAGGCGTCGATCCCCATCGAACGAACGGTGGCATCGGTGCCGTGCCCGACGAACAGGAACTTCCCGTCGCGCGTCGCGAAGACGTTCGAAGGCGACGCGCCGGCCGAGACGAACGGGGAACCCGGAATCAGGCTCAGCGTCCCATCACCTGCGACGTTCAGCCCGACCACCTTGTTGCCGCCGTCGCTGATGCCGCCGGCGGCGTACATGCGATTGCCGGCCGGAGTGATGGCCAGCTCAAGCGGAAAGGGTGCGCCGGTCGGCTCCGAGTCGATCAGCGTGAGCGTGCCGCCCGAGCCGATCGAATAGGCCAGCACGACGCGATTGGTCGAGTCGTTCGCGTAGAGGTAGGCGCCGTTGGGGTGCCGGAGCAGGTACGCGGAACTGCTTCCGGCGTTATAGCTGTTCACCTGACTCAACGACGGAACGCCCGGATTGAAACGGAAGATGAGGATGCGGTCCGGGGTCGGCTCGGTGGCGGCCACCGCGAGGTATTCCTCGTCGAGCCAGACGAGGTCGAGCGGTCCGTCGATGGTCGGGGTCATCGTGATCTGGATGACCTGGCGGATCGAGGCGTTCGCCGCGACCGCGAAGACGGTCAGACCATCCTCTGGTCCGGCCGGATGGGCCGTGGCCAGATAGCGTCCGCTCGGCGTCAGCGCGATTTCGTACGCGTTGCAGCCGCGACAGGGATCATTGAGGGCCGCGCGCGAGCCGGTCACAATGCGGTTGACAAACGTCAGAGAGCCGCCCGGGGCGATGGTGAACGCGGTCACGCTCCCCTCGAGATTTCCATTGTTGGACACGAACACGGCCCGACGATCGGCCTGCCCCAGCGCGGGCGGCGCGGCCACGGCGATGAGGAGCGCGACGACGAGACGGCCCGCGATCGGGCTGTAGCTCCAAAGGTTACGTCGGGACATGTTCAGTCTCCCATGCGTTGGAGGGCGTGCGGTCCTGTCAAGGCGTCAGCACGGCCTGCACAAACGGTTGAATGTCGGCGCCGTTCAGGGCGCCATCCAGCTCGAGATCTCCGAGGGAGATGTCGCACGAAGGGTAGGCCGACGCGTACGCTGCGGAATCCAGCAGGGCCAGGACGAAGGCCGGCGCGTCGAGCGCATCGACGGAGCCGTCGCAGTTCAGGTCACCCTTGCGGGCCGCCAGCGCGAGATAGACGCCCGTGCCCCATTCGATCTGGTTGTCGGCCGGCGGCGTCAGGGCGGCGTTGAAGGCGACATCCCCGAACGCGTTGATGCCGGGCGCCCCGCCGAACACGGGACTGGTGTCATGCTGTTCCACCCGGGCCGGACCGAGGTCCGAGGGCAGAATGTCGAGGTGCGTGACGACCCTCCTGAGGGAGGCGCCGTCGCCGATCCAGATGGCCCGACGTCCGGCGGTGTCGCGGGCGCGAAAGACGACCTGCCCGGCATCGTTGCAGGCCGGGGCGAAGAATTCGATGTCCGTCACCGGCGAGCCGGGGGCGGTGGTGGTGGCGATGGTGAGCGAGGTTGTGCCGTTCGAAAGAAACACACCGCGCCCGCCGGCCATCAGTGTCGAGATGAACGCAACTTGGCCGACGCTATTGACGCCAACCGAGTTGTCAAAGCGCATGTACGGCGAACCCGGTACAGCGTCGGCATCGCTGGCGATCAGCGATGAACTGCCGTCCGCAGCGAAGAGGCGAATCTCATCGGGTTGCGACTCCCCGGTCTGACCCGGACCGCCGCGACGAACCTTGGCCGCGATCTGGCGGTTGTTGTTGAAGTTTGGCGTGAAGAGGAACGAGTACGGGCTGAGCGGGTCGACGCCGGCCTCGGCAGCGTGGATCAGTGTGTTGTTGGGCGGCTCCCACGACACGAAGGCGGTTCCGCTGCCGGTGAAGTTGGCGCGGTAGCCGATGCGGCCGGAGTCGTTGATTCGAGGTGATCCCCAGCCGCTCGCGCCGAGCGGCCGATTGGTGAGGAATCCGCTCGTCGCCGAAGGCTGGTCATAGAAATAGATGCCGTTGGGCGCGGCGAACTGCGTTTCCCAGACGACGCGCCCGAGGTTGTTCAGGCTGGTTTGCCCCAGAAAAGCAAAGTCGGCCGAGTTATAGACGATTCCGCCGACGCCGTTCTGCCCGAACCAGACCGACTGGAAGTCGGCTCCGCCAACGACGGAGATATGAAAGCTGACCTGCCGGGCATCATTGACCTTGATGTCCTCGTTGCTGAAGAAGTAATTGGGCGGGATGTTGTACGCGCCGCCGGGGTTGACCGCGAAGTTCGTGCGGGCCTGGATCTGGAAGCCGACGTGAATCGGTAGCGCGGCCTGAGAACCCGGAACCCCGATCGCAAAGATCGCCAGTGCTGTCGCGCATGGCAGCCAGTTCCGTATCATCCCCAGTTCCTCCTCCGACGCGAGCAACCGTCGCGATTTAAATTGTACCTGATTCAATCTTTCGTTGGGAAGTCTGCAAGTGCCTGCGCAATGCGGAGTTATTGCAGTTGACCGGATTCCCGGGGGGCTGAAGGTCCAGAGAAGCTTTGAACTCTGGTCGTCCAATGTGTTAGCCTAGTGTTCAAGGTCTCGGTGTCGGGTTCACCGGCGCAGGCTTGGCAACTCTGGGAGGGCGGAAGCATGAACCGTCTGCTCGTTGCGTCACTGGTCATCGTGTCGTTCGTCGCACCCACCAACGCACAGTTAATGATCCCGGACAGCGGCGTCGGCGATCGAGTCATGCTGTTCGATTCGTTCAACGGGTCGCTCATCGACGTCAACTGGATCACGGATGCCGGGGCGGTGGGGTGGTTCTTCACGACGCCGAAAGAGGCGATGGTCGTCGGCAATGAGATCTGGGTGTCGGACCAGGTCGCCGACGCCATTCACCGCTTCGATATGAACCGGAACTTCCTCGGCAGCGTGACGGCGCACCCGGCCGGCGGGACGCTCGACAACATCCGCGGCATGGGCACGGATGGCTCGAAGGTGTACGTGACCGTCTTCCACGGCACTGCGGCTCGGCGGGGCATCGCGGTCTACAACACGGCCGGGGTGCCGGCCGACTTTCTGTTTCGTGATGCCAGCCTGTTTGATGCCGAGCCTTTCCGAGGCGATCTGCTCGTGTCGAGCTCGACGTCGAACAACATCGAGCGCTGGGACATCAACGGCAACTTCCTCAACAATTTCCGAGCGGGCGTCGTCTTTCCGCAGCAGGTGGCGATACTCCCGGACGACAGCGTCCTGGCCGTCAGCACGATTGCCGCGCAGGGCATCGAAGGAGTCTATCACCTGAACCCTGATGGATCGCTTCGGCTGTTCATCGATACCCAGGGCATCAAGGACGAGTTCGGCGAGGTCGTTCCGCGCGGCGCCTTCCTGCTCGGGAACGGGAACTACATCATTTCGTCGAGCATCGGCGTGTTCACCTACAACCCCGGCGCCAATACGTTCGCGCGCGTGCTCGGCGGTGTGGACGCGCAGTACATCACTCTGCTGCCGGAGCCCGGCGCCATCCTGCTGCTGGGATTGGCGGGCGGTGCCCGGATCCGGCGCCGGCGCTAGCCGCGCGTCGCGGCCTTTGCATCGGTCATCAGCTCCGCGCCTCTTGACCGCGGTCGGGCGTTGCGCTCGGCTCGCCGGCGCAGTCCGTTGATCCGGTCTTGTTCGCCTGCGCCGAGAGTCTTAGACTAGCCCCTCCCGCGGACGGCCGCGGCAGCCGCGGCCGCCGGATGCGATCACCCTTCGGTCGGAGGAGCCATGCCGTCGTATACAACCTCGGATATCCGCAACGTGGTGCTGGTCGGGCACGGGGGCGGGGGCAAAACGTCCCTGGCGGAGGCGATGCTGCACGTCACCGGCGCGACCGGCCGGCTTGGGTCGGTCACGGACAAGACCAGCCATCTTGACACCGATGACGAGGAGCGTGAGCGCGGCTTCTCGATCGAAGCCCACGTGATGCATGTGACGCACGACGGCAAGCACATCAATGTGATCGACACCCCCGGCGCGACTGATCTGATCGGTCCGGCCATCTCCGCGCTGGCGGCGGCGGAGACCGCCGTGGTCGTTGTCAACGCCGGCGCGGGCATTCAGGTCAACACGCGGAAGCTTTACGAGCACGCCCGTAACTACGGGCTGGCGTGCGTCGTGGTGGTCAACCGCATCGACATCGAGCCGGGCGGGCTTGAGGAACTGCTGAGGAACCTGCGGGAGGCGTTCGGCGAGACGCTGGTGCCGTTCAATCTACCGGCGCAGGGCGGCAAGTCGGTCGTCGCCTGCTACGACGCCCACGGGCACAAGGGCACCGGCACACCCGACTTCGGCGACGTGGGGGCGATGTACACGGCGATCGTTGAGCGCGTCATCGAGACCGATGAGAGGCTCATGAACGAGTATTTCGAGAAGGGCGAGGTGCCCCCCGAAAAAGTGCTCGAGCAGGTACCGGTCGCCATCGCGTCCGGCCATCTGGTGCCGGTCCTGTTCACCAACGCGCGCAGCGAAGTCGGCGTCCGCGAGCTGCTCGACTGCCTGGCCGACGAGTGCCCGTCGCCGCTGGCCGGGCGGGCGCGAACGGTGGCGGCCAATGGCCAGGAGACGCCGCTGGCCCCTAGTCCTGACGCACCCTTCACCGCCGTGGTGTTCAAGCTCTACTTCGAGGCCAAGAGCAACATCAAGTACGCGTTCATGCGCATTCTGTCCGGACGCGCCAAGGGAGACACCACGATCTATCCGACGGGTGATCGGCGGGGATTCCGCATCGGGCACATGCTGAAGTTCCAGGGCGCGCATCACGCGGAGGTCGACGAGGGTATCGCCGGCGACATCATCGGCGTGGCCAAGCTCGACCTGCACATTGGCAACACGGTGTTCGCCGCGCCCAGCGACGGGGCGGTGGCGATGCCGCGGCTGCCGACGCCGATGTTCTCTCTGGCAATCGAACCCAAGAGCCGCGGCGACGAATCGAAGATCACCGATGCTCTGCGGCGCCTCACCGAGGTCGATCCCTGCTTCCGCACCCGGCAGGATCCGCAGACCCACGAACTGGTCATCTCGGGCATCGGCGATCTGCACTTGCGGATCATGCTGTCGAAGATGCACCGCTCCAGCAAGATCGACGTCAACACAAAGCCGCCCAAGATCCCCTATCGCGAGACGATCACGGGAAAGGCCGACGGTCACTACCGCCACAAGAAGCAGACCGGCGGCGCGGGCCAGTTCGGCGAGGTCTTCCTGACCGTTTCGCCGCTGGCGCGTGGGGCGGAGCCGTCGCTGGAGTGGGCGTGGGACATTTTTGGCGGGTCCATTCCCGGTCAGTTCGAGAGTGCCATCAAGAAGGGCGTGGTCGAGCTGATGGAGCAGGGCGCCATCGCCGGATTCCCGATGCAGGACATCAAAGTGTCCATCACCGACGGCAAGCACCATCCGGTCGACTCGAAGGAAGTCGCGTTCAAGATCGCCGGCAAGCTGGCATTCAAAGACGCCGTTCTCAAGGCCAACCCGGTGCTGCTCGAACCGATCGTCAACATCGAGGTGACGGTGCCCTCGGAGAACGTCGGCGATGTCACGGGCGACATCGCCTCGCGCCGCGGCCGGCCGCAGGGTCAGGACATGCTGCCGGGCAACATGGCCGTCATCCGTGCCCAGGCACCGCTGGCCAAGATGGCCGACTACCATTCTCGCCTCAGCAGCATCAGCGGCGGCAAGGGCAGCTTCGCCATGGAGTTGAGTCACTACGAGCCAGTCCCCAACCATGAGGCGCAGGCGATCATCGCCCAGTACAAGCCGCAGAAGGACGAAGAGGCCTGACGCACGACGCATCCATCGCCGGTCTCCGTTTGCACGCGCCTCCGTCATCGTGATATCCTGAAGGATTCGGGGCAGGGCTGAACACGGTGACGGAACGCGTCACCAGCAGGCGGGGACAGGCCGATGGCGAACGGCGCCGGCAAGTCGATCCACATTCGCGGCGCGCGTCAGCACAATCTCAAGAACCTCACGCTGGACCTGCCGCGGGACCGGCTGGTCGTGATCACCGGCCTGTCCGGGTCGGGCAAGAGTTCTCTGGCCTTTGACACGTTGTACGCCGAGGGACGTCGCATATTCGTCGAGTCGCTCTCGGCCTACGCCCGCCAGTTCCTCGAGCAGCTTGCCAAACCCGATGTGGACGAGATCGAGGGTCTGCCGCCGACGATCGCCATTCAGCAGCACGCCGGGGCCGCCAATCCGCGGTCGACCGTGGCCACCACGACGGAGATTTACGATTACCTGAGGCTGCTGTTCGCCCGCGTCGGCACGCCGCACTGCCCGCGGTGCCGCAGGCCCATCACGCGCCAGACCGTCACCCAGATCGTCGATGCCGCCTGCCGCCTTCCGGAGCAGACGCGCGTCATGGTGCTCGCGCCGCTCGTCCGCGGCCGGCCGGGCGAGCACCGCGATGTCTTTGCCCGCGTGCTGCGCGAGGGTTTCGTGCGGGTCCGCGTCGACGGCGAACTGATCGAGGCCCGGCAGATTCCGCGGCTGGAACCGCGGCGAAAGCACGTGATCGAGGCGGTCGTCGACCGCGTCGTCATGAAGCCGGACATGCGCGCGCGGCTGGGCGAGTCGATCGAGACGTCGCTGCGACTGGCCGACGGGCTGGTCATTGTCAGTCATCAGGCCGAAGCGGACGGCCCGTGGCAGGATGCCCTGTATTCCTCGCGATACGCCTGCCCTCGCTGCGATTTCTCGCTGCCCGAGCTTGAGCCGCGCATGTTCTCGTTCAATTCGCCGTTCGGCGCGTGTCCGGCCTGCGGCGGGCTCGGCAATGTGCTGGAGTTCGACCCGGAACTGGTCGTACCCGACGCCTCGCGCCCGCTCGATGCGGGGGCAATCGATCCGTGGCGGCGCGGCGGTCGATCGACCAGCGCGTCGTACATCAGGCTGCTGAAGCGATTCTGCGAGTTGGCCGAGGTTTCGCCGTCCACGCCGTTCGCGGCGCTGAGCGAGGACATCCGCCGCGTGCTGCTGCACGGCACCACCGCAGACGACGCCGGCCGGCTGGGATGGGAGTTCGAGGGCGTGTTGCCCAATCTGCAGCGTCGCTGGAAGACGACGGACAGCGAGTCCGTCAAGCACCGGTTGCACGCCTATCTATCCGAGCGACCGTGCGAGGCGTGCCGCGGGGCGCGCCTGCGCGCCGAGTCGCTGGCGGTGCGCGTGGGCGAACTCACCATCCGAGACATCGTTCAGATGAACATCGCGTCCGCCGCCCGGGCGTTCGACGACTTGGCTCTTGAGTCCGAGCAGCGCGCCATCGCCGAGCCGATGGTGCTGGGCATCCGGCGGCGCTTGCAGTTCCTGATCGACGTCGGGCTGGGCTATCTGACGCTCGATCGCGGCAGCGCCACGCTGTCGGGCGGCGAGGCGCAGCGCATCCGCCTGGCGACGCAGCTCGGCAGCGGCCTGGTGGGCGTCTGCTACGTGCTGGACGAGCCGACGATCGGGCTGCACCAGCGCGACAACGACAAACTGATCGCCACAATCCGGCGCCTTCGTGACATTGGTAATACCGTCATCGTGGTCGAACATGATGAGGACGTGATCCGCGCGGCCGACTGGATCGTCGACATCGGGCCGGGCGCCGGAGCCGAGGGCGGCGGGCTGGTTTATTCCGGCGATTTCGCCGGTCTGCTGGCGTGCGCCGAGTCGAGCACGGCGCGGTATCTGCGTCGCGAGGCGGTTGTCGAGTCCCCGCCTCGGCGACGGCGCGCGTCCATGCGGAACGCGATTCAGGTTCTGGGCGCGCGAGAGAACAACCTCAAGTCGATCGACGTGAGCTTCCCGCTGGGGGTGTTCTGCTGCGTGACCGGCGTGTCCGGCTCGGGCAAGTCGACGCTCGTGTCGCGCATCCTGCTTCGGGCGCTGCAGCGCCGGCTCGGCGGCTCACGCGAACGCCCCGGCGAGCACGACCGCGTGGTCGGGGCGTCGCGAATCGACAAGGTGGTTGAGATCGATCAGAGCCCGATCGGGCGGACGCAGCGAAGCAATCCGGCCACGTATACCGGCGCGTTTGACCTGATTCGCGATCTCTACGCCCGGACGCGCGAGGCGAAGATCCGGGGGTACGACGCCGGCCGCTTCTCGTTCAACGTCAAGGGCGGGCGGTGCGAGGCCTGTCAGGGCCAGGGTCTCAAACGCATCGAAATGCACTTCCTGCCCGACCTGTTCGTGCCGTGCGCCGAGTGCAAGGGCACGCGGTATGCCCGCGAGACGCTCGAAGTACGCTACCGCGGCAAGTCGATCGCCGATGTGCTCGACCTGCGAGTGGACGAAGCGGCCGAGTTCTTCGAGGGCTTTTCCGAGATTCGCCGGCTGATGGACGTGCTGCGCGACGTCGGGCTCTCGTACATTCGCCTCGGCCAGGCGTCATCGACGCTGTCCGGTGGCGAGGCCCAGCGCGTCAAGCTGGCGGCCGAACTGGGGCGGGCGCCGGTGGGGCATACGCTCTATGTCCTCGACGAGCCCACGACCGGATTGCACTTCGCCGACATCCATAAGCTGCTGAATGTGCTCAATCGCCTGTGCGACCTGGGGCACACGATTCTGGTCATCGAGCACAATCTCGACGTGCTCGCGCAGGCTGATTGGATCATCGACCTGGGGCCGGAGGGCGGTGACGAGGGCGGGCGGATTGTGGTGCAGGGGACGCCGGACGAAGTCGCGGCTCATCCGACGAGTTATACCGGGCGATACCTGCGGGCCAAGCTGGAGTCGCTGGGACGGTCACGCAGCCTGCGGGCGAGTTGACGGCGTTGGCCCGGCTTGCTCGAGTCGCAGGCCACCGCGGGCGAGTATGCGACGGTCGCCATCGATCAAAGGCAAAGAGGCGATGGCCCACCGGCCATCGCCTCTTTGAGTAGTCATCTTCGGATTGACGCGGCTCAGGTGTCGTGGGCGGGGCTACGAGCCTACGCCACCACCACCACCGCCGCCGAAGCCACCACCACCACCACCACCGCCGCCGGCGCCACCGCCCTCGCTGCCGCGCGGGTCGTCGGGGTCGTCGCCGCCGGGGCCACCCTCGATCGGAGGCAGAACGCCGCCGTCGCCACAGCCGCGCGGAATGGTACAAGAGGGGTCGGCTCGGAAGTCAGGGATTCTCAGGTACGGGAAGACGAGGTTGAGCTGGTCCACCGGCGTGCAGATCGTCAGCGGCACGACGGTACCGCACGGCGTGATGGACAAGAGCGTGTTGATGCACGGGCCGGTCTGGAGCACCGTCCCGCCCGCGACGATCGTCGCGCTCCAAAGCATGATCCGCCGATAGACTCGAGTTCTGGACATCGCGATCCTTCTCCGTCATCGCCGGGCGGCTCGCACACGCCCGGACCTGGGTTCGTTACGTTCCTGTTCCGATCGGGATGAGGGTGACCGGACAATCGAGCAACAGGTCGTCCTCCTCGTTCTGAATCTCGCCGAGCGCACCGGTCGTCGTGTCGATGGTTCGCGTGTTCGGGATGCCGCAGGGGGCGAACGGCCCGATCGTGCAATCCGGTGTCAATGTCAGGGAGCAGACATCCAACGCGCCCAGCGCGAGGTTTACGAAGACCGCGCCGCAGTTCCCGATCTGAAGCAGCATGCCGCCGCTCAGAATAGAGGCCGCCAGCATGATTGCTCGCATTCGTCGAGGTCGCATAACCGGCACTCCGAGGCGGGGGAGGCGGGAGTCGGCCCCCGGCCGAGTTAGTCTTGAGGCGAGTTTCTCCATCGGATAATACCCACTCTCGCGGGCCGAATCAAGGGGCCCGCGGACGCCCGCCGCTCAGGGATCATCGGCCAGATGCCCGGTTGCCGTTCACCCGGGGGCCGGGTCGGTCGCGTTCCGGCCCGGGGCGGCTGACAACGCGTTCGCAATCGTGGCGGCATTCACCGGCTGGATCAGGCCGCGCTCGCAAATCAGGCCGGCGATCAGCTCGGCGGGCGTGACATCGAAGGCCGGGCAGTAGCACGGCACCTCCTGCGGGGCCGATTGATGCCCCATAAAGCGGCGGATCTCGTCCGGGCTGCGCTGCTCGATCGGTATCGCTGCGCCGTCTGGCGTTGCCAGATCGAACGTTGTGGTCGGGGCGGCGACATAAAACGGCACGCCGTGCGCCCGCGCCAGCACGGCGAGACCGTAGGTGCCGATTTTGTTGGCGGTGTCACCGTTGGCGGCGATTCGATCGGCGCCGGTGATCACCACCTGGACGCGGCCCTCGCGCAGGACTTGCGCGGCCATGTTGTCGCAGATGAGAACGACATCGATGCCGGCCTCACAAAGTTCCCACGCGGTCAGCCGGGCGCCCTGAAGCAGCGGGCGAGTTTCATCAACGTAAACGCGAAATCGCTGGTTCTGCTCGTGAGCCCAGTAGAGCGGAGCGAGCGCCGTGCCGTATTCGGCCGTGGCGAGCGCGCCGGCGTTGCAATGGGTCAGCACGCCCATGCCGTCGCGTACCAGCGGACCCCCGTGGCGGCCGATCGCACGGCACATGGCGGCATCCTCGTCCCGGATGGCATTGGCCTCGCGCAGCAGCCGCGCGGCGGCGGTCGGCCAGTCGCTATCGGCGGCGGATTCGGCGCACCGTTGCATCCGCTTCAGTGCCCAGAAAAGGTTGACCGCGGTCGGGCGCGATTCGGCCAGGCGAGCGCAGGATCGCTGGACCGCCCGCCGCCAGTCGGTCTCACCCCGTCGCCGCGCTTCAGACAGACCGAGCACGACGCCATACGCGGCCGCGCAGCCGATGGCCGGCGCCCCGCGCACGCGCAGGGTGCGGATGGCCTCGAACAGCGTTTCGACATCACGGCAGGTGATCCAGGCGACTTCCCCGGGCAGGCGCGTCTGGTCCAGCAGTTCCAGGCCGCCCTCGGCGTCGCCTGACCAGCGGAGCGGGCGGACCGATGTGCTCTTTCTCGCTGTATCGGGCATCGCTCAGGCGATCTCGGCGGTGATCTCGACTTCGACGCATGCATTCATGGGCAGCTCGGCCGCGCCGACCGCGGCGCGCACGTGTCGTCCGGCGTCCCCGAAAACCGCCGTCATGAGATCGCTGGCGCCGTTGGCCACCTTGGGCTGATCCGTGAAGCCGGGGGCGCTGTTCACAAACACGGCCAGTCGTACGATCCGGACGATGCGGTCGAGGCCTCCAGCCGCATCCGCGAGGATCGCGAGCCCGTTGAGTCCGGCTTGCCGAGCGGCGTCCGCAGCCTGTTCAAGTGTGAGGTCTCGCCCGACCTTGCCGACCGCGCTCAGCCGGCCGTCGATAAACGGTAATTGTCCGCTGCACATCACGAGTTGGCCGACGCGAATGCCCGGCACGTATGAACCGATCGGCCGTGGGGCGGTCGGCAGACTCAGACCGAGTTGGGCGAGTCGTTGCGACGGTGTCATTCGTGCGGCTCCGTTCGGTCCGGGCGGGCGAGCTCGTCACCGATTGGCAGGTCGGTGGGAATGCCAGCCAGCTCGTCGAGCAGTTCATCTCGCTCGTCCGGATCATCGTCCATGATGCCCGCCGGCGCCTCCACGGGAACACGATCCGCGGCCATCGGAGTTTCATCCGGCTCGGTGGCGGGCGCGCGGTAGTCCCACTCGCTGCCTACGGTGATGGGTTCGAGGCTGACGGCGATCACCATGATCTCGGTCGATCCGTCCGGTTGTTCGACGCGGACGCGGCGCTGGCGGATCAACTCGAGGAGTGCGAGGAACAGCCCGATCATCTCGGATCGGCTGCGGCCTGCGAACAGGGATGCGAAGGGCAACGGACCGTTTCGGCCGAGCCGGTCCTGGATGTCGACCGCGTGCATTGCGATCGGCGTGTCGTCAAGCACGACGTCGTGCGTGGCGCGGTCGCGGCCGATGGCGACCATTAACTGGTTGAAAGCCGCCACGAGATCCCAGACCTGAACGTCGTCGAGGTCGAAACTGGCCGGGGCCGCGGCCAGTGCGTTTACGGGATTGCGCGGCCAGCGGGCGGCCTGAAGGGCGGCCGCGTCGGTCAGGGCCAAAGCGGCGTCCTTGAATCGTTTGTATTCAAGCAATTGCCGCACGAGCTGCATGCGCGGGTCGTTCAGCTCGGCTGGCAGGGCCTCCTCGGGCGCGGACTGCGGCAGCAGCATCCGCGATTTGATCTCCATGAGGGTCGCCGCCATCACAAGAAACTCGGCAGCCGTCTCCGGGTCGATCTGATGCAGACACGCCACGTAGTCGCAATACTGGCGCGTGACGTCAGCGATGGGGATGTCGTGGATGTCCAGCTCGTCGCGGCGGATGAGATACAGCAGCAGGTCGAGCGGGCCGTTGTAGACGTCGAGCTGCACCGTGTAGCCGTTCACGGCGGGCGATTCTAGCGGCCGGCGAGCGTTGAGTGCAAAGGTCTGACGCGGAGAGGGGCCCAGGAAGTAGGCCGTCCCGGCATACCGGGGCGTGCCGGGACGGGATATGTGCCTCCGCGTCGCAGTCGTGAACCGGTCCATCCGTCGGGGTCAGCGCTGCCGGCCGCGCTGCGCGATGAGTCCGCCCACCACAATCAGGACGAGGACCGACGGCTCCGGCGTTATCACGAACGCGAGGTCGAGCGACTCGCCGGTGAACGGGTCGCGAAGCTCATGCCAGTCGATCGGAGCCGGAGGCCCGACAAAGTGTCCCCACACTGCATCGTCATTGAAGTGGTTGACCGAGGTCTTCCAACCGATCTGACTGATGGTTCCGGGGAGCAGCCTCACCGAGATGTCCAGCCAGTAGACGGTGCCGAGCTGCTGAATGAACGGCTGCGGGATGTCGACGATGTTGGCCTGATAGAAGGCGAAGTGGTCCGGTTGGACGGCGATCAGGTTCTTGGGATCGTACCACCCCTGCGGACCGCTGCCGTAGGGTCGCAGCAGCACGTTCGGCTGCGTCGGCAGGAACTCGGCCTGCCACAGGAGATCGCCCGGGCGACTGAACGGCGCGTTTGGCCCGGCGGGGATGTCGCTGTGGATGCTGAGGTGAATGCTCTCGATCGGCACGGGAATGTCCCGCTCCCACGAGAACCAGAAGTGCACGTCTGACACCGGGCCGGTTTCGGTGCAGAGCCAGTCGTCGGCCAAGAATTGCGGGAACGTGAAGTTCACGTCCCAGCCTTGCGGATCCGGCAGTTGGGGGTAGTGCATCTTGAACGTGTCGCCGGGGCTCCAGTCAGCTGCTGCCGGCAGGACGGCGAACAGAAAGGCCGCGACAGCGACCATACGCGAGTTTATCCTCATGTGATGCCTCCTCGACGAGACGTGGTAAGCGTCAGGCTACGAAATCCGGCGGCGCAATTACAGTCGGCTGTCGGACTGACAGCTTCATCACGGACGACGTAAGACCTGGGGGACCGCTGCCGCGGCCCGTGGCGGCTAGGGTGAAGCCCGTGGTGCGACGAGGTTCTTGTATTCGGCGAAGACGCGCAGCAACACGCCCACGCGACTGCAGACGTTCAGTTTGCGATGCAGTCGGTCCTGATGCGTGTGGACCGTATGCGGGGAGATTGCGAGGGTGTCGGCGATCGTGGTGTCCTTCGCGTCGTCGAAGATCAGCCGTGTCACCTGAAGTTCACGGTCGGAGAGGCGAAGGCGGCGGCCGATCTGCGCCCATTCGCTCTCGCTGAGGAGGCGCTGACCGAGTTCACCTGACGGTTCGGTGGGTTCCTGCTCCATGGTGCGCTCCGGTAGCCGCAAGATCGACGATGGAGCCGCGACACATTATTGTAGATAGCTTGGGCGTCGATTCAACGGCCGACTCGTCGGTCAAGCGGTCGTCGCCCAGGCGTAGCAATCGTCGTGCCGTCGACATTCGACTGTTGGGGATCGGCGGTGCTGAGTGCGAGGGCTTGACCATGCTCTCCCGACGCGCGTTTCTTAGCGGCGCCGCGACATCAATCGTGGCCGGCGGCTCCCGTTCGCTTGCTGGAACCGCATCGCCCGCCATGCCGACGCGTCCGCTCGGTCGGACCGGGTTGCGCGTCCCGGTGCTGGAAGTGGGGGGGACGTACCGATTCACGCGGCGCTATGTGCAGCGGGCCATTGAACTCGGATGCACGTTCTTCGATACGGCGGCGTCGTACGTCAACGGCGCCAGCGAGACGACGCTGGGGCAGTCGATCGCGGCGCTGGGCGTTCGGCGCCAGGTGACGATTGTCACCAAGGGGCATCCGCGCGAGCCGGGCGGATTGGCGGGCGCGGTCGACGGCTCGTCGCAGCGGCTTCGATCGGATACGATCGATGTGTATTACCTCCACAATCTGAGCCGGCCGGAGGTGGTCAACGATCCGGAGTGGGGCTCCGCCGTTGCGGAATTGCAGCGTCGCGGTCGCATCCGCTTTTTCGGCTTTTCGTGCCACAACGAGCACGTGGTGCCGCTGCTGCACGCCGCCGCCAAGAGCCGCTTCGTCGATGTCGTCATGTTCAAGTACAACTTTCGGTCATATGGCGATAAGGAGCTCAACGACGCGATCGATGTCGCTCACCGTGCCGGCATCGGCCTGATCGCCATGAAGACGCAGGGGTCGGCGATCAGCTTTTCCGAGCGCGTCAATCCGTTCGTGGAGCAGGGTCTGTCGAAGCACCAGGCGGTGCTGAGGGCCGTCTGGAAGGATGATCGCATCGCGTCCGCCGTGTCGTGCATGCCCTCGGTTCAGGTGCTCGAGCAGAACGCCGCGGCGACGCGACAGGCGTTGACGGCGGCGGAAGCCGAGGCGATCGAACGCTATGCTGCCGAGACCGGCTCGCTGTACTGCTCCGGCGGATGCGGGGGCTGTCGCCGGGAATGCGAGGTCGCGACCGGCCGCCGGATCGCGATTGCCGATTCGCTCCGATATCTGATGTACCACGACAGCTATGGCTGGCGGGGCGAAGCGCGGCGGAAATACGCACGCCTGGGGATCGACAGGAAGTTGTTGTCGGACAATGACTTATATCTTGCCGAGGCGGCCTGCCCTCGGGGCGTCGCAGTGCGCGAACTGCTCGCTCGCGCGGATCGTACACTGTCTGCGTAATCGTTCCGCGCCGCTTTCGCATTGCGGACGGAGGGCGAAGGTGGAATAATCCGCCTAATCTGGTCGTTACCGGGGCAGGGGTTGTGCATCCCAGAGGTGCGCGGCCATCACGGCCCCGGAATCGCGTGCCGGCCGTCGCAGGGAGCCGGCTCAGACTGTGATAGACGAAAGAGTCAGGCACGGCGGTTGGAGACGTTCTTCAACGGTCGGTGCCGGAGTGAACAGGCAACTACGGAGAAGCAGAGCATGAATCGTCGCATTCTGACAGCGGTCGCACTGGCGTGCATGTGTAGCGTGGCGGTTTCGGCCGCGTACGCGGGCGAGGGTTGCTGCAGCAAGGGCAGCAAGACCGCCAAGGTCGCGGCCGGCGAGTCGGGCGGTTGCCCGATGTCGGCGAAGAAGACCTGCGGCGGGGTGAAGGAGGAGTTTCCGACCATGTCGATGATGGTCGGCGAGACCAAGTACGACTGCCCGGATTCGGCGGCGATGGCGGCCAAGAAGGCGAAGGCGCCGGTTCGCTACATCGTGGCGGGCGAGGAGTTCGACGACGCCGAGACGGCCTACAAGGCCTACGCCTGCGCGGCGGAGTGCTATGCCAAGAGCTTCACGTCGATCGCGTGCGAGAAGGACGGCAAGTGGATCGTGTGCAGCCCGTCGGGTTGCGGCAGCGAGGCCAAGACGGCCTCTTCGTGCATGAAGGACCAGGACACGACGATCTCGGCCGATGCGTTGAAGAAGTGCTCGAAGTTCCGCGTCGCCGGCCACACCTATGAGAACTGGGATGCCGCAAAGAAGGCTCACGAGCGGGCCGTGGCGGCAACCAAGGATCTGAAGATGGTCGCGATGGTTGACGGGAAGAAGGTTGATTCGTGCGAGAGCATCTGCTCCACCATGAAGAAGACCGGCAAGGTCGAGTACATGGTCGGCACGCAGAAGACGAACTGCGAGTACAACGCCCGCGCCATGATGGCGAAGGCTCGCGTCGAGGCGGCCAAGAAGGCCGTTGACGCGATGGCGAAGGCCTGACGCCTCGATCGTTTACTGATGGGTTGAACATCGGTCGACCCGCGTGCTGCCGGCGCAGTGCGCGGGTCGATCGCTTTACGGCGTCAACCGAGCGGCGCTGAGCGTGATCGCCAACTCGGGCCAGCGCTTCGCGACGAAGGCATCGAATTCCGGCGCGTCCGTTACTCCCGAGATGCGCGGCATGAGCTCCGGAGGGACGCAGTAGCGGGCGATGTAGTCCAGCGGCCGATCATCGGGCGACGCCGGCAGCGTGATGTTCCGGGACGGAATCTGAACCGATCCGGTCGGGGTGCTCTCGGCGTAGCGAGCGACGGCGTCGCCGATGCGCGACTCGAGCTCGAACAGGGCGCGCGGCGCCGCCGGCACGCTGCGCAGGCCGCGCGCCGCGCCGAACGCGGCGAGCGCGCTGAGCGTCGCGGTGACCATGCATCCAAGTCGCATCGGCGTGATCCAGGCCGGCAGCCGGCGGGTGGAGCTGGTTCGGATCAGCTCGCCAAGCCAGTGCATCGTGCCGACGGTCGGCAGCAGCCCATAGCGGCTCGCTGTCCCGATACCCGGAAACTCCGCGCGAAACGTCGTCGCCAACAGCAGCGGCAGGACCATCAGGAGCCCGCCGAGCAGGACGCAATCGCGATTGACTTGCCGACGCCGCCAGACCAGAAGCAGCACGCCGACGACGCAGATGGCGCGGGAGAGGTCCTGGCCGCCGACCAGGCGACCGCCCGTCGCCCAGAGGCCTCGACCGGTCTCGATCAAACCAAACCGAAAGTCCGGACTGACCGCCGCATCGCGGGCATGGAATTGGGCGGCGGACGCGATCATGACCCCGAGAAGCGAAAGCAAGCCGCAAGTCCATCGCCGACCAGCGGGGGCGTTCGCGGACTGGATGCAAAGGAGTTGCATGAAGACGAAGGTGAGTATGCCGGTTGCGGTGGACGAGAAGGAAACAGAGGCGGCGGCGAGCGCAAGCCCGAGCCACCATCACGAATGGCCGATGAGAAATCGCGAGGTGGCGTTGAGCGCGATAATGGCCATGCATCTGGTCACGAGGTGGTTGGCGGCCGGAGGGTCCATGAGCTGGGCACGGTAGTTTCCACTGACGGCCATCAGGCACGTCAGCGTCGCGGCGATCGCGCGGCTGCCGTGCTGCTGTCGTGACCAGTCCGCGAACGAGACCAGAGCCGCGCTCCAGATGGCGATCTGCAATACATGCCACCAGAACACTTCGCGGCCCAGCCATCGCCAGACGGCGAAGTAGGCCAGCTTCGTTGGCAGGCTGAGATGGCCATTGCCCGGCTGCCACAGCCAGTCCCACCAAGTGCCGTTTTGGAGAGCGACGCACATTCCCGCGAAGAAATCGACGTCGTCCGCGAAGAAGTGGGTCTCCCACATCGCGGCTTGCGCGAACCATCCGGTGGCGATCGCGGCCACGACCGCGAGCGAAAATCGGCCAGAAGCGCTCATCCAGGCGTCAGGGTGTGTGACGGCGAAAGGGTGGGCCGGCGCGGACGTGGCCGACTCGCTCATGGCAGCCGAGGTTCTTCGCGGGTACTGAGCGTCATGGAAGCCGGATGATTCAGGGCGGGCCCCATCCGCCGCCGCCCGGGGTTTCGACTCGCAGTCGATCTCCTGCTGACAGCGCGATTGTAACCTTGCATGGAAGTACTCGCGGGCCTCCATCGCGGGGGATCAGGGTGACGCGCAATGGGTGGCCATCACCGCCGCCGGCGAGTCCGGCTCCGCCGCGGCTGACGCGATCGGCCAGAATGGACGCGGTGACGTTCGAGGTGGCCTCTATCTCGCGGATGATGCCCTCCCCGCCAGCGTGCCGACCGAGCCCGCCGCTGCCGCGACGCAGGGCGTATCGAACGACCCGGAGCGGGTAAGCGGACTCGAGCGCCTCGATCGGAGTATTGAGGGTGTTGGTCATGTGGGTGTGAATGGCGCACTCTCCGGCGCCGCGCGAGCTGGCTCCCATGCCTCCGGCGACGGTTTCGTAGTATGCGAACTGTCGCCCGGTCTTCGGATGCGATCCGCCGATCGAGATTGAACACATCGTGCCGCCGGCTCCGGCCGGCACGACCTCGGGCACGGCCGCCGCCAGCGCGCTGAGCACGACATCAACGATGCGCTGGCTGGTTTCGACATTGCCCGCCGCGACGGCCGCCGGGTATTGCGCGTTCACCACGCTGCCGGGCGGTGCGATCACCGAGATCGGCGCGAACATGCCGGCGTTGTGCGGCAACCGGTCGCCGGCGAGGCAGGCAAAGACGTAGTACACCGCTGACTGCGTGACCGCGAGCGGGCAATTGACACACCCGGCCACCTGCGCGGACGAGCCGGCGAAGTCGGCCGTGACGCGGCCATCGGCGATGTCGAGTCTCACGCGAATTCGGACCGGGTCCGAGGTGATGCCGTCGCCGTCGAGCGCGTCGTCGGCGATGTAACCGCCCTCAGGCAGCGCGCGAATCGCGGCGCGCATGATGCGTTCGGCGGCATGCAACAACTCGGCGGAGATCGCATCGAAGGCTCCGCGGCCCATTTGCGCGTAAATCGACGCCAGTGCGTCAACGCCGACACGGTTGGCGTTGAGCTGGCCGCGCAGATCGCCAAGGCGCTCGTCGGGAGCGCGCGCCGCGGCGAGCAACGTCTCAAGAAACTCGGGCTCCTCGCGGCCGGCGGTGAACCAGCGGGTTGGGGGAACTCGCACGCCCTCCTGGTCGATGTGTGTGGCGACGCCCATCGAGCCGGGGACGCTGCCGCCCACGTCCGCGTGATGAGCGCGGTTGGCGGCGAAACCGATGATCGATCCGTCGAGGACCGCCGGCGTCACCAGCGTGATATCCGGGAGGTGCGTGCCACCACGGAATGGATCGTTGACGACGAACACGTCGCCGGGTCGAGGAGCGAAATCGGCGAGCACGGCCGCGACGCTTGCAGGCATTGAGCCGAGGTGTACCGGAATGTGGGCGGCTTGAGCGAGGAGCCGGCCGGACGCATCGAAGAGGGCGCAGGAGTGATCTCGCCGTTCCTTGATGTTCGGTGAGTAGGCGGTTCGAGCGAGCGTCTCGCCCATCTGTTCGGCTGCCGACGTGAGCCGGTGACGGAAGATCTCGATGCGGGCGGCGAGCGGCGGCGCGGTCGTCATGCCGGCGGTCATTCTACCGGCCGGGCCTGGGGCAGACGACGCGATCGGCTCGTGACGCGAACGAGTTACAATGCCGCTCGAAGGAGCGAACCGTGTCCATGCCAGATTCCGAAAAGCTTGGCATGTTTTCTATTGGCAAGGCATATGATCCGGACGCGCGCCTGCGACGAGCCGACCTGTTGCTGTATGACGCCAGAGCCCTCGTGGCCGACGCGGTGGTCGTCGGCATGACCGGGTCCGGCCGGTGCTGCCGCCCGACATCCCGCAGAACTTCGTGTCGAGCCGATCGAGTGCGGCTGAGACGATCGTCAAACGTTTGGTGGCGGTCGCGCGAAGGCGTGGCTTGATTGCGCGTCTCGTGACCAGTCAACGATACGACACGATTGTTCTAGGTGTTGGTGGCATGGGTTCGGCCGCCTGCTACCACCTGGCGCGGCGCGGGCGGCGCGTCGTCGGCATCGAACGGCATCAGATTCCGCATGAATTCGGCAGCTCGCACGGGTCCAGTCGCGTCATTCGCAAGGCGTATTTTGAGGATCCGCGGTACGTGCCCCTGCTGCACCGGGCCTACGAGCTCTGGCAGGAAGTCGAGCGCGAGTCGGGAGAGTCGCTGCTCACCCTCTGTGGCGGGCTGAACATGGGACCGGAGAGCCATGAGTGCATCGTCGGCGTCCTCGAGAGCGTGACTCGGCACCGACTGGCGCACGAGGTCCTGAGCGGACGAGACATTCGCCGCCGGTTTCCGTCGTTTCGACCGGCACCCGGCGACATCGGCGTGTTTGAGCCGGATGCCGGGTTTCTCTCGCCGGAGCGGTGCGTGCTATCGCACGTGCGGTTGGCCGTTCGACATGGTGCCCGCATCCTCAGCTCGTGCGTGCCGCGCTCGGTGGAGCGTTCGGCGGCTGGCTGGTCAGTTCGGACCGATCTGGGAGAGTTCACCGCTGAACGGTTGATTCTGACGCTCGGCGCGTGGCTGGCACATCACGAATTCGACCCCCGCCCGCGAATCCCCGTCCGGGTCGAGCGACAGGTTCAACTCTGGTTCGATCCTCTCGATCCAGCATTGTTCGCGGTCGGTCGCATGCCGGTGTTCATCCATTTCTGTGAGGCTGGCTGCTTCTACGGGGTTCCCGCGCCGCCGGGCGGCGGCGTGAAGGTCTGCCGGCATCATGGCGGCGCGACGGTGACACCGGACGATGTCGATCGTCGCGTGAGCGAGGCCGACGAATCCGACGTGCGCGGGTATCTCCGGCGACACCTGCCGGGCGCCGACGGTCCGCTCCTGACCGGAAAAGTCTGCCTGTACACGAACACACCCGATGGGAATTTCGCGATCGGCGCGTTGGCCGATGACTCAAGCGTGATCGTGGCCGGCGGCTTCAGCGGCCACGGCTTCAAGTTCGCGTCGGTGGTCGGCGAGATCGTTGCCGAGCTGGCGACCACCGGCCGAACCGGTCACGACATCGGAATGTTTTCGCCGGCACGTTTTCAGCCCGCGTAATCATGTGACGACGGCGGGCCCAGTGCCGGCTGCAACCCGCTCCGTCAGTCCGCCGCTGACCAGTTCTTGTCGACCCATGCACAAAGCTCCTTCACGTGGTCGACGCTGGTCGCGAACATCCTGCGTTCACTGTCATCGAGTTGAATCTCGATGACTTTTTCGACGCCGTTCCTGCCCAGCATGCACGGGACGCCCACAAAGAAGCCGCCGACACCGAACTCGGCCTTGCAGTAGGCCGCGCACGGCAGGATGCGGCGCTTGTCGCGGATGATGGCTTCGGCCATCTGGACCGACGCGGCCGCCGGGGCGTAGTAGGCGCTGCCGGTCTTGAGCAGCGAGACGATTTCGCCGCCGCCCTTTCGGGTGCGATCGACAATGGCATCGAGTCGATCCTTCGGGATGAGCTGGGTGACCGGAATGCCGGCGACGCTGGTGTAGCGCGGCAGTGGTACCATGTCGTCGCCGTGGCCGCCCAGAAGCAGGGCGTCGATGTCCTCGATGCTGCAGTTCAACTCCATTCCGATGAATGCACGATATCGGGCGGTGTCCAGCACGCCGGCCTGTCCGACCACGCGGTTGGTCGGGAACTTCGCCTCCTTCCAGGCGGCATAGACCATCGCGTCCAACGGGTTCGAGACGACGATCAGAATCGCGTTCGGGCTGGCGGCCGCCACCTCCCGGGTCACGCCGCGGACGATCTTGAGATTGGTCGCGAGCAGGTCGTCGCGGCTCATGCCCGGTTTGCGCGCAACGCCGGAGGTGATGATGACGACGTCGCTGCCGGCCGTATCAGCGTAGCTGTTGGTGCCCGTGATGCGGCAGTCGAAGCGCTCAACCGGTCCGGCCTGCATCAGATCAAGACCTTTGCCCTGCGGCATTCCCTCGATGATGTCAAGCAGGACGATATCGCCGAGTTCCTTGGCAGCGGCCCAGTGAGCACAGGTGGCGCCAACGTTCCCGGCTCCGACGATGGTGATCTTCGCGCGTCGCATGGTGCATCCTCCGATGTTGAATGGGCCGCCCGGCCCGCATGGCGCGGATTGTACGAGGGCTGCCGGGCGCCGCAACGACGCGCGGCGCGCCTGATGCCGTTCAACCGATTCGGTCAGCGATGGCGCACGAGTGCGATATCGGCCTGATCCGGGTGGCCCTGCGTCAGCACCGGGTAGAGATTGGCGTTGACGAGCTGGACGCGACCTCCGTACACCACCCGGCCGCGTACAGCGTACCTCCGACGCGGATCGATCTGCGCGGCGTCGAGGGCGAGCCGGTATGGTGCCGGCGACGAGCGGATCGGGAACGACTCGCGCGCGACCATGCGTCCCGGCCGGCCGTCGTGGTGAAGCTCAACCAGCTCGACGCGTAATTGGGCGTCGGGCGGCAGCATGATGCGTTCTCGGTAGAAGGCGTTCCCGCTGACGAAGGCACCGATGGGGGGGCGGCCGGGACCGGCGTCCCAATCGCCGCGTGCGACCAATAGTACGTTGGCGCGTTTCGGGTGCCCCTGTGTGAGCACGCGGTAGTGTTCGGCCGACGAATACCGAATCCGACCATCGGCGAGCAGATCAGCACGGACGGCGTAGTATCGATTCGGGTCGATCCGGCCCAGATCGACCGGAAGGCGCCAGCGGATGGGCACTCGGCGAACGGCCTGACGCGTTTCGGCCACCAGCCCGAGCGGTTGGCCGTAGGGGCTCATTTCGATGAGCTGGACATGGAGCATCGCGTTGCGCGGGACGTTCATGCGCTCGCGATAGGTGGCTTCGCCGCTGAGGAAGTCCCGACCCTGGCCGGGTTCATTCCACTCGGGATAGTACTCGTCCCGGTCGCGGTCACACGAGGCGGCGCTGAGCGAGCCGAGCAGCAGGGATATCAGGAACAGCCGGACTCCCATCACGAAACCTCCATTCGGCGGCGGCATGGATTGCGAGTTTAGTCAGACCGCATTGCGCCGCAAGTCCGCCGTTGTTTCGGGCCGCGTCGCGGGCGGGACGTGGCGGCCCTACAATCGCCTCGTGAACCGAGACAGGCGGTCGACGATCACCGGCATCGTGGCGATCGCGCTGACGCTGATCGGATGGGCCTCCGCGCCACTTTTCCTGAAATACTTCGTGCCGTATATCGACGCCTGGACGGCGAACGGCTGGCGTTACGGGATCGCAGCCCTGTTCTGGTCGCCGTTTCTGCTGGTGGCGCACCTGGCGGGGCGCGTTCCAGACAGACTCTGGCGCGCGGCCGTGTTGCCGAGCGTGTTCAACGTGTCCGCGCAGATTCTGTACGCGTTGGGGCCGTACTACATCGATCCGGGGTTCTTTGCCTTTCTGCTGCGATCGCAGATCGTGTTCGTGGCTCTCGGCGCCTACCTGCTGTTTCCGTCTGAGCGCCGCGTGCTGCGGGCCCGGATGTTCTGGATCGGACTGGCGATCGTTGTGGCCGGATCGGTCGGGACGGTGGCGTTCGGGCCGGGGTTGCCGAGAGGTGCGACCGGCGCCGGCGTTCTGATCAGCGTCTCGTCGGGCGCGCTCTTCGCCGGGTATGGTCTGGCGGTGCGGCGCAACATGCACGGCATGAACGCCATGGTGTCATTTGCGGCCATCAGCAGCCTCTCGGCGCTGGCGCTGTGCGCGCTGATGGTATTCGTAAGCCCGACGCATGGAATCGGCGCATGGCGCCTGAATTGGTCGCAGCTCGGCCTGCTGGGGGCGTCCGCGCTGGTGGGAATCGGCTTCGCGCACGTGTTTTACTACGTGGCGCTGGCGCGGTTGGGGGTTTCGATCAGCGGCGGCGTCATTCTGCTCATGCCGTTCTTGACGGCGGTGGCGTCGTACTTCCTGTTTCACGAGCGACTGAGACCGGGACAGTGGGTGTGCGGGGCGGCGGCGGTTCTCGGGGCCGCGCTGATGCTGACGGTTCAGGGGCGCCTGGCGCAAGTGTCGCCCAGGCCGCCGGACGTCCCCGCGACCGAGCGCGGCTCACTGGCGGCTTCGGGAGCCACGCGCTAGAATCGCGGCGCGGTGAGAACTGATTCGAACCTGGAGCAATCACTCGATGTCGGCGAACGGACGGATTCAACTCAGGATCGCTCGGCAGGATCGGCCCGGCGGAACGCGGCATTGGGAACGATTCGACATTCCCTACCAGCAGGGGATGAACGTGATTTCGTGCCTTCAGGCCATCGCGGCCAACCCGGTGACGGCGTATGGCGCGAAGACCACGCCGGTGGCCTGGGACTGCAATTGTCTCGAGGAAGTGTGCGGGGCCTGCACGATGGTCATCAACGGACGTGTGCAGCAGTCCTGCACGGCGTTGGTGGATAAGCTGCTGAGCGAGTCCGACGAGATCGTGCTCGAGCCGATGAGCAAGTTCCCGGTCCTGCGCGATCTGGTGGTCGATCGCAGTCGGATGTTCAGCGATCTGAAGAAGGTGCACGCGTGGATGCCGGTCGCCGGCTACTACGACGCCGGTCCGGGGCCGCGGTATTCGCCCGATGATCAGGACGAGCTCTATCCGTTGTCCCGATGCATGACGTGCGGATGCTGCCTGGAGGTGTGTCCGCAGTACACCAAGATCGAGGTACTCCGCGAGGCCGGCGAATCGGACGAGGATTTCGCCCGGCGGCGGGCGGCCGCACACGAGGGCGCGTTCCTCGGCGCCGCGCCGATCTCGCAGGCGGTGTACTTCAACAGCCATCCGGTCGGCAAGCTGTCGAGCCGGGAACGGCTGGAGGCGTTGATGGGCCCGGGGGGCATCACGGACTGCGGCAACGCGCAGAACTGCGTCAAGGTCTGCCCGAAGGAGATTCCGCTGCTGCGGAGCATCGCCAAGGCCGGCCGACAGACGACGCTTTATTCGCTCAAGCACTGGTTCATGAAGTAGCCGATCGCACTCGGCCTCCGGCGTCTTTGACGCGGTCGGGCCCGACGCTACCATGCCGCGCCGCGTCGGAGGCCCGCCTGTGCCGCTTCTTCATGGATCGTTGACGCTCGCCCGCTTTCTCATCCATGGCGGCGCACCACGGCGACTCGACCAGGGCGTGATCGATAAACTCGCCGATCATGCCATCGGCCGGCGGAAGGAGCCCGGCGACGGAATCGACGCCGGCTGGTCCGGGGGCCTGCATGTTCTCGACACGACGTTCGACCTGTCGAAGAACGTGCTGGACGACTGCCTGCATTTCGGTCTGCGGATCGACACGGCGCGTTGCCCGCCGGAGCTGATGCGCGCGTACGTCCGGATGGAACTGGAGGCGTTACTGGCCGATCGCCCCGATGCGCGGCCGACGGCGCGACACCGCCGGGCGGCACGCGACGCGGCCCGGCGACGAGCGGAGCTCGAGATTCGCCAGGGCCGTTTTCGTCGCATGCGTGAGTATTCGGTGATGATCGATTCGCCGCGCGACACGCTGCTGATTGCGGCAACGTCCAGCTCGGTCCACGAGCAGCTTCACCCGCTCTTCAAGGCGACCTTCGGGAAGCGACTGGAACCATTGACGTCCGGTCGGCTGGCCTGGCGCTACGCTGAGGAGCAGGGGCAGATGCGTCGGCTGGAGAACCTGTCGCCTGCCGAATTCGTGAAGTTCCCGGGCGGTGAGGGCCAGCCGGGGGTGTACTGGACGCTGCACGACCCGGCCAGTCGCGACTTCCTCGGCAACGAGTTTCTACTGTGGCTGTGGTGGAAGGCGGACGAGGAAGGGGGAGAGATTGCCCTGCCGGATGCATCGCAGGCGGCGGTGGTGTTCGTTCGCCAGCTCGTGTTGGAGTGTCCGTGGGGGCAGAACGGGAAGGACTCGATCCTCGCGGACGGACCGGCGCGGCTGCCGGAGGCGCGGCGGGCGATTCGCGGCGGCAAACTGCCGCGGCGAGCCGGACTGATTGTTCAGCATCGCGGCGAGCAGTTCGAATTCGGGCTGCTGGCGGAATCGCTGGCGGTTTCCGGGGCGAACCTGCCGAAACCGGACGAGAAGGATCGCAATGGCAGCGAACCCGACCCGCGCGAGCGCATCGGGCGCATCCGCGATTTGTGCACGGCGATCGACGGGTTGTTTGGCGCGTTCCTCAAGCAGCGCCTGGAGGGGGAGTTTGCCGATCGGGTGAAGATCGTGCGTTGGCTGAAGTCGGTCGACTAGCTCGGTGGAGAATCAGTTCCGGGCCAGCACGCGGGCCCGCTGCGCGAGTTCGAGCAAGCGTTCTTTCCACGGCGGCCCGCCGAGTTCCGGATACCACGCCTGTTCCGCTTCGATGCCGCGGGCAACCTCTGCGGCCTGCCCACGATCGAGCTGCCAGCGCAGCCAGTAGTAGCGGGCTTCCCAGTACCGCGCGGGAGCCGCCTCGCGCAGTGTGGCGTCCTCGAGCAGTCTGGCCCAAGCGGCTTCGGCACGCGCGGCCGCGTCGGACGGGTAGCCGGCAGCTCGCGCAACCTGTTCGCAGGCGAGTGCGTGATAGCGGCGGTAGCCGGCGTCACTGGGGTTGTCGCGCAGCAGGGCGTCGAGCAACGGGAGGGCCTCGGTCGCACGCCCGCCGTGCACCAGCATGCGGGCCATGCTGAACCGGACGATGGCGGCGTCCGCTTCGCGGCGCGCCTCGGAATCGAGGCGGTCGAGAATGCGCTTCAGGATCGGGACGGTCTGATTGGCGAGTCGCTTGGCGTCGTCGAGTCGGCCGGTGTTGACGAGTTGTCCGACCTCGGTTTCGAGTTCGGCGGCGACGGCCAGCAGCGCGGGCCCGGCCTGCAAGTCGGCCGCCCGGGCGAGAAGTTCGCCGGTGACGGCGTCCGTGTCGCCGGTTTGTCCGAGCGCGCGGCGGCAGCGCATGCGCAGCGTAATCACGCGGGCCAGGTGCTCGGAGGCAAGCGGCGCCTGCTCCATCGGCGCGACGAGCGTCACGGCCTCGGCGCAGCGTCCGACGCGCGGATGCGCCAGCAACTCTGCCGACTGAAGCACGGCCTGTGAGGCGAGTCCGGCCGTGTCTGATGGCGCTCCTGGCACGGGCTGAGTCGTCGGCAGCAGACGTTTCGAGAGCGCCCGCCATTCCTCGGCGATGGCGATGGCTTGCGCCGCAAACTCGGCGTCCTTGAGTGTGTCGCCGCGGTCCAGCAGCGAGGACTGCTTGCATCGGATCAGCGCGAACTGGCAGGCCGCATGGTCGGCCGAGGTCGGGGGGACGCGGGCGTAAGCGGCCTGCGCTTCCTCGAACCGACGGGCACGCTCGAGAGCGGCGGCAGCCGGCCTGATCCACTCGCCGGCCAATGGCATGTCCGGCAGGCGGTCGACCAGGCGCAGGCTCACCCGGGCCAGTTCGAGGTCGTCGCCAATCAGGCCGGAGGCGGCCGCGGCACGGCGCAGCGAGCTGACCGCGCCGCGGGCTGCGCGGCGGGCGAGTTCGCGGTCGGCGGTTCGCTCGGCGACATCGGTGAAAAGCTCGGCCGCGGGCTTGAACTGCCCGGCCTTTTCCAGGCACTCCGCCAGCTCGACGCGCACGAGGTCCTTCTCCGCCGGCGTCTGCGGATCGGGTCGGTCGAGGTAGGCCCTAAATGCAGCCGCGGCCTTTGTGACTTCTCCTGCGGCGGCCAGCTTCCGGGCCAGGGCGATCTGCTCACCGGCGGCGAGTACCGACGGGCTGGCATCCGTGGGAATGGCATCGCTGATGTAGGTATCGACCACGGCCGGCCAGACGCCGCCGCGCTGCCGGATGGCGTTCAGCTCGTCGATTCCACGACGGCGGAGTTCGGCCCCTGCCAGTCCCGGCTTGGTCCGCCCGTCGAGCACTCTCGCATAGGCCGCGAGTACGGGCGCCAATCGCACGTAGAAGGCGGCGTCGCGATCGGGAGCGATTTCGGGCCGGTCGGCTTGCGAGGCCAGGCCGTCGAGCAGGTCCGCCGCGAGTGACGGCTCGCCGCGTCGCAGGTGGGTGAGCGCCAGCTCGTATTGGCCACGGCATTTCAGTCCGATCGGATCTGCGGTTCGGGTCGCGCCGCCGAGCACCTTGACGGCATCGTCGAGCTTGCCCAATTCGCGAAAAGCGACGCCGGCCCCGATCAGCGCGACCAACCGGTCTTCGACGCGTTCGGTCGAGCGGGCAGCCGTCTCGAATCGACGCAGCGCTTCGCTGAGCGCGGCGGCCCGCTGCGGATCGTCGACCGCCAGCAGTCGGGAACGATAGGTCAGCGCCCAGCCGAGGTTCAGCGAGCACTGTCGCGCGAGCGGGACGATTTCATCGGCGAATCCCTCGGCGATCAGGAGGTCATCGTCGCGCGCGATGCCGGCTTCAAATTCCCGCAGGGCCGGGTCGGCCTGACGATACGCACTGATAGCGCGTGCCAGGCGGTCTGAGAGTCGAGACGGCGGCTTACGGAGTCGATGGTGGACTTCCAGGTCATCCAAGTCCGGACCGCACTGAAGGCGCAGGATGAGATCGCCGAGTTCAACATGCCACCTGGCGATCGCGAACCGGCGGCGGGGCGAATTGCTCCATTCCGGCTGGACGCCGACCTCGAGCGCTTGACGATACCGAGATTCGGCCTGATCGATGTCGGCTTCCCGGCGCTTCGGATCCAACCCGGATTCGGCGGCCCGTGCCAGAGCGCGCGCCACAAGAACCTTGTGCGGCGCGGACTCGGGTGGCAGGCAGTGCTCCACCAGTTCGGGTAATCCTTCTTCGACCAGAAACGCGACCAGCCGGGGCTCGTTGAATGGTGACGGGCCGACCTGCGGCGCGGGCTGCGACGACGCGGATGGCGCCGGGGCGAGCAGGAGGACTACCGACCATGGCCAGGGCGGGAGGAGCCGCCGCGCGATCCGTCGCATGGGCGACATTATCGCGAGTTGTCCGGGGTCGAACCAGTGGCCGCGGCCGATTTCACGGCGAATTGGATGTTCCGCAGCCCGGCGCGGACGCAGGCGTCGAGGGTCGATACAACCGACTGATAATTCACAACCGGATCGGCGTCGATGACAATGCGTCCGTCCGGATCGGCGCCATCCTGAATCCTTCGCTGTAGGAATCGAGAAAGGCCGTCGAAGTCGCCGGTCGTCATCGGCTGGTCGAGCACCCAGATGCGGCAGTCTCCTGTGCCGGCGTCTGGTCGAAGCGCGATCCGCACGACCGGTGCGATGGCGATGCGAGGGCCCGAGCCTCGACCGATGTCGGTGGGCAGCCGGGTCGGCAGCATCCCCTCGCTGATTGCAAAGGTGGTGCCAAGCATGAAAAAGATCAGGATGACCATGACGACGTCCACAAGCGGGGCGAGATTGGGGGTCACGTGGACTGGCGCTCGACGAATACAGCGCGGCATCGGGTCATCGCTCCGGCGGTGGTGGCGCGTTCGTGGCGAAGGTTATGCGCGTGATCCCCGCGTCGGCACAGGCCAGCAACACCGGCTCGATGGCGGCCCACGGCAGGACGTGCTCGGCCCGCAGATAGCAGGTCACAGTTCGATCTCGCCGTACTTCGGCGGTCAGGCGCGCGGCGAGTTCGTGTGACGTCAGGGCTCGATCGGCAATGACGTAGGCGGGCTCGCCGGAGTTGTCCGGGCGGATGTTGATGACCACGCGACTGCCGGCCGGACGGTGCGGGGCGAGCTCCGCGCTGGTTGAATCGGGCAGCGCGACCTGAGTATGCTCGCGCTGGACCATCTTCGTGGCCAGCATGAAGAAGATGATGAGCACCATCACCACGTCGACCAGCGGCGCGAGGTTGAGCTCCCATTCGACCGGAAGCTGGCGGCGGATGCGCGGGCTCACGTGGTGGCTCTCTCGGAACCGCGATCGGCCGATTGCACGGTCATGAACAATCTCGACGGTTTGCCCGGTCCTTCGTCAGGGCTGGTGGATGGGACTTGGCGCAGCGGAGCCGCCGATCTGCATGCCGCCGGCGGCATCCCGAGCGACGGCCGGCGCGGTCGTTGCGCCGCTCTTGGGAGTGGCCGCGGCGGGCTTGTCTGGCGTCAGAATGCCCGAGCGCGGCACGGCGTCCGGCTCGACGCGCGGCGGCTTCCCGAGCGTCGCGCCCGGCAGCCCGGACGGCGATCGGAAGTGGTCGAGCAGGTCGATCGCGGTTGAGAGCGCGAGATTCGTCATGGTCTCGATCCGATTCCGGCAGACGCCGAAGAAGCCGAGCGCGACCACCGCGAGCAGAAGCCCCAGGAACGTGTTGACCAGGGCAAGCGAGATGCCGCCGGCGAGATCCTCGGTCTTGTAGGCGCCTTGCGTCTCCTGCATCTTCGCGAATGCCCGAATCATCCCGAGAACGGTGCCCAGCAAGCCCATCAGCGGACCGAGATTGCCGAGCACGTGGAGGTATTCCGCGCGTCGCTGCATCCGGCTCATGCGCGCCGCGGCGGTGTCCTCGGCCGTTTGAACCATGCCGTCGTAGCCGAGGCGGCCCTCGCGTAGTGCCGCCAGCAGCGTGGCGGAGAACAGGGAGTCCCGGGTTTGCAGTTGCGCAATGCACTCCTTGAAGCGGCGGCTCTCGATCAACTCGCGCGCCGCTTCGACCTCGGCCGCTGGCACGAGTTTGCCGCCTCGGATGGCGATGAAGTGATCGAGAATGATCGCCACGGCGACGATCGACATGAGCACGATGACCGCGCCCGGAAGCTCGGCGCCGCGCCAGAGGATTTGGAGGAACGTGGGGCCGGGCTCCGCGGCGGCGGCGGGCGTCGCCGCGGCGGTCGCCAACAGCACGACGCCGACCGATATGCACGAATGCCGGTGAAGCATGTCGCCGCCCGAATGCCGGCGGACCATCAACCGCCGATCTGGTCTTCCGTGACGTGCTTATACGTTCCGCCGCCGAGTTCCGCAATTCGGCGGAGGACTTGTTCACCCATCCCGCCGGTGTCGTACGCGAACAGGATGGTATGAATGCGCGTGCTCAGGCCCGCCGCGACGCGGCTGGCGAGGAAGTCGAGCACGGGCTGGTTCTGCTCGTCGAAGCCGCCGTCCGACAGGAGATAGAGCACGTCGGGCTGGAGTTCCAGACCGCGCTGAAGCGCCGCCAGTGGTTGGGTGCGACCGCTGGGAACGATTTGGCGGATGGCATCGAAGCTGCGGCGCTTATTGGTGACCGCCGCAGGGAGCAGGTCCGGCGAAAGCGCCTGCGGCAGCCCCTCGGAGAACCAGATGATGTTGAATCGCTGGTCCTCGCGGAGCGAGCCGATGGCACGGATGAGCTCGCGCTGCAGGAGGTGAAAAGTGTCCTGCATCGAGCCGGACCGATCCAGTACGTAGACAATCGACCGGGCCTGCTGCCCGCCGCCCACGCCCCACAGGCTGCCGGCGTCACCGCCGCCGGCGCGCCCTCGACTCGCGCCGGCGATCTGGCCGCCATGGGAGGCGCCCGCCCCGATGCCCATGCCGGATTCGCGTTCGCCGACCCCGGCGCCGATCAGGCCGCCACGTCCGGCACCAGCCGGCGCGCCCGGCAGTGCGTCATTCATCGCGAGCGAGTCCAGTCGCGCAGACGCGGCGGCGCCCGGCGATGCCGGTGGTGTTGGCGCGGCATCCGCGGCGGCCACGTGCAGCTCTCGAATGGTCCGGCTCGGAACGGCGGTCGGCGGTTCGGGGCTGCTGCGCGGCTCCGCGACGACGCCCACCTCGAATTCAACGACCGGAGGCGGTCGCGTCGGCGCAGTGCCGGAGCGAATGGCGAGTCCGACGCCGATCAGGACGACCGCGTGCAGACCGAGGCTCGCAGCGAGGCGTGAGAAAAGAGGTTGCCGGGGAAGCTCGCGCGAAGTGGCGGTTCCGCCGGCGAGCTGCGCGATGGCAATTGCGTCGGCGGCGGGCGGCGCTGAGGCAACGCGTCTTCGGAATGATCGAGTTCGCCTGGGGAGCATGACTCGGATGAAAAGTTCTGCACCGTCAACAGGTCGCATGCCCTCTGCGATCCGTCGCCTGATTCACCGTCTGTAGCCGGTTGCAGCGGCCGCGTTGGTCTCGGACGCACAACGGAGGTGAACCGGCCTCCGACTGGAATCACGCGACGACAGGTCAGAGCCCCTCGAAGTCAACGAAGCCGGCGGTCGTGGCCGCCTTGATGGTGCCGCCACCCCCGTTGAGGGTCGCCGTCACTCTGGACCGCGTTCGCGAGAGGCCGGTGACAGCGAATCCGGTCAGGTCGGCGCTGACCAGCCCGGCCGAACTCCGAAGGTCGAGGCCGGCCTTGACGTTGATGGGTACCTCCAGACGAATTGAGCCGTTGCTGGTAGACAGATCGACCATCGGAGTCTCCGCCGGCGGTGTCACGTGGGCTTCGATGGCGCCGTTGGTTGCGCGGGCGAGCAGGTTCCCGTTGACGCGGTCCGCGATGATCGCTCCGTTCGTGGTGGCCAGATCGCAGTCGCCGGCATTGCCATCCACGACGATCCCGCCATTGGTGGTGCGGACCTTTGCCGGACCGGTATTGCCGACCACGGTGATCGGGCCGTTGTCGGTGGCGAGGTCGAGGATCAGTCCGGTCGGCAGGGTGATGTTGAAGCTCACGCCGGTTCGACCGTTACCGCCGAACTCGAACGATCGGCTGGTGGTACCGTCGGGATTAGGGAGCGTCACCGCGATTTCGAGAATCTCGTCGTTGTCGCCCGAGCGCTTGATGTCCACGGCGATGTTTTCGAGCAGTTCGCTCGCGGCCGCCTGGCTGGACGAGTTGGCAAACTTGAAGACCCGAACGCGCGCGTCAGTGCGCGAAGAATCGACTCCGACACGGATCGAGCCGTTCCTCGTGACGACTTTCAAGGTGGTGACGCCGTCGACGGGAACGGACACGGTCGAGGTGTCGGTCGATGTCTCGGGGAAGCGGAACTGGAACGAGAACAGGTCGCCGTCAAAGCTGAACGTGCCGCTGAACGTGCCGTCGCAGCCGCTCCAGACGGACGCAGCCGCTGCAACGAGCATTGTTGCACATACCCGAGAACGAAGCATCGCGGATGTTCGGCGCGGCATGGGTTCATACCTCCCTGTCATGAAGCTCGCCTTCGAACGCACGTCACCTTGCGAGGACGCCCCGGTGCCGTTCGGGGCGTGGCGATCGTACCTGTGGCGACGGCGGGCAGGCAAGCGTCCGCTGTGGTAACCGTCGGCCGGGGGCGGTCGGCGCCGGTTTGCGACGCGCAAGTGCCGTTGCTACATTGACCTGTATGAGTCTGACAGCCTCGCAGATCCGCCGGCAATTCATTGATTTCTTTGTCGAGCGATGCGGCCACGTCTTTGTTCCGAGTTCACCGGTCGTGCCGCTCGACGACCCGACGCTGATGTTCGCCAACGCCGGCATGAATCAGTTCAAGCCGCTCTTCCTCGGGACGGCGGACCCGGGGACCGAGTTCGGCCGGCTCAGGCGGGCGGCCAATTCGCAGAAGTGCATCCGCGCTGGCGGCAAGCACAACGACCTCGACGATGTCGGCAAGGACACGTATCACCACACCTTCTTTGAGATGCTTGGCAACTGGTCGTTCGGCGACTACTTCAAGTCCGAAGCGATCGCGTGGGCCTGGGAACTGCTGACCGGCGTGTGGGGCATCGACCCGACCAGGCTGCACGCGACCTACTTCCAGGGCGATGCGGCCGAGCATCTCGAGGCGGATGAGGAGGCCCGCGACCTGTGGCGGCGCATTCTCCCGGCCGAGCGCGTGCATCCGGGCAACAAGAAGGACAACTTCTGGGAGATGGGCGACACTGGGCCGTGCGGTCCATGCAGTGAGATCCACATCGACCTGACGCCCGACAAGAGCGGCGCGTCGCTGGTGAACAAGGGCGACGCCCGGGTGATGGAAATCTGGAACCTGGTATTCATTCAGTTCAATCGCGGCGGAGACGGCAAGCTGACGCCGCTGCCGGCGCGGCATGTCGATACCGGAATGGGTTTCGAACGCGTCACAGCGGTCCTTCAAGGCAAGCGAAGCAATTACGACACGGACATCTTCATGCCGATCTTCGCCGCGATTCAGCGCGTGACCGGCGCCTGCGATTATCGCGGGACGCTGCCGAGCGCGGGCACGGCGACGCGCGATGAACTGGTCGATGTCGCGTACCGCGTGGTGGCGGACCATATCCGTTGCCTGACGTTCGCCATCACCGATGGCGCCGAGCCGTCGAACGACGGTCGCGGGTACGTCCTGCGGCGCATCCTGCGGCGGGCGTTTCGTTACGGCTGGCAGTACTTCGGCCTGCATCGACCGTTTCTCTACGAGCTCGTGCCGGCGGTGGTGGAGGTGATGAGCCCGGCCTTTCCGGAGCTGCGCGGCAACCCGCGGCACGTGGCCGACGTCATTCGCGACGAGGAAGAGAGTTTCGGGCGGACGCTCGAACGCGGCATTGCGCTGTTCGACGAAGCCGCGCAGCATGCCGTCACTCACCACAATCGGCGGATCAGGGGTGAGGATGCATTTCGATTGCACGATACGTTCGGGTTTCCGATCGACCTGACGCAGATCATGGCGGAGGAAACGGGCCTGACGGTCGACGTCGCCGAATACGAACGCCTGATGGAGGCAGCCCGCGAGCGGGCGCGCGGAGCGACCGCGGCGGACGCGGAGTTGTGGCCGAGCGGCCCGCTGCCGCCGTGGACGGCGACCGACGACAGCCTGAAATACGACACGTCTGCGTGCCAGGCGCAGGTGCGCGGTTGGTTGCAGGACGGTCGCCTCTCGCCAACGGGGCGGGTGCCCGATTCGTCGCGGATCGGGCTGTTTCTGGACCGCACGAGCTTCTACGCCGAGCAGGGCGGGCAGGTCGGCGATCGCGGAGAGATCGAGACGCCCGGCGGCCTGTTCGTGGTCGAGGATACGCAGCGGCGCGGTGATGCCGTCGTGCACCTCGGCCTGGTGATGCGCGGTCATATCGAGGTCGGGCAGCGGGCCGAATTGCGGGTCAGCGAGCTTCGGCGGCCAACCATGCAGAACCACACGGCCACGCATCTTCTGAACTGGGCCCTGCGCGAGGTGCTCGGGGATCACGTGCAGCAGAAGGGCTCGCTGGTCGATCCGGACAAGACGCGATTCGACTTCTCGCATTCCTCATCGCTGGATGGTGACGAGATTCGGCGGGTGGAGGCGCTCGTCAACGAGCAGATTCGCAGCGACCTGCCGGTGCATGCCCGCGAGGCGGAACAGAAGGCTGCATTGCAGATCAACGGTCTGCGGGCGGTGTTTGGCGAGAAGTACCCCGACCTGGTACGCGTCGTGTCGATCGGACCCGCGGTGGACGAATTGCTGCTGAAGCCGGATGACGCGAAGTGGCGGCGGTTCTCGATCGAGTTCTGCGGCGGCACGCACGTACGCACGAGCGGAGAGATTGGGCGGTTCTGCATCGTGGAGGAATCGGCCGTCGCCAAGGGTGTTCGGCGCCTGGTGGGCGTGGTCGATGAGGCGGCCGAGGAGGCGATGCGGGCGGCGGCGGAAATCGGCGAGCGACTGGACGCCGCGCGGAGGCTGGAGGGCGAGGCGCTGGTCGAATCGGCTTCGGCCATCCAGGCTGCGCTGGATGGGCGGCCGGTCCCGCTCGTTGAGAAGGACCGCTCGCGTGATCGCCTGGCCGAGTTGATGGAGAAGGTCCGCGCGTTTCAGCGGAAGCAGAGCCGGGATGGCACCGCCGATATCGTCGGGCGCGCGGCCGCCCTGCTGGCTTCGGCGCAGCGCATCGGTGGGGTGACGATCATGTGCGGGGATCTCGGCGACGCTACACCCGATCAGTTGCGCGCGGCCAGCGATTCGCTGCGCGACAAGGCCGGCTCGGCCGCGGTGGTTCTGGCCTCGCGACACGAAGGCAAGGTGGTTCTGATGACCGCCATGACGGCCGACGTCGTCAGCCGGGGAGTCAAGGCTGGTGACGTGATTCGAGAGATCGCGCCGAAAGTCGGCGGGCGAGGTGGCGGGAAGCCGGACTTGGCTCAGGGCGGCGGAACGGACGTGAACGGGATCGAGGCGGCTCTTCAACTCGCGGCCGATTGGCTGCGCGGCCGGCTCGGTCAGTAACGAGCGGGATCGCATGGCGGTCCCGGCGCACAGGAGGAAACCCAATGTCGAAGGCGCGCGAGATTTCATTGCTGGCGGTCGCGGTCTGGGTCGGCGGAGCGGTCGCGCTGGCGGGCTCGGATGACGACAAGTCCGTGGGAAAGCACAAGTGCCCGGCGCTGGCGGCCATGTGTCCGGTGGCGGATGAGCCGATCGATCCGGACGAGAGCATCGATGACCCCCACGGGAAGATCTATTTCTGCTGCGACAAGTGCATCACGAAGTACAAGGCCGATCCCTCGAAATACGCGGACAAGGTAGCGAACCAGCGGATTGCGCTGAATCCGAAGCGGGTGCAGGTACGTTGCCCCGTTTCCGGGAAGCCGGTCGATCGGTCGGTGTCGGTCGAGCATCACGGCGCGAATATCCATTTCTGCTGCAAGGCGTGCGTCTCGAAGTTCGAGGCCGATCCGCACAAGTACATGGGCGAACTCGCGAAATGGTTCACCCTCCAGACCAGGTGTCCGGTCAGCGGCCACGATATCGATCCGGCTGTGAGCGTGAAGACCAAATCCGGCGAGACGGTCTATTTCTGCTGCCAGAAGTGCGTGAAGCCGTTCGAAGCTGATCCGGAGAAGTACTGGGGCAAGATGCATGAGGCGGCGAAGGAAGGCCTGGAGAAGGGAGTCGACAAGGCCAAGGATCTGATGGGTGGTAAGAAGTAGCGGATTGCGCTGCTTCACTTTCCTGAGACGCACGGCGGCGCGGCGGCGCGATTGCTCCGATCGTGTCGCCGCAAGCTGCCCTCGTGCCGGTGAAAGCGTTCTGGACCATCGGTCGCGACGCTCGCATAATCGGCTTCATGGCAGCAGCCTCCGAACGTGCGGCGCGTTTCCGCGGGTTTTTTCCTCGACGTGCATTGATCGGCATGGTGCACCTCCCGCCGCTGCCGGGTCGGGCGGGGGATGCGGCCGCCATGCCGCACATCGTGGAGCGGGCCTGCGCGGAGGCGCGCCAACTCGCGTCCGCCGGGTTTGACGCCGTCATTGTCGAGAATTACGGAGACGCGCCCTTTTTTCCCGAGGGCGTGCCCGCCGAGACGGTGGCCGCCATGGCGGTGGTGGTCAGCCGTGTCCGCGACGCCGTGCCGGTGCGCGTGGGCGTCAATGTGCTGCGCAACGACGCCCTGGCGGGTCTGGCGATCGCGGCTGCGAGCGGCGCGGATTTCGTGCGGGTCAACGTCCTGTCGGGCGTGTATGCGACGGATCAGGGCGTGATTACGGGCCGCGCGGCCGAGGTGGTCCGTTATCGTGATCGGCTTTGTCCCAGCGTGCGGATCGCGGCGGACGTGCACGTCAAGCACGCGGTACCCATCAGCCATGACGACATCCGCGTTGCCGCGGCGGACACGGCGTACCGTGGCGGAGCTGACATCCTGATCGTCAGCGGGCCTGCGACCGGGCAGCCGGTCGAGCCGCGCGAGCTTCGGGAGACGCGAGAAGCGGTGCCGGATCGGCCGCTGTGGGTGGGCAGCGGCGTCACGCCGGACACGGCCGCAGAATTGCTATCTGTATGCGATGGTTTGATCGTGGGAACCTGCCTGAAGCGCGCCGGCCGGACGTCTGCGCCGCTGGACGCTGCCGCGGCCCGGGCATTCGTGCGGCGCGTTCGCGGGCGGGCATCAGGCAAGATGAAACCGTAGTAGCTCGCTCTCGTCCGCCACAGCGACACCCAGTCGCCGCGCATCGGGGATCGCAACGCCATCTCCTTCCTCCAGCGCGAGTTCGGCAAGGCGGATGCGCCCGCGAAGCACATGAAGCCATGCGCGCCTCGATATTGTCTTGGCTCGCAGAGTCGTCGGAATCAGCGGACGGCTGCTTGGGAGAGACTCGCGACCGCAGCGCCACGGCGGCCGAGATCTGGTCGCGGAGGTTGACTGCATTCCAATCGACGAGCCGTTGATCGACGGCGAACGTCATGAGGGGGGAACGATGAAACGGAACCGTAGAAGTGGGCAACAGCGCTGATCGGACTGCGCCCGGTCAGCGGAGGCCGCCCGGGTGCTTCTACTTGCCTGTTGTTCCTTCCGCCTGCTTTATTGCCGCGAACCGGCAATCGGGGCGACTGGATTCGAACCAGCGACCTTCTGCACCCCATGCAGACGCGCTAACCGGACTGCGCCACGCCCCGGGCGTTTCGTCAATTAGACGCCGCGCGGCGGTGGATGTCAACGCGGGCCAAGCGGCCGGTCTTGCTCGATTGCAGCCTGCGGGGGGTGTCGATACGGTCGTTTGCATGGATCGCTCGGCCCGAGTGTGGCGGAACTGGCTTGGACTGAACTCGTCGACCCTGGCGCTGCTGGGTGCCATCCTGCTGGTGACGGCCAGCACCGAGCTCTGGGCACCGCTGATCCCCCAGTACCTCAAGGCCCTGCGGAGCGGCGCTCTGGCGGGAGATGTCAGATTCCTGTTGCTGATCGGTGCGTACGGCTTCTACCGCGATGCGCTCGAAGCGGTCAATTACTACGCGGGTGGCGCGCTCGCCGGCCGATTCAATACGCGCCGCGCGTTGCTGGCGTTCAACGTTCTGCCGCTGCTGGGTCTGGCGATCCTGATCGGCTGGCCATCGCGGATCGCGGTGTTTGTCGCCATTCCTTTCATCTTCATCTGGGACAGCATCGCCGGACCGGCGACCGTCACGGTGGTGGGGGACTCGCTGCCGCCCGATCGCCGGACCATGGCCTTCTCCCTGCAGGCGATCTTTCGGCGGATCTCGCGCGTCCTGGCGTACCTGATCAGCGGGGCGCTGGTCTGGAAGCTCGGCCGCGTGGATGGTGTGCGCGCGGATGCCGTCGTGGCGGTCGTGCTGGTTCTTGGCGCGGCGCTGATCCAGTTTCGACTGATGAAGACCAGCACGCGCGACGACGCGATCCTGATCCACCAGCCGCGGAGGCTGCTCGCGATGTTCCCGCCAGACCTCCGGCGGTTGTTGTGGGCTGACATCGCCGCCCGCTGGGCCGAGGGGCTGGCCGGTCCATTCGTTATCCTGTTCTGCGTTCCGCTGATTTCGTCCGATTCCGATGTCGGCACCGCGGCATACCAGTCGATACTGCTGAGCGTTCAGGCCGTCACGAACGTGATCCTTTATCTCGTCGTAGGGCCGCTGGCGAGCCGAGCCGGTCTGGCAAAGAAACCCTATATCGGCCTGACCTTCTTTTTCTTTGCGTTGTTTCCGGTGAGCCTGGCCGTGCTGGGGCCGACGATGGGCTTCGCCGGGCTCGTGATAGCATTTGTCATTGGCGGGTGTCGGGAAATCGGTGAGCCGGCGCGCAAGGCGATGATCGCGGATCTGGTGCCGCGCGAAGCGAAGACCCAGGCCATTGGGCTGTACTGGTCGGCGCGGAGCGTCGCGGTGATGTGGGCGTCGCCGGTGGGGGCGCTGCTGTGGATCCTGGGCAGCCGGTTGGGGACTGGCTGGGGGCCGCAACTCGCCTTTTCGACGGCCGGCGCGATCGGTATGCTCGGCGCGGCCGTGTTCTTCATGCGGTTCGGGCGCCAGCCGATGTCAGCCGGCATGGCGTGAAGGGCGACCGGCGCGGACGTTCTCCTTCCCGGATTGCGGGCTCGTGGGTTTCATTCATTCGGAGGCGGTGCATGGCGAGAAAGTTCCCGATCACGACGCTTGTTGGGCTGCTTGCGTGCACGGGCACCGCGCTGGCCGACGACCTCTCGAAGTTCCCCTTGTCCGCCGGCGTCCCCGAGGACGTGTTCATTGCGGTCGCCAGCCGGCCGAATCCGAAGCGAGCGTTCCTCGACAAGTACTGGCAGGAGGTCTTTGCGGCCTTTCAGAAGTGCGGGGTGCTGGAGGATGTCTGGGGCCTGATCGAGTCCAGCGTTTCGCCCGCGGATCGTGAGCGCATCGAGGAGGCACTGGCGAAGATCCGACGGCTCGGCACCGGCGTCGAGTGGGGCGAGTTGTTCGGCGGCGAGTCGGTCTACATGGGCCGGCAGGCCCTGCCCACGTGGGAGAACTGCCTGCTGACGAGGAATACGGCGGCGTCGGCCGAGCGGAACTTCCGCGGCCTGGCCGCGATTCTGCGCGAGATTGCGCGCACCGTCGGCAGCCCGGCCGCCGTCGAGGAGTCGGAAATCGAAGGGGCGAAGGTGCTGCGCCTCGCGTTTGCACCGGACGTGCCGGTCGGCATCTCGATCGCCCGCAGGAAGGACGTCATCGTACTGGGCATCGGCGACGCGCTGTTGCGGGACAGCCTCGGGATGCTGGCAGGCCGTTCAGACAAGAGGCCGTTGACGTCGACGAAGCGATTCAAGGCCGCGCTGGCGATGTTGCCACCGCCGGAGGATCAGTTCGTCTTCTTTGATGCAAACCGCATGGTCGGCGACATGCGGACGACGTTCGGCGGTCTGCAGCAGATGGCGGCCGGCGCGCGAACCCGGCCGGCCGCGGGTGAGCAGCAGTCGGACGACCCAAGCACGGCAGTATTCGCCGTGATCGAGGCGGTGCTGAACGACGCGGCGATCATCGATTACTCGATGACGACCGCGCGCACCGAGGGGTTCCGCGTGATCGAGGATACGGTCACGGTGCTGTCGCCCGACGCCAAGAAGCGGGCGGGCTACGAGGTCTTCGTTCGGGCGCACCGTTTCGAGACGCTCGATCGACTGGTACCGAAGGAGGCGACGGCCTTCAGCGTGTCGGACGGGTTCAATTTCCTGGGCCTGTACGACTGGGGCATGCGGTTGATGCAGGATCGCGTTCCCGGTGGCCGCGAGATGCTGTCGCAATGGGAGGACTTCCAGGAGCAAAACGAATTCAATCTCCGTGACGATGTGCTCGCGCTGCTTTCCGGTCCGAGCATCGCGGTGACGTTCGGCGGCGGCGGGCAGGAGCAGTCGGTGACGCTGCTGAAGGTGCGCGATAGTCAGCGCGCGGAAAAGGTGATCGGCGACCTGATCCAGCGATTGAATGCCCTGCTGGGGCCGCAGCAGGGGCTGATGATCTCGAACGTGAACGTGCCCGGCGGCGGCAAGTTCAACAGTGTCGGCCACCCGATGCTGATGATGATGCAGATGAAACCGATCATCTGGGGAACCGCCAACGATCATCTGATCTTCGGCTCGGACGCGCAGTCGATTGCTCGATGCCTGAAGACCATGGCGGGCAAGCACCCGGGCATCGGCGAGAATCCGAGGTTCGCCGCCGAAGGCGTGATTCCGAAGGGACCGTTCGCATCGGCCAGTTTCAACGACACGTCACGAACGGCCGAGGATCTGGGCGCGATGCTGGCGGGGTTTTCGATGGCCTCCGGCATGGTCGGCGCGTTTGCACAAGTGCCGGACGAGCAGGGTGGACAACTCCTGAAGGCGATTCCGTCCATTACCGGTAAGCTGGCGCGCGTTGCCGCGCGTCTGAACTTCTTCCAGTCGGACTCATCCGTTACGACATTCGACGGCAAGGCGTGGCGAACGACGTCCTACACGAACTACAAGGACCCCAAGTCGCTGACATCGACGACGGATAACGAGCCGGCCGGCGACGAGGACGAAGAAGGCGATGAGTAGCGCCGGCGCGGGCCGGCGGCATGGCGACGCCCGCCGAGTCGCGGCAAGACCGGACTCAACGGGCGCCTGCCGTGAAGGACTGATGCACTCCTCCCGCTATGGGAAGATGCCGCGCTCCTTATAGACCAGTTCAAGTTGCGTCAGGGCGACGACGTAAGCCGCCGTTCGCCAATCAATCCGGTAGCGCTGCACGGTCGAGCGGACCTGTTCGTAGGCCGTGCTCATCTTCCGCCTGAGCTTGGCGTCGACTTCGTCGAGCTCCCAGAACTCGCTGCGCTTGTTCTGGAGCCACTCGAAGTAGCTGACGACCACGCCGCCGGCGTTGCAAAGAATGTCCGGGAGGACCTGGATGCCGCGCTGCTCGAGGATCGCGTCGCCGTCCGCGTCGGTCGGGCCGTTGGCGCCCTCGGCCACCAGTCGGACCTGCAGCAGCGGCGCGGTCTCCAGCGTGATCTGGCTCTCCATGGCGGCCGGGATGAAGATGTCCGCCGGCGTGGCAAAGAACTGATCGGCGTCGATCGGCCGGGCGCGCGTGTAGCCCGAGACGCCTCCGCGCCGCCGCACATAGGCGGCCAGGTCTTCGGCGTCGATGCCGTCCGGGTTGGCGATGGAGCCGGTGACATCTTGCACAGCCCGCAGCTTGGCGCCGTGTCGCGCGAGCAGGCGGGCGGCCCACGATCCGACGTTTCCGAACCCTTGCACCGTGAAGGTGCAGTTCACGAGGTCCAGTCGGTTGTCGCGCGCCCAGTGTTCGATGAGGAACACGACGCCCTGACCGGTGGCTTTCTCACGACCGAGGCTGCCGCCGGACTCGATCGGCTTGCCGGTCACGACGTGTGTGCAGCGCTGTCGCTCCTGCGGCGGCTTGAACGACAGGTAGGTGTCGAGGATCCAGGCCATGATCTGCGCGTTCGTGTTCACGTCGGGCGCGGGGATGTCATATTCGGGTCCGATGTTATCACCGAGCGCGAACGTGAATCGCCGCGTGATGCGCTCGAGCTCACTGTGCGAATAGCGCGACGGGTCCATCTGAATGCCGCCCTTCGCTCCGCCGAAGGGGATGCGGGCGACGGCGGTCTTCCACGTCATCCAGGCCGCCAGCGCGCGAACCTCGTCCAGATCGACCGAGGGGTGGAACCGCAGGCCGCCCTTGAACGGGCCGAGGGCGTTGTTGTGCTGCACGCGATAGCCGGTGAACATCTCGATCCGCCCGTCGTCCATCCGCACCGGGAAGTGGATCGTCAGTTCATTCATGGTGTGCGACAGGATCTTGCGGACCGAGCGGTCCAGGTTGAGCAGGTCCGCGGCCCGGTCAAATTGGCGAATGACGTTGGCGAACAGGCCGGTTCGCGCCGGCTTCTCGAGCGGTCGCTCCGGCGGCCAGAGGCGGTTCGACTCGATGCGAAGGGCGGCCTCGCTGAACTGGGCCGACGACGGCGGCGTCGAGGTGGCATCGTGCTGCTGCATGGGACGGTCTCCTTGCCTCACGGGAGCCAGTGATCAGTCAAATTCCTCGCACTGCCAGACGCCGCCGGCGGGCTTCGGAAATACGCAAGTCGCAAACTTGGAGCACACCCGGCAGAGCCCGGCGGCGGGGTTCACCGAATGGACCGATGCGACAACCTGTCGGAGTGGCAGCGGCTGCGGCGCGGTCGGACGGGTGGCTCCGTCAAACTCGTCGCAGAACACAATCGGTCGGTCGGCCGGTCGCGGGAAGCGGCATTCTGACGCACGATTGCAGGTCGAGCACAGGCCAGCCTGCGCGGGCTCGACCTCCATCTGCACCGGACGGACCATCGGGTCCAGCGTTGCAGCATCCGTCAGCCAGGGTGGCGAGACTTTCAGGGTAGCAGCCATGACACCTACTCCTTTTTTGACGAAGCTGGAATAGTCGGCTTCGCCGCCTGACAGTGGATGCACGCGTTGTACCGAAGGGGGGCGGGCTGCATGCGAGGCGGGGCAATTCTCATAACAATCGTTCATGAAACACGTTATGAGTTCCTGTCAAACACGGAGCGGGGTGGCGCACGCGCTCTACGCGGAGGAGAAACGTATCGGCTGGGGAGAAAATACTCAGTTCGGGCGTCAGGAGTTGGGCGCATCCGGCTCCGGGGAGTGGGCCAGCTTCTCCCGAAGAGTCTTGCGGTCGATTCCGAGTATCCTGGCCGCCTGAGTCTTGTTCCCGCCGACACTGCCGAGCACGGCACGGATGTACTCGCGTTCGACTTCAGCGAGTGTGCGGTCCAGGCCCTCCCCGCGAAAAGCCGAGAACCGCATGAGCGGCGGAAGGTCCGGGGCCTCGATGCGGGGCCCGTCGCTCATCACCACCAGCCGGTGAATCACGTTCTCGAGCTCGCGCACGTTGCCGGGCCAGTGGTAGTTCCGCAGCACGCGAATGGCGTCCTCGGAAAACTCGGGCTCGGGCCTCTCGGCTTCCGCGGCGAACCGCCTGGCGAAGTGGTTGATCAGGACCACGATGTCGTCATCGCGCTGACGGAGCGGCGGCACGTCGATGGTGATCACATTGAGGCGGTAGAAAAGATCCTCGCGAAAGCGGCCCTGGTGGACCAGGACGGGCAGGTCCTTATTGGTGGCGGCGATGATTCGCACATCGACGCGCTGGGGCCGCTGCGCGCCGAGCATCGAAACTTCGCCGTCCTGCAGGACTCTCAGCAACTTGACCTGTACGGCCGGGCTGACTTCGCTGATCTCATCGAGAAAAAGCGTTCCGCCCTCGGCGGTCATGAAGAAGCCGGCGCGTGACACGTTCGCGCCAGTGAAGGCGCCTTTGACGTAGCCGAAGAGCTCGCTCTCGATCAGCGTCTCTGGAACGGCGGCGCAGTTGATCGGCACGAACGGCGCGGCGCCGCGCGGGCCGTTGTAGTGAATCGCGCGGGCCACGAGCTCTTTCCCGGTTCCGCTCTCCCCCGTGATCAGCACGGTGGCGGAGCTCTGAGCGGCCTTCTCGATGTCGCGGAGGACTCGCTGCAGCGGGGCCGAGCGGCCCACGATGCCGAATCGGTCGGCGCGCGGATCGGGCGGTTGCTCAATGGATCGGCGTTCGGCCAGGCGAGCCAGGCTGCGTGCGACGGCGGCCAGCAACTCCTCGTTGGTAAAGGGCTTGGGAACGTATTCGCTGGCGCCGCCCTTGACCGCGCTGACGGCGCCGTCGATCGAGGCATAACCGGTGACGGCGATGACCTCGGTGTCACGGTAGTTCTCGCGAACGTGCCGGATGACATCCATGCCGCCGACTTTGGGCATCTTCATGTCGGTGATGACCAGATCGATCGGCATGGCTTCCAGCACGCGGATGGCTTCGGCCGCACTGCCGGCGGGAACAACACGATGTCCGGCTGACGACAGGATTCGCTCGATCACCTCGAGCGTTTCCGGCGAGTCGTCGACAGCGAGGATGGTTGCGTTCGGCGCGGTCACGAGGATCGACCTCCGGGTTCGCCGCGGGGGCTGAGCGGCAGGCGGATTTCGAAACGCGTGCCAACGCCCGCGCGACTCGACACCGAAATCGTGCCGCCGTGCGAGGTAACGATCCCGTGAACTACCGAGAGACCGAGCCCCGTGCCCTCCCCGACGTCCTTTGTCGTGAAGAAGGGGTTGAAGATCTGGCTGAGCACTTCGGGCGGCATTCCGATGCCAGTGTCCTCGACCGCAAGACACGCGCCGAGCGGATCGGGGGCCGACTCGATGATCAGCCTGCCACCGTTCGGCATGGCCTGAATGGCATTGACCACGAGGTTCACGAGCACCTGGTGAATCTGGGAGGCGTCGACGTGAACGGCGGGCAGGTCGGACGCCAGTCGTCGCTCGACGACGATGCCATGTTTCGCACAGCGCGACTCGAGGAAGTACAGCCCGTTCTCCACAATCTCATTCAGATCGCCGGCCGACTTCTTCGGCTGCGACTGGCGCGCGAAGACCATGAGCTTTCGGATCACCTCGCGCCCATGCAGGGCGGCCGCGATGATCTTGTCCAAATCGCGCGCGGTCGACTCGGGCAGATCGCCCGCCTGTCGGGCCAGTTGCCCGAACCCCAGGATGTTACCAAGCGGTTCGTTCAGTTCGTGGGCGACGCCCGCGGCGAGCTGGCCGATGGTGGCGAGTCGGTCGGCGTGACGCAGTTGCTCCTGAAGGCGACGGCGTTCGGATTCTTCCTCGTATCGCTCGACAAGCCAGGCGATCTCGCGGGCGACCGTGTCGATCAGGGCGCGCTCTTCCGGCAGGAACGCACCTTCGACGAATTCGTCCCGCTCGGCCACGTAGCCGACGACCACCTCGCCGCGCGGGCGGCCGCGAACCACCAGCGGCGTGCTCTGAATGTGGTGCATGGTTTCGAGGGTTCCAGCCTCGAAGACGCGGCTGTCAAGCACGATCCGGGCCCGAGCAATCCGCGGAAACTGCCAGGCGGGCGGCAGGAGCGACACGATCCGCTGCAACTGGTCGTCCAGCGAGGCGGTCAGGTGGTCGGTGATGCGGGCTACGCCGTAGAGGCAGGTCAGTTCCTTGATGCGTTCCCGCAAGGCGGCCTGGGCGCGACGATTGGCGATGGCCAATCCCAGCGCCAGTGCGACGCCGCTCAGCTCGGTCATCGTGGTCTCGTGGAATGCCGACGAGCGTTTCGCCCGCAGAATCAGCGTACCGGGGTTCGCGTCATTGACGAAGAGCGGCAATACCGCCATCGAACGGAACGCGCTGTCAGCGACCTGTGTGATATGCCGGCCTTCGGGGGTCCATACCTCCAGCAATGCGCTGGTTGCATCAGCGGACCCGCCAAGACCTGCCGAGACATCCCGGACGGCCCCAATGACTTGCTCAAGCGGCACATCGGCGTTCGAGCACGAGCGAGGTTCGACCTCCAGACGTCCGTCGCGCGGCGAGGAACGCGACGACGTCCACTGGTAACTGAAGGGTCCATCCGTCAGGCGAATCTCCAGGCTATCGCACTCGGCGTAACGCAGCAGCAGCCGCGAGGTGGCTCGGAGGAAGTCGATGCGCGTCAGCCCCCGATTTCCCAGACGCAGGAGTCGATGGGTCAGGAGGAAGAACCGCCGTGAGCGTTGAGGCGCATCCGAGTTCACGTGAAGTCCGTCCGCCGGTGCCGGGGTCATGTTCCCGCAACCTCATCCGACGGTCGAGCACTTCCGCTGCCGTCAGGCACTACAACGGGAAGGGCTGGCAATTCGTGTGCCGCGCTGCCGGATCAGGGGGACGACCTCGCGATTCGGGCGGGGCCGTTATGCCCCAATAACAATGAGCTACGCCCTGCGTGATTTGGGATCGGGGGCAGATTCTGGTAGATTGGAGCCATTGGTTCAGTTCACCTGCACACGCTGGAGAGACTCGGGATGAGCTTGCGATCGATCAGCCGGGTGAGCCTCACAGTCGCGGCTTTCGGATGGTTTGGAGGAGCGTTGGCGGCCGCCGGTCCGGCAGATGGCGCGGCCGGAACCCGCGTCGTTCGCGTGTTCGCATCGCCCCAGTCGCGGGCTGTTGTTTCCGGCCTTCAGGTGCAGCGGCGAATCGACTACGGCGCGTTCGAGTGGGTCGAACTGTCCTCGACGGAGTTCGCGAAGCTGCAAGCCAGCGGCGTGAGGTTCGAGGAGCAGGTCGAGCCGTTCACGCTGACGCTCGGCGAGTTGCGGTTCGATCCTGCTCAATTGCGCCCGGTCGTGGGCGGCGGTTGGGACCAGTCCTTGGGAGCCGGCGAGGACTTCCGGCTCGTGCAGTTCCACGGTCCGACGCGCCCGGAATGGCTCGGCGAGCTGGAATCTCGCGGGCTGCGGGTTGTGCAGTACATCCACCCGCATACGTACGTTGTATGGGCTTCGGCACGTCAGTTGCAGGGCCTGACCGCCGTTGCTGACGCCGCCCAGCCGCGAGTCGCGGGCGATGCGGAGCCGGCGCCAATGGCCGAGGTGCGCTGGACCGGCGAGTTTCTGCCGGCGTATCGCGTATTGCCGCGCTGGCGGAACCTGGGCGCGGACGCCATCGACACCCACATCTTGATCTACCGCGGCGCAGCCGTGGCCTCGGTCATGCAGCAACTGCAAGGTCTCGGCGCCAAGCTCGACAGCGTATCCGACACCGACCCGGCGTTCCGCATCGTGCAGGTTCGGCTGGGCGGTGACCAGTTCCGCAAGGCGGCCGGCATCCCCGGCGTGTACTCGATTCAGCCCGTGGCGACCGACGGTGGCGATCGCGGCGAAATGAGTAATCAGGTCAATGTCAACAACGTCAATGGCAGCAATCAGGCGTTTCCCGGCTATCTGGCCTGGCTCTCCAGCGCCGGTGTCAACGGCAACGGCGTCATCATCGCGAATGTCGATAGCGGTATTCAGGACACCCACCCGAATCTCGTGAACCGGATGCGACCATGCACCGGGTCGTCGTGTGGCGGGGCGACGAGCAGTTCGCACGGGACGCATACGGCCGGCATCATGGCCGCCGACGGCACGTCGGGCGTGCTGGACGGTTTCGGATTTCAGCGTGGATTGGGCGTTGCGCCCGGCGCGGGGATCGTGGAGCAACTGTACAGCCCCACCTATACGCAGTCGGGCGGCATGCTTTTGCTGATGACGCACTCGTATAACAGCGGAGCGTCGGTGTCGGGCAACAGTTGGGGCCCGTCCGGCACGCCGCGCGGCTACGACGCGAATACGCGGCAGGTCGACGTCGGCGTTCGGGACGCCGACCCGAACGCCTCCGGCAATCAGCCGCTCAGCTTCGTCTTGTCATTCATGAACGGGAACGGCGGGACCAGCACGCAGGGCACGCCGGACGAGGGCAAGAACCTGCTGTCGGTCGGATCGACCAAGATGCAGACCAGCGGCGGGACGCAGATTCTGGCGATTAACGACCTGTCATCCAACAGCGGACACGGACCGGCGCTCGACGGCCGGAAAATCCCCCTGATGGTCGCGCCGGGATGCTACGTCGACTCGACGCTGCCCACGAACTCGTACGGTCTGAACTGCGGGACGAGCATGGCCTCCCCACACGTGAGCGGCGGCGTGGCGCTCTTCATCCAGCGATATCGCAACCTGCCGGACTACTCGACGGACCCCAGCCCGGCGCTGGTCAAGGCTGCGTTTCTCGCCGTCTGCCGCAACCTGGCGGGATTTCTGGATGCCAATGGCGGCACGCTCGGCAACCCGTTTGACAGCAAACAGGGCTGGGGCCGGTTCGACCTGCAGGCGATCGTCACTCCGAGCACGTCGGTGCGTTACTTCGATAATCCGCAGCTCTTCACCGCCACGGGGCAGGAGTGGTCGCGAACGGTTTCGGCTCAGGATCCTTCGAAGCCTTTGCGCATCATGCTGGTGTGGACGGATGCCCCCGGTCATGGACTGGGTGGCTCGACGCCGGCCTGGAACAATAACCTCGACCTGGTGGTGGAGTCCGGGGCGAACACGTATCGAGGAAACGTGTTCGCAGGGGCTGGCGGCTGGTCCGTCACTGGCGGCACCGCCGACGACCGCAACAACACCGAGGGCGTCTTCATCGGCCCGACGGCGCCGAGTTCCTACACCATCCGCGTCATCGCGGCGAATATCAATTCCGACGGGGTTCCCGGCAACGCGTCGCCGACGGATCAGGATTTCGCGTTGGCTTGCTACAACTGCGCCGAAGAGCCGGGGTTCACCCTGGCGGTCACGCCGGCGTCGACTGAAGTATGCGCCCCGGCGGACGCGAACTACACGGTGCAGGTGAACCAGATCCTCGGCTTTGCTGACCCGGTCGTGCTCAGCATCTCCGGGAACCCGGCCGGTACGACTGCGATGTTCTCACCGAACCCCGTCACGCCACCGGGATCGGCCACGCTGACCATTTCGAATACATCGGGCGCGTCCGATGGCGAGTATGGAATGGTGGTGACCGGTACCTCCGGCGCGATCGTTCGCAACAGCTCCGCGAATCTGAAGCTCTTTACGAGCGCGCCGGCCATCCCATCGCTGTCGGCTCCTGCGGATGGCGCGACGGGTGTCAGCCTCCAACCGAACCTGACCTGGTCAACGGCGGCTCAGGCCCAGACGTACGACGTGCAGATTGCTCTGGATTCCGGTTTCGGGTCGGTGGTGTCCACTGGTTCGGGGCTGACCTCGGCGAACTTCACGCCGGCCGCCGCGCTCAGCTCCGGCACGCTGCACTATTGGCGCGTGCGGGCCGCGAACGCGTGCGGCCAGAGCGCCTGGTCCTCGCCGCGATCGTTCACGACGCGTGTGACGCCTGCGATTCTGCTGGTCGACGACGACGACAACGGACCTGACGTGCGGTCTTACTACACCAGCGCGCTCATGGCGATCGGACGTGATTACGACCTGTGGGATACGAACAACACCGACAACGAGCCGTCGGCGGCGTATCTGTCGGCTTACAGCACCGTCATCTGGTTTACCGGCGATGAGTTCGGCGGCACGGCCGGGCCCGGCACGGCCGGTTCGACCGCGCTTGCGAACTACCTCGACAGCGGCAAGTGCCTGTTCATGAGCAGCCAGGATTATCTTTACGACCGCGGCCTGACTGCATTCGCATCCGGTTACCTGGGGGTCGGCAGCTACACGAACGACACGCGGCAGACGAGTGTGACGGGCAGCGCGCCGTTGTTCGGCGGCATGGGGCCGTACGTCCTGTCGTATCCGTTCACGAACTGGTCGGATTCGCTGGTGGCCGGTTCGGGAGCGGGTGTCGCCTTTACCGGAAACCTGGCGACCGCCGCGATCTACAAGGACGCCGGCGTCTATCGCTCGCAGTTCTGGGCGTTTCCGTTGGAGGCGATTTCGGATGCCGCGACGCGCGCCGCGCTCATGAACATGATCGTCAACTGGTGTGCGGAGCTGCAATGCCAGACCGCCCGCGGCGACATGACCGGCTCGGCCGGCGTTAACGGCGACGACATTCAGCAGTTCGCGAGGTGCATGATCGGCGGCAGCGTGACTGCGCCAGGCTGCCGGTGCGCGGACATGGATGCCAATAACGCCCTGAACACCAACGACGTGACGCTGTTCGTCAATTGTGTTCTTGGGGGACCGTGTCCGTAGGCTGGGTGACGGCCTGAAAGAGGATCGCGGCCCACTCGGGTTGCTCGCGCTCCGACCGGGCGAGTGCGTCGCGTTCGACGGGGTCGGCGTGCAACCACGCCACGAGGCCGAGCGGCGATAGCGTCCGCGGCGCGCCGGAGGCTCCCAGCAGGCGCCAGATTTCACGTTCGCACCGCGACGCCCCGAGCGCCGGTTTTCCCATTTCCGTCCATGTTGTCGCCAGTATCAGCGGCCAGCGCATCGGCTGGTCGATGCGATCTGTGGCGGACTTCAGGCATGCGAAGGCGAGCAGCGCGGCGGACGGAAGATCAGGCTCGATGTGATGCGCCATGCCAAAGTAGCGGGCCGACGCTGCCCGATCTCGTTCCCGGCACGTGACGCTCCCGAGCAGGTACCAGGCCGATGCCGAACGTGGTACGCGCCGGGTGGCGGCTTCAAGCATGGGGCGTGACGGCACGTCAGCCGGAGCCAGCCACAACCTCAGCCCGGCGTCCCAGCGCGCGCGGGCCGATTGGCGCCTTCGCCACTCGGAGAGCGCAAGGGCGACGATCGCGCCGATCCCCGCAAGAATCCAGACTCGCGTCATCCGGCCACGCCTCCTCCGTTTCGCACAAACGTCGATCTAGCCGTGCCGGTCCGTGTGGTCAACGTTCGGCCGCTTGACGCCGCGGCTGCGGCGGGCAGAATCGTGCACGTGGAAGCCGATTGATAACCCCCAGGGGAGTCTTGCGATGAAGGTGTCGTGCTGGAGAAGAGGTTCGCTCGTCGGAGCCATGATGGCCGCCGGCATCGCGGCCGGGGCCTGGGCGACCGCATCCGCCCCGGTCAAGACGGCCCCGCCGTTCGAGCCGCTGCTCTCGGTGCATGATCTGATGGAAGGCCAGCAGGCGGTCATGAAAAGTCTCAAGGCCGGCGTTCTCGACAAGCGCTGGAAGGACGCGCGAATCCACGCCGGATTGCTGGCCGAACTCGGAAACGTGAATCGGCAACATGCCGAGGACGAGAAGTACGGCGAACTGGCCGGCAACATGTCCGAGGCGGCGAAGGCGCTGGCGGAGGAGCTGAAGAAGCCGGATGCGAAGACCGCGGCCGCCGGATTGTCGAAACTGGGGGCAACCTGCAAAGCCTGCCACGATATCTACCAGAAGTAGCCCTTTCAGTTTCGCGGGACTCCGGTGAGCGATCTCGACGCGCCGTGGTCGCGACCGGGCCTCAGGAACGCGCTCGGGGCGTCCACTCTGCGATCTTCTCGTATACGCGAATCTCCGCCTCCGGGTGAAACTCGACCGGCGGGCTCGTGTAGAGCAGCCTGAACGACGGCGAGCCGTCCATGTCGCTGCGCACGATCCCGTTCCACGGCTGCTCGGCGTAGAAGTAGTCCCAGACGACCAGGGTACCGGGTTCCGCCCGACCAATGGCGTCGCGCAACCGGCGTGGTGCCGCCGGAAAAGTTTCGCCGCGCGCCGCCGCGATGCAGAGGTCGGCGTAGATCATCGGACGATCTGCAAGGCCCTGCCTTCGCAGCCAATCCAGCGTCGCCGCGGCGACGCGCTCCTGCGGAAGCGGGCGGACCGGCTCCACGATGTAGCCCCAGACGGCGAGCTGCACTCCGGCGAGTGCGGCGAGCAGGATCGTGCTGACCGCGAGGGAACCAGCGCGGCGAGCGGGCAGCGTTGCGCGCTGCATCCAGCCGATCACCCCCAGGAGCAGAGCGATCGGAGCGAACACGCGAATGAACCACTGGATGAAATGCGAGTAGGGCACATAGAACGGCACGAGCGCGGTGCGCATCTGGATCTCGGTCGCCACCAGCATGAGCGCCGCCAGCGCGGCGACCCCGAGGCACACGAGGCGACGCAGCTGCGAACCGGACGCGAGCAGGGCATTGATTGACTCAGTGGCAGAAATCGCGATGAATGGCGCGATCGGCACCAGGTAGCGCGGCAGGCCGCCGCCGCCGAACAGGCCGAATCGCCAGATGATCGTATGAACGACGAAGTAGCTCAGCATGGGGCCCGCAATGAGAAGGGCCGCGGTTTGACGGGGATCGCGGCGCAGCATCAGGACCAGCGCGCCACAGAACGCCAGGGCAGCCAGCCCGGGTCCCCACGCTTCGAACGACCGGCACCACATCGAGAGCCAGCCACCGCTGCCGTAATAGTCGGTCGGCCGCAGATTGGTCCAGCGCTGCCAGACGCTTTCCGACGTCCCGAGTGAGATCAGCAGATGTTGAGCGAGCCAGGCCCACCCTATGGGCCAGAGTCGCCAGACTGATGCGCGTTGTCGCCATGCCGCCCAAGCCCAGATGGGCACGAACAGCACCGCCTCCAGGCGCGTCACGAGCGCGATCGCCAGGACGAACGCCGACCACGACCAGCGGTTCCGCTGCGCTAGATCGACCGCTACTGCGAGGATGAGCGCCAGCACCGTTTCTGTCAGTGTGCAGTACGACAGCACAAAGAAAAGTGGCTGGAGGAATAACAGCGCGACACACAACCAGGGACGCGCCACACTCGCACGGCGGGCGATTCGAAACGTGAACCATGCGGTCGTCGCGCAGAGGATTGCAGTGAAGCAGCGCGCCCAGAACCACCCCAGCGCGGCCGGAATGGCGTAGACGAGCGTAAAGCCAGGCCGTCCCCACTCATGGACGAGGTACGCCGGGTGCGTCCAGGCCCATTCCGCGAATTTGAGGTGCGCCAGGTCGTCCAACTGGTACGCGCCCGTGGACAGCCACGCGAACACGATCGACGCGCTCATCGCGATCGCGACGAGGCATCGGGCCAGCAGGGCGTCACGGTGTCGGGTGACGGCGGCCTCGGTGTTGTCGGTAGAAGGGGTCGCCATTTGCCGACCGATTCTATCGGGCCCGGCCGGAAGGCAACGGCCAGTCGCCGACCTTCTCGTAGAGACGGAGCCGAAAGCCTCGCTCAGCCTCGGCGCCGCGAAGGAATCGAAGCGAGAGGCTGGCCTCGGCGTCGGCCAGCGGCAGGTCCTGGTGCGGCGCGGGTGCGAACTGCGAGTCCCACGCGAGGATGGCGCCGATGGGCGCATGGTGAAGACGGCCGTTCAGACCGGGCCGGTTCGGCGGCTGGGCCAGACCCGTGAGGTACTCGACGTACGCGTGGGCCGATACGATCGGCCGGTCGCCCAAACCGGCGCTTCGCAGCCAGTCCATTTCCTGCGCGATGGCTCGCTCGGCCGGACCCAGGGCGAGCGGCCGCGCCAACACGGCCATCGTTGCGGACGTCAATCCGATCAGCGCCGCTCGTAACAGCGACGTTCCTGAAATGAAGGCGGACCGGGGCGACCGTCGCCGATGAAGCGGCGCGGCGGCCACGACGCAGATGAGCAGGAGCGCGCCACAGGCGGCACGCACGGCGGTGGCGGCTTGGGCGACTTGCGGCAGGTCGCGCGGTGTCTCGGGACGGCGAACCTGAACTTCCACTGACAACCAGAGGATGGCAATAGCAACGGCGAGCCACGCCACGGCGCGGCGGCGCCGACCCGACTCAGCATCGCCAAGATGGTGCCAGCAAGCCGTGGCTGCGATGGCGACGCATGGGGCTATCGGCACCAGAAACCGCGCGTATCCGCCGGAGTCGAACGCGCCCAACGCTCGGATCGCCGTCTGGACGCCGAGGTGGACGACCACGATGGTGGCAGCCATGCGCCCCGGCCACGCGGCACGCATCAACGCGATCGAGCCGGCCAGGCCCATGGCCGCCAGCGCCGGGCCACACGCCTGCACCGTGCGGGCGAGCATCGTCAGCCAGCCGCCACTGCCGTACCAGGTGGTTGGCTGAGGAGATAACCAGCGGACGGCCGCCACCGGCATTCCGGCGATCAAGGCTGCCGTGCTGAAGGCGACCACCGCCCACGGAAGCGGCCACAGTCGCCACCACGGCACCCGCTGTTGCCACGCGAAGAACGCCCAGACCGGGAGGAAAGCGATCGATTCGTATCGCGTGACGAATGCAACCGAAATCACGGCTGCGGAACAGGTCCATTGCGATCGGGCAGCGAGGAGCAGTGCCGCCGTCAGGTAGAAGGCCAGCGCGGTCTCGGTCAGGGTGGTTAGCGTCAGCTCGAAGAAGAGCGGCTGGGCGTAGGTCAGCGCCGGGACGAGCCAGGCGGACTTGACGCCGGAGCGTTGCGCGAGCCGGAATGCCATCCAAGCCGTCAAGGCCGAAATCGCGGCGGACCAGGCCCGGGCCGCCGGCCAGCCGATGGCGGCGGGAATCGCATACAGCGTGGTGAATCCGGGGCGACCCCAGTCGTCGACCAGCCAGGCCGGATAGGTCCAGGACCATTTTGCCATGAGGAAGTGGGCCAGATCGTCGACGTGATGCATGCCTTCCGAACAGAGCCCGAGTGCGAGCGAGGCGGTCAGGCCGAGTAGCACGACCGCCACGGCGATCCGAACCTCGGTGTTCCGCTCCGCGGTAATCACAAATCGCGAGTTTCGCGGATCGGCAAGGCTATTCCAAGGCGCCGGCAGGCATCGGTCTCTGTTCAATTCGAAACACGCTGTCTATCCTGCGAAGCGTGCAGGGCGTCGTGGTCGGGATCGACATCGGGGGAACGTTTACGGACCTTTGCGCCATTGAGGGCGAGCGCGTTCGACGTGCCAAGGTGCCGACAACACCGGATGATGTCATCCGCGGGGTGATGCAGGGACTCGAGCTGCTCGGCGCGGAGGCCGGGTTCACCCTGGTCGCTGGATCCACGGTTGCCACCAATACCCTCTTGGAGCGAACGGGCGCTCGCGTCGGATTCATCGCGACCGAGGGGTTTTCGGATTTACTTCAGATTGGACGGCAGAACCGACCCGATCTTTATGCTCTGCACGTTCGCCGACCGGCCGCGCTAGTCGGTGCTGCCGACTGTTTCTCGGTTCGGGAGCGGCTGGATGCGGACGGTCATGTGCTGGTGCCGCTGGATGATGCCGCAGTCGCCACCGCGCTCGAGGACATCCGGACGCGAGGCATCGAGTCGGTCGCCATCTGCCTGTTGTTCAGCTACCTCAACCCGACGCACGAGCAACGTATCGCCGAGCTGGCGGCCGAGCTCGGTCTTGCGTCGTGCTGTTCGAGCACCTTACTGCCTGAGTTCCGGGAATTCGAGCGGGCCTCGACGACGGTCGTCAACGCCTACGTCGCGCCGCGAACAAGCGATTACCTGCGCTCACTCGACCGTGCGTCACGGCAGGCCGGGGCGCGCGATATCCGCGTCATGCTGTCGAATGGCGGCCAGACATCGCCACTGGACGCGGCCCGGGAGCCGGTTCGGACCATCCTGGCCGGCCCGGCGGGCGGGGCGATCGCCGCGGCGCGGGCCGCAGGGCTCCTCGGAATGCGGCGGGTGCTGACTTACGACATGGGCGGAACGAGCACCGACGTGGCCCAATGCGACGGCGAAGTGGCGGTCACCAGCGAGGCTGTTCTCGCGGGCTGGCCGATCCGCGTACCGCAGCTTGCCATCCATACCGTCGGTCAAGGAGGCGGGTCGATCGCGGCGCTCGACTCCGGTGGGATGCTGTCGGTCGGGCCGCGTTCGGCGGGAGCGGTGCCGGGACCGGCCTGTTACGGCGTCGGTACCGAGGCCACGGTGACCGATGCGAACGTCGTGCTCGGTCGGATTGTTCCCGAGCGGTTTCTGGGCGGGCGTCTCCCCTTGTCGCCGCAGCGCTCGTCGGAGGCCGTCGGGCGCATCGCCAGGAGCATGGGTTGCTCGCTGGAACTGGCGGCCGACGCGATTGTGACGGTCGCCAACGCCGGCATGGAGCACGCACTGCGCGTGGTTAGCGCCCATCGGGGTGTCGATCCGGCCGACTACTGGCTGGTGTCGTTCGGTGGAGCGGGCGGGCTGCACGCGGCGGCGTTGGCGGGTTCGTTACGCATGGCCGGCGTCATCGTGCCTCCGGACCCCGGCATCCTGTCGGCCACCGGGATGATTCTCGCAGACGTCGTCAAGGATGTTTCCCGCACCCTGCCGCGATCCTCTCGCGGGGGCATCGACCTTGAGCTGATCCGCCGCGAGTTCGGCCGCTTGATGGACGCGGCGGCGGAGGCTGTCTTTCGGGACGGATTCGACCTTGATGACACCGTCTGCCATCGTCTGGTCGACCTGCGTTATGTCGGGCAGTCGTACGAGTTGACCGTCCCGGTTGAATCCCTCACGGACGAAGCGAGATTGACCGCACCGTTTCATCGCGCGCACGCGGCGCGGTACGGCGCCTGCGAGGAGCAGGCGGCGGTCGAGGCGGTCACTCTGCGCGTCCGCGCGGTGGTTGAGACGCCCAAGCCCATGCCGCCGGAGCTGCCGCCGGCCCAAGGCACGCCTCCTCGGGCCATTGGCCGGACAGGCACGGCGTCCGTGTACGCCAGGGAGTCGTTGCTGGCCGGCCACGAACTGCGCGGTCCGTGCTTGATTGTCGAGGATCATGCGACGACGTGGCTTCCGCCCGACTGGAAGTGCACCGTGGAACGGCTCGGGCACTTGCGAATCGTGGCGGGATAATACTACAGTTGCGCTTTAGGAGTGCGTTTTCTGTAGTGGCACTGGCGTGCACTGGCCTGGTGTCGGCGTCGCCAGACCGACCAGGCCAGGATTTTTTCGGTGAAGCTCATTCGTGGCCACGCGATCTGGATCAACAATCGTCGTACTTCGGGCTCGGTCAACGGAATGAGATCCTTCATTTTTTTGAGCGCGCCGCCCGCGATTGTGTTGCCGTCGCGCGGACCACGCTCAGGAAGGCCAAGGCCAACATTGACAACGTGATATGTCGATACCAGCCGTCCCACGAACGCACTTCGTAGTCGTCCAGCCCGGTCTCCTGCTTGCCAGCCTCGAAGCACACCTCGATGGCCCAGCGCTGGCTGGCGGCGACGGCGAGGTCTTTGGCGGTCGCGCTGGCGGGAGCAGCGCACCAGTTATAAGCATGCTCCTGGGTTTGAAGGTGTCGGCGGATCAACAGCCAGCGCACCAGGCCCGTGTTGGTCGGAGTACCGAGCTTCGCGGCCGCCCAGTCGTAGACACGCGGTCCCTTCGTGCCATCGGCGACGCTCATGCGGAACCAGCTCTTTCGGGGAATCGACTGGATAATTTGGTCCACCCTTTGTTGCGAGAGGCCCACCCACAGGCGCTGCTGACAGCTCACGGCGACCACGAACGGTTGGCCGCGATCCTCCAGAAATCGCCTGAATTTGCCGTCGTTTCCGTACACCTCATCCGCCAGCACAAAGGTGGGATCAAGACCGGCGTCGAACGCCCGCCTGAGCATCCTCATCGCCAGTTGCGGCTTTGCGGCGAACGTCCTGCCCTCCGGCACCCCGGCCGCACGACATCGTGGCAAATCCTCGCACCACGATTCCGGCAGGTACAACTCCCGATCCACCAGCGCTCGACCGCGCGGGGTGGAGAGCGCCAGGAACACGCCGATCTGACAGTTCTCGATCCGACCCGCCGTCCCTGAATACTGACGCTGCACACCGGCCGACTTGTCGCCCTTCTTGAGGAAACCGGTCTCATCCACGATCAACACGCCGCGATTCTTCCGATCCATCAGATGGTGGGCGGCATACCGGATCAGTTCGTCGCGCAGCTCGTCGGCGTCCCACCGGGCCCGACCCAGAAGCCGCTGAATCCCATACGGCGTCTCCCGCCCCAGATGCTCCGACAATTGCCAACTGTTCTTCCGCTCCACACGCCCCAGCAGGCCACGAAGGTATCCTTGTGCCTGCGACCGCAGATCATGTCGCCCGAAACACGGACCCACCCGATCCGCCAACTGCTCAAACTGCTTCGACCAATCTCGAACGGTTTGGGCATCCATGCCGATCCACTCTCCTGACGGGCACTCCATCGCCCGACAGATTGTTTATCGGCCAAATCCATCGATGCGCAACTGTAGTACTAAGCCCGACTCGCCCGCGATTCTCGTCTCAACTCGGACCGTGGAACTTATCCTCAACGCGTCCGAGCATATCAATGTACACGTAGAAAACAAGGTCTTTCTCAGTGTAGACGAGAACCTTGCAACCGATGCCGCGCGTTGGGCGAGCATAGCCCGACACGCGGTAGTCGGCCGGCGCGCTGGTCGCCAGATACTCCGCGCGAGGCGTACCCATGACCTCGCGAACATGGTGTTCGCTGTCGCCGAGCTGGATCTTATTCCAGGCTTCCATCGCAGGCGCGCGCCAGCGCGCAAGGTTTTCGTACCCAACGATTACACCGAGTACGAAGAGTGCAGCCAGGATGCAAGAGCAAACCCATGTGCTACGTGCAACGCGACCGCTTCGAATCGAGTTCTTGGCCCACATCACAAAGCCGCGCCCTTCGTACCACCTTCAAGAAAATCTGTGACGTCCGCGCGAGGACCTACTACTTGAAAAACCGATCCGCTTCGGCTTCGCAATTGGTATCTGTTTACCGTCTTGACCGGTTCACGCGGCCGGTCGGGCTGGTCGTTCATGGTACCCTCGCCACCCGGCGGCCGGTCAAGAACCTATTCCGCGAGCTTCTTGATCTGGATTGATTGGCGTTTGGCCCGCGCGGGAGCCGATCTTCACATGTCGCCGCGCGCTTCAACGTCAGGGATGCGGCGGCCTGCCTGCTCGCCAGCGGGCGCAGGCAGGCGGGAGCGGCCAGCATGGCCCGGGCAGACTACGAGCATCTTTCGCGTGATCAACTCCTCGACGTGATCGAGCGGCTCGAAGCCCGAATCGCCACGCTCGAAGCCCGC